>Ga0310834_100030_pt1 | contig 394222 bp, 347 predicted proteins | sample SM_ome_2_FD_201314 | JGI IMG/M metagenome (GOLD analysis project Ga0310834, IMG submission 201314) | Sorghum-adapted microbial communities enriched on stacked mutant (SM) sorghum from Joint BioEnergy Institute, Emeryville, California... ... | reverse complement strand
CGTGGCCTGAGCGCCGTACTCCACGCTCAGGCCACGACGGGATGGGTGGGTGTCGAGAGCCTCACGGGCGACGCGGTCGGTAGGCGCAGGCATCCTCGAGGGAGTCGGTGATGGAGGAGGACGAGGAGGAGGCGTTCGCGCTCTTCCTCAGGCCCTCTTGGACCATGGCGTGAATCTCGTCGTAGTTCGGCTCCCACGGAGAGATGATCTTGTTGGTGAAGGCGACGCTCGTGACCTTCGCTCGCTTCACCTTCAGCGACAGGTCGACGAACGCCGGCAGCATCGACTGTGGGATGTCGGTGAAGACCAGGTCCTTGGAGGACTTGGCGATCGCCTCGAACCGGGTGAGCACCTTGATGGGGTCGGCCTGGTCGATGATCGCCTTGATGACGCAGCGCTGGCGCAGCATCCGTTGGTAGTCGTCGAGGCCCCACCGTCCACGCGCGAACCACAGCGCGTCGAAGCCGTCGAGGTGCTGGTTGGGCCCCGGCTGGATCCAGCCTCCTGGCTTGAGCCCCTCCTCCTCGCTGCCACCCTTGGGCACCGGGTAGTTCACGTTGACGGTGATGCCGCCGAAGGCGTCGATGAGCTGCTCGAACGCCTTGAGATTGACCAGGACGTAGTAGTCGATGCGCAACCCGAGGGCACCGCTCACCGCGAGCTTGGTCGCGTCGGCGCCCGGGTTGTCGCTGTCGAGCAGGTCAGGATGCTGGTCGGGGACGTTCTCGTAGATCGAGTTCAGCATCCACTCCAGCTGGTCACCGGGTCCCGCGTAGATGCCGTTGGGGTAGGCGTCGGCGAGCACGGAGTCCTTGGGGAACGGGATCTTGCGCAGGTTGCGCGGCAGGCTGAACAGCACCGTGTCGCCGGTGCGGGTGTCGATGCTGGCGGTGATGATGCTGTCGGGTCGAATGCCGATTCGGTCGTGACCACCGTCACCGCCGAGCAGCAGGACGTTGACACGATCCTGACCTGCCCACGGGTCTTCGACGGTCACCTTGGTCGGTCTGGTCGCGCTCTTGCTCTCCTTCTTGGCGAAGATGTGCTCGACCATGTCCTTCTGGACCATGGCGTATCGGCTCGCCACGCTCAGCGGGGCCGCGACGACGCCGATCAAGGCGAGGACCGCGCCGACACCGACAAGCCGTTGCCATGCCCTTGCGGTGCTGGGTCGCAGCGACCGATAGGTCGCGAGGATGACGACCGCCCACGCGACGGCCAAGGCGGGGAGGATGATCGCGGCGAGCCGCAACGCCTTGGGCTGGACAGCCCAGTGCAGCAACGTCCGTCGCTCCGCTATGACGGCGTAGACGGCAGCGCCGACGAGGAGCGCGAAGAGGGCGAGCACTGTCAATCCGACCTTGCGTCGACCTGCCTTGATCAGGCCAAGGCCGGGAACGAGTCCGCCAACGACTGTCAGAACCAGCGCCCGGCCGAAGATTCTCGCTGGTGATGCGCTGGCTGACCGACTGGTGGAGGGCTCGTGCGACGAAATCTGCTCGTCTTCGCGTGGCTCCGGCATGCCAACCATCGTGGGCGTCTGACCACACCCATATCGACGGTTCAGGTATCCAAGGACCAGTTCGCCGAAAAGTGTGGATGATTGGCTGGCGCATCCGGGCTGCCGCGACTCAGGCTGGCTCGCGCAGCATGGGTTGCAGGCTGGGCCCGTTGTCGGGCAGCCGGATCGGGGGACCGTAGTCGACGAACCCGTGGCGGGCGTAGAGCGCGCGGTTGCGAGTCGTACTCGCCTCGAGGTAGGTGGCGAGGCCGTCCTCGTCCGCGGTCCGGAGACCGTGGCGCAGCATCGCGCTTCCCAGCCCACGACCGCGATGCCTCGGTAAGACCGCCATCTGCGCGAGGTAGAGGTAGGGGTACTCGGACGGGTGGGCGTGGGCCGTCGCCGTCATCACCGTGACGAAACGATCGACGTAGGGTCCGTAGATCGTCCGGACGGTCGTCATCAGCTCGCCCTGATCGTCGTCGGGGTCCGATCCGTCGACGCGGGACCAGACGGAGACGCCGGCGATCTGTGCCCCACCGGCGACGACGAGCGCACCGTCGTCGATCTGAGCGCCCAGGTAACGCCGAAAGGCGGTGGCGTGACCCCACGCGCGCCTCCGCTCTTCATCGGGCAGCATCCACGCCGCGACCGCCTCGTCCCAGACCGCCGCCGCGAAGACAGCGGTGACCTCGTCCAGGTCGCGAGGTGTCGCGCGGCGAACCGTGATCGGAGGCGGGGTGTCGGACATGACTTCTCTCCCGAGCTCTCAGCGGATGGCTGTCGTGAGGGTCAACGGGTGCGCGCGGTGTCAGGTTCCAAGCGCCGTCGTGCCGGCCACTGTGGAGGCGCCTTGACCGATCCAGGACCTTGTCCGTGATCGAAGCCTCCATTACGGTCCTCCGGTAACCGCTCTCCGGGCAGTGGTGAAGGGCGATTCCACGTCGAGTTCCCACCGGAGTGCTGGAGGAATCCCCATGGTGTTCGAGGCGAATCCCTCAGGCACGAAGGCTCCCGATCGTCCGTCGTGGCATCGTCGGGGGACCTTGGAGCGCCGGCGCTTCCTGGGATTGGCCGCAGGTGGCCTCGGTGCCGCGTTGTCCTTGGGAACGGGGCGTCCCGCCTTCGCCAGCTCGTCCGCTGGCGAAGAAGCGCCGACCGCGCACCGTCTCTCCCCGCGTGTGCCGGGACTGGCAGGTCCGGCGCCGTTCGTCGGCGCGGCCGAGCTGCCGCTGTTGAGCGGACCCGACCTGCCGATCGGCTTCTTCTGGCCACCGCCTCAGCCGTTCACCACCAGCGAGCGGTACGCCGAGATCGCCGAAGCCGGCTTCACGTGGGTCCTCGGCGTCAACGACATCGTCGACTTCCCCGTCAACGACACGATGTTGAGGCTGTGCGAGGAGCACGGCCTCTACGGCGTCCCCACCGACTTCCGCATCTACGGAATCCGCGACTACCCCCGGGACCAGTGGCGGCAGATCTTCATCGACACGCTCGCCGAGTACCGGCCATATCCGGCGTTCGCCGGCCTACACCTGAAGGATGAGCCCACCGAGGAGTGGTACCCGAGCATGGCCGAAGTCTTCCGCCTGGGTCGGGAGCTGGCCCCGGACGTCCTGTTCCACACCAACGCCGCTCCCTGGCACACGGGGGATGCGCTGCGGGAGCTCATCGAGGTGCTGTCACCCCCCATGGTGTCGTTCGACAACTACCCGTTCCGGCGGACCGGTGACAACCTCGGCTTCCTGGAACAGTGGGGCGAGGTGCGCGCGGCCGGCCTGACGTACGACCTCCCGACGTGGGTCTACGTGCAGTCGTTCACCAGCACCAACTACCGACGCCCCACCCCGGAGGAGCTGCTGTGGCAGATCAACGTCAGCCTCGCCTTCGGTTGCAAGGGCATCCAGTACTTCACCTACTGGACTCCAGAGGTCTACGCCGAGTTCGGCCCCGGGTTGATCACACTGGACGGCCAACGCACCGACCTGTACTACGCCGCCAAGGACATCAACAACAACTGGCTGGCGCGCGTGGGCCGGCAGCTCAAGCCCTTGCGCCCGGAGGTTCTCGGCATCGCCAACCTGCTGGACTTCCCGCCGCCTGGGTTACCCGCGTTCGCACCGGACGAGTACGTCGCCGAGTCGTGGGGCGACCCGGTCATCCTCAGCCAGTTCAGCAAGCCCGATGAGCCGAACTACCGCTGGCTGCTGGTCGTCAACTACTCCTACAAGGAGCCTTGCCGAGTCCGTGTCAACCTTGGCCGACGGGTCCGTGGTCGCGGCATCGCCGTCTTCGACCCGTTGACCGAGCGTTACGTCGAGGTGCCCCCGCCGCGGAAGCGCCTGGACATCAGGCTCGACACCGCCGCGGCGGCGCTGTACCGGCTGCCGGTTCGAGCGGAGAAGGAGAGGACCTCGCGGTGACCGGACAGTGGTGGGGTCGGGTGGTGGCCCGCGACGTGATGCCGACGAAGATCGCCGTGCGCGTGTCCCCCACCGAGAATTTCATGCCGCGCGGAGTTTCTCGGACCTTCGAGGTGACGATCTGGGCGCAGGGACGCAAGCGGGTCAGGGGCACGCTGACTGCTGCGGGCCCCGACGGTTGGGAGCTCGCGCCCGCATCGCAGCGGTTCGAGCTCGACAGCGACGGCCTGCCCGTCCACGGCGTCTACACGGTCTCGGCGACCCCGCTCGCCGACGCCGACCTCCTCACCGAGCAGACGCTCACGTTCGTCGGACAGACCGACAAGGCGGGCGGTGGAGGCGTGGCGACCGACTCCGCGACGGCGGGGGTCACCGCCGTCTGGTCGGCCGGCGACGTGGTCCTCGCCCTGGACGCGGGGCCGCCGGGCAGCCCGGTCCTGGAGGGGTACGCGGTGCTCACGCCGGACACGACCTGGGACCCCACGCGCGGTTATGGCTGGGTGGGAGCGCCGCCACAAGCACGAGACCGGCAGGTTCTCGATCCGCTGCGACGAGACTTCGTGTTCAACCGCGAGGTGGGCACACTCCGGCTCGCCGTCCCTCCGGGTGTCCATCGCGCCTACGTCCTCACCGGGGATCCACAGTTCACCTCCAGTCACACCGTCGTCTACCTCGACGGCAGCCGGGTCGCTGAGACGGACCACCTCCTCGGGCCCGGTGAGTTCGCCTGGCTGACCTTCACCATCGAGGGCGGGGACGCCGGGCGCACGGTCGACCTCGTCCTCGACGGAGAGGCCCACGAGGAGTACTGGCGGCTGGGCGCGCTCGTGGTGACCTGATCGCTGTGCGCCGTGCGTGACCTGCGTGAGCGCGCGGCGACCGACGGGCTCGTCGGAGGAGGTCACGCCGTGCGGGTCGAGGGAGAGTCGACCGTCCCGGCCGCCGCGAGGACCGCGTCGGCGACGTCCTCCGCCGGCCGCCGAGCGTCGATGATCGTGGCGCCGAGGCTTCGATACATGGCCTCGATTCGCTCGGCTAGGTCGAGAGCCGCGGCGAGCTCCTCGGGGCGCCGGCCGAACGCGTTCGTCGCACGGGTCTGGAGGCGATGTCGAATCGTCTCGGCGTCGGCGACCAAGCAGACGATGAGGTCGAAGAGGTCCCGAACCTCGTCCTCGTTCTCGACGTATCCGCAGAGGAACGTCGTCCACCCGCGTGCCCGCTCCGCGAGGGTCTCGACCTTCGCCCGGGTGATCCGCCAGGCGTAGCGATCCAGCCACCCGGCTGGCACCGGATACGGAGGATCGGCGACAACCTCGCCACTGCTGCGGTCGACCCAGCGGTTGTAGCCGTCCCAATCGGCGTCGACCGCCAGGTGGCCCCTGCTCCTCAGCACGGCACACACGGTCGACTTGCCGACGCCCGCGGTTCCGGTCACCCACACCAACGGCACCGAACAAGCGTACGAGGACGAGTCCTGGTCCTGGCGGTGCGAGGGTGGTGCGGTCTCCGCGCTTGCCGCGGCTACCCGTCCAGAGGAGGGTGCGCGACCGGCGCGTTCGCGGCCGCGAGGTAGCCGCTCGCCTGGCGCAGGAACATCTCCCGATACAGGCCGCGTCGTTCCATCAGCTCGGCATGATGTCCCTGCTCGACGATCCTCCCCTCCTTCAGCACGATGATCGAGCTGGCGATGCTGGCCAGCGCTAGGCGGTGGCTCACGATCAGCGCGCTTCGGCCTTCCGCCATGTCCCGAAGGCAGGCACGCACCTCGTGCTCCGTCTGCGGGTCGATCGCGGACGTCGGTTCGTCGAGCACGACGAGCCCTGGCGCGACGCGCATGAGCGCCCGCGCGATCGCGAGGCGCTGCCACTGGCCCTCGGACAGGTCGATACCGCCTTCCAGCTCCTTGGTCAGTGGGACGTCGAGGCCGAGCGTTGAGCGATCGGCGAGCGGCCGGAGACCTACCTTGTCGAGCGCGGAGACGATCGCCGCGCGCTCGTCACGCTGGTCGACCGATCCGGCGGCCACGTTCTCTCGCAGCGTCGTTCTCTCGCAGCGTCGTGGGAAAGCGCGCGTAGTCATGGAAGACGACGCTGATGTTTCGACGAAGCTCCGCCAGAGGAATGTCCCGGTAATCGGTTCCGTTCCACAGGATGCGCCCGGCCGAGGGGTCGTAGAGGCGGCAGATCAGCTTCGCCAACGTGGTCTTGCCGGCGCCGTCCTCGCCGACCACCAAGACGATCTCACCCGAGCCGATCCGCAGGCTCACATCCTTGAGCGCGGGCTCGGCACGGCCGGGGTACGAGAACGAGACGTTGTCGAGCACCAGACCGTCGTCTCGTCTGACTGGCGGCCGGGTGGCCGAAGGTGTCTCCTCACGTGATGTCCGTGAAGGCTTGGGGCCGTCGTCCTGATAGGCCATGACGTCGATGAACGGCCGCACCTGGAGCGTCGACTCGAGCAAGGCCGAGCTGCTGCCGAGAAGCACGAGCAGGCCACGCCGAACGTCGAAGACCAGGCCGGAGAACAACGCGATATCCCCCAGGGAGAACTCCTTGCGATGGTCTTCAGCACGACGTAGCGGAACGGAAGGCCGGTGCCGAGGCCGCTGAGCAACGACCAGGCGAGGACGACGGTGGTCCCCTTTTGTCTGATGCGGCGCGTCTCCTCCAAGGTCGCGGAGTGGGAGCGGCGCCACCGGTCGAGGAAGTAGCTCCGCAACCCGAAGACGCGTGTTCCTTCGCGTACTCGGCTCTCGTCAGGATGGAGGCGTACGCCTCCATCCTTCGCAGTGTGGACGCTTGGGACTCGACGGACGGCGCGTGCCTGGCGAGGCCGGTCCTCTCGGGTCGCTCAGGTGTCGTGGAAGCGAGGGAGCACCCGCTCGGCGATCAGCTCCATCGACCGCCGCATCTGCTCCTTCGACATGCCGGCGACGCCGAGGGCGAGTGCGACGTGGGTGGCCGGGGTCTTGGCCACCTGCTCGAGATGGCGGGTCAGGTCGTCGGGGGTGCCGACGATGAACTTCCCGCCGAACCCGATCCCCGGGGTGTTCCGGAACTCACCCAGCGGTGGGAGGGTGCCCGGGGGCAGCGGCCCGGCATCCGAGATGCCTGGGGCACCGGTCATGGTCTGGTAGTACTCGATGACCCAGCGGAATCCTTCCTCGGCCTCGTCCCACGCCTGTGTGCGAGTGGGCGCGACGTGGCAGTAGACGAGCTGGTTGAGCATCGCCTGCCGGGGATCGTGCCCGGCGGCCTCGAGTGCGGGGAGATACACCTGCTCGTACAGCGGCGTGTACCCCAGGTTGATGTGGTAGCCGTTCCGGCCCGCCCAGGCGAGGGCCTTGGGGCCGAACGCCCCGATCCAAATGGGAGGGTGAGGGCGCTGGACCGGCCGGTACCACTCCATGCGCACGTCGGGGAAGTCGTAGTACTTCCCGTGGTGGTCGAAGCGGTCCTCGGTGAAGCACCGGCGGACGACTTCCACTCCCTCCTGGGTTCGCCCCAGTCGCTCCGACATCGGCACGTTGAACGTCCGGTACTCGTGGAACGCGGAGCCGACGCTGAAGCCGAGGTCGAGCCGACCGTGTGAGAGCACGTCCAAGACGATGGCGTCCTCGGCCACGCGCAACGGATGGTGGAACGGCATCAGCAACATGCCGGTACCAAGCCGGATCCGGCTCGTCCGTGCCGCGACGTGGGTCAGCAGCACGAGCGTGGAGGGCGGCCAGGCGTCGGGGGAGAAGTGGTGCTCTCCCATCCACACGTGGGAGTAGCCGAGCTCCTCGGCGTACACGGCGTTGTCGAGGAACGACCCGTACAGCTCCTCGAGCGGCTCCGGGCGGTACGGAAGGTGCCGTGGATACAGGGCGAGCCCGATCTTCATCACGCACTCCGGTGGCTGCGAGACGACAAAGCGGGGAGTCATCCCCACTTCTGTCCCACACGGTAGCGGTAAAGCGGGGAGTAGTCCACGTTTTGTAGAGTGCGAGACCATGAGCCGTGAGCGTGGAAGGCCGGCTCGGCGGGACGCCCGGCGCAACCGGGAGCGGTTGCTCGCCGCGGCCCGGGCCGCCTTCGCCGAGCACGGTCTGGGGGTGTCGCTCGACGAGATCGCCCGCCGCGCCGGTGTCGGAAACGCCACCCTCTACCGGCACTTCCCCACCCGGGAGGCGCTCATCGAAGCGGCCTTCGTCGACATGGTCGGGACGTTCCAGTGCATCGTCGAGGAGGCGTTGCTGCAGGAGGACGCCTGGCAGGGGCTGGTGTGGTGCCTGGAGCGGATCTGCGAGCTGCTCGCCGCCGACCGCGGACTCAGCGACCTGCTGTCGATGCGCTTCCCCGAAGCGACCACGCTCACCGCGGCGACACAGCGCGTCTACGACACCGGCGACCGCCTCGTCCGTCGCGCGCGCGAGCAGGGTGTGCTGCGGGCCGACTTCGCGCCGACCGACATCGTCCTCATCATCTGGTCGATCTCCCGGCTCACCGCGGCGACCAAGAACGTGGCCCCTGACCTGTGGCGTCGGCAGCTCGGCCTCATCCTCGACGGGCTGCGGCCTGAGGCCGCGCACCCGCTTCCCCGACCGCCGCTCACCCGTGAGCAGCTCGACCTGGCCCTGTTCGACCTGCGGGACCAGACCGCGCCGCGTACGCGTGGGACGTCCTGACCGGCCAGCTTCGAACGCCGCGGACCAGCGGGTCAGGACTCGCCGAGGCGGCGGGTCAGGACTCGCCGAGCGCCAGCCCGACGGGGCAGCTCACCCCGGTGCCGCCGATGCCGCAGTAGCCGTCGGGGTTCTTGTGCAGGTACTGCTGGTGGTAGTCCTCCGCCAGCCAGAAGTCGCCGAGCGGGGCGATCTCGGTGGTGACCGCGCCGTAGCCGGCGGCGGCGAGCCGCTCCGCGTAAGCCTTCCTCGACGCCTCCGCGGCCTCGCGCTGGGCGTCACTGGTGTAGTAGATCGCCGAGCGGTACTGGGTGCCGACGTCGTTGCCCTGACGGTACCCCTGGGTGGGGTCGTGGTTCTCCCAGAAGATCCGCAGCAGGTCGGCGTAGGTGACCTTCGCGGGGTCGAAGACCACCCGGACCACCTCGGCGTGCCCGGTCAGGCCGGTGCAGACCTCCTCGTACGTCGGGTTCGGGGTGAAACCACCTGAGTATCCGGCGGCGGTCGACCAGACGCCTGGCGTCTGCCAGAAGAGCCGCTCGACACCCCAGAAACAGCCCATCCCGAAGACCGCGAGCTCGTAGCCCTCGGGCACCGGGCCCTCGAGAGGTGTGCCGAGGACCTCGTGGCGCTCCGGCACCGTGAACGGACGCTCGGCCCGGCCGGGCAGCGCCTCGTCCTGTGTGGGCATCGTGGGTGTCCGACGCTGGAAGATCATGACGGTGGCCTCACTCGGGTTCATCGGCGTACTCCCCCATTGTCAACCCGAGGTCCGCCCGACCCATTCCGTCCCTCATGAAGGCGCTGGGCTCACGCGACGACCTCGCCGGTCGGCCTCTCGCGGCCGGCTGGATGGGCGGCTCGAGGTTGGAAGGGTCGCGGGCGATGCTCACGTGACGACTGCTCACGTGACGACGGGAGTGGGGTCGCTGGTGGCACGGCCGGTCGTGACGGTGGTGTCGGGAGCGCCCGCGGTGGTGGATGCGAGCGCCGTGTAGCTCATCGCCAGGCGTTCGACGGCCCGCGTGAGATCGGCTTCGGCGAGGGTGTACGGCAGCCGGATGAACCGTTCGAAGGCGCCGTCCAGCCCGAACCGCGGTCCCTCCACCAGCCGCACGCCGTGCTGTCGGGCCAGCGCCACGAGCGTGCTCGAGACCGGCGCCTCGAGCTCACACCACAGGCTCAGACCACCCGCCGGCATGGTGAACCGCCACTGTGGCAGGTGCTGGGCGAGCGCGGCGGCAAGGCTCGCGCGTCGGGCCCGCACCAGCGCCCGGCGCTCGGCGAGGATCGCCGCCTCGCGCGCCAGGAGCTCGGCCACGGTGAGTTGGCTGAGCAGTGACGTTCCCAGGTCGGTCACCGCGCGAACCCTGAGCAGGGTGGGGACGAGGGACGCCGGTGCGCGCAGCCAGCCGACGCCGAGGCCGCCCCAGAAGCACTTGCTGGCGCTGCCGATGAGCAGGATCCGATCGCTCCGGTCGTACGCGGCGAGCGGAGGCGGCGTCTGGTCGACGTCGAGGGAGAGGTCGACGAGCGTCTCGTCAGCGACGGTGAGCGTGCGGGTGCGGGCGGCGACGGCGGCTACCCGCTCTCGGGTCGCCTCGGACATGAGCGCCCCGGTCGGGTTGTGGAACTCCGGCACGAGGTAGGCGAGGCGGGGTGCCGCCTGGCGGAACGTCGCCTCCAGCATCGCGATGTCCCACCCGTCCGGGCCGAAGGGCACCGGCACAGCGCGCGCTGGCACCTGGCGCACCGCCTCCAAGACGTTGGGGTAGGTCGGGTGTTCGACGAGCACCCGGTCCCCTGGGCTGACGAAGGTGCGGAGGATCAAGCCGAACGCCTGCAGGGCTCCGCCGGTGACGAGGATCTGGTCGGGTGTGGTCGGCAGACCCCGCGCGCTGTAGCGCTGGGCGAGCAGCTCCCGCAGGCCGGGCGCGCCGAGCGGCGTGTACCCGTGTCCGCCGAGGTACGCGGGCAGCGCGCGGGTCGCCGCGTCGACCGCCTCCGCGAGACCGGGCGGGGCCGGCAACGCCGCCGCGCACATGTCGAGGACGCCCCCGTCCGGGTCCGACACCGGCACGATCGCGCCCCCTCCGGGATAGGGCCCGCCTGTCCCGGCGCCGGGTGGGATGACGACGCGGCTCGCCGCGCCACGCCGGCTGGCCAGGAAGCCCCACTCGCGGAGCAGCGCATAGGCGGCGGCGACGGTCGTGCGGCTGGCGGGCAGCGCGCGAGCGAGCTCGCGTTCGCTCGGCATGCGAGTGCCGGGAGGCAGCCGGCCGTCGAGGACGAGGGCGCGGATCCGCTCGGCGAGGGCCCGGTAGGACGGGCCGGCGCCGCGCCAGCTCCCGAGCAGTCTCACGACGTACGTGGCACTCGCGGATCGGTCCACCACCAGGCCACTCTTTCACAACTGGCTCTGGGAATCCAGGCCAGTTCTCGCCCAGGATCGGAGTCATGTCGACTGCGACCTCCGACGTTGACTTCGCGGCGTCACCGCTGGCCACGCTGCGGGAAGGACGCCTCGTCCGCCGGCTCACCCAACTGTTCGTCGGGCTCGGCGTGTACGGTGTGTCGCTCGCCCTGCTCGTGCGAGCGGACCTCGGTCTGTTCCCGTGGGACGTCCTCCACCAGGGCCTCATGCACCACGTGCCCCTGTCGTTCGGGACGATCGTGATTCTCACGAGCGTGGTGGTGCTCCTGGCCTGGATCCCGCTGCGCCAGTGGCCGGGCGTCGGCACCATCTGCAACGCCGTCGTCATCGGGCTCGTGGCGGATGTGGTTCTCGCCGTGCTCCACACGCCCACGTCCCTCCTCGCCCGTGGCGTGCTGGTCGTGAGCGGCGTCGTGCTGAACGCCGTGGCCACCGCGGCCTACATCGGCGCGCGGCTCGGTCCCGGGCCCCGAGACGGTCTCATGACCGGCCTCGTCCGACGGACCGGCAAATCGGTCCGACTGGTGCGGACCACCATCGAGCTGAGCGTGGTCGTGGTGGGGGTGCTCCTCGGCGGCACGATCGGGATCGGCACCCTGCTCTACGCGTTCACCATCGGTCCTCTCGTCCACGTCCTGCTTCCGCTGTGCACCGTGGCGCCGCGTCCGCCGGCGCGTCCCACAACCCCGGTGACCAGCGGCGATAGCCTCAGCGCATGAGCGAGCAGCGCCACCACGGCTTCGAGACCCTCGCGATCCACGCGGGCCAACCGGCCGACCCCACGACCGGGGCGGTGATCACGCCGATCTACGCCACGAGCACCTACCGCCAGGACGGCGTCGGACGCCCCCGGCAGGGCTACGAGTACTCCCGCACGCAGAACCCCACGCGCACCGCGTTGGAGGAATGCCTGGCGGCGCTGGAGCGAGGGAGCCGCGCGCTGGCGTTCGCCAGCGGCATGGCCGCTGAGGACACCCTGCTGCGGACCGTCTGCCGGCCCGGCGACCACGTCGTCATCCCGAACGACGCGTATGGCGGGACGTATCGGCTGTTCGCGAAGGTCGCCGAGCCGTGGGGGGTGAGTCACACCCCCGTGCCGATCTCCGACGTCGACGCGGTGCGCGCGGCGGTGCGCAGCCGTCCCACCGCGATGGTGTGGGTCGAGACGCCGACGAACCCGCTCCTCACGATCGCCGACATCGCCCAGCTCGCCGAGGTCGCTCACGAGTCGGGCGCGCTGCTCGTCGTCGACAACACCTTCGCCTCGTCCTACCTGCAGCAGCCGCTGACCCTCGGCGCGGACGTCGTCGTCCACTCCACCACCAAGTACGCCGGGGGCCACTCCGACGTGGTCGGCGGCGCGCTCATCACCGCCGACGCCGAGCTGGGTGAGCGGCTGGCGTTCCACCAGAACGCCATGGGCGCGGTGAGCGGCCCCTTCGACGCGTGGTTGGTGCTGCGCGGGCTGAAGACGCTCGCGGTGCGCATGGAGCGGCACTGCGACAACGCCGAGCGGGTCGCGGCCTTCCTGGCCGAGCACCCGAAGGTGCGCCAGGTGCTCTATCCCGGCTTGCCTGACCATCCAGGCCACGAGATCGCGACGAAGCAGATGCGCAGGTATGGCGGCATCGTGTCGTTCCGTGTGCGTGGTGGCGCGGAGGAGGCCATCCGGGTCTGCGAACGGGCCAAGCTGTTCACCCTCGCCGAGTCGCTGGGCGGGATCGAGTCGTTGATCGAGCATCCGGGCCGGATGACCCACGCGAGCGCGGCCGGCTCCCCCTTGGAGGTGCCGGACGACCTGGTGCGCCTGTCGGTCGGCATCGAGACGGTGGACGACCTGCTCGACGACCTCGCCCAAGCCCTCGACTGACCCTGGCCCGCGCTCCGTCGACCGCGTCAGCCGACCGCGCGCAACCGAGGAAGCAAGGCCGCCACCTGCTCGGCCTGGGCGATCGCCTCGCCACCGCGGAGGATGACGATCACCTCGCCGATGCCGACCTGAGCGAACCGCTCGACCGTGGTGAGCAGCTCGTCCGCGTCGCCGGTGTAGCGCAGCTGGACCGTCCGCTTGATCTCGCTCGGGTCTCGACCGACGTCGGCACAGTGCTGGTCGAGCACCGCGGACAGCTCGGCCACCTCCTCAGGCGACCCACCCGAGGCGTTCCACGCGTCGGCGTACTGCGCGGTGATCCGCAAGGTGCGCTTGCGACCACTGCCCCCGATCCAGAACGGAGGGTAGGGGCGCTGGACGGGCTTGGGGTTGGACAACGCGTTGGTCAGCCGGTAGTAGCGGCCGCAGAACGTCGTGGTCGGACGGGTCCACAGCGAGGTGATGATCTGACAGGCTTCCTCGAACCTGTCCATCCGCTCGCGCAGGCTGCCCAGCTCCAAGCCGAGCATCTGGTGCTCGACCTCGGCCCAGGCCGCGCCCAGACCGAAGTCCAGACGTCCGCCGGACAGGTGGTCGACGGTCACGGCTATCTTGGCCAGCACAGCGGGGTGACGGTAGGTCACTCCGGTCACCATGCAGCCGATCCGGACGCGTTCGGTTCCCTCGGCCATGGCGGCGAGCAGCGTCCATCCCTCGAACACGTCTCCGCTGGGGTCGTCGCTGCCGATCGACGCGAAGTGGTCGAAGGTCCAGCAGCTGTCGAAGCCCGCCTCGTCGGCGAGCCGCCACACGGCGCGAAGCTCGTCGATGGTGGTGTGCTGAGGTGAGAGCTTGATGCCTACGCGCATCGGGGTCCTGGACGTCATGAGGCAGTCATACCGTGCTCGCGGCGCATCGGCGAGCCGGGAGCCGACGAGCCGTCGCCATCGCTTCGGCACTGACCGTGGGTGGATCGCGAGCCGGTGTCGCGGCGCGTCACGGGTGTGGTGGACCCCGACCGTCTCGCCGACGTGGCGCGGGTGCCGGCCCTGTGCGCGGTGGCGACGGCAGGTCGCGTCCCGCGCCCGGCTCCGCCTCGTCCGTCAGGTCAGGACGAAGGTGTCGCTGGCCAGTGACCGGACGAACGGCTCGTCGACCTCGTGACCGATGCCGGGTCGGTCGTACGGCACGGGGACCTCGCCGTCATACGCCCTGATCGGCGGGTCGACGACGTCACGTTCGTAGTACTTGTCGGAACCCGACACGTCGCTGGGCAGGCTGAAGCCGGCCAAGCTGGCGAGCGCCACGTTGGCGGCCCGGCCCACGCCGAACTCGTGCATCCCTCCACACCACACCTGCCAGCCCGCTTCGAGCGCGCGGTCGTGGGCCTGGCGTGCCGTGGAGAGCCCGCCCATGCGGGAGACCTTGATGTTGAGGATCCTCGCCGCCCGGAGGGTGATCGCGGTGTCGAGCTGGTCCAGGTCGTCGACGGACTCGTCCAGGCACAGCGGGGTCTCCAGCTGAGCCTGCAACCGGGCGTGCGCGGACAGCGCCCCCGGAGCGAAAGGCTGCTCGATCAGCAAGAGCCCGTACGCGTCGAGCGCGCGCAGGGCACGCAGGTGGTCGGGGTCCTCGGTGTAGGCGCCGTTCGCGTCCACTTGCAGGGCGAGGTCGGGGTAGGTGTCGCGGACGACGCGGACGGGCTCGGTGTCCCAGCCGGGCGCGATCTTGAGCTTGACCCGGCGGTAGCCGCTGGTCACGTGACGTTCCACCTGGGCGAGCAGATCGTCGATGGTCGGCTCGATGCCCAGGCTCACGCCGGCCGGGGCGGTCGCCCGGCTGCCGCCCAGCGCCCGGGCCAACGACATGCCCGCGCGCCGGCAGGCGAGGTCCCAGCAAGCGATCTCCACGCCCGCCTTCGCGAAGTGGTGACCGCGAATCCGTTCCCACGCTCGTCCGGCCTCGTCGGGGTGCGTCCAGCGGTGGGCGAGGATCGCCGGCGCGAGGTAGCGCGTCAGCAGCAGCCAGCAGGTGTCGACGGTCTCCGACGAGTAGTACGGGTCGCTTGGCGAGGCGATCTCGCCCCAGCCGACGGCGCCGTCGGCGTCTTCCAGCCGGACCAGGATGTGCTCCAGCCACGCCTTGCGGTGCGAGCTGGTCTCGAACTCGTGGACGAGCGGCAGGCGGACCCGAAAGGCCTCCACCTTGGCCAGGCGGGCGGCGTCGGCGGTCGCGAGAGGAGCGTTCACGAAAGACCATCCTGCCCGTGGGATGCTCATGGCCGGGTCGTCCCGGTGGATGCGCCGGAGCCGGCGTCGGCGGAGGGCTGAGCGTCGGTCGACGTCCGCCGCAGGTGGTACCAGGCGGAGCTCTCGTCCGCCACGCGGCACGAGACGGCGACGTAGCGGGCGGCGATCGCCTCCTCGAACGCCGCGCTGACCGCCGCCCGAACCGCCAGCGCTCGCTCATGGTCGCCCGCGACGGAGGACCAGACCCGGGGAACACCGATGAACAGGTCATCGCCCTCGACCGTGGTCTCGCCCCAGCCTGGCGTGCGGCTCGGCACGCGACCGGTCGCGGCCGGGGAGGGCTCCCCGGCGAGATCCCACTCGACGATGAGCCGGTCACTGGGGTGACCGATGTCTCGTCCCATGTCGTCGACGCCGTAGAGGTTCCGGACGAACCACCGGCCCCGGGCGCCCAGGACGTCGAGGTTGAAGTGGCCGTTCGCGGCTCGGACCGGGTCGTAGGACCAGCGCATCCGAGTGATCCCCGTCGTGGCGAGAACGTAGTCGCGCTGACCGAGCTTGAGGGCACGGCCGACGCCGCGTCCCTGCCAGTCGTCGTCGACCACGGCGGCTTGCGAGTAGTGGTACAGCTCGCCCGACTCGGGGTCTTTGCCGAGGAAGCCGTAGGCGAAACCGATCAGCTGTTCTCCGGCGAAGGCCCCCATGACCGATCCGCCATTCCGCCGCAGCGCCCACAACAGTCGAGGGCTGACCGCCGGGTCGGTCGCTGCGAGCCGGAGGACCCGCCGGTACAGGGCGACACCGGTCCGCATCTCCTCCGGCGTCTCGAGCGGGCGGACGACGACGCGGGCGGGTGTGGTCATGGGTACATCCAACTCTTTCGTTGAAAGTAAAAGATCACCGAAAAATTTGAACTGTTTGTCGCGCCGGTTTGTAACATCGGCCGCATGACAGGGTCAAGCCGGCCGTCGACTGCCGTTCCCGCGCCGCAGCGTCCCGACGCTGGACGAGCGGGCGGCCTGCCGGCTCCCCATCGCTTCCGGGTCCGGGAGTGGACCGCGCTGGGTGCCGTCTCGTTGCGGGCCACGCTGGTCGAAGGGCCAGAGCCGCCTGAGGGACACCCGGGACGCCACGCCGGCGACGAAACCTGTGTCGTCCTCGCCGGCTCGTACACACTCACGGTGGGGGCCCGGGCCAAGTCCTTAGGACCCGGCGATGTCGCCCACCATCCGGCGACGACCCCCACACGCTCGTGTCGCACGGGCGTGACGCCACCGCCCTTAGCGTCCTGGGAGCGCCATGACTGACCCGCTGCCGAACCCGGCCCGGCTCGACGACGACCTGCCCTACGCGGACCTGGCCGCCGCGGCGGCTGAGCAGCTGCCGTTCGCGCGGGAACGGCTGCGGACCTACGTCCTCGCCGAATCCCCCTCCGGCGACGCGGCCGCCCTCGCCGCCTGCGCGGACCTCATCCTGCGGGGACACCGTGAGGTCGGCGGTCGCACCGAACGCGTCCCCGGACCCGCGGGCGACCACCTGGTGACCAGGTGGGGACCCGACGACGGCGAGCACCTCATGCTGCTCGGCCACTACGACACGGTGTGGCCGGTCGGCCAGCTCGCGCGCATGCCCTACGCCGACGACGGCACGCGCATCAGCGGACCGGGGACCTACGACATGAAGGGTGGCCTGGTCGTCATCGAGGCCGCGCTGCGGACGCTGGCCGCCCTCGACATCCCACTAGCCCGACAGGTGCGGGCCGTGGTCGTCGCGGACGAGGAGGTGGGTAGCCCCGACGGCGGTCGGGTCGTGCGGGAGCACCTGGTCGGCGCACGGGCCGTCCTCGGTTTCGAGCCACCGCATCGCCGCGGCATCCTCAAGACCGGCCGTATGGGGAGCACCCGGGTGCGGCTGGACGTCACGGGCCGGGAAGCTCACGCTGCGCTCGACCCGACGAGGGGGGTGTCCGCGATCGACGAGCTCCTCGACCAGCTCGCCGCCATCCGCGCCCTGGTCCCTGACGACGGGACGACCCTGCTCAACATCGGTCGGATCGCCGGGGGAACCCGAACCAACGTCGTCGCGGGCCACGCGGAAGCCGAGCTCGGCCTCCGTTTCACCGACCTCGACGTCGAACGCGCGGTGCTGGCGAAGATCCGTGCGCTCGCCCCGGTACGACAGGACGCGACAGTCTCCGTCCAGCTGTTGTCGAACCGCCCCGCGTGGACGGCGCCGGACCCCAACCCCCTGCTGGACTCCGTCGTCGCGATCGCCGAGCGGCTCGGGCAGCGGCTCGGCGGTCGTCCGGCCACGGGTGCCGGCGACACGAACTTCACCGGCGCCGCTGGCGTTCCGACGCTCGACGGTTTCGGGCCGGACGGCGCGGGCGCCCACGCCGTGCACGAGTCGATCCTGGTGTCCTCGTTGGTCGACCGGACCGCCCTGCTCGCGGCGATCCTCGCCAGCCCGACCTTGTGAGCCCGGTGCCGCGTCCTGACGCTCGGCCGGTCCCGTCGGGCGACGGTGAGTCGGCGTCGTCGGCCTGACGGTTGACCGGTGTCGTCGGCGTCGGTGACCGTGAACGACGCCACATGATCTCGCCGTCGCGCTTCGCTAGGCTGCCCGCGGATCATGGTCGCCGCGCCTCGATCGTGCCGGGAAAAGCGCACTCGACGCGGACGACGCGACGCCGCAGGCACGAAGGACAAGGGTGGTCATGAGTGAGGCCGGGCTGCGCGGAGCTCTCGACCTGCTGTTCGGCGATGAACCCGTCATCGACCTGTACTCCTACGGTCCGTGGAGGGTGCGGGACGGGCTCGTCGAGGAGCTGTCCGCCCGCATCGACGCGCTGGTAGCCGACGAGCGGTCCTCCCAGTTCACCGTCAGCAAACATCCCGAGTTGCGGACCCCGGTGCCGGCCGTCGTTGCTGACGCCCAAGGAATCGTCGCCTTCCTGTGCGGAGACGTCGCGATCAGGGCGGGCTCGCGCATGCGGATCGACGTCGACGTCGTGCGCCGGTTCCGCCTCGGGCCGAATGCGGACAGCCTGCCCGCTCAGGGCTGGATCGCGCCGGCGGCGCCGTGGCGTCCGCCAGGGGGCCAGCTGTTCCGTGCCGCGGGGGACGACCGGGCACGCCGTGAGGTCGCCTGGGACCTCACCATCGAGCTGCTGCGACGCCTCGAAGGCTTGGCACCGCTGGAGCCGCGCCGCGAGGCGCTGCTCCGGCTGCACACCGCGGCTCGTCGCGACCCCGACCTGGTGGAGGCGACGCTCACCGCACCACAGGGATCGCCGGACTGGACTCTCCTCGAGGAGCGGTGGGCCGAGGCGGCGGACGACGAGGTCGTCGCGCTCGTCCCCGAGTTGACCGGTCCCGTGGGATACCTGAGCTGGATCGTCGACGGATGGATGGCCGCCCACGAGCGCCTCAATGCGATGGTCCCGGGTGGGGGCGACGCGGATGCGGCCTTCATCCAATTGCTGATTCAGGCGGGCGTCGTCGAGCCGCCCGCCGAGCTGGCGGTCGGCATCCGTGGCGAGCTCTACGCGTCCGTCCGCGACCAGCTGCCGGTGCGGGCTCGCCAGTGGAAGCCGGAGCCGTGGCAGCGTCAGATCCGGGCCTGGTTGTCTCGTGCACTGGTCGCCGGTCAGTTCCAGCTGTGTCGGGCCTGGCTCGACCTGGCGGTCCGGCTCACCGGCGTCGTGCAAGGGCTGCCCGGCACACCCGTCACGCCACGCGACTGTCGGGTGCCCGTCACCGCGTTCCAGGAGGACGTACGCCGGCTGACGCGAGTGCGCCGGGTGCGGCACCCGCTGACGGGCGGGGCAGCGATGCCGGGATGGGTGGCGGTCGAGCACGCCTTCCCCTTCGGCCCCGCACCGGGTGTCGTACGAGCGAGCCAGGAAGGTCCTCGCGCGGCACAGCCGCGGCAAGAGGCGAACGAGGCGGGGGCGAACGCAGGGCGCGAGGCTCACCCAGCCGAGCAGCTCTCGCCCTCCGAGCAGTCCCGGCCCTCCACGGAGGCTGGAGTGGCCGCACCGACGGCCGCACAGGCCGGGGTGAAGGACCAGACAGGACCGGCCGAACACGCGGGACCGGCTGAGCGGCCAGGTGAGGTCGGTGACGCCGGTGTGGCCACCCCCTCTCGGTCGGCCGATGACGAGGACGCTCGACCAAGCGAGGCTGTCCCGACACGAGAGGACACGCCGCCGGAGACGCGTGGACACGAAGGCGAGGCGGCGTCCGCGCGGGGCGGCGTGACGACGGAGGACGTGGCCGAGACCGCGTCGGACGACACCGCCCACCACGACTCCGCCCACCACGACTCCGGTCACCACGACACCGGTCACCACGACACCGGTCACGTCGACACCGCCCACGTCGACGTCGCGCACGAGGATGCCGGCCACGAGCAGGCCGGCCAGGAGGATGCCGGCCAGGAAGATGCCGGTCAGGAGGATGCTGCGCACCGGGACGACGACGCACACCACGACGCCGCGCGCCACGACCCTGCGCCCGGAGATCCTGCGCCCGGTGCTTCTCTGCACGGCGATTCTCTGCCCGGTGATTCTCCGCACGGTGATCCTGTGCACGGTGACACGGACGCCGGTGCCGCGAACGTCGCGCAGGTGGGCGAGCCTGCCGCGACATCAGCGAACGGCGCCCGAGCGAACGGCACCGTGAACGGCACTCAGCACGACGTGCGTGCGGTCGAGGCGGAGGCCTCGCCGGGTGCATCCCTGGGGTCTCGGCCGCGTCCCACGGGAGCGGCCGAGGCCGAGTCGCGGCGGCCCGGCGCGGAGGGAGCCGAGACGGCCCCGCCGGTCGTCGTCGAGCCGGAGTCGGGTGGCGCCTCCGGCGGAGAGCCGGCCGGGACGGCTGCAGGGTCGCACAGCGCTCCTGACGGCGCGTCGCCGACGCCACCGGAGACCGCACGAGTGGAGGTGGCGCTGCCGGTCGAGGAGCGTCCCGTGGTGGAGGGGTCCACCCTCGCCGAGGGACCGGACATCGAGGAGCCAGGGGACGTCCAGGGGCCACGAGATCCTGCGGCACCGGCCCACACGAACGGCGTGGCCGATCCCGACGCGGTCGTCGGTGTCACCGGCGTCACCGACGTGCCTGGCGTCTATGGCGGCGAGTCCCATCCCCCGGGCGAGCCTCATCGCCGCGGCGAGCTTCATCGTCGTGGCGAGCACAGCGCCCGTCGTGAGCACAGCACCAACGGCGTGCCCGGCGGCAGCGGCATGCCCGACATCGGCGGCGAGCCTGGCGCCGATGTCGAGCCCGCCACCGCGACCAATGGCGTCAATGGCGTGGCGTCCACCGACGGAAGGGCCGATGCCGACGGTCGAGCTGACGGTGAGGGCGTCGGGGTGGCTGAGGAGGCTCACGGCGAGTCCACCAGCCGGGCCGAGCCTGCGTCGTCTGAGCTCGTCCCACCCTCCGCCCGAGCGGACTCGTGGGGAGCCGCGGACCCCACGTATGGCGGTGAGGACGGGTCGAACCTCGCTGGTGCCGTGTCAGCTGATGGTTGGCCCGGTGCCGCGACTCCACCGTCGCCGCGGCCTGATGTCGTGACGGACCACCAGGCCGGTCACCGGCCCAACGGCCACGACACCGCCGCGGGACCAGGGGAGGTGTGGTCGCCGGGTCCCTCCGGGACGCCGGAGGGCGCCGTCCGCGCCGCGCCGCTGGGTCCGTCGCCGGGCCAAGCCAACGGCAGGGTCGAGCGGATGAGCCCGCGAGCGCGCGCGATGGCGCTGATCGACCGCATCGTGGGCCAGGCGGCGCTCGTGTCCGCGCTCCGCGAGATCGTCATGAACCCGGACGCCGACATCCGGCTCGTCGTCGCCGGCCCGCCCGGGACCGGCCGCAGCCTCGCCGTCGAGGTGGCCGCGCGCACACTCACCGTCCGTGGCTTCGACGGGACGGCGGTGTGGCTCCGTCACGAGCACTTCGCCAACGCCGATCCGACGACCGCGGTCGCCGAGCTACGGGCGTGCGTCGAAGGTTGCCTGGGACGACGTCTGCTCGCCATCCACGGCATCGACCAGCTCATCGCCCGGCCGCACAACGGCGCGGTGCTCGCCGCGGAGCTGCACCGGCTGATCAGCGTGCACGGGTCGGCGCTGCAGATCGTGGCCTTCGCCGCGAGCGACGGCTACCGCCGCATGGTCGACGTCAGCCCGGCCCTCGCCGCGTGGTGGCGGGTGGTCCGCACCCACGACTTCGACGCGAGCGAGTACGCGGTGGTGTTCGGCAGAGTCGTCGAGCAGCGTGGCGCGACGACGACGGAGGAGACGGCTCGCTGGGCCGGTGAACTCCTCGCCACGCGCCCGCCGGATCCCCGGCTGCGCAACGCGCGACTCGCGACCTACGTCGCCGACCTGGCGGTCGACGCGGCGCGTCGGCGCACCCGCGGCGCGGCACGGCCCATGGTCGAGATCGTCGACCTGCCGCAGTTCGAGGGACCTCCGCTTGCGATGGAGCAGAGCCACCCGGACGTGGGCGGTGAGCCTGGCGTCGCGGCCGGCGCGCCACCCGGGGTCGGGATGTCGACGGAGACCGGGATCCCCGCGGAGGTGGCGGACACCGGCATGCCCGTGAACGCGGGGCCCGTGAACGCGGGGCCTGTCAACGCGGGAATGGTGAACGCGATGCGCTCCCCCGAGGCGGGTGCCTCCTCAGACCCCCGCGACGTGGACGAGCGGGCACGGTGACCGCCACCGTTGCGGTGATGGCCGAGGTCGCCACGCGGAGAGCGGCGCGTGGGACCGCGTCGACCCCCTGATGCCGCGGAGGCGGCTACGACGGCCCCGCGCAGACGCCGAGGACGTTCTGCCAGGAGTCGGCCACGACGACCTCGAGCTCCTCGGTCCGGCGGGAGCCCTCGGTGTCGAACCGCAGCGTCAGTCGGGCCGGGCCCTGGACCGGCGCCGCGCAGTCGTGCGCGTGGAACCGCAGGACGAAGGTCCGTTCCTCACCGACGGGAAGGTGGCGGACGCCGCTGCGGTCGGTGACCTGACCGGCCTCGTCCCAGCCGGCCGGCAGCTCGGCGGAGCGGAGAACGAGCCCACGGCCACCGACGTTCCGAACGGTGATGTGGACGTCCACGGTGTTCCAGCGTGGGGTCACCATCCGGTCGACCGCCTGGGGGATTCCTCGGTCGGGGTGTCGCCGGCAGACAGCGGGGACGAGCTCTCGGCGCGGCCCTCCGGTGACGTGGACGACCTCGGACACACCGAAGCCCGTCCCGATCTTGAGGTCGAGGCGCACGGGAGCGTCGTCCAGGGTGAGCGCGGCGGCACAGTCCTCGACCTGCCAGAGCAGGGTGAAGGCGACGCTCGCGTGCGGGGGAAGGTCGGGCAGGTCGTCCTGGAGTGTCTCGCCCGCGCTGTCGCGGACGCCGCGGAAGGACAGCCCTGGCAGCTCGGGAACGGCGAGCAAGGTCATCGTTTGGTGCTCGTCTCCGGCGTTGCGGACCGTGACGCCGAGCTCTGCCCGAAACTGGTCGGTGAGGCGAGGCGGCTCCACCGCCGTCGTCACGTCGGAGCGGGTGAGGGCGGCGAGCAGCAGCCAGGCGCCACCGACCGCCGCCACCCCTAGGGCCACCGACCGGAACCAACGGGGCCAGGTCCGTCGCGACGGCCCGCCGATCTCGGCGATGTCGACGGGCGAGTCGCCGGGTCCGCTGTCCCACCGCATGGCCCCAGTGTGAACCCGGTGGCTGGTTTCGGCTCGAACGTCGGTCGCGTCCCGCCGTCCGTGGGCGCGGTCCTCCTCGCGCGGTCCAGGACCGCACCGGGCAAGATGACGTCCCATGACCGACCAGACAGCGGACGCCCCAGCCGCCGACCCCAGCCGTCCCGTCTTGGCCATCGACATCGGCGGTACCAAACTCGCCGTCGGGCTGGTGGACGCCGACGGCCAGGTCCTGGCGAGTCGGCGCGCGCCGACCACCGTCGGAGCGGACGACGCCGACACGATCTTCGGCCGACTGCGCAAGCTGTGTGACGAGGTCCTCGACACGGCTGGGAATCCGCGCGTGCGCGGCGTAGGCGTCGGCTGTGGTGGACCCATGCGCTGGCCGGACGGTCTGGTGTCGCCGGTCAACCTGACCGCCTGGCGTGACTTCCCGCTCCGGGAGCGGCTCGCCGAGGCCTATCCCGGCGTTCCCGTGCGGGTCCACAACGACGCCGTGGCCGTCGTCGTCGCCGAGCACTGGCGTGGCGCCGGGCGCGGTGTCGACAACATGCTCGGCATGGTGGTCTCCACCGGCGTGGGTGGGGGCCTCATCCTGGGCGGGCGGTTGATCGACGGCCGCAGCGGCAACGCCGGACACGTCGGACACCTCATCGTGGACCCCGACGGCCCGCAGTGCGGCTGCGGCGCCCGAGGATGTGTCGAGGCGATCGCGCGCGGACCCGGCCTCGTGGCGTGGGCGCGGGAGCAAGGCTGGCGTCCCGACGACGCGTCGGCGACTGCGAAGACGCTCGCCGACGACGCGCTCGCCGGGGATGCGATCGCGCGCGAGGCGTTCGACCGCGCCGGGCGGGCCCTCGGGATCGGCATCGCGTCGGCGGTGGCCCTGTGTGACCTGGAGCTGGTCGTGGTCGGCGGAGGCGTCTCGCAGGTCGGCGCGTTGCTGTTCGACCCGCTCCACAGGTACCTCCGCCAGTACGCCCGCATCGAGTTCGCCCGGACGGTCCGGGTCGTGCGCGCGGGGCTCGACCAGGACGCCGGCATCGTGGGAGCGGCGGCGTTCATCCTCGCGGGCGACCGGTACTGGTCAGCCGGGTGATCGAGCCTCGAGCTCCGGTGGTCTGACCTTTCGCGCTCGGCCGGATAAGGGCCGAGCCTCGGCGGCGTTGGCCGTTCGCCGGCCGGGGTATGAGCCGGACTGTGATCACCCCGGGGAGGCGCCAGCGGCCGTCGACGTGGCTGCGCAGGCTCCGGCGGCGGCCACCAAGCACGCCCGAGGAGGCGCACGAGGCACCCGCCGGTGCTCCGTCAACGGGCGAGGGCGCCCGCGGTGGGATGGGCGCTCCTGGCGCGGGCTCCGCCCGCCCACCCGAGCGTCCCACCGTCGAGCTGCCGCCCGCCATCCTCGTCGCGAGCGAGTGGTCGTGGCGCCTGCTGCTCATCGGGTTCGCCGTCGTGCTGCTCGGCTGGTTGCTGCTGACGCTACGCGTCGTGGTGGTCCCGCTCCTCGTCGCTGTGCTGATCACCGCGCTCATCGTCCCGGTCACGAACGCGCTGTCCAGGGTCGGGATCGCCCGAGGTGTCGCCGCGGGGCTGACCCTGCTCGGTCTCGTGCTCCTAGTCCTCGGTCTGCTGGCGCTCGTGGGTCAACAGGTCGCCGCGGGCTACGCCGGGCTGGCTCGTCAGCTCGTGCGCGGCCTCAACGAGATCAAGCTCTGGCTCATCCGGGGACCGCTCGGGTTGTCCGAACGGGACATCGATGAGGCGTTCAACTCCCTCGGAGCGCTCGTCACCACCGATCAGCTCACCCAGGGCGCACTCCAGGTCGGCACGACGCTCGGCCACATCGTCGCCGGCCTGCTCCTCACGCTGTTCGCGACCTACTTCCTGCTGTACGAGGGTGCGCGCATCTGGGCGTGGGTCGTGCGCCTGTTCCCGCGTCGAGCACGCGGGCGGGTCGACTCCTCCGCGCGCCGTGGCTGGATGTCGCTGACCGCCTTCGTCCGAGCCACCGTCATGGTGGCGGCTGTCGACGCGGTGGGCATCGCCTTGGTGGCGCTGATCCTCGGCCTGCCGTTCGTCGTGTCGATCGGCGTCCTGGTGTTCCTCACGTCGTTCGTGCCGATCGTGGGTGCCCTGGTCTCGGGCGCGGTCGCCGTGCTCCTCGCCTTGGTCGTGAAGGGCCCCGTGATCGCGATCGTCATGCTCGGCGGCGTGCTCTTGGTCCAGCAGGCGGAGGCGCACATCCTGCAGCCCTTCCTCATGGGCCACTTCGTGCGGATCCATCCGCTGGCCATCCTGCTGGCGATCACCACCGGCGCCTATCTGGCAGGTATCGTCGGCGCCCTGTTCGCTGTCCCGCTCACGGCCTTCATCAACGCCGTCGCCTTCCACCTGGCCAACGAGCGGAGCGACGTGGAGGTCTGACCAGTGCGCGCACCCGCGACCTCGCGAGGGCCAGCGGGTGCGCGCACCGCGACCGAGTGTCGGTCACTCAGCCCATCGGCGCGTGCTGGCCCTCTGCGCCTCGTCCCGTACGCAGGGGAAGTTCCTTGAGGAACAGCACGACGACGAATGCGGCCAGCGCGAAGGGGATCCCGGTGAGGAAGACGTCGTCCAGGGCTCGCACGAAGGCCTCGATCACGGGGGCCTTGACCTCCGCCGGGAGGGCGTGGATCGCCTGGACGTCCTGCGTGGTGCCGGCTGGGACCCGGGCCGCGACCTGAGGCGGAACCGTCTCGCTCAGGTGCGTGCTCAGTCGACTGGTGAGGACAGCGCCGAAGACCGCCGTCCCGACAGCCCCGCCCAGGGAGCGGAAGAAGGTCATCGCGCTCGTCGCCGCACCCATGTCGCGCTGGGGGACGGCGTTCTGCACGGCCACCATGACCGTCGCCATGGTCAGGCCCAGCCCGATCCCGATGAAGAACTGGTAGCCGCTGATCGTCCACATCGTGCTGTCGGCGTGCAGGTGCGACAGCAGCCACAGGCCCGCGGCGATGATGGCCCCGCCCGCGACCGGGTAGATCTTGTACCGGCCGGTGCGCGTGATGAGCTGGCCGGAGCCGACGGATGCGATGAAGATGCCGAGCACCGCCGGCAGCATGGCCAGGCCGGACCTTGTGGGGGACATGCCCTTGACGACCTGGAGGTAGAACGGCAGGTAGATGACCGTGCCGAGCATGACGAACCCGGTCAGCACGGTGAAGGCGCTGCCGATCGAGAAGACGGCGCCGCGGAACAGCCCGAGCGGAAGGATGGGCTCCGCCGCCCGCGCCTCGACGAACACGAACAGCCCCGTCAACACGATCGACGCGGCCAGGAGAGCGAGTGCTCCGCGCTCGGTCCAGCCGTACGACACGCCGCGCCAGCTCAGGTAGAGCAGCAGGCACGAGGCGGCCGCGACGATGGTGGTGGCGCCGAGGTAGTCGATGCGATGATCTCGGCGGATCCTGGGGATCCGCAGCGCGAACGACGTGACCAGCAGGGCCACGAGCCCCACCGGCAGGTTGATCCAGAAGATCCAGCGCCACCCGGGTCCGTCAGTGAACCAGCCGCCGAGCAGCGGGCCGGCGACACTGGAGATGCCGAAGACCGAACCCACGTAGCCCTGGTAGCGGCCACGCTCACGGGGCGGGATGACGTCGCCGATCACGGCGAGGGCGAGTGCCATGAGACCGCCGCCGCCGAGGCCTTGCACCGCCCGCGACCCGACGAGCTGGAGCATGGTCTGGGCGAGCGCCGCCAGCACCGACCCGACGAGGAAGGTGCCGATGGCCACCTGGAAGATCAGCCGGCGCCCGTAGAGGTCGGAGATCTTGCCCCACAGCGGCGTCGACGCGGTGGAGGTGAGCAGGTAGGCGGTGACGACCCAGGAGAGGTGGTCGAGTCCGCCGAGATCGCTGACGATGCGCGGCAGCGCCGTCGCCACGATGCTCTGGTCGAGCGCGGCGAGGAACATGCCGGCCATGAGCCCGATCAGGACGATCTGGATCTGGCGGTGGGGGAGGTAGGTGGGCGCGTCGTCCGCTCGCGGTGTGGCCGCGGGGGCGGACGACGCCGCTTGTTGGTCGTTGGTCATCGAGGCGAACTCCGGATGGTTCGTCGGATGGGGCCGTGGCGTAGGCCCGGGTCACGAGCTGGGTGTTGTCGAGTCGAGGTCGTCGGACAGACGGGTCAGCAGCCGAGCGAGGTCTCGACGGTCCTTGTCGGGCCACTCGACGAGAGCGGCGTCGAGCAGGGCGCGGCGGCGATCGGCGATCTCGGCCAGCACCTGCCGCCCCGCCTCGGTGATCGACACGAGGCTGGCCCGCCGATCGTCGGGGTCGACGGTGCGGTGGAGGTAGCCGGCCTCCTCGAGCGCCCGCGCGTGCCGGCTCACCGTCGACACGTCGAGCTGCACCAGGCTCGCCAGATCGGAGAGCCGCAGTGGTCCCCGCCCGCCGATGGCGTGGAGGACGTACTGGAGCGCCGGGTCGATCGATGTGCCCGGGACGCGCTTGAAGAACCGGAACATCCGACACAGGGCGACGAACAGCGTCTCGGTGGCGTCGCGGGTGGAGTCTTCCGGCTGGGCGCGGTCGGCGGTCACTCCAGTTCCTTGCACGACGCAAGTATAGGGGGTTGCTTGTGTCATGCAACTAAGTTCGCGCCCGCAGCACCATGCGCATGGCGCTCGGCCGGAGGGTCACGGCGGGCCGCGGCGTCACCACCTGGCCGGGCACCGGAGTCGGCGTCCAGCGTCGCGCCAGGGTCGCGAGCACGAGCGTCCCCTCCGTCCACGCGAACGCCAGGCCCACGCAAATCCGGGCGCCGAGCCCGAATGGGAGGTACGCCGCCCGCGGTTGGCCCGGCGCGGACTCGTCGAAGTGGCCGTCCGGAGTCAGCCAGCGCTGGGGCTGGAACGACTCGGGCTCGGACCAAAACCGCGGGTCCCGATGGAGCGCCCACTGGCTCGCCACGCAGAGCGACCCGGCCGGCAACGTCCAGCCGTCGAGCTCGACGTCACAGAGCGTGCGACGGCCGAGAATCCACGACGGCGGCCGAAGCCGCATCGCCTCCGCGAGGACGGCGCGGGTCCGAGGGAGGCGGTCGAGGAGCGCCGAGGGGCCGGGCCGTGTCACGGCGGCTGGAGGGCCCGCCCGCGTCGCGAGGTTCGTGGCTTGCTGGTCGGTTGCGCCCGAGCACCCGGTATGGTCCGGTCCTTGGTGGCCTAGGTGCACCTGGTCCAGCTCCTCGTGCAGCCACGCGGCGACCTCTGGGTGCTTCGCCAGCAGCCACCACGTCCAGGTCAGCGCGGTCGCGGTGGTCTCGTGTCCGGCGAGGAGCAGCGTCATCGCCTCGTCCCGCACGAGCGTGTCGTCGTCGATCTGCGTGAGCAACGTGGCGAGGAGGTCGGTGCCCGCCGGGGCGGCGCGTCGACGGGCGATCACCTCGCGGACGATCCGGTCGAGCGTGTCGACCGCCCGCATCAGGCGAGCCTGCGCGGGCGTTCGCACGCGCAGGAGCAGGTCGATGCCCGGAAGGAGATGTCGAGGTGAGCCGTCGAGGAGAGTGCCCAAGGCGCTCGCCACGGGATCGGCGATGTCGGTCAGATCCGAACCGAAGAGCGCCCGACCCACGACCTCGAGGGTGAGGGTCGACATCTCCCGCGCCATGTCGATCTCCGAGCCGTCCCGCCACCGGCGGTCGTACCGCCGCGCCGTCGCCACCATCACCGGGAGATAGGTGGCGAGACGGTCACCGTGGAGTGCGGGCTGGATGAGCCGCCGCTGGGCACGGTGCCGTTCTCCCTCGCTGGTGAGCAGGCCGTCGCCGAGGAGCAGGCGGATGCGTTCGAGAGCGCGCCCCTTGCGAAGCTGCCGTCCCCGGATGACGAACAGCTCGTGGACGAGGTCGGGGTGGCTGAGCAGGTAGACGTGCTCCGAGCCGAGCCGCACGTACGCGAGGCGGTGATGCTCGCGCACGACGTGGTCGATCAGGGTGAGGGGGTCTCGGCGAAGGAGTAACCCGCCCAGGACGGCCACGCCCGACGGGCCCGGTGGGCGGCGTACCCGCCGGCGCGACGCGGCAGTCCGCTCCATGACTTCGTTGTACGCGACTCTCGTCACATGTCACGCGCGCGAGCGCGGATGCGGGACGCCGGATCACGCGGCGTCATCACGGCCCCGACGAGGGGCTCACCGTCGCGGGGACCGAGCGCGGCGGTGCAAGACTGCGAGCATGAGTCCCCATCCGGAGTCCTCAACGGTTCCCGGGTCGGCGGTCGCAGGCGCACCGCCCGAGCCGTCGCGGCTGCTGTCCGACATCGAGGCCGCCGCGGTGACCTTGCGCGACGTCGCCCGCGTCACCCCGCTCGAGAGCTCGCGCTGGCTGTCGGACCGGATCGGGGGTCCGGTCTTCCTCAAGTGCGAGAACCTCCAGCGTGCCGGCTCGTTCAAGATTCGCGGGGCGTACGTCCGGATCGCCCGGCTCGCGCCGGAGGTGCGTGAGCGGGGGGTCGTGGCGGCGAGCGCCGGCAACCACGCCCAGGGTGTGGCGCTGGCCGCCCGCCTGCTCGGAGCCAAGGCCACGGTCTTCATGCCCGTGGGCGTCCCGATCCCGAAGGAGGAGGCCACCCGTGGCTACGGCGCGGAGGTCGTCCTCGAGGGCGCCACGGTGGACGAGGCGCTCCGGGCGGCGACGGCCTACGCGGAGGCGACCGGGGCCGTGCTCATCCATCCCTTCGATCACCCGGATGTGATCGCCGGGCAGGCGACGCTGGGCCTGGAGATCCTCGAGCAGTGTCCGGACGTCGCGACCGTGCTCGTGCCGGTCGGTGGCGGCGGGCTGGCCGCCGGAGTGGCCGCGGCTCTCGCGGCGCGTGGGTCACGGGCTCGGGTGATCGGTGTCCAGGCCGCCGGTGCCGCCGCGTATCCGCCGTCCCTGGCCGCGGGGCATCCGGTGTCCTTGGAGTCGATGGCGACGATGGCCGACGGGATCGCGGTCGGACGTCCCGGCGACGCGCCGTTCGAGCTGATCCGGCGGTACGTCTCGGACGTGGTGACGGTGAGCGAGGAGGCGCTGTCGCGCTCCCTGCTGCTGGTGCTCGAACGCGCCAAGCTGCTGGTCGAGCCGGCGGGCGCCGCCCCCGTCGCCGCGTTGCTGGAGGCCAGCCTCGACGTGGAGCCGCCGGTGGTGGCGGTGCTCTCCGGCGGGAACATCGACCCGCTCGTCCTCATGCGCGTGCTCCGCCACGGCATGGCGGCGGCGGGGCGCTACCTGTCCCTTCGGGTCCGGGTCCCCGACCAGCCTGGCGGGCTGGCCGCCTTGCTCACCGAGCTCGCGGCGGCCGACGCCAACGTGTTGGACGTCGTCCACGAGCGCACCTCCGCGAGTCTGCACCTCAACGAGGTCGAGGTGGCGCTCCAGGTCGAGACCAGGGGCCGGCACCACCGTGAGGAGATTCTCAAACGGTTGGGCAAGATCGGCTATCCAGTCAGTTTTTCGTAACCGATCTTCACAATCTATGAAGATCCCATTGACATTCGATGCTGGTCCGGGATGGAATCGACCTAGACCCTAGAAACCATCCCCGAGGAACCGGCGTGCGAGAGGTCGGGTCCTTCGGGGTCAGCTCCCGCCACCACAGAGACCAGGGGAGGACCCCATGTCGGAGCAGACATCTCCTGACCCATGGGAGGAGGCCACCGACCCGGTCGGCTCTCCCAGCGACGGCGCCCCTCCGAGCGACAGCCCCTCGCGCGCGTCCGGTGCGAACGGTGCCGTGTCGGCGGACTCGGGTGAGCCCGCGGCGAGCGGGCCGAGCGAGGCCACCCCGTCTGAGACCACGACGTCGGAGACCACCAGGTCCGAGACCGGCACGTCCCAGACCGCCGAGAACTCGCGGTCGGAGACCGCGGGCGCCACGTCGTCGGCCGACAGGACGACGTCGCCGACGGAGGGCGCAGCCGGCGCGGCAGGATCCGCCGGGGACACGATTCGCGCGATTCTCGAGGACGTCGCGGCGGGACGGCTCACGCCCGAGGAGGCGAAGGCCCGCATCGACGAGGTGAGTGGCAGCACGACCACGACCGACACCACCTCGACGAGCGAGGCCGGTCCGTCGGCGCCGGCGCCCGCGACCGCCAACCGCCTCCGCGTCCGCGCCGTGGGGCGCCGCGTCCGGATCATCGGCGAGCCTTTCGTCTCCACGGTCGCCGTCGACGGTCCGCACGTCGTCCGCCAGGAGGGCGACACGCTCCTGGTCAGCAGCGAGGGTGAGTTCGGCGCCTCGATCGACGGGTTCACCCTGATGCGGACGCGTTCCCTGCGCGACCTGCAGGACCGCGTCTTCGAGCTGGGTCGGGAGCTGTCGGTCCGGGTGAACCCGAGCCTGACCGTCGAGGTGGAGGTCACGGCGGGCAGCGTCAACGCCGAGCGCATCCCCAAGCTCGAGCAGGTTCGGGTGACTGCCGGGTCGGCCCGCGTCCGTGACGTCGTGGGGCCCGTGGACCTGCTGGTCCAGGCCGGGTCGGCGCAGGTCGAGGGGAAGATCACCAAGGGTCGCTCCAGACTGCGGGTGGAGTCCGGATCGCTCCAGCTCCGGCTGCTCCCGCAGTCCAGCGTCCGGATCCGACCCGACGTGCAGCTTGGGCGCGTCCAGTGGGATCCCCCCGGCAAGGACCGCGAGGAGCACGTCGTCGGCCTCGGCGACGCGACCGTCGACCTCGAGGTCGTGATGGGGATGGCGACTGTGAAAGAGGCGCCGTGAGCGGTACGGCCGGCTACCACCCCGAGGCAGGTCCGCCCGCGTACCGTCCGCCCAGGGACTGCCCGGTGTGCGGATCCGGGCTGCGGGTGACCCGGCTGGGGTGCGGCTCCTGCGGGAGCGAGCTCTCGGGCGTCTTCGAGTCCTGCGCGTTCTGCGGTCTGACCGACGCCGAGCGTGAGCTGCTCCGGGTGTTCCTCGTCTCACGCGGCAACATGCGCGAGGTCGAGCGGCACCTCGGCGTGAGCTACCCGACCGCGCGCCAGCGCTACGCCGATCTTCTGGCGAAACTTGGCCTGGAGCCGGCGCCGAACGCGCCCGAACCTCGCTCGAGCAGGGAGGAGATCCTCAACCGTCTGGCCAGGGGCGAGATCGACGTCGACACCGCGGCCGAGCAGCTCCGCCGCGCCCTCGACTGATCCCCTGGGCCAGGCACGGTCCACTGTGCGCCTGGGCTGGTACCTCGAGGTACCAGCCCAGGTTTCATAGCTGACGGTGCCGCCGGGACCCGGATCGGTCAGGCGCCGAAGGGGATCATGCGCCGAAGGGGACTGTGTCGACGATCTCGACGGTGACCGCGCGACCGTTGGGAGTGGTGTAGGTCACCGTGTCGCCCTTCCGCTTTCCGCTGATGGCCTTGCCGAGCGGCGAGTCAGGCGAGTAGACCTCGATGTCCACCGACGAGTCGAGCGAGAGAAGCTCCCGAGAGCCCAGGATGAACGTCTCGGTCTCGTCCTCACCCTCGAACCGGATCGTCACCTTCATCCCGGGTTCGACGATGCCATCGTCCGGTGGAGTGTCGCCCACGCGAGCCCGCCGCAGCATGTCCTGCAGCTTGCGGATCTGGGCCTCGGTCTTCCCCTGTTCCTCCTTGGCGGCGTGGTAGCCGCCGTTCTCGCGGAGGTCGCCTTCCTCGCGGGCCTCAGCGATGCGTCGGGAGAGCTCAGCGCGCACAGGACCCATGAGATGCTCAAGCTCCGCCTTGAGGCGGTCGTAGGCCTCCTGGGTGAGCCAGATGATGTTCTCATCGGTGGACTGCGTCACGGTGATTCGCTCCTTGATCGTGCGGACATCCGTAGTCCCGGAATGCCGTGATCCTCGCGCTGGCCTGCTTCCGTCTCGGTCTCGCTGTGTGCCCGGAACTGTACGGACAGAGCCACGAGGCTAACAATGAACTCCTGATCCGGCCATTGTGGGGCGGGACAGGACGTCGGGCCCCGAAGCGCCAGGGCCGGTTGAATGCGCCCGGTACGGTCGTCCAGGGGGCGGTGTGCGGCGCTCGTCGGGCCCTGATCTCCACCATACGGGTCATGGCAACCCACGGGAAGGCGACACCACCCCGATCTCTAGCCTCTTCCTAGCCTTGTGCTCGCCTGAGGCTTGGACCGAGCCTGACCCATGGAGGAGAGGACCACGGTGCGATCGCCCGAGCAGCTTCGGCTCATGCACGTGCACGCCCATCCCGACGACGAGTCGAGCAAGGGCGCCGCCAGCACCGCGCGGTACGTCTCCGAGGGCGTGGAAGTCCTCGTGGTGACCTGTACCGGCGGCGAGCGCGGCTCGATCCTCAACCCCAAGATGGAGCGCCCGGAGGTCCTCGCCAACCTCGCCAAGATCCGTCGCGAGGAGATGGAGCGGGCCCGGGACATCCTGGGCGTGGAGCAGCGGTGGCTGGGATTCGTCGACTCGGGCTTCCCCGAGAACCCCTCCGACCCGCTGCCCGAGGGGTGCTTCGCTCTCCAGCCGGTGGAGGTCGCCGCGGCGCCCCTGGTCGCGGCGATCCGGGAGTTCCGGCCGCACGTCGTCACCACGTACGACGAGAACGGCGGCTACCCGCACCCCGACCACATCATGTGCCACAAGATCACGATCGCGGCCTGGGAGGCGGCCGGTGACCCGGACGCCTACCCGGAGGCGGGACCGCCGTGGCAGCCGCTCAAGCTCTACTACCACCACACCTTCCACCGGGAGCGGTTCCAGGCGCTGCACGACGAGATGGTCCGTCGTGGGCTGGAGTCTCCGTACGCTGAGCGGCTCGCCGAATGGAAGCCCGACCCTGCCCACGCCGCTCGGGTGACCACCCGGGTGCCGTGTGCGGAGTTCTTCAAGGTCCGAGACAAGGCGCTCCTGGCCCACGCCACCCAGATCGACCCGGACGGCCCGTGGTTCGCCTGCCCCCTCGAGGTGCAGATCGCGGCGTGGCCGACCGAGGACTACGAGCTCGCGCGGAGCCTGGTCGACGTCGAGCTGCCCGAGGACGACCTGTTCGCCGGGATCCGCGGCTCGTCGGCGTAGGCGAGGGCGACCCAGCCCTGCCGTCCCGCGCCGCCGTCACGATCGCGCAGCGAGGCGACGCTCCGTGGTGGGACGACGGGAACGTCCAACGCGTGTCGGCCTCTGGCGGCCCCACGACGCGACGCGGCGGGTGCCGTCGTGCCCGCTCAACGAGGCGGAGGATGGGAGAGTGCGGTTCGGCGCTCGCCGACGGTGCGAGCCGGTCGGCGGTGGGCTAGGTCGTGCCACCAGGGGTTGCCCAACGAAGGACCCAACGAAGGAAGGGTGCTGTCGGTGCTGTCGCTGATCGGGCTCGTGCGGGCCACCGTCTCGCCGGCTGCGTCGGCTGCTGTCTCCTCAGGCGCCGTCGTGGCCAGTCCCCGGAACTCGGACGACTGGGTGGGCCCAGGCCTGCTGGGTTTCGTGGTGCTTGCCGTTCTCGGCGTGGCGACCGTCCTGCTCTGGCGCAGCATGAACAAGCAGCTGCGCAAGGTCACCTTCGAGGAGCGGCCTGACGAACGGACGGACGGCCCCGACCGGCCCGCGGACCACCGCGCGGAGCGGGGCGATGCCGAGCCAGGCGATGCCGCCCGGGGCGACGGCGGGTCGGGCGCTGGCGGTTCGGACGGACCGCGTCGCGGCGATCGACCTGGGGACGGCAGACCCGGCGAGCCCGGGCGTGGAGGAGGCGGCCCCAATGGCCGCTGAAGATCGTGACCGCTGAAATCACCCTGGCTGCTGACGATCACGTGGCCGCTGGCCACGGTGGCGGTTGACGGCCACGGCCGCCGACAGACGTGGCCGGCCCGATCGACCTCACGGGCGAGCTCGCTGGATGCGTGGCACCGGGACGGTGCCGTGAGCGACTCACCGGCGTACGATCGCGCGGGCAAGGTCGGACGTTCGCCGTAAAGTCGACGTGACTGGCTTTTCGTCCCACCGGCCAGTCCTGTCGACGTGGAGGGCCGTCCGGCTGGGGACAGGGTCCGACAGGAGGTGTGCGTGATCGACTCCCCCGACGCTGGCGCTCCGCTCACGGCACGGGTCGAGTTCCCCGTTCCAGCCGACAGCGTCGATGGCCAGGGTGTGCTCTTCGGTGAGCCCGGCGGTCCGGCGACGACCGTCTCGGCGCCCGCTGGTGACGCGGCCTCGTCCCCGCCCGATCCGTCCCCGCCCGCTCCGTCCGCGGCCGAGCGGGCTCCGGTCGCGCGTGAGCAGGCCAGGCGACCCCTGGAGGAGATGGTCGAGGCCGGGTGGGCGGAGGCGCTGCGTCCTGTCGCGGCTGACATCGCGGCGATGGGTGACTTCCTGCGCCGGGAGGTCGCCGCGGGCCGGGGCTACCTGCCGGCCGGTCCGAACATCCTGCGCGCGTTCCAGCAGCCGTTCGCTGACGTCCGGGTGCTCATCGTCGGACAGGACCCCTACCCGACGCCGGGGCATCCTGTCGGATTGAGCTTCTCCGTCGCTCCCGACGTCCGGCCACTCCCACGCAGCCTGCAGAACATCTTCCGTGAGTACGTCGACGACCTCGGCTATCCGATGCCGTCCACCGGTGACCTGTCGCCGTGGACGCGCCAGGGCGTCCTCCTGCTCAACAGAGTCCTGACGGTCACACCCGGGCGACCGGCCTCCCACCGCGGGAAGGGCTGGGAGAAGGTCACCGACCAGGCCATTCGCGCGCTCGTCGCGCGAGGGACACCCCTCGTGGCCATCCTGTGGGGACGAGACGCGCAGAGCCTTCGGCCGTTGCTCGGCAACGTCCCGCGCATCGAGTCTCCGCATCCGAGCCCGATGTCGGCCGACCGCGGATTCTTCGGCTCGCGGCCGTTCAGCCGGGCCAACGCCCTGCTCCACCAGCAGGGCGGTGAGCCGATCGACTGGCGATTGCCGTAACGCGAAGCGGCGGGCCCGAGGAGGAGCGCATGTGCCACAGTCCGCGTCGCTGGGTCGCAGTGGCCACGGCCGCGTCGGCTGTCCTCGCTGGTTGCGCCAGCGAGCCGCAGGGTCCGCCTCCCGAGGCGCGCTCGGCCGTCGTCGCGTTCGCGTCCGCGTGGTCGAAGGGTGACCTGGGGTCCGCGGTCGACGAACGCACCCGTGAAGCCGCCGACACCACCCTCGCCTCCGCCGCGCGGGCCCTCGCGATCGAGCGGACGACCGTGCGCCCCACCGGGTCGTTGCGGTGTCTGTCGGACGAGGAGGCTGCGCGGCTCAACGACGGGCGCGGCGTGTGCCGCCACCGGCTGAGCGTGGCGCACGACCTGAAGGGACTCGGCACGTGGAGCTACGTCACCACCGCGGAGGTCCGCGAAGACGCTCACGGTGACTGGAGGGTATGGTGGACCCACGCGACGTTCCATCCCAAGCTCACCCCGACCGCCAAGCTGGTCCGACGTCGTGAGCTACCGCCCCGCGCGCCGATCCTCGACGGCAACGGCGATCCCTTGACCGAGGAGCGCCCCGTCATCCGTGTTGGCGTCGACCCCACCAAGCTCGACCCGAACGTCACCTATCGCCAGCTGCGGCTGCACCTGGGCGTCGATCCCGGCGAGCTGCGCCAGCGGGTGAAGGCCGCGGGTGCGGGGGCGCGCTTCGTCCCCGCGATCACGGTGCGGGAGGAGGTGTGGGACAACGTCGCGGGCCACTTCGACGACACGCCGGGTGTGGTCACGCGTGAGGACACCATGCCGCTGGCGCCCACGCCGACGTACGCCCGCGCCGTCCTCGGCACGGTGGGCCCGCCGACACCGGAGGCGCTGGAGGACGCCGGACCGTTGGCGGCGCCGACGGACGACGTGGGACTGACCGGCCTGCAGCGCGCCTTCCAACGGCGGCTCGCCGGAACGCCGGGCGGACGCGTCGTGGTGGAGGTCCCCAACACCGGCGATCGACACGTGCTGTTCCGACAGGCCCCGCGGCCGGGTGTTCCGCTCAAGACGACCCTGGACCCGATGGTGCAGGAGGCGGCAGAGAACGTCGTCGCGGGCCAGACGAAGCCCACCTCGATCGTGGCCGTTCGTGCGAGCACCGGCGAGATCCTGGCCGTCGCGAACGGCCCTGGGGTCACCTCCTACAACCGCGCCTTCGTCGGGCGCTACCCGCCCGGCTCCACGTTCAAGGTGATCAGCGCCGCCGCTCTGTTGGAAGCCGGCCTCGGTATCGACGACCGGGTGTCCTGCCCCGCGGAGACGTTCGTCGGTGGTAAGCGGTTCAAGAACGCCTACGGCGGCAGCCGGTCGGACGGGCCGTTCCGCGTCGCGTTCGCGCACTCGTGCAACACGACGATCGTCGAGCGCGCGGAAGGGCTGAGCGACGACGCCCTGCGGGACGTCGCCGAGCGATTCGGCATCGGCGCCACCTGGCAGCTCGGTCTCCCCGCCTTCTCCGGGTCGGTTCCGCCGTCACGCGACCTGGTGGAGAAGGCAGCCAGCATGATCGGCCAGGGCCGGGTCGAGGTGAGCGTGCTCGGTATGGCGATGGTGGCGGCCGCCGTCGCGTCCGGGCAACCGCGCGTTCCTGTCCTGCTGCCGGAAGACGCGCCTGGCGGCCCCGTCGGCGAGCCGTTGCCCGAGCGGCTGCACCAGGACCTGCGGGCGCTCATGCGGGCGGTCGTGGAGACCGGGTCGGCGCGCCAACTGGACCTGATCGGCGAGCCGGTCCACGCCAAGACGGGCACCGCCGAGTACGGCTCCGCCAACCCGCCGCACACCCACGCGTGGATGATCGGGTTCCGCGGCGACATCGCGTTCGCGATCGTGATCGAGGGCGGCGGGGCCGGTGGCCGGGACGCCGGACCGGTCGCGGTGCGCTTCCTCGAGGAGGCCCGATTCGCCCACTGAGCGGGACGCCGGCCGAACCCTGGGGTGGGACCGAATGCCCTGGGCGAGCGCGGGCGGCTGCCTAGACTCGACAACTGACCCGACCTCGAGTGGGCCATGCGTCCGCGTCGCTCGTCATCCGGGCGCATGATTCGACGGGCAGGTGATCGTGATGGCCCGCATCGCGGCGACGACCCCGGTGGCTCGGGGATCCCCCATGCGCCATGATCCCGGTGGACGTGTGTCGTCTGGGTTTCCGGCAGGACGGTGGTGGCGGTGAAGCTGGTCGAGGAGACGCCCTATCGGTTCCGAATCGACCCCGTCGACGGCATGCGGGTCCCCGGCGTCGTCTTCGCGTCCCGACGGTTGCTCCCTGACCTGTCGAACGACCAGGCGCTGACGCAGGTGGCGAACGTGGCGACGCTTCCCGGCGTCGTGGAGGCCTCGTACGCCATGCCGGACGTCCACTGGGGGTACGGCTTCCCGATCGGGGGCGTGTGCGCCACCGACATCGACCGCGGTGGCGTAGTCTCGCCGGGCGGTGTCGGCTTCGACATCTCCTGCGGTGTGCGGCTGTACACCTGCGACCTGGACCGATCCAGGTTCGCCGAGGTCGTGGGGCCGGTCATGGACGGCCTCGCACGGGTGATTCCGCGCGGAATGGGCACCGGTGGGGTCTGGACGCTGTCGGGTCGCGACCAGCTGGACGCGGTCCTGCGGGGCGGGTCGCGCTACGCCGTCGAACGGGGCCACGGGGTGGAGCGAGACCTCGACCGCTGCGAGGACTTCGGCGCCGTCGCGGACGCCGATCCGAGCCAGGTGAGCGAGCGGGCGGCGCAGCGCGGCATGAAGTCGCTCGGCAGTCTCGGCTCCGGGAACCACTTCTTGGAGGTGCAGGCGGTGGACGCGGTGCTCGACGAGCGCCTGGCGGAGGCGTTCGGGCTCCGCGTGAACCAGATCTGCGTGATGATCCACTGCGGCTCGCGCGGGCTCGGGCACCAGATCTGCTCTGACTTCGTGGCGAGGATGGAGCGGGTCATGCCTGCCTACGACATCAAGGTCCCGGACCGGCAGCTGGCGTGTGCGCCCGTCACGTCGCCGGAAGGTCAGGCGTACCTCGGCGCGATGGCCGCGGCCGCCAACTACGCGCGGGCCAACCGCCAGATGCTGGGGCAGGCGGCGCGCCAGGTCTTCGAGAAGGAGACCGGGCGGACGCTCGACCTGCTCTACGACATCTCGCACAACCTGGCCAAGATCGAGACCCATGTCGTGGACGGCGAGGAGCGCCGGCTGTGCGTCCACCGCAAGGGCGCGACGCGGGCGCTGCCTCCGGGCCATCCCGACCTGCCGCCCGACCTTCGTGACGTCCCCGGTGTCGGCCAACCGGTGCTGATCCCGGGCTCGATGGGCACCGCGTCGTACGTGTTGAGCGGGGTGGAGGGAGGCCCGGCGTTCGCCTCCACCTGTCACGGCGCCGGCCGCGCGCTGTCCCGCCACCAGGCCGCGCGCTCGGTGCGTGGAGCGGAGCTGCGGCGCCGGTTGGAGGCGCAGGGGATCGCCGTGCGTGGCGCGTCGGCGCGTGGCTTGGCGGAGGAGACACCGGAGGCCTACAAGGACATCGACGCCGTGATCGAGGCGGCCGCGGGGGCAGGGCTGGCCCGCCCGGTCGCGCGGCTGGTTCCGGTCGGGGTCGTCAAGGGGTAGCGGCCGAGTCAGCGAGGGCGGTGCCGCTGGAGGACTCAGGCGTCGAGGACTCCGGCGTCGTGCGCTGGGTCGGCGTCTCCGCGGGTGCGAGGACCACGCGCCGAATGGGTCAGACGTCGACCGTGACGCCACAGGACCAGCCGTCCGGCCCCTCCTCGATCCTGAGCTCGTGCAGCGAGATCGCCTTCGGGGCGGCTCCCACGAGCTCAACCTGGTCGAGGCCGGTGACCTCGAAGCGCACCGTGTCACCACCGTCGGTTGGCTCGATCACCGCGGACAGCGGGAGCACGTCCTGGGTGTCGAGGAGGAACAGCACCTCGTCGAGGACGGCGACGAGACGGTCCTCGACCGTTTCCGCGGTCACCTCGAACGTGGTGGTGTCGGTCGGCACGGCGCGTGAGACGTCGGCGAAGGACTCGACCAGCCCACGGACGGCTTGGGCGACGCATTCCTCGCGGGTGGGCGCCCACGCCTCGATCCGGATGTCCGCCGTGTGTGGCACGGCCCGGTGACCGCTGTCCATGGCCGTCTCCCAGCGATTCCCGATCCAGGGGCCGGCTGGCCTTCGGGTCCGCCTCGGGCTCGCCTTCGTGACCCCGCTCTCCGGGCCCCCAGCTCCGGGCCCGCTCGTCCTGGCGCTCTCCCTTGGCACTGTAGACGCCTGCCCGCGGGCGGCGGACGACACCTCCGAGCCGCCGTCCGAATCAAGCGGACGAGCTCCGTCCGATCCGAGCCAGGAGGCTCGCCTTCCCTTCCCCGCGCCTCGAGGGGACGAGAGGATCGGGTGGGTGGATGCCGAAGTGTCGACGTTCTCCGTGACCGGTCTGGAGCGTCCGGTCGACGTCCTCGTGGACGAGTGGGGGATTCCCCACCTGTATGCCGAGTCCGAGGACGACCTGTTCTTCGCCCAGGGCTTCAACGCCGCCCGTGACCGACTGTTCCAGATGGACTTGTGGCGACGTCGCGGACTGGGGCGGCTCGCCGAGGTGCTGGGGCCGGCATACGTCGAGCGCGACCGCGCCGCGCGGCTCTTCCTCTACCGCGGGGACATGGAGCGGGAGTGGGCCGCGTACGGCCCGGACGCCCGGCGGATCGTGACCAGGTTCACCGAGGGGATCAACGCCTACGTCGACTGGCTTGCCGACCATCCGGAGGCGATGCCGCCCGAGTTCGGCATGCTCGGTTACCGGCCGGCCCGCTGGGAGCCGGAGGACGTCGTGCGTATCCGCAGTCACGGCATCGCGCACAACGTGCGCCACGAGGTCGCGCGCGCCGCCACCGTGGCGGCCGTGGGATGGGAGAGGGACCTCGTCCGCCAGCGGCTGCGTCCGCACCGGGAGCCGCACCACGCCGAGGGGATGGACTTTCGGCTTCCCGCCGAGGTGCTGCGCGTCTACGACCTGGCCACCCAGCCGCTCGTCCTCGTCGAGGACACTCGGCCGCCCCTCGGCGTTCCTTTGGCGGTCCCACCGGTCGATGTTCGCGCGGGGGAGGGCAGCAACAACTGGGCGGTCGCGCCGAGCCGGACCGCCACCGGCCGCCCCATCCTGGCGAGCGACCCGCACCGCGCGTTCTCCACCCCGTCGTTTCGCTACATCGCGCACCTGTCCGCCCCGGGCTTGGACGTGGTGGGAGCGGGCGAACCCGTCCTCCCAGGGATCTGCCTGGGGCACAACGGCCGAGTGGCGTTCGGCTTCACGATCGTGCCGGTCGACGTCGAGGATCTCTACGTCTACCAGCTCCACCCGGACGACCCCACGCGCTACCGGTACGGCGACCGCTGGGAGGCCATGCGCGTGCTCACCGAGGCCGTCGCGGTCCGCGGCGAGGAGCCGCGCGAGGTGGAGCTGGCGTTCACCCGGCACGGCCCGGTGCTCCACGTCGATGCTGACAGAGGGCTGGCGTACGCCCTGCGATCGATGTGGTTCGAGCCCGGCACCGCGCCGTACCTGGGCAGCCTGCGCTACCTGCGAGCCGACGACGGAGGCCAGTTCCGGGCGGCCTTGCGCGAGTGGCGCGGTCCTGGTGAGAACCACGTCTACGCCGACGTGACCGGCCAGATCGGATGGCAGGCCGCCGGTTGGGTCCCGAGGCGCCCCGGCTGGGACGGGCTGCTGCCCGTGCCGGGCGATGGGCGCTACGAGTGGGACGGCTTCCACACCGCGGACGACTTTCCGGGGGTGGTGGACCCTCCGCGCGGGTTCGTCGCGACGGCCAACCAGTACATCCTCCCCGAGGAGTTCCCGGCGGACCGAAAGCTGTGTTTCGAGTGGCCAGACGACGCGCGCTACCGCCGAATCGTTCAACGCCTGCGGTCCAGTGAGAAGCACACGCTCGTCGACTCCATGCGCCTGCAGACCGACGTGCGCTCGCTCGCGGCCGAGGAGCTCCTGCGGCTGCTGAGGGAGGTCACGCGCCGCGGCGGCGTGGACGGGACGGTGGAGGCGGCCCACGCCGACCGCACGGTCGCCGCGGCCATGGCGGTGCTGGACTCCTGGAACGCGGAACTCGCCGCCGACTCGGCCGCCGCGGCGTTGTTCGAGGTCTGGGTGTCGCGGCACCTCACGCCGGCGCTCATCCACGCCCTGGTGCCGGCAGGGCTCCTCCCGCCCCACGCCGACATCGACCGCGCCGGTCTACGGGAAGGACTCCGGGAGCCGACGCGCTGGTTCGGTCCTGACGGCGAGGAACGTCGGGACCGGATTCTCCTCGACACACTTCGGTCCGCCTACCAGGAGGTGGAGAGCCTGCTGGGGAAGGATCCCTCGACCTGGGCGTGGGGTGACCTGCACAAGAACCACCAGCGGCATCCGCTCGGCTTCCTCGACCCCGCCCTCGACGTAGGTCCGCTGCCGGTGGGCGGCTCGGCCTCGACCGTGAACGCCGCGCCCTACATCCGGACCGACTTCGCGCAGACGATCGGTGCCTCGTTTCGCATGGTGCTCGACGTGGGCGCCTGGGACAACAGCGTCGTCATCAACACACCCGGGCAGTCGGGCGATCCGCGCAGCCCGCACTACCGGGACCTGGTCGAGCTGTGGCGGCGCGGTGAGTACGTCCCGCTCCTCTACAGCCGAGCGGCGGTCGAGCGACACACCACCACTCGGCTTCGGCTCGAACCTCGCGGCGCGACCTCGAACCAGCCGAGTGGAGGCCAACCACGCTGATCGACGCGTACCACCCAGCCGCGAGCAGGCCGCGCACCCGCCGCATCGGGGCACTTCGCCCCTCCTGGCATGGGCTCATGGTGGATCAGCCGCATGTCGTCGTCGGCGTAGCGTCGCCAGCATGGACGTTGCCACCCGTCCCGCGCTCGCCAGCGGAGAGTTCGCGCTCGGAGGAGATCTACGCGTACGCCGTATGGGTTTCGGCGCGATGCGGCTCACCGGCCCCGGGATCTGGGGCCCGCCGGAGGACGTCGACGAGGCGATCCGTGTGCTGCGGCGAGCGGTCGAGCTCGGGATCAACCTGATCGACACCGCGGACTCGTACGGCCCCGAGGTGAGCGAGGATCTGATCAGGCAGGCGCTCCACCCCTATCCCGACGACCTGGTGATCGCGACGAAGGTCGGCCTGGTCCGCCCCGGGCCGGGGGTCTGGGTCCCCGTGGGCCGTCCGGACTACTTGCGCCAGCAGGTGGAGATGAGCCTGCGCAGGCTGCGGGTGGACCGCATCGATCTGCTGCAGCTCCACCGGATCGACCCTGAGGTGCCGGTCGAGGATCAGGTCGGGGCGCTCATCGAGCTGCGCGACCAGGGCAAGATCCGGCACCTCGGACTCTCGGAGGTGTCGGTCGAGGAGCTGGCCGGCGTGCGCCGGATGACCCCGATCGTGTCGGTGCAGAACCTCTACAACCTCGTCAACCGGACGTGGGAGCCGGTGCTCGACTACGCCGAGCGTGAGGGTTTGGGCTTCCTGCCGTGGAACCCGATCGCGACGGGTGACCTGGCCAGACCCGGCAGTCCGTTGGACGAGCTGGCGCGGCGTCGTGGGCTGGCTCCGGGACAGCTCGCACTGGCATGGCTCCTGCGTCGCTCGCCGGTCATGTTGCCGATCCCGGGGACATCCAAGGTCGACCACCTGGAGGAGAACACCGCCGCCGCGCTGATCGAGCTGGACGACGACGAGTACGACCAGCTGTCAAGCCTTGGTTGACGTCCGGCTGTGAGTGTCCCCAGTGGTCGACCCACGGTGGTCACCCGTCGACGGCTGCGGCCGCGCTCCGCTCCGGTAGCCCAAAGCCGCCGACAGCCGATACGCCGCGTCGACGAGCAACCGGTGCGCGCGCTGGCGGTGTGCGGGGGTGAACCGGATCGCGGGTACCGAGACGCTGAGCGCGGCGACCGTCCGACGGTTGACGTCGTAGATAGGGACGGCGAGGCACCGGATCCCGAGCGTGTACTCCTCGTTGTCGACGCTGAAGCCGCGCTGCCGCACGAGGGCCAGGTGCCGGCGCAGCTTGTCCTTGTCGGTGATGGTGCGCGAGGTCACCGGCACCAGGTCCATCTCGTTCAGCCGGGCTTCCAGCTCCTCAGGTGGCAGGCCCGCGAGCAAGACCTTGCCGACACCCGTCGCGTAGGCGGGGAGACGGCGTCCCACCTCGGAGGCGAGGGTCAACGTCTGTCGCCCATCCACCTTGGCGATGTAGACGTTGTGGACGCCGTCGAGGACGGCCAGGTGCACGGTCTCGTCGAGGGTGTCCCGGATGTGCTCCATGAGCGGGAGCGCGCGGTCGACCAGGCCCAGCGACCTGTTGTAGGCGTTGCCCGCCTCGAGGGTGCGGATGCCGAGCGTGTACGACCGGCGCGCCGGGTCGAACTCCGCCCAACCGCGATCGACGAGGGTCCGCAGCAGGCCATGCAGGCTCGAGCGCGGATAGCGCAAGGTGCGCGCGATCTCGGTGAAGGTGAGCGGACGTTCGTGTCGGGTGAGCAGCTCGAGGATCGCGAGGGCGCGTTCCGCCGACTTCACCCCACCCGTGGCCATGTCGTTCACCGGCGTGCTCCCGAGGCGGCTGGCGTCCGTGTTCACGAGTGTGAACGGCTGTTCACCCGGCTGAAGCAGCGCTAACCTATGCCGGCTCGGCGGAGGCCACCAGGTGTTCGGTCGGGTTGAGCGGTTTCGGCCACGTGCTACGTCCCGGTCGTCGCGTCGCGGCGGACGGCTTCCCACGCGGCTTGCAAGCGTTCCCGTGCCAGCGCGGCGAACTCGGCGTCGATCTCGGCGACGTAGGCCCGACGACCCAGCGTCACCGCGGCGACGGAGGCGGACGCCAACCCGCCGAACGGCTCCCACACCACGTCGCCCGGCTCGGTGACGGCCCGCACCAGACGCTCCATGAACTCCAACGGCTTCTGGTTGAGGTGCGCGGAGCTGGCGGGTGTCGTGCGGTGCACACGCGGAGCGACCCGACGGCGCGTGCCTTTGAGGCGTTCCTCGTCGTGGAGCGGACCGCGCCGCCACACGTTCGTGAGGCCGTGTTGGTGGTTCCAGCGATAGCGCAGGGAGTCCCACTGCTTGGCGGTGAGGATCGACTTGCCGTCGAGACTGAAGTACGGCCAGCCGGTGGGCTCACCGTGCTCGTTGGCGTACTTGGCGAGTCGCTCCAGCATGCGGCCCGGGGGCCAGTACCACACCCAGTCCCGGGTGAGGTACTTGCGGGTGGCGGCGTTCCTCACCCCGCACGCCTCGTTGGCCTTCGACAGCGGCAAGCCGGTCCGCAGCCACTCGCGCCGCAGCCACTCCTGGACCGGCAGCGGGCCGTCGGGCGTCTCGACGACGAACCGGCGCTGGTAGAGGACGCAGATCTCGGAGACCACCGGGAAGCGGCGGATCGATCGGCTGTTGACGTTCCCCGCCACGTGCGCGATGCCCTTGTCCCACGTGATGGTCTGGACGTAGTCCCAGCCGTGCTCGACGAGCAGGGGATGCACGTTGGCCCAGCCCACCTCGGTGTTCCAGAACCACAGCGTGGTCGCCGGGTGAGCGGCCCTCGACCACCTCTCGACGTGCGGCCGGTACCAGTCGACCAGCCCCTCGGGACCGGCGGGGTCGCCGTGGAAGCCGCGCACGCCGTAGGCGCCGTCGCTGATGATGGTCACCGGGGTCGGCCAGCGGGAGTAGGCGGTGAGCGCGTCGCCGACGTGGAGGTCGAACGGAGGCTGTGAGGCGCTGGGGGTGTGGTTGTCGCGAACCGTGCCGTGATCCTCCACGTATCGCAGGCTAATGCCAGCGACGGCGTCGAACCCGTCTCAGCGCGCCGAGCCGTCCGACGGCTGCCACACCGTCACCGCACCGTCACCCGCGCCGTCGTCGCCCGTCGGCGGTGAGGGCGGCGCCCCGCCACGGCCCGGCAGGCCACTGGTCTACGGTGGAAAGGGTGAACCGTCTCGCCACAGCGACGTCTCCGTACCTCCGCCAGCACGCCGACAATCCGGTCGACTGGTACCCATGGGGAGAGGAAGCGTTCGCCGAAGCCCGCCGACGCGACGTCCCCATCCTGCTCTCGGTCGGGTACGCCGCCTGCCACTGGTGCCATGTGATGGCTCGCGAGTCCTTCTCGGACCCGCGCATCGCCGCCTGGATCAACGAGCACTTCGTGCCGGTCAAGGTCGACCGCGAGGAGCGCCCTGACGTCGACGCGATCTACATGCAGGCGACTCAGGCGATGACCGGCCAGGGCGGCTGGCCGATGACGTGCTTCCTCACCCCCTCGGGGGAGGCGTTCTACTGTGGCACCTACTACCCGCCCACCCCGCGACACGGGCTGCCGTCGTTCACCCAGGTCCTGGAAGCGGTCGCGCGCGCCTGGCGGGAGCGCCGCGACGAGGTGGTGCGGGCGGCTGAGCAGATCAACCTGCAGCTCGCCGCGCCACGCATCCGCACCGGCGAGCCGCCGACCCTCGACCAGCTCGACACCGCGGTCGAGGTTCTCGCGCGCGACGTCGACCCCGTGCACGGAGGCCTCGGCCGGGCACCGAAGTTCCCGCCGTCGGTCGTCCTGGAGTTCCTGCTCCGCCACGCCGCCCGGACCGGCTCGCAACAGGCGCTGGACATCGTGGCGTCGACGTGCGAGCACATGGCCAGGGGCGGGATCTACGACCAGCTCGGCGGTGGCTTCGCCCGCTACAGCGTCGACGAAGCGTGGGTCGTCCCGCACTTCGAGAAGATGCTCGAGGACAACGCCCTGCTGCTCCGTGTCTACCTGCACTGGTGGCGGCTGACCGGCGTGCCGCTCGCCGAGCGCGTCGCGCGTGAGACCGCCGACTTCCTGCTGCGGGACATGCGGACGCCCCAGGGTGGCTTCGCCTCGGCGCTCGACGCCGACAGCGAGGGCGTGGAGGGAAAGTTCTACGTCTGGACTCCGCAGGAGCTGCGCGAGGTCCTCGGCGAGGTCGACGGGAGGTACGCGGCGGAGCTGTTCGGCGTCACCGAGGAGGGCACGTTCGAGCGTGGGACGTCGACGCTGCGCCTGCCGAAGGATCCACCGGACCCCGAACGGTTCGCCCAGCTGCGCGCGCGGCTGCGGGAGGCGCGCGCCCAGCGGGTGCCACCCGACCGCGACGAGAAGGTGGTCGCCTCCTGGAACGGGTTGGCGATCACCGCGCTGGCCGAGGCTGGCGCGTTGCTGGGAGAGCCGTCCTACGTCGACGCGGCGGTGCGGGCGGCCGAGCTGCTCGCCGCGGTGCACACCGTGGATGGTGCCCGGTTGATCCGGACCTCGCGGGACGGGTTGCCGGGACCCAGCCAGGGCGTGCTCGAGGACTACGGCAACGTCGCCGAGGCCTACCTCACCCTCACCTCGGTGACGGGTGATCCGAGGTGGTTGGAGCGCGCTGGTGCGCTGTTGGACCGGGTCTTGTCCCACTTCGGCGACGGGCGAGGCGGCTTCTTCGACACCGCCGACGACGCCGAGCAACTGGTTCGTCGTCCCCAGGACCCGACCGACGGCGTGGCGCCATCGGGGCAGTCCGCGGTCGCGGGTGCCTTGCTCACCTACGCCGCGCTCACCGGATCGGCCCTCCACCGCGAGGCGGCCGAGCACGCCCTCGGTGTGGCGGGACGGCTCGCCGAGCAGGCGCCGAGAGCCGCGGGATGGGGTCTCGCTGTCGCCGAGGCGCTGGCCGCGGGGCCGCTCGAGGTCGCCGTGGTCGGGACGCTCGGCGATCCGGCGTTCGAGGCCTTGTGCTCGGTCGCGAGGCGCACGCCCTCCCCGGGCGCGGTGGTCGTCGCCGGGCCGCCGGACGACACGTCGGCCGCTGGAGCGCCGGCGGACGATGGATCCGACGGATTCGACAGAAAGGTGTCGGACCAATCAGAACGGGGCACAACGACGCCAGAGGCCGGTTCGATCCCCCTGCTCGCTGGTCGGACGCTCGTGCGCGGACACGCCGCGGCGTACGTGTGCAGGGATTTCGTGTGCGAGCGACCCGTGACCGACCCGGCGGAGCTGGCCGCGATGGTCGGCGTGGCCGACGTCTAGGTACGGCTCCGCCCTCGCGGACGTCCGTGGGGTTCAGGGGGCGAGCGGCGACCATGAGCAGTCGGCGACAGAACGGAGTAGCCCCGAGATGGCTCGGAAGAAGAAGGACAAGAAGCGACGCCGGTGGAGCACCGTCGACACGCTGCTCCTGGGGGCGGTCGGCGCGCTCGTGACGACGTCCGTGGCGCGGGAGCTTCGCCGTCCTCCGGCTGAGCGGACGTGGCGGGGCAGGATCTTGGGGATCCCGTACGATTACCGGCCCCCAACCGCTGATCGACTCCGTTCGACCTGGTGGGCGCCGGAGGACGAGCGCATCCTGCAGCCGACGGCGTACGGGCTGGGATGGGATCTCAACGTCGGGCGGGTGGTGAAGCTGGCCTCGAGCGCTCTCGCCTCCAACGGTGTGAGGTCGCCCAACGGGGCCGCCAGCCGTCGCTGACGGGCGCCGCGGAGCCCGGAGTGTCGTGGCGCCGGCTCGGACCGCAGGCGGGGACGAGGGTGGCCACGTTTGGCGTTGGGTCTGTAACGGTGTAATCATCGTTACATGACACGCCGAGAACGCGAGGAACGAATCCGCGGCTGGTTGGCCGGTCGCCTGCCGGAGGGGTGGTTCATCGGGCCCGTCGAACTCACGATCGACCGGGAGGAGATCACGGTCGTCGGCCGGCTGGCTCCGCCGAAGCTCCCAGACGACGCGTCCCCGGCCGAACGAGCGGCGGCGGAGGCCGGGCGCATCAAGGAGTTCCGTGAACGAACTCGCGAGCAACGCATCCGCATCGCGCGTGAGCTCGAGCACGCGACCAAGCAGAAAATCGCCTGGGGCGCTCAATGCGGTGGCACCCGGGAGACCTTCACCACGCTGTCTCTTCCGGTCATGACCCGGCTCCGTCAGCCCGAGCGCATGGTCCTCGACACCCTCGTGGAGTCCGGCGTGGCACGCACCCGCTCCGAAGCGCTCGCCTGGTGCGTCAAGCTCGTCGGGCGGAACGCCGAGGCTTGGCTTCGGGAGCTGCGGGAGGCGATGGCCGAGGTCGAGCGGATCCGCGCCCACGGCCCGGACGTCTCCGAGACCGCCGAGCGCGGGGACGAGTCGTCGACCGAGGCCGAGGCCAGCTAGCCGCGGCCCGGCTTGGTCGCGACGAGGACGTCCCGGACGATCGCCTGGTCGACCCAGTGTCGGAACCGTTGGTAGGGCGGGTCGTCGCAGACCCGCAGGCCCGCCCGCGCCAAGGCGTTCGCCATGTCCTCGCGGCTCGCGAGGTAGGTGTTCCACGAGATGCCGAGCGCCCCACCAGGGCGCAGGATCTGGACCCAGCCGGGCAGTGCCGCTCGGAGCAGGTCGAGCGGGCGACGGGAGAGCGGGCCGCCAGGCGTTCGGCTGCCGTGCTGGACGCCGTACGGCAGGTCGGCGACCGCGACGTCGACCAGGTTGGCTCGGAAGTAGTCGCGGGCGTGCACCGTGTCACCGTTCACCACGGTGAGCGACAGGGTCTGCCCCGCCTTGTAGGCCTCCTTGGTCGGCGCCAAGGTGACGTGCAGCCGCCGGCCGATCACCTTGCCCTCCCGGCGGATCGGCGTGAACTGGGCCTGGTGCTTGAGCCGCTTGCGTTTCAACCAGCTGCGGATGAACCCCGAGTAGGCCTCGACGTGCCGGTCGTCGATCTCGATCCCCGTGGCGTCGTAGCCGTACATCAGCGCCTGGTTGAGCGTGGTCCCACGACCGCAGACCGGATCGAGGACGTGGAGCTTGCCGTCCAGCATCCGCTCCGCCGACGCCGACGACAGCACGGTCACGTTGAGCAGCAGCTTCGTGAACTGCTCGTTGGTCTTGCCGGCGTACTTCTGGACGGTCAGCAGGTCGTCGTCGAACCAGGCCAGCGGGCGGATGACGACCGGCCGCAAACAGTCGTCGGCGAGCTCGAAGAGGGCGTACAGCGACGACAACTGCGACAGGTAGCCGATGTCGCGCGGGATCAGGGGTGTCTCGGTGGAGAACGCGAGGTACGGAACGCCGCCGATCTCGACGTCGTCGATGTCGTGGAGGCGACCCGAGAGCACGGTCGTGGCGAAGACGTCGAGCTCGGCTCGCGTCAACGCGGGAGCGGCGTCGGCGTAGACCCGGTTGGCGGCAGGCAGGATGAGCAGAGCGTAGCGGGGCATGAGGACGTGGCCAGTCTGGGTCGTTAGATCTCGACGGAGGTGCCCGGAGTCAGCCGGCGATAGGTCGACTCGATGCTCTCGGTCATGGAGGCGATCAGCGAGTCGACGATGCCCTGACCGATGTCGTTGTAGAGGCCGTCGTGCACCGACAGCGCCAGCTCGGGTCGGACAGTGCGGATGTAGTTGATCGAGTCGGCCGCACGCAGCCACGGGGCGCTCGTCGGCACCATGAGCGCGCGGACCGGTCGGTCGGGCACGGTGAACGCGTCACCGGGGTGGAAGAACGAGTCGTCCAGCAGGAAGCCGATGTTCGGCACCGGCGGCAGGTCCGGGTGGATGACCTCGTGGCGCTCGCCCAGCACGCTCACGTCGAAGCCGGCCGCGGAGAACCGGTCGCCGTTCGCGACGACGTGCACCCGCTCCGGGTCGACGTCCTGTAGGAGCGTCGCGACGGCGGCGTTCGTCCAGATCTGGACATCGGGGTGACGCGCGAGCTTGTCCGTGTCGAGATGGTCGGTGTGCTGGTGCGTGATGAGGACCGCCTCCGCGCCGTCGAGAGGCTCCTCCTCGCTGAAGGTGCCCGGGTCGATGACCAATGCCCGGTCGCCCTTCTCCACCCGAACGCACGCGTGGGTGTACTTGATGACGCGCATGCGGTTCCCTCAGCTCGTCCCTCGAACCGACCTCGAATCGATCCCTTCCCGCTGAGTCTAGGATCCGTCGGTCCGCCTGCTGGCCCACCCGGTCGGTCCGTCACCGTCCGAAGGTCCACGGACCGCCCGGTCCCGACACCGGCACGACAGGCGGCGGTAGCCTGCGTGCACGGTGCGAGGAGGTGAGGAGCGCGTCATATGGGGCTACCCGGCCTGCTGTACCGGATCTACCAGCGGCGGTTGATGGCGTCCATCCCGCCCGACAAGGTGCCGCGCCACGTCGCGGTCATGATCGACGGCAACCGCCGGTGGGCGCGGGCGCTCGGCAACCACGTCTCCAGCGGTCACCAGGCCGGCGCCGAGAAGATCCCGGAGTTCCTCGGCTGGTGCGAGGAGCTCGGGGTCGAGGTGGTCACGATCTACATGCTGTCCACGGACAATCTGGCCCGACCGGCGGACGAGCTGGAAGCGCTCCTCAGGATCATCGAGGACATCGTCGACAGGCTGGCCGCGACCCGTCGGTGGCGGCTCCACCCGGTCGGTGCCGCGGACCTGCTCCCGGAGTCGGTCGCGCGGCGGTTGAAGGAGGCCTTCGAACGCACCGCCGACGTCGACGGCATGCTGGTCAACGTCGCGGTGGGGTACGGCGGACGCCAGGAGCTGACCGACGCCGTGCGCTCGTTGCTCCAAGAGCACGCCGACCGTGGCACCACGCTGCAGGAGCTGGCCGAGACGCTCGACGTCGACGACATCTCCCGTCACCTCTACACCAAGGGGCAACCCGACCCTGACCTCATCATCCGAACGTCGGGTGAACAACGGCTGTCCGGCTTTCTGCTGTGGCAGAGCGCACACAGTGAGTTCTATTTCTGTGAGGCCCTCTGGCCGGATTTCCGGAAGATTGACTTCTTGCGCGCGATTCGGTCCTACGCCGCCCGAAACCGGCGATACGGACTCTGAAAGACCGAGATAGAGTCACGGGCTTCCGCGTCCCTCTGTTCCCAAGGCCTCAAGCCACGTATTTTCGAACGTGACGGTCGACTCGACCGCCCGGGAGGCCCATTGATGCGTGCGAAGTCGCCCTCCTCCCGCCGCACGGCGGGACGGGAGTCGCGCGGAGATCGCGGTCTGGGATCAGGAGACCCGGCCGCGGGAGGGCCGGCACCCGGCCCTGCGGCCTGGTCCCGGTCCACCATCGATCACGCGAGGACCGGACGCTGGGTGCGCGTCGCGGGTCCGGAGGGGCGAACGTGGCTGCTGCGAAGCCGAGCACCGGTGCCGACCACAGTCTCAACCGTTCCTCGAACGGCTACCTCTCCGATAACCAACGTTCCATTGGTTCAGATGTGGCCGGCACAGCGACGCCCGAGAACGAACCACTTCGGGACGAGGGTCTGGCACGGGACAACGAGCGGACACGGGTGAGCCGCCCCCGGGGTGTTCGCACGTACGTCCTCGACACCAGTGTCCTCCTCGCCGATCCTCACGCGCTCAAGCGCTTCGAGGAGCACGAGGTCGTCGTGCCGATCGTGGTCATCAGCGAGCTGGAGGGGAAACGGCATCACCCTGAGCTCGGCTACTTCGCCCGAACGGCGCTGCGGCTGCTCGACGAGCTCCGTGTCCGGCACGGTCGGCTCGACGTGCCGGTCCCGGTCACCGAGGCCGGCGGAACCCTGCGAGTCGAGCTCAACCACACCAATCCCGAGGTGCTGCCCCCGGACATGCGGGGCTCCACGTCAGGCCGCTGGAGCGGTGGCGGCGACAACGACACGCGCATCCTCGCCGTCGCGCGCAACCTCGCGATCGAAGGTCGGGACGTCGTCCTGGTCTCGAAGGATCTCCCGCTCCGGGTCAAGGCGTCGGCCGCCGGTCTCGCGGCCGAGGAGTACCGGGCTGACATGCCCGTCGAGACCGGCTGGACCGGTATGGCCGAGCTGCCAGTCACCGCTGCCGAGCTGGACGAGCTGTACGCGGAGGGCGTTCTCGACCTCGAAGCCGCACGTGACCTGCCATGTCACACCGGCTTGGTGCTCTACTCCGAGCGTGGCAGCGGTCTCGGACGAGTGACGGTCGACAAGCGAGTCCGGCTGGTCCGCGGCGACCGGGAGGCCTTCGGCATCCACGGTCGCTCGGCGGAGCAGCGGGTCGCGCTCGACCTGCTGCTCGATCCTGAGATCGGCATCGTGAGCCTCGGTGGACGCGCCGGCACGGGCAAGTCGGCTCTCGCGCTGTGCGCCGGCCTCGAGGCGGTGATGGAGCGCCGCCAGCATCGCAAGGTCATCGTGTTCCGCCCCTTGTACGCCGTCGGCGGTCAGGACCTCGGGTACCTGCCGGGGAGCGAGGCGGAGAAGATGCAGCCGTGGGCGCAGGCGGTCTTCGACACCCTCGGCGCCGTGACCAGCGCGGACGTCCTCGATGAGGTCCTCGACCGCGGGATGCTCGAGGTGCTCCCGCTCACCCACATCCGCGGCCGGTCACTGCACGACGCGTTCGTCGTGGTCGACGAGGCGCAATCACTGGAACGCAACGTTCTTCTCACGGTATTGTCACGGATCGGCTCCGGCTCGCGCGTCGTGCTGACCCATGACGTAGGGCAGCGCGACAACCTGCGGGTCGGTCGCCACGACGGTGTCGTCGCAGTTGTCGAGAAGCTGAAAGGGCATCCGTTGTTCGCCCACGTGACGCTCACGCGCTCGGAGCGGTCTCCGATCGCGGCGCTGGTCACCGAGATGTTGGAGGACATCTCGTTATGATCAGGCGAGGCGTCGCCGACGGGCGCGGAGAGTCTGGAGGCATGGGTGGCCGGCTATTCGGCTAGGCACAAGGCACCAGCGAAGCACAGAGCGCGTGGACGCGCTCTCTTCCTCACCCGACCCTCGGGCACGAAGTCCGGCGGCAAGCGAGTGGCCGGGCGGTCTCCCGTTCCCGCAGCCTCCTCACCTCCCACGGCGCGTGCGGCCGAGCGCCCCACGCCGGCGCTCACGGCGGGTGCGAGTGAGCCGTCGGCGGGCGTGCCGCCCCTGAACGTTCCACCTGTCGCGGGCGGCGACCTGGGAGTTCAGCTCGCTCCTCCGGCACGCAAGTCGGCGCGGCTGAACCCCACCGTCGCCGCGGTGACGGCGGCGTCCATCGGCGTCACCGGCGCCGTCGGTGGCGGAATCCTGGTGTCGGGCGCGTACGCCGACTCCAAGAACACCCTGGTGCTGTCGGACTTGAGCGTCCCCGGCGCTTTCCCCACGAAGAAGGCACGACCGAAGCAGAGCGCGACCCCTTCGGCGACCCCTCGGTTCACCACACACACGGTCACCCCGACTCCGACCCCCACGGTCACGAGTGACCCGACTCCGGCGACGGGGACGGTCGTCCACGACCGGACGGCGGCCGAGCGCCGGCGTGCCCAGGAGCGCGCCGCGCGGTACATGGAGCGTTTCCCCGCCGGCTCCGCCAAGCAGATCGCGGCCGAGCTGGTGCGCCAGCGCGGCTGGGACTCCGTGCAGTTCACGTGTCTGGACGCGATCTGGACGCGGGAGAGCGGGTGGCGAGTGGACGCCACGAACCCCCGTTCCGGCGCGTACGGCATCCCGCAAGCGTTGCCGGGCAGCAAGATGGCGAGCCACGGCTCGGACTGGCGGACCAATCCGCGGACCCAGATCCGGTGGGGCCTGGACTACATCGCCTCGCGCTACTCGACCCCCTGTGGCGCCTGGGAGTTCTGGAAGCGCAACGGCTGGTACTAGGCACGTGGGCGTCGCCCGACGCCCGTGGTCATACTCGCGTAGCGTCCGTCGGGTGACCGACGCCGAGTCGGCGCGTCCGGCTCGCCGGTCTCCCTCCGCTCGTGGCCGCTCCTTCCCGCCTGGTTCGGAGCTCTTCTGGCGAGGACGTCTCCCGACGCGCGTCACTTCTCGCTGTCACCTGCGGACTGAGCGTGGTTGACTTTGCTGTGTCGCCACGAGATCGGCAAGATGGGTGGCGGACCGTAACGGCCGCAGGCCTACGGACGAGTCGACGGGGAGGCGTCGTGGCTGACACAGCCGACCGCGCACGTCAGAAGCCGAGAGCCGCCGGTACCAAGGGTGGTGACCCCACCAATCGGCGACGAGCGGGGAGGCGATGTCGAGCACTGGCCGTGGCGGCGGCACTGGTCGCCGGCGCGGCATTGGCCGGATGTGGCCAGGAGTCCACCGTTCCCGTCCTCACCTGGTACATCAACCCCGACGCCGGAACGCAACAAGAGCTTGCGCAGACCTGTACCGCGGCCGCTGACGGTCGCTACCGGATCCGGACGGCGTTGTTGCCCCGCGAGTCGACATCCCAGCGGGAGCAGCTGGTTCGTCGGCTCGCCGCCGGCGACTCCGGCATCGACCTGATGAGTTTGGATGTGCCGTACGTCGCGGAGTTCGCCAACGCGGGCTTCCTCCGTCCGTTCAGCCAGGCCGAGCGGTCGCGGCTCACCCGTGACATGCTCGAAGGGCCGCTCGAGACGGCGCTGTGGCAGGGAGAGCTGTACGCGGTCCCGTTCAACACGAACACGCAGCTGCTCTGGTACAAGCGATCGGTGGCCCGAGAGGCCGGCCTCGACATCGGACCGCGCACACAGGTGACCTGGGACGAGGTCATCCGAGCGGCGGAGAAGACGGGAACCACCGTCCAGGTGCAGGCGAGGCGCTACGAGGGCTACACGGTCCTGATCAACTCGCTCGTGGCTTCCGCTGGAGGTTCCCTGTTGCGGGATCCCGAGGCCGGTCGAGACGTCACTCCAGCGATCGACTCCGCGGCTGGACGCCGCGCCGCCGAGATCATCCGCACGCTCGCGCGCTCCCGAGCCGCCTCCGCTGACATCAGCAACGCCGACGAGGGTTCCACGCAGAGCGGTTTCCTGGCCGAGAACGGCGGCTTCATGGTGAACTGGCCGTTCGTCTACACAGCCGAGACCACCAAGCTGGACGAGCTCCGCGCTCAGGTGGAGAACGCGCGGTCGACCAGGGAGCGTGCCGCGGCCGAGCGCGAGCTGGCCCGGCAGCAGGCGGTCGTTGACGACTTCGGCTGGGCTCGGTGGCCCGCCGTGGAGGAGGGGCGCCCCAGCGCGCCACCGCTCGGCGGTATCGACCTCGCTATCGGTGCCTTCAGCAAGTACCCGGAGCTGGCCGTCGACGCGGTGGCGTGCATCACCTCGGCGGAGAGCCAGCGAACCTACATGCTCGCGGAGGGCCTGCTGGCCACGAGGGAGTCGGTCTATGACGACCCCGAGGTGCAAGAGGCCTTCCCGATGGCGGACCTCTTGCGGGAGTCGGTGGACGAGGCGGCGCCCCGACCTGTCACGCCGTACTACCCCGACATCACCGCGGCGATCCAGCGCACGTGGCACCCACCTGCCTCGCTGACCGAGCAGACCCCGGGCCGGGCGGCCGAGCTGATCGTGGCCGTCCTCCACGACGAGCAGCTGAGCTAGCGGAAGGGACGAGCCATGGCAGCCGTGCAGTCCACGGTGGAACCGACCGTCCAGACGAAGGCCTCGGATCGGTCCCGCGCTGAGCAGCGCCTCGGCTGGTACCTGTGCGCGCCGGCGTTCCTCGTCATGCTCGCGGTCACCGCGTACCCGATGCTGCGCGCGGTGTGGCTCTCCCTGCAGAGCTACCGCATCACCGACCCGGAGTCGCGGCGGTTCGTCTGGTTCCACAACTACCAGGTGATCCTCACCGACAGCCTGTGGTGGCGCGACGTCGGCGTCACCGTCCTGATCACGGTCATCACCGTCGCGGTGGAGCTGGTCATCGGCTTCGCGTTCGCCATGGTGATGCACCGCATCGTGGTCGGACGGGCGATCGTCCGGACCTCGATCCTGGTGCCGTACGGCATCATCACCGTGGTATCGGCGTTCGCGTGGCGGTTCGCCCTCGCGCCTGACTCCGGATTCGTCAACCCCTGGTTCAATCTCTCCAACTTCGACTTCTTCGGGCAGTTCTGGTCCTCCATCGTCGCGATCTCGTTGTCGGAGATCTGGAAGACCACGCCCTTCATGTCCTTGCTGCTGCTCGCCGGTCTCGCTCAAGTGCCTGAGGAGCTGCAAGAGGCCGCGAAGGTCGACGGCGCGACGTGGTGGCAGCGGTTGTGGAAGGTGACGATCCCCAACATGAAGGCCGCCATCATGGTGGCGGTGTTGTTCCGCACCCTCGATGCCTACCGCATCTTCGACAACATCTTCATCATGACGAACGGCGCGCAGGGTACCGAGACGGTCTCGTTCCTCGCGTACCGGCAGATGATCGCGCGGACCGCGGTCGGCCTGGGATCGGCTGTGTCGGTGCTGCTGTTCCTGACGGTGGTGCTGATCGCCTTCGTCTTCATCAAGATCTTCCGGACCGACCTGTCCCAGGTGAGAGGTGATCGCGGATGAGGTGGCGCAAGGTCCTGTGGGGCGTCGCGGGGGCGCTGATCGTCCTCTACACGCTCTTCCCCGTCGTGTGGATCCTCTCCCTGTCGCTCAAGGCCGACGTCCGCGACCGTCAGTTCTTCCCCGCGACGTGGACGCTGGACAACTACCGCACGGTCTTCGACACCGACCTGTTCGTGAGCGCCTTGCGCAACTCCATCGGCATCTCGCTCATCTCCACGGTGGTGTCGGTGGTCCTCGCCACGTTGGCGGCCTACGCGATCGCCCGGTTGCGCTTCCGCGGCAAGCGGCTGGTGTTGTCGATGGCGTTGGCGATCGCGATGTTCCCGACGATCTCGCTCGTCCCGCCGCTGTTCGACATGTGGCGTAGCCTCGGGCTGTACGACACGTGGCTCGGGCTCATCATCCCGTACCTGTCGTTCACCTTGCCGCTGTCGATCTGGACCCTGTCGGCGTTCTTCCGCGAGATCCCGTGGGAGATGGAGCAGGCCGCGCAAGTCGATGGCGCGACGCCTTGGCAGGCGTTCCGGAAGGTGATCGTGCCCCTCGCGGCGCCCGGCGTGTTCACCGCCGCGATCCTCACGTTCTTCTTCGCGTGGAACGACTTCGTCTTCGGTATCTCGCTCACCGCGTCCGATCGGGCCCGCACTGTGCCCGCTGCGCTCGCGTTCTTCGCGGGTGAGTCCTTCTTCGAACAGCCCACGGCTGCGATCGCCGCGGCCGCGGTCGTCGTCACCATCCCGGTGATCGTGCTCGTCCTCCTGTTCCAGCGCAAGATCGTCGCCGGCCTGACCTCCGGCGCAGTGAAGGGTTGATGCGCCATGGCAGCCATCGAGTTGATCAACGTCGTCAAGCGCTACGGCGACGGTGAACCCGCCGTCAACAACGTGAGCCTCGACATCGCCGACGGCGAGTTCATGATCCTGGTGGGTCCCTCGGGCTGCGGCAAGTCAACCTTGCTTCGGATGATCGTGGGACTGGAGGACATCACCGAAGGCGAGATCCGCATTGGTGGAGTGCGCGTCAACGAGATGGCGCCGCGTGAGCGCAACCTCGCGATGGTGTTCCAGAACTACGCGCTCTACCCGCACCTCACCGTGTTCGAGAACATCGCGTTCCCGCTACGGTTGGCGAAGAGACCGGACCACGAGGTCACCGAGCGCGTCGAGCACGTGGCGGAGATGCTGGAGCTGAAGGAGCTGCTGCGACGTAAGCCGAGTCAGCTCTCCGGCGGCCAGCGGCAGCGGGTGGCGATGGGGCGGGCGATCGTCCGTGACGCGCAGGCGTTCCTGTTCGACGAGCCGCTGTCGAACCTCGACGCGAAGCTGCGTGGGCAGATGCGTACCGAGATCTCTCGGCTGCAGCGGCGGCTCGGCACCACGACGGTCTACGTCACCCACGACCAGACCGAAGCCATGACGTTGGGCGACCGCGTGGCCGTCCTGCGCAAGGGAACCTTGCAGCAGTGCGCCACACCCCGGGAGCTGTATGAGAACCCGGTCAATCTCTTCGTCGCTGGGTTCATCGGTGCGCCTCCGATGAACCTCCTGCCCGCTCGGGTCAGCGGCGGCCAGGTCGAGCTCCCGTTCTGCACCGTGCCGGTGCCTCAAGGCGTCGACCCCGACGAGGTCGAAGGCCGCCTGCTCATCGCGGGCCTTCGACCGGGCCACTTCGAGGACGCGGAGTACGTCGAGGCCGGCAAGCTCGAGCTCGGGCAGACCTTCGAGGCGACGGTCGACGTGACCGAGTGGCTGGGGAACGAGCAGTTCGCCTACGTGCCCTACGAGTCTCCGCCGGAGATTCGGGCGCAGGTGGAGGCGCTCGCCCAGGAGCTCGACATGGAGGCGGCGCATCCGCAGTTGATCATCTCGCTGGATCCGGCGAGCCGGATCCAGGAGGGCCAGCGGGCGCGCTTCTGGGTCGACGTCAGGCGCATGCACCTGTTCGACCCACGGACCGGAGCGAACCTGGCGCTCTCGTCCGCCGCGGTGAGCTAGTGTGGCAGCGCCCGGCCGCGCCGGGTCGCATCGGTCGCCCAGCGCCGTCGGTGGCTCGGCGGTGCCTGGTCATCGGCGGTGCCTAGTAGTCGGCGGTGTAGCCAGGGGGCAGGTCGGGGATCGGCCAGGAAGGATCGGGACGCCAGTTCTCCCAGCCGTCGCAGAAGGGTGACGCCCACCGCGCGACCAGCTTCTCCACCGCCCGGGCGTCGGCTTCGAACCGCTCGGCGTCCTCGGGCGTGAACGTGCCGGCCTCGAGCGCGGCGGCGAGCTCGTCCTCGTCCTTCCAGATCACCTGCCGGTCGGGAGTCACCACGAGGTCGAGGACGTGGTCCCGCGTGTAGACGTTCTTGTCGTCCCGCAGGTGGACCTGCTCGAGGTTGATGTACCAGTTGCGGTGGGACCCGTCGTCGTCCCAGAACACCCAGGCCGACCAGGGCACGCCCGTCGGCGCGATCTTGAGGATGCCGCCTCCGTGCCAGACGTCCCGCTTGACCGCGCGTGGGGCGCTGAACCGCTCCGGGCTCACCGGGATCGACCGCAGGTCGCTGCCATCCGCGAGCACGGATCGCAACACCGGGGTCTGCGGCGCCAACCAGGCGACCAGCCCCTCGGCGTCGTCGCGCACCACCGTCATCGGCCGGACCGAGCTGATGGCGCTGCCGAGTCGAGACGAGTCCGTCGGTGTACTCGCGATCGGCGCGGCGGCTGAGGCGTCCGGACGACGGCTCAGCGGCCGCAGGTAACGCCACCAGATCTGCTCGCCTGGCTTCCAGTACGGCGGGCTTCCAGACGGACGCACTCCCGCGGGCAGCTCTGGGGCAGGAATACCAGAGGTCGGCGCGATCATCGACCAGCCACCTTAACCTAGGGGCCGGCTCGCGAGGATCGCCCGGTGATCGAAGGACGGAACCGGTCGTGCGGTCGGGCTCGGGACGAGCCAACCGTCGCCCCGAGCCCCAAGCGTCGCGGCTCCCGCGCCCGTCCCAGCCGACGGGCGCGTCCTTCTTGGCGAGGGCGTGTCGCTACGGATGCGTCATGGAGATGACGTCGAGTGCCTTGTCGAGCTGCTCCTCGGTGATCTCGCCGCGCTCCACGTAGCCCTGCTCCAGGACGACCTGCTTGATGGTCTTCCGCTCCGCCAGCGCTTGCTTGGCGACCTTGGCGGCGTTCTCGTAGCCGATGTAGCGGTTGAGCGGGGTGACGATGGCGGGGGAGGACTCCGCGTACTCGCGGCACCGCTCGACGTTGGCGGTGATGCCGCGGACCAGACGGTCGGCGAAGAGCCGGCTCGCGTTGGTCAGCAGCCGGATCGACTCCAGCAGGTTGCGCGCCATCACCGGCAGCATGACGTTCAGCTCGAAGTCGCCCTGCGACCCGGCGAAGGCCACCGCCGCGTCGTTGCCCACGACCTGGGCGACGACCTGTCGGACCGCCTCGCTGATCACCGGGTTGACCTTGCCCGGCATGATGCTCGAGCCCGGCTGGAGATCGGGGATGTTGATCTCGGCGAGACCGGTGCGCGGGCCGGACCCCATCCACCGGATGTCGTTGGCGGCCTTGTAGAGGCCGACGGCGATGGTGCGCAGCTGGCCGGAGAGCTCGACGAGCGCGTCACGCGAGCCCTGCGCCTCGAAGTGGTTGCGGGCCTCGGTGAGCGGCAGCTTGGTCACCTCGGCGAGCTCGGCGATGACTCTCGCGGCGAACCCGGGCGGGGTGTTGATGCCGGTGCCGACGGCCGTACCACCGAGCGGCAGTTCCGCCACGCGGGGCAGGGTGGACTGGAGTCGCTCGATCCCGTAGCGCACCTGCGCGGCGTAGCCGCCGAACTCCTGCCCGAGCGTGACGGGCGTGGCGTCCATGAGGTGGGTGCGTCCCGACTTCACCACGTCGGCGAACTCCTCCGCCTTCCGCTCGAGCTCCTCCGCGAGGTGCTCGAGGGCGGGGATGAGGAGGTTCACGACGGCGTCCGTCGCGGCGATGTGGATGGACGACGGGAAGACGTCGTTGCTCGACTGGGAGGCGTTGACGTGGTCGTTGGGGTGAACCGGCCGTCCCAGCGCCTCGCTGGCCAGCGTGGCGATCACCTCGTTGGCGTTCATGTTGCTCGAGGTGCCCGAGCCGGTCTGGAAGACGTCGATCGGGAAGTGGTCGTCGTGCGCACCGGCGGCGACTTGGGCGGCGGCCTGCTGGATGGCCTTGGCCACGTCGGGGTCGAGCACACCCAGCTCGGCGTTGACCTTCGCCGCTGCGGCCTTGATGAGGGCCAGCGCTCGAATGTGCGTGCTCTCGAGGGTGTGGCCCGAGATCGGGAAGTTCTCGACGGCCCGCTGGGTCTGCGCTCGCCACTTCGCGTGGGCGGGTACCCGCACCTCGCCCATCGTGTCGCGTTCGATCCGGAAGTTCTGCTCGTCGACCATGGCCCGACTCTATGACCAGGCCAGGCGCGACCGTGTGATGAGGTTGCCTGTGTGAGTGAGTCGCCACGCTGGTTGACCACGCGGCAGGCCGCGCAGCTGCTCGGGGTGAAGCCCGAGACCATCTACGCCTACGTGAGCCGGGGCATGCTCACCCGCCATCGTGGCGCGGACCGGCGGTCGTCGCGATTCGACCGGATCGAGGTGGAACGTCTGGCTCGGCGCCACCGTCAGGGTGGCCGGGCCGGCGCCCTGGAGGTCGTCGTCGACACCGAGCTCACCCTGCTCGACCCCCCCGGGGCCTTGTACTACCGCGGCGAGGACGTCACCGAGCTGGCCCGGACCCGCCACTTCGAGGAGGTGGCGGAGCTGCTGTGGGCGGCGCCGGCGAACGGTCCCTGGGAGGCGGCACCGTCCGCGGTGGAGGTAGGGCGGCGGGCGCAGGAGGCGCTCCCGGCGGAGGCGCGCACCATCGATCGGATCCGGGTCATCGTCGCGGCGCTGGCCGCCACCGATCCCGTACGGGACGATCGCCGACCCGCCGCCGTCGCCGCGACGGCTCGGTCGCTCGTCGCGGGCATCGTCGACTGTCTTCCCGCGCGCACCCAGGCGCCCGGTCCGACGATCGCGGAGCGGCTGTGGTCACGGCTGGCGGACCGGGTTCCCGAACGTGGCGAGGTCCGAGCGCTCGACGCTGCGCTCGTGCTGCTCGCTGACCACGAGCTCGCCGCTTCGACATTGGCGGCTCGGGTGGCGGCGTCGGTGTGGGCGGACCCGTACCTCGTCGTCCTCACCGGGCTCAGTGTGGGCGGCGGCGCGCTGCACGGCGCCCAGTCGGCCGCGGTGGAGGCGCTGCTGCGCGAGGCCCACGATCCCGCCGACGTCGCTCGTCTCGTGGGTGAGCGACTCCGACGCGCCGAGCGAGTGCCGGGTTTCGGGCACGCGGTCTACACCGACCGCGACCCGCGCGCCGACGTCCTGCTCGACGTGGTCCGAGCCGCCGGCGGGCCTGGGCCGGTCGACGCGATCGTCGAGGAGCTGGTGAGCGTGGTCGGTCGCCACGGCGGACCGGCACCGAACATCGACCTCGCGCTCGCCTCCCTGACTGTCAAGCTCGGTTTGACGGAAGGTGCCGGCGAGGTGATCTTCCTGCTCGGGCGGATCGCCGGGCACATCGCCCACGCCCTGGAGGAGTACCCGCACCGGATGCGCTTCCGGCCACGGGCCCTCTACGTCGGGCCGCGACCCGAGACCTGACTGGGGACGGCCGGTCACGAGCGTCGCGCGGGTTGGAGGACCGCTGGTCAGACGTCGGTCGCCGCGCCGGTCTCCTCAAGCGGCGGCACCGGTTGCGGGGGAGGAGGCCCGACGTACCGCGCGGCGGGCCGGATGATCTTGCGTTCGCGCGCCTGCTCCAGCGCGTGGGCGCACCAGCCGATCACCCGGCTCGACGTGAACGTGGGCGTGAACATCGGGCGCGGGATGCCGCACTGCTCCATCACCACCCCCGCGTAGTACTCCACGTTCGTGCGCAGCTCGCGACCGGGTTTGAGCTCGGCGAGCAGCTCGACGACCCGACGCTCGACCTCGACAGCGAGCTCGACCCGCTCACCGCCGAGTTCCTGGGCGGTGGTGCGCAGCAGCCGGGAACGCGGGTCCTCCGTGCGGTAGACGGCGTGGCCGAAGCCCATGATCCGGTCGCCGGCCGCGAGGCGCTCCCGTACCCACGCCTCGACCCGGTCCGGCGTACCGATGGCGTCCAACGCCTCCAACGCGCGGCTCGGGGCGCCGCCGTGCAACGGGCCGGACAGCGCGCCGATCGCGCCGATGACGCAGGCCGCGATGTCCGCGCCGGTGGACGCGATCACCCGCGCGGTGAAGGTCGAGGCGTTGAAGCCGTGGTCGATGGTGCAGACGAGGTAGCGCTGGACCGCACGTACGTGGCGCGGTTCCGGCTCGGAACCGCTGAGCATGTACAGGTAATTCGCGGCGAACGGTAGGTCGTCACGAGGCTCGACCGGCTCCTGGCCGTGTGCCAGCCGGTGCAGTGCGCTGAGCAGGGTGGGCACCTGCGCGCAGATGAGGAGCGCGTCCCGGCGCCGGGCCGTCTCGTCGAGGTCCCACCACGGGCGCATGCCTGACCCGACCAAGGACAGCGCGGTTCGCAAGCCCTCGAGGGGTGTGGCGCTCGCCCGCGCGATCGCCGGCAGGACGGCTCGCACGTCCTCCTGGAGGTGACGCAGCGGCGCGACGGTGGCGAGGAAGGCGTCCCGCTGCTGGGAATCCGGCAGCTCACCCTCGAAGAGCAGGTGCCACACGTCCTCGACCGTGCGTCGCTCAGCCAGCTCGACGGCGGAGTACTGGCGGTAGTGGTAGAAGCCCTCTCGCCCTCGGACGTCGCCGAGGGCGGTGTCGGTGACGGCGACGCCGGCCAGGCCCGGTGGAACGGTGATGAGATCTGGGCGCTCGTTCGCTGCGGTGGGCGACATGCAGTCCTCTCCTCCCGTGGACGAGAGGACTGTCGTCGTCAAGGCGAGAGGTTGTCAATGTTGATTGCATCAACATATCGCGGTTCTTGCGCTCATCCTCGTAGGCGCGAGTGACGGAGATCACGACGCCTGCCCTGGCCGCCCTCGTCATCGGCCAGGGCAGGACGCCTGCGCGCGTTCCTCAGGCGGCAGCCTCCTTGTGCTACTCGGTCCGCAGTCCGTCGGCCTCGGTCGTGCGCCAGAGAGCGGGAAGGGTGAGGGCGGTGACGGCCAGGACGGCCACGGCTGCGGCCCCGCAGAGCGTGAGGGTCCAGGGCCAGTCGAACGCGACCGGGTACTCGACGAGCCAGAGCAGCGCGCCGCCGATGCCGAGACCGGTCAGCCCGGCCACCACGAGCGCGAACGCCAGATCACGCGTGGGTTCGTGACGAGTGCCCTCGCGACGGCCACGCGCTGCCCCTGGCCTCCCGACACCTCACCGGGTCGCTTGTTCGCGACGTCGGACACCTCCAGTCGGTCCAGCCATCCGGCCGCCACGCGTTCGGCCTGCCGGCGACGCATGCCGCCCAGGCGCAGCGGGAGCGCGACGTTCTCGAGGCAGGTGAGCTCCGGGACGAGCTGGCCGAACTGGAAGACGAAGCCGAAGTCGGTGCGGCGAAGCGCGCTGCGCTCCTTGTCCGACAGTGACCTGAGATCTCTCCCCGCGTAGGTCACTCGGCCCTCGTCGGGCAGCAGGATGCCGGCGAGGCAGTGCAGCAAGGTGGACTTGCCGGAGCCCGAGGGCCCCATCACCGCGACGATCTCGCTCTCGCGTACCTGGAGAGCGGCATCGTGGAGCGCGGGTGTCTGTCCGAAGGTCTTGCGCAGGCCGACGCCTTCGAGGAGCGGCGGGCCGCCTGCGGCGGGCTCGTCGAGCGACGTGCTGGTCATGCCGTGACTTCCTTGGCGAGCTGGTCGAGACGGGCGGCGGTGAGCTCCAGCCACCGCAGGTCGGCCTCGAGGTGGAACAGGCGCAGATCAGCTGGTCGACGAGGTCGCCGCTGGCCTTGCGCTGGGTCACTCGCGCATGACCCGCAGGTGGGCGGCGCGTTGGATGTCCAGCACGTCGATGGCGCTCCGGCCGGACAGCAGGGCGAGCACGACCTTGGTGTACTTGGTGTAGAGGACGCTCTCAGGTACGGCTCGGGGTTCTCCGACGTGCGCAGCCACTCCTCGACGTCGCTCACGCCCGCGTCGGTGATCGCGTACCGCTTGCGTGGACGAGCGTCGGCGTCAGCGACCGCCCTGATCGAGGTGGGCTAGCCTCGGTACTGCGCTCGGACGCAGGGGAGCGACCGGCGGCTTCGAGGCGCGGGGAGGGCGAGACCCGCACGACGACAGGAGCAGCAGCGCGATGATGTCCATAGGCGGCGGAGAACGGTGGCCGGCCGAAGGTGCCGGCAACCTTCGCGCGAGTGACGCCGATCGGGAGCAGACCGCCGCCGTCTTGCGCCAGGCGGCGGCCGAAGGCCGGCTCGACCTCACCGAGCTCGAGGAGCGGCTGGAACGCGCCTTCTCGGCGAAGACGTACGCCGAGCTAGCGCTGCTCACCGCCGATCTTCCCAACGCCGCCGGACCCGACCGCGAGGTCGGGCTCGTACGGATCGGTCAGGACGAGATCACCGCCGTCCTGAGCGACCGGAAGATCAAGGGACGCTGGCTCGTGCCGCCACGCCTGCGGGTCCGCGCCGTCCTCGGCAGCGTCACGCTCGACTTCACGGAGGCGGCGCTCCCCATGGATGTGACACTCGACCTGCAGGTGGGCCTCGCCCAGGTCACGCTCGTCGTGCCGGACGACATCGCGTGTGACATCGACGGTGTGACGACGTTCATGAGCGAGGCCAAGAACAAGTCTCGCGCCTTCCCCGAACCCGGCACCCCGCGGATTCGGGTTCGCGGCACCGTCGTGCTCGGTGAAGTCGTCGCGCGCGGACCCAAGCGGCGACGCTGGTTTCGCTGAGTCGCCGCTTGGGTCCGCCGGACGGACCGAGCGGCCACGGCTCAGCTGGCGCGCTCGAAGTCGATCGACGCGTACGCCCGGAGCTTGCTCAACGCGTGCTCGGAGAAGATCGACCGGACCGTGCCACTCCGCGACCGCATCACCAGCGAGTGCGTCGTCGCCCCGTTCCCGCGGTAATGGACGCCGCGAAGCAGCTCGCCGTCGGTGATGCCGGTGGCCACGAAGAACACGTCATCGCCCCGGACGAGGTCGTCGGTGGTGAGCACGCGGTCCAGGTCGTGACCCGCGTCGATCGCCTTCTGGCGCTCGGCGTCGTCCCGCGGCCACAGCCGGCCCTGGATCATGCCACCCATGCACTTCATGGCGCAGGCGGCGATGATGCCCTCCGGCGTCCCACCAATCCCCACCAGCAGGTCGATGCCGGTCTCCGGGCGCGCGGCCATGATGGCGCCGGCCACGTCGCCGTCGGTGATGAACTTGATCCGAGCCCCGGTGTCACGGATCTCCCGGACGTACTGCTCGTGGCGAGGTCGATCGAGGATGACGACGGTGACGTCGCTGGGCGACATCCGCTTGGCCCGGGCGACCCGGCGAATGTTCTCCCCGACCGGCGCGGTGATGTCGATGACGTCAGCCGCCTCCGGCCCCGTGGCCAGCTTCTCCATGTAGAAGACCGCCGAGGGGTCGAACATGGCCCCTCGGGGAGCGACGGCCAGGACCGAGATCGCGTTGCTCATGCCCTTGGCGGCCAGCGTCGTGCCGTCGATCGGGTCGACGGCGACGTCGCACTCGGCGCCCTCACCGGAGCCGACCTCCTCGCCGTTGTAGAGCATCGGCGCTTGGTCCTTCTCGCCCTCACCGATCACCACGACGCCCCGCATGCTCACGGAGGCGATGAGCGTGCGCATGGCGTTGACCGCGGCTTGGTCGGCGCCGTTCTTGTCCCCTCGTCCGACCCACCGGCCGGCCGCCATCGCCGCGGCCTCGGTGACGCGGACCAGCTCCAGCGCGAGGTTGCGGTCGGGAACGCCGTCGCCGGTGCGCAGCTGCGGCGGGATCGCCGCCTCGGGCGCCGTCGCACCCGTCCCCGCCGCAGCCGGCCCCGCCCCTGTCGACGGCGGCGCCGTCGTCTCCGGCCCGTGTGCGGACGGACCCGCCGCGGTCGGCGCGGAGGCGGACGGGTCGGTCGGGGCGAACGAGCCGGACATGGCGTCGTAAGCGGGATACGGGTCAGACATGGTGGCCCCCCTGCGTTTCCTCCTCGTCGAGGTCTTCGACCTCGTCCTCCGTGCCTGTGGCGCTTCGCGCGGCCTCGAGCCGGGCTCGCGCGCCGTCCAGCCAGGCTTGACAGATCCTGGCGAGCTCCTCGCCACGCTCCCACAGGCGAAGCGACTCCTCCAGTGTCGTCCCGCCCGTCTCCAACCGACGCACGACCTCGATGAGCTCGTCGCGCGCCTGCTCGTAGGACATGGCCTCGGCATCGGTCACAGTCCGCACCCTATCGGCGTGTCTCAGCTTCGCGCAGACGTGACGCCTACGTCGTCGGGGCGAACCTCGACGGAAAAGCGCCCGCCCGCGACTCGCGCGTCGAGTCGCTCACCGGGCGTCACCTCAGCGGGGTCACGGACCACGCTGCCGTCCACCTTGGTCAACACCGCGTACCCCCGGTCGAGGGTGGCTTTGGGGGAGAGGGCACGGACTCGCGCCAGCTGATGGTCAAGGTTGTCTTGCGCCCGATCCAGGATCTGTGCCAGGCATCGCCGGGACCTTTCGGTGAGGGCGACGACCTCCTCCCTCCGTCGGTCGATCTCACGTTCCGGCGCGCTGAGGACCGGCCGGGCACGCAGACCCTGCAACACCAGCGTCTCGCGGTCGAGCCAGGTCGTCAGCAGGCGCCAGGCCCGGGCGCGCAGCTCCCGGATGCGGGCGAACTCCTCGACCACGTCGGGCACGATGCGGCGAGCGGCGTCGGTGGGTGTGGATGCGCGCACGTCCGCGACCAGGTCGAGCAGTGGCATGTCCTGCTCGTGCCCGATGGCGCTGACGACCGGCGTCCGACACGCGGCGACCGCGCGCAGCAGTCCCTCGTCGGAGAAGGGCAGCAAGTCCTCGACCGAACCGCCGCCCCGCGCGATCACGATCACGTCGACGTCGGCATCGGCGTCGAGCCGGCGCAACGCCTCGAGAATCTGCGGCACGGCGTTCGGTCCTTGGACGGCGACGTTCTCGACCCGGAAGCGCACGGCCGGCCATCGGCGCCGGCTGTTCTCCAGCACGTCGCGCTCGGCCGCCGAGCCTCTTCCGCAGATCAACCCCACCTTCGTCGGCAGAAAGGGCAAGGGACGCTTGCGTTCCGGCGCGAACAGCCCCTCGGCGGCGAGCAGCCGCTTGAGACGCTCGAGCCGCGCGAGCAGCTCGCCGAGACCGATCGGTCGAATGTCGGTCGCGGCCATCGCGAGCGTGCCCCGTGGGACGTAGTAGGTGGGGCGGGCGTGGACGACGACCCGCGCGCCTTCGAGGACCGGCGGGTCGATGACGTCGAACACCGTGCGTGGGCACGTCACCTGGAGGGAGATGTCGGCCACCGGGTCACGCAGGGTGAGGAAGACCGTCGACGTCCCCGGCCGGCGGGTGAGCTGGGCGACCTGACCTTCGACCCAGACCGCCCCGAGCCGTCCGATCCACTGACCGAGCAGGTTGGCGATCTGGCGTACCGGAGCTGGCTTGTCCGGCGACGTCTGCAACGGCATGGTCGCAGCCTAGGTCAGGTGCGCGTGGGTGCCGGGACGGGATGGCCGACCCGATATCGGCACCGGCGTTGACCGGTTCGGTCGGTGCGGTGTGTGATCCGTTCGAGCCGCCACTGCGCGAGTCGTCGCTGCCGGCTCGCTCGGCGGAAGCTCGGCCTTCGAACTGGTGAGAGGGTTGTTGGATGACGACAGGTGGTGCCATCGACCGTCGCGCGTTCCTCGCGGTGGCAGGCGGCGTCGTGGGTGCGGTCGCGGCGGACCTCGCTCAGCCCGGCGCGAGGGAGCAGGGCGTCGGGGCGCGGGCCGCGTGGGCGGCGGAGCGGCCACCGGTCGGCATTCCCTTCATGCACGGCTACGACGCCCCGGCGATCAAGGCGTGGAGCCCGGAGACCGATCCCTATGCGAAGTACTTCCGCTCGCGCGTCCCACTCGCCCGTCGCATCCCCTCCTTCCGGCCGACCCAAGCGAACCCCGACCTGGACGACCGCCCGCGCTTGATGACCCTGGCCAACGACTACATGGAGGCCGAGAACTTCGTGCTGGCGCACCGGTACGGCTATACCTTCGAGGCGTACGCGCTCCGCTTCTGGCAGTACCTCGACATGATGGGCTCCTGGCACGGCCTCCCTGTCTACGGCGACGCCGGCAAGGACGAGCCGCGCTTCGGGACGGTCAACCTGCCGAACCCCGCGTGGACCGACGCGGCCCACCGCAACGGGGTGAAGAGCCTCGGCTGCTGGTTCTGGCCACGGCCGGAGGACTTCGCCGAGTTCGTGGAGCGTCGACCCGACGGGTCGTTCCCGGTCGCCGAGAAGCTGGTCGAGATGGCGGTCTACTTCGGCTTCGACGGCTACTTCATCAACCAAGAGGGGCAGGTCACGCCGGAGCAGGCCGAGGCGCTCCACGAGATGCTCGGCTTCATGGCCCGGATCGCGCCCGAGGGTTTTCACATCCAGTGGTACGACGCGCTCACCACGGACGGCCGGGTCCGTTACCAGAACGAGTTCAACGAGGTCAACGCCCCGTGGGTGGTCGCCGACGGCACGCGGGTGTGCTCCAGCATCTTCCTCAACTACTGGTGGTCGGAAGAGCGGCTGCAGCGCTCACACGACTACGCGGTGGCATTGGGGCTCGACCCCTACGAGGTGGTCTTCGCCGGGACGGAGGCGGGGCTCAACAACTTCTCCCAGCCCTACGACCCGCGCTGGATCTTCCCCGAGGCCGGGGAGCCGCGGACGAGCTGGGCCTTTCTCGGGACCGAGTTCCCGTGGCGGATCGCGCCCGGGGAGGACCGGTCCACCGTGGAGGCGCAGCGGCCGGTGTATGTCCTGGAGCGGCAGTGGTGGTCCGGCCCGAAGCAGGACCCGTCCCGCACGGGTCGCTCACTTCCACCGACCGGCGAGGACAAGCACAACCCCGAGCGCTGGGACGGCGTCGCGCACACGATCGTGGAGAAGTCCGTCATCGGCTCCTATCCGTTCGTCACCAGGTTCAACGCCGGCACGGGGCTGCGCTTCTTCATCGAAGGGACGCTCGTGGGGCGGCGCCCCTGGTTCAACATCGGGATCCAAGACATCCTGCCGACCTGGCAGTGGTGGGTACGGTCAGCCGACGACGGCGGCCCGGCGACCAACCTGAGCGTCGACTACGACTACGAGGTCGCCTACGACGGAGGAACCTCGCTGCTGGTCGCCGGCTCTCTCGCCGCCGGCGAGCCGGTGGAGCTCCGGTTGTTCAAGACCTGGCTTCCGGTGCATGCGGACGCCGAAGCCGCCCTCACCGTGCTGACGGGGAACCCAGCGGATGTGGAGCAGGCGGGCGAGACGGCAAGCGACACCGAGCCACCTGGCACTGGACACGCGGCGCGCCTTCGGCTCGGCCTCACGTTCGCGGATCAGCCGGACCAGGTGACCTGGCTCGACCTACCCGACAGCGCTTCGGCCGGATGGCGCCGGGTCAGCGTGCCGCTCGCCCGCTACGCCGGGCGCACCATCGCCGCGATCAGCCTCGGGTTCCAGTCCCCCGTGGCCGTCGAGGACTACGCCCTGCGCGTCGGTGAGCTGCGCCTCACCCGCCGATCCGACGCGGTCGGCCGACCGCCTCGGCCACCTCGCGGGTTCGTCGTCGAGCAGGCCCACGTCGTCGACGACGTCGCGACGGTGTTCCTCGCCTGGCAGCTCGCCTCCGAGAACGTGTGGTACTACGACATCTTCCGCCGGCTCCCAGGGGGTGCCCGGGAATGGCTGGGCCGGGTCTTCGACGAGGTGTACGTCGTCCCGGGGATCGAACGGCGACCCGGTGAGGTCGACACCACCCTCGAGCTGGTCGCGGTCTCGCCCTCGGGCGTGCCAAGCCGACCGGCGCGGGCGCGGTTCTCGTGGCGGTGAGCACGCGTTGCTTCCAAAGCGGGTCGCCTCCGAAGCGCGCTCCCGACCTGCTGCGCCTGCTCGGGTCGCCGGTCGACCGGGTCGTGACGGTCCGTGCACCGACGATGTCAAGATCGCACCCTTGTGGCAGCGGTCGTACCCATCGGGCGCGAGCCCGCCTGGGTGTGCGTTAGCGTGCTCCGCGACCGTGCCCTTGTGGTGCGGCATCCACACCGACCAGGCTGGTGCCCGGTCACCGCGTCCTCACCGACCGACTGACGTGCTGACAACCGCAGCTTCCAACCGTCGACGACAGGACAGGACTCCTCGATGAACGACCCCGTGCAGACACCTGGGACGACTGAGCTGTCGCTGCTGCCCCGCCCGCGGAGCGTCGAACGCGATCCGGGCCAGTGCACCCTGACCCCGGCGGGTGGGTCCGGGGCGAGCTCGACGGTGCGACGTCGGATCGTCATCGAGGCGCCGGTCGCGGCCGACCTGGTGCCCACCGCTCGCCGTCTGCGTGACGCGCTGCGGACGTACGCGGATGTGGACTGGGAGATCTCGGCCACCAGCGCCGGACCGGACCACGAGATCGGGGCCGTCCTACGGGTCACGCCCACGAGCGCGCTGCCGGAGCAGGGCTACGAGCTGTCCATCACACCGGAACGCCTCGTCATCGAGGCTGGAACACCGCAGGGCGTCTTCTACGGTGTCTGCACGCTCATCCAGGTCGTCGAGCAGACCGCACCCGACCTGCCGTGCCTGCGCATCTCGGACTGGCCCGACCACAAGGCTCGCGGTGTCATGCTGGACGTCAGCCGGGACCGGGTGCCGACGATGGAGACGGTCCGCGACCTCGTCGACATGCTCGCCGGCTGGAAGATCAACCAGATTCAGCTCTACACCGAGCACACCTTCGCCTACCGCAACCATCCTCGGGTGTGGGCCGAGGCGTCGCCGTTCACTGGCGAGGAGATCCTCGAGCTCGACGCGTTCTGCCGGGAACGCTTCATCGAGCTCGTCCCGAACCAGAACTGCTTCGGGCACATGCACCGCTGGCTGGAGCACCCCGAGTACGCGCACCTGGCGGAGGTGAGCGACGGGTTCACCACGCCGTGGGGCGAACGGCGCGGCCCGTTCAGCCTGGCGCCCACCGACCCGGGCAGCCTCGAGCTGGTTCGCGGCCTGCTCGACGAGCTGCTCCCACACTTCTCCAGCCGGCAGGTCAACGTCGGATGCGACGAGACCTTCGACCTCGGCCAAGGGCGCAGCAAGCAGCTCTGTGAGGAGCGGGGTACTGGTCGGGTCTACCTCGACTTCCTCCTGCAGATTTATCGGGAGGTCTCCGCGCGCGGTAGGCGGATGCAGTTCTGGGGCGACATCATCGAGCAGCACCCGGAGCTGATCCCCGAGCTGCCGAAGGACGTCGTGGCACTCGGCTGGGGCTACGAGGCCGACCATCCGTTCGCCACGCTCTGCGAGCGGTACGCGGCAGCCGGCGTCGAGTTCTACACCTGCCCCGGCACGTCGTCGTGGTGCAGCATCGCCGGCCGGACCGCCAACGCGCTGGGCAACCTGCTCAACGCGGCGGAGAACGGCTTGCGCCACGGCGCCACCGGCTACCTCATCACCGACTGGGGCGACCGCGGGCACTGGCAGGTTCTCCCGGTCAGCTACCTCGGATTTGCTGCTGGCGCGGCGTACGCGTGGGCGTTGGAAGCGAACCGGAGCATCGACGTCGCGGAGGTGACGAGCCGGCACGCCTTCCAGGACCCGACCGGCGCGTTGGGGAAGGTGGCGTACGACCTGGGCAACGTCTACCGCGTCGTGGGAGTCGAGCCGCACAACTCGTCGGTGCTGTTCTGGCTCCTGCAGTGGACGATGGACCAGCTCACCAAGAACGCCCCGGCGTACGGCCCCAAGGTGGGCGAGATCTCGCCCGATGCCCTGCGCGCCACGCTGGACGCCATCGACGAGGCGATGACCCCGCTGGCCTCCGCGCGATCGCGTGCGGCGGACAGCGAGCTCGTGGCGGCGGAGTTCCAGCACACGGCCCGGATGCTGCGACACGCCTGCCGGCGAGGGCTGCTGGCGTTGGGCGCCGAGGCCGACCCGAGTGCGGCACGCCGGGCGCTCCGCGACGACCTGGAGGAGATCATCGCGGAGTTCCGCCGTCTGTGGCTGGCGCGCAGCCGGATCGGTGGCCTCCGCGACAGCGTGGCGCGGCTGGAGAAGCTGCGTCCCGAGTACGCCGACTGAGGACACCCGCTGCCGAGCGCCCGCCCGACCCCACCGCGTGCCCTGCCGGACGAAAGCGGACGGGTCGGGAGGTTCGACACGGATCGTGCGGGCAGCCAGCGCGCCGTGGTGAAGGTCACACCGCGAGGGCTGGCTGCCGGCGTGTCCGCCTGCTGGGGCCTCGTGCGGTCGCCACGTCAGCCATACGGCGTTGCCCGGGGAGGCTCGCGAACAGCGAGGTCATCCCCGCTGGCGTGGTGCGTCCGGGCGGTTCCGTCGTGAGATCGTCCGCCTGACCGAGGCGGGCACGCCGTCGTCGCGTCCCGATCACCGCCGTCTCTGATCGCTGTCGCACGGCCGACGGCGCTGCCGGAGGGCGGGCGTGGCTTCCGGCGCGGCCACCTACGATGAGGGGCATGACGTCGACGGAGCGCCGTGTCCTGCTCGCCGCCCCCCGTGGCTACTGTGCCGGAGTCGACCGGGCGGTGATCACCGTCGAGAAGGCTCTCGAGCTCTACGGCCCTCCGATCTACGTCCGCAAGCAGATCGTGCACAACCAGCACGTGGTCAAGTCGCTGGAACAGCGTGGCGCGATCTTCGTCGAGGAGCTCGACCAGGTACCCGAAGGTGCGACCGTCGTGTTCTCCGCACACGGCGTGTCACCTGCGGTGCGTCAGCAGGCGGCGGAGCGGTCCCTGAAGACGATCGACGCCACCTGCCCGCTCGTGACGAAGGTCCACCACGAGGCGCGTCGGTTCGCCAGCGAGGGCATGGACATCCTCCTCATCGGTCACGCCGGACACGAAGAGGTCGAGGGAACCTCGGGGGAGGCACCGTCCGCCATCCAGCTGGTCGAGAGCCCGGACGACGCGGACAAGGTGGAGGTCCGCGACCCCGGCAAGGTGGCCTGGCTCTCCCAGACCACGCTGTCGGTGGACGAGACGATGGAGACAGTCCAGCGCCTCCGCCGACGCTTCCCTCTGTTGGTCGACCCGCCGAGCGATGACATCTGCTACGCAACCCAGAACCGCCAGCAGGCCGTCAAGGAGGTCGCCCGTGAGGCCGACCTGACGATCGTCGTGGGGTCGGCCAACTCCTCGAACTCCGTTCGGCTGGTCGAGGTCGCCCTGGACGCCGGCTCGAAAGCCGCGTACCGCGTCGATGACGCGTCCGAGATTGACGAGGCCTGGCTCGAAGGGGTCAACGTCGTCGCCGTCACGAGCGGCGCTTCGGTGCCTGACGAGCTCGTCGAGGGCGTCCTCGAGTTCCTCCGGCAGCGCGGTTTCCCGCCGCACGAAGAAGTGCGGACAGCCAGCGAGAGCTTGACCTTCGCCTTGCCGCCCGAGCTGCGGAAGGACCTGCGGGTGGCTCATTCCCGTTGAGGTCGTCCGGGTCGTCCTCGTCGCGTCGAGTCAGCACGCGGAAGGCGATCGTCCCCAGCGACAGGGCGGTGGCGGCGACCAGCGTCCACGCCTTCGACGCCAGTCCCACCAGGATGGCGAGCGGTAGCGAGAAGTCTCCGAGTCGCTCAGGCATCGCCACCGCCAACACAGTGAACGTTCCGAGGGCGGCCAGCGGTGGGAGGACGCCGGCGGTGAACATGTCGGACCGCCGAACTCCAGCCGCGATGCCGAACGCCGTCAGGACGAAGCCCAGGCTGAAGAGCGCGCTCAGCCGCCCGGTCACCAGGAGATCCACGACTGAGACGGCGAGCCCGCTGCCGAGCGCGATGAGCACGGCGGCCCAGGCCGGCAGGCCACGCTCCGGCGGCGTCGGTCGACCGCTCCGCCGGAGGCGCTCGTCCGCTCGAGGAGCGAGGGCGTCGCGCGCGTGCGGCGTCGACCGGGACGACCTGGCGGCTGAGAGCGGGCGCGGGTCGGTTTGCTTCGTAGCGTCGGCCTCCTTGGCCTCCGGCAGCCGGTGACCGCGGGGGCGAAGGTATTCCGGGTAGTCGTCGGGCAGCTCCCGTCGGCGGCTGTACAGCCTCTCCGTGTGTTGCGAGGGCCGCTCGTGTGACCGCTCCGCGCGCGTGGGCAGGTCCGCAGCCGCAGAGTCGGTCGGCCGCTGGTCCGAGTCGAGGTGCGGGGTCTGGCGTCCGGGGTCCCGCGCGTGGCGACCCGCCGTGGTCGGCTGGCGCGGTCCCCACGGATCAGCGGGATCCGCGAACCGATCAGTGGCCTCGGGCGACGCCGGGTCATGGCGACCGCTTCGGTCGTCGACGTGGGAGCCGCGGTCGCCGAACCGGGTCGCCGGACCGGACGTCTCCAGCTCCGACGTGCTGGGCGGAGACGTGCTAGGCGGGCCAGCGTGCGCTCCGCCATGGTGCCAGCCGTCGCCGCGGTCCCATGAGGCGTCGAACCGGGCGGTGAGCTCGGTGGCCGGGCCCGGGCGGTCGGGTCCAGACGGGCGCGGGTGGGAGGCTGTGGCTCGGGAATCGACGTGGTCGGGAGTGGGCTCCCCCGGCTCGTCGTCTCGGTAGGTGGGTACGTCGGGGAGGTCGGCCAGAAGGTCGACGGGATCGCTCACAGCCCAGCTGGGCGAGACGTCGCTGCCCTCGACGTCGGTCGGGCTCCGGTGGCTGCCATCCGTGCGCGAACGCTCGGCGGCGTGCGCCCCGAGGTCGGACCCACCGACCGTCGCAGACCAGGTCCGGGCGCTGGCTCCCGGATCGTCAGCGGCCCGGTCTCCGACCGCGGAGGTCCACCGAGACCACGTCTCATCGCCGACCGGACCGGGGGAGCCGGAGTGCGGGGTGGCCGGCGTGGCCGTGGGGAACGCCGACACACCCTGCGGGTTCTCGCCAGCCGCGTGCCGAGAGCCCCGCACGGGTTTGGAGTCCGGCGGCACGTCTCTGCGGCGTCGTCCCGCAGGTCGGCTCGACGAGCCGGTTGGCTCGGTCCACCGGGTCCAGTCCCCAGGCCCGGCATGGGACGTGGGGGAGCCGGCATGGGACGTGGGGGAGCCGGCATGGGACGTGGGGGAGGTCGCGTGCGCGCCGGACCGGTCCCAGCCTGGGGTGTCATCGGGTGGCTGCGGGCCCGGTTCCCACGAGGTCGAATGGACCGAGCTCGACGAGGCCGGGCTTGAAGGAGCCGGGTTTGACGAGGCCGGGCTTGACGAGGCATGGCGTGGCCGGGGCCGGAGGTCATCCCCTGGCGTGCGGTCGTCTCCTGGTGAGGGACCGAGGTGACGCGCGGGTGGCTGGGGGTTGTCCGACCGTTCGTACCCGGTGCCGGCAGGGTCCGGCGTCGACGGCGCGGACGCGAGGCGAGCCCGCTTCCCGGCGCCGAAGGTCGGGCGGTTGGTCTCGACGCCCTCCGGCATGGGGGCGGCGCGACGGCCGCGTTGACCGGACGGTCGAGGAGACGGCTGGGACGGTGTCCTGGACGAGGACCGTTGCGATGGCTCCAGCGACGGTGGCTGGCCGTAGGTGGGACCCCCGACCTGGGCCCTGGCGCCCCACGGCCCCGGCTCGATGTCCTCGAACTCGACGTGCATAGCCGGCGGAGAGGGGTGGGTGCCGGCGAAGCCGACCTGGCGGCCCTCCGAACCGACGACACCGTCGAGCAGTGAATCGTCCGCCATGGGGCCGTCCACGGGGGGTGCGGGCTCGAGGGGACGGTTGGTCGCCGCCCGTCGCCCGCCCGCAGGGCCCGCTGGGCGGTGCCTCGGTGGCAGCACTCTGTCCCGGCCGGATTCCTGCACCACGCCACGATATTGCCCGACAAGGTGACACGTCACCTGCTCTGGGCGGCCTTGGGCCGTTCCCGGGTGTTGCCGGACGGTTCGCGGGGTATGAGAAGAGGTTCGTCCCGCTCGCGGTCCCCCGTCCACTTCGACACTCGTGGCGCCTCCGGGCTACCGCTCGTTCCTCTGGTCCGTGAGGGAGCGGACGGCGCGAGCCTCGGCAGCCGACGCGACGAGCTCGGCCGCGGCCAGCGGGCGAACCGCTTGGTCGACTGGGGTGGGGTTCTCCAGCTCCTCGGCGGTGACCTTGAGATCGCGGAGGCGGCGAGCGGTGACCAGGACTCGAGTCTCGAGCGAGCCGATCGCCTCGTTGTAGGCGCCGACCGCCCCGGCGAGAGACCTGCCGAGCCGATCGAGGTGACGGCCGAGCCGACCGAGGCGCTCGTAGAGCTCTCGCCCCAGCTCGAAGACCTCGCGGGCGTTCTGGGTCAAGGACTGTTCGGTCCAGGCGTACGCGACGGTGCGGAGGAGGGCGATGAGCGTGCTCGGCGTCGCGAGGATCACGCGACGTTCGGCGGCGTACTCCAAGAGCGTGGGGTCGGCTTCGAGCGCGTGGGAGAGGAACGCCTCGCCCGGCATGAAGAGGACGACGAACTCCGGCGTTGCGGGCAGACGCCGCCAGTAGGCCTTGCTCGCCAGGGCGTCGACGTGGGCGCGAACCTGACGAGCGTGGGCGACCAGTCCACGTTCCCGGGCCTCGTCGTCGGTGGCTTCGGCCGCCTCGAGGAACGCCTCCAGGGGCACCTTCGCGTCGATCACGATGTGCTTGCCGCCCGCGAGGCGGACGACGGCGTCGGGACGGTGGACGCCGTCGGCGGTGGAGGTGCTGTGCTGGAAGGTGATGTCGCAGTGCTCGACGAGGCCGGCCAGCTCAGCGGCCCTGGCCAGGTGGAGCTCTCCCCACCGCCCCCGCACCTGAGGCTTGCGCAGTGCGGTGGCGAGGGCACCGGTCTCCCGCCGGAGCGCCTCCCCGGTCAGGCGAACGGCGTCGACCTGCTCGCGCAGGGTCGCCTCCAACGCGACACGTGACTGCTCGAGCTCGCGCAGCCGCGCGTCGAACCGGTCGAGGCTCTCCTTCACCGGTGCCACCACGCTCTCCGCGGCCCGCATCCGCGCGTCCGCGAGGGTGAGCAGCTGCTGGCTGGACTGGGTCATCGCGTCCGCCGAGGCGGCCTTGACCTGCTCGGCGAGCGTACGCCGGTCGGCCGCCAGCTCGGCGAGTCGGCTCTCCGCGGCGTCCCGTTCAGCGGTGGCTCGGGCGAGCGCGTCGCCGATGCGCACGCGGATGAGGAGCGCGCCGATGACCATGCCCACCACGAGCCCCACCAGGAAGGTGAGGAAGGTCGTCGCGTTCATGCGATCACTGTGACGCGTGCCACCGACAGTCCGTGTGAGGTGGGCAGTCCGTGTGGCGCGGGCAGACCGCGTGGTGCAGACGGGCGTCGACAAGCGGCGCGCTCGCGCGGCCAGGCGGTCCACCTGCTCCGGAGCCGGCGACCCTGCGTAGGCTTGTTCGTCGTGGCCTTGTCGATCGGGATCGTGGGTCTTCCCAACGCCGGGAAGTCGACCCTGTTCAACGCGCTCACCGCGAACGACGTGCTCGCGGCCAACTATCCGTTCGCGACGTTGGAACCGAACGTCGGCGTCGTCGGAGTCCCGGACCCCCGGCTCGAGGTCTTGGCCCGCCTCTTCAACTCGGCGAAGATCGTCCCCGCCACGGTGCAGTTCGTCGACATCGCGGGCCTCGTCCGGGGTGCCTCGGAGGGGGAAGGGCTGGGCAACCAGTTCTTGGCCCACATCCGGGAGACGGCGGCGATCTGCCAGGTGACGCGGGTGTTCAGTGACCCGAACGTCGCGCACGTCGACGGCAAGGTCTCGCCGGCGGACGACATCAGCACGATCACGACCGAGCTCATCCTCGCCGACCTCCAGACGATCGAGAAGGCGTTGCCGCGTCTGGAGAAGGAGGCGCGAGTCAAGAAGGACCTGGGCGAGAAGGTCGACCTCGTCCGCCAAGTCAAGTCCGCCCTCGAGAAGGGCACCACGGTGTTCGCCGCCGGCTTGGACCGGCCGGAGCTCAAGGAGCTCAACCTCCTCACCGCAAAGCCGTTCCTCTACGTCTTCAACTGCGACGAGGAGGCGCTCACCGACCAGCGGCTGCGAGCGGAGCTCTCCGAGCTCGTGGCACCCGCCGAGGCGATCTTCTTGGACGCCAAGCTCGAGGCGGAGCTTCAGGAGCTGTCGCCGGACGAGGCGCTGGAGCTGCTGAAGTCCATCGGCCAGGACGAGTCCGGGCTGGCCATGCTGGCCCGGGTCGGGTTCGAGACTCTCGGCCTGCAGACCTTCCTCACGGCTGGGCCCAAGGAAGCCCGGGCGTGGACCATCCGCCGGGGCGCCACCGCGCCCGAGGCCGCCGGTGTCATCCACAGCGACTTCCAGCGCGGCTTCATCAAGGCCGAGGTCGTCTCCTTCGACGACCTGGTGGAGGCAGGGTCCATGGCCGAGGCGCGCGCCCGCGGCAAGGTCCGCTTGGAGGGCAAGGACTACGTGATGGCCGACGGGGACGTCGTGGAGTTCAAGTTCAACGTCTGATCTCCCGCCATGCCGTCTGGGCGGCGTCGCTGAGCGATCGCCTGGCCTGAGGGCGCGAGTGCGGAGGCCGCTTTCGATCACGGATCGTGATCAGCGCGCGTCGTCACCCCTGCGATACAAGGCGCGCTCGTTCCGCCCATCACCAGGATCAACTTCCCGCATTGTGGACACAACCCGCCTCGAATCCCTCCTGTCGGGCACAATGCCGCGCGAGTCGGCCACGGGGGCCGTATCGGCACAACCGAAGCACGGCTCCCGGCGGGCAACCCGGGAGTGGGTGAGGCCTCACTTCGGCCACGCAGCGTGATCGTCCTTCGCTGCATCGGGGGGTTCCGGCGTGGGCCCTCGTCGGAGGCCGTGCGAGACGACAGGCCAGCTGACGGAAGGAGATCGGTTGAGGGTGCCCACCGACCCCGACAATCTCGGAAGCCCCGACAATCTCGGAAGCCCCGACAGTCTCGGACGCTCGTATCAGCCTCGACATCGCGGCACGCCGCGGCAGCGATTCGGGAAGCCGGCGCGAGCCGCCGTCATCGCTGGCGTGACCGCTTTCGCTGTGGGCACGGCCACCTTCTGGATCACCGATGGGAAGCCGGTCGAGGTGGTCGCCGCGCTCCAGTCCGAGGCCAAGGACCTGCCGGCCGGCGAGACGCAGGCGAGGATGCTGAACGCTCCCGCGCGGGTACGCCCCGCCACACCACGGGGGACGCCCGCCACACCGGGGGACGCCACGTCGGCCACTGCGGCTACCCCGTCGGCTTCGCGGACCTCGACCACCCCTACCAGGACCGCCACGCCGAGCGCCACGCGCACTCCCCGGGTGAGTCGCTCGGCGACGCGGACCCCCCGGCCCGTGGCGGCCACGACGACGAAGCCCGAGCCGAAGCCCTCGCCCAAGCCGACCAGCAGCGACGGTCGTCCGGCGTTCGCGCTCCCGTTCGCCTGTGGGGTGAGGGGCCGGCTGACCACCTACGCCGGTCACGCCCCGGACGACATGAAGCTGGACATCTTCAACGCCGACGGGGAGTCCCGCGGCACTGACGTCGTGGCGTCGGCCGCGGGGGTGGTTGACCGGGTGAAGCCCTCGAACGGTCAGGTCAAGATCCACCACGGCGGCCGCTGGTACACCATGTACATCCACATGGGAAGGATCGTCGTCCACGACGGTCAACGCGTCGAGGCGGGCCAGAAGATCGGCGAGGTCGGCTCGGTCAACACCGGTGTGGCGCACCTGCACTACGAGCAGATCTACGACCAGAACAACGACGGGTACGGAAGCAGCCCCGCGGAGATCACCTATCCGGTCATCCAGGGCGTGAAGTACAGCCTCAGTCCAGGCGACGAGCCGATCGTCAAGAGCGAGAACGGCTGCTGACCACGATCGCCAAGGCCTCCTGCGGGCCGCCGGTGATTGCGGCACGATGGCTGGGTGGACGCCGATGTCGAGGAGGTGGCGGCGCGCCTGTACGTGGTGCCGCCGGACCAGTTCGTCGCGGCGCGTGACGAGCAGGTCCGACGTGCCCGCGACCAGGGCCGGCGTGAGCTCGCCCACGCGCTGAGCCGCCTCCGTCGGCCGACGCATGCCGCGTGGCTCCTCAACCTGCTGGTGCGGGAGCGCGCGGACGCGGTGGAGGAGCTGCTCGCCTGCCGGGAGCGGTTCCAGGCGTACGAATCCGGCGACGGGGGCCTGCTCCGTGAGCTCTCCGCTCGTCGGGAGCGGCTGACGACGGACCTGGTGCGGGCGGCCCGACGGATCGGGGCGAACCGGGGTGTCCGGGTCACCGCCGAGACCGTGCGGGAGATCGAGCGCACACTCGGTGCCGCCCTCGTCGATCCCGACGTCGCGAGACGGGTGCGAGGCGGCCGCCTGGCCGCGCCGGCTGAGTACGTCGGCTTCGGTCCCGCGTGGTCGGCTCCTCCCGCCCCTGGCCGGCGCGGTGGGCCGGCAGAGGAGGCTCCGGGCGCTCCGCAGCCCGCTCGCCGTCGACGATCCGCGCGGCGGCACGCGGAGCGAGAGCCCGAAGGCGGGGAGCGGCCTCCGCGACCCGCCGAACGACGGGACGAGCGCGCCCAGGCCGCGCGGGCCGCGCTCGAGGAAGCCGAGCGGGAGCTCGCCGAGCGACGGGCCGCGCTCGAGGAGGCGACTCGTCGCCGCGACGAGGCGCAACGCGAACTCGTCGCGGCTCGAGCCCGAGTTCGCGACCTCGAGAAACGTCTCGCAGCCCTGGATCGTGGCGTGCGCGCGGAGTCCAGGCGGCACGACCGCGCGGTGGGCACGCTGGCCTCGGCGCGACGGCGCCTGGAGCAGGCGACCCGCCGCTGAGGGGGCCGGCGAAGGCAAACGTCGAGGGCGATCCCTGGCGGTGGGCCAACCGTCAGGTCCTGCGCTTTTCCCGGACGCGGGCGAGGATCCGCCGGGCGGTGGCCTCCTCGGCCTGGTCGGCGCTGGTGATGGGGATGCCCTTCGCGCGACGGATCTCCGCACGTTCGATCACCAGCTCGGCTTCCCGCTCGAGGAGTTCGGTGATCTCGCCTCCAGGTGTGTTGTGCCAGTAGTCAGCCGGTTGCGCTGATTTCTCACTGAGTGGCTCGGCCTGTGTGGCGAACAGGGCCAACCGGCGGGCACGAACCCGGCGCAGGTCCGCGGTGACATCGGTTTCGCTGCGCATGGCTACCTCGCTCGCTGCGACGGCCTCCCGCAGCTCCTACCCCGAACGTGGGTGTCCTCACCGCCGGCTCGCCGGTGTGTCACCACGGTCGACGAACCCACGAGGGCACACGTCGCGGCCGCTCCTGCGATCCGCTGTGACCCATGCTGAAGGAGGGAACCGATGGCCCAGGTCGATGCCGTATCACCGAGCCGGACGGTGATGCCTCTGACGCCTTGGCCGGCGCTGAGCTCGGCTCGGGGAACCTGGCCGACGAGGAGGACCTGCGGGTGGCGGCGTGATGGGGATCGTCGAGGCCTCCGACCCGAGCGACCCGCTCGGGCGGATCGCGGCGGGCGCGTAGCGTCGGCGAGCCGCGAGACGGCGAGGCCACTGGGCCGCGAGCGAGTTCGCAGACAGCGGTACACGGCCGGGAGGCCGCGGGTGTCGTCGATCCCCACGGCAGACGACCCTCGACGAGGCGGCGCAGAAGGTGGCACTCTGGGCGACGAGAGGGACTATCGGCCACCGGAAGCCGGGACGATGAGCGAACTCCTCACCGATGACCAGATCACCGAAGCGCTGCGCACGCTGCCCGGCTGGGAGGCCAGGCCGGGGGCGATCGTGCGCTCGGTGCGGGCCCCGGACTTTCGGACGGCCATCCGACTGGTCGATGAGGTGGCCGAGGTAGCCGAGCAGCTCCATCACCACCCCGATATCGACATCCGCTGGACGACGGTGTCGTTCTCGTCGACGACCCATTCCCAGGGCGGTGTCACCAACAACGACCTCGAACTCGCGAGGCAGATCAACCTCGTCGTGGCGCAGGTCGTCGGGTGAGCGCTGAACGGCCCGCCTGTGATCACCGGCCGGGTAAGATCCATGTAACGTCGATGTTTCGACGACGCGTGCTCGCCGGGCGGCGGCGTGGCCGTGCCGGGGCGATGTCCTCGTGAAGGGCTCGATCCGCCAGTGACGCTTTCTGTCTGCTCAGGCGGTCGTGCCCAAGGGATGATTCTGCGATTTTTCGGCTTGCCTAGTCGATCACCGAAAATTTCTGAGTAGATCGCTTCGTTGTCCGCGATACCTCTCGCAAGATCGTTGACTGGCTGCCGGATTGTTGGGCATCCTGGAAATCGATGGCGGACGGGACGGTACCGGCTCCCGATGGCGCGGCCGCGGCCGATACGCGACCCCGCGAGGTGATCACGATGAGGGAGCGATACACGTACGAAATCGCGACTCGTTCCCAGGACGGCCAGTGGCGCACCGCCCTACGTCGCGATGACACCTTCAGTCGTGACCCGGCGTCGATCGCACGGAGCCTGCTCGAGCAGTGGATCACCGACCACCAAGGCAAGCTTCCCGGCGGTCGGGTGTTCATTTACCGCGGATCCCACCAGCTCTCCGACCGCATCACTCCTTCGGTGCGGGTGCAAGTCTTCCGCGGCGCCCTCCAGGAGCGTGAGGACCAACCGGTGGCGGTTGCCTATCTGGGCCACGCGGAACGTGACTATCCACGGAACCGGCAGAGCGGACGCCGCTTTGTCGCCTCCTACAGCTCTCACCTGAGCCGGTTCCGGTCGAAGCTGCGGCTTCCGCCGCAGCGGCCCGGCGACGGACGAGCTGACGAGCTTCGGGACCTCCGCACCGGCATTCGGCCCTGAGCCGGTACGTGGAGAGCTGAGGTCCTGGCCTTGGCTTCTCCCGAGAGACGGCATTGGCCTGCGCGCCGGTGTGCGCGCAGGCCAATCTGACGCCGGCTCAAGCATCGCGCAGGCTCGGTCACCGGCCAGGCTCAGTCACTGAGCAGCCTCAGCCATCGGGCAGCCCCAGTGAATCGGGCAGCCCCAGTCATTGGGCAGGCCCAGTCGTTGGGCAGGCCCAGTCGTTGGGCAGGCTCAGTCATTGGGCAGGCTCAGGCGACTGAGCGCCCGCCGTAGTCTGCTTGCGCGGCGCCCGCACCTGCTCCGGGGTGAGCTTCTCGCGCTGGTCGCGACGGAAGATCTTCGAACCCAGCCACACCAGCGGGTCGTACTTGCGGTCGACGACGCGCTCCTTCATCGGGATGATCGCGTTGTCGGTGATCTTGATGTTCTCCGGGCAGACCTCGGTGCAGCACTTGGTGATGTTGCACATGCCGATGCCCGCCATGGACTGCGCGAGCTCCCGCCGGTCGTGGGTGTCGAGCGGGTGCATGTCGAGCTCGGCGTAGCGGAGGAAGAAACGCGGTCCCGCGAACGCCCGCTTGTTCTCCTCGTGGTCACGGATGACGTGGCAGACGTTCTGGCACAGGAAGCACTCGATGCACTTGCGGAACTCCTGGCCGCGCTCGACGTCCTCCTGCATCATCCGGCGCTTGCCGTCTGGGTCAGGCGGCGCGGGCGCGAAGGCCGGGACCTCCTTCGCCTTCTCGTAGTTGTACGAGACGTCGGTGACGAGGTCCTTGATCACCGGGAAGGTCCGCAGCGGCGTGACGGTGATGGTCTCGTTCCGGTCGAACGTCGACAACCGCGTCATGCACATCAGCCGCGGACGTCCGTTGATCTCGGCACTGCACGACCCGCACTTACCCGCCTTGCAGTTCCAGCGGATCGCCAGGTCATTGGCTTGCGTGGCCTGCAGTCGGTGCAGCGCGTCGAGGACGACCTCGCCTTCCTCGACTGGAACGGTGTAGTCCACCAGCGAGCCGCCGTTGACGTCGCCCCGCCACACCCTCATCGAGAGGTCGTATCCCATGTGAAGTCCTTCTCCCAGGGCTGGGTCGCCCCTGTTACTCGAACAGTGCCTTGAGCTCGTCAGGCATCTCCGGCAGCGGCTGGATGGCCAGGTCGATCCGCCCGTCCACCTGGCTCAGCACGATGTTCTTGGTGCCCCACTCCGGGTCCGCCATGGGGTAGTCGTCCCGGGTGTGCCCGCCGCGGCTCTCCGTCCTGGTCAACGCCGCGCGAGCGATGCACTCCGAAACCGTGAGCATGTTGCGCAGGTCGATGGCCAGGTGCCAGCCCGGGTTGTACTGCCGGCCACCGTGCACGGAGACCTTCGCGGCGCGCTCGCGGAGCTTCGCGATGTCCTCCAGGGCCTGCTCCAGCTCGTCGGCCTTGCGGATGATGCCGACGAGGTTGTGCATGACCTCCTGCAGGTCCTTCTGGACGTCGTAGGGGTTCTCGCCACCCTTGCTGGTGAAGGGGGCGAGGACCGTCTCGCCGGCGGCGCGCACCTGGTCGTCGCGGACCCGCGGTCGGTTGTTCTTGGTCCGGATCGCGTGGTAGGCGGCGTTGAGACCGGCCCGGCGCCCGAAGACGAGCAGGTCAGAGAGCGAGTTCCCGCCGAGGCGGTTGGAGCCGTGCATACCGCCCGCCACCTCGCCAGCGGCGAACAGACCAGGCACCGCGGCCGCTCCGGTGTCGGCGTCCACTTCGACACCACCCATGACGTAGTGGCACGTCGGGCCGATCTCCATCGGCTCCTTGGTGATGTCGACGTCAGCCAGCTCCTTGAACTGGTGGTACATCGACGGCAGCCGCCGCTTGATGAACTCCGGATCCCGTCGGGAGGCGATGTCGAGGTAGACGCCCCCGTGCGGGGAACCACGACCGGCCTTGATCTCGGCGTTGATCGCCCGCGCGACCTCGTCCCGGGGCAGCAGCTCCGGCGGTCGACGGTTGTTCTTCTTGTCGGTGTACCAGCGGTCGGCTTCCTCCTCGGTGTCGGCGGTCTCGGCCTTGAAGAACTCCGGGATGTAGTCGAACATGAACCGACGTCCCTCGGAGTTCCTGAGGACACCGCCGTCACCGCGCACCGACTCGGTGACGAGGATGCCGCGCACCGACGGGGGCCACACCATGCCCGTCGGGTGGAACTGCACGAACTCCATGTTGATGAGCTTCGCCCCGGCGCGCAGCGCCATGGCGTGCCCGTCGCCGGTGTACTCCCAGGAGTTCGAGGTCACCTTGAACGACTTGCCGATGCCGCCGGTGGCGAGGACCACCGCTGGAGCCTCGAAGACGATGAAGCGACCGCTCTCTCGCCAGTACCCGAAGGCACCGGCCACGCGGTCGCCGTCCTTGAGGATCTCGGTGATCGTGCATTCCATGAAGACGTCGATCCCGAGAGCGACCGCTCGCTGCTGCAAGGTGCGGATCATCTCGAGCCCGGTGCGGTCGCCCACGTGGGCGAGTCGCGCGTAGCGGTGGCCGCCGAAGTCACGCTGGGAGATGAGGCCGTCCTTGGTCCGGTCGAACAGCGCGCCCCACTCCTCCAGCTCCAGGACGCGGGCGGGAGCCTCCTGGGCGTGGATCTGCGCCATCCGCCAGTTGTTGAGCATCTTCCCGCCGCGCATGGTGTCCCGGAAGTGGACCTTCCAGTTGTCCTCGGGATAGAGGTTGCCCAGCGCGGCGGCGATCCCGCCCTCGGCCATGACCGTGTGAGCCTTGCCGAGGAGGGATTTGCAGACGATCGCGGTGCGCGCGCCCGCGTCGTGCGCGGCGATGGCCGCGCGCAGGCCGGCACCGCCGGCGCCTACGACGACGACGTCGTAGACGTGCCGTTCGGCGGTGATGTCGGGAGCCTCTGTGCTCATGATCGTCCTTGTCGTCGAAGCCTCAGTTGAACAACCTCGGGTCGGAGATCCAGCCCGCAGAGACCGCCATGATGTAGGCGTCTGTGAAGATGACCGTGAAGAGCGAGATCATCGCGAACTGGCCGTGGCGGACGTTGAGCTTCGAGATCAGCGTCCACAGGCGGTACCGCACGGGGTGCTTGGAGAAGTTGCGCAGGCGGCCGCCGAACACGTGACGGCACGCGTGGCACGAGAAGGTGTAGCCCCACAGCATCAGCACGTTGATCCAGATGATGATCGTGCCGAGGCCAACTCCGACACCGCCGTTCTTGCCGTGCAGCGCCAGGATCGCGTCGTAGAGGTTGATGAGCGCGAAGACCACCGCGCCGTAGAAGAAGTAGCGGTGGTAGTTCTGCAGGATGAGGGGGAACCGCGTCTCGCCCGAGTACTTCTTGTGCGGCTCAGGAACGGCGCAGGCCGCCGGCGACAGGAAGAAGGACCGGTAGTAGGCCTTCCGGTAGTAGTAGCACGTCGCCCGGAACCCGGCGAGGATCACGAACGTGATGAACGCGATGGGAACGAACGGCGGCGGCGCCGGCAAGGGCTGACCGAAGTGGCTGGAGCCCGGCACACAGGCGGCGCTGATGCAGGGCGAGTACACCGGTGTGAGGTAGTGCTCGTCAGGGGCCCAGTAGTACTTGTTCATGAAGATCCGGACCGTCGCGTAGACGACGAAGAAGGCCAGCACTACCGCCATGTTCAGAGGTGGCAGCCACCACCGGTCTCGGCGCAGGGTCTTCTTCTCGATCCGCGCGCGCCCGGGACTCAGCACTCCCGTTGCCATGTCAAGCCAATCCTCTCCCGCACCTGCGTGGTGCAAGTGACGGCCCGCTCCCGAGTGTGCTCCTCGGTCCGCTGGGCCCGACGTGTGGGTCCGGCACCGCCCGGATGTGGTGGCGCGATCAGCGCGATCACCGGGCGACCCGGCCGGTGTGTGCCAGAGTCATCCCCATCCGTCCAGCAGGGTTGACCCCCATCGAAGGTGGGCCTGGGTCGGCCCCACGTGGTCGGTGGGCCATCTGTCCGATGGGTCGAACGCGGCCACCGGGGCGGGGTCGGCCGCTGCGGTCGGTCGGGGCGCTCCCTCTAGGCCTGCACACCGTACTCGCTTGGTGACCTCCGTCCGGCATGGTGCCCCCTTAAGGGGATGAAATGGGGACTGTGCAGCGGGCGTCACACTGTGGTATCGGACACATCGCCGCTCGCGTGGGGCGATCGAGTCCTCGGGGCCGAGTGATCGGCACCCGATTGATCGACCATCGTTATGAGGTCGTTATTGGGCCGTGACCTAAAGTGGACGGCGAGCATGGGATCGGCGGCTTCTGCCGTCGTGCCACCTCGCGCATCCTCACGATCAACAGGCTCAGGTCACCCGGCTGACCCTCGGTTCTGGGGGCATGCCGGCTGACAAGCCTTCGGTCCGAAGGCTCGCCAGTCCGCGTCGCCGCCGCGAGAAGGGCTCTGGCGCGTCGTTCGGTTGCTCCCCATCTGTGAGAGAGGTGGACGATGGCCGGTCCTCGCATGCCCCGCCGAGCCGTCCTCGCCGGCGCGCTCGTCCAAGGTCTCGGTGCCGTGTCGGGTGTCGTCGCCCCGGTCGCCCACGCATCGAGCCGTGACGGCATCCGGTGGCCGGCAGGCCAGGAGCTTCCGACGTTCGCCCGCCCGCGGCGGCTTCACGCGCTGTTCATGGCCAGCGACACTCCGGCTGATCTCCAGATCCTGATCACTACGTTGCAGGGCTTGGTCAACCGAACGCGGCCGCAGATCTACGTCGTTCGTGGCGAGCCAAGCGAGGGCGCACGGACCTGGCTCCGCGACTCGACCGTTCCGTACAAGGAGTACACCGATCCGTGGAAGCTCCTGCGCGTGTTCGCGGGCCGCGCCTCGGGCGTCGTCGTCTACGACCCACAGGTGGTCGAGACCATCAATGTCGCCACCACGCTCGCTGGTCTGCGCGATGGCGTCGTAGCCAGTCCGGAGCTCGCGACGACGCTCGCCAAGCCGCCCTACCGCATGCGTGTCCTCGAGGACTTCCGCGGAAGGTTCTCCAGCAACCTCGAGGCGACCCGGTGGCAGCTCACCCACCTGTTCCCCATGACCAACCACCGCGTCGTCCTTGGGGTCAACCCCGGGACGCCCCCGCCGCTGCCGCCGGACAACTGGAAGAGCTTCGTGGAGATCGTGCGCGAGGAGCGCCCGATCCGCGACGCGTCGAACCGACAGATCTACGAACTGGACTTGTCCGCGTTCGCGGGCAGCGGCAAGCTGTTCTTGCGGATGCAGGACTCCCAACCGTCGGACGGCTGGGGTGGTGCCGTGCACCACGTCGTCCTCACCGTCGACGGGGAGACGGTCGCCGACTTCCGAGCCGGCGAGGAGGCCGAGCGGAAGGCTCTCTTCGATCACGGCGGGGCGGGCTTCAAACCCCAGCGTCCGAATGAGGACTCCCATCGCTTCGCCGACGGCAGCTCCTACTTCATCTACGAGTTCGACGTCCCCACCAGCGCGCGCGAGATCGTCGCGTCGATCGACATGTTCAACCAGTTCCTGGTGTCCGCGTCGCAAACCCCGCCTGCCGTGTCGTCCGACGACCGTGTTCCGGCGTCACTGCCGTTGCGCGACTACGCCGTCGCGCTCAAGGCGATGCCGTTCTGGATGCAGTCCACCGAAAGTCCCGAGGAGGCGGACCTCATGCGGCAGATCTTCGCCGCGCACGAGAGAGGGACGCCGTACCTCGGCTGGTTCCCGGACGAGTTCGCGGGGGTGCGACTCGCCTCCAGTGAGGGCGTGTACGTGCTGGCGGCGGACTTCCTCGAGAACGCGACCGTCCACGGCGGCCTACGGGCGCGGATCGAGCCTCAGCGGCCGGCGAGCCCGCCGCCGTTGGCGAACAAGATCTACCTCACCTTCACGTTCGCCGAAGGCGACAACGTCCAGTACGACCAGCATCGCCTCCGACAGATCTGGGACGACCCCAACCGTGGTGTGGTGCCGCTCAACTGGTCGGTGAGTCCGCTGCTCGTCGACCTCGCGCCGCTCATCATCGGCCACTACCTGCGCACCGCCACGCCGAACGACCTGCTCGTCGCGGGGCCGTCGGGCGCGGGCTACTTCTATCCGTCCTCCTGGCCCCAGGACCACCTGCCGACGTTCCTGGCACAGAACAAGCCGTACCTCGACAAGCTCGGGATCCGCGTCGTCTACGCCCTCGACGACATCCCCGCTCTCGAGGAGGCGTCGGCGAGGGCCTACGTCGAGCAGCTCAAGATCGACGGCATCGTCTACAACATGTGGGCCCAGCGCAGCCAGACCACCATCCTGGCCGGCACGCTGCCTGTCTCGACCCAGATCGCGCACACCGACCGCACCGAGATCCTCGCTCGGATCCGGGCGAACGCCGAGGAGAGCTTCGACGGGACCGCGCCTGTCTTCATCGCGGTCGGCGTCCCTTCGTGGAACCTCGGGCCGACCGACGTGGTCTGGATCATGGAGCAGCTCGGTGAGGAATTCGTCGCGGTTCGCGGCGACCAGTACTTCGCCCCGGTGCGGGAGGCCCACGGCATCTCGGCGTAGACAACCGCGACGGACGGCGTGGGTGCGGGCACTCCGTGCGAGCCGAACCCGCACCCACGCCGTGCCCGGCGCTTCGAGCGCTACCGCTACGACAGCGGCTCGGGATGGGCCAGGGCCGAGCGCAGGAAGTCCAGCTCCAACAGGAGCAGGTTCTCGGCGACCACCTCCTGAGGCGTCATGTGCGTGACCCCGGTCAACGGCAAGACCTGGTGGGGACGCCCCGCCGCGAGCAGCGCCGAGGACAGCCGCAGAGTGTGGGCCGCCACCACGTTGTCGTCGGCCAGTCCGTGGATGAGCAACAACGGCCGGCGCAGCTGGCTGGCCCGACCGAGGAGGCTGTTGCGCTCGTAAACCTCCGGTTGCTCGGCCGGATGGCCGAGGTAGCGCTCGGTGTACGCGGTGTCATACAGCCGCCAGTCGGTCACCGGGGCACCGGCCACGGCGGCGTGGAAGACGTCCGGCCGCTCGAGCACCGCCAGCGCGGCGAGGTAGCCGCCGTAGGACCAGCCGCGAATGGCCACCCGTCCCGGATCCACGTCGTCCGGGTAGCGGTCGACGATCTCGTGGACCACCTCCACCTGGTCCTCGAGGGTGCTGACGAAGTCGTTCCGGACCTGCCGTTCCCAGGCCGGCCCGCGGTTCGGCGTCCCCCGTCCGTCCGCGACCACGACACAGAAGCCCTGGTCGGCCAGCCACTGGCTGGCGAGGAACGCGGCGCGGGCGGAACGGACCCGCAGCGCGTGCGGACCACCGTAGGGATCGAGCAGCAAGGGGAGGCGACGGGAGCCGGGGGTGTGGTCGCGGGGGAACAGCACCGCCGCGCGCAGCCGGCGCGGACCCAGCTGGAGCAGGGTGACCGCCGGGGTGAGCGGCGGGGTCTGCTGCCGGGACTCGATCTGGCCGACCTCGTCGCCCCCACGGAGCACCCGCGTGCGGACGCCGTCGTGCTGGAGCGACTGGGAGACGAGGAGGACGAGGTCGCCGGCGGCCCGTCCGCTGTGGACACCGGGGTCGTCGGTCAGGTGGGTGATCGTGCCGTCGGGAGCCACCCTGACCACGTGCTGCTCGGTGGGCTCGGTGGTGGCGGCGACCAGGACGCCGCGCTCGTCGACGTCGAGGATCGCGCCGACCTGGAGTCCCGGCGGCGTCACCGGCGTGCCGTCGAAGGCCAGCCGCCGGGTGTCGGTGTCGTCCACGGTCGTCACGAGCCGACCGTCCGGCAGCCAGGTCGGAACGCCGGGGATCAGCTCGACCCACGCGGCATCGGTGATCTCGCGGACGAGGGACGTGCTGCCGGTCTCCGGGTCGACGGTGAGGACGTGTGCGGTCCGCTGGTCCCGGGTCAGCACGTAGAGGAGCGGCGGTCCGTCCGACGTCCACGTCACCTCCGCGAGGTAGGGGAAGCGGTCACGGTCCCACTCCACCTCGCGGCGGTTTCCTTCGAGGTCGACCAGCCACAGCGACACCGCCGCGTTCGCCGTGCCCGCCGCCGGGTAGCGCACGGGGACAGGCGACCGCTCCGGATGCGCCGGATCGGCGAGGTGCCAGCGCTCCACGGGCGCCTCGTCGTACCGCTCGACCAGCAACCGCGACCCGTCCGGTGCCCACCAGAAGCCTCGGGTGCGGCTCAGCTCCTCCGCGGCGATGAACTCCGCCAGGCCCCACACGACAGTCTCGGCGTCGGGTTCGACCAGGGCGCGCTCCTGCGCCGACTCCTCACCCAAGGTGACGAGACGGAGGGCGCTTTGGGACGCATACGCGACGTGCCGACCCGTGGGGTCGGGTCGGGGATCCACCACCGGCCCGACCGCCGGAAGCTCCTGGACGCGCCCGTCGACCAGGTCGGCGAGCCAGAGGCGGGACGAGAACGCGAACGTCGCGATGCGAACCTGCGCGTCACAGGCGTACCCGACGATGCCACCGGCCCCCTCTCGCGCGCGCTCCCGACGAGCGCGCTCTTCGGGGGAGAGCACCTCCATGCCGGTGTCGAGGAGCGTGGTCGGGCTGGCCACGCGACGCTCGGTGGCGGACGCCACGTCGTAGACCCACAGCTCGGTGCGCCGGTCGGTCCCGGATGGTGCGCGCAGGAACGCGATCCGGCTCCCGTCGGGGGCGAGGGAGAAGTTCCGTGGTGCCCCCAACGTGAAGCGCAAGGTACGGGCCGACAGTCGTGGGAAGGTCGGCGGCGGGGCGTTCCCCGGCGCCTGCTCAGCTCGGGAGTCCTCGTAGGTCACGGTGGTCGATCCTCGCACGCCGCGACGGCGCGCGCGTCGTCGTGCGGGACGCGTTCGCCCTCCGCGCTCGTCCAGCTTCGGCACAGGGCGTCCCGAGAGGGCCGGGAGGCCCCGCCGGGCCCCCGAGGGCCTCGACGTCGGATGTCCGGCGTCGGCCGGCTCTGGACGCGGTCCGGCGGGCGCGCCGTCTGACCGCCATCGTGGGGTGGGGAATCCGTAGGGTGGTGGCATGCCTGCGGACCGGAGGATGCTGCTCGTTCACGCCCACCCCGACGACGAGTCCATCGGGAACGGCGCCACCATGGCCAAGTATGTCGCCGAAGGAGCGCAGGTGACGCTCGTGACCTGCACGCGCGGCGAGGAAGGTGAGATCCTCGTTCCGGAGCTCGCCCACCTGGCCTCCGACCGCGACGACGGGTTGGGGGAGTACCGCGAGAAGGAGCTCGCCGACGCCTTGGCCGAGCTCGGGGTGACCGACCAACGCTGGCTGGGCGGGGCCGGGCGCTATCGCGACTCCGGGATGATGGGCACGCCCGCGAACGAGCGCCCCGAGTGTTTCTGGCGCGCCGACCTGCGGGAGGCCGCCGACCACCTGGTGGCGGTCATCCGTGAGGTGCGCCCTCAGGTGCTCGTCACGTACGACGACTTCGGCGGCTACGGGCACCCCGACCACATCCAGGCCCATCGGGTGGCGACCTACGCCCACGCGCTCGCCGGCGCGCCGTCCTACCGGCGGGACCTGGGCGAGCCCTGGGACGTTCCGAAGGTGTACTGGTCCGCTGTGCCCGAGTCCCTCTACCGCGAAGGGCTGCGTCGACTGCGCGACGCCGACGACACGGTGACCTTCGAGCGCCTGGATCCGGACGGAGAGCTGCCCCGAACCTTCGTGCCGGACGAGCTCATCACCACCTGGATCGACGCCACCGCCTACACCGAGCGCAAGGCGGCGGCGATGCGAGCGCACGCCACGCAGATCACCGTCCACAGCCCGTTCTTCGCGCTGTCCAACAACATCGGCAACCACATCTGGGGGACGGAGTGCTACCGCCTGGTGCGCGGCACCCCGGTCCGTGACCCTGAGACCGGCGTCGAGACGGACCTCTTCGCTGGTGTCGCCTGACCGCCCATGTCGCGCGTGGTGCGAGCGCTCGGCGTCCTGGCACTCGTCCTGCTGGGCGCGTGCGTCGGGGCGCTCGGGATCGTCGTGTCGCGCATGACGGCCGACGTGGCCGCCGTCCCGGTGCCGTACGGTTTCGTCCTGGCCGTGGCCGCGGTGGCCGCGCTCGTCGCGGAGGGGCGTCGCGCTCTCGGCGTCGCCGGGGCGCTGGGGGCCGCCCTCGGCTGGAGCGTGCCCGTGGTGCTCGCGATGGGACAGCGGCCTGAGGGGGACGTCGTGCTGGCCGGTGACGGCTACGGCGTCGGCTACGTGGTGCTGGGTCTCGTGGCCGTGGTCTGGAACGTTGCCCGTGGCCTCGCCTCGGCCGGCCCGAGCGACACCTAGCGGGGCGTGATCCGGGCGGCGGTAGGGTTCCGGAGCATGTCCACCGGTGCCGATGCAGCGTCACCGAGGGGGGCGTCACCGAGGGGGGCGTCACCGAGGGGGGCGTCACCGAGGGGGCCTGACGCCCAGGCGTCACCAACGTGGCAGCCCGTCGACGAGCAGAGCTACCGCACCGCTCTTCGACGCCTCGCCAGCGGTGTCACGGTGGTGACCACCCGTCACGGCGACGTCGACCACGCGATGACGGCGAGCGCCGTGACGTCCGTCTCCCTGCGTCCGCCGCTCGTCCTGGTCTGTGTGGAGAAGGTGGCGCGCTTCCACGGCGCGGTGCTGGCGACCGGCGTGTGGGGGGTGTCGATCCTGTCCGCGGACGCCGCTCGCGTAGCGTCACATCTGGCGCACCGGGGGCGTCCGATCCACGGCCAGCTCGACGGCGCTGACGTCCACCGCGGCAGAACGGGGGTGCCGTTGCTGGGGCGCTCGCTCGCCTGGCTCGAGTGCCGCACGTGGGCCGTCTACGACGGCGGTGACCACTCGATCGTGGTCGGCGAGGTCGTCGAGGCTCGGATTCGCGGCGAGGGCGGTGGACCGGCTGACGAGGGCCAGTCAGGGACGGGGACCTCGACCAGCGTGAGCCCGTTGGTCTACGTCAACGCCGCGTACCACACGGTGAGGCGGCTCGGTGATCTCGGCGATTGATCGCGCCGCCATCAATTCTGCATCACGAATAGGAAACAATCTGGCCCTTTGTCCTGAATGTAGACGTCGTGTGGGGCCTGACGAATGCTCTAGGCTCCTCGCCGAATGCTGCGAACGCCCTGGTCGGCGAATGTTCCGACCAACGCCTCTACGCTTGGTGAGTTCGCTCGGCCGGACCTACCCGCGCGGATTAGCGATACGCGGAGGAGCTTGTGTACCAATCGGGGGACCCGACCCAGCCCATACCTGCGGTGCGCGACCGGCGCACCGGACGGATCGTGGCGGCCGCGGCCGGCGCGGTCATGCTCGTCTTGCTCGGTGCCTACGTGCTGACGGCGTACTCGCTGGGTAACCGAGTGCCACGCGGCACCACGGTCGCGGGCGTCCCGGTGGGAGGTCTGTCCCCCGAGGCGGCGGAGGCGCGGCTGCGGCGTGACCTGCTGCCACGGGCCGACAAGCCGCTCACGTTGACCGCCGCCGGCGCGACCTTCTCGGTCCGGCCGGAAGAAGCCGGTCTGAGCCTCGACGTGGCGGCCACGGTCGAGTCCGCGCAGGCGCCGCGCAGCTTCAATCCGGTCACCATGGTCCGGACGATCGTGGGCGGCGAGGAGGTCGACCCCGTCGTGGTGGTCGACGAGCGTCGCCTGCAGAAGACGCTGCAGTCGGTGGCCAGCAAGGTCGACAAGGACGCCGTCGAGGGCGCCATCACGTTCGAGAACGGGGAGCCACGGATCACCAAGCCCAAGCCCGGGCGGGAGCTTGATCGCGAGGCGGCCGCGGACCGGATCGAGGCGGAGTTCCTGCGCTCCGACCGTCCCATCGCGCTGCCTGTCCGACAGGTTCGCCCCGCCGTCAGCACCGAGGACCTGCGGCAGGCGCTGGGGGAGTTCGCCGAGCCGGCGATGTCGGCTCCGGTGACGGTGCGAGTCGACGACGAGTCGTTCGAAGCCACTCCGGAAGAGATCGGCTCCGCGCTCAGCATGCGGGTGGAGAACGGGGAGCTGGCACCGAAGCTCGACGCGAGGTCGCTGGCGAAGGCGCTCTCCGATCGGCTGGCCGAGGTCGAGGTGGAGCCGAGGGACGCCTCGATCGTCATGTCGGGAGGTCGGCCGACGGTCCGCCCGAGTCGGCCCGGACGCACCGTGCCGCCCGAAGGTCTCGCCAAGGCCGTGCTCGGAGCGCTGCAGAAGTCCGGGGACGAGCGGGTCGCCGTCGTCGAGACCGTGACCAAGCAGCCGAAGCTCACCACCGAGAAGCTCGAAGGCCTCGGCGTCAAGGAGGTGGTGGGTGAGTTCACCACCTACTACCCGCACGCCGAGTACCGCAACGTCAACATCGGCCGGGCGGCGGAGCTCATCAACGGCACCCTCGTCCTCCCCGGTGAGACCTTCAGCTTCAACAAGACGGTGGGCGAGCGCACGCGGGAGAACGGCTTCACCGACGGTCTGGTGATCAAGGGTGGGCGCCTCCGCGAGGAGCTTGGCGGCGGCGTGTCCCAGGTGGCCACCACGACCTACAACGCGGCCTTCTTCGCGGGCATGGACGACGTGGAGCACCGGCCGCACGGGTTCTACATCGACCGCTACCCCGTCGGTCGGGAGGCGACCGTCTACTGGGGCTCCCTCGATTTGAGGTGGCGCAACAACACGCCGTACGCGGTCTACGTGCAGGCCTGGCGGGAGCGGAGCAGCCCCGGCACGCGCGGGTCGGTCACGGTGCGGCTGTGGAGCACCAAGTACTGGGAGGTGCGCACCCGGACCTCGGACCGCTACAACGTCCGCCCGCCGAAGCGCTACTACGACCCGAAGCCCGGCTGCGTCGCGCAGTCCGGTGTGCCTGGCTTCGAGGTCGACGTCTACCGCTGGCTCTACCGAAACGGCAAGCGGGTGCGCTCCGAGGTGGACCACGTGGTCTACAAGCCGGAGGACACCATCATCTGCAGCGCCCCTCCGTCACCGGGGTCGTAACGTTCCCCGCGCGAGCGTGAGGCGCGCGGAAGTCAGTCCACCGACTCCCCGCCGGTCTGGCCGGGCGCCGACTCCTCGGGTGGGGCCGGTCGCCGGCGGCGGGGGGCGGGTGGAGGCGGCACCGGCTTGCCGGCGACCACGTCCTCCTCCGCGACCTGGACGAGGTGACCGTCACGCCGCCGGATGGTGAGCACGCCGGCGGTCCACGATTCCAGGACCCCTAGGACGTCGCCGTAGACGGGACGACCCTCCTCGACGCCGAGCCTGCGTCGGACGACGACACGGCGGCCGACGTCGGCCGGTGAGAGTGGCACGGAAAGGACCCTTCGTTGCGGTGTCGTACGCGGTGGCGGCGATACTAGGGGAGGTCAGCTCGACAGAGGAGGAACCGGTGACCTACGTCATCGCGCAGCCGTGCGTGGATCTGAAGGACCGGGCATGTGTGGACGAGTGCCCCGTGGACTGCATCTACGAGGGCGCCCGCATGCTCTACATCCACCCGGACGAATGTGTCGACTGCGGTGCGTGTGAGCCGGTCTGCCCCGTAGAGGCCATCTTCTACGAGGACGACGTTCCAGAGCAGTGGAAGGACTACTACACCGCCAACGTCGAGTTCTTCGACGACCTCGGCTCCCCTGGCGGCGCGTCGAAGACGGGTGTGATCAACAAGGACCACCCGCTGATCGCCGCGCTGCCGCCGCAGAACACCGAGGGCTGAGCGCGGGACGGTCCGACCCACGGGAGGTCGGCCTGTCCGCCGACGGCCGAGCCGCCCGAGGCCGACCGCGCGGCGGAGACCGAGGTCCATGACGAGGAGAGGAGGAGCGTGCGAGGCCGACTGCCCGATTTCCCCTGGGACCTGCTCCGTCCTGACAAGGAACGCGCGGCGGCTCATCCAGGTGGTTTGGTCGACCTGTCGGTCGGTACCCCCGTCGATCCCACGCCCGAGGTCGTGAAGCGGGCGCTGTGCGAGGCCTCGAACGCTCCTGGTTATCCGACGACCCACGGAACGTCGCAGCTGCGCCAGGCCGTCGTCGACTATCTGCGTCGACGCTTCGGGGTCACCGGTGTCGCGGAGGACGCTGTCCTCCCCACGATCGGCTCGAAGGAGTTCGTCGCCTGGCTCCCGACGACCCTCGGCTTGGGGCCGGGCGATGTGGTGGTCGTGCCGGAAACGGCCTACCCGACGTATGCGGTGGGAGGGCTGCTCGCTGGCTGCGAGGTCGTCCCCTCCGACTCCACGCTCGCGCTCGGGCCGCGTCGGGTCCGGCTGGTGTGGCTGAACTCACCCTCCAATCCCACGGGCCGGATCCTTCCCCCTGAGCACCTGGCGAAGGTCGTCGCGTGGGCTCGGGAGCGTGGCGCGCTCGTCGTCTCGGACGAGTGCTACCTGGAGTTCGGCTGGGACGCCACGCCGGTCTCGGTCCTCCACCCGGATGTCTGTGGCGGAGATCACGAGGGCATTCTGGCCGTGCACTCGTTGTCGAAGCGGTCCAACCTCGCGGGCTACCGGGCCGGTTTCGTCACAGGCGATCCGAAGGTCATCGAGACGCTGCTGGAGGTGCGCAAGCACGCCGGGATGATGGTGCCGAGTCCGGTCCAGCAGGCGATGATCGCCGCCCTGCGCGACGACACGCACGTGGACGAGCAGCGGGCTCGGTACGCGGAGCGTCGTGCCGTGCTGCGGCGCGCCTTCGAGGCGGCAGGCTTCCGGATCGACCACTCGGAGGGGTCGCTGTACTTGTGGGCGACCCGCGACGAGCCGTGTTGGGACTCCGTGCGGTGGTGCGCCGACCGGGGCGTTCTCGTCACGCCTGGCGACTTCTACGGCGAGGCGGGCGCCCGGCATGTCCGGGTGGCGTTCACCGCGACCGACGAGCGGGTGGCCGCGGCGGCCGAACGCCTGGAGGCGGGATGAGACCTGGCCGGGCCGGCGTGGGTGAGCCGGTCCGGCGCGAAGCGAGGTGATCGCGACCGAGGTGACGGGTGCCGAACGGGTGACCAGGAACGGGGCGAATGGAAGCACAGGGTGGGCTCGACCGCCCGGACCCGACAGGTAGGAGAGGGAGGATGCTGAACCACGAGCCGGAGCCCTACCGGGCTGGCTCGCGACGTGAGGCGCCGGGGAAAGCCCGAACCTCGACGGTGTTCGCCCAGGGCCCGCGCGGGCCCTTCGACCCCCAGCAGCGGGTAGGACGGAGGACTGGAGCGTGACGGACGTACATTTCACGCTGAGGCACGCTAACGGGGAGCTCGAGCTCCCGGTTGTCACCGCGACCGAGGGCCCATCCGGGATCGACATCTCGTCGCTGCTCAAGGCCACTGGGTATGTCACGCTCGACCCCGGTTACGTCAATACCGGAGCCTGTACGTCGGCCATCACCTACATCGATGGTGAGGCCGGCATTTTGCGCTATCGGGGATATCCGATTGGCGAGCTGGCCGAGAAGAGCAACTTCCTCGAAGTCTCCTATCTGTTGATCTACGGCAGCCTGCCGACCCGTTCGCAGTACGAGGAGTTCGCGGACCGGATCCGTCGACACACCCTGCTGGACGAGAACCTCAAGCGTTTCTTCGACGGGTTCCCGCGTGACGCGCACCCGATGGCGGTGTTGTCGGCGGCGGTCAGCGCGCTGTCGACCTTCTACCAGGACAGCCTCGACCCGCTCGACCCGGAGGCTGTCGAGATCTCCATGGTCCGGCTGCTGGCCAAGCTCCCCACGATCGCCGCGTACGCCTACAAGAAGACGGTCGGACAGCCGTTCCTGTACCCCGACAACTCTCTCGGCTACGTCGAGAACTTCCTCCGCATGACGTTCGGGCTCCCCGCCGAGCCGTACGTCGTCGATCCGGTGGTCGCGCAAGCGCTCGACTTGTTGTTCATCCTCCACGCCGACCACGAGCAGAACTGCTCGACGTCCACCGTGCGTCTCGTCGGCTCCAGCCAGGCCAACTTGTTCGCGTCCATCTCGGCCGGTATCCACGCGCTGTCCGGGCCGCTGCACGGTGGCGCGAACGCCGCGGTCCTGGAGATGCTCGAGCGCATCAAGGCCGAGGGCGGCAATGTGACCGAGTTCGTCGAGCGGGTGAAACGGAAAGAGAAGGGTGTCCGGCTCATGGGCTTCGGACACCGCGTCTACAAGAACTACGACCCGCGGGCGGCCATCATCAAGCGCACCGCCGACGACCTGCTCGCTCGGCTCGGCAAGTCCGATGAGCTCCTCGACATCGCGAAGGAGCTGGAGGAGGTCGCCCTCAACGACGACTACTTCATCGAGCGGAAGCTCTATCCGAACGTCGACTTCTACACCGGCCTGATCTACCGCGCGATGGGCTTCCCCACGAAGATGTTCACGGTGCTCTTCGCGCTCGGCCGCCTCCCCGGCTGGATCGCCCAGTGGCGTGAGATGGTCAACGACCCGATGACCAAGATCGGCCGGCCGCGCCAGGTGTACGTCGGCGAGCCGGAGCGGTCGTACGTGCCGATCGACGAGCGTTGAGGCTCGACGCTTGGCCGAGTGGTCAGGGCCTGGCTGAGCGGTCAGGCGTACTCCGGCCCCTGGGGGGTCAGGGAGTCGGCCGGTTCGACGAGTGCCGCCAGTCGGTGCAGCCGGTCCAGCCGCCGGCGTAGCACGCCGAGCCAGAACAGCCCCGTCGCCCCGACGAGGGCGTAGCCGACGAACTGTGCCGCGGTGAAGAGGTGGACCTGGGCATCGGTGGGCCGCGGCAGGTAGCCGAGTCCGAAGAGGCGGCCCTGCCACGGGGTGTCGGTCACGAGCAGGGTGAAGACCACCGCGATGTTGTGGGTGGCGTCCCACAGCGTGTGCAGGGCTGACACCCCGAGGAAGGTCAGGACGAGCTCAGGTCCCACCCGAGGCGATGTCCGGCCGCGCATGACGGGGAGGAGGACCGCGCCCATGATCGCGGTCCACAAGGCGTGGCTGGTGGGCTCGATGACCCCGCGGAGCAGCTCGGTCTCGACGACCTCGCGGAGGGAGAGGCCGGTGACGGTGAAGACCGCGTTGAGCCCGTAGCCGACGGACTGGCACGCGGCGAAGCCGAAGCCGACCGTGGCGCCGAGGACGAGGCCGTCCCAGAGCGTGCGCTGCACGAGGGCACGGGCGAGGTGGAGCAGGATCGCCGCCTTGGCGGCCTCCTCGAGGATCGCCACACCCGCGTACAGCAGGGGCGACGGGGTGAGGAAGTAGGCCTCGAGCGTCGCGGCGGACACCGTGCCGAGGATCCCGCCGAGCAGGAACCCTCGGATGAGGATCTCCGGCGTGAGCTCCCCCTGGTCCTCGCGTCGACAGGCCCAGGCCACGAACGTCACCGGGAACAGGAAGCCGCCGACGAGGATGATCACCGGCAGCAGGTTGGCGTTCCCTGTCGCGAGGGTCAGGGCGGTGGCCAGCCCCCACAGTGTGGTGCCGCCGAGCAGGATCCGTCCCCAGCCGTGGCTGCGGAGCCTTCGCACGTAATCCAGCGTGGTCGCGTCGCTTCGGTCGTCCGCGCCGGCGGCCTCCGCGGTGACGTCGCTCATGCTTCGCGTTCTCTCCCGGCTCCACCCGTCTCATGCACTGCTCCGCCCATCGATGCCTTCCTCGAGGCCTTCCCGAGGGTGCATGCCCTCGCCTACGGGGCGCGAGGCGTCGGCTCACGGGGCGTGGCGCCCCACATCGCTGACGCTGGGCTGATGTGCCAGGCACGGCCGGGCTGGGTACGTGAGCGTGAGCAGTGGGGGGAGCGACGTCATGTCCACGAGCGCGAGGTCTGCGAACGCCATATCGATCAGCGACCCGGCGTCGACGAGTCACCCAGGGGCGAGTGACACAACGTCGGTGGTCGCCCCAGGGGAGCGTGATGTCCCAGGGGCGCCCGATACCGGAGCGTCGAACAGTGAGACAGCGGCGACTGGTGAGGCGGCCGCCACCAATGGGACAGCGGCGACCGGTGAGGCGGCGGCGAGGGACACCGAGTCGACCCTTGACCCGGCCGCTGGCCCAGCGCTGGCCAGGGACCCAGTGCCAACTAGTGACCCAGTGCCAACTAGTGACCCAGTGCCAACTAGTGACTCAGCGCCAACTCGTGACCCAGCGCCGGCCGACGACGCGGTGTCCCCCGTGGGCACGGGCTCGACCGATGGAACAGGGTCGACAGATGGAACAGGGCCGTCCAACGACACCGTGTCGAGGGACGACGCCGCTCTCACCGATGACACCGCTCTCACCGATGGCGCAGCGTCCACCGATGACCTAAAGCCCACCGATGACATAGGGGCGACCAGCGACGCGGCGTCCCCGAAGACGTCGGGGTCGGCTGACCGTGCCGCGGACGGGCGGGGTGCCGACGACCAGGCCGTCGCCGTTGAGACACACCGTGGCGATCTCGTACCGAACGGCGCTGTGGTGCCCGACGCGGGGCTCACCACGACGCTCGACGACGAGCTCGACGACGAGCTCGTCGTCCTGGCCGTTCCGTGGGGTCTCCCGTTCTGCCTCGGCGTGCTGAGTCTCGGGTTCGGGGCGGCGGTCCTCACCTCGAGCCGGCGAGGCCTCCTGTTCTTCGCCCTCCTCGTCGGTGCGTGGTTGTTCACCACCGGGGCGACCCGCGTCACCGCCGCCATCGTGGCTCGGGAGACCAGCACCGTGGTGGAGCTGACGTACTCCGCACTGGTGGGTTCCCTCGCGCTGGTCGCCGGCGTGCTCAGCCTCCGAGGCCTGGTGACGGACGTCGTCCTGGTCATGGGGTCCCTCGCCATCGCGTGGCTGCTGGCCGGCTTCGCCGACTTGATGCTGGCAGCAGCGGGCTTGCTGGGCAGTGGCTGGCTCGCGGTCTCGGGCGTCCTCGGGCTGGCGGTCGGTGTGGGCTTCCTCCTCCTGCCCGACGACTTGATGAGTGTCGCCGTCCCGCTCGCGGGAACCACGGCCCTCTTCGCGGGCGTCGTCTGGGTCGTGGTGGCGCTCGGCGCACGGTCGTCCTCTCGCCGCGCTCAGCACTGGTACCGCTCGTCGATGGGTGTGTCGACCCCACCCCCGACACGTGTGCCCGACGGGTGGGCGTGAGGCTCAGCGCCTCTCGTCGAAGGCGATGAGGACCCGGTTCGATGGCGCGTTCTCGCCGTCGTGCCAGCCCTCGGACGAGTCCTCCAGCGACCACACGCGTCCGTCGTAGGAGACCTCCGTGACGCCGTACCGCTTGGCGTAGGCGACGGCCCACTGCGCGACTGCCCACCCGGTCGACGAGGAGGGCGGGTCGACCTCGACGACGGCCGTCGCCTCGTCGCCTCGTCCCAGACCTGCGGCACGGGTGTCGGCGTCGCGACGAACCCTGGCCGGACCCGCCCGGTCGCCGAACGCCTTGGTCAGCTCGGCACGCAACCCGTCCGGACGCGCGGCCCGCGGCTCGTCATCCCGCAACGCACAGAAGAACCCGCCGGGGGAGTACCCGGTCAGGGACGAGGCGAGCGCCCGCGCGCCCGGCTCATGCTGGGCGTAGGCGCTGCCGTCAGCGGAGATCTGGACCTTCTGAGCCGCGTCCGCGATCTCCATCTCCGTGTAGCCGTCGACCTTCGCGAGCGCCGTGTAGAAGGTCGTCGTCGAGTAGTAGGGATCGAGGATCTGCTCCGGGGAGCCCCAACCCTGGCTCGGTCGCTGCTGGAAGAGGCCCAGGGAGTCGAGGTGGCCGTAGTCGATGTTGCGCATCCCCGACTCCTGGAACGCCGTCGCGAGGGCGATGGTCGCGGCCCGAGGTGGCATCCCGAGACGGATCGACAGGGCGGAGATGAGCGCGGCGTTCTCCGCCTCCTCGACCGTCAGCCGCACCGTCGCGCCACCCGCCGACGCCGAGCAGTGCTCCTTGAGCGGCTGGCGGAGGATGAGCTCGCTCGCGACGACCGAGCCCACGACGACAAGACCACCGGCGATGAGCGCGATGAGCAGGTAGCCAAGGATCTTGCGGATCATCAGTTGTGGGCGTGCAGTGCCGTATTCAGCTGGATGGTCGTGCCCCCTCGTGGGATCGCCTCCAGCGCACCGGTCATGCTGTTCCGTCGGAAGAGCAGGCCGGCGGTGCCGGACAGTTCGACTGCCTTGACGATCTCACCGCCGCGCAGCCGAACCTTCGCGCCGGCGGTGACGTAGCACCCCGCCTCGACGATGCAGTCGTCGCCGAGCGAGATGCCGATGCCGGCGTTCGCGCCGATCAGGCACCGCTTGCCTACCGAGATCACCTGAGTGCCGCCGCCGGAGAGGGTGCCCATGATCGAGGCGCCGCCGCCGATGTCGGACCCCTCGTCGACGATGACGCCGGCGGAGATCCGACCCTCGACCATCGAGGCACCGAGCGTCCCGGCGTTGAAGTTGACGAACCCCTCGTGCATGACCGTCGTGCCTTCCGCCAGGTGAGCGCCGAGGCGCACACGGTCGGCGTCCGCGATCCTCACCCCGGTCGGGACGACGTAGTCGACCATCCGCGGGAACTTGTCGACGCCGTGGACGGTGACCTCGCGTCCCGCGGCGCGGAGCCGGAGGCGGGTCACCTCGAACCCCTCGGGGTCGCACGGGCCGAGGCTGGTCCACACCACGTTGGGCAGCACCTTGAAGATCCCGTCGAGATTGGCCTCGCGCGGGCGGATGATCCGATGGGACAAAAGGTGCAACCGCAGGTAGGCGTCGGGCACGTCGGCGGGCGGCTCGTCGAGTGAGTCGACGACCGTCCGGACGACGGTCCGACGGACCCGTCGCAGCTCGTCGTCACCCTCGAGCGCCCGAAGCTCGGCCGGTGGATCGTCGTTGTCGGCCGTGGGTCGGCCCAGCTTCGGATCCGGATACCAGGTGTCGAGGATCTTGCCCTCGAACGTGGTCGTGGCGATTCCAAAGCCCCAGGCGCCAGGTGCGTCGCTCATGGATCTCAGCCTGCCAGACCAGGTCGACGGCCGTGGCGGGGGTCCACGAACATCGGTCCGTCCTCCAGCCGCTCGTCGTGGGCGTCCGGTGACCGCCGTGATCGGCCGTCACGGGTCGTCCGCCGGACCCTGATCGGTCGCCCTGATCGGACACCGCGGTCCACCACCGCGGTCGGGTGCGCGATCAGGCACCAAGATCGGACACGAGCGCCGCTCGCCGCCGGATCGGTGGAAGGATGCCGGCCACGCAGGGGGAGGAGGGCCGCTTCCCAATGCCGACGAGGACAACGCCGAGGGACGAGGGTGGCGGACCCCTGTACGACGCGACCCGAGGGGCCTTCCCAGCGAAGGGCCTCTGATGAAGGGCCTCTCGCGAAGGGCCTCCGACGAAAGGATGGTGCGCATGGCGTCCTTGTCGATCCTGTTCATCGGCGGCACCGGCATCATCAGCTCCGCCTGTGCCGCTCGCGCGCTCGAGGCGGGACACGACCTCACCGTCCTCACCCGCGGTCGGACCTCCCTACGGCCGCTCCCCGAGGGCGCCAGAGTCCTGCGAGCCGACGTTCGCGACGTCGACGCTGCGCGGTCGGCGCTCGGCGGCCGCGAGTACGACGTGGTCGTCGACTTCGTGGCGTATACGCCCGACCACGTACGAGCCGACATCGAGCTTTTCGCCGGCCGGGTCGGCCAGTACGTCTTCATCAGCTCGGCCTCGGCCTACCAGAAGCCTCCGGAGCGGCTGCCCATCGTGGAGTCCACTCCGCTGCGCAACCCGTACTGGGCATACTCCCGGGACAAGATCGCCTGCGAGGAGGTGCTCGTCGCGGCCTATCGCGACAGCGGCTTCCCGGCCACGATCGTGCGACCGTCGCACACCTACGACCGAACGTCCGTCCCGCTGACCGGCGGCTGGACCGCCGTGGACCGCATGCGGCGCGGCTTGCCCGTGGTCGTGCACGGTGACGGCACCTCGCTGTGGACGCTGACGCACCACACCGACTTCGCGAAGGCCTTCGTCGGCCTTCTCGGCCGTCCCCAGGCGATCGGTGACAGCTTCCACATCACCTCCGACGAGGTGCTGACCTGGAACCAGATCTACGCCGCGATGGCGTCCGCTGCCGGGGTGGAGCCGCGCCTGGTCCACGTCGCCTCGGAGACGATCGCCGCGGCCGAGCCTCGCCTCGCCGGCCCGCTCCTGGGCGACAAGGCGCACTCGGTGATCTTCGACAACACGAAGGTGAAGGCGCTCGTACCGGATTACGTGGCGACGGTGCCGTTCAGCCAAGGCGCGCGCGAGATCGTCGAGTGGTACGACGCCCACCCGGAGCACAAGGTGGTCGACGAGCGGACCGACGCCCTCTTCGACAAGCTCGTCGCCGCGGCGGGACGAGGCTCGCCCTGACCGCGCCGTCGAGGACTGGCAGACTGCCGCCATGGCCAGCCTCGACATCCACGCCGACGTCGCCACGTTGACCGCCGCGCTCATCGATGTGGAGTCGGTGAGCGGGAACGAGGCCGAGCTCGCCGACGCGGTGGAAGCCGCGCTGCGCACCCTCCCTCACCTGACGACCTGGCGCTTTGGCAACACGGTGGTGGCCCGGACCGAGCTGGCCCGATCGGAACGGGTCGTGCTCGCCGGGCACCTCGACACCGTGCCGCCTGCGGGCAACCTGCCGTCGCGTCGCGTGGGCGATCGTGTCTACGGCCTCGGTGCGTGCGACATGAAGGGTGGGGTGGCGGTGGCGCTCCGGCTGGCCGCGACGGTCACCGAACCCGTCCGGGACGTGACGTACGTCTTCTACGACTGCGAGGAGATCGAGGCGGAGCGGAACGGACTGGGCCGGCTCTCGCGGGAGCACCCCGACCTGCTCGCCGCTGACTTCGCCGTCTTGATGGAACCGTCCGCGGCCCATGTCGAGGGCGGCTGTCAGGGCACGTTGCGCGCCGACGTCATCGTGCGCGGCAAGCGGGCTCACAGCGCGCGGGCCTGGATGGGGGAGAACGCCGTCCACAAGGCGGCCGACGTGCTCAACCGGTTGACCAGCTACGAGCCGCGACAGGTACCGGTCGACGGGTTGGTCTATCGGGAGGGCCTCAACGCGGTCGGGATCAGCGGTGGGGTCGCGGGGAACGTGATCCCCGACGAGTGCCGAGTGACGATCAACTACCGCTTCGCACCGGACCGGTCGCCGGACGAGGCCTTCGAACACGTGCGGTCGCTCATGCACGGGTACGAGGTGGAACTGCGCGACAGCGCCCCCGCCGCGGCTCCGGGTCTGCACCGACCCGCGGCCGCCGCGTTCGTGGCGGCCGTCGGTGGGGAGCCGAGGCCGAAGTTCGGCTGGACGGACGTCGCGCGGTTCGCTGAGCTGGGAGTTCCGGCGGTCAACTACGGGCCCGGCGAGCCCCAGCTCGCTCACACCCCGGATGAGTACGTCGACGTCGACGAGCTGTACCAGTGTGAGGAGCGACTGCGCGGCTGGCTGGCTGGCTAGTCGACGACGCCACGCTCTGCGGGGGACACCCCTCCCCATGCCGTGTATCCGGACGGTGACGTGCCGTATCGGGTCGTGGGCTCGTGTCGCATGAGCTGCTGACGCCACGTACCCTTCCCACCGATGTCCGAGGTAGACGAAGCTCTCCCCAAGCCGACGTCCACCGGCCCCAAGCACCGCGCGGAGGTTCGGCAAGGCCCTGTCGTGCGTCGTGGCCGTCAGGTCCAGCCGACCACGACCGACCAGCGCCTGCTCGACTCCCGTGGCCCAGCCGACTGGGTGCACACCGACCCCTGGCGGGTGCTCCGCATCCAGGCGGAGTTCATCGAGGGGTTCGGCGCGCTCGCCGAGCTCGGCCCGGCGATCAGCGTCTTCGGCAGTGCGCGCACGCCGGCGGGCGCCCCCGAGTACGCCCTGGCCGAGCGGGTTGGCCGGGCGCTCGCCGAGGCGGGATTCGCCGTGATCACCGGCGGTGGCCCGGGGATCATGGAAGCCGCCAACAAGGGGGCGAGCGAGGCCGGCGGGGTCTCGGTCGGCCTGGGCATCGAGCTGCCGTTCGAGCAGGGCTTGAACGAGTGGGTCGACCTGGGGCTGAACTTCCGGTACTTCTTCGTCCGGAAGACGATGTTCGTCAAGTACAGCCAGGGCTTCGTCGTCTTCCCCGGTGGTTTCGGCACGTTCGACGAGCTCTTCGAGGCGCTCACCCTGGTCCAGACCAAGAAGGTCACCTCGTTCCCGATCGTGCTCATGGGCAGTGACTACTGGTCCGGCCTCGTGGACTGGCTGCAGGACACGGTGGCCAAGACGGGTCGCATCAGCCCCGAGGACGTGGACCTCCTTCACGTCACCGACGACGTGAGCGAGGTCGTGCGCATCATGTGCGCCGCGCAGCGTCGCCTGGACGTCCGCTGAGCCTTGCTGGCACCGTCGGACGGAGAGCGGTGCACCCCGGTGGGTTCAGCCGGCCTCCATGCGACCAGCCACCATCCGGCCGCCATGCCGCGCCAGGATGTTGTCGACGAGGCGGATCAGCATCTCGGCGTCCCCGGTCCGCGCGAGGTCGTCGTGAGCAGCGGCGAGGTCCCTGGCGAGCTCGGGGTCGTATGCCCGGAGCTCGCGAGGAAGCCACTTGCCCCGGCCCGTCCACCGTCCCGCGGCGTTGAGCACCAGGTCACCGGTCGTCTGCACGAGCATGGCGGCCAGCAGCAGCGCCTCGGACCGGTCGACCGTGCTCTGCAGATCGAGCATGAGATCGGTCGCCTCGAAGCGCAGGCGGTCCAGCTCGGCGTCGGAGAGCTTCGCCGGACCCGCCTCGTACACCTTGCGGGCGAGCGCTTTGGCCTGCTCGGCGGCCGCCGCGTCACCCGCCACCACGTGCCCGTCGATGAGGAGCGAGCAGAGGACCGGGCGACGGCCTTGGGTGTCCTTGCCGAGCCAGCGGGTCAGGCCGTCCGGGTCGTAGACGAAGAGGTCCACCGGCGCACCGTCCCAGGTGGTGGTCTCCCGCCGGCTGCCGGCCCTCTCGGGGAGGAGGACGACGACGTCAATGTCGGACGTCTCGGTCGCGGCCGCACGCACGATCGAGCCAGAGAGCAGGGCCGCGCACAGGGTCGGGAACGCCGTGCGGACGTGTCGGACGACGATCTCCCTGGCCCAGTCGACGCTGGGCTGGGCGGCGCTCGCCTGATGGCCGCCGGCCTGGTGGGCTCGATCACGCTGGTCGGCGCCGTACCCGGTGGGCACGGTCTGGTCGCGGAAGCTCCGGCTGTCGAAGGGCATGCCAGAGCTTGCCACGACGCGGCCGGGATGTAGTCCTGTTTTCTCGATGCGTGACTGCTTCGGTCACGAGACCCGACACGGTGGTCAGGCGAGGCCACGGCGAGCGACGCTGGGCGGGCGCACTCCTCGGATGGACGCCACCATGTCGAGCACCTGACGGGTCTCCCGGACGTCGTGCGCGCGGAACACCCGGGCGCCCGCCCAGGCGCAGATCGCGGTCGCCGCGAGCGTCCCGGGGAGGCGCTCCTCGACCGGGAGGTCGAGAGTCTCGCCGATGAAGTCCTTGCGCGACATCGCGACCAGAACCGGCCATCCCGTCGCGACCAGCTCGGGGAGCCGCCGCGTGATCTCCAGGGAGTGCCAAGTGTTCTTCCCGAAGTCGTGGGTCGGGTCCACCACGATGGCGTCGTCGCGAACACCGGCCGCTACCGCCCGCTCGGCTAGTCCGACCACCCGCTCGATCACGTCGCTCATCACGTCGGGATAGCTGACCCGGTGCGGGTCGGTCCGAGGCGCGAGGCCGCCGGTGTGGGAGCAGACCAGCCCGACGCCGTACTCGGCGGCCACCTCCACCAGCTCGGGGTCGGCGCCCGACCAGGTGTCGTTGATCAGGTCAGCGCCGGCCGCGCACAGCTCGCGCGCCACCGGGGCACGCCAGGTGTCGACACTGATGACCAGGTCGGGGTAGCGAGCGCGGACGGTCGCGACGAACGACGCCGTGCGTCGCAGCTCCTCAGTGACCGAGACGTCTTCGCCATGGCCGGCTTTCACACCGCCGATGTCGATGATCTCCGCGCCTTCCTCGACGAGACGGCCGACGCGGTCGAGGGCAGCGGACTCGCCGTAGGTGGCGCCGCGGTCGTAGAAGGAGTCCGGTGTCCGGTTGACGATCCCCATGACGACGTACTCGTCGGGGCCGAACTCGCGCCTCCCCAGCCGTAGTGGACCACCGGGCCCTGTCGCCCGACGCGATCGCCGCTGTTCATCTCCCGCCGCCATGAGGGTCAGCCTGCCGTGTCGTGTCGATGGATGCGGCATCGAGTCCCGCGGGGCCGGTCGGGGACGCCCGTCGTGCGGTGCGCACCGCGGTGGGCGCCGCCAGCGGATGTCCAAGCGCTCGAGACGCTCGCCTGGCCGACGCGTGCGCATCGTCGACCCGGCATGGCACGATCGGGGGCATGACCTGGCTGTGGGTCGTGCTCGTGGTCGTCATCATCGGCCTCACCGCCGCCGTCGCTGCGGGACGCGGCGGCGCGATGGCGCGCGCCTACCCGGACCGACGTGAGGTACGACTCCCCGCGGGCCGGCCCATGACCGCCGCCGACCTGTCGAAGGTGCGGTTCTCGGTCGTGCTCCGCGGCTACCGCATGGACGAGGTCGATGAGGTGATCGAGCACCTGGCCCGCGAGCTCGCCGCGCGGGACGCCCGGATCGCCGCGCTGGAGCGCTCCCTCGCATCCGAGGAGGGGAACACGCGGCGAGGCTGGGACGTCTCCGGCTCGCAGCGACCCGGCCGCGCCGAGCCTGTCGACCGTCCCCGCCCTCACCAGGCCCATCCCTACCAGCCAGCCGACGGCGCGCCGCGGCCCGTCGAGCCCACCAGCCAGTCGCCGGCGACCTGGCGGACGGGGACCGGCGGCCGGACCGATACTGGCGACAGGGCAGGCTGGACCTCAGGGTCGGACCGATCGTGACGGCCTCCGATCCCGTCGGCGTCCGACGCTGCCCATGGGCCAGCATCGCGCCCGACTACGTCGCCTACCACGACGAGGAGTGGGGCCGACCGGTCCACGACGACCGTGGACTGTTCGAGCGGCTCACGTTGGAGGCGTTCCAGTCAGGTCTGTCGTGGTTGACGATCCTGCGCAAGCGTCCGGCCTTTCGGCGAGCGTTCGCCGACTTCGACATCGCCACCGTCGCCAGCTTCGACGCTGACGACGAGGCTCGGCTCCTCGCCGACCCCGGAATCGTGCGCAACCGTGCCAAGGTGCGCGCGGCCATCCACAACGCCAGGGCGGCGGCAGAGCTCGACGACGGGCTCGCCACGTTCCTCTGGTCGTTCGCGCCCGACCGGGCGCGTCCGGTACCGCGCACGCCCGCCGACATCCCGTCCCACACGCCGGAGTCCGAAGCCATGGCCAAGGCGCTCAAGCGGCGGGGGTTCAGGTTCGTCGGGCCCACGACCTGCTACGCCCTCATGCAGGCGACCGGGATGGTCAACGATCACCTGGCCGACTGCGTGGTGCGAGAGGTGTGCGGCAGCGCTCCGGAGGGAGCGCCGGCCGGCCCGTCCAGGCGGGCGAGGAGATGACCTTAACGGAGGGAGTAGGCGCATGGCACGTCGCCGGGTGGCCTCTGGTTCACCGTATGAGAAGGAGATCGGGTTCAGTCGCGTCGTCGCCGTCGACGACCGCGTGCTGGTCGCGGGGACCGCGCCGATCTGGGAGGACGGGAACGTCGACCCGGATCCGGCGGTCCAGACTCGGCGCTGCCTCGAGATCATCCTGACCGCTCTGGCACAGGTGGGCGCCGGCCCCGAGCACGTCGTGCGCACCCGGATCTACCTCACCGACCCGGCTGACGCGCAGGCGGTCGGCCGGGTCCACGGCAAGGTCTTCGGTGACATCCGTCCGGTCTGCACGATGGTGGTCGTGGCCGGCCTGCTCGACCCTCGGTGGAAGGTCGAGATCGAAGCCGAGGCCGTGCTGGAGACCCGACGCGGCCGGCTCGCCAAGGTCCTGGGCGGCTGAGCCCGGTCTTCCACAGGCCGCCGGAAGTCGACGGGGCATCCGCAAGGATCGGAAGAAGCGCAGGTCAGAGCGGCTCCGGATGGGTATGCGGAGGGTGTGCGCGGGCGCGAGGCGGATCTTGGCTACCGGCCGGGTGACGCCATGCGGGATAATGGCGACTCAAATCGACACGCGTCGGCGGCGTGTCACCGTTTCTCGGTGTGAGTCGTCGCGCACGGATGGCAGGAAGGAGTGCGCGCATGGCGGCCATGAAGCCGCGGACGGGCGACGGACCGCTCGAGGTCACCAAGGAGGGGAGAGGCATCGTGATGCGGGTTCCCCTCGAGGGCGGCGGGCGGCTCGTCGTCGAGCTCACGGCAGACGAGGCCAACGAGCTCGGTGACGCGCTCAAGTCGGTCGTGGGCTAGCGACACCAGATCTGTGCGCTCGAGGGACCCCGGCCGTGACCTTCGAGCCGGCCGGGGTCCTCGTGTGCCGGTCCGTCGTCCTGGCGTGACCAGAATCGCCTGATTCGGCCTTGAGAGGTCGTCGCCATGGCGGCCGGCCCGGCGGCGCGTGGAGAGCTCACGTGGTAACCGGGCCTCGTCCGTGCTGTCGTCGCGGCGGTGTGAGGGTGGGGTAGATGTCGACGGTGCGCCGGGCGATCGCCTCCCATCCGTAGTGGCGGACCACGCGCTCCCGGCCGGCCCGCCCCAGTGCTCTCGCCCGCGCCGGGTTCCGGATCAGGGCGTTGAGGGCGGCCGCGAGATCGCGGCGGAAGCGGGTCGGGTCGTCCTCGGTGTACGGCACCAGCAGGCCGGTCTCTCCGTCCACCACCACCTCGGGGATGCCACCGACGGCGCTCGCCACCACGGCGGTCTCGCACGCCATGGCCTCGAGGTTGACGATGCCCTGCGGCTCGTAGATCGACGGGCAGCACAACACCGTGGCGTTCGAGAGCACCTGGATGACCTCGTGGCGCGGCAGCATCTCCTGGACCCACACCACGCCGGCCCGGGCGGCCTGGAGTCGCGCGACCGCGCGCTCGGTTTCGCGGGCCAGCTCGGGTGTGTCGGCGGCGCCGGCGAGGAGGACGAGCTGGGCGGAGGCGTCGAGCTGGTGCGCCGCGGCGAGCAGGTGGTCGAGGCCCTTCTGCGGGGTGATGCGTCCGATGAACACGACGGACGGCCGGTTCGGGTCGATGCCGAGCCGCTTCACGACGTCCGTGCCGGGGTCGGGCGCGTACGTCCTGGTGTCGATGCCGTTCGGGACCACATGCAGGCGAGCCGGATCCAGCCCGGGGTACCAGCGCACGATGTCGTTTCGCATCGCCTCGCTGACCGCGATCACCGCCGCCGCGCCGCGATAGGCGGTCTCCTCAGCCCACGACGACAGCCGGTAGCCGCCGCCGAGCTGCTCCTGCTTCCAGGGCCGCGCGGGCTCGAGCGAGTGGGCGGTGACGACGTGGGGGACGCCGTGGAGGAGGCTCGCCAGGTGACCCGCGAGGTTGGCGTACCAGGTGTGGGAGTGGACGATGTCCGCGCCTGCGACCGCCGCCGTCATCTCGAGGTTGGCCGCGAAGATCCGCAGCGCGGGATTGGCGCCGGCCAGCCGCGGGTCGTCCTCGGAGTGAGCGATCGCCCCGGGCCGCGGCTCGCCGAGGCAGTGCACCTCGAGGTCGACACGTGAGGCGAGCTCGCGACTCAAGTGGTCGACGTGCACGCCAGCCCCGCCGTAGACGTGTGGCGGATACTCCCGGGTGAGCAGGGCGACTCGCATGGCCCAGACCTTAGGGCAGGGCGGCCCGACCTGACGGTGCCGTGTGCGACCATCGGCCGATGACGCCCGAACCCCCTGACGACCCTCTCGGCCGGCTGCGGGCCCTGTGCCTCGCGCTCCCCGAGGTCAGTGAGCGACTCAGTCACGGCGAACCGACCTGGTTCGTCGGTCGCCGAGTCTTCGTCCAGTACGCCGACCATCACCACGACGACCGAGTGGCCTTCTGGTGTGCGGCGCCGGAAGGAGTCCAGGAGATGCTCGTGGCGGCCGAGCCGACTCGCTTCTTCCGTCCGCCGTACGTCGGCCACCGTGGCTGGCTCGGTGTCTACCTCGACGTGCCGGTCGACTGGAACCGCGTCGCCGAGATCGTCGAGGACGCCTACCGGGTGGTCGCGCCCAAGCGGCTCCTGGCCCAGCTCGACGGTTGAGCGAGCGGTCGGGACGGCCGTCGGAGTGCCCGAGACGTGCGTCGTCGGCGCACAGTGGCGGCGTCAACCGGTGGGCACCCAGAAGTGCAGATTGCCGCCGCGCTCGCCCTCCAGCACGCCACCGTTGGCGACGATGACCTTCCGGGACGCCTCGTTGTCGACGTCGCACATGACCAACGCCCGGTCGATTCCCAGCTGACGGGCGATGGGGAGGGCCTCCCGCAGCATGGCGGTGGCGTAGCCGCGTCGCCGAGCCGACGGCCGCACGTCGTAGCCGATGTGACCGCCTCGCTCGCGCAGCGCCGGGGTGAGTCGGTGTCGGATCGCGAGCCGTCCGAGGTAGGTCGTGCCCTCGACGTACCACAGGGTCGTGGCGGGCACGAAGCCGCGCGGACGTGGCGTCTCCTCGAGACGGTCGGCCAACAGGGACGCGACGTGGGCGGCGAAACCCTCGGGTGTCTGCCATGTGGTGGCGTAGGTCCGAAGGTCGTGGCCGATCATGGTGTAGTCCCCTGGACCACCTCGCCCCTCGGCGCGGAACTCCTCCATGGCGGCGAGAAAGGACGCGTGGACGCTCGTCGTGGGGTCAACCAGCGCGGGCACGACGTTCATTGTGACGGCCGTGCCCGCGTCGTAGGGTGGCCGGCGTGGGCAAGGATCGGCGTGTCCTCGGCATCGTCCTCGCTGGCGGGGAAGGCAAGCGCCTCATGCCTCTCACCGCGGACCGCGCCAAACCCGCCGTACCGTTCGGCGGCATCTACCGGCTCGTCGACTTCGTGCTGTCCAACCTCGTCAACGCGCGCATCCTGCGGATCTGCGTCCTCACCCAGTACAAGTCGCACTCCCTCGACCGGCACATCTCGCTGACGTGGCGGATGTCGACGCTGCTCGGGAACTACGTCACCCCGGTTCCGGCACAGCAGCGGCTGGGGCCCCGCTGGTTCCAGGGCAGCGCGGACGCCATCTACCAGTCCCTCAACCTCATCGATGACGAGAAGCCCGACTTGGTGGCGGTGTTCGGAGCCGACCACGTCTACCGGATGGACGTGGCGCAGATGGTCGACGCTCACGTGGCCTCGCACGCCGGCGTCACCGTGGCGGGCATTCGGATGCCTCGCCGCGAGGCGTCGGCGTTCGGCGTCATCCAGACGGCATCGGATGGCCGCACGATCCAGGCCTTCCTGGAGAAGCCCGCGGACCCGCCTGGGCTTCCCGACAGCCCGGACGAGAGCTTCGTGTCGATGGGCAACTACGTCTTCACCACCGAGGCGTTGGTCGACGCGCTCCGCAGGGATGCTGAGGACGAAGGTTCCTCCCACGACATGGGCGGCAGCATCATCCCGCTCCTGGTGGCGAGTGGAGACGCCCAGGTCTACGACTTCGCGGCGAACGAGGTGCCGGGCGCGACCGCGCGTGACCGGGACTACTGGCGTGACGTCGGGACGCTCGACTCCTACTACGAGGCCCACATGGACCTGGTCTCGGCGGACCCCGCGTTCAACCTGCACAACCGGGAGTGGCCGGTCTACACCAACCTGCCGGCCTACCCGGGCGCGAAACTCGTCGACGGTGGCCAGGCGAGCGAGTCGATCCTCTCGCCAGGCTCGGTTGTCGCGGGTGGCGTCGTGCGCGAGTCGGTGTTGTCGCCAGGGGTGGTCGTCAAACGCGGGGCCGTGGTGGAGCGCAGTGTCATCCTCGACGGCACCGTCATCGAGGAGGGCGCGGTGGTCCGCAACGCGATCCTGGACAAGAACATCGTGGTGCCACCTGGCGCACGAATCGGCGTGGACCACGCCGAGGACCGGGCCCGCGGCTTCACCATCAGCGCCGGCGGTGTCACCGTGCTCGGGAAGGGACAGCCAGTCCCACGCTGACCAGGACGCGGTCGGGCGGTCGGCGACGTCAGGCCTTCTTCGCGGCGCAGAGCAGGCCGTCACCCACCGGCAGGAGGACCGGCACGACCCGGTCGTCGTCGAGGACTCGCTTGCCCAGCTCTCGGATCGTGACGGTCTCCGGGTCGCGCTGCGCCGGGTCGGCCACCCGGTCGTGCCACAGCGTGTTGTCGATCGCGACCACACCGCCGGGACGAAGGAGGCGGAGCGCCTCCTCGTAGTACTCGGGGTACTCACGCTTGTCCCCGTCGCAGAAGACCAGGTCGTAGGCGCCGTCGGTCAACCGCGGCAGGACGTCGAGGGCGCGGCCGGTGATGAGGCGGGTGCGCTGGTGAGGGAAGCCGGCCTCGGCGAAGGACTCGCGCGCCAGACGCTGGTGCTCCGCCTCGATATCGACGCTGGTGAGCGTGCCGTTGGGCGCCATGCCGCGCAGCAGCCAGATGCCCGAGACACCGCAGCCGGTGCCGATCTCCACGACCGCTCGGGCGTTGAGGACGGCGGCGAGGAACCGCAGCGCGGCTCCGCCGCCCTGACCGATGGGGGTGGCGCCGACCTCGGCCGCGCGTAGACGCGCCCGAGCGAGAACGTCGTCCTCGGCGACGTAGCTCTCGGCGTATGCCCAGGTGGCGGGCTTCATCTCAGTGGAGATGGCTACCTCCTTCGTCGAGCCCCTGGCCGAGTGCCGCGGGCGGGTCTTTCCGGTCATGCCGGACACGTCGCGTCAAGGGGGAAGCGTAGTGCCCTTCGCCACGTCATCCCTAGCGCCGGTCCCGGGCGTACGGTGCGTGCCGTGCCCTCGTGGGGGACTCGTGGGACATGGGCTCCTGCGGCCCTCCGGGAGAACCCTGAGACGCCGGTACCTGAAAAGGTGATAAATCCGGGGTCGAACCGGAGCCATCCAGGCCGTTCGCCGTGGACACTGGGGACAGGTGTCACACAGGTGGCGGTGCCGCCGTTTCCACTCGGTGCGGCGGTTGCGGAGCTGTGGGGCACGAGGGTGACAATGGCCTTCGGGCCACGGCCGCGTGACGGATGACGGGAGGTGGTCCAGTGTCTGAGGACCTCGCCGGTACGGCGCCTGAGGTGTGGACCCCTCCGTCGTGGGACGAGATCGTCCGCACGCACGCGTCCCGGGTCTACCGCCTGGCCTATCGCCTGACGGGTAACCGGTACGACGCGGAGGACCTCACGCAGGAGGTCTTCGTGCGGGTGTTCCGGTCGCTGTCCACCTACACGCCGGGGACGTTCCAGGGCTGGCTGCACCGCATCACCACGAACCTGTTCCTCGACTTGGCCCGGCGTCGGCAGCGGATCCGGTTCGACGCGCTGCCGGAGGACGCGCCAGAGCGGCTGCCCGGCGCGGAGCCGAGTCCGGCCGAGGCGTTCGACGACCGGCACCTCGACGCGGATATCCAGGCGGCGCTCGACGCCCTGCCGCCGGAGTTTCGGGCCGCGGTCGTCCTGTGTGATATCGAAGGACTCTCCTACGAGGAGATCGCCGCTACCTTGGGCGTCAAGCTCGGCACTGTGCGCAGTCGGATCCACCGCGGGCGCGCGCAGTTGCGCGAGGCGTTGGCGCATCGCATGCCCAGTCGGGCGGAGATGGCCACCGTCGCGTCCGGCGAGGAGGCGGCCGGCACGGCCGACGCCGAGCGTGCGGACCACCCGCCGGTGGGCGACACGGACCATGACGAAGACGTCGGCCGGACGCCGCATCCGGCGGGTCAGCGGGCACGACGTGGCGGAGGAGAGTGGTGAAGCACCCCCACGACTTGCTGTCCGCTCTGGTCGATGGTGAGCTCGACCACGCCACGCGAGACCGGGTGCTCGTCCACCTGGCCCACTGTGCGGAGTGCCGCGCGGACGCCGAGGCCGAACGCCAGGTCAAGTCGCTGCTGTCCGGCCTGGCCGACCCGACGCCGCCACCCGGGCTCGGGGTCTCGCTGCTCGCGATCGCCGACACGGCGCGGACGTGGTCCGACGGCACCCACGGTGTCCCGCCTGGCGCGTTCGGATTCGGACGCCCGCCCGGTCAGCCCGGCTCCCGTCGGCCGAGCCCGGGTGCGGCGGGGAGAATGCCGGCGCGCCGACCCTCTCGGCGCCGTCGGGCGACCATCGGTTTCCTCGGCGCCGCGGCGCTCGCGAGCATGGCGGTGGCGAGCGCCTTCGCGGCTGGGAGCCAGCCGGCCGACAAGCCCGAGATCACGGTCGAGCCGCCGGGACGGCGGTACATCGTCGAGCACCCTGGGACCACGGCACGGCTTCCTTTCGCCGACCCCGGTGTGGTCAGCACGGTCTTCGAACGAGGCATTCTCGACATCGACACCCGCCGCTGACGCGCCACGCGAGGCATCGCGGTTTCTCGTCGGCCCGCAGGGGCCTGTCGTGACATGTCCGTCGGCGAACCGATCCGCGGTGACTCGTGATGTATGCCGGCGAGGGATCGGATGTGCCGTGGCTGCAACGGTGGTTGATCCGTCCCAGGCTCCGAATACCGTGGTTGTGGGGTTATCTCACCAAGATCCCCTGTCGCGGCCGACCGGCTTCGACCAACAGCTGGACCGAGGGCTGGGACGGGTGGTGTCCTGGTTGAATCCCTCCGACTGACGACCGAGGGGAGCCCGGCGACTTCTCGCGGCTCGCCATGGAGCGGGGGTTCGCGGGGGTCGGCGCCGCTTCTCTGGAATGGACGGATCAGAAAGGGCGGGCCGGATGAGTGAGCGACGGGATGGGCCATCTGTCCGCCGAGTGGACCAGAGCGGGGACCGGCCGGCGATGTCCCAGTCTTCGGTCGGCTGGGGGGACCGCGCGCGAGGACACCAGAGGGTCGAGTCCACCTCCCACTCCGGCGAGCCTCACCGTTGGCCCGGGCCTGGGCCGAACTACCCTGCGGGCCGGCCGGACTTCGAGCCGCCACCGCCGTGGGCTCGTCCGACGCCCACGAACGGGACTCCTCCAGCGGGCGTGACCGGTCTCTCGCCGCTCGGACCGAAGACAGCGCCCGCTCAGCCGCCCACCGCACGTGGCCCGTGGCAGCCGCGCCGTGGCGTCCTGGTCGCGCTCGCCGTCGCGATCGCTCTCGTGGCCGCCGCGGCCGGCGCGAGCGCGGGGGTCCTGGCGACCCTGCGCTTCGGGCCCGCCTTGATCGCGACCGAGCCGCCGGAGCCGGACGACGACCTAGGGTCGGCGGGATCTGCGTTGCCCAAGCCGTCGAGTGTCGCCGAGGTCGCGGACGCCGTACTGCCGAGCGTGGTGCAGATCAAGGTCAGTTCGAGCGAGGGGAACTCGAGCGGCTCCGGCTTCGTGATCCGTGCCGATGGCTACATCCTCACCAACAACCACGTCATCGCCCCGGCGGTGAAGCGGAACGGCACGATCACGATCGTCTTCCACGACGGTGAGGAGGCGAAGGCCTCCGTCGTGGGGCGCAGCCCCTCGTACGACCTCGCTGTGGTTCGGGTCAAGGGAGTCGGTCCACTCAAGCCGGTGGCGCTGGGTGATTCTGATCGGGTACGCGTCGGCGAGCCGGTGGTCGCGATCGGCTCACCGTTGGGCCTGACGGGCACCGTGACGAGCGGAATCGTGAGCGCCCGGAACCGCCCCGTGACCGCCGGCGGTGGCGACAGCGAGATGTCGTTCATCAACGCGATCCAGACCGACGCCGCGGTCAATCCCGGCAACTCGGGCGGGCCGCTGGTCAACCTGCGCGCGCAGGTCGTGGGTGTGAACTCCGCGATCGCCACCGTGGGGGACCGCGCGCCGTTCCGCACCGACCAGCAGGAGGGCAACATCGGCGTCGGCTTCTCCATCCCGGTCAACCAGGCGCGACGGACCGCGGACCAGATCATCCGCACCGGGCGCGCCGTCTATCCGGTCGTGGGCGCGGTGGTCGACGTCCGTCACCAGGGGCCCGGTGCGCGGCTGGGCGAGATCCAGCCGGGCAGCGGGGCCGACAAGGCGGGCTTGCAGCGCGGAGACATCGTGACGGCGATCAACGGACACAAGGTCACCGGGGCGGAGGACCTGATCGTTCGAATTCGGAGCTTCGTGCCAGGTCAGCGGGTGGAGCTGGTCTACACCCGAGGCGGAAAGACGGGTAAGGCGATCGTCACCCTCGGTGAGGAGACCGGGTGAGCGTGGCGCGCGACGGCGCGTGCTCGACCCGGAGAACTGTCCGGCGCTGGCCGACGAGGGACCTTGGCCCTCCTCTGCGACGCCGTTTGGCCGCGGGAAGGCTACGCTGGGCGCGTGTTCGACATCGGTGCCCTGGAGTTCGTCGTGCTGGCGATCGCCGCACTGTTCATCTTCGGGCCCGACCGGCTGCCCGACATGGCCCGGCAGGCCGCCCGTGGCCTCCGTCAGCTGCGCTCCATGGCCGCCAATGCCCGGCGGGAGCTGAGTCGCGAGCTGGGTCCTGAGTTCGAAGACCTCGACATCCGCGACCTCAACCCGCGCACGTTCGTCCGCAAGCACGTGCTCGACGTGCTCGACGAGGAGGACCTGCGGATCGACCGCGACCTCGACATCCGCGACGACCTTCGGCTCGACACCCCGTCGAAGAAGAAGGAGGCGCGAACCGCGGCCAACGGCAGCGGCACCTCGGGTGGTGCCGATGTCGCGTCCAACGGTGCCACCGCGAGCGCCGGATCGACGAGTGGCGCCGCGGGCGTTGGGTCGGCGAACGGCGCCGCGAGCGCCACGTCGACGGGTAGCGCCGCGACGGCCACCGCGACGGAGGACAGCCCGGCTGACGCGCCGCCCCCCTTCGACACCGAGGCGACCTGAGCGCCCGTCCTCCGCTCAGTGGCCGCTGGTCGGGGCGCCGCTGGCTGAGCGCCGGGTCGGCGTGATGGCCAGCGAGCGGCCGACCAGGCTGGGCCGCCGTTCGGCGAGCTGCTTGGCCAGCAGCGTGAGCGTCTCCGCCGCAGCGGAGTCCGGTTGGTCCAGGACAACGGGGACGCCGCTGTCACCACCCGACCGCAGACGTGGATCAAGCGGCACCTCGCCCAAGAGCGGTACGTCGTACCCGAACCGCTGGGTCAGCGTGGCGGCGACTCGGCTACCCCCGCCGCTGCCGAACACGTCGATCCGGTGGCTCGGCCCGCAGTGCGGGCACGGCAGCCACGACATGTTCTCCACCACGCCCACGACCTTCTGACGCAGCATCGACGCGATGGTGCCGGCGCGCTCGGCGACCTCGGCGGCTGCCTCCTGAGGCGTCGTCACCACCACCACCTCGGCGTTGGAGAGCTGCTGGCCCACCGAGATGGCCATGTCGCCGGTGCCAGGGGGCAGGTCCAGCAGAAGAACGTCGAGGTCGCCCCAGAAGACGTCGGTCAGCATCTGGGTCAAGGCGCGATGGAGCATCGGCCCACGCCAGGCCACGACGTGCTGCCGGCCCGGCTTGAGCATGCCGATGCTCATGACCTTCACGTCATAGGCCGGCACCGGCATGATCATGTTCTCGACCTGGGTCGGACGCTGGTCCGCGATGCCGAGCATGGCCGGCACCGAGTGACCGTAGACGTCGGCGTCCAGCAGGCCGACCTTCAGCCCGTGCCGGGCCATCGCGACCGCGAGGTTGACCGTCACCGAGGACTTGCCGACACCGCCCTTGCCGGAGGCGATCGCGTAGATCCGGGTGAGGGAGTCCGGCCTGGTGAACGGGTTCTGCTTCGCAGGCGCCGCACCCCGCAGCCGATTCTGGAGATCGCGCCGCTGCTCGTCGGACATCACGCCGAGGGTGACCCGCACGTCGGTGACGCCCGGCAGCGGCGACAGCGCCCGCGTGACCTCCTTGGTGAGGGTGTCGCGCATCGGACAGCCGGCCACGGTCAGGAGCACGGTGACGAGGACGGTGCCGTCGGGGCGCACCTCGACCGACTCGACCATGCCCAGGTCGGTGATGGGTCGGCGGATCTCCGGGTCGAGGACGCCGTTCAACGCGGCGAGGACCTGCTCCTTGGTGGGCACCTTCTGCATACCCCGATGCTACGGCCCGCTACGCGGCGGCCCTGGCGAGTGTTGGTCATCACGTCGGGCGTGGGCCGCCGCGGAGCTCGACTGGTCGGCTTCCGCGCGGTGCCGGCTCTGGTCGGACGGCTCGCGGGGTGGCCCGAGACGGGCGTCCAGCTCATGGAGCAGCGCACGCAGCTCCGACCGCACGAAGTCGCGGGTCGCGGTCTCGCCCAGAGCGGTGCGCAACGACGCCATCTCGCGGGCGAGGAACTCCATGTCGGCCCGGGTGCGCGCGGTCATGTCCCGGTCCTGTTCGTACTGCACCCGGTCTCGTGCCTCCTGTCGGTTCTGTGCCAGGAGGATCAGCGGGGCGGCGTAGGACGCCTGGACGGAGAAGAACAAGTTCAACAGGATGAAGGGATACGGGTCCCACCGAAGGCCGAAGGCCCCGATCAAGTTGATCGCTACCCAGATGAAGACGAACACCGTCATGTAGCCGATGAACTTGCCGGTGCCCATGAACTTCGCGAAGTTCTCCGCGAAGCGGCCGAGGAGGTCGGGCTCGTACCGGGGCCTCAGCGAACGCCGTGGGACCCGGGGGACGTCCAGGCGGTCCCGCTCCCGGCTCGGGAGGATGCGCTCCCGCCGCCGTCGACGGGCCGCGTCGGAGTCGGAAGCCATGTCACGCTCGGGCACGCGACACCTCCGCGAACCGCTCCCGCCAGTTCTCCGGCAGCAGGTGGTCCAAGACATCGTCCACGGTGATGACACCGAGCAACCGACCCGTGGAGTCGGCCACAGGCGCAGCGACGAGGTTGTACGTCGCGAGGTAGCTGGTCACCTCCTCCAGCGGCGCGTCGGGCCGGAGGGGTTCCAGCTCGGTGTCCACCACACCCGAGACCAGAGCGGACGGCGGCTCACGAAGCAGGCGCTGGAAGTGGGCGATGCCGAGCAGCCGACCGGTGGGCGGTTCGAGCGGCTGCCGGCACACGTAGGCCATGGCGGCGAGGGCTGGTGTCAGGTCGGGGTTGCGGATCTGGGCGAGCGCGTCCGCGACGGTCGCGTCGGGCGGCAGCACCACGGCACTGGTGGTCATGAGCCCTCCAGCCGTTCGCTCCTCGTAGGTCAGCAGCCGCCGCACGTCGTCGGCTTCCTTCGGCTCCATCAGGGTGAGGAGGTAGTCGGCGGTCTCCCGAGGAAGCTCGGCGACCAGGTCGGCCGCGTCATCCGGTGACATCTCCCCGACGATGTCGGCGACCCGCTCCATGTCGAGGACGCTGAGGATCTGGACCTGGTCCTCCTCGGGCAGCTCCTCCAGCACGTCCGCGAGCCGATCGTCGGCGAGGGCGGCGGCGACCTCGGCCCGCCGCTTGGGCGGCAGGTCGTGCAAGACGCTCGCCAGGTCGGCGGCGTGCATGCTCTCGAGGGTGGCGAGCAGGTGGACGGCGCCCTGGTTCTTCTCCACCAGGCTGAGGCCGGTGACCTGGTCGGTGTCGACCACGAGGAGCTCACCCCGGCGCCGGAACCGCTTCTTTCCGGGCTTGAGCACCGCCACCTTCGTGATCAGCCAGTCGCGAGCCCGGGTCGGCTCCATGCCGAGATCGACCACCGTGACCTCCTCGTTGGTCTCCTGGAGGGTCACCGTGCGGTCGAGCAGCTCACCGAGGGCGAGTGTCTCCGTGGGGCGTTGCTGGAAGCGCCGAAGGTTGACGAGCCCGGTGGTGATCACTTGGCCGGCGGCCATGCTGAGGACGCGCGTCATGGGGAGGAAGATGCGGCGGCGTCCGGGAACCTCCACGACCAGCCCGAGGACGCGCGGGACGAGGCCGCGCGGTCGGAGCATCACGACGACGTCGCGGACCTTTCCTACCTGGTCGCCACGAGGATCGAAGACGGCTGTGCCCGCCAACCGCGCGACGAAAACTCTGTCTGGGGTTCCGCCCACTCCTGCGCCCCTCTCGTCGCCATGGTCAGGCTAACGCCTCGCGCCAGCCGCGGAGCCGCGGCTCGGGGAAGGACCTCGAGGCCCAGAGCGACCCTCGACCTCTGCTCCGGCTGGCCGCCCCTCTTCGTCCCGGTCGTCCCGTCCTGAGGGGTTAGTTCGCGCGCGGCCGCGGGAGCCGGTCCGATGTGTGGCCGATCAGGACAGGGATCAGGACAGGCGCGGTCGGTGGCGTGGTCTGCGGTGGACCACCCAGGGGGCCCCGCGCACTGTCGTGGCCGGGGTGGGTGGAGGTGGTGCGGCGCCGTCGTCGGTCGGCATTCGTCCGGGCTCCTCGAGGATCTCCCCGGTCGGGGTGAGGCGGATGACGTCCGCGCTGGTGGACCAGCGGGTCGGCAGGTCGGTCGCGTTCGTGGCGTTGAGCCTCTCGCCGCGCAGGACCTCCACCGCCTGCTGCCACTCGGGGGTGTCGGGTGCCACGACCGTGACGGACGCCCGCCAGGTGACCAGGCGCGCGCGGCTGTCCTTGGCTCGGCAGATCACGGTGGCGGCGCGGGCCTGAGCCAGGCCGGGCACGAGCTGCTCCGACGCACCGTCCTCCGACGCGGCCTCGGCTGCCACCCGTGGGGCTGGGCGCGCCTCGGTCTGGCGCGCCACGACGAGGTAGGCCGCGCCGTCGTGCCAGACGTGCCAGGCGGGACGGGCGCGGTCGGCGCCGTCCGGTCGCACCCACAGCACGGATGAGCGGCGAGCCGCCTCCTCGACCAGCGCCCGACCCACGTCGGAGCCCACGGTGGTCACCTCGTCAGCCGTCGCGTCTGGCGTCACACCGGCCATGGTGGGAGCGTCCCACATCACCGGTCTCGGTGTCAGCTCGGCCGTCGTCTCCGACGTGAGCTGCCGCCGCGCTGGGCCCGCGACGCTGAGGGCGCCATGCCGGGCCGGACACCACCACGGTCGAGGCGTTGTCCGGCCCGGCAAGGCCGATCGTCTGGCCTACGCGCGAGGTGAGCGTGGACGAGGCTCAGCTCGTCAGCTCGATCGGCTCCACCCCCGGTGGGCGAAAGCCCATGACCTGCCCGTAGAACGCCAGCTCGGCCTCGGTCGCGGCGATGATCGCCTCCGCGGAGCGGAACCCGTGCATCTCGTTCTCGAAGACGACGAGCGCGTGCGGCACCCCCGCCCGGGCCAAGGCGTCGCGGAACTTCTCCGCCTGCTCGAGCGGTACGACCGGGTCCTTCCCGCCCTGCAGGAGCAGGACCGGACACCGGGTCTTGTCGGCGTGGGTGAGCGGTGACCGCTCGTCGGCGACGGCGGCGTACTCGGGGGTGGTGACGTCGCCACCGACCAGACCGTCGAGGTAGCGCGACTCGAAGTCGTGCGTGGTGGCCGCCAGCAGCCGCAGGTCGCTCACCCCGAAGAAGGAGACGCCCGCCGCGAACACGTCGGTGCGGGTGACCGCGCACAAGGTCGTCCAGCCGCCCGCGCTGCCGCCCTCGATCGCGAGCCGCTTCGGGTCGGCGTCCCCACGAGCCACCAGGGCCTGGGCCGCCGCGGCGGCGTCCTCGACGTCGACGATGCCCCACTGACCGCGCAGGCGTTCCCGGTAGGCGCGCCCGTAGCCGGTGGAGCCGCCGTAGTTGACGTCGAGGACGCCGATCCCGCGGCTGGTGAGGTAGGCCTTGGACAGGTCGAGCGCGGCGGGAGAGTCGGCCGTGGGCCCGCCGTGCACGTGCACCACGTACGGCGGCCGCTCGTCCGCCGGCGCGACGTAGTCGGGGTTGGTCGGCGGGTAGATGTGGACGTGGATCTCCCTGCCGTCCGGGCCGCGCAGCGCGGTCGACTCCGGCCGCGGCAGGTAGGCCTCGTCCGGGAGCAGCGAGGGGTCGATCGACGTGCGGATCACGTCTGTCCGGCCGGTGCGGGTGTCGATGACGACGACCTGGCTCGGGATCGTGGGCCCACCGACCACGGCGACCGCTCGGTCACCGGACACCTCGACGGTGAAGCCGAACACGTCGTACGGCAGGTCCAGGTCGGACAGCTCCCCCGTGCGCGGGTCGAGCCGACCGAGTCGCTGCGTCCCCGTGCCGTGAACGCACAGCAGGGCGCCGTCGGGAAGGAGGCCGTAGGAGGTGAGGCCCAGCATCCACAGCGGGAACGCGAACTCCTCCTCCGCCTGGTACAGCAACTCCGGCTGACCTCCGGACGCGGGCACGCGGTAGGGGTTCCACCAGCCGGTCGCGTCGGAGACGGCGTACAGGGTCTCCGCGTCCGCCCATTCGGGTTGGAACACGGACTCCGCCGGACCGCCGAGGACCGTGGTCCAGGAGGAGACGCGGCCGTCGGCGAGAGTTCCGACGCGCAGCTCGGTGCCGTCCCAGGGCATGCGGGGGTGGTCCCAGGCCAGCCACGCAACACGGCGTCCGTCGGGGGAGATGCGCGGGTAGGCGAGGAACCGCGAGCCGCCCACGATCTCACGGACCGCGCTCGCGTCCTCTGCGGCGCTGCCGTCCAGGGGCACGGCCACCAGGTGCCGGTCGAGGTCGCTGTCGGTGTGGCGCTCGCGGACGCAGACGATGGTCGCCCCGTCGGGCGCGAGGACGAGGTCCGCGTACCGTAGGCCGCCCGGGATCGTCGGCACGGGAGTCAGCGGCACGGGCTCGCTCGCGCCCGGATCGAGCCGGTAGAGCCGCTGGTCGTCGAAGTGGGCGAAGACGAGGGCGGGTCCGCTCGGTGTCGGCACGCCGAGGAAGGCTCGTCCACCGTACTCGTGCACGCGAGTGCGGACGTTCCAGGGCGCGGGCAGCAGCTCGACGACGCTGCTGTCAGCGCGTCGGGCCATGACGGTGCTGCGACCCGCCTCCTGCGGACGTCCCTCCACCCACCAGATCTCGTCACCGACGAACGTGGGGAAGCTGAGCGGGCGAACGGCGGAGGTCAGCATCGAGGCGGTGATGGGGGAGACCCACTCACCGTAGGGGGCGACAGTCTGCGAGCTCATGGGTCGAGCCTAGGCGCGTGGTTCGGCCGTCGGCCAAACGGTTTTCGATCATGGTGAGCTTGATTGCACGTCGAGACGGCGACGGGGCGTGGAACAACCGGGTGGTCGTCCCACGCCCCGTCGAGCCGCGCAGGCGCCTCGACCGAGCGCGTGCCCGCCTTGCCGGCACGCCGCAAGTCGTTCTTGCGTCGAGGCCTGCCGACCCATGACTCCTCCTACACCGAGCGCTGGTACGCCCGGAACGCTCGGGTGGCGAGGAACGCCAAGAGAACCGCGAGCACGAGGAGGAGTCCGCAGTTCGTCAGCACCGCCGCCCAGTCCGGGTCAGCCGACAAGGCGTCACGGCTCGCCGACACCGCCCAGTTGACCGGGTTGAAGCGAGCGACGGTGCGGATCCAGCCCGGTGCCGCCTCCTCCGCCATGATCGCCGTCGAGAGGAACGACAGCGGCAGGGTGAGGAACTGCGCGATGCCGATGAGGCTCTCGCGGCTGCGCACCATGAGCGCGACCGCGTTGGAGAACGACCCGAACCCGACGGCGAGCAGGACGGTGACGAGCACCGTCACGAGGACTCCAGGCGCGCCGCCGGGGTACCGCGCGCCGGCGACGAGCCCCACCCCGATCACGATGAGGGCTTGGATGGTGAGAGTGACCGCGAGATGTGCCAGCTTGCCGACGACGATGGCGCCACGGCGAGCCGGCGAGACGAGGAGCCGGTTCATCACGCCACGGTCCATGTCGTCGATGAAGCCCATGCCGCTCCAGCCGCTGGTGAACAGCGCCGTCATCGCGACGACCCCGGGTGTCAGGAACGTGATGTAGGAGGCGCCGCCGAAACCCGGCAGCTCTGCCACGCTCGTGAACAGCTGCCCGAACAGCAGCAGCCAGATCAGCGGCTGGACCAGCGAGACGGCGACGTAGAAGGGCTGGCGGGCGAGTGCGCGCAGCTCGCGCAGGGTCAGGTTGCCCGCCTGGACGAGGACGGCACTCATGCGGTCACCTCCGTGTCAGCCTGGGCGAACGCGCGTCCGGCGTACCGCAGGTACACGTCGTCGAGGGATGGCCGCGACACGGTGACCGACGCGACGCCGACGCCGACGGACTCCAACGCGGCGAGCACTGCGGGGACGGCCCGCGCGCCATCGTCGACGCGCGCCCGGACCGTGGTGGCGTCGACGGTGACCTCGCGGACGGTGCCCAGGCGGTCCAGCGCCCCGTGGATCTCGCCGTTGAGCGGTGGATGGGTCAGTTCGATGTGGATGGCGTCACCGCGCAGCTGGCTCTTCAACGCCTCGGGGCTGCCCTGCGCGACGACACGACCCCGGTCCACGATCGCCACCTGGCTGGCCAGCTGGTCGGCCTCGTCCAGGTAGTGGGTGGTGAGGAGGATGGTCAGCCCTTCGTCGGCGACCAGGTGCGTGATCTCCTTCCACATCTCGGCCCGCGCCTCGGGGTCGAGACCGGTGGTCGGTTCGTCCAGGAACAGCACTCGCGGTCGGTGCATGAGGCCGAGGGCGACGTCAAGTTTGCGTTGCATGCCGCCCGAGTAGGTCCGAGCGACCCGGTCGGCCGCCTTCGTCAGCCCGAACCGGTCGAGCAGTTCCTGCGCGCGAGCGCGGGTCTCGGCGCGGGAGACCCCGTAGAGGCGGCCTTGGAGGTGGAGGTTCTCCCGTCCGGTCGCGTCCGGGTCGAACTGTGGCTTCTGCGCGACGCAGCCGATCGTCGTCCGGACCTGGTCGGCCTGTCGGACGACGTCGAGTCCGGCCACCGTGGCCGTGCCCGAGTCCGGCCTGGTCAGTGTGGTGAGGATCTTGAAGGTGGTCGACTTGCCCGCGCCGTTGGGGCCGAGCAGCGCGAAGATCGTCCCCGCCTGCGCGGTGAAGCTCACCCCGTCGAGGGCCTTGACCTCGCCGTAGGTCTTGGTGAGCTTACGTGCCTCGATGGCGGGCGCCGTCGACCTGGACGGCCCGCTCGGCACCGTGGCGCTTGTCGTGCGCGACATGAACGTCCTTTCCGTGCGCCGATTCGGACATGGGACATGGCCACTTCGCCCGCACGACCTCGCGCTATGGTGGGGACGCGGATCCGGGTCGCGAGCTCGGTCGCGGGTGAAGCGATCCGGGATGGAGCCCCGGCTCGAGGTGTTGCCGCACCATGGGCCGGGGCGCGTTCGTGTGTACGTGTCGCTGGCCGGTTACCGCACGCGCCTCAACCTCGCTCCCGTGGTCGAGGACCGCGACGTCTCACCAGCCCCGCTCTCGTCGTGGGAGCCGACGCTGCGAGCTTCGTCGGTGTGGCCGGGGCCCCTGGCGTCGTCCGCCGTCCCCGTGTCGCCGGCCTTCCGGGTGCCGGCAGCCTTGTCGCCGTCGACAGAGCGGTCGAGCTCGTCGTCGATGGACGTCCCGTGCTCGTGGAACGAGCGCCACAGCTCGATGCCTTCGAGTGACCCCTCCCGGATCTCCTGCACCAGCTGACGGGTCCAGCGCAGGTCGGTCTCGAGGTGGGCGCGCACGTAGTCCCACTCGATCCAGAGCAAACGTGGGAGGTTGATGTTGGCGTGCGTCGCGTCGAAGCTGGCGAGGGTGCGTTCGAGTTGCTCGCAGCGGCGTTCGAGCAGCGCGACCACTTCATCCGGGGGAAGGCCGGGGAGGAGCGAGAGCCCAGCCTCGAACTGGGTGTACTCCTTGACCGGCGTCATCAGCAGCTCCGACAGCCAGTCCTCGAACTCGGCTCGGCCGGCCGCCGTCGCCCGGTAGATGGTGCGCTCGGGACGGCGGCCCTCGCGCACCGTCTCCTGCGGCTCGATGAACCCGTGGGTGACGAGCTTGTCGACCACGGAGTAGAGGGAGCCGTAGTTGAGCTTGATGCTGCCTTCCTTGTGGCGCTCCCGAAGCGTGCGCGACATCTCGTAGGGGTGCATCGGCTTCTCCAGCAGGAGGCCGAGGACGACCAACGCCAGAGGGTTGGAGACCTTCCGTCGGCTCATCGCGCTCGTCCTCCTCCCGGCGCCGGGCCTGCTCATGCCCCGCCTGCTGGGACACCGCCACAGAATATCTCGTGAGTAATATTCGACTTCGAGTATTAGGAATTGATCACTCGTTGTCAAGTGACGAGTGTGACGTCGCGCAGCCGGGGCCGAAGGGCCGTCGCGGGCGCGGCTCGGTGGGGTCGACGACCCCACGCCGTGCCGAGGCGGCCACTTCTCGCATCGCCTGGGGCGGGGTCCCACCCAAGGGGTGGTCAGGGCGACGTTCGTGTGGTGCTCTCAGACCGCCCTGGGGCGTGTCCAAGTCCGGGCACGCCCCAGGGCGGGTGCTGTGCGGGCCTGCTCGCCCGCACAGCACAGCCGGCCGACGAGTCCAGAGGCCGACGAGTCCAGGGGTCGGCGAGATCAGAGAGTTGGCGAGATCAGAGCGGTGGTGAGATCAGCGAACGGACACGCGCCTCAGAGCCAGCCGTTGCGCTTGAACGACCGGTGCAAGGCGAAGCACGTGACAAGGATGACCGAGAGCACCGCCGGGTAGCCGAACCGCGACTCGGTCTCCGGCATGTACGAGAAGTTCATGCCATAGATCCCGGCGATCATCGTCGGGACCGCCATGATCGCCACCCACGCGGAGATCTTGCGCATGTCCTCGTTCTCGGCGACCGTGAGCTGCGCGAGGCTCGCCTGGAGGATCGAGGTGAGCAGCTCGTCGAACGCCGCGACCTGCTCGCGGACCCGGGTCAGGTGGTCCTCGACGTCGCGGAAGTACTCGCGGATCTCCGGTGCGATCAGCCGGATGGGACGTTCGGCGAGCTGGCGAAGTGGGCCAGCGAGGGGTGCGACAGCCCGCTTCAGCTCCAGCACCTGCCGCTTGAGCTGGTAGACGCGTCCGACGTCACGGGCGCCGCGGGCGGAGAACACGGAGATCTCGAGCTCCTCGATGTCCTCCTGGAGCCGGTCCACCGCGGCGAGATAGTGGTCGACGACCCGGTCGGCGACCGCGTGGAGGACCGCGGAGGGACCGTGCGCCAGCTGGTCTGGGTTGTCCTGGAGCTGACGGCGAACCTGGTGCAGCTCGTTGTGGTCGCCGTGCCGGACGGTCACCACGAACTCCCGCCCGACGAACACCATGACGTCGCCGGTCTCGACGACCTCGTTCGTGCTCGTCGGGTCGGGCTCCGGCCGGTACCGCACCGTCTTGAACACCGCGAACAGCGAGTCGTCGTAGCGCTCCAGCTTGGGCCGCTGGTGCGTGGTCACGGCGTCCTCGACCGCGAGCGGGTGCAGGCCGAACTGCTCGGCGATCCCAGCGAGCTGATGCTGCGTGGGCTCGAAGAGCCCGATCCACACGAAGCCGCCGCCTTCCCGCGCCTCACGAACGGCCTCGGCGTAGGAGGTCACGTCGTCGCGGCGCTTGCCGTCGCGGTAGAGGGCCCAGTCGACGACCGCGGACTCGAGCTCGTCGTGCGGCGTCCTCGATTCGACCAACCCGTGGCGGTCGGAGAGTTCCGAGCGACGGCGGAGTGCGCGCATCATCGCGCGCGCACGACCCTTGGCGAGAACGGCGTTGCGGCTCGGGCTGATCGGAGTGCTCCGCGCGGCCATGAGTGCGCACCTCCTCCAAGGTCTCGGAACGGAACTGTCCACTGGACCGGATCGAACGGGGCGGACGCCCTCCGAGGCCGACCGGTGCGAGCCGGCGAGCGAGATCGCGTGCTTCAGCGACCGCGGGACCGTCGGCGTCGGAGGGCGCGGGTACTGCCAGAATGGGCAGATTTCACCCGGTCCACCTCCTTCGTGCCGGGCCCCACGGGGCGAGATGAGACAGACAGACGGGCCTGCCCGGAAGACGTTCGGTGGACACCACGAGGCAAGCCGGGCAAGACGACCCGCGCGTCAGTTTAGCAGCGCCGAGCACGGTGCCTGGGGCATCCTCGAAGGAGGGCCCGTGGTGGTCACACCGCTTGGACGGATGTGTCCTCTCGGGGAGTCTCACGAACCGGAAGGGGTCCCGGATGTCCATGTCACTGCCGCTGCCAGAGCCGCCCTCGGGCATACGAATCGGCTCGTATCCCACCTACGCCGAGGCGCAACAGGCGGTTGACTACCTGTCCGACCACAAGTTCGCGGTCGAGAACGTCACGATCGTCGGCAGCGACTTGCGGCTGGTCGAACGTGTCACGGGGCGGCTCACGCAGGGTCGGGCCGTCGCGATCGGGGCCGGTGGTGGCGCGTGGTGGGGCCTGTTCGTCGGTGTGCTGATAAGCCTGTTCGCCGCGACCGGCGCGAGCGCGATCGCGTTGATCGTCGCCGGTGTGGTGATCGGCGCGGTGTTCGGCGCGATCTTCGGGTGGCTGGCGTACCGGGCGACCGGTGGCCAGCGCGACTTCACGTCCAGAACCCAGGTCGTGGCCGGCAGCTACGAGATCCTCTGCGAACCGGCGCACGCGGAGGAGGCCCGCAACCTGCTCGCGCGGTTCGCGCTCCATACCGGCAAGCTGTGAGGACACGTGCCGACGTCTGCACAGCTGTGGATCGTCCGGCACGGGGAGACCGCGTGGAGTCGGTCGCGGCAGCTCACCAGCGTCACCGACCTGCCGCTGACCGAGGAGGGCGAACGCGCCGCGCGAGCGGTGGGCGAACGGCTGGCGAGCACGAGCTTCGACCTGGTCCTTGCCAGCCCGTTGCGCCGGGCGCTCGACACCGCCCGGTTGGCCGGCTTCGGTGACCGGGTGAGGATCGAGCCCGACGCGCACGAGTGGCGGTACGGCGCCTACGAGGGGCGCACGACCGCGGAGATCCGCCGGGAGATCGCGGGCTGGTCGGTGTGGACTCATCCCGTGCCGGGCGGGGAGACGATTGCCGACGTGGCCCAGCGCGCCGACCGGCTGATCGAACGGATCCGACGTGACGTGCGCGAGCGTGCCCTGCTCTTTGCGCACGGCCACTTTCTGCGGGTCCTGGCGGCCCGCTGGGTCGGCCTACCGCCGGAGGTCGGCGCTCACCTGGTGCTCGACGTGGCCACGGTGTCCGTCCTCGGCTGGGAGCGCGAGGCCCCGGCGGTCGTCCGGTGGAACACGTGACCGGCGGGGGTGCGTCCGCTGGACGCCGACACCCAGACAGCCGAGGCGGACGGCTGCCGGCGTCGTCCGCGTCGGAGCACGTCGCTCACAGGTTCCAGGCCAGGAACGCCAGCTGGGCGGGCAGCATCCTCCGCCAGTAGCCCAACGTGTGCGCGCCTGGTTGGAAGCCGCCCGCGGGTCGCCGGTCGAGGCCGGCGACGAACGCCCGGGTCGCGGGCGCGAAGGGATCGTCGCGCCCGCAGTCGATGCGGAGCGGGATGTCGCGCAGCGCGGCTTGACGCGCGTACACGTCGTGGGCGCGGAAATCGGTGACGTCGTCGAACGCGCCCGGCCAGACGTCGTCGTAGGACCGCCACAGCGCCGGGCTCATCGCGACCGTCGCGGCGACCCGGTCCGGGTGCCGCTCGGCGAACAGCAGGGCGCCGTAGCCGCCCATGGACCACCCGAGCAGCCCGATGCGGTCGGTGCGCAGACCACGTTCGGCCAAGCGGGGGAGCAGCTCGTCGACGATCATGGCCTGGGGGTCGTCACCGTCGCGGCGACGGTGCCAGAAGCTCAGTGAGCCGCCGTCGACGGAGACGACGACGTACGGCGTGGGCCACTCCGCCACCGCGGCCGCCACGAACCGGTCGATCCCCAAGTCGGTGAAGGCCGACTGGTGGTCGCCGCCCCGGCCGTGCAGGGCGAGCACGACCGGAAGGCGCGCCGTCGTGGGCACGTCGGGCGGGTAGGACGCGGACCAGGTGACCCGCTGGCCGCGACGCGCCCGCGACCGGAACGACTTCGTCACCCGGGCCCCGGGAGTCACCGACGGGACGACGCCGTCGGGGCCGGTGAGGCCCAAAGCGGTGTGGAGGTGGACTCGACCGGGTAGCAGGCCGGCCTCGATGAACCCGACTCCGGCGGCTCCAGCGGCGAGGAACCCAGCACCACCGGCGAGCAGCGATCGGCGACTTGGCGGCATGCGGGCAATCGTGGCGGGGAACCGCACCGGCGATCAAGTACGCCGCGAGCGCAGGGAGCCCACAACCACGGGAACGCATCCCAGCGTGGTGACGGCGGCGGCAACCAAGGACCATGCGTAGCCGCTCACGTCCGAGACCGGCTGCGCGGGCCCTGGTCCGACGTCGCCTTGGACGCGTACTCGACCTGGCCGCTTCGTTCGGCCAGGAAACGAAGTTCGAGGGAAGTGAAGTCAATGCCCCCTGTCTCCGATGCGGCCCTCACCAAGGATCTGGACAGTGCGCTGTCGCTCTCGGTGCTGACGCAGTTGCCGGGGACCTTGCCTGAGCCACCGCACTCCCGTTCCATGCGCTCCTGGGCGGCCTTGGCGCGAGCGTCGTGGAAGACGTCTTGGTGTACTTCTTCAACGCCTTCTCGAGCTCTTCGGTGATCTCGAAGTGTGGCTTTGGGCCCTCGAACGAGCGGAAGACCTTGGCGTTCGTCTGAGCGACCAGAGCTTGGCAGTTGGCCCTCTTCGGAGAGCACGGCGGTCGTTCGGTGTACAAGGCGACGAGGTTCGTCCAGGGGACGTCGAGGTCATCGAGGAACTGCTTGATCCGTCGCTCCGACTGGGGGAAGAGTCGGTCACCGAGTCCGTCTTGGTGTTGTTGAACCGACAGACCAGCAGCAGCTCCCGCACCGACGGGCTGAGGTCGAGCACCTTGTAGAGGCCCGGAAAGACCTTCTTCAGTCAGTCCACTCGATGATGTTCTTCGGGTCGACCGGCTTCGTCGGCTTCTTTGTCGTGATGTCCGCGAGACCGCAGGCGACGTTGAGGTAGGGATCCATCCCGGAGCTGCCCGGGCCGTCGATGAGTTTCCGACGCTCGAAGGCGAGCGCGGCCATGGGGTGCTCGAGGTAGGGGCCCACCTTCGTCGAGACTCCTGGCTTCGGCTCGGGTGTTGCCGGCGCCTCCCTCGCGCCGAGGGAGGCGACGAAGGCCAGGACGATCGCGAGCGGACACCCAAACGTCCACGCGCGCCGGCTCATGACGAACCCCCCGTGAGTTCGTGCGGCCCTCGTATGGTCAGGAGGACATCACCGTGATCTGGCGCACCCGACGATCGGGTCGTCGGCCGTGAGCGTAAGGTCCGGCCGGGAAATGATGTCGAACGGTGATGTCGCCTAGGTCGGCAGGACGCCCCATCGGGTGAGGGCATAGAGCAGCCCGGGCGACGTGGGGAGGCGACGCACCTCCTCGAGCGTCACCCAGCGCGCGTCGGCGGCGTCGTCGCCGGGTCGTGGGTCGGACCGAGACGGGTCGACGACGGCACACTCGTAGTCGCGCACCACCTGGATGTCGCCGTCAGCGGTCGGGATCTGCGCCGTCCCCAGCAGGCGCCCCACCGTGACGGCGAGACCGGTCTCCTCCCAGACCTCGCGCACCACCGCGTCCTCATCACTCTCGCCAGGCTCGACCCGTCCGCCCGGCAGCGACCACAGCCCCATCCCGGGTGGTCGGCCGCGACGCACCATGAGCATCCGGCCGCTCGCGTCCTTGACGACCGCTCCCACACAGGGCACCCGCCGGCTCGCCACCGCGGCAGCATACGGCATCGCCGAGGAACCAGTCGCCGAGGAACCATGGGTCGCCACGTACCAAGGTCGACGAGTGACCGCTGGGTCGACGAGTGACCATGGACCCTTGACGCTCCACGGCGCACGGAGGAGCGTCGAACGCATGAGGGGCGATCCGCTTTGTCCGAGATGTCACGGCAAGCTTCGATCGCCGTCGGTGTGGGAAGCCAGCTGGACCTGTCCCGTCCACGGGCGCGTGGAGCCCCTGTGGCCGTTCGCCCAGCCCTCTACGGAGTTCATCACCTGGCTCGCCGACGAGATCCAGCTGCCGGCCTGGCTGCCGTGGCCCCTCCCGCACGGCTGGGTCCTCACCGGCGCTGGATACGCCGGGCGAGACCCGAAGTCCGCCCGGGCGAGCGTCGTCGCCTGCTCGGGGCCGAACCCGCTCGGTGGTGCCGGTGAGTTGATGCTCGTCGCCGAGGACATGGGTGTCGGGGTCGGCGCCGGATACGCCGCACTTCCCGGACCGGATCCGGGCGAGTCGATCGGTCGGGGCGGCCCCCAGGCGAAGGTGGAGGCCGCGGGACGGCTCACGCCGCTGTGGGTGGTGCCCGGTCCGGACGATCGCGCGATCTACGTCGGGGAGGCTGAGGGGCACTGGCTGTGGCTGGTGCTCTATCCCGAGACTGCTGGAGCGTTGCTGCTCGACCTGCTCCAGTTGGCGGATATGCGAGGGCTGGGACACGAGATCGAGCTACTTCCGTACGGCGCGTTGACGCCGCGCATGTACGAGCCGTGAGTCGACCATCTGGCGACAGGCGGCAGTTCCGGGCGTCGCAGACGTCGATGACGTGCGACGCAGGGTGAGAATGGGCGTGACTTCCAGGAGGCGTGGTGCGCATCGACCTTCACACGCACTCGAGCCGCTCGGACGGCACGGACTCACCAGCTGGGCTGGTCGAGCACGCTGCGGCGGCGGGGATCGACGTCGTGGGGCTCACCGACCACGACACGCTCGCCGGCTGGGATGACGCCATCCGAGCCGCCTGGCGTCACGGCGTGGGACTCGTGGTCGGTGTGGAGATCTCGTGTCGCCTCGCCGGAGCCAGCGTGCACATGCTCGCCTACCTGGTGGATCCGACCCATCCCGGGCTGCTCGCCATGCTGGAGTGGGTTCGCGACGCCCGGGCTGCGCGAGTACCCGCCCTCCTGGACCGGCTGCGCTCGTACGGCATGGACCTCACCATGGACGACGTGGCCGCGCACGCTCCCTCCACGGCGTCGGTGGGGCGGCCACACGTGGCGGACGCGTTGGTGAGCGCCGGGTACGTGGCCGACCGACAGGAGGCGTTCGAACGATGGCTTGGTGAGGGCAGGCCGGCCTACGTTCCGCACGACGCGCCCGAGCCGACCGAGGTGATCAGGACGGTCCTGTCGGCTGGGGGTGTCCCCGTCCTGGCACACCCTCGCGGTCGGAAGAGCCGAACCGTGCTCACCGACCAGGTCGTACGCCAACTCACCGCCGCGGGGATGGGCGGCATCGAGGTGGACCACCACGACCACCCTCCTGACGTCCGGGCAGAGCTTCGCGCCCTGGCGGCCGAGCTGGACCTGGTCGTCACCGGTTCCAGCGACTACCACGGTCGAGGCAAGGTCGAGCACGAGCTCGGCTGCCACACGACGACCGAGGAGGAGTTCGCTCGGCTGCTCGACCGCGCGCGAACGAACGCCGAGCGGGCGCAGCGACGCGTCCCGGAGTTCATCCCGCCTCGACGGTGACCTCAGCGGGGTCATCGACACGGCGGCTGAGTACGCCGTCGCGTCGAGCGGGGGTGGAGATTGGCAGGATGGCGGTATGACGACACCCCAGCAGCTCGGCTTCGACGCCATGCCGCGCCGGCTCTTCCGGGCGACGCCGACGCGGCTGCTGAGCTGGCTGGACTGCCCGCGTCGATACCGTTTCAGCTATCTCGAGCGTCCAACGCCGCCGAAGGGGCCGCCGTGGGCCCACAACAGCGTGGGTGCCGCCGTCCACACCGCGCTGGCTGGGTGGTGGCGGCTGCCACCGAACGAGCGGACGCCGCGTGCGGCCGGCGACCTCCTCGTGCGCTCCTGGATCGACGAAGGCTTCCGCGACACCGCGCAGAGCCTGCGCTGGCGCGACTACACCCGTGACATGGTCGAGCGCTACGTGGCGGAGCTCGACCCGTTGGACGAGCCGGTGGGTGTGGAGCGCACGGTCGCGCTGACCACGTCGACACTCGCGTTGTCCGGTCGGGTCGACCGGATCGATCAGCGGGTGCTCGACGCCGGCCACGGCGTCGAGCTGGTCGTCGTCGACTACAAGACCGGACGTCGAACACTCACCACCGCGGACGCCCGCACCTCCCTGGCCCTGGCGATCTACGCCGCCGCCGCGAGCCGCACGTTGCGGCGTCGCTGCCGTCGCGTGGAGCTGCATCACCTCCCGACAGGGGCGGTGGTGGCGTGGGACCACACACCGGAGTCGTTGGCCCGGCACCTGGCGCGCGCCGACAGCCTCGGTGAGGAGGTGGCGGCCGCGGAGGAGGCATACGCGCGAGGCCTGTCACCGAGCGCGCAGGACCAGCTCTTCCCGCCCCGACCCGGCCCCCAGTGCCAGTGGTGTGACTTCGCGGCGCACTGTCCCGAAGGCCGCCGCGCGTACCCGACCCGCCGCCCCTGGGAAGGTCTGGACTCCACCGTCGAGTGACGGAGTCACCGGCGCTGAACCTCGCCACGACACACACGCTCGCGCCGCGATCATCGGCGCCCTACCGTAGAGGCATGGATCTGCTCCGGCTGTTGGCTGAGCCGCGCAAGCTGTTCGGTGGCGCGACCGTCGTGCTCGCGGTCCTCGCCGGGCTCTGGGCGTTCGGGCAGTCGGAGGGTCGCATCACGACCGGCATGTACCTGCTGCTGCCGGTGGTCGTCCTCAGCGTCGTGGCGTGGAAGGTGGAGAGCGCCGTCAAGGGGTGGCTCTATCTCTTCGTCGGCTGGGCGCTCGCCATCGTCGCCTACGGCGCCTTGTTCCCGATGGGGCTGTGAAAGGCCGCCGACCGGCGTGTTCGCTGGGTTGCGGACGGGGCGGTGAGGCGGAGGCACGGGCGCTTCGTGTGGTGGCGTGACGGCGCCACGCCGGGACATTTGCGATCGTTGCCGAGTCGTGACAATCTTCACCCGTCCACGTTCTGGACGCCCTGGTGCTCGTCCACGACCTGGGCGGACCACCGCACGCAGGACGCACGGAGGGAGGGGCTTCACGGATGAAGCACGCCAGCCACCGGCGCCCGCGTCGTCGACGTGGACGGGTGGTGGCGGCGACGACGTCCGCCCTCACGTTCGTGGTCGCTCTCCTCGGCGGTGCGGGCGTGCTGCCGGTGGACCTGTCGCCGACCAGCGTCACGGCCGAGGCCGACCTCGCCGAGCGCACCCGAGTCGTCGCGGACCGAGCGAGGCGGGACACCTCACCAGCGCCCTCGCCGCGGACGACCACCGCATCGGCCACACCCTCACCACGACGCCCCAGCCCCAACCCCACGGCACTGCCACCGGGGAGCGGGAGCGGTAAGCGCATCGTCTACGCGTTGTCCGCGAACCGCGTGTGGCTGGTGAACGAGCGCAACGAGGTGGTCCGCACCTACCTGGTCTCGGGCACCAGGTTCAACCAGGTCCGGCCCGGTACGTACAAGGTCATCCGCAAGCGGCGCTACACCACGAGCTGGCACGGCACCGAGCGGATGCAGTACATGGTGACGTTCACCTTCGGGCGCAACGCGGCCATCGGCTTCCACGACATCCCCGTCGACATCAAGACAGGCAAGCCGGTGCAGCGGCTGGACCAGCTCGGTCAGTCGTTGTCCGACGGCTGCGTGCGCCAGGCGCGGCCGGACGCCAAGGCGCTGTGGGACTTCGCGCCGCCCGGCACTCCCGTCATCGTCCTGGCGTGACCGAGGGTGGCGGGCCGGGTGACCGACCTGCGGCGACGCTCCCGCGTAGCCCGCTCCTGAGCAAACCGTGCCGCTGAGGGGTGCACTCCTGGGCTACGTGGAGGACGTGTCCTGCTCGCCGGGGCCGGAGGTCGTGGCCTCGCCACGGATCACACCGCGCCAGCGCCGGATCCGACGCCGCCGCCGCGTCGAACGCTGCGCACCGGGGTTCGACGCGTCAGCCGGCTGCGCATCGGACGACACCGCTTCGGCCCCCTCCGTTGCGTCTGTGCTCTCGACGGCCTCAGCGCTCGATGCGGCGTCGGTCCTCGCTGGCGCGTCAGTGGTCGGCGTCCCTTCCTCGACCGGGACTCCGCGCCGCAGGCGGCGCCGACGACGACGTCTGGTGCGGCGTTCCGTGCGCTCCTCGCCGTCTCGCGTCTCGGTGCCCTGGCGGGACCGCCGACCACGCTCCTCACGGCGACCTCGGCGATCGTCCTCACGCCCTCGGCGGGAACGCCGCCGGCTCCGGCCGGTCGCGGTGATCTGCGAGGAGCGGGGCTCGCCCACCCGTCCACCGGCGTCCTTCGGGATGCCGAGGTCGTGGTAGAGGTGCTCGGACGTGGAGTAGGTCTCGACCGGCTCGTCGAAGGGCAGCTGGAGAGCGGCGTTGATGGCCTTCCACTTCGGGACATCCGGCCAGTCGATGAAGGCCACCGCGATGCCGGCCGCGCCGGCCCTGCCGGTCCGTCCGATCCGGTGCAGGTAGGTCTTCTCGTCGTCGGGGCAGGTGTAGTTGACGACGTGGGTCACGCCCTCGACGTCGATCCCGCGGGCCGCGACGTCGGTCGCGACCAGGACGTCCACCTCGCCCTGCCGGAACGCGTCCAACGCTCGCTCCCGGGCGACCTGACCCATGTCACCGTGGATGGCGGTGGCGGCGAACCCGCGCTCGGCGAGGTCGTCGGCCACCCGCTGCGCGGCACGCTTGGTCGTGCAGAAGACCATGACCTTGCCACGGTTCTCGGCCTGGAGGACACGGGCGAGCACCTCGGGCTTGTCGAGCTCGTGGCAGCGGTAGACGAACTGGGCGGTGGCCGGAACGACCTCGCTCTCGCCGGCCGCCTCCGCCCGCACGTTGACCGGATGGCGCATGTGCCGGCGAGCCAACGCGACGATGTCAGCCGGCATGGTCGCCGAGAACAGCATCGTCTGGCGCAGCTCGTGGGTGAGCTCGATCAGCCGCTCGACGTCGGGCAGGAAGCCGAGGTCGAGCATGCGGTCGGCCTCGTCGAGCACCAGCACCTTGACGTGGGAGAGCGTCAGGGCGCCGCGGTCGGCGAGGTCCAGGAGTCGGCCCGGGGTGCCGACCACGACGTCGACCCCCTTCGCCAGCGCCTCCAGCTGCGCCTCGTAGGCGACGCCGCCGTAGACGGTGATGATCCGGGTGCCGAGCAGCGCGGCGGCGGCGGTGAGGTCGTCGGCTACTTGAATCGCGAGCTCGCGGGTCGGCACGACGACCAGGGCCTGCGGCTTGCCGGGCGCGTCGAGGTGGGCGTAGTCGCGGTCTCGAGGCCCGACGATGCGCTGGAGCAGCGGGATGCCGAACGCGAGCGTCTTGCCGGTGCCCGTCCGCGCTTGCGCGATCAGGTCACTGCCGGTGAGCGCGATGGGGATGGCCATCTCCTGGATCGGGAACGGCTCGGAGATGCCGACGCGCTCGAGCGCCTCAACGATGTCGGGCAGCGCCCCAAGATCCTTGAACGTCGTCAGTGCTTCTCGCCCTTTGCTCATGACGCCCGGCGGCGTGGTGGAGTCGGGGTGGGAGAGGGGCCTTCCCCGGCGGTGCCGAGGAGCCGCCACCCGCTAGGCACAGGGGAGGCGGTCGGCCGCCTCCTCGTTGCGCAGTCTATCCGTCGTCCGCCCCGAGTCCGGGGCGACGTTGGCGCGGCACCTCCTCGGCGTCGACAGGGCAGGCAACCAGACCATCTTCGGACGTGTGGGCGCCGGGTACTGAAACCGCCCGTCGCGGGTCGCTCTAGGCTCGAGCTATGAGCGAGAGCGAGCCGCGAGCGGTCGAGCAGGACACGAGCTTGGCGGGTGTCGCGGCCTACGACGACCCGGTCTACCGGGAGGCCGTCATCGACCTGCTCGGGGTCCTCGCCTACGGTGAGCTGACGGCCTTCGAGCGGCTCGCGGACGACGCCACCTTGGCACCGACCCTGGAGGACAAGGCCGCGCTCGCGGCGTTGGCCGTGACCGAGTTCCACCACTTCGAGCGGCTCCGGGACCGACTGCAGGACCTGGGTGTCGACCCGGTCGCCGCCATGGAGCCGTTTCGGACCGCGCTCGACTCCTTCCACCGCCACACCGCTCCGTCGGACTGGCTGGAGGGCCTGGTCAAGGCGTACGTCGGCGACGGGATAGCCACGGACTTCTACCGCGAGGTCGCTGCCCTCGTCGATGCCGACACCCGAGCGCTCGTCTTCGAGGTGCTCGAGAACTCCGGGCAGGTGAGCTTCGTCGTCGACCGGGTTCGCAAGGCGATCGCGGACGACCCCAGGGTCGCCGGCCGGCTCGCACTGTGGGGACGCCGCCTGGTCGGGGAGGCGCTTGCCCAGGCCCAGCGAGTCGCGGCCGAACGAGACGCCTTGACCGCCCTCCTCGTGGGCGGAGTCGACCGACCGGGGATGGACCTCGCGGCGATCGGGCGGATGTTCGCCCGACTCACCGAGAAGCACGTCCAACGCATGGCGACGCTGGGCTTGGACGCCTGAACGAGGCGACGCCCCCTCGTCGAACCGCCGGTCAGATCCTGCTACCGCGGCGCGCGGTGAGGCTCGCCGCGATGATGACGAAGATCGCCGCCACCGCGATGCTGATCAGCCACCGAATCCAGTCGACCCCCGAGGTCTCGGCGACCCCGAAGAGCCCAGCCAGCCAGTAGCCGACCAGGACACCGGCGATCCCGCAGATGACGGTGAGCCACAGCGGGATGTTGTCGCGGTGCTTGGGAGCCACCCACTTGCCGAGCAGGCCGATGATGATCCCCGCGATGATGACGCCGATGATGCTCAAGGGCCATCCCTCCCTCCCCGGCCACGCTACTCCGGAGAGGCGGAGAGTGGTGGGCACATGACGCTGTGTTGTGGCGTCGAAGGGGGAAAACCAGGACGAAACGGGCTCCCCTGTGCCGCACGGCCCGGGGGCGTCACATGGCGCCGAAGCCGATGCGGCGCAGCTGCGGCCCGATCTCGATGTAGGCGATGCGGTCGGCGGGGACCAAGACGCGGCGGCCCTTCTCGTCGACCAGGCTGAGCAGGCCGTCGGACGCCTGGAGAGCCTTGCTCACGGCGGCTTCGATGTCCTCGGGCCGCTCGTCGCTCTCGAGCACGATCTCCCGCGGAGCGTGCAGGACGCCGATCTTGACCTCCACAGGTCACCCTCTTTCGCTTCCGAGTGGGCCTCGGCCAGGCCCGGTCGTTCCGAGCGATCGGTCCGTGCCCCTGGGGGACGAGCCAGGACCGCCGTTGTCGAGGCTAGCCCAGACCACCACCAGTCGGTGGCCCGCCCCGGTTCGCCGAGGGTGGCGAAGCCTGCTGGGAGGACCCGGGGCGCCAGGCCAGCCCGCGCCGGGCGCCAGGTTCACCCTTCGGTGCCGGCCCGGGGGAACCCACGGATGCCGCGCCAGGCGAGCGTGGCGAGGAATCGCGCCGCTTCCTCACGATCGATGGAGCCGCCGCTCGACACCCACCACCGGGCCGTCACCTGGCCCATCCCGGCCAGCCCAGCGGCGAGAAGCATCGACTCCTCCCGGGGCAGGCCGGTGTCCTCCTCGATGACCTGGGAGATCGCCTCCGCGCAATCGCGGCTGACCCGATCCACGCGTTCGCGGACGGCCGGCTCGTTGGTGAGGTCGGACTCGAAGACCAGACGGAACGCGCCCTTCTCGTCGCCCACGAAGCCGAGGTAGGCGTCCATGGTCGCCCAGACGCGCTGCTGGTTGTCGGTGGTGGAGGCGAGCGCGGAGCGCACCGCTTCGACGAGCTCCTCGCACGAGGCGTCCAGCAACGCGAGGTAGAGGTCCAGCTTGCTCGGGAAGTGCTGGTAGAGCACGGGCTTGCTGACGCCCGCGCGCTCGGCGATGTCGTCCATGGAGGCGGCGTGGTAGCCGACTGAGACGAACACCTCGCGTGCGGCGTCAAGGAGCTGCGCGCGCCGCTCCTGCCGGGGCATCCGGCCGCTCCGTGGGCGAGTGTCGGACATCGTCACCTCGATCCCTCCTCACTGCCGGCCCTCGTCACCGCCGGCGTGGGCAGGCCGGGCCCCGGCAGGTCACCACGGCGATCTCGTCGAGACCACCTCGTGGTGGCTCAGCGGCCTCACTGGTACTCATCGTCTTCGTCGATGTCGACCCTGAGCTGCTGTTCGAACACGTCAGCGACGGGCGCTTCCAGGTCGAGCTGGTCGGCCCGCAGCTCGACCTGCTCGTCGTCCTCCTCCTCGTCGACCGGCGTGTTCTCCAGCGCGTCCTCGTACGGGACCTCGATGTCGGACACGGCGCTCGCCTCCTCTGCTCGGCCGAGTCTGTGGCAGTCGGCGACTCCCGTCGCCCACTCGAACCGCCGGGAGCCGGACGGGTGCCCTTCGGCGACACCTGCGAGGTTGGCCACGAATGACCACCCCACGGTCGTCGCCGGCCGGGACCGCCCGCCTAGCCACGACACTAGCGGTGATTCGGCCAGGAAGGTACGACGAGCGGGACGGCGTCCGGGGCAGGCGCCACGCAGCGCCACCAACCCGCCGAAAGTGGCTCTCGCCCGGGACGGTCCGGCGAGGGGGTCGCTGTCCGGCTTCTCACCTGCTCCCGGCTTCTCACCTCGCGGTGTTCGCCTGAGCCCGCGAGCTCCCGGGATCCTCCGGCTCAGGGAAGCCGTTGCCGGGTCGTGGTCAGCGGCGCGAACAGGTCGCCCATGGCCTGGATGCGGTCGAGCACGTCGGTCGCCTCGAAGGTGAGGTCGCCCACGGTCCGGCACGCCTCCACCTCCTCCCACGTCACGGGCGTGGAGACGGTCGGTCGCTCCAGGCCACGCAGCGAGTAGGGGGCGACGGTGGTCTTGGCCGGGTTGTTCTGACTCCAGTCGAGGAAGACCTTCCCCTTGCGCAGCGACTTGGTCATCGACGCCACGACCAGGTCGGGATGGTCGCGCGCGAGCCGCTCAGCCAGCTCGCGCGTGTAGGCCGAGGTGGTCTCGCCCGGCGTCTCCTCCACGGGCACGTACAGCTGCATCCCCTTCGAGCCGGAGGTCTTCGGCCACGCGCGCAGGCCGTCGGCGTCAAGCAGATCACGGAGCAGGAGCGCGACTCGACAGCACGCCACCAGGTCCGCGGGTGGCCCGGGATCGAGGTCGACGACCACGAGATCCGGGTGGTGGACCCGGCCTCGCGGGCCGACGCGCCACTGCGGCACGTGCAGCTCGAGTGCCGCGAGGTTGGCCAGCCAGACCAGCGTCGCGAGCCGGTCGACGACGACGTACTCGACGACCTCCGATCCGCGGGTGCTGCCCGGGGAGTCGATGGTCACCGTGCGCACCCAGGAGGGTGTGCCGCGCGGTTTGTTCTTCTCGAAGAAGGCTTCGCCCTCGACGCCGTCCGGCCACCGTTTACGCGTCAGCGGCCGGGACTCGAGGTGGGGGAGCAGGACGTCGGCGACCCGGCTGTAGTAGTCGATGACCTCGCCCTTGGTGAACCCGGTGCGCGGATAGAGCACCTTGTCGAGGTTGGACAGCTGCAGGACGTGCCGGTCCACACGCACGCGGACGGTCCCGCCGCTGTCGACTCCCATGCACCCATCCTTCTCCCCACCGCCACACCGCGTCGTGATCCCGGGGTGAACGGCGTGCCGCGAGGCCGTGGATAGGCTCGCCGTCATGCGCTACCGCTTCTTGGGGACGTCCGGCCTGCGGGTGTCCGTCGTGGGCCTCGGGTGCAACAACTTCGGTTCCCGGCTCGACCTCGACCGCACCCGTGCTGTGGTCGACGCCGCGCTGGACGCCGGGATCACGTTCTTCGACACGGCCGACTCCTACGGCAACCGGGGTGGTTCGGAGGAGCTGCTCGGCCAGGTGCTCAAGGGCCGGCGTGACCAGGTGGTGCTGGCCACCAAGTTCGCGAGCGAGATGGGCTACGGCCCGGCCGCGGGCGCGCCGGGCGGTCGCGCCTACATCCGACGTGCCGTCGAAGCCTCGCTGCGGCGGCTGCGGACCGACTACATCGACCTGTACCAGATCCACCGTCCCGACCCGCACACCCCGATCGCGGAGACCCTCGCCGCTCTGGACGAGCTGGTGAAGGAGGGCAAGGTCCGCTACATCGGCCACTCCAACTTCCCCGCCTGGCGCCTCGCCGAGGCCGCGCACGTGGCTCGGGAGCTGGGGACGACGCCGTTCGTGTCGGCGCAGAACCACTGGTCGCTGCTGGAGCGCGGTGTCGAGGCCGACCTCGTGCCCGCGGCTCGGCACTACGGCCTGGGTGTGCTGCCGTACTTCCCGCTCGCCAACGGCCTGCTGACCGGGAAGATCCGACGTGGCCAGCCAATCCCGGCCAACTCCAGGCTTGCCGGACGTGAGGACTACGTGACCGAGGAGAAGCTCGACAAGGTCGAGGCGCTGGTGAGCTGGGGTGAGCGGCACGGGCGGTCGCTCCTGGAGATCGCGATCGGCGCGCTCGCCGCCCAGCCCGGCTGTGCCTCGGTCATTGCCGGCGCGACGAGTCCGGAACAGGTCAAGGCGAACGCCGCCGCTGGGGAGTGGGAGCCGACCGCGGAGGAGCTGGCGGAGATCGACGCGATCGTCGCGCCGCCAGGAGCGTGACGCCCGCCGGCGGCCGGTCCCCTGGGCGGTCCCCAGGTCGAGCATCGCTCGTTCCAGGCCGAGCACCGCTCGTTCTGCCGCGACGCCGGAGCCACCACGGCTGGCGGTGGACGGGTGCGGGACCGTCCGACCGGTGCTGGAGCACCGGTGCGGGAACATGGAAGGCATAGCGCCGGTTGGTGTCGAAGAGATCCGACCACGTGAGGAGTCGCCTGTGTCCCTGCCGCCTCTCGTCGAACCAGCGGACGAGCTCACCGTCGACGAGGTTCGCCGCTACTCCCGGCACATCATCATTCCCGAAGTGGGCATGACCGGGCAGAAGCGACTGAAGAACGCCAAGGTCCTGGTCATCGGAGCCGGCGGCCTCGGAAGCCCTGCCCTCCTCTACCTGGCCGCCGCCGGGGTGGGCACGCTCGGCATCGTCGACTTCGACGTCGTGGACGAGTCCAACCTGCAGCGCCAGGTGATCCACGGGCAGAGCGACGTGGGCAAGTCCAAGGCCGTCTCCGCCAAGGAGTCGATCGCCGAGGTCAACCCCCACGTCAACGTCATCCTCCATGAGGAGCGGCTGGACTCCTCCAACGCGCTGGAGATCTTCTCCGGCTACGACCTGATCCTCGACGGCACCGACAACTTCGCGACCCGCTACCTGGTCAACGACGCCGCGGTCATCCTCGGCAAGCCGTACGTGTGGGGCTCGATCTTCCGGTTCGAGGGCCAGGTGAGCGTGTTCTGGGCCAAGTACGGCCCCCAGTACCGCGACCTGTACCCGGAGCCCCCGCCGCCGGGCATGGTGCCGTCCTGTGCTGAGGGTGGCGTGCTCGGCGTGCTCTGCGCGTCGATCGGCTCGGTCATGGTCAACGAGGCGATCAAGCTCATCACCGGTATCGGCGAGCCGCTCATCGGCCGGCTGCTGATCTTCGACGCGCTGGAGATGAGCTGGCGTGAGCTGAAGATCAACAAGGACCCGAACACCCCGGAGATCACCGAGCTGATCGACTACGAGGCGTTCTGCGGCGCGATCTCGGACGAGGCGGCCGCGGCGATCCAGGACTCCACGATCGACGTGCGCACCCTCAAGGAGTGGCTGGACGCCCGCGAGCGGGGTGAGCGCGACTTCGTGCTGGTGGACGTCCGGGAGCCCAACGAGTACGAGATCGTCAACATCCCGGGCTCGATCCTCATCCCGAAGGGCGAGTTCCTGACCGGCGAGGCGTTCGAGAAGCTGCCGAAGGACAAGCAGATCGTGCTCCACTGCAAGGTGGGCGGTCGTTCGGCGGAGGCCCTCGCCGCGGTGAAGGGCGCGGGCTTCTCCGACGCCGTGCACGTCGCGGGCGGCATCTCGGCGTGGGTGAGCCAGATCGAGCCGCACAAGCCGTCGTACTGACCGGTTCGGGACGTCTCGGGGGCCGGCCGTGGCTCACGGCGCGCGTGAGGAGTACGTCGAGCAGGTCCTGTCGGTCGTCGAGCGCATCCCGGCCGGCAGGGTGATGACCTACGGCGACGTCGCCGAGTTCCTCGGCAAGGGCGGGCCCCGCCAGGTCGGGTGGGTGATGTCCCACTTCGGCGGGGCCGTGCCGTGGTGGCGGGTCGTCCGCGCGGACGGGCGGCCCGCCGACTGCCACGCGGGTGAGGCGATCCGTCGGCTGCGCGCGGAGGGGACGCCGTTCGCCGGACTGGCGAGCGAGCGGGTCGACATGGCTCGCGCGCGCTGGGACGGCGCGTAGGGCGTGACGTTCGTCGGCGTCGCGGCGTTGCGGCTGGATGCGTGCCGCCGCGGCCGTCTGCCGAGCTCACTCCCCACCGCCGTGCGAGTTCGGCCGGTCGCGATTCGGGCAGGGGAGTGGTGTGACCGAACGCGTCCGGGTGCGGCTCACCGGCACCAGCGCGACCATGCTCGCCACGCTCTACGGGCGGGCCCTCGACGCTGAGTCCGCCGCTCCGATCTTGGGTGATCCGCTCGCCCGAGCGATTGTGGCGCGGATCGACACCGACTTCGATCGCTTTGGGCTGAGTCGGGACGAGGTCGTCAGCGTGGCGATCCGCGGGCTGTACCTCGACCGCGCGACGTCGGATCTGCTCGCGGGCATGCCCGACGCAGCGGTGCTGCACCTGGGCTGCGGACTGGACACGCGGCCCTGGCGGGTCGATCCGACGGCTCGTCATCGCTGGTATGAGGTCGATCTCCCCGAGGTGGTCGAGCTGCGCCGGCTGCTGCTTCCCGACCGGGCCGGCGTCCACCGGATCGCGACCTCGGTCACCGCGCCTGGATGGTTGGCCGACGTGCCGGCGAGCCAGCCGGTCGTCGTCGTGGCGGAGGGTGTCGTCCAGTACCTCGCGCGGGCTGACCTGATCCGGCTGCTGCAGGGAATCGTCGTGCGCTTCCCTCGAGGTGGGATCGCGTTCGACGCCTGGAGCCCGCTCGGCGCGTGGCTCGGTCGGTTCGAGCGGACGATTCGGGTGACCCGAGCGAGGCTCGGCGGGTGGGGCTTGGCGGATCCACGTGAGCTGGAGGTGCCCGGTCTGCGGCTCGTGTCCGTCCTCGATCTCCTTGACGTACCCGAGACCGTGAGGTTCACCCTGCCGACCCGGGTGCTGGTGAGCCTCATGCGGAGGGTCGCGCCGTTGCGACGGATCGGGATGATCCTGCGCTACGAGTTCGGCGAGGCCTCGTCTGGCGTCGGCTGAGCTGACTTCTCCCTGGGGTCGGGGACCTCGGCGGCTCCGCCGCTCTCCGCCGGTGGCTCGTGGTCGCACTCGCTCTGGGCCAGGTGGTCGAGGTCGTGCCGGATGGCGCGGACGAGTGCGGGGAACCCGACGATGAGGGCGTCACGCTCGGACTCTGTCATCGCGGCCATCCAGCGGACGTAGTGCCCGTGGAAGTGCGCGGCGATGCGGGCGTGGGCGGCGCGGCCACGGTCGGTGATGCGCAGCCGGTAGAGGCGGCGGTTGCCGGGATCGCGCTCGCGTTCGACGAGGCCCTTGCGCTCCATATCGGCGACCATGCGGCTGACCGTGCTCTTCTCCAAGTGGACGCGTTGGGCGAGGTCGCGTTGGGACATCGGGCCCGCGAGGTCGAGCTCGTGGAGGGCGACGGTCTGCGACAAGGAGACCTCCTCGCCAGGCACCGCTCGGTCAGGCTGGAACGCACCGGCCAGCCGCACCAGCTCCATGAGCGCCGCATGGAGCCGCGCCACCTCGTCGTCCGCCATCCGATCCTCCGCCAGCCCGCCCGCGAGTTGAGTTGTGTCATACAACTGTCCAAGGTACTCTCGGCACAGTTGTACCGCACAACTTAGAGGAGAGGTCATGGGGGCAGGCCACGATCACCATCACCACCACTTCCTTCACCTCAGTGGCGGATCGGGGACCTTCGAAGGCTGGCGCAGTCGCGTGTACAACGTGCTGGCCCGGTGGCCGATGCGCGGCGTCTACCGGCGGATCGCGCAGGAAGTCGCGGCCATGGCGCCGAAGCGAGGGGCGGTCCTCGATGTGGGGACCGGGCCGGGCGTCCTCCTCGTGGAGCTCGCGCAGCGGCGTGCCGACCTCACGCTCACCGGCGTCGACCTGTCCGCCGACATGGTGGCGTTAGCTCAGCGCAACCTCGCGAAGGTGGCCGACCGAGCCTCGGCGCGGGTCGCCGACGTCGCCTCCTTGCCGTTCGCCGACGAGTCGTTCGACCTCGTCGTGTCGTCGTTCAGCCTGCACCACTGGGAGGAGCCGGAGGCGGCGGTGGCGGAGCTCGCTCGAGTTCTGCGGCCGGGTGGCGCGCTGGTGATCTACGACTTCACCCGCGCGCCGTTCGACCGTCTCGAGCAGGGTGCTCGGGAGCGGTCGCTGTTCACGGGCGCGCCGAGCCAGCGGACGCCCTTCCGCGCTGGGCTGCTCATCCCAGGCGCGTCTGTCCGCTACGTGATGACGGCGGCGGGTGCCGACTCCCCGCGTCCGCGCTGAATGGGAGTGCGGACTCTGTGCTCGAGAGCCGTGGATCCTCCGAGCGAGAATGCGGAACGCGCTGGAAGGCGCACCTGTCTGGCAGGGTCCGTCGAGCCTCGCACCCGCGGTGGGCGCGGCCGCTCGATACTGGGGCGTGGTCGCGGGGCTGCTCGAGTTCGTGGCGAGAAGGATGTCTTGGCGAGATCGACGATACCGCGTAGCAGCCGCTCGCCGTCCGGCGTGCTTTCATCGTCCCAGTACCACAGTTCGAGCACGTCTGTGCCCCGAAGGACGCTAAGGCGGACGTCAGCATCCATGGTGATAGGGCTGTGGGACGCGAAGACGCAGTGCCTTTCACCAAGTCCAGTCAGGTCCGGAAATCGGATCCTCGCTGCACCCGCGTCCCTAGTATGGCCTACCTCTCTTCTTTCGGAGTCGCAACTTTTTTTAAAAGCCTTCTCCGCTTTCGATCTTTGCTTGTATCGATCTACCTTGATCACAAGGTCTCTATGCTTGTGGGGAGTGGGATCGGATACCGGACCAGGGATGCGATTCGTTCCTCGCCGATGACGGAACACAGGTCATCGGGAAGTGACGACGATGTCTGCGTCTGTCTGGTCGGTGAAGGCGATGCGGGCGGTGATGAGGGTGCGGGCGACGTGGGTGCTGACGTGGATGGATCCGAGATAGACGGGGGCGGTGAAGGTGGCGATGAGGTAGGCGACGGTGTGGTCGACGCTGGTGAGGTCGTGGCGGGCGGTGGTGACGTAGCCGACGGCGAGCCGGACGCGTTGAGAGCGAACGGCACCACGAGGAGAGAGGCGCCCACGAGACCTGCGATGACGCCCACCTCGAGAGCGCCTCGACGGGAGTCGATCAGGCTCCCAACGCCCCGGGGCGCGCAAGGCGTGTCGGGCGCCGATGGTGCCGAAGACCGATGTCCGGGAGGCGTGCCAGGGTGCGTCATCAGCCTACTGACCTCCTCCTTCAGCAACGACTTATCAGCTCGGGGATCGTCGGGCAGCCGTTACAGGTTGCTGAGGATGTGCTTGGCGAGTTCGATGGCATCCTGCCTCATAGGCGCTACATCCTGCAGCGGAGCTCCGGAGCTCGTCATTGGGCCTTTCATGTGACACAGGATCCCCGCTCGGCACCGGGCTTGAGCCGATTCACAACTTCGCAAGGATGTCTTTGGCGAGTTGAACGGCATCATGTAAAGGCTGTTCTCCGTCTGGTGCTTGTCGGCTGTAGGTGACGAGAAGCAAATCTGTGCCGCGAAGGATAACAAGGTCAACGTCGGCCACCTTGGATGTCCGGTTGTAAGACGCCGAGGCACAGTGTCGTTCGCCAAGTCCGGGAAATTCCGGGACAGGAACAACAATGGCGCCGTTGCTACCCGGGACACGTGGCAGTTCGTCGCAGCTTTGCTCAAATCCTCTTGCAATACGGGCTCTTCCAATCCCTTCTCTTCGGATAGCGAGAATCCCTAGATAGTCACGAGGGGGTCCTGACTCAAGGGAGGAGGCAGCAGTGCACCGGCGAAAGGAACCGCCACCCGTATCTTCGTGGGAGCGTTTGACGACTGGATTCCGTACGAGGGTGGCTAGCCGTTGCTCATCAATCACCGAGCACAGATCCAGCGGCAATGGTCGTGAGATCGTTGGCCCCTCTGGCGAGGATGGCTTCTCTGGTGAGCCAGCCAGAAACCCGGGCCTGTCGAAGACGGCAACCATCGTTGCGGTGAGCACGCAGATGCCCACGACGGCGCCGATAATTGTGATCTCGAACGCACCTCGGCGGGATCTAACCAAGCTGCGAATGCCACGGTCCGACCGAGATTCGACGGGGTCAGGAAGTGGAGCCTCCGGTCTTGGGGATGATTGGTGATGCATCATTCGTCCTCATCGATTTCCCATCCGTCAGTATCGCTGATAACGGCTTTCGGTCGAGGCCAGTGGTCGCCAGGTAAGTCGTGATTGGAATATATTATCGTCTCCAGTTGGGCCAAAACGCGAAGGAATTCCTCCGCTGCTCTATCGTAGGCCTCCCAGGCGTCAGTAATACCATTGACAAAAATTTCGGCGAGCTCGCCTGGCTTCCCGAGAATATCTGGCGTGAGAACGCCGCTCCCGACTCTCGCGATGCCGCCCAGAACTCGCAGGAGTACACGGCCAATGTCGGCCCAATAGCCGCTCACGGCTGATGCGCATTCTGTGAGGAGCGGATTCAGTGCATTTGCTAGGTTACTGACGTGATCGATTGCCGCTTTCTGGGCGGGCAAGAGATCAGCGTATGCGTCGGCGGCATCACCGGTCCACGGGCCGATCACCTCCATCGAGGCTTCAGTGAGATACGCTCCTTGACCGCTAATGGGCCCAGCTACATTCTTGCTCCAAGCTGTTGCCACGTCGTTGAGCACTTCTGGATCGCCGAAGTCGTGCAGGTAGCCAAGGAGGAGGTCGACGTGCTTCGTTATTTTTTCCCAGGCTTTGTCAAGATCGTCTCTGTAATTCGCATACAGCACCGAGTATGTCCCAGAGATGACAGGACCCAGGGGGCCAGCAAGGAGTGGGACTCCGAAGATAACGAGAAAGTCGTCGAAATTCAGATCGAACAGTTTTTTGAAGTCGTCGAGAAATTCGTTCAGATTGGCTCTGATGCTTTCTTCTAAATCTATTGATCGTTCACTGCGCTCCAAGGGATGTGTGTTGAAGGGGGGCTTGTGGTCTACCATCCGAGCAGCTCCTCCATGGACTTCTCGAAACGGCGAAGCAACTCGCGGATCTCCTCCTCGGTGCCGTCAGTTCGGTTCGCAACGATCATGAGCCGGAAGCCGATGTCGCGGAGGACATCTTGTCCTTCCCACAGCAGGTCGGCGATCTTGTGGCGCGCTGCCTCATAGATCGCAGTGATACCAGTTTCGGAGTCATCGTTGGTATCGGTATCGCCCTTATCTTGCGTAGCGCGTTCGGCAATTGTCGAGAAGTGGTCCCTGGTGAGGCACAAGCGTTGGGCTTCCCTCCAGGCTTGCCCAAGGACCGCGGCCGCGTTGATCCAGCGCTCGGCATCCCGCCTCATCGCGGCGACGGGGTAGGAAATGTCACGCCTTTCGTATGCCATCTTCAGTCGTCCTCCTGCCGCAGCCACCGCAAGAACGCGTGTGGATCGCTCGTCAGGGCGAGCGCACGGTCAGTCGCTGGCGTAGGTGTCAACGGAGTGGAGTCGCGAGCACTTTGGAGGCAGGCGTACGCCGCGCCGAACGCCTCCTTGACCACGCTGACGACCCGCGCCGTGGAGGCTGCGGCGAGCCAGTCCTCGTCGATGGTGACTCCTACTAAGGCTTCCGCTGTGTTGAGAGTGATCCGGACCACGTGTCGTGTGTCGCTGCCTGTGTAGTCCACGGTGGTGTTCGTCTGTCGACGACGAAGGACCTCGGACGCCTCGGCGCTGACCGCCTTGAGGAGGCCAGCGATGCGACCCAATGCCCTGAGCTGGTCTTCAAGGGAAAGTCGACGCCAAGCCTCTGGAGGAAGGGCCGGAACGGTCGGCCTGTCTCGTTGTTGCGTTTTGTTCCTCAACGCCTCGAGATACTTGAGCCGGGCTCGAGTCACCGCACTGGCCAGGGCGTCGGTGAACCCGGCGACACCGACCTTGTCGCGCCACAACGCGGACAGTCGGAAGTCGACGACCCGCCCGGACGATGGGTCCATCGTGACCTGGACGCAGCCTGTGTCATCGGTGGCCGTGACCGTCTCTGATGACTCCTCCGGCTCATCCCACTGCATGCCCACCCCCACAGATGACCCCGAAGCCGGGGAAGCGATCTCGAGATCTTCGCGGGCCACATCGTACGGGGATCGGGGCGGTGTGGGTGGCCTGCCGGTGTGACCACTGTGGACAACGTCCTCACGGAGCGTAAGAGTCGGGACGCGGTGTAGGAGGGGTGTCTCGATCCTCCAATTCGTGGCGGGAGGGCGCTCTCGTCAGGGGACGGCCGTGTCGGCGGCCAGGGCTAGCATCGCCCGGTGCTCAACGTTCCTCGTGGCGCCGCGATGTACGTCGGAGCGCTCGTCGGCCCAGGTCTGCTCCTGGTTCCGGCGCTCGCCGTCCAAGCCGCGGGCCCTGCCTCGATCCTCGCCTGGCTCGGTGTCCTCGCCTTGTCCGCACCGCTGGCCTGGACGTTCGTCACGCTGGCCGTTCGCTACCCGACCGCCGAGGGTGTCGCGGCCTACGTCCGGGCTGCCTTCGGCGAGACCGCGGCCGGGGTGGCCGGCACGTGCTTCGTCGGCGGCGTCTTCGTCGGCGCTCCCGCCGTCGCGCTCACCGGCGGCCTATACGTCGCGGAGCTCACCGAGTCCGGCACGGGGGTAGCGGTCGCTGTCGGGCTCGCCATCGCCGGGGCGGTCCTGGCGGCGAACGCCGTCAGCCTCCGGCTGTCGTCCGGCGTCCAGCTCGCGCTGGCCAGCGTGCTGGTCGGCATCGTCGCCCTGGCCGTGCTCGTGGCACTGCCCGGCAACGTGACCCGCAATTGGACGCCGTTCGCCCCGCACGGCTGGTGGGCGGTGGGAACCGCCGCCAACATCCTCATGTGGCTCATCTTCGGCTGGGAGGCGATGGCCCAGCTCGCCGGCGACTTCCGCCGGCCGGACCGCGACCTGCCGCGGGCCGCGGCGATCGCGTTCGGAACCATCACCCTGCTCTACGCCGGCCTGGGTGTGGCCACCATCGTCGTCACCGCGGACGCCAGCTCGCACGTCCCGCTCGCGGACCTCATGGCGGTCGGGTTCGGGGAGGTCGGTCGGGCGGCGACCGCGCTCCTCGCGCTCGTGCTGACGATGGGCGCGATGAACGTCTACGTGGGGTCGTCGGCGAAGCTCGTCGAGGCTCTCGTGAAGGCGCGGGCCCTTCCCCGCTGGCTCAGCGACGGCACGGACCGCGACATCCCCCGCCGACCGCTCGTCGTGCTCGGCGTCCTCTGCGTGTGCCTCCTCGGTGTCCTGGCGGCCGGCGTCATGACCCCGGACGGGCTCATCCGCGCCACGTCCGCCTGCTTCGTCGCCGTGTACGTCCTCGCTCTCGCGGCGGCGGTCCGTCTCCTCACCGGGCGCCAGCAGATCGCGGCGGTGGTGGCTCTGGCGCTCGTCTGCGTCGTGGGCGTGTTCTCCGCGGGCTACCTGCTCGTTCCCGCGCTGGCGGCCGGGTTGGCGATCGCAGTGCGCCGGTCGGCATCACGGAGGGCGCTGGTGTCCGCCGACCCGTCGTCGCCTCGGGAGGAGGTGACGGTCGGCACCCAGGCGGAGTGCACGGTCGGTTCCGCGGAGGGGCACCGCTGACCGGCGGTCCGTCTCGCCGGACGTCGTGGAGGTGAGGACGTCCGGACGCGTCGATCGACGTCGGTGCTCTCTGGTGAAATGCCGGACGTGCCCGTCTCGTCAGCGACCGGACCGAGCGCCACGCGCGGCGCCACACCGACCTACCGGCTGGTGCGACGTCGCAGAGCCGGTGCCGTGGAGCCGCCTCGCCTCGACGACCAGCAACGCCGGGTCGTCGAGCACCGAGGTGGCCCGCTCCTGGTGCTCGCCGGACCCGGGACCGGCAAGACCACGACGCTCGTCGAGGCGGCCGTCGACCGGATCGAGCGTGACGGGCTGAGCCCGGAGCAGGTCCTTCTGCTCACCTTCGGTCGGCGTGCGGCCGCCGAGCTGCGCGACCGCATCGCCGCCCGGCTCGGCCGCACCATCCGCGAGCCCTTGGCCCGCACCTTCCACTCCTACGCGTTCGGCCTGCTCCGCCAGGACGCCGCGCTGCGTGACCGGCCCGCCCCGCGCCTGCTGTCCGGCCCCGAGCAAGACCTGTTGATCCGCGACCTGCTGCGTGGTGACGTCGAGGAGTTCGGTGCTCGCTCCTGGCCGCAGCGGCTGCGGGCGGCGCTGCTCACCCGGGGCTTCGCCGAGGAGCTCCGCGACCTGCTGCTGCGCGCGGCCGAGCGGGGCGTCGACCCGGCCAAGCTGCGTCAGCTCGGCCGGCAGTACCAGCGGGACGATTGGGTGGCGGCCGCACGCTTCGCGCGCCAGTACGCCGCCGTCACCGCGCTGCGGCCCGAGGCGCCGGCCTACGACCCGGCGGAGCTGGTGCGGGCGGCGGTGGACCTGCTGCGGGGCGACCCCGCGCTGTTGGAGCGCGAGCGCCGAGCACGCGCCGTCGTCTTCGTGGACGAGTACCAAGACACCGACCCGGCCCAAGAGGAGCTGTTGCAGCTGCTGGCGGGCGGCGGTCAGGACCTCGTCGTGGTGGGCGACCCCGACCAGTCGATCTACGCCTTCCGCGGCGCCGACGTCGACGGGATCCGACGGTTCACCGAGCGGTTCCGGCGCGCCGATGGGTCGGAGGCGGAGACGGTCGCGCTCACCCGCAGTCGGCGGGCGGGGGCGGTGCTGCTGGAGGCCTCTCGTCGTATCGCCCGACGACTGCCGGGTCCGTCCGCCCACCGTCGGCTGGAACCTGACCCTCGTGTGCCCGAGGGCGAGGTGGACGTCCACCTGCTGCACTCGGCCCACCAGGAGGCGGCGTTCGTCGCCCAACGCCTCCGTGCGGCTCACCTGGTCGACGGCATCCCGTGGTCCCGCATGGCGGTCCTGGTCCGGGCCGCGTCCGCCATCCCCCTGCTGCGTCGGACGCTGACCGCGGCGGGCGTGCCCGCCACCGTGCGTCGCGAGGAGCTGCCGCTCGTCGACCAGCCGGCCGTACGCCCGCTGCTCACCCTGCTCGAGATCGCCACCGGACGACGCGCGCTCGACACCGAGGTGGTGCTCGACCTCCTCGTCAGCCCCTACGGCGGGGCCGACCCGCTCGCCCTGCGGCGGCTTCGCCAGGAGCTGCGCCGGCACGAGCTCGCCACCGGCGGCGGACGGTCGTCGTCCGTCCTGCTCGTCGAGGCCATCGACGATCCAGGCGCCCTGCTTCCCCTCGACCCCGTGGCGGCGGCGCCGGCGCAGCGCATCGCCACCCTGCTGGAGGCCGCCAGGAAGGCCGTGGCCGCTCCCAACGCCACGGCCGAGACCGTGCTGTGGGCCATGTGGTCGGCGAGCGGGGTCGCGGAACGCTGGGCGGAGACCGCCGTGCGCGGAGGACCAGGTGCCGCGGCCGCTGATCGCGACCTCGACGCGGTGACCGCGCTCTTCGACACGGTGGCCCGGTTCGTCGACCGGCTCCCGGCCGCTGGACCCGCCGTGTTCCTCGACCACCTGCTGGGCCAGGAGATCCCCGGCGACACGCTCGCCCCTCGCGCTCCCGAGGGGGAGACGGTGGCGATCCTCACCGCGCACGCCGCGAAAGGTCTGGAGTGGGACGTCGTCGCGGTGGTCGGCGTGCAGGAGGGCGTGTGGCCGGACCTGCGGCCGCGCGGGTCCTTGCTGGGGTCGGAGACGCTCGTCGACGTGGTGGCCGGGCGCGGTCCGAACCCGCTGGCGACCGTGAGCCACGTGCTCGCCGAGGAACGGAGGCTGTTCTACGTGGCGGTGACGCGAGCCCGGCGTCGCCTTCTGGTCACCGCCGTGTCGAACGAGGAGGAGCAGCCGTCCCGGTTCCTCGACGAGCTGCTGCCCTGGACGGGCCCGGGCGACGAGCGCCCACTCACCCGGGTGCCGCGTGGGCTCGACCTGGCCGGCGTCGTGGCCGAGCTCCGGTCCGTGGTCTGCGCCCCCGATCTCCCACCCGACCATCCCCGTCGGCTCGCCGCCGCCCACCACCTGGCGCGGCTCGCCGCGGCGGGGGTCCGCGGCGCCGACCCCGACCAGTGGTACGCCCTTCCGCCCTTGTCCGATGACCGCCCCCTGCGCGAGCCGGGCGAGCCGGTGAGGGTCTCGCCCAGCAAGGTGGAGGCCTTCATCCGGTGTCCGTTGCGGTGGCTGCTGCAGAGCTGCGGCGGAACGGCGGGGGACCTGTTCCACCAGAGCCTCGGCAACCTCGTCCACGGCCTGGCCTACGACGTCGCGACCGGCGCCCTCGCCGTCGACGACCTGCTCGACGCGTTCGAGCAACGGTGGAGTCGGCTCGACGCCGGCCGGGGCTGGTCGGCGGCGAAGCAGTACGACCGCGCCAGGGAGGTGGTCAGCAAGCTGGCCGCGTGGCTGCGCGCCAACCCGCACGAGCTCGTCGCCGCCGAGGCCGACTTCGAGGTCGAGGTGGGTCGGGCGCGCCTGGTTGGGCGGGTGGACCGGCTGGAGCGTGACTCCGAGGGCCGGCTCGTCGTGGTCGACCTCAAGACCGGTCGCAGCAAGCCTGGGTCCAGTGAGCTGCCGCAGCACCCCCAGCTGGGGGCCTACCAGCTGGCGGTGGAGCGAGGTGGCTTCCGCAGGATGGCCAGGAAGGCCACGTCGGGTGGCGCCGTCCTCGTTCAGCTCGGTGGTGACACGAAGAAGCCGTCCGTGCAGCGGCAGCCTCCGCTCGCGGACGCCGACGATCCGGCCTGGGCGGAACGCCTCGTCGCCCAGGCCGCGGAGGGGATGGCGGGCCAGGAGTTCGTCGCCATCGAGAACCACTGGTGTGGGGTGTGCCCGGTCCGCCGGTCGTGTCCCCTGCACGCGGAGGGGGGTCAGGTCACGCCGTGACGGTGCAGTTGGATCTGCCCTTCGAGGACCCCGGAAGCCCATTCGAGGACCGCCGAAGCGTCCGCTACACGGCGGCCGAGCTGGCCCACCTGCTCGGTCTGCCGCCACCGACGCCGGAACAGGCGGCGGTGATCGAGGCGCCGTTGGAGCCCGGTGTCGTCGTGGCCGGCGCCGGGTCTGGCAAGACGGAGACCATGGCCGCCCGCGTGGTGTGGCTGGTGGCGAACGGGTTCGTCTCACCGGAGCAGGTGCTCGGGCTCACCTTCACCCGGAAGGCCGCGCGCGAGCTGGCCGCTCGGATCCGCCGCCGGCTGGGGCAGCTGCGCGAGCGCGCTCGGATCGACATCGGCCCGGACGGTGACGGGACCATCGGCGAGGTCACCGTCGCCACCTACGACGCCTACGCCCAGCGGATCGTCGCCGAGCACGCGCTCAGGCTCGGGCACGAGCCGGGGGCGCGTCTGGTGACACCGGCCATGGCCTGGCAGTACGCCGCACGGGTCGTGGAGGCCTACGACGGCCCCATGGACCAGGTCAAGCAGTCCTTCTCCACGGTCGTCAAGGCTGTCTTGGCGTTGCACGGCGAGATGTGCGGCCACCTGGTGAGCGCCGAGGAGATCGTCGCGTTCACCGAGCGGCTGACGGACATCGTCACGTCCAAGCCGGCCGTGGCCCGGACCCGCAAGGCGCTCTACGCCGTGGTGGAGGAGGCCCTGGCGCGCCAGCACGCGCGGCTGCAGCTGCTGCCGCTCGTCGAGGCCTTCGCTGAGGAGAAGCGCCGTCGGGAGGCGGTGGACTTCGCCGACCAGGCCGCGTTGGCCGCACGGCTGGCCAGGGAGTTCCCGGAGGTCGGGGAACGGGAACGCGAGAGATACAAGGTCGTCCTGCTGGACGAGTACCAAGACACCAGTCACGCCCAGCTCGTCCTGCTGCGCGGCCTGTTCGGCGGCACCACCGGCCATCCGATCACGGCGGTGGGGGACCCGTGTCAGTCCATCTACGGCTGGCGCGGCGCGAGCGCGGCGACCTTGACCGCCTTCGGACGGCACTTCCGCACCGCCGGCGGCGACCCAGCGTCCGTCCGCTCGCTCACGACGAGCTTCCGCAACGGCTCGCGCATCCTGCATGTGGCGAACCTGCTCTCCGAACCGCTCCGGCGCGACGGCCTGGACGTGCCGAAGCTCCGCGCCCACGACCGCAACCCGCCCGGCACGGTGGTCGCGGCCTTGCACCACACCGTCGAGGACGAGGCGACCGACATCGCGCGACGCATTCGGGCGATCTGGGATGCCGACCAACCCGCGCGAGCCCGGGGCGAGCCCGGCCGGTCGATCGCTGTGTTGGTCCGCAAGCGCAGCCAGATCGACCGGATCGCCTGCGCCCTGCGCGGCGCCGGCCTCCCGGTGGAGATCGTCGGCGTCGGCGGGTTGTTGGCGGCGCCACCGGTGTCGGACGTCGTGGCGACTCTCCGTGTGCTCGCCGACCCCAGCCGAGGCGACGCCCTCATGCGGCTGCTCACGGGCCCGCGGTGGCGGATCGGGCCGCGTGACCTGGAGGCGCTGGGGGAATGGGCGCGGCAGTTGGCCCGTCCGTCGTCGGACGTGAACGACGCGACGCCCGACGACGTCGACGACGCGAGCATCATCGACGCGCTCGACGCGCTCGAGGCCCACAAGGAGCCCGAACGCTTCTCTCCCGAGGGCTGGCGGCGGCTGACACGGCTCGCGGCGGAGCTGCGCTGGCTGCGCGGGAGGGTCGCCCAGCCGCTGGTCGACCTGGTGAGCGACGTCATCGTGACCCTGGGCCTGGACGTCGAGGTCGCCGCGCGCACCGGCGACGTCGCGCTCGCTCGCGCCGACCTCGACGCGTTCCTCGACGTGGCCGTGGCGTTCGCCGAGAGCGGTGAAGGGGAGACGTTGTCGGCGTTCCTCGCCTACCTCGATGCCGCCGACGCGGAGGAGCGCGGCTTGGAGCCGGGTCAGGTCGAGGTGGACGGCGAGCGGGTGCAGATCCTCACCGTGCACGGCGCGAAGGGACTGGAGTGGGATGTCGTCGTCGTGCCGGGTGCGGTCGAGGGCGTCTTCCCCGCGGCCACGGGCGGGGACAAGGCGTGGCTGTCCGACATCGGGGCGCTGCCGTTCCCACTGCGCGGTGACGCGGAGGCGCTACCGACCTTGGAGGTCGAGCGCGCCGAAGACCAACGGGAGGTCAAGGAGGCCTTCGAGCGGTTCGTCGACGACTGCGGCGCCCGAGCCCGCCTGGAGGAGCGCCGGCTGGCGTACGTCGCCACGACCCGAGCTCGTCAGCTGCTCGTCTGGTCCGGCTACCGCTGGGACGAGACCCAGAGGCCGCGAGTCCCGGGGGAGTTCCTCCTGGAGGTCGCGGCCGCCTGCCGTGACGGCGCGGGGGAGGTTCCGGTCTGGCACGAGGAGGTCGACGTCGCCGCTGGGAACCCGCTCACCGCCACGCCACGCCAGCACGCCTGGCCCTACGACCCGCTCACCCCCGAACGTCGCCGCGACGTGGAGCTCGGCGCCGAGCTGGTGCGGCGGGCCAGCGCCGCGTTGGCGGACGGGACACCACTCTCGACGACCGTCGCGCTCGCCGCCCGGGAATGGCAGCGGGACGTCGACCTGCTCCTCGCCGAACGAGCCCGTCGGCAGACCGGTGAGGAGGTCGTCGTCGAGCTGCCCAGTCGGCTGGCGGTCAGCCACCTCGTGCAGCTCCGACGCGACCCAGCCGCGCTCGCCGGGACGATCCGTCGACCGGTCCCGAGGCCACCCAACCCCCTCGCTCGCCGGGGCACCGCCTTCCACGCGTGGCTCGAGGCGCGGTACGGCCGACCACCGTTGCTCGACCTCGACGAGCTCCCCGGTTCCGCCGACGCGGAGGCCACGCCGGACGAGGATCTGGTCGCGCTCCAGGAAGCGTTCCTCAAGTCGGAGTGGGCGGACCGTCAGCCGCTGGAGGTCGAGGCGCCGTTCGAGCTCGTCGTGGCGGGCATCGTCATTCGAGGCAGAGCCGACGCCGTCTTCCCGGTCGGCCCGCGAACCCCCGACGGCGGGTACACGGGAATCGAGGTCGTCGACTGGAAGACCGGACGGCCGCCGCGAGATCCGGAGGAGGAGGCGGCCAGGTCGGTCCAGCTGGCGGCGTATCGGCTGGCGTGGTCCCAGATCACCGGGCTGCCTCTGGACCGGGTGAGCGCGGCGTTCCACTACGTGCGAGACGGTGTGACCGTCCGGCCGGTGGACCTGCTCGACGCCGAGGGACTCGAGGCGCTGTTGACGGCCGTGCCGGAGGTCGATTCCTAGGGAGGCGATGCGCTGGCTCCGGTCGTTCGCGTTCGATTGTCGGTGCACCGGGTTAGCGTTCGGTCACGCGTTCGATCGCGACGGCGCGGTGGGGCTGGATCCGTGGAGGAGCCAGCGTCACGCGGCGACGTCGTGGCGTTCGCGACGGGGTTGGCGGACGGATCCTGACGGGGAGGAGCCTTCGTCATGCGTCGTCTCGACCGGTCCCGTGAGTACCTGCTGTGGTACGAGCATCACCGCGAGCGCTGGGTCGCCGTCCCCATCGTGCGTGAGGGTGCGTTCATCGAGACCGACTACGCGAGCGTCGTGGTGCTTCCGCTGCTCGACTGAGCGCGTGAACGTCGGTGGCGATCGGGCGTGGGCGTCGCGGCCCGGGGTGGTGGCCGCTGAGACAGGGAGATCGTCGACGGCGACTACAGTGCTGAGCGTGTCGCGCCTGTCTCCGCTCCCGCTGGCCCGCTCGACCCTTGACCGTGCGACCGAACGCCGGGTGAACCCCGCCTGGGTCGATGCGCGGTGGTTCGACCCGCGTTGTCGGGTTCTGGTGGTCATGGACGGCAAGGCGCCGGTGGACCCCTCGGGCACCGCGCTGGTCTACACCTCGCCGTCGCGGCTGGGTGAGGTGGGCCTGGCCGAGGCGGAGCACTACCTGCTCGGTCTCGACGGCGACGGTGTGCCGTACTTCGTCGTTCCCGCTGGCCCCGTTCCCGACGATCAGACGAGGGGGGAGATCGACGAGGCGACGGTCCTCGCCGCCGTGGGGGCGGACCGGCTGGTGAGTGTGCGTGACGCCGGCCACCTGCTCTCCGACCGAGACGCCGGGGTGTTCGTGCACGCGACCGCGTTGGTCAACTGGCACGCGAACCACCCCCGTTGCTCGCGGTGCGGAGCGGCGACGGCGCCCAGCCACGGAGGACACGTCCGGGAGTGTCCGGAGTGTCGGGCGCAGCACTTCCCGCGTACCGATCCGGCGATCATCGTCTTGGTCACGGATGACCAGGACCGGTGCCTGCTGGGACGGCAGAGAAGCTGGCCTGCGAAGCGCTTCTCCACGCTCGCCGGGTTCGTCGAGCCCGGCGAACCGCTCGAGCACGCCGTGGCTCGGGAGGTGCGCGAGGAGACCGGTATCGAGATCGTGGACCCCGTCTACGCCGGGAGCCAGCCGTGGCCGTTCCCGTCCAGCCTCATGCTCGGGTTCTTCGCCAGGGCGGTGACGACGCAGATCAAGGTGGACGAGGAGGAGATCGCCGAGGCGCGGTGGTTCTCCCGTGCCCAGCTGGCGGAGGCGGTCCGCACGGCGGAGCTCCTCCTGCCGGGACGAGCCTCGATCGCGCGCGCGTTGATCGAGAGCTGGTACGGCGACGAGCTGAGCGACTAGACCTCACCTACCAGCCGGCGTCGCGGTGCTCACCCGTGAGCGCTACCGCGACGCTGAGTCCTCCACACCGCTGGGTCCTCCACACCGCTGACTCCTCCGCACCCCACGGGTAGAGTCCCGCTGGTCCCCGGGCCGAAGGACCTGACCTCCGATCAACCACCACGGCCAGGTCAGCTCGGGAGACACCCGGGCAGGGCGGGAACAACCGCCCGCCGTCCGGTGTTCCCAAGGGTGACCGACGCTTCGACGCCAGGAGGAACCCGATGTCGACCACGATCACGATGTACACCACGCCGTGGTGTGGCTACTGCCGGCGGCTGAAGGGTCAGCTCGACCGGGCGGGGATCGCTTACAGCGAGGTCGACATCGAGCAGCATCCGGAGGCCGCCGAGCTGGTCGCCAAGATCAACGACGGCAACAAGACGGTGCCGACCGTGGTCTTCCCCGACGGCTCCGCCCTCACCAACCCGTCGCTGAAGCAGGTCCAGGAGCGGCTGGCGCTCGTCGACGCGCAGGCTCGCTGACCACTTCTTCCTTCCGCTTTCCGAGCTTCTCGTCCTGTCGAGCTCGTCACCACCTCCTCCACTCCCCGCCGGTCGGTCGGGTTGTGGGCGAGGACGTGGTTTCGGTCGTCGGTCCGGACTGGAATCATGGCGCCTGTGACCGAGGCCGTGCCCGCGACCGCGTCGCGCGGAGTTGTCCGCCGCCGGCCCGCGAGCGCTGACGCCGTGCTCGCTGTGCTCGACCCGGAGCAGCGGCAAGCCGCGACCTGCCTCGACGGTCCGGTCTGCATCCTCGCTGGGGCTGGTACGGGCAAGACCCGCACGATCACCCATCGGATCGCCTACGCCGTCCTGTCGGGGCGGTGGCGCCCGCAGAACGTCCTCGCGGTGACGTTCACCACGCGAGCGGCTGGAGAGATGCGCGCCCGCCTGCGGGAGCTCGGTGTGGCCGGCGTTCAGGCGCGCACGTTCCACTCCGCGGCGCTGCGACAGGCGCGCTACTTCTGGCCCCAGGTCTACCGCACGGAGCTGCCTCCGGTCGTGGAGAGCAAGCTGCGGTTCGTCGCCGAGGCGGCCGCGCGGTGTCGCGTGACGGTGGACCTGCCTGGGCGTCGCGACCTGGCCAGTGAGATCGAGTGGGCCAAGGTCAGCAACGTCCGGCCAGACGACTATCCAGCGATCGCGGAGAAGGTCGGCCGTCGGCTCGCGGGGTTCGACCCGGTCACGGTCGCCCGCGTCTTCGCCGCGTACGAAGAGGTACGCCGCGAGCAGGGCTACGTCGACTTGGAAGACGTCCTGCTCTGCGCAGCGGCTCTGCTCGCCGACTCGCCCAAGGTGGCGGCCGAGGTGCGCGCGCAGTACCGCCACTTCGTTGTGGACGAGTACCAGGACGTGAGCCCTGTCCAGCAGACCTTGCTCGACCTGTGGTTGGGCGAGCGCTCCGACATCTGCGTCGTGGGCGACGCCAACCAGACCATCTACTCCTTCGCGGGTGCCACGCCGTCCTATCTGCTCAACTTCGCTGTTCGCCACCCTGATGCGACGGTGATCCGCCTGGAGCGTGACTATCGCTCCACGCCTCAGGTCGTGCGGGTGGCCAACCAGCTCCTCGCCGAGGCGCAGGGGCCGGCGAGTCGGTATCGCCTGACGTTGCGCGCGCAACGTCCGGACGGCCCCGAGCCCACCTTCACCGAGTACCCGGACGAGGTGGCCGAGGCCGAAGGTATCGCTCGCTCGGTCGGCGAGCTCATCCGCCGCGGCGTGCCGCCACGAGAGATCGCGGTGCTGTTCCGAACCAACGCCCAGTCGGAGGTGCTCGAGCAGGCCTTCGCTGAGCGTGACATTCCCTACCTGGTTCGTGGTGCGGAACGGTTCTTCGACCGGCCGGAGGTCCGGGAGGCGCTGGTCCTCCTCCGCGGTGCGTTGCGGGCGGGGGAGCGTTCCGACGCGGGTCTCGGCGCGGACGTGCGCGCGGTCTTGGCCGCGGCAGGGTGGACGCCGCAAGCGCCCCAGGGGTCCGGCGCCGTCCGGGAACGGTGGGAGTCACTCGCCGCGCTCGTCGCGCTCGCCGACGACGTCGCCCGGGACGACCCGACCGCTGACCTCGAAGCGTTCCTCTCCGTTCTTGACGAGCGCGCCGCCACCCAGCACGCGCCGACGGGAGACGGTGTGACGCTCGCGACTCTCCACGCGGCCAAGGGACTCGAGTGGGACGCGGTCTTCCTCGCGGGCGTCCACGAGGGAGTGATCCCGATCTCCTACGCCGAGACGGCCGAGCAGGTGGAGGAGGAACGCCGGCTGCTCTACGTGGGTGTCACCCGCGCGCGTGTCCACCTCGCCATCTCGTGGGCGCTCGCCCGCGTCCCCGGTAGTCGCGCCCACCGGCAACCGTCGCGGTTCCTCGACAGTCTCCGGCCCCGAGGGGATGCGGGTCGACGGGCACCGAGCGCGGACGGCGTTCGTCGGAAGGCGACCAAGACCGTCGCCCGCTGTCGTCGCTGTGACCGACCGTTGCACACCGCGACCGAACGGAAGCTGGGGCGGTGTGTGGACTGCCCGGCCAGCTACGACGAGCGGATCTTCGCGGCGTTGAAGTCCTGGCGATCGGACCAGGCGCGGGAGCAGCGCGTCCCCGACTACTGCGTCTTCACCGACGCGACACTCGTGGCGATCGCTGAGGCTCGACCGACGGATCGAGCGACACTGGCATCGATCCCAGGGGTCAGTGCGGCTAAGCTCGAGCGGTACGCCGAACCGGTGCTGGCGATCTGCTCGGGGGAAGGTGTCGACGGCGACGAGGGCTCCCACGAACCTGCGAACCGTGGCCAAGCCACGGTTCGGTAAAGCTCTGGGAACCGGCCCGAAAAATACGTTGCCGTCGGGAGAAGTTCCTCGTAGGGTCATGGGGGTCTGGTCCCGTCGCGTGGACTGTCATGTCTGAAGCTGGAGGGAGGTGCGTCCGGTGATCAGCGCGGAGATCTCGCGTGAGCTCGTGGCCGGCGCGTCCTTCCCAGGTCCCTCGGTTGGAATGCGCATGATCTCGCCCGTCGAGCTCGCGTCCCGGGGGACAGGTGTGTCCAGCGTCGGGTTCATTCTTCGACCGCGCAGCCGGAGGGTCTACGGCGGTCCGGCCAGCCTTCTCCTGGCAAGCGATCAGTCTGATCTCTCCGCTCTCAGCACCGAGTCCTCCCTGTCGGGTGTCCCAGCCTGGAGTCCACCGGTCTTATGACCTGTCGCAGACCGGCACCTCCAAGGCCGCGGACTCCCGACATCGGGATTCGCGGCCTTTTCGTTTGCCTCGCTGCGACGGGTCGCGGATCCGGCCAACCAAGCGTTCCACCACACAGTTCGAGCGATCCGGCTCGGGACAGACCCGGCCACACGACAGCAGGAGACAGGGAGGTGACTGGAAGTGACCGTCAGCATCCTCGACATCACGTCTGAGGTGGCTGCGGACGGAGAGCTTCCGTGCCGGTCATTCGATCCAGAGCTCTTCTTCGCCGAATCCCCGGCTGACGTGGAGTTCGCCAAGTCGATCTGCCTCGGCTGCCCGGTCCGGCGGAAGTGCCTCGATGGCGCGCTCGCCCGGCGTGAGCCATGGGGAGTCTGGGGCGGCGAGTTGTTCATCGCCGGCGTAGTCGTTCCGCGCAAGCGGCCGCGAGGACGTCCGCGCAAGAACGACGTCGCTGCCTAGTGGTCCACGTCCTCCTCGTGGTCCGAGTCCTCCAGACCCTCCATGTGAAAGCACGGTGAGCACCGATGAGCATCGCGATCTCCGCTGACCCGGCACCGACAGGTCGCCTGGAACGAGACGTTTTCCCCCACCCCTCGACGAGGAGCACCATGCAAGGTTTGTACGAAGACCTGGCGCGGGCGCAGATACAAGCCCGCGTCAGGTCGGCCGAACGTGACCGACGAGCGGCTCAGCTGGTGCGCGCCCGCCAGCTGAGCCGTATGGAAGCCGCGCTGCGTGCGGCTTCGGGCGCGCTTCGCCTGACAGCGAAGTGATCTGAGTCGGGCTGGTCGGGGCACCGCGAGGCCGGTGACCCGACCAGCTTCGGCGTGCAACCCTGCCTTGCGGTGACCAGTCCTCACCGCGGCGATCGTCGACCGACTCGTCTTCGAGCTAAGCCGGCTCGTCTTCGGGGAGGTCGGAGTCGAGCTCGTCGGCGAAGCCGGGCAGCCACCGTTCCAGCTCAGCGCGGAACGGCGCGTTCGTCCCGAGCTGGGAGAGCACGCCGATGCCACCGCTCCAGACGCGGTGGATGAGCAGGTACGACGGCGGCAAGTTCAGGCGCAGGGCGGTGCGGGCGCTCTGATCACGAATGTCGGTGATCCGTTGGAACTGCGTCCGCATCCAGTCCCGCGTGAAGTGGAACGTCTCCGCCTGGGCCGGCTCGGTGAACGGGCGAAGGTAGTCGTGCAGCTCCTGCGGGTCGATCTCGACACCAGGCTTGATGAAGCCCTCAGCACGGAGGCCTTCGACGACGGTGTCGAAGTCACCGTCCAGCCCGATACGCAACAGCCGGCCGATCTGTGGAGGAAGGCCGCCTGGCAGCCGCGCCACGAGGCCGAAATCGAGCACACCGAGTCGACCGTCGGGCGTCATGCGGAAGTTGCCCGGGTGGGGATCGGCGTGCAGGAGCCCCGCACGGGCGGGACCGGCGAAGAGGAAGCGGACGAAGAGCAAGCCAGCGCGGTCGCGTTCCTCCTGGGTACCGTGCGCGATGATCTCGCTGAGCGGCCTCCCCTCCAGCCAGTCCGTCACCAGGACGTGTCGGGTGTAGAGCCGGACGCGTGGCACCGCGATCTCAGGGTCGCCGTCGAACGCGGCCGCGAAGCCGGCCTGTGCCTCCGCCTCCAGGCGATAGTCGAGCTCTTCGCCGATCCTCGCCTTCAGCTCCTCGATGAGCGGCTTGACCTCGAGGCCGGGCAGCAAGGACGCGAACAGCCGGCTCACCCTCGCGAGCTGGTTGAGGTCGGCCCGCAGCGCGTCGGCCGCGCCTGGGTACTGGACTTTGACGGCGACCTCGCGACCGTCCGGCCACCGCGCCCGGTGCACCTGACCGATCGAGGCCGCGGCCGCCGGCTCGTCGCAGAAGCCGCGCAGCCGGCGGCGCCAGTTCGTCCCGAGCTCCCGCTCCAACACCCGGTGGACCTGCTCGGCGGGCATGGGGGGCGCGGAGTCTTGGAGCTTGGTGAGCGTCGCACGGTAGGGGGCGGCCAAGTGCTCGGGGAGGGCGGCTTCGAAGACCGACAGCGCCTGGCCGAACTTCATGGCGCCGCCCTTGAGCTCACCGAGCACCCGGAAGAGCTGGTCCGCGGTGCGGCGTTGCAGATCAGCCGCGACGGCCTCGGCCGACTTGCCGCCGAGACGCTTGCCCAGCCCGAGCGCGGTCCGTCCAGCGATGCTCAGTGGCAGGCTGGCCAGACGCGCCGTTCGCGCGGCGGCGCTCCGCGGCATGTCGCGCACGTCACCATTGTCCGGCAAAGTCAAGGATGCATCATCCCGCGAAAGTTGGAGCGTCGTGCTGTCACGTCGTCGGATGGGCTCGCGCAGAGCCACCTCAGGCAGTGTGACACGAGTCCTGCCGCGGGACGACGGCACGCCCTGGGACGGACAGACCGTATGCCCTGCGCCAGCGGGGACCCACGCCCGTTCGCGCGGACCGGCTCAGTCGATCCGGGGCGGACCCGCGCGAAGCCGACGTTCGGACTCCTCGCGGACCTGCTCTGGTGGAATCGACCAGTTGGCATCGAGCCACCAGGTCGCGCCAGCCTCCGCCCAGGGACGAACGGTCGCGGCCGCCGCTGCCGGGTCATCCGCCGAGGTCACGCCTTCGACGACGACGTCGTAGCCGTCCATGGAGTCCGCGCCTCGGTGGGTGCGGATCCACTGCACTCCGTCCGCACAGACCTGGGGTGTGAGTTCTCGGTGTTGGCCGTCCTTGGGCAGGTAGTTGGGGAGCCAGCCGTCCCAGGCGGCGGCGCGACGCATGGACTTGGGACGTGGCCAGGCACCGACCACCCAGATCGGGATCCGCGGTTTCTGGACGGGGGTCTGCGGAGCGGGCGCCAAGGCGTCGGTTCGACGCGCCCGGTAGTGCCGGCCGTGGAACTCGAAAGGCTCCCCCCGCCACAGGAGCTGGAGCATCTCCAGGCCTTCGTCGAGCATCTCCGCGCGCGTGACCCGACCGGGGTCGTCCTCGAACAGCCACCACCGGTCCCCTTCGTCGGCGCTGACCCCGAGGCCGACGGCGAGGATGACCCGGCCACCGGACAGGTTGTCGAGCGTGGACGTCTGACTGGCCAGTTCCCACGGTTTGCGCCGAGGAAGCGGCGTCAGCATGGTGCCGAGACGGATCCGCTGGGTCCGCATCGCCGCCGCGGCGAGACACGTCCAGGCGTCGACCGACCAGATTCCCTCCCAGACGAAGAAGCCGTCCCAGCCGTGGTCTTCGGCGATGGCCGCGAGGTCCGCCGCGTCCCGGGCGTCTCCGCTGGGCATGACGAAGCCGAACTTCATGGGCCCGCAGCCTAAGGGCGGGGTCCGACAGGCCCTGCGGCATGAGACACGCCCGAGGAAGGCGGCACCCGACCAGCCGACGATGCGCGGAGGACCGGTCCGACGGTCGCGCACGGCACGCCCACGTCTTCAGGACACGCCAAGCTTCGAGGACAAGCCCAGGATTCGAGGACAAGCACGGTCACGCGGCGATCGCACTCGGACGCGGTTCGGGATCCCACTGGCATCCGCACGCCGGGTGGGCCGACCAAGTACGCCGGCGCACGCTGCCGAACGGCAAGTCGATCTCGAGCGTGGCGTCGACGGAGGGCGGTCGCATGCCGTCGAGGAAGGCGAGAACGTGCAGGCTGGCGTAGGCGGCCGTCATCGTGGCGAGGACGACGTCGCAGGCGGGGGCGTGGTGCGGCGCGCCGAGCAGCTGGGCGAGGACTCGTGGCCACGCGGGGTCGCGTGCGGCGCGGTGCATGTCGTGGCAGCGGACGCAGGACGACTTCCCGGGAAGCACGAAGGGGCCCACGATCGCGCGCGCGTCACGCATGCGGACGACGAGATGGGGGATGCCGGCCCGAACGAGGGCGTCGGCGAGCATGCGGTCGGGCTCGTCGTCCGGCGCGAGGACGGCGACGTGCGGGCGGAGCGGGGTGGACTCACCGACGACGGAGACCGTGGTCGACGAGGTGAACGCGGTGACCGCGCGACGGACGCCCGCCGCGCGTGGCCTGCCGACGTCGACCGGGCCGAGACCGGCCGGAGCAAGGTCGCCCGGTCGGGTCTTCGTGGGGTCGGCGACCAGGACGGTCCCCACGCCGGCGGCGCCGAGCAGGGTGGCGATCGAGGCGCCGATCCGTCCCGCGCCGTGCACGGCGAGGCGAGCGCGGCGTCGGCGTGCGAGCGTGCCCGTCCCGCCGTCCGGGGACTTGCTGACCAGGGAACGGGCCGCGAGGTCCGGCATGAGTCGCTGCCGCTCCGTCGGCTCGAGGCCGCACAGTACTGTGCCATCGACGTCGCCGTCGTCGAGCGCGCCCGCGTCGGCGAGGATGCGGAGGAGACGTCGGGCGCGCGTGTCGGTCACACCGTGCGCACGAGCCTGGGCGAGCAGGGCCTCTTCGGTGCGTCGGCCGGTGAGGTTGTCGACGATCTTCCGCAGGGCTGGGTCGAGGCCGGTGACGACGACCGCGTTGTCGGGGTCCAGCCCGATCTGCAGGGTCTGGTGATCGCGCCACACGCGACGCAGGGCTGGCTTGAGTCGCGGACGCACAGCAAAACCTCCCCTCCGGGCAGGCCGCGGTGACCCCGGCACCCTCGCGGGCACCTCTTCGGAGGTGAAGCCTGTCACGTTGGGTTCGCCGCCCGTCCGGGTTTTCCACAGGCGGTGTTAAGGTCACCACGACGCGTGGATGGACGCCCGACACGTGGACGCTCCGTGGACGCCCCGCGGGCATGGACGCTCGACACGTGGATCGACGCCACGACACGTGAGGGACACTGAGGCCGTGGAGGAGGAGCGGCGCCAGGTGCAGCGCGAGGCGGGAACGTTCACCGGCGACGCCGACGGCGAGCCGGTCGCGACCTCAGCGACTCCTCGAGACGTTGAGAGGCTCGACGCGGCGGAGACCGTCCGCAAGCTGCTGACCCCGCGCTGGATCCTCTTCACACTCGTCGTCGCTGTGGCGGTCGTCGTGTGCCTGGCGATGGCGTGGTGGCAGCTGACCCGGTTCGACTCCGAGAACGGCGACTGGCAGAACCTCGGCTACTCGCTGGAGTGGCCGTTCTTCGCGGCGTTCGCCGTCTACGTGTGGTGGAAGCTGCTCCGAGAGCCACCAGCCTCCGACGAGGAAGAAGAGGAAGAAGGGGACGCACCGGACGCCGTGGACGGCGTGAGGAGCCAGGGCGCTGCGCCGACGCCGCGAGACGTGCGTGCCGGGGCGGCCACACCGCCAGGGCTGCAAGGCTCCACCGGCGACACCTCACCTGGAGCGACGCAGCCGACGTCGGACGACCCCGAGGACGCCGAGCTCGCCGCGTACAACCGGTACCTGGCCGCCTTGCACGAGCGAGCGCGTCTGCAGGAACGATCGAGGAGAAGATGACCGAGTCCACTGTCGAAACGTCCCCGTCGACGCGGTACCCGGACCTGGGCGGGCCGCTCACGCGCTACCGCGTGATCGCCTACGTCGTCGGTGTGTTTCTCCTGGTGCTGGTCTGCGTCGCCATGCCCATGAAGTACGCCGGCGGCGACCCGAGGCTGGTCGCGCTCGTCGGCCCGCTCCACGGGTTCCTCTACATGGTCTACCTCGTGCTCAGCGCCCACCTCGCCCTTCGCGCGCGATGGTCGGTGAAGGGCACCGTTCTCGTCCTTCTCGCCGGAACCGTCCCGTTCGTCTCCTTCGTCGCCGAACGGGTGGTCGTCAAGCGGACGCGGGATGGTCGACGCCTCTGAGCGGGCCGTCTGAGCGGAAGCGTCCACGCGGCGGGTCGTCACCCGCGCGGACCGACCAAAGCGGGCGGCCTCGGCTCGGCCGCCCCTTCGGCACGCGGTCGGATGTCAGGCCTTGCCCAGGATCCGGTTGAGGTTGGTGCCGCACTCCGGGCACGTCGCCTTCGCCATGCGCGTGCCCTTGTCGTTCACCTTGATCTCGCCGGTCGCGTTGCGCTTGGCCTTGCACTTCACGCAGTAGAACTCGCCTGTGTAGGTCTCCGCCATGACGGCCCTCCTCGGCTGTGATGGGGTCCGGGGCAGGGCTGGCCCGCGCGGGCCGCCCGATCTTGGGTCACCTTATGCCAGCGCGGGTCAGTACTGAGCACGCGACACCTCCCATGGCCACGTCCTGCCCAAGGCGCGAACCTTTGATGCCCGAGTGTGACGGTCCCTGACTACTCCGCGTCATAGCCCTCGGTGATCGGGGTCCTCGTCCGACGCTGATTGTGGACAATCCGTGATGGAACGGATCGGAGACGAGACCTCAGGCCAGGTCTGACGGTACGTTTCTGGAATGGCGAACCCGGCCCCCCGGCGGAGGAGCGAGGCGCACCCGAGCCCGGTCACGGCACGGGCGCAGATCGACGTGGGCCAGGTCGAAGTCCGACGGAGTCGACGGCGCCGGCGCACCGTCAGCGCGTACCGCGACGGTGATCGGGTGGTGGTCTTGCTCCCAGCCCGGATGAGCAAGGACGAGGAACGGCAGTGGGTCGACGTCATGCTCGAGCGCCTGGCGGCCCAGGAGCGACGGCGGCGCCCCAGTGACGCGGAGCTGATGAGCCGTGCCCGCCTCCTGTGTCGTCGCTACCTCGGCGAGGTCGAGGCGCCCGCCAGTGTGCGTTGGGTGTTCAACCAGGGGTCGCGGTGGGGTTCGTGTACTCCGAGTGACCGGACCGTCCGGCTGTCCTCGCGGCTCCGGGGTATGCCCACGTGGGTCGTCGACTACGTTCTAGTGCACGAGCTCGCGCACCTGATCGAACCTGGACACACCCCCCGCTTCTGGGAGCTGGTGCGACGGTATCCGCATGCCGACCGGGCGCGCGGCTACCTGGAGGGGGTGGCGGCGGCCGCCAGCCTTCCGCTCTCCGAGTGCGACGACGAGCCCGACGGTGCGGAGACGGCCGACGGGTCGCCGCGGAGCGGCTGACGGGCCACGATCCACCCGCTAGCCGAGCTCTTTTCATCCCCTGCGGACGTGGTCTCCGGTCGCGGTCTCCTCGACGCTGACCGGTGGGAGGGCCGCGCGCAGGGGAGGTGTCGGTGATGGCATGGGTCGTCGTCTGTGCCGTCGTTGTGGTGGGTCTGGTGGTGCTCATCGCGCGGCGACGACGACGCATCGTGACGGCGTCAGGAGTGTTCCGGTGCCGCCTGAGGACACCCTCGTGGGGCTTGGACTCCCTATCGCAACGCTGGTCCCGTCGGCTCCACTACGCGATATGGGTCCACGACGTCCTCGTTGTCTACCGTGGTCTGTTCTTGAGCCGAGTCCTGCTCTTGGCTTGCCGTTTCGCGGAGGACCTGGAGGACGCTCCGCCAGGAGTTCGCCGCCTGGGACCCTGCCCGCTCCTCTTGCGCCTGCGACTCGATGACGGCGCCATCGTCGAGGTCGCCGCACCGCGCCGAGCCTGCGCGGACCTGGTCGGGCCGTACGTCGCCGCACAGCTGCATCCGTCCGGCCGGCGCTCCGGAGGCTGAGCGCAGCGCTCGACCGGCTGGCCCCCACCCCTGTGCCCGCGTGTCCTGAAGCGGCCAGGCCGTGGCCACGTCACGCCTCCATCGCCAGGGATCCCACTGGTTGATCGGCGCGTCAGACCTACATCCCGAGGCGTCAGACCTTCATCCGGAGAAGGTGAGGACGACGCGGCCGGGTCTATCGACACTGAGTGGAGAAGCCGTGTGGGGGACCTACGTGCCGGGGGACGCGATGCTTCTGGACGACGTCTTTTCGCTGGCCCGAAGGGTCGCACCTCGACAGGCGACGACGTGGCGCCCGAGCCTCCGGCTCCTTCCCACCCCGCGCGAGAAGCCACCGGCCGAGTCCCTCCCGGAGTCCGAACCGCCCCGAAGCGCCCCGCGCGCCAGGTCACGGCGTCGTCGCTCGGTTCGTCCCGCCGGTGTCGGTCTCATCGAGCGGGACCTGCTCTGCCTGCAACCGACGTTCGCCCTCGACCACCGGACGACGACGGCCCTCGTCGACGCGGTGCTCTCCCACGTCGCGAATGCGGAGCCGTCCCCCGCTCGCGTGGTGCTCGACCTGGAGGAGAGCGAAGACATCGACGACGACGCCTGCGACGCCTTGCTGGAGATCTACTTTCGACTGCGGGCTCGCGGCATACGCCTGTACGTGGGAGCGCTCCCTCGGGAGGTGTTCGATCGGCTCCGCCGCAACGGCGTGGTCGACCGGCTGGGGACGGGCGCGGTGTGGCCGAGCTTGCAGACAGCGCTGCTGGCGGCCTACGAGGACCTGGCCGGTCCAGCGGTCGTCACCCGTGACGTCGTGGCCCAGCTCCATCGCCGGGTGGTTCCTCTGCCACCGCCCTCCGGCTGGCCAGCCGAGCCGGGGAGAGACTGACCCGGGGACGCTCAGTCCGCGGGCCAGGTCGGCCCGTACTTGTCCGCCACCGCTTCGGCGTCGGCGAACAGCTGTCGACGGACCCGCTTGGCGATGCGGTCCGCGAAGACCGTGCCGTTGAGGTGGTCCGTCTCATGCTGCAGGCAGCGCGCCAGCATGCCGGTGCCCTCGATCTCGATCGGCTTGCCGTGGAGGTCGAACCCCCGGACGCGAGCGACGTCCGGACGGGGGCAGGGGGCGTAGGCGCCGGGCAGTGACAGGCAGCCCTCCTCCGACTCGTCCAGCCTCCGGTCGTCGCCCGTGGGCAACTCGAGCGTGGGGTTGCACACCACGCCCTCGTGGACCTCTCCGTCGGCGTCGGCGCAGCGGAAGACGAAGACGCGCAGGCCCACCCCGATCTGGTTGGCGGCCAGGCCCACCCCGTCTGCGGCCTCCATCGTCGCGGTCATGTCGGCGACCAGGCGGGCGAGCTCGTCGTCGAACGACTCGACCGGACGGCACGGGCGGTGCATGACCGGCTCACCCCAGCGTGTGATCGGCCGGACGGTACCCCCGCTCGGCAGGGTGCCCACGCTCACTCCCTTCGTCTGTACCACCACGGCGAACCCGTCGTTGCAAGGATCACCGTAGTGGGCGTTCCCGACCCGTCGGCGCCTGCCTCGGTATCGCGCTCTGGCGAGACGCCTGGTCGGATCAGCCGGGTAGGGTTCTGCCCCATGTCGGACGTGAACAGGAGCGACGAAGACCCCGGTGCCAACACCGCCATGTTCAAGAAGTTCGTCGAGGACGGGGCCCAGCCGGTCGGCTCGGACAACCGTCGAGTCGTCGTGGCTGTCGTGGCTGTCGTCGCCGTGGCCGTGGTGGTCGCCGCCCTCGTCATCGCCCTGTGAGGTCAAGCCCGGGTGACGGTCATCCTCCGCTCAGGCCGTCCGGGCTGGGAACGCGGCGCCTGCCTCGGCAAGGTCTGGGAGTCCGCGGTGGAGCGTCGCCACCGCGGAGGCCACTCCGCTGGCGACTCCGGAGGCGAGGTCACGCGGGAGGTCGGCGACGGGGAACCACCGGACGTCGTGTGACTCCGCGCTTGCCACGGGCGTGGCATCAGCGGGGGCGACGGCGACGTACTGCACGTCCAGGTGGCTCTCGGCGCCGCAAGGCGCGCGGTGCCGGGAGAGCAGGAGGGGCATGAGGCTGACCGCGACGTCGAGGAGGCCGGTCTCCTCGCTCACCTCCCGTGCGGCGACCCCGGCGATCGACGTGTCACCTGGTTCGCAGTGTCCGCCCGGCTGCACCCAGAGTCCGATCCGGCCGTGCAGGACCAGCAGGGTCAGCGTTCCCGTGGGGTCGACGACAATCGCGCTCGCGGTCAGGTGAGCAGGTCGGCACGTCCGCCAGACGCCGTCGGGGTGACGGGCGAGGTGGCCGAGGAAGTCGCGTCGGAGCGCTTCCTGATCAGTGTCGGGTGCCCTCCACGCGGTCAGCGTCGCGACCGCCGAGGCGTGCAGGCTCACGCGGCCAGTCCCCTCACGCGGAAGGCCCCGGCGAGTCGCCTTGGTCGCCTCCGCCGCCCTCGGGTCCATCGGCGTCGTCCTCGGCGCCGCCGGCGGAATCGTCCTGGTCCTCCGCGTCGGTCCCGTGGCCGAAGCCCAGGTCGGTGAGGTGGAGGTCGTCAGGCGTGCTCGCTCGTTGTGCGAAACCGGCGGGGTCGTCCAGGTCCTCCGCGGACGGCAGCAGGTCGGGGTGGGCCCACAGGGCGTCTCGTCCCGCAAGACCTCGCGCCTCGCGCAGGTTCGCCCACAGGGTCGCGGCGTCACGCATCCGGCGGGGACGCAGCCCGAGTCCCACCAACGTGCCGAAGGTCTGCTCGGCTGGGCCGCCTTCCGCCCGCCGACGACGCACGGCCTCGCGCAGGGCAGCCGCGGACGGCATGCGCGGCGCCGCCGCGAGGGTGACCACCTCGTCGACCCAGCCCTCGACGAGAGCCAGGGCGGTCTCCAGCCGACTCAGCGCGGCCTTCTGGCGTGGGGTCTCCTCCGGTTCGAGAAGGCCGCTCCCCAGCGCCTCTTGCAGAGCCTCGGGGTTCGTCATGTCGATGCGCCCGGCGATGTCCTCCAGCTTGGCGATGTCGACGTGCATCCCCCGGGCGTACTCCTCGACAGCGGAGAACAGGTGCGCCGACAACCACGGCGCGTGGTGGAAGAGCCGCTGGTGGGCGCACTCGCGCAAGGTGACGTAGAGGAGGACCTCTGCCGTCGGAACACCGAGCCCTTCGCTGAAGGCGGCGACATTGGCCGGGAGGATCACGGGCCGGCCGGTCGGTCCCAGCGGAAGCCCGACGTCCGTCCCCCCGAACACCTCGGACGCGAGGTGGCCGAGGCCCTGCCCGACTTGGGCTCCGAACATCATCCCGCCGACTTGGGTGAGCACACCGGTGAGCTGTTGCCCCATCGGGCCGGCCTGCTCGGGGAGCGCCTTCTCCATGGCGTTGACGACGTGCTTGGCGAGCGGTTCGACCAGCCGCTTCCAGGCCGGCAGCGTTCCCTCGAACCACTCCGCCCGGTTCCAGGCCAGCGCCCCGCCAGCCGACGCGGCGGGCAGTGTCGTCGCCTCGTCGAGCCAGTACTCGGCGAGGCGGACGGTCTCGTCGACGCGGTCGCGCTCCTCCTGGGTGAGGGACGCGTCGCCGGCCGCTCGGATCGTGTGCCGTGCGGTCTCCCTCGCGAGGTCCCAGTTGATCGGGCCGCCACGCCAGGAGAACATGCTCTGCAGCTGTCCGAAGATGGCGGCGAGATCGAACCCGGCGAACGGGTTGTCGTGGTCGCCGGGAGGGCGCTTCGACGGCTCTTCGCCTTCGCGCCCGACGCCGGGCTCGTCGTTGCTCACGGTTGAACCTCCGGCAGGATGTGAGGAAGCTGCGTGCGTCCGGGGATGCGCGTGGAAGGTTCCACGATGCGCACCACGGGCGTCCGTAGCCGCCAGTTCATACTGTCCAACCTAGCCCGGGAGTCTTCCACTGAACGACGAACCCACCCGCGTTCGTACGCGCCGACGCACGATCCGTCGGTCTGTCACCGGCCGCCGGCGACGCGGCGGTCTCGTCGTGGCCGTGACCGGCGCCGCCTCGGGCGTGGGCCGGGCGGTGGCCGCCCAGCTCGTCGAGAACCCCGAGGTCACCAGGGTCATCGGCATCGACGAGCGCCGTGGTGACGTCGACGGTGTCGAGTGGCGGATTGTCGACGTTCGCGACACCTCGGTCGCCCAGCGGATCGCGCGGTGCGATGTGGTCGTCCACCTCGATCTGGACGTCTCGCCCGACAGCGAGCCTCGACGCCGATCCGAGCGCAATGTCCGAGCTGCGCAGACCATCCTCACGGCGTCGGCGGCAGCCGGAGTCCCTCGGGTGGTCATCGCCACGAGCGCGATGGTCTACGGCGCGGCGCCGGACAACCCCGTGCCGTTGGACGAGGACGCGCCGCTGCGCGCCCGACCGGAGGGTGTCGTCGCCGACCTCTTGGAGATCGAGTGGCTGGCCCGGCGGGCACCGCGGGCTCACCCCGGACTGTCGGTGACGGTGGTGCGGCCCGCCATGCTCGTGGGCCCGGGTATCGACACCTTCCTCACCCGTCACTTCGAGGCCGCCCGACTGCTGGTGATCCGTGGTAGTCGCCCGCACTGGCAGTTCTGCCACGTTGACGACCTGGTGTCGGCTCTGGTGTGGGCGGTGCTGGGCAAGGTCGAGGGCGCGGTCACGGTCGGCTGCGAGGGCTACCTCGAGCAGGAGGAGGTCGAGTCGCTCATCGGCCTGCCTCGCCTGGAGCTCCCCGAAGGGCTGGCCCTGGGAGCGGCCGAACGCCTCCACCGCCTGGGTCTCACGCCGGCGCCGGCCAGTGACCTGGCCTACGTCAGCCACCCCTGGGTCGTGTCGTCGGCGAAGCTGCGCGCCGCGGGATGGCGGCCCACGTACGACAACGTCACCGCCTGCCAAGTCCTCGCCCGCGAGGTCGCGGGACGGCACGCCGCGCTCGGCCGTCGGTTCGGGAAGCGTGAGACCGCGACTCTGGGTGCGGCCGGCGCTACGGTCGCCCTGCTGGGGACCGCCGCGGTCGTCCGTCGGGCACGGCGCAGGAGATCGCGAGGGACGACATGAGCCAAGCCGACGATCCGGTGCGGTTGATCGACGTGCGGGAGGGGCCGCTCTCGGTCGACGAGGTGCTGGCGGCCATCGCCGATCCCAGGGCGGGAGGCGTGTGCCTGTTCATCGGGACGGTGCGCCAAGACGACGGCGGTCGGGCGGTGAAGACCCTGGCGTACGAGGCGCATCCGAACGCGGTTCCCGCCCTGCGCCGGGTGGCCGAGGCCGTCGCCGCCGCGTATCCGGTGTGCGCGGTGGCCGCGGTGCACCGGGTCGGGGAGCTCGCCGTGGGGGAGACCGCGGTCGTCGTCGGGGTCGCGGCCCCGCACCGCGCGGAAGCGTTCGCGGCCTGTCGCCGGCTCATCGACGACCTCAAGGCGACGGTGCCGCTGTGGAAGCACCAGCGGTTCAGCGACGGTTCCGCGGAGTGGGTGGGCGTGGACGTCGGCGCCGACCCCACCCCGGTCGAGGGTTGACTCCGACGCGGCGGGGAGCTGGTCGCTCCGGCCGCACGAGGTCGTGGGGCGCTGTCGGAGTGGGAGCCTGGGCAGCGGCAGGCGGGCTTGGTCACCTAACCTGTCCGCATGTCTCGCCGTGCCGCCACGATGACGCTGACCGCTGTCCTGATCGTCGCCCTTGTCTGCGTCGCGTGGCTGGTACCCGTTCCGTACGCCGCGATGAGCCCGGGCCCGACGGCCAACGTCCTCGGTGAGGCGGAGGACCACAAGCCGATCATCGAGATCGACGGTCATCGCGTGTACAAGACGTCGGGGCGCCTGGACCTCACGACGGTCGCGGTGAGCAGTCCGGACCAGAAGCTGGACCTGGTGAGCGTGCTCAAGGGGTGGCTCGACCCGGAGACCGCGATCGTGCCGTACGACTACCTCTACCCGGGTGACCCCACGCCGCAGCAGGTGGAGCAGCGGAACGCCGAGGCGATGCAGACCTCTCAGCAGACGGCCATCGCCGCCGCGCTACGCCAAGCGGGCGAGCGTGTCACCCCCGTCGTCCAGGTGCAGGCTGTGGTCGAGAAGACCCCCGCGGTCGGCAAGCTCAGGGCCGGGGACACGATCGTCGCGGTCGACGGGACTCGTGTCACCGACCGTGAGCAGGTGGTCGAGCTGGTGGGACGACACCGCCCAGGTGAGCAGGTTCGGTTCTCCATCCGTCGGGACGGTGAGCCACGGGAAGTGACCATCACGACCACACGCGCACCCGATGACCCCGACCGCGCGTTCGTCGGGATCACGCCGCACAACGGCTTCGAGTTCCCGTTCGAGGTCACCGTGAACTTGGGGCAGGAGATCGGCGGCCCGAGCGCCGGCGCGATGTTCGCCCTGGCGATCTTCGACAAGCTGACGCCCGGGGCGCTCACCGGTGGTCAGCACATCGCTGGGACTGGCACGATCGAGCCGGACGGCACGATCGGACCCATCGGCGGCATCCAGCAGAAGATCATCGGCGCGCGAGAGGAGGGGGCGACGACGTTCTTGGTACCCGCGGCCAACTGCGCCGACGCCGTCTCCGCCGACGTCGACGGCATTCGGCTGGTGAAAGTGGAGACGCTGGACGGCGCTGTCAAGGCACTCGAGAGACTGGCCAAGGACCGCGACGCGAAGGTGCCGGCCTGTGCCCGTTGAGCGAGGCGCGATGGCGGCTCCTTTCGCTACGGTGCCCCAGGAAGCCATGCTGGACCCGGCGGCCCGTCCGCACGGGCGGGTCGCGGCGTCGGTAACGCTGTCCCGACCGTAGGAACGAGGAACCCTTGAGTAGCTACTCCGCTCCGCGCGATCCGTTCCGACGTGCGTACGGGCGGCCGCCCGCTCGAAGCCGCGCGCTCGTTCCCACCGTCGTGGTGTTGTTCGTGCTCGCGGCGTTGTTCGGGACCTTCGCCAACTTCTGGACCGAGCGCCTGTGGTTCCAGGCCATCGACTACTCGACGGTCTTCACCACCAGGCTGCTCACCCGGGTCGGCATGTTCGCCGTGTTCGGCCTGGTGCTGGGCCTCGTGGTCTTCGCCAACATGGCGATCGCCTACCGGCTGCGTCCCCGCTACCTGGCGATCACGCACGAGCAGCAGGCCCTGGACCGCTACCGAGAGGTGGTCGACCCTCACCGAAAGCTCATCGGCGGTGTGGTCGCCGGGCTCCTCGCGCTCGTCGCGGGCTCGAGCGCGTCCGCACGCTGGCAGGAGTACCTCCAGTGGTGGCACGCGACGCCGTTCGGACGGAAGGACCCGCAGTTCGGTCTGGACGTCTCGTTCTACCTGTTCTCCTATCCCTGGTACCGCTTCCTCATCAGCTTCGGCTTCGCGGTCATCCTGCTGTCGCTCGTGGCGGCGCTGGCCACGCACTACCTCTACGGCGGGATCCGGCTGCAGTCTCCTGGGCAGAAGGCGTCCGACGCCGCCCAGGCGCACGTGTCCGTGCTCGTCGGGCTCTTCGTGCTGCTCAAGGCCATCGCCTACTGGTTCGACCGGTACGGCCTGGTGGTGGCGTCGCACCAGCTGTCCAACCAGGACTTCACTGGCATCACCTACACCGACGCGCACGCCGTCATCCCCGCCAAGACGATCCTCACGTTCATCGCCGCGATCTGCGCGCTGCTGTTCTTCGCCAATGTCGTCCGCCGGACCTGGCTGCTGCCGGGCATCGGGCTCGGCCTGCTGGTGCTGTCCGCGGCGCTGCTGGGATGGGCGTGGCCGGCGATCGTGCAGCAGGTGCAGGTGCGCCCGAACGAGCCGGTCCGCGAGGCGCCCTACATCCAGCGGCACATCGACGCGACGCGGGAGGCGTTCGGCATCGCGGACGCCCAGGTCGATCGCTACGAGGCCAAGACCAGCACGACCCGCGGTCAGCTCGCCGACGACGCCGAGACGTTGCCGGGGGTTCGTCTCATCGACCCGTCGGTGGTGAGGGAGACCTTCGAGCAGCTGCAACAGGTGCGTGGTTTCTACACCTTCGGCGCTACGGACGACCAAGCGCTCGACGTCGACCGGTACGAGGTCGACGGTGAGATCCGCGACGCCGTGGTCGCGGTGCGTGAGGTGAACATCGACGGCGTGCCCGCCGACCAGCGCAACTGGAACAACGACCACACCGTCTACACGCACGGCTACGGGTTCGTCGCCGCGTTCGGGAACCGTCGCACGAGCGAGGGCAGCCCTCAGTGGATCGAGGGCGGTATCCCGTCGCGCGGCGAGCTCGGTCGCTACGAGCCGCGGATCTACTACGGGGAGAAGTCGCCGGACTACTCGATCGTCGGTGCTCCGGAGGGCACCCCGCCGGTCGAGCTCGACGTGCCCGGCGGTGGTGGTGGCGCCCGGTCGCACTACACCTACAAGGGCAAGGGTGGAGTGCCCATCGGCTCGTTCGGCCGTCGGGTGCTCTACGCGATGAAGTTCCAGGACTTCAACATCCTGCTCAACCAGTCGCGGATCAACAGCGAGTCCAAGATCCTCTACGACCGCAATCCGCGCCTGCGCGTCCAGAAGGTCGCGCCGTGGTTGGACCTGGACTCCGATCCCTACCCGGCCATCGTCGACGGCCGGATCAAGTGGATCATCGACGGCTACACGATGTCGGACAACTACCCGTTGTCCCAGCGGCTGCTCTTGAGCGATGCCACCTCCACCTCTCTCACGCCGCGACCGGCGATCGTCGGGCAGCCGAGCGAGCGCCTGAACTACATCCGCAACTCGGTGAAGGCGACGGTCGACGCCTACGACGGCACGGTCTCGCTGTACGCCTGGGACGAGTCCGACCCGATCCTCAAGACGTGGATGAAGGCCTTCCCCGGCACGGTGCAGCCGAAGTCGAAGATGCCGGAGGAGCTGCTCGACCACGTCCGCTACCCGGTGGACCTGATGAAGGTGCAGCGGGAGGTGCTCGCCCAGTACCACGTCACTGAGGCCGGGCCGTTCTACCAGGGCACCGAGCGGTGGCGGGTCCCAGCCGACCCCACGGCGAGCCAGCCGATCAAGCAGCCGGTCTACTACCTGTCGGTGCGGATGCCCAACGAGTCGGAGCCGGTGTTCTCGCTGACGTCGACGTACATCTACTACAACCGCGAGAACCTGGCGGCCTTCGTCGCCGTCAACGCCGACGCGCGCTCGTCTGACTACGGCAAGATCCGGGTCCTCCAGCTCGACGAGAAGACCCAGATCGACGGGCCGAGCCAGATCGCGAACAAGCTCGACTCCGACACCCGGATCGCCGACGCGATGCTGCCGTTGACCCGCGGCGAGAGCCGCGCGGTCAAGGGCAACCTGTTGACGCTCCCAGTGGGCGGCGGGCTGCTGTACGTGCAACCGGTCTACGTCCAGCGGGGCGGCACCGGTGCGTCGTACCCGCTGCTCCGACTGGTCCTCGCGTCGTTCGGTGGCGGCATCGGCGTGGGCCCGACCTTGCAGGACGCGCTCGACATGGTGTTCGAGGGGAACGCCGGCGCGGACACCGGCGAGGAGGCGCCGCCGGAGACCGGCGAGGACGGCGGCCAGGAGACCCCGCCCACCGAGCAGTCTCCGGAGGCGATCGTGGCGGACGCGCTGCGGGAGGCCCGAGACGCGTTCGCGGAGGCAGAGGAGGCGCTGAAGGCGGGAGACCTGCGCGGGTACGCCGAGGCGGTGGAACGAGCCGAGGCCGCTGTCGAGCGAGCGGCCCGGGCCGAGGCGCAGAGCGGCCAAGCCGGGCAGCCAACGCCGGCGCCGACGCCCACACCGGTACCGACGCCCACGCCGACCCCGACACCCGCCGCGCGACCCGGCTAGCTTCTCGGTAACCGGAGGCTCAATGCGGTCGGCCGGTCGGGTCGACGCCCCACCGCGCAAGCGTCACTTGCCTCCCGCCCACGGACGGCAAGCGGCCCGGCCGGCGACCCGGCGATCTCGATTTGCATCCGGAGCGCTCCACCCGTACCCTTATCGACGGCGACGCGGGGTGGAGCAGTTCGGTAGCTCGCTGGGCTCATAACCCAGAGGTCGCGGGTTCGAATCCCGCCCCCGCTACGAGAGACGACGCCCCCGGGATCTCCCGGGGGCGTCGTCGTTTCGTCGATCACTCTGTGGGTCTCGCCGGGCCATCCTGGCCGCGCACGGGAAGGCGCGGGGCCTGCGCCCCTCATCCACCTCGTGGTACTGACCTAGTCTTTCTCGGCTGTGTCCGATTACGGACGTTTCGGGACGTATCTCCTCGTTGATCAGCTATGTTGTCCGCCAATTGGCAAAGACCAATGGGGAGCCAGACGGCCGAGCTGGTGCTCGACCGGGCTCCGCGGGCGGACGGGAGGAAGAGATGCCCGGCCACGCTCGGGCTTGGTCGTCTCGACGCTGGCGACGTGTCACGGTGGTGGCGGCGACGGCGGCGATCGTGGCGGGCTCGCTCACGCAGGGGGTCCCGGCCGCGGCCGTGCCGCCGGAGCCGCGGAACCTCGCCGCGGGCCTCGACTACACCTGGTCGCAGGAGCCGGACCCGACCTACCCCGACGAGGGGAGGGAGCTCACCGACGGGCGGTACGGCGAGCTCGACATCGCCGACCCGGCCTGGGTGGGCCATCGCGTCGGCAAGACCCGTGAGGTCGTTTTCGACCTCGGTACGCCCAAGTCGATCTCACGAATCCAGGCGCACTTCCTCCAAGACTGGCCGACCTCCTCCGTCCTCGTCCCGCTCACCGTCTCGTTCGCCGTCTCCCACGACCGTCGCTCGTGGGCGACGCTGGGACACCGCTCGACGCAGCTGTTGTGGGGGAGTGGGCCGCCGCGCGACGAGACCTACGTCTGGGACGGGGAGCGGGACGGCCTTCCGCGCGGCAACCCGAACGCCACCATGGCCTACGCCCGGTACGTCAAGGTCTCCTTCGCGGTGCACACCTGGGCGTGGCATCTCCTCGACGAGGTCGAGATCCACGGCGTCGACGGCAAGCTGCCGCAGGCGAAGACACCGAAGCCCGACCGGCCGGGCTACCTCACTCCTGGGCCGCGGACAGCGGGCATCAAGGACCTCGTCCTCCTCTACAACGGCCACTACGACCACGGCAAGGGCGACTGGACGGCGAGCCGGATCGTTCCGTACCTCAGCTACGTCGACACCCATGGCAAGCCCATGGAGACCCTCTTCGACGGTGTTCTCTACCTGGGCTTGCGGGCTCCGAACGGACGGAACTTCGCACTCGGTGAGGCCACGATCGACGACTGGCGGTGGTACCTGACCAAGACCTTCGCTCGGCACGGCGACCTAGCCCAGCTGGACGAGGCGACGAGGCGGGTCGCCCAGAGCCTGGACAAGCCGAGCCTCCGGACAAAGGTCGTGCTGATGATCCCGAACCCCGGCGAAGTCCTCACCGACTTCGGCGACGTCGACGGAGACGGGGTGCCGGAGAGCGTCAGCGACGCCGACGTCGGCCCCGAGCGGGCGCTCGCCAACCGGGAGAAGATCGTCCGCTGGTGGGTCGACGAGGTGCTGCAGTCCTGGGCTGAGGCGAGGTACTCGCACCTGGAGCTCGTGGGTCTGTACTGGCTGGAGGAACAGATCAGCGTCATCCCCGCAGGCCCGGACCTGCTCCGCCGGGTGAGCGACATCGTCCACCGGAAGAACCTCACACTGTTCTGGATCCCGCACTTCCTCGCGTACAAGAGCCACATGGCGTCGGAGGTCGGCATCGACGCGGCGGCGTTCCAGCCCAACTACTTCTTCGAGACGATGAGCGCCGAGCGGCTCGAGGACGCCGCGGCCATCGCCCAGCAGTACGGCATGGGCGTCGAGGTCGAGTTCGACGAGCGCATGCTGACCGACGACGTCTTCCGGGAGCGGTTCGTCGAGTGCCTCGACGCCGGCGCGGTCCACGGCTTCATGACCGACGCTTTCCTGGCCTACTACCAGGGCAACGACACGGTGTACCAGGCGGCGGTGAGCGAGGATCCGCGACAGCGCCAGCTGTACGAGTGGCTGCACGAGTTCGTGCGAGGCACCTACCAGCCGCGACGCTGAGGACGACGGCGGTCACGACGAACCGGGGGCCGGGCTGACCGGGAGGGCACACGGCCGTTGGCGGGGGGTGGACGCAGAGACCCCCTCGGGGTCAGCTCGCGAGGCCAGGACGGGCCTTGCTGATGGTGTCGGCCAGCTGCTCCAGCGCTGGCGCGAACGCCTTCCAGCTCGTCGGAGTCTCCGGGTTCCAGGCGGCGATCTGCCCGGCCTTGACGGCGGGCAGGTTCGCCAAGGTGGGGTGGTCGTCGAGCCCGGTGGTGAAGTACCGCGCGTTTCGGGAGTCGTAGAGGAGGAGGTCGAACGGGTACTTGTCCACCTGCTCCCACGACAATGCCTCCCAGTGCGGCTCGTCAGCCGGCACGGAAGGCTGGACGAAGCGCACCCCGAGTTCGCGAAGGTAGCGCAGGTCGGAGAAGACGTCGGCGTTGCCGATGTAGACGTTGGTGTCGGTGGCGCTGAGGAACGCCACTCGCAAGTCGGGCTTGGCGCGCGCGGCCTCGGACACCTTCCTCGAAGCGGCCTGGAAGGCTTTCCGGGCCGCCGTCACGGCCTCGGCCTCGACGTCGACGCCGAGCGACGCCGCCAGCTCGACGTACCGGTCGATGACCTCGGTGACGGACCTCTCGACGTAGCTGATGGCGACGATGGGGCAGATGCTCTCGATCTCGCGGACGTGCTCCTGCGGGACGTACCAGAGCGAGCCGTCGGCGTTCTGGATGGGTGTCACGAGCAGGTCCGGCCGCAGCGCGGCGAACGCCTCGAGGTTGAACTCGCCCCACGTCTTGCCGACCCAGGTGACGGTGTCGACGTCGACGTCGCCGAGCAGCTCCTTGGATCCCGCCTCACCGAAGACACCGACGGGTCGCAGCCCGAGGTCCCACAGGGCGGCCGCCGAGCTCGCTTGAGCCACGAGCCTGGAGGGCCGTTGGGGGGCGCGTGCGGTCGCGTCGCGGTCGTCGGTGAACGACCACGAGCGCGTGTCTGGCGTCTTGTCCGACGCCGTGGTGGCCATCGGTCGTTGGCCCGGTGGCGACGATGAGCCACATCCCGCCACCGCGCTCACGCCGAGCGTGAGCCCAGCGGCGAGCAGACCACGCCGGGACAGGCGGGTGGATCGTCGTGGCGGCGAGGTGAACATCCGCGGCTCCTCAGGGCACGGCTGAGCGGCGGCTGCAGCCATGGTGGTAGGGAAGTTAGGTGAGACTAACCTTAGCTACCACCATGTCGGGTTCCGCAATGGCCCGACCGGATGGTCTACGCCACACGCCACGGCACTCGATTGCTCCGCATCCTGCGGGTGACGCCGACCGCTGGACGACGTTGCCGGTCCAGGAGAGGATGCGCCGCATGGTGGCCGTCTTGGTCGATCGGATCGGGCTCCTCGTCACCAACGATCCGGCCCACGGGGGTCCCTTGGGGGAGCTCGCCGACGCCGCGCTGGTCGTCGAGGGCGCCCACATCGCCTGGGTGGGGCCGGCGCGGCGGGCGCCGGCTGCCGACGTTCGGGTCGACGCGGCGAACCAGGCCGTCATCCCAGGATTCGTCGACAGCCACACCCACCTGGTCTTCGCCGGCGACCGCGCGGCCGAGTTCGAGGCCAGGATGTCCGTCGAGGCGCGGGTGTCAGGGCGGGTGACCGGTGCCGGGCGGGCGCCGTACACCACGGGCGGGATCGCCACCACCATCCAAGCGACGCGGGCCGCGAGCGACGAGGAGCTGCAGGCGACCGCGCTTCGCCTGCTCGGGGAGATGCGGCGGGCTGGGACGACCACCGTGGAGATCAAGAGCGGCTACGGTCTGACGCCGCGTGACGAGGCCCGTTGTCTCGCCATCGCCGAGGCGCTCACCGAGGAGACGACGTACCTCGGCGGCCACGTGGTGCCGCCGGAGTACGCCGACCGTCGAGACGAGTACGTGTCTTTGGTCTGCCGCGAGATGCTGGACGTCTGCGCGAAGCACGCCCGATGGGTGGACGTGTTCTGCGACCGCGGCGCCTTCGACCTCGACGAGTCCAGGGCGATCCTCGCCGCCGGGATGGCTCGTGGCCTCCGACCCCGGCTGCACGGCAACCAGCTCGGGCCCGGTCCCGGCGTCCAGCTCGCGGTCGAGGTCGGCGCGGCCTCGGTGGACCACTGCACCTACCTCCGTGACGAGGACGTCGCGGCGCTGGCCGGTTCCGAGACGGTGGCCACCCTGCTGCCGGGCGCGGAGTTCTCGACGCGGTCGCCGTATCCAGACGCTCGGCGGCTGCTCGACGCGGGCGTGACGGTCGCGTTGGCGACCGACTGCAACCCAGGGACCTCCTTCACCTCGAGCATGCCGTTCTGTGTCGCCCTCGCGGTGCGGGAGATGGGCATGACGCCAGGTGAGGCGCTCTGGGCCGCGACCGCCGGTGGCGCCCGCGCCCTGCGTCGCGATGACATCGGGGTGCTGAGACCTGGCGCCCGGGCGGACTTCGTGATCTTGGCCGCGCCTTCCTACGTCCACCTGGCCTACCGACCTGGTGTGCCGCTCGCCGCCGCAGTGTGGAAGGACGGGCGGCCCAGCTAGAGCAGGTGTCGGCCGCCGGGGCGGCTCAGGGTGGCTCAGCCGGCGTGAGCGATGTAGTTGGCGAGCTGCTCGCGCTCGAACTCCAGCTCCCCGATCCGAGTCTTCACCACGTCGCCGATGCTGACCAACCCAGCGAGGCGACCGTCGACCACCACCGGCACGTGCCGGACCCGCCGCTCCGTCATGAGCTGCATGAGCTCGTCGACCGTGGCCGAGGGGGAGCAGGTGTGGACGTCGGTCGTCATGATCGTGGCGACCGGCTGGTCCAGGATGCCGGTGCCGTCGACGAGTCGGCGGACGATGTCGCGCTCGGACACGATGCCCTCGATGGACATCCGGTCACTGCTGACCACGGCCGCACCGATGTTGTGCTGGGCCAGGATGCGCAGCAGGTCACGAACCGGGGTGCTGGGCGAGACCGTCACGACCTCGACGCCTTTGTGCCGAAGTACGTCGCTGATCCGCATCACCGGCCTCCCTTCGTCCGCCGGTGCACCCAGCACCGGCTGGGTCCGTGCACCGCAGCCTAGACCCGGGAGGTCGCGAACGGAATCCCTCCGACCACAAGAAGTGACGGATCGGGGATCCGAGTCACTGGGAGCTGAGGATCTCGAGCACCTCGTCGTGGAGCAGGCCGTTCGTGGCGAGGGCGTTGCCGCCGTAAGGACCGGGCTTACCGTCGAGGTCCGTGAAGCGGCCGCCGGCCTCCTCGACGATGACGGAGAGCGCGGCCATGTCGTGGAGGTTCAGCTCGGGCTCGGTCGCGATGTCGACCAGCCCCTCGGCGAGCAGCATGTAGGACCAGAAGTCACCGAAGCCCCGGGTGCGCCCGCAGGCCTCCAGCAGGCGGCCGAAGCCCTTGCCACGGCCGGTCTTCACCCAACCGTCGGGGCTGGAGTAGGAGAGGAAGGCCGAGGACACCGAGTCGACGGAGGAGACCCGACACGGCTGTGCCGATCGGATGCTGCGACCGGCGAAGGCACCGTCGCCTCGCGACGCCCACCACCGCCGACCGAGCTGGGGCGCCGACACCACGCCCACGACGATCTCCTCCTCGATCGCCAGCGCGATGAGCGTCGCCCACACGGGGACTCCGCGCACGTAGTTCTTCGTGCCGTCGATGGGGTCGATGATCCAACGGCGCGGGCCCCAGCCGGACTTACCGAGTTCCTCCCCCTCGATGCTGTCTCGGGGACGGGCGCGACTCAGCGTACGGCGTACGGCCTCTTCCACCGCCGTGTCGGCGTCGCTCACCGGGGACTCGTCGCGCTTGGTCGAGACACGAAGGTCGGCGGCCCGGAACCGGCTGGTCGTCAACGAGTCGGCATCATCGGCCAGGAGGTGCGCGAGCCGCAGGTCGTCGGTGTGCGTCGAGGCCATAGGCCAAAACTAACGACCTCGATCGCCTCGAGGGCTTTCGACCCGCTGATCGAACCCCATGTCGCTCGCGTGCGTGTCCTAGGTGAGCAACGGAGGAGGTGCGCGTGTTCGATCAGGCGTTCGGACTGCCCCTGCACGTCCTGGTGATCCACGCCGTCGTGGTGCTGGTGCCTCTGACGGTGCTCGCCGCGTTGGTGTACGCCGTCCTCCCTCGATCGCGCCGAGCGCTGCGGTGGCCGCTCCTGGCCGGCGCGGTGATCAGCCTGGTCAGCGGTTACGTCGCGATCGAGAGCGGCGAGGCGTTGTTCCGCCATCTGGGCGAGCCCGACTTCGTCCGAGCCCACAAGGACAACGGCGACCTGCTGTTGTGGGTGCTGGTCGCGTTGACCGCCGTGGTGGTCCTGGCGGTGCTGGTGCTCGGCGAGTACCAGGGGTCCGAGCGGCTGGCGCGGAGCCCGGTGGAGGCGCGGGCTCAGAGCGGCGCGGCGCGACCGATCCAGGTCCTGGTGGCGGTGCTCCTCGTCGCGGTCGCGGTGACGGCCGGCGTCCAGGTGGTGCGAACCGGCGACTCCGGTGCGCGCGCCGTGTGGGAGGGGACCTTCAGCGAGTAGCACGGGGACGTCCACGAGACGCGCCCGTCGTGGCCCGCGCGGGGCCGTTCCCGCACCGTCGACACGGCGGGTGTCCAGACGTGTCCTCCGCCTCTCAGTCGCCCGCCCGACGCTCCCTGGAGTCGAGCAGCCGCCGGTAGGAGTCGAGGCGGGCCGGGTCGACGGTTCCGGCGGCCACCGCCTCGTCGAGCGCACACTCCGGCTCGGTACGGGCGTGGGTGCAGCCACGTGGACAGTCCTCGATGATCCCTTCGAGGTCGGGGAAGGCGCGGATGAGGTCCTCCGGCGCCACGTGGGCCAACCCGAACGACCGGATTCCCGGGGTGTCGACGATCCAGCCCCCGAAAGGTAGCGGCAGCATCACCGCCTGGGTCGAGGTGTGGCGACCGCGTCCGGTCGCCTCGCTCACCTCGCCGGTAGCCCGCTGAGCGGACGGCACCAACGCGTTGACCAAGGTCGACTTGCCCACCCCGGAATGGCCGACGAGCACGCTCACGCGGTCGGCGAGCCGGTCGCGTAACGGCGTCACCAGGTCGTCGTCGTACCGGGTCACCACGTACGGCACGCCGAGGGGGCGGTAGATCTCCAGCAGCTCGTCGGGTGCCGCGAGATCGGCTTTGGTGAGGCACAGCAGAGGGTCGAGGCCCGCGTCGTACGCCGCGACGAGGCAGCGGTCGATGAGCCTTGGTCTGGGCGGTGGTTCCGCCAACGCCGTGACGATGACCAGTTGGTCGGCGTTGGCGACGATGACCCGTTCGACCGGATCGTCGTCATCCGCGGTCCGGCGCAGCACGGTCGTCCGCTCGTCGACTTCGACGATGCGGGCCAGCGTCCCCGGCCGCCCGGAGACGTCGCCAGTGAGCCTGACCCGATCGCCGACGACGATCGCGTGGCGCCCCAGGGATCGCGCCCGAACGGCGACGACGGACCGAGCGTCATCGTCCGCGGGCGGCGCCGTGGTCGCGTCCCCACCATCCGTGGCGACCCGGCAGGTGTAGCGACCCCGGTCGACGGCGACCACGACTCCACGGACCGCGTCCTCGTAGCGCGGACGGAGCTTCGTGCGTGGACGGGTGCGCCGTTTGGGCCTGCCGTAGGCCTCGTGGTCGTCGACCTCGAACCTGCGGCGCCCTGGACTCACGCAGCTGCCTCCCGGCCGAGCATGGACGTCCACATCCCCACGAAGTCGGGCAACGTCTTGGTGGTGGTGGCGATGTTCTCGATCTGCACGCCGGGGACGACCAGGCCGAGCACGGCACCCGCGTGCGCCATCCGATGGTCCCCGTACGTGCGGAAGACCTCGCCGTGCATCGGGCGCGGCCGGATCTCCAAGCCGTCGGCGCTCTCTCGAACGTCACTGCCGAGTCGCCGCAGCTCGGTGGCCAGCGCGGCGAGGCGGTCGGTCTCGTGACCCCGCAAGTGTGCGACGCCGCGCAGGCGCGAGGGTCCTGTGGCGAGTGCCGCGACCGCGGCGACGACGGGCGTCAGCTCCCCGACATCGTGCAGGTCGAGGTCGACGCCTTGGACCGCCTCCGGCCCACGCAAGGTCAGTCCTTCACTGTCGTGTCGGACATGACCGCCCATCGCGGTGAAGATCTCGTGGAGCCGGGCGCCTGGCTGGTACGTCTGGTCCGGCCAGCCGAGGATGCGGACTCGTCCGCCGGTGACCAGCGCGGCGGCGAGGAACGGGGCGGCGTTCGACAGATCGGGCTCGACGGCGACGTCGAGGGCCTTGATGGGACCGGGAGCGACTCGCCACGTGGCCGGCTCACCGGTGTCGACGTCGACGCCTCGGTCCCGCAGCATGCTGACCGTCATCTCGATGTGGGGCATCGAGGGAACGCGGTCGCCGACGTGATCGACGGTCACGCCGTCGTCGTAGTGGGCACCCGCCAGGAGGAGAGCGGAGACGAACTGGCTGGACGCCGAGGCGTCGATCTCCACGCTCCCGCCCGGCATGGTGCCGGCGCCGTGGACAGTGAAGGGCAGGGCGTTGCGACCGTCGTCCTCGATGGTGGCGCCAAGGGCGCGCAGCGCCTCGAGCAGGGGACCCATCGGCCGCTCTCGCATGCGCGCGTCGCCGTCGAACCTGACCGCGCCACGAGCCAGGGCGGCGACCGGGGGAAGGAAGCGCGCGACCGTGCCCGCCAGACCGCAGTCGACACTGGCCGGTCCACGAAGCGCGCCGGGTGTCACCAACCAGTCATCGTCCACGTCCTCGACACTCACGCCCAGGGCGCGCAGCGCCGCCGCCATGAGGAGCGTGTCGCGGGCCCGCAGCGGTCCACGGATCGTCGACGGGCCGTCGGCGAGGGCGGCGAGGACGAGGGCACGGTTGGTGATCGACTTCGACCCGGGCACACGAAGGTCCGCGTCCACCGCGGTGGAGGCGAGGGGCGCGGGCCACAGGTCCGGCGTGTGACTTCCCATCGACCGCAGAGCGTAGCCGACGCCGCGAGGGCCGAGCCGAGCCTGTGGATTCCAGGCGACCGGCACGCTCGCCACCACCCTCGGCGGCGGGGTGTCGCGGCGACGTCGGACGAGACGAGGGCTCGCTGGGGCGGGCGCCGCCTGGAGCCGGTCAGGACGCTGCGGCGGCCTCGCCGTCGATCGATGCTGTCGAACCGGTCCGCTCCTTCCGTGCTGCCCCGTCCGCATCTTCCATACCCACGGACGACGGGGCGCACGCGACGTCGCGTGGGTGTCTCGCTCGGGAGGCCGAGCGAGACACCCACAGCGCTCAGGGCTACCGCCGGTTCGAGGGCTGGGTGAGCGAGGGCAGGGGAGCCCACCTCGGGATGCCGCCCGGCCAGATCGCGGGTGGCTCGTCCCCCGAGACGGTCACGTCGGGACAGCTGGCCAGCAGGAGGAAGTTGCTGAGTGCCTGGTCGATGGGTTCACCAGCAGGCCCGTAGTGCGACATGGTGGTGGCGACGCTGACGTGTCGCCCGGTGTCGGCCTTCGCGAGCGCGAGTGCCGTCTGTCCCCACACGACGCCGTCGTGCCCCCAGAACGTCCCGCACAGCTCGAGCTTCATGAGTCCGAGGCCGTACTCGAAGGCGTCCGAGCCGGTCGGCACGGTGGTCTGCATCTCGGCCAACGCGTCCTTGTCGAGCAGGTTTCCGAACAGCAGCTCGTCGAAGAACCGCTCCAGGTCCCGCGTGGAGGAGATCATCGCACCGGCTGCGCCGAACACCGTGGGGGTGTAGACGCTGAAGTCGACCAGTGGCCGCTCCGGCGGTCCGGCCGGGACGTAGCTGGCTGGGTGGGGCCCCGGGATGAACGGGGACACCCTCGGGAAGGAGGTGTCCTTCAGCCGCAGCGGTCGGATGATGCGGCGGGTCACTTCGGACTGGATGCTTCGCCCGCTCACCCGTTCGACGATCATGCCCGCGAGGATGTAGTTGGTGTTGGAGTACGCGAACTGGCCGCGCGGCGTGGGCGGATCGGTGAGGGCCAGCTTGACCAGCTGACGCGGTGTGAAGAACGCCAACCGGTACTTCTCGATGTCGGTGATCTCGCGGTACAGCACGGTGTCGTAGTCGGGTAGCCCGCTCGTGTGGTTGAGCAGCATCCGCACCGTCACCGACTCGCCGAGGTCGTCCGGGAGTAGGCCCGGCAGGTAGTCGGCGACCGGAGCGTCCAGGTCCAGGCGACCCTCCGAGACGTGCTGCAGCACGACCGTCGCGACGAACGTCTTGGTGATGCTGCCGATGCGGAACCGCATGTGGGGACGCATCGGTCGCTTGGTGTGGATGTCAGCGACTCCGCTGGCGCCTTTCCATCGGTCGGGGCCGTCTGTCACCCGGCCGAGAACCCCCGGCATACCGGCCACTGTGACCGCGTCGAGCGCGGCGTCGAGACGCTTGTCTGCGACGCTGTTCTCGACCGTGCGAGCCTGGTGTGTCCCAGGGCTCAGACCGCGCGGTGCGGCGACGGCTGGTCCGGCCGACAGCATCGTCGCGACGAGGATCAACGCCACGACCCCGCCGCGCCGCCTAATGAAGCGCATGAGGTCCCTCCTTCGCAGTGGGTGATCGCTTGGAGCATGCCAGGAGGGGCGCCGCGGCGAGATCGTCCGCGCGGACGATCCTCGACGGTCCTGGAGACGGAGGGTGCGACGCTCTCAGGTGGAGGCGGTGGCCGTCACTGTCTCACCGACCTCGTCGAGGGGACGCATGCGCCGGATGCCCTTGCTGACCGAAGCGATCAGAGCCGCGATCCCGAGGACGAGAGCGAAGGCGAGGAACGCCCACAGCTCGTCGACTCGTTCGAGAAGGAAGCCGCCGAGCAGTGGCGCGAACGGCGCGAGGCCCATCGCGAACAGGCTGATCGTGCTGTCAACGCGCCCTTGCATAGAGTCCGGTGTGATGGCGATCTGGTAGGCGAACAGGCCTGCGTTGATGGCGGGTGAGGGAACGACGGCAAGCGCCAAGAGGGCGGCGGTGAGGTAGTTCCCTGGTGTCAAGGCGGCGGCCGTGACCAGGCCGGTGGCAGTCCACAGCGCCGCGGTGATGAGACGCTGCGGCTTCACTCGAGGCTGCAGCCATGGCGCGAGCAAGGCGCCCGCGAGGCCTCCGACCAAGACGAGCGACTGAATGACACCGATGCTCGTGGGCGAGACACCCCGCTGTCGGAGGACCACGACGAGGACGAACATGAGCCCGGTAAACGCCGCGTTCGCCAGTGGCGCGAGGCAGAGAGTGGCGCGGAGGAACGGTTCCTTGACCACGAAGACGAGCCCGGACGCCACCGAGCGCACGAGCGTTCCCGCCGGCTGGTCTCGCGCGTCTTGCAGGGGGCGACGAATTCGCGCGACCGCGGCGAGGGAAGCGACGAAGGAGAGAGCTTGAGTCAGGAACGGCGCGAACCTGGCCAGCGAGAACAGCGCGCCACCCAGCGGTGGACCGATGAGGGACGCGGCGTAGCTGCGGGCTTCGTTACGGGCGGAGGCGACCGGCAGCTGCGCCGCGGGGACGATGTGCCGCAGCGCCGCCGACTGAGCCGGGCCGAAGAACACCGAGGCCGCGCCCTCGAGCGCGGTGAGGGCCAGGATGAGGGGAAGGGAGGCCCAGCCGGTCAGCAGAGCGACGACCAGCAGTCCGGCGGCCGCGAGACGCGTGGCGTCACAGGCGAGCATGACGGCGCGGCGGTTCCAGCGATCGACCAGCGCGCCAGCGGGCAGGGTGAAGAGAGCCTGTGCCGCGAGGTTCACCGTCCCCACCAGACCCGCGTGGATCGGCGACCCCGTCAGGGCGAGCACGAGGAGCGGAAGCGCCAACTGGGCCGCGTTGCTACCCAGTTCGGAGCATGCCTGCCCCAGCCACAGCCGACGGAAGTCGCGGTTGCGGTGCAGCGGCACCAGGTGGTTGGTGGACGAGCGTTCCTGCGCGGTGACGGCCTTGCCGACCATCCAGTCCTCCCCCTCCTCGCCGCCTCGTGCAGGTGAGGCTCATGACAGGCGGCTGGAGGTGAAAGGTATCGGTCATCGCCGTCGCGACGATTCCGGTCGTGTGGCCGGCGAGACGGTCATCGAGCGGTCGGTCGGAGCGTCGAACCGCCGTGATGCGGCCGTCCACGAGCGGAGCGCCCCTTGGGTGCGACACCTGCGGGTGGTGTGGGCGACGCCGCCGAGAGCGGTCCGGTGTCCGGAAGTGGCCGCAGGTGACCCGCGGACGGTGTCGGCGTCCGCGACGGCGTCAGCGGAGCGGGCCACCGACGTCGAGGAGCGCGTGGTGTCGCCCCCAAGGGGGTGACTTCGGTCAACGCGCGGTGACCTTGCTCAGCGCCGGTTGGACCTTGGCCACGGCCGCGCTCGCGACGTTCGTGCTCTTCGTTCCCCGGCGGGAGCAGCGATGGGCGCGACGCGTCCGCGCGGCCTCACGAGCTTGCAGGGCGGCGATCCTCGCCTGGAGGCGGGCCTCCCTCCTCGCGGCCCGCGCGGCGAGCCGCGCCTCGCGGCGCGCTTTCCCCCCGAGCAGGCGCGACACCTGCGCGGCGTCCTTGGCGCCGTGCCGAGCGCGCCACCACCACGCTGGTCTGCCCTCGGTGTCGAGCGCGGCGAGCAGGAGCCCGCCGAGCAGTCCGAGGTTCTTCAGGAAGTGGATCTGTTGGTTGGCGCGTCGCGCGGGATCGTCCTCCTCCCAGAAGGGGTGGCCAGCGACCGTGGTCGGGATCATCGACGCGGCGAGGGCCAGGGCGCCGATCCGCCGGCACCGACCCGTGGCGAGGGCCAAGCCTCCGGCGACGTGGACAGCGGCGTTGACGCGGACCCACAGGCGCGGATCCTCGGGGATCCGTTGCGCCAGCTGCGGCGGGGCGACTCTCCTCAGGGTGGGGACCACCTGGTCGGTCACCGGCTTCGCGCTGGGTACGAGCGGGTCGGGGTTCTTGATGACCTTCGCCCCCTGGACGACGAAGGTTGCCGCGAGCATCGACCGGGCCAACGTCCTGACGAGCGCCATGGATCTTTCATACCGCGTCCCGGACCCTCCCGAACCTGGGAACGCCCCGACGCCCACCAGCCGAGACAGGGCACCAGTCGCACAGAGCCGAGGACTGGCGCCCAGCTCGGCCGACATCGGCGAGCCGCTGCTCAGGGCGTCAGCCGGTGGAGGTCACGCGGGAAGAGCGTGACCTTCCGCACGTTGTCCGCCCCGACGAGCTGTGCCACGAATCGTTCGAGGCCGAACGCGAACCCGCCGTGCGGAGGCATGCCGTACCGGAACGTCTCCAGGTAGGACTCGTACGGCTCCAAGGGCTGGTGAAGCCTGCGCAAGGCGGCGACGTAGTCGTCGTACCGGTGAAGGCGCTGCCCTCCGGTGACCAACTCCGTGCCACGGAAGAGGAGGTCGAACGAGTTGGACCAGCGCGGGTCGTCCGGCTGCGGGTGCGTGTAGAACGGGCGCTTGGTCATCGGGTAGCCCGTGACGAACAGAAAGTCGCTGCCGTGCTCGTCGCGCGCCCACTCACCGAGGGCCCGCTCGTGCGCCGGGTTGAGGTCGGGCTCGTCCGGCGGGGCGTCCACGATCCGCAAGGCGTCGGTGAAGTGCACCGCTGGGATCTCGTCGGGGACGCTGGGCGGTGTCAGCCCGAGACGCTCGCACGCCGCGGGTGCCAGCTCCTGGACGGCCCGCACCATGCCGCGGGCGACCGCCGACACCACTGCCATCACGTCGCGGTGGTCCTCGATGAACCCCAGCTCCGCGTCGAGAGAGACGTACTCGGCCAGGTGACGCACGGTGTCGTGCGGCTCCGCGCGGAACACCGGCCCGACCTCGAAGACCCGCTCGAAGACGCCCACCATCGCCTGCTTGTAGAACTGGGGCGACTGGGCGAGGTAGGCCGGCCGGCCGAAGTAGTCGACGCGGAAGACGTTCGCCCCGCTCTCCGTCGCGGTCCCGACGAGCTTGGGGGTGTGGATCTCGGTGAAGCCGAGACCGGTGAGGGTGTCGCGGAAGCCCGCGACCGCCGCAGCGGCGATTTCCAACGGCGCCCGCAGCATCGGGTGTCGCAGGGTGACGGGCGCGTGGTCCAACAGGGTGGGCAGGCCGGCGTTGACGGTCGGGCGCCAAAGCTCGATCGGGGGCGTCGCCGCCGGCTGGCTGAGCAGCCGGAAGGCGGGATCGACCACCTCGACCCCGCCTGGTGCCTGAGGGTTGGCCACGGCGCGGCCGGTCACCTCGACAACGGTCTCCTCGCCGATCTCCTCGACCTGCGCGGCGACGTCCGGGTCGCGAACGACCACCTGCGCCAGACCGGTGCGGTCACGGAGCACGACGAACGTGACGGACGCGAGGCGCCGCCGGCGGTGGACCCAACCCTGCAGGCGTACGTCGCGGTCGGCGCTGGAGGGGAGCTCGGCGGCGAGCGTGCGCGCCAGCGACCGCACGACGGATTGCTGCACGGGTGGTCACCTCCTACGGCTGTCGGGACGCCGGATCGGCGTCCTGCCTGCTTGCGTCCCCTGGGGTGTGGGCGAGGGGGAACTCGCGGTGCCACCACACCTTCGCCGCCGCGGATGTCCGACGCGCGGGACGGCGGCCTCATTTCAGCCCGGTGACGGGGGCCAACCGGCGGGGCTTAGTGGGCGGTCGGACAGGCGTGTGCCGACGCGCCGTTGTTCCCCGCGGCTCGGGAGGGTCTTCGCACGGGACCGGACGTCACCTTCTCAGCTACCGGTTGACTCTCTGTGGTCCGGTTCGCCCCGGGCTACTCGTCTCCGTCGTCGCCGTTGCCGGCCATGATACGGGCCGCTTTCGGACGCGGACTCTTCGGCGAGACGGCGGGTCAGCGTCCGGAGGACGCGGATGGTGTTGGTGATGTAGTCGTGGATCGCGGCGAGCTCGCGCTCGTCGTAGCGTCGCATGAAGGTGCCCATCTCCTCACCCAGCTCGGCGAAGATGCCGGCCAAGTCGGGCCCGGTGGCGGTGTCGGACGCGGTGAGGAGGACACGGCGACGGTCTCGTGGATCCGGCGTCCGACGCACGTATCCCGCCTGCTCGAGGCGGTCGACGACTCCGGTGACCGCGCTGGCGCTGATGCCGAGCTCTGACGTGAGGGCACCGGTGGGGAGAGGGCCGCGCCGGACGATCAGGCCGAGCGCCTTGTGCTCGGCGGCGTTGAGGCCCAGCCTGTGGGCGACCGCTTCGTGGAAGAGGACGATCGCGGTGCTGAGCTCCCAGCCAAGGTCGGCGCCGTCGCTCATGATCGCGCTCCTCTTTACTTCAGCAATCTGAATAGTTCATTATTGTGAAGCAATGCCCAAGCCGAGGAGGCCCTCCGGTGTTGTCAGGACTCGCGCTCGCTGGACGCGCGGCGGGATGGGGCGTGCGCTTCTACCTGCGTCACATCTGGCTCGTCGCCGGGCTGTCCGCCATCCCCGCCGTCCAGCGCTTCGTCGTCATCCGGTTCGGCGGCGAGCTGCCGGAGGGGCTCAGCGCTGGCACGGAAGTGCTGACCGCTGTCGTTCGTCTCCTGCTCGTGGTTCTCATCGTCCGGCTCGTCGCCCGAGACGACCCCGGGCTGCGCGACCTGGGCGCGCGTGGCGTGTGGGAGAGGTTCGGTGAGTTCGTCCACCGAGAGCGCGCCGCGTTCCTGACCCAGTTCGCGGTGCTGGGCGCCGCGTTCGTCGTCTTCGACACCCTGCCGACCGCCGCGATCACGGCCTGGGTGCCCGACCCGCAGGCCGAGCTCGTCATGGCGGTGCTCGTCGCGGCCAAGAACCCGACCGTCATCGCGTTCACACTGATCTGGATGGTGGCGGTCGTCCGCGCGATGGTCCACGCGGCGATGCCGGCCGACGGCGCCTCGGCCGGCGCGGCCTCCCTCGATCCGTCCGGAGCGACCGCGCAGGCCTCGGCCCGGTCCGACGGCGGAGCCTCGACTGTCGGCGACATCCAGAACAATGGCCGTCGAACGCAGTGACGGCGGTCGCCGCGACGGCATGGCGAAGAAGGCGGGGACGTATGTGCGGGAGATACTCGCTCAGTCGTGATCCTGAGGACCTCGCGCGGGAGTTCGAGGTCGCTCGGATCGACGTGCGCGAGACGTTGCAGCCCGACTACAACATCGCCCCGACCAAGCGGGTGCCGGCCGTTCTCGAACGCTCGCCGGACGGTGATCGCGACGCCCCGCCCGAGCGCCGACTCACGCTCGTGCGGTGGGGGCTGATCCCGTCCTGGGCCAAGGACCCGAAGATCGGCAACCGCCTCATCAACGCCCGGTTGGAGACCGCGCACGAGAAGCCGGCCTTCCGGCGTGCCTTCGCGGCGAGGCGGTGCCTCCTGCCGGCCGACGGCTACTACGAGTGGTACGGCGAGGCGAAGGGCGCCAAGCAACCCTTTTTCATTCACCGGGGCGACGGCGGTGTCCTGGCGATGGCCGGGCTCTATGAGATCTGGCGTGACCCCACCCGACCCGACGACGACCCCGACCGGTTCGTGTGGACGTGCACGGTGCTCACGACCCGAGCCGTGGACGATGTCGGCAAGATCCACGAGCGGATGCCGCTCCTGGTCGAGCGGGAGCGCTACGCGACCTGGCTCGACCCACGGATCAACGACGTCGACCAGCTTCGCTCCATCCTCGTGCCAGCGGCTCCCGGGTTGCTCCAGGCCTATCCGGTCTCGACGGCGGTCAACAACGTCCGCAACAACGGGCCGGAGCTGGTCGCCCCGTTGCCGGCCGAGAATGCCTCTGACGCAGCGACGGGAACGCTCGGCCTGTTCTGAGAGGCAGCTCTGAGAGGTCTGACGTTCGCGAGAACCGTCCCTCTCCACAGCTCACCCAGCCAACAGGGCTGTGCACAGGGCGTGGGTGGGTAGCGATGCCGACATGCGCGAGGTCTGGGACGATCACGCCATGGCCTGGACCGAGCGCGTCGTCGAGACCTCTGAAGGGCCGGCTCGGCTGATCTACGACCGGGCACGGCGCACGACCGCCACGCTCGTCCTCGGTCACGGCGCTGGCGGTGGGCCCGAAGCCAGGGATCTTGAGGCCCTCGCCTCCGCCTTGCCGGCGTCGGGGATCAGCGTGATCCGTGTCGAACAGCCGTGGCGGCTGGCCGGGAAGCGGCTGGCCCCGAGCCCCGCGCGGCTCGACCGAGGATGGATCGGAGCGTTGAACCACTTGCGTACCCGGAGTCCGCTGATCGTCGGAGGGCGCAGCGCAGGAGCACGGGTGGCGTGTCGCACCGCTCGCGCACTCGGTGCCGTCGGGTGCGTCGCTCTCGCGTTTCCGCTGCACCCGCCGGGACGTCCGGAGAAGTCGAGGGCGGAGGAGCTGCTGGAAGCCGGCGTCCCCACCCTGGTCGTGCAAGGAGAACGGGACAGCTTTGGTCGGTCGGACGAGCTGCCTGACGGTGTGGAGATCGTCACCGTACCCGGAGCGGACCACGAGTTCCGAGTGAGTCGGTCAAGCCCGGTCGACCAGGAGGAGGCACTCGCCATCGTGGTGGAGTCGGTGGCGGAATGGATTGTCCGTACGGTGGGCGGTTGATCCTCTTGTCCGGAACGCGGCGGATGAGCTGACTGACCGAGCTCACCCGTTCCCACCTCCGGCTGAGGCGGTCAGCTGGGGCACAGGCCGGGAATCACGGCAGTCGCGCGGATGTTGTCACGGTCAGGTCGAGACGACACTCAGGAGGCAAGTTCGTGGTTGCCGCGTGCCCACCCAAGCCGAGTTCCATCGGTGACTCCACGCAGTGGCTGGGATGGACCGCTAAGTCCGCGGAGGCTGCGTCTGCCGAGGCCGAGCTGGCGCTATCCTCGCGGGCAATGGAAGCGGTCGTGACAACGGAGACGCCGGAGGAGCGGAGGGCCCGTTTCGAGCGAGATGCCCTACCTCTCCTCAACCAGCTGTACAACGCGGCGCTCCGGATGACGCGCAACCCCGCCGATGCTGAGGATCTGGTCCAAGAGACCTTCGCTCGGGCCTACTCGTCGTTCCACCAGTTCACCGAGGGCACGAATCTCAAGGCGTGGCTGTACCGGATCCTGACCAACACCTTCATCAACAACTACCGCAAGCGGCAGCGTGAGCCGCAACGGGCGGCCACCGAGGAGGTCGAGGACTGGCAGCTCGCTCGGGCCGAGTCGCACACCTCGGGTGGCCTGAAGTCGGCGGAGGTGGAGGCGCTGGAGCACCTTCCCGACTCCGACGTGAAGGAAGCGCTTCAGCAGGTTCCCGAGGACTTCCGGATAGCGGTGTACCTCGCGGATGTCGAGGGCTTCTCCTACAAGGAGATCGCCGACATCATGTCGACTCCGATCGGTACCGTGATGTCACGCCTGCACCGAGGACGGCGCCAGCTCCGGGCGCTCCTCGAGGACTACGCACGTGAGCGCGGGCTCCTCCCGACGACGGCGGACGGGAAGGATGGCGAAGAGGAATGAGCTGCGGCAAGCCGCACGATGTCGACTGCGCCGAGGTCCTCGAGCGGGTCTTCCTCTTCCTCGACAACGAGCTTGACGAGGCCGATTGCGCGAAGATCCGACGTCATCTCGACGAGTGCGCACCGTGCCTGCAGAAGTACGACCTGGAGGAGCTCGTCAAGTCGCTCGTCGCGCGATCCTGTGGTGGCGACAAGCCACCCGAGAGCCTACGCAGCAAGATCCTCGCCCGTATTCGGGCGGTGCACGTTCAGATCACGGAGAGCTCGCCTCCCGCCGTCTAAGACGTGGAGTCGAGACGATAGCCCTGCCGAGCGCCACTGGCGCGCCTCGTCCTCAGTCGCCGGCGCCGCCGTTGGTTGACGATTCTCGATGAGCGGTTGGCAGTCGCGTCAATGACGTGCCGGAGCGGCACGGTCCGTGCGGAGACGACCGGCCAGCTCCGGCGTGGTCGGCGATGACGGCCCCGTGCTGGGCCTCGATGTCGGTCAGGCGTTGGGACGCTTGCCGTGGTTCGCCGCCTTCTTGCGCCGGGCCCGACGCTTGCGACCGTTCTTGGCCATCTCGATCCCTCTCGTTCCCGTGGTCAGATCCGGTCCCGGTGACGCTCTCGGCCGCTGACCGCGCCACGCGGGCGGTGGGAACCGTCCCCGCGTGACCGCGTCGGACCGCGGGCGTCACGGCAGGACATCTTCGCACGACACCGGATCCCGGGCTGCGACAGAGTCCGAAAGTCCCCGCTGACCGGGCCCTTACCGCAAAAAGTAGCTACGCTACGTATGCAAATTTGCAGATCCTCCTGCAGGGATGCCCGGTCCGTCCCACTTTACGTGTACGTAGAGTAACCATCTTTGTGGTCGCCTGCGTCTGATCGCGGCACTTCCGGCGCGGGACCGCTCACAATCGCGCAAACAGGCTGCTCATACCTGTCGCGTATTTCTTTCGGGTGCAGGTACGGTGGGTGATCGCCGTCGTGGTGATCTGCCGGCTTTGCCGCGTGCGGCCGTCGGAGCCTGGTCACCGAGCGTGCGAGGTGGGCGTGCGCTCGGCTCGTGTCATGCGGCGCACGCATCCCCGAGGATGGTTACGGAAAGTCACCGTAACGTTGTGGAGTCGCCTTTTCGGTCACCACTTGACCGTGAACCACTATGCGTCGTTGACTCTTCATTGTCGTCGGGCGACTCCCGCAGAACGTTTTCCGTTCAATCATTCAAACCTTCATAGTCGCGCTGGTGTACCACCAGCTCGATGTCGTGTATTCGCGTGCTCCGGTAATGGAGTGGCTGTCGAAGGGAGGCACACATGCGCGCTTTCCGCGGTGGTGGCGGCCTCGAGTGGGGCTGAGATGGGTCGGTTGTCGTTGGTTGAGTCGTGGTTTGGAAGGGAGGGTGTCGTGAGCGTTTTCCGCGGTGGTGGCGGCCTCGAGTGGGGCTGAGATGGGTCGGTTGTCGTTGGTTGAGTCGTGGTTTGGAAGGGAGGGTGTCGTGAGCGTTTTCCGCGGTGGTGGCGGCCTCGAGTGGGGCTGATCGTAGGTCGTCGGACAGTTTTTCGATCCGTCGTGAGAGTCGAGACGTCAGATGCCGAAGGTCGGACCGCCGAGACTCCACGTTGCGGAGAGTCAGGTTGGTCAAGACTCTGCGTCATCCCAGTCAGTTTCCTCGAGCATGAGACCCGACGCGAAGGAGGCTGTGGTGAACGTCCGCCGTGCGGGTAGCGGCCTGGAGTGGGGCTGACAGAGCCGCCGATCGATGCATCGCCGATGGGAGGAGGATGACGTGAGGACAGTCACCGCACGTGGTGGCCTGGAGTGGGGCTGAGCCACACTGAGTCTCGCCACGCGCGACCGGAGCTCCAGGGCCACGAGGAGGTTCGCTGCCCATGCCTACTCTCGCGACCTGCCTCTACGTCGGCGCGCTGGCAGCCGTGGCCCTCGTCGTCTCCGTGGTGTCCGTCGCGAACGTGGCGGCGCCAGTGGACGTGGCCTTCTTCGCCGCGTTGGTCTTCCTCGCCGAACAGGCCAAGGCGCGCGTCCAGTCCCGTGCCGAAGGTGATCTGCTCGCTTCCTTAGCTTCTGTCATCGCCGTCGCCACGTACCCGGTTCTCGGGATGTGGGGCGCACCCGTCCTGCTCGCCAGCCTGCTGGTCTTCCGCACCACGACCCCCGTCGTCAAACGCGTCTACAACGTCTCCCAAAACGTCGTCTGCACGTTCCTCGGTGGTGTCGTGTACGTCGGCCTCGGCGGCGACGTCGGCGCCGTCGACGCCAGCGACTTTCCCTACATCCTGGTGCCGATCACCGCAGCCAATCTGGTGTGGCATCTGGCCAACTACGCGCTGCTTGCCGGAGTGCTGCGGCTCGACATGGGCGCGGGACCGCTCCGCGTGTGGCGGTCGCTCTTCGCGAAGACCTTCGGCGCCTTCATCGGGTTCTCCTACCTCGGGTTCTTGATGGGGGTGCTCTGGCTCGGCCAGCTCGGTCCCTTCGCCGCCCTCTTCCTTCTCCCGCCGCTGTTCGTGGCGAACTGGGCGTTCGCGCAGTACGGCGCCGAGCAGAAGGCGCACCAGGCGACCCTCCAGGCGTTGGCCCAGGCCATCGAGACCAAGGACCTCTACACCCGGGGCCACGGCGAGCGGGTCAGCAAGGCGGCCACGATGCTGGGTGCGGAGATGGGCTGGGACGGCGCGCGCCTCGAGGCGCTCGCTCAGGCGGGGCTGCTCCACGACGTCGGCAAGATCGGCGTCCCCACACGCATCCTGCAGAAGGACGGCCGGCTCTCGGAGGACGAGTACGACGCCATCAAGCTGCACCCCCTCCACGGGGTGGAGGTCGTGGGTGACATCGCCTTCCTCGAGGACGCCCGCGCTGGCATCATGCATCACCATGAGCGCTACGACGGGACGGGTTATCCGTCGGGCCTTCGGGGCGCCGATATCCCCATCTTCGCCCGCGTGCTGGCGATCTCCGACGCGTTCGACTGTATGACCAGCCTGCGCTCCTACCGTCCCGCCCGACCTGTCGAGGAAGCTCTTCAGGAGCTCATCCGCTGCCGGGGCACCCATTTCGACCCGGATCTGGTCGACCTGTTCGTCTCGGTGATCCGTCGCGACGGGTGGACACCCGCACGGGTACCCCACGTTCCGTCAGCGCAGGCGACGGCTCCGGCGTACGACCATGACGACCCGACGCATCCGCCACAGGTCGAGGAGAGGTCCGGCGAGTCCTCATGAGCGGCTCCTCACTGGCGTCGATCCGGTCGCCCTCACTCTTCGATGGCTCGGCGGTCGTGGTCGCCTGCGCCTCCGTGCTCACCGTGACGGCGGTGGCGCAGACCGCGGTGCGTGGCCTGGTCGCCCCGATGGTCGCGGTGACGTTCGGCTGCCTGATCGCTGTCGGGGAGGTGGTGCGTCTCCGACTGCCTGACGACCGCGTGCAGGCTCCGATCGGACTCGCCGCCGCTCTGGGCTACGCGCTCCTGAGCCACCTGCCCCACGAAGGGCGCGCCGCCCACACGGTGCTCCAGACGGTCGCCGTCACCTCCGTCGGGATGCTCGTCGGCGCGCTGCCGCACGCTCTGGCTGGCCGGGCCACGGAGCTCGAGGGCATCGCGCGGCGCGTGATCGTCGTCGCCGGTGTGGCCGCCGTCTTCCGCCCGTTCGTCCTCGCCGACGACTGGTACGCCTGGCTCGACGCGCACCCGCCGTCGTGCGTGGTCCTCACCGTCCTCGCCGTCCTCGTCGCGTGGCCGCTCGAGGCGGTCCTGGCGGCCGGGGTGGAGGCCAGTCGTCACGCGGGGCCGTTCCTCGCGCTGCTGCGCAACGAGCTCGTCGCGTTCTTCGGCATCGGGGCCGCCATCGCGTCGACCGGCGTGCTGATCCCGCTCGCCACCTGGGAGGTCGGGCTCTGGGCGTTGCCTCTCGTGATCATCCCGCTGCTGCTCGCCCAGTTCGCCTACCGCCGGTACGCGAGAATCCGACGTACCCAGGTCCAGACCATCCGCGCCCTGTCGCGCGCGACCGAGGTGGGTGGCTACACCGAGACGGGCCACGCCCGCCGCGTGACCGAGCTCGCCCTCGCGATCGGTCGGGAGCTGGGGCTGTCGGAGCGTCGCCTTCGGCACCTGCAGTACGCGGCCCTCATGCACGACGTGGGACAGCTCTCGCTGACCGATCCCATCCCGGGAGGTGCGACGGTGCTGCTGGCGCCGGAGGAGCGTCGCCGAATCGCGACGCTCGGGGCGGAGGTGGCGCGCAAGGCGGCGATGCCTGAGGAGGTGGCTCGGATCGTGGAGGCTCAGGCGGAGCCCTATCGCCGACCGCACCTGTGGGAGGACAGCTCGGTTCCCCTGGAGAGCCGCATCATCAAGGTGGTCAACGCCTACGACGACCTCGTCGGCACCGCCACCACCGAAGACGCCCGGTTGGAGGCGCTGGAAGGGCTCCGGCTGGGAATGGCGTACGAGTACGACCCCCAAGTGGTCGCGGCGCTGGCACGGGTCCTGAGCCGCTCGAACCTCATCCCACGGTGAGTGACCACACCGCTCACGGGGCGTGGGTGCCGCGCCGGCGAGGGAGGGCGCGGACGGCTGTGCCGCGGTTCGCCGTAGGCTGCCTCGCCGTGTGGCGCGGGCAGGTGGCCGGCGCATCGTGATTGGATGACGGGGTCCACGGAAGGAGGGCTGGTGGCTGAGCAGGTTCGTGCGGAGATGGTCGCCAACGTGTTCGAGGTCAACGTCGCGCCCGGGGACTCCGTGGAGGCGGGGCAGCCGCTCCTGGTGCTCGAGTCGATGAAGATGGAGATCCCGGTGGTCGCGGAGTCGGCGGGAGTGGTCCGTGAGGTGACCGTGACCCCCGGCACGGTCGTCCAGGAAGGCGACGTGCTCGTCGTGCTCGAGTAGCTCGGCGCTCGCCCGTGGCCAGGGTGCGGGGAGCGTGGTCAGATCCCGAAGGTGGAGCGCGGGTAGGCGGCGTCAGGGTCGGTGAGCACGTTGACCAGGTACGGCACGTCACTGGCGAACCCACGCCGGAGCGCGGGGCCCAACTCGGCCGGACGCCGCACCGTCTCAGCGGCCCCACCCAGCGCCGCCACGATCGCGTCGTACGGTGTGCCGGGTCGCAGGTCGGTCGCGACGTCGTAGCCGTAGAGCATGCGCATCGGGTGCTTCTCCAACCCCCAGCAGCCGTTGTTGCCGACCACCATGAGGACGGGCAGCCGATGCCGGACCAGCGTGTCGACGTCGAGCAGGGACATGCCGGCGGCGCCGTCACCCAGCAGGACCACCACTTGCGAGGAGGGACGGGCGATCCGTGCCGCGATCGCCGCGCCGAGGCCGGCGCCGAGGCACCCGAACGGGCCCGGGTCGAGCCAGCACCCGGGAGCGCCGGGGGAGAGGAATCGTCCGGCGAACGAGACGAAGTCGCCACCGTCGCCGATGATGACGGCGTCGTCGTCGAGCAGGGGAAGCAGCTCGCCGTAGACCCGGGCCGGATGGATTGGGTCGGTGTCGGCGGTGAGGAGCGCGGCGTCCTGCTCCCGGGCGGCGTCCGCGGCAGCGCGCAGCTCGGCGTGCCACGCCGACCAGTCCGGCGGACGGAGAACCTGCCGCCACGCCGCCACCAGCCCGGTCAGGATCGCGGTGAGGTCGCCGGCGACCGAGGCGGCGAGGTCGACGTGCGAGGCGACCTGGTCCGGGGCGTCGACGAGGTGGACGACCTGGGCTGGCGGCGCGCCGTCCCGGCCGCCGAAGGCCCCGAAGTTGAGCCGGAAGTCCAGCGGCGTCCCCACGACCAGCGCGAGGTCGCAGCGTCCGAAGGCCACGCCACGCGCCCGTGAGACCAGCGACAGATGTCCCCGGGGGACGACGCCCCGTCCCATCCCGTTGGTGACGACGGGCACCCCGAGCTCCTCGACCACCTCGAGTGCCGCGGCCTCCGCGCCATCGAGCCAGACGTCAGACCCCAGGACGAGCACCGGGCGGGCGGACTGCGCGAGGAGAGTCGCCACCTCGGCGAGCGTGTCGTGGTCGACGTCGCCTGCCGCCGAGCCAGCGGTCGATGCCAGTGGGACCTCCGCGCTGGTCCGGCTGTAGAGCTGGTCCATGGGAATGTCGAGGAACACGGGTCCGCGATGGCGTGACCCGGCGAGACGGAAGGCCTCGTCGACGGCGCTCGGCAGCTCCGAGACCGTCGCGACGGTCCGGGCGCGCTTGGTGATGGGCGCGAGCAGCGGAGGGTGGTCGAGCTCCTGGAGGCTACCGGAGCCCCAGCGATGGCTCGGGGCGCGACCACCGAGAACGACCAGTGGTGAGCCGGACTGGTAGGCCTGGGCGATCGCGCTGACCGAGTTGGTGACGCCGGGGCCCGCGGTGACGACCGCCAAGCCGGGTGTGCGAGTGAGTTTGCCGGTCGCCTCCGCGGCGAAGACCGCGGTCGCCTCGTGCCGCACATCGACGAGACGCATCGGCGGAGGTTGCGGACGGTCCCGACCGCCCACCGCCGCGTCGTAGAGGGGAAAGACGTGGGCGCCGGTCAGCGTGAACATCGTCTCGACCCCGTGCGCACGGGCGACTGCCACCGCGAGGTCACCACCGTGGCCTTCGAGGAGCTCACGCTCCGACCGCTCGTCGACGCCTGTCCAGTCACCCGTGGACCTCTCGCGCGGGGCCCCCGTGGACCTGTCGGCAGGGGACACGGCCATGGGTACCTCCCAGGTCAAGGCGACTAGCGCCGCGGTTGCGCGAAGAGGTGCGGCTGGCTGGACCGAAGGACCCGGATCAGCACCAGCAGCAAGTCGGCCCGCACGTGCGGGGGATTGGCGAAGAGCGCGGCGTCCTGGGGCGTGGGGTAACCCTGGACGCCGAGTGCGAGCTGCAAGTGGAGTGCCCGGAGGAAGGCTGCGGTGTTGCCGGCCGTCGGGGTCGGCCACTCCGGAGGCGGGTCGCCGTCTTTCACAGGCGGTGGGACGAGCCCGGTCGCCAGTCGTTCCACCCAGGGCTCCAGGACATCGATGCCGAGGGTGTTGCGGTGGAGGACGGCCATGATCGCCAACGCCAGCCGGTCGTCCTCACCGTGCACGAAGCGGTACCGCGTGGGCGTGAGCAGGCGATCGGCGACCACATCGAGCAGGACCGTGAGCTCCAGCTTGCCGAAGTGCGGGGAGCGGGCCAGAGCGCCGATCAAGTCCGCGCCGTGGGCGACCGCCGCCGCCCAGCCGCGCCCTTCGATGTAGCCGCGCAGGTCGCGTTCCCGGACGAACCACGACGCGGCGCGGTCTCCCCAGCGGAAGATGGCGTCGGAGTGGACGACCCGGGCGACGTGGTCGCGCATGATGGCGCTGGCAAGGAGCGACGCCGAGTAGGAGCGACGCAGGACGCTGTCGGTGCCGTCTTCGCCGAGACCGGTGAACAGACCCTCGGAAATGCCGTCCCCGAAGCCAGCGAGCAGGTCGTCGTAGACGCCCTCGCTGATCCAGGTCGACAGCACGGGATAGGCGATGCCCTGTCGAGTATGCGGGTCCGGGTCACCCAACATCTCGACCAGTTCGGTCGTGAGGTCGTCGAGCGGGCGGTCGTCGGGCAGCCTGAAGCCGCTCGCGCGGACCTGTTCCCAATAGGCTGAACGAACCCCCACGCGGACATCTTTCCAGATGACCTTCGTCGCTTCGAGGGTAGGTGGGGCCTGTCGATCATCGGTGAACACGCACCGCGACGGGGCTTCGTCGGGACGGCCGGAACCGGTCGCGCGACCTCTCGACCGCACGCCTCCGAGCTCCGGTCGTCCTGAACGGCCGCCCTCGGCGGAGCGCGACGACGGAGGCCGAACGTTGTGTCGGGACCCAGGTCGGGCCCGGGGATACGCTTCCGGCGTGCCCTCCCTCGATGACGTCGTCCAGCGGTACACCGACCTCGACGACGACGACCGCGAATGGCTGCATCGGCTCGTCGCCGAGTGGCAGATGCTGGCCGATCTGTCCTTCGCGGACCTGGTCCTGTGGGTTCCCGACCGCGACGGGTTGGGCTTCTGGGCCTGCGCGCAGATGCGGCCGACGACCGGGCCGACCGCGCACGTCGACGACCTGGTCGGGACGTTCGTGCCTCGGGGACGGCGTTCCCTGCTCGACGCCTCCTTCGACCAGGGTCGGATCTGCCGCGACGGTGACCCGGAGTGGCGCGACGCGGTGCCCGTGCGGGTCGAATGCATCCCGGTCCGTCGCCTCGACCGTGTCTTGGGCGTCATCACCCGCAATACGAATCTGCTCTCGGTTCGCACGCCCAGCCGACTCGAACTGACCTACCTGAAAACCGCGACCGATCTCGCCCAGATGATCAGTGAGGGCAGCTTCCCGTTGCCGGGGGAGCGAGTCGACCTGGGGGCCGCGCCTCGTGTGGGCGATGGGCTGATCCGCCTGGACGTGAACGGGATCGTCACCTACGCCAGTCCCAACGCGCAGTCGGCCTATCGTCGACTCGGCCTGATCGGCGATCTGCTCGGCTGTCACCTCGGCACGACGACCGCCGCCCTCGTGCCGCCGTCTCGCAGGCCTGTCGACGAAGCCCTCGCGGCGATCATGTCGGGGCGGGCTCCTCGGGAGACGGAGATTGAGAATTCCGCCGCCGTGGTGAGCATGCGGATCATCCCGCTCATGCCCAAAGGGACGCCCGTCGGCGCGGTCGTTCTGCTGCGTGACGTCACGGACTTGCGCCGGCGCGAGCGGGAGCTGCTCACCAAAGAGGCGACGATCCGAGAGATCCACCACCGCGTCAAGAACAACCTGCAGACGGTGGCGGCTCTGCTACGGCTGCAAGCGCGCCGGATCGGAACAGCGGGTGGTCGCGAGGCGCTCGAGGAGGCCGTCCGTCGCGTGGGCACGATCGCGATCGTGCACGAGACCCTGTCAACCGGGTTCGACGAGCGGGTCAATTTCGACGAGGTGGCCGACCGGGTCCTCGCGATGGTGGCGGAGGTCTCCATCCCGGAAACGAGGGTCGTTCCGCGACGAGTCGGAACCTTCGGGATGTTGGACGCGGAGCGCGCCACGCCCCTCGCGATGGTGATCACGGAGGTCGCCCAGAACGCCGTCCAACATGGTGTCGGCCGACGCGGCGGTCGAGTCGACGTGATCGTCGATCGGAGCGACGGCCGGCTCAAGGTGGTTGTCGAGGACGACGGTCGAGGGCTGCCGCCCGACTTTCACCTCGACACCTCAGGAGGCTTGGGTCTGCAGATCGTCCGCACGCTCGTGGAAAGCGAGATGGGTGGCCGACTTCACATCGGCGGACGCGAGGACGGCGAAGGGACCCGCGTCGTCCTGGATATTCCCGACGAGCTTTGACGAATCCCACGGGTTCGCCACTCGGCGACGCGGCACCGCGTCCGCGGTGAGGCGACGTCCAGGGCGAGGTGCCGTGGGGAGCCGTAAACCACGAGGCCCCCGCCGAGCGCCGTGGCGAGGGCCTGTGAAGAGCTTCGCGCGATCAAATGATCCGGGCCCGCGAGCGTGCGGCGCGCCGCTTGAGGGCTCGGCGCTCCTCCTCGCTCATGCCGCCCCACACACCGGCATCCTGTCCCGTCTCAAGGGCCCACTGCAGGCAGGAATCAATGACCTCACAACGACGGCAGACCGCCTTGGCCTCCTCGATCTGCAGGAGCGCAGGACCCGTGTTCCCGATGGGGAAGAAGAGCTCAGGGTCCTCGTCCCGGCAGGCGGCCCGGTGGCGCCAGTCCATCAAGGCTTACTCCTCGGTTCGCGCGTGTCGGCCTCCACCGACAACGCATGGCGGTTCGGTCTTGGTTTTGCTATGTGAACACTTTCACGATCACGTGCATAAAAGCACGGAGGCACCGGTGTCCCGGTTGCACCCACACGGAGTGTGATCGCTTGCGTCAGCCCCCGGCGCTCGGCACCGTACGGCGCCGCGCCTCTCTGCAGGCTCGATGGTTTCAACTCTGTCACAGATACACAAGACCCTTTCCGTGGTGAACCACAGAAAAATCGGTGTCATGTGCATCACAGAGCGGACCGAAGCCTCACAGAAGGTGACGGCTGCGCTGTCGGACAACACCGGCACAACGAGTCGTTCAGTATAGGCGTAACCGTCGAGGGGGTGGTAGCGGGCGGCTACCGACCGGCGACCGCCCGATACTCTTCGCCCCATGGCGAAGCGTCGCACCGCGGATCGCCGCCCGGAGAGATCGGACACGTCGTCGACTACCGGAGCGGACCGTGTGGGGACGGCGCGATCCGGGCTTCCGTGGACATTGCGGGCAGCGGCGGTCGTGGTCGCGATCGAGGCCGTGGGAGCGATCTACGTCGGTGCCTGGTTGATCGTCGCCACGCTGCTGGAGCGTCCGCGCGGACTCGGCATCGCTGTCTCGAGCGGGATCTTCGTCCTCGCCGTGGGCGTCGGCTTGGGCGTCCTCGCCTATGGCCTGACCCGTGTTCGGCGGTGGAGTCGAGGGCTCACCGTCGCGCTCCAGCTGCTCGGATTGCCGCTCGGATACGAGCTGGTGTCCGGCGGCACGTGGCCGGTCGGCGCGGCGATGCTGGTCTGCGCGGTCGTGGCACTGGCGCTGATCCTCGCGCCACGGTCGACCGAGAGGTTCCGCGTGTGATCGTCGCGTGACAGCCCGCTAGTCCTGCAGCAGGCGTTCCCGGAGCTGGGCGAGAGTGCGCGACAGCAGCCTCGACACATGCATCTGAGAGATGCCCACTTCCGCGGCGATCTGGGACTGGGTCATGCCGCGGAAGAAGCGCAACAGCAGGATGCGCTTTTCTCGGTCGGGAAGCTGGCTCAGCAGTGGTCGCAGCGCCTCGCGGTACTCCACGCCCTCGAGGGCCTCGTCCTCGGTCCCGAGCGAGTCGACGACCGCGGGAGCGTCGTCTTGTCCTTGGTCGGGCGCGTCAAGTGAGAGGGTGCTGTAGGCGTTGGCGGACTCCAGCCCTTCCAGCACTTCCTCTTCCTTGACGCCGAGCTTGCCGGACAGCTCGCCGATCGTCGGCGCTCGCCCGAGTTCCTGCGTGAGGTCGCCGGTGACCGTGGCCAGCGAGAGGCGCAGCTCCTGCAGACGGCGAGGAACACGGATGGCCCACCCTCGGTCGCGGAAATGGCGTTTCAGCTCGCCCACGATCGTGGGTGTCGCGTACGTCGAGAACTCCACACCTCGGCTGGCGTCGAACCGGTCGACGCTCTTGATCAGTCCGATCGTGCCGACCTGGACCAGGTCGTCCAGCGGCTCACCCCGATTACGGAAGCGCCGCGCCAGATGCTCGACCAGTGGAAGGTGCATCTCGACGAGCCGATCACGGATCTTCGCGCGATGCGGGCTGTCGGGCGGGAGTGCGTTGAGCCGCTCGAACAGTTCGCGGGTCACGGCCCGGGTGTCGACCACACCGTCCAGAGGCGGCAGGTCGTCTCCTGCCGAGCCCAGGCCATGCGTCGCCGGCTGTTGGTCGATCACTGTTCCACCGCACCCGTTTCGTGGGATGGCAGCTGCGTCGTGCCGGACCCGCGTGCGCTGTCACGCGGCGCTCCGGCCCGGTCCGATGCCCGCCGGCTCCGCGCCTGACGGGCCTCGTCGAGCTTGCGCACCTCGGCGGACGAGGTGTCGTGGCGTGGTCGGCGGACGGCTTCGCCTCGCTTGGTGAGGGTCACCGTCGCCCGCTGCTCGTCTGGGTCGACGGAGGTCTCCACCTTCCCGGCGAGAGCGGTGAGCACGGTCCACGCGAACGAGTTCCGGCTCGGCACGCGCGGGTTGCGCGACCGCACCGAGACCGAGACGGTGAGCTCGTCGCCAGCCAGCTCGAAACGACAGGTCAGCTGCGAGTCGGGGATCGCCTGGCTGAGCAGGAGGGCGCTGGCCTCGTCGACCGCGATCCGGAGGTCCTCGATCTCGTCGAGGGTGAAGTCGAGCCGCGCCGCCAGCGCCGCTGCGGTCGTCCGAAGCACGGAGACGTAGGCGGTCCGGGCTGGTACGCCGAGCTCGACGACGTCCACCTCCTGGTCTCCGCCTGCCGTGGGCGCACTGCCGGGAACGTCGGTCACGGATGCTCCTCCGCCGTGGGTGTGGACCGCTTGGTTGGCGAGTCAGCCTCACCGTATGCCCGGAGACTATCGCGCGTCGGCCGATCGTGGACGCGGAGTATGGGGATGACGACGTAGCGTCGCGAAAAGTGTCTGATCAAGACGAAAGCGGACCGTGCCGGCGAGGGTGGCCGGCACGGTCCGCCTCCCGCGGAAGTCCTGTCGCTTCGCGACCTACGACGCCTTCTTGGTGGCCCAGAAGATCTCGGCGATCTCGTCGATCTTCGCCAGGAGCTGGTCGGCGACGGCGACGTCGTTCGAGCCCTTGGTGCCAGCGGCGCCGGCGAGCTTGGTCGCCTCGTTGAACAGCTGGTGCAGCTGCGGGTACTGCTCGAAGTGCTGGGGCTTGAAGTAGTCCGTCCACAGCACCCACAGGTGGTGCTTCACCAGCTCGGAGCGCTGCTCCTTGATGATCAGCGCCCGTGTCCGGAAGTCGGCGTCGTCGCTCGCGTGGTACTTCTCGATGATCGCCTTGATCGACTGGGCTTCGATTCGAGCCTGCGCCGGGTCGTAGACGCCGCAGGGCAGGTCGCAGTGCGCCGAGACTTCCACCGTCGGCGCGAACAGACGCGAGAGCATCCTCGTCCTTACCTCCTGAACCGGGTCCGAGTGACGTGCACCGTCAGCTCATGGATGGGCCTCTTGCGACACTACTACCGGATTCCCACCAGACGTCGGAGGGATCATGCCGCGATACGGGCTGGCCATCGTGCGCGGTCGATCGATGCTCCCCACCTTGCGTGACGGAGATCGAGTCCTCGTGCGCTACACCAACCAGGCCCGTCCCGGCGACCTCGTGCTCGTCCGGCTGCCTGGCCGGCCGCTGTCGGTCAAGCGTCTCCTGCGCCGGGAGCCGGAGGGCTGGTGGGTCGAGCGTGACAACCCGCGCGAGGGCATCGACTCGTGGACCGTGGGTGCGGTGCCCGACGGCGACCTGGTCGGAGTCGTGGTCGCCCGGTTACGTCTCCTCACCCTCGTGGCTCGATGTGTGAAGCGGGCGCGGGGGCGACGCTGAGCCCTCAGGTGGCGGCCGGCGCCGGTCCGTGGCGCTCGCCCGGAAGGCGCGCTCCCGTCGCTCATTCCCGCCGTCTGCCACGCAGCGTGGCCGTGATATGACACACTCTTGTTCACACGGGTGACCCCCGTCGAGCCACGTCGACCCTGGACCTGGTCGTCGAGGTTGTTCTCCATCCGTTCCGTCCGCGGTGCTGTGACCGGGCACCCGCCTGGACGCCACCGTCTCGTCACCTCTTTGGGTCCCCGCATGTCCGATCGTTTCGTTCCGATGTCCTCGACGTCGTCCTCGGCCACACGCGACGAGGAGCACCCCGCGTTCACCTTCCACCGCGGAGGCAAGCTGGAGGTGTCCCCGGCCGTGCCCGTTCGCGGGAGCTCCGACCTGGCCCTCGCCTACACTCCCGGCGTCGCCGAGGTGTGTTCCGCCATCGCCGAGCGGCCCGAGCTCGTGCATGAGTACACCTGGAAGTCCAGGACGGTCGCGGTCGTCACGGATGGCACGGCGGTCCTAGGGCTCGGTGACATCGGACCCGAAGCTGCCCTGCCGGTCATGGAGGGCAAGGCCCTGCTGTTCAAGAAGTTCGCGGGCGTCGACGCCGTTCCGATCTGCTTGGCTTGCACGGACGTGAGCGAGATCGTGGAGACCGTCGTGCGGCTGGCGCCGGCGTTCGGCGGCATCAACCTCGAGGACATCGCGGCGCCTCGATGCTTCGAGATCGAGCGTCGGCTTCGCGACCTTCTCGACATCCCGGTCTTCCACGACGATCAACACGGGACGGCGATCGTCGTGCTGGCGGCGCTCACCAACGCGCTCGAGCTGACCGGTCGCAAGCCCATCGACACGAAGGTGGTGATCTCGGGCGCGGGCGCCGCCGGTGTCGCCGTGGCGAACATCCTGCTCGCCTCCGGATACGAGGACATCGTCGTGACGGACCGCGGCGGCGCGCTGCACGTCGACCGGTCGGACCTGAACCCGGTCAAGCGTGCGCTCGCCGAGTCGACCAACCCTCGTGGGCGTACAGGGCGTCTGGTGGACGTGCTTCGCGGCGCGGACGTGTTCATCGGGGTCTCGGGCGGCCAGGTGCCCGAGGAGGCGGTGGCGAGCATGGCTGACGACCCCATCCTGTTCGCGCTCGCCAATCCCACCCCGGAGGTCCCTCCCGAGGTGGCCGCTCGCTACGCGGCGGTGGTGGCGACCGGGCGGTCGGACTACCCGAACCAGATCAACAACGTGCTCGCCTTCCCAGGCGTGTTCCACGGTGCACTGAGCGTTCGGGCGCGGCGGATCAGCGAAGGCATGAAGCTCGCGGCGGCAGCGGCGCTCGCCGAGATCGTGGGATCGGACCTGGCGCCGGAGCGGGTGATTCCCTCACCGTTCGACCCGCGGGTGGTGCCGGCGGTGTCGTCCGCGGTGGCGGACACCGCTCGCCGCGAGGGACTCACACCGCGGTAGGCGCCACTCGGGTGGCCCACGCGGGTGGGCTGATGTCGTGCCTGAACGACGCTCGTGTGCACGAGGCACGGCCGCGGAGACGCTTGTGCCGATGCCCGCCCACGACTCCTTGGTCCTGGGTAGTGTCGTGGTGTGCTTGCCGCCTATGCCGCGCGTATCGATCCCGATGACCCCGTGAGAGGGCTGGAAGTCGGCGAGCGTCCGGAGCCGGAGTGTCCGAGTGGCTGGACCACGGTCACCGTCCGGGCCGTCTCCCTCAACCACCACGACCTGTGGTCGTTACGCGGCGTCGGTCTGAGCGCGTCGCAGTTGCCGATGATTCTCGGCTGCGACGCCGCGGGCATCGACGAGGACGGTAACGAGGTCGTGGTGCACTCGGTCATCAGCGACCCGGAGTGGCGGGGTGACGAGACACTCGACCCGCGCCGTTCGCTGCTGTCGGAGCGCTACCAGGGCACGTTCGCCGAACGGGTCGTGGTTCCGCGCAGGAACCTGGTGCCCAAGCCCGCGTCCCTCAGCTTTGAGGAGGCGGCCTGCATGCCGACCTCGTGGCTGACGGCGTACCGCATGCTGTTCACCCAGTCCGGGCTGCGGCCCGGAGACACGGTCCTCGTCCAGGGCGCGGGCGGCGGCGTCTCGACGGCTTTGGTCGTGTTGGCGAAGGCGACCGGACACCGGGTGTGGGTGACGAGCCGGAGCGCCGCGAAGCGCAAGCGCGCGGTGGAGGAGCTCGGTGCCGACGCGGCGTTCGAGCCCGGCACGCGGCTGCCGGAACGGGTCGACGCGGTGATGGAGACCGTCGGGGCGGCCACGTGGGGGCACTCGCTGCGGGCGCTGCGTCCAGGCGGCACTCTCGTGGTCTCCGGCGCCACGAGCGGTGCGAACCCGCCCGCGGAGTTGAACCGCGTGTTCTTCCTTCAACTTCGGGTCGTCGGCTCGACGATGGGGACGCGTGACGAGCTGGTCGGCCTGCTGTCGTTGTGCGAGCGCGCCGGCCTCCGACCGGTCATCGACGACGTGCTTCCGCTGACCGAGATCGGAAAGGGCCTTGCCGCGCTGGCGGCGGGCAAGGTCTTCGGCAAGATCGTCGCGACCGTGTGATCTGCCGGCTTTTCGGCTGTCCGGACGAACAGGCCGGGCATGGTCTCCGCACCCGGGACCTGTGGGGCCGGTGAGGGCTTGGTGTGGATAGCGCCTCGCATGCGGTGATCGCTTGGGTACTCTGGCGCGCACTATGACTGGTTCGTCTGGAGTGCGCCGTCGGTCCGGTCGGGCCGCGGTCGCGGGGTTGGCGGCGTTGCTTGTCGTGTGGGAGCCGGATGCGGTGGGACGTCGGAGCCTGCGCCGCTGGAGCGTGACCGCGCGGAGTCCTCGCCACGGCCCACGGTGTCGCCGGCCACGCAGCCAACAGCGTCACCGACCCCGTCCACGACGACAGCCACACCGACCAGCTCCCTGGAGCAAGAGCTGTACGCCGCCACGGTGAACTTCTACGAGGCGGTCACTCGTGCCTATGAGGAGATGGATCCGTCTCTGATCGAAGCTGTGGTGCTCCCGAACAGCGGAGCCGGAGGCGGGTACATCGAGGAGATCCGGGAGCTGAAGAGGAAAGGGCATCGCCTCGTTCCTCCCCCGAAGTTCACGGTCAGTGAGTTCGCATGGCTGCAAGACGCCTCGAATGCGACCGAGGTGGTGACATTCCGGCTCGACGCGCCTGCTGGCAAGGAAGTCGACCGCGAAGGGCGGACCGTCGAGGAGTATCCCGCCGGTGGCGCTGAAGGAAGAATCACCTTCGTCAGGGAAGGAGACAGGTGGCTCGTCGCCTCGCAGCGCTTCGGCTCGTAACTGCGCTGTGGACCTTCGTCGTTGCCGCCGCATGTCTTGGCGTCTCGATCACGACCGCAGGTGAAGCGCACGCAGACGTTCGCGGCTGTCCGCGTTGTAAGGACGATCCTGTGCCACCGCTGCCGGAGCCGCCTCAGGGAGGGCAGGATCGGTTCTTCGGCCAGGCGGCCTTGTTCACCAAGGACGGCAGCGTCGTGGACTCAGGGGCTGGGTCGTCGTGCCCGGGGTGTGAGTGGCGCATCGCTCCGGCGTGTGAGCTCGGCGGGGAAGTGACGTGCAGCGAGGTAGCGCGTTGTGGGCGGACGGAGGAAGGCGACCTACGCACGCTCTACGACGTGTTCCTGCGCCGGCCTGGCACTGGATGGACGTTGCGAGGTGCCTTCTGCATCGCCGACGAAGACGATGTCGTCACCACCGCCGACGTCGGCGACGAGGTGAGGCGGCGGTGGCAGGTGTGGGTGCCCAAGCAGCGGGTGTCCGTTCAGCCGGCCGACGGCCGAACGCTGGTGCACCTGCCGGCCTACTTCCACTCCGGTCAACCCGCGCGGATGCCGCCTACCACGGTGCCTGTCTTTGGTTTCGAGGTGACGGTCGCGGCGCAGGGCGAGTGGGAATGGACGTTCGAGCCCGGTGTCACCAGAACGTTCCACGTGCCCGGTAGCAGGTACGACGACGCGAACCCCGTGGTCTCCCACGTGTACGAGACGCCAGGAACGCGCACGGTCTCCCTGACCACCCGCTGGTGGGGGCGGTTCACCGTCGGGAGCTTCGGCCCGTACGACATCGACGACCCAGCCACCCAGGGCCCGGCGCTCCTCGAGGTCACGGCGGTCGAGGCAGCGCCGGTTCTGAGCCGTTAGCGCGCTCGCGCAGATCGCTCGATCCGGCCGTGAGGCGAGGGGCGACGAGTGCCCGTCACCCCTACTGGTCGTCCTCGTCGTCGAGTCGAGCGAGCCAGGTCGCCAGCCGGTCGACCGCCGCCTCGAACTCTGGATGGAGGTCGACGAAGTCCCTCAGGCGCTCGGCGAGCCAGGCGAGCGTGACCTCCTCCTCGCCGCGCCGTTCCGTCAACTCCTCGATACCGCGGTCCGTGAAGTACACAACGACCCTCGACGGTTCTGTCGGTCAGCTGAACGCCTGGGCGAGCAGGGTTGCCTGCTCCTCGCGGTGCACCGCCGCCGAGCCCACCGCCGGAGCGGCGGAGGCAGGCCGCGAGACCAGGCGCACCTTGCGGTCCAGCTCAGGCACGAGGTTGAGCGCCATGAACGGCCACGCGCCCTGGTTGGCAGGCTCCTCCTGCACCCAGAGCAGCTCGGCGTTCGGGTACTTCGCGAGCTCGGCCTGGATCGCCTCGACCGGCAGCGGGTACAGCTGCTCCACCCGAACGATCGCCGTACGAGGCGGCTCGCCTTCGCGGCGCCGGCGCTCGGCGAGCAGCTCCCACGCCACCTTGCCGGAGCAGAGGATGACGCGCCGCACGTGCGCGGGGTCGACGGTGTCGTCGCCGATCACTGTCCGGAACGAGCCTGAGGTGAACTCAGACGGCGCGCTCGTGGCCGCCTTGTTCCGGAGCATCGACTTCGGGGTGAAGACGATGAGCGGACGGTGCACCGGCCCGAGGGTGTGCCAGCGCAGCAGGTGGAAGTAGTTCGACGGCAGCGACGGCTGGGTGACGGTCATCGAGTCCTCGGCGCACAGCTGGAGGTAGCGCTCGATGCGGGCCGAGGAGTGGTCGGGCCCCTGTCCCTCGTAGCCGTGGGGGAGGAGCAGGACCACGCCGGACTGCTGACCCCACTTGCTCGCACCGGACGAGATGAACTCGTCGATGATCGTCTGCGCGCCGTTGGCGAAGTCGCCGAACTGCGCCTCCCAGGCGACCAGTGCCTCAGGCCGTGCCACCGAGTAGCCGTACTCGAAGCCCATGGCCGCGAACTCGCTGAGCATCGAGTCGTAGACGTAGAAGGGAGCCTGGTTCTCGTCCAGGTGCTGCAGCGGGGTCCACTCCTCGCCGGTCTTGCGGTCGATGATCGTGGCGAACCGCGAGACGAACGTGCCCCGGCGGGAGTCCTGGCCGGCCAGACGCACCGGACGCCCGGCGAGCAGCAGCGAGCCGAAGGCGACGATCTCCGCCGAACCCCAGTCGATCGGGCCGTCGGTGATCGCCGCCGCGCGACGCTGCAGCTGTGGCAGCACCTTCGGGTGGACGGTGAACCCCTCGGGCACCGAGACGTAGGCGTCCGCGACCTTCTTGAGCACCTCGAAGGGCACGGCGGTCTCGGGCTCGGCCGGCGGCTTCTCCGGGTACTCGGGGACCGTGACGTAGTCCTCGGGCGGGGTGTCCTTCGCGGCGCGGACCTCGGCGAACACCCGCTCCAGCCGCTCCTGGTAGTCCCGCAGCGCCCGCTCGGCCTCCTCGACGGTGATGTCGCCTCGACCGATGAGCGCCTCGGTGTAGAGCTTGCGGACCGACTTCTTCTGCTCGATGAGGTCGTACATCAGCGGCTGGGTGAACGACGGGTCGTCGGTCTCGTTGTGGCCCCGCCGCCGGTAGCAGATGAGGTCGATGACCACGTCCTTGTGGAACGTCTGGCGGTACTCGAACGCCAGCCGGGCCACCCGGATGCACGCCTCGGGGTCGTCGCCGTTGACGTGGAAGATCGGAGCCTGGATCATCCGCGCCACGTCGGTGCAGTACGTCGACGACCTCGACGAGGTGGGAGCGGTGGTGAAGCCGACCTGGTTGTTGATGACCACGTGGATCGTGCCACCGGTCCGGTAGCCGCGCAGCTGTGACAGGTTGAGCGTCTCGGCGACCACGCCCTGGCCGGCGAACGCGGCATCGCCGTGCACCAGCACCGGCAGGACGGGGAACTCCAAGCCGCGGTTCAGGATGTCCTGCTTGGCTCGCGCGATCCCTTCGAGGACCGGGTTCACCGCCTCCAGGTGGGAGGGGTTCGCCGCGACCGAGACCTTCACGGTGGCGCCGTTCGCGGCGGTGAACACGCCCTCCGCGCCCAGGTGGTACTTGACGTCGCCCGAGCCCTGGATCGTCCGCGGGTCGATGTTGCCCTCGAACTCCCGGAAGATGTGGGCCGGGCTCTTGCCGACGATGTTGGCGAGCACGTTCAGCCGGCCGCGGTGGGCCATGCCGATGGTCACCTCGTCGAGCTTGGCGTTGGCCGCCTGCTCACAGATCTCGTCGAGCAGCGGGATGGTCGACTCGGCGCCTTCGAGGCTGAACCGGCGCTGGCCGACGTACTTGGTCTGCAGGAAGGTCTCGAACGCTTCTGCCTGGTTCAGCTTGGACAGGATCCGCAGCTGCTCCTCACGGGGCAGACGCTCCTGGGGTCGCTCCACGCGCTCCTGGATCCAGCGGCGTTCCGCCGGATCCTGGATGTGCATGTACTCGATGCCGACCGTCCGGCAGTACGCGTCGCGGAGCACCCCGAGGATGTGGCGGAGCTTCATGAATCGCTTCTGCCCGCCACCGAAGTTGCCGGTCGCGAACTCCCGGTCGAGGTCCCACAGGGTCAGGCCGTGGTTGACGACGTCGAGGTCGTCGTGGCGCCGAACCTTGTAGTCGAGTGGGTCGATGTCGGCGATCAGGTGACCACGGACCCGGTAGGCGTGGATCAGCTCCTGAACGCGAGCCTGCTTGCCGATCTCGTCGTCGTGGTTGGTCGAGATGTCGACCGCCCACCGAACCGGCTCGTAGGGAACGCGTAGCGCGGTGAAGATGTCGTCGTAGAAGCCGTCCTCGCCGAGCAGGAGCTGGTGGATCCGACGGAGGAACTCACCAGACTGCGCGCCCTGGATGACCCGGTGGTCGTAGGTCGAGGTGATGGTCATCACCTTGCTGACCGCCAGGCGGGTCAGGGTCTCCTCGGAGGCGCCCTGGTACTCGGCCGGGTACTCCATGGCACCGATGCCGATGATGGCGCTCTGCCCGGCCATCAGCCGCGGAACCGAGTGCGTCGTGCCGATGGTCCCGACGTTGGTGAGTGTGATCGTGGTGCCCTGGAAGTCCTCCACCTTGAGCTTGTTGGTGCGGGCACGCTGGACGATGTCCTCGTACGCCGCCCAGAACTCCGCGAAGTTCAGGGTGTCGGCGCGCTTGATGTTGGGGACCACCAGCTGCCGGCTGCCATCGGACTTCTTGATGTCGATGGCGAGTCCGAGGTTGAGGTGAGGCGGCTGGACCATGGCCGGCTTGCCGTCGATCTCGGTGTAGCCGACGGTCATCTCCGGCATGGACCGAGCCGCTCGGGCGATCGCGTAGCCGATGATGTGCGTGAAGCTCACCTTGCCGCCGCGCGAGCGGGCGAGGTGGTTGTTGATGACGATCCGGTTGTCGATGAGCAGCTTCACCGGAACCTGCCGCACGCTGGTAGCGGTCGGCACGGTGAGGCTCTCGTTCATGTTGACCGCGGTGCGGGCCGGTGTGCCGCGGAGCGGAACGATCGACGGCTCTTCCCGCTTCGGCTCCTTTCGCTCATCAGCCGCCGCCGGTGCGGCGGTGGCGGGCGATGGAGCGCGCCCAGGGCTGGCGGGCTGGCTGGTCCGCTGGCTCGGTCGGGCGGTTCGGCTCGGTTGAGTGCCGGCCGTGGCGCCGGCTCGTGCTCCGGTCGCGCGCTGCGCGGTCTCGGCCGACCGGGGTGTGGTCGCGGTGCTGGGTGCCGGTTCGCTCGTCGGCGGCGGAGCGGTCGAGGCGCTGGCCGTTGGCTGGCCCGCGGGACTCCCGCCGGCTGGCTGGCCGTTCGTCTCGGGCTTGTACTGGCGGAAGAACTCTTTCCAAGCCTCGTCGACGGAACCAGGATCCTTCAGGTAGCGCTGGTACATCTCGTCGACGAGCCACTCGTTGGTCCCGAATTGGGACAGCGGGTCGTTATGCGAGGACTGGGACGCCACGGCGCAAATCGCCTCTTCCGCTCAGCAGGATCGCTTAGACCGTCTTTGGCTTCGCCACCTAAGCCTAGTCGTCGTGTTCAACTCCGTTGGTCACGGAGGCAGCGGTTGTGTATGCGTTGGCACCTCGGACGACCTCCATCGAGGCCGTGCGAGGCTGGTGAACAACCAGGCGGTGGTTTCACGGCTCAGATTCGTACACCGGGTGGTAGCAAACCTAGACGAAGGGTAACCGAGCGCGCACTCGCGACCGACGTCAGGTGGTCGTGACGGTGCTTGGGCCTTGGTGGCCTGGTAGGGGCACGTGCGGCCCGGGAGCTCGCGTCGAGCGCACGTCAAGCAGCCGGGCCCGTACCGGCTGGTACGAGCCCGGCTGGAGGACGACAAAGGACGCGATGCGGGCGGGAGACGTCACAGATCTGGGAGCTGCGACGCGGACAGGACGTACTGGAAGAGGTTCCGGTAGCGCCGCATGATCATCCGGAGTTCGTCGGTGCTGAGGTTCTCGTTGTTCTTCCACTCCCGCTCGATGCGGTCGCGGTGCTCGCTGAAGGTCGACGTCACGAACTGCATGGCGTCACCGATCAGCAGCCCGGCCTCGCGTACGGCGTCGCGCGGGTCGTCCAGGAGCTGCGCCTGTGTGACGAGCCAGCGGTGCTGGAGCTCCTCGATGTGACGGCGCCGCGCGGCCTCGAGCTGCTCGGCCTCGCTCGGCCCGGACGGTTCCTCCTCCTCTTGGATCAGCAGCTCAGGCTGGGAGCCGTTGGAGGAACGGTTCGTCTCCGCATCGTCGGCGCTCGGCTCCGGCTGCCAGGACAACGAGGTCGAGGTGGCCGCGTTCGAGGACGAGGAGCTGGAGAGGGCCGTGCTGTCGACGCCGTTGCTGGACTCCTCGGCTCTCGGGGTCGTGACGGTCGGAGCGTCCCAGGCGTCCCGCCCCGACGCCGGCGATGCCGGACGGTCGTCGGACTTCGGCTCGAAGGGTCCCGCGCCGTTGCCATGCGGCGAGCCGCCGTGGTGAGGTCCGCTGCCCGGACCGCCGTCGAACGTGCCGGCCCCCGCGTCGAAGCCAGGGCCCGGCACGTCGTGGGGTCGGTCGTGCGGGCGCTCGCGGTCCCGCTCGCGTTCCGGTGGTGTGCTCTTGAGGTCTTCAGAAGGCGGCGGCCGAAGCCCTGGGGGTGCGAAGGCCTCGTAGCCCTCGGGGAACCTCGCGTCCCTCGGGGGCAGGTGGGGGCCATTCTCGAGGGTGCGTTCGAAGGGGTGCGGCTCGTTCTGGAGGTTGTCGTCGCTGTCGGACTCAGGAGGTGAGGTGAGCCTCTCCAGCCACGACTTCCTGCCCTTCTGGACGTCCCGCATCGACGTGCCTCCTGCTTCCGCTGTCGTGCGCGGAACCACTGATGTACACCACTAACCCCGGCGAGCCTCCAGCACAAGGACGTCCGTGTCAAGCCGGACTATTCCACCTCGCCGTGAAGCTCGCGATGGGTCGTCTGATCATCGCAAGACGCGATCGAGCGCCCGATTCGTGGTGTCCCGTTAGGGTCCGGGCGGCCAGGGGCGCGCGCCGACGGACGTGGCGCGATCTCCATTTTCGTACTCCTCGTAGCGGTGTGATCACCGATTGTCAGGTTCCGTCTCATCCGGGAGGTGAGACCGCGAGGGCGTGCCGTGGTCCGATGGTCGGCACGGGCGGCGACGGCACCGGTCGAGGCCGGTCCCACTTTGCCCGCTTCGAGCCATATCGGGCCGATGCGTCCGATCCCCCCGGTTCCCCGCGGCCTCGCCGGCGGGTTCACGCGGCCGGTCTCCTCACGCGTCGGCTTGGCGGTGCCCGGGTATCAGCCCCGTTGCCCACTATGCCGCCGCGGTGAATCCCTCACCAGCAAAGGCCTTTCGTGGTGAACAACCGCGAAGCGCGGGCGGCCGATGCCGAGGCGGCGCATAGTCGAAGAAGCCTGACGAGACGTCACCGCGACCGGGCGAGGACGTCTGTGGGGAGGAGGACCATGGTCCGAGAGTCGGGGGTCCGAGAGTCGGGGGCACACGAGGTGACCAGTGGTCGCCTCGTTCCGCGAGCCCGGAGCCCGTTCGCCTCGGCTCAGCTCGACGCCGCCTCGCTCGGCCCCGACGTCCCCGACACCAAGGTCACGGTGCCGGCTCCCTCCGTCCCGATCCTGCCGCGACCGCGACTCTTCCAGGCGCTGGAACGGGCGTGCGAGCGGCGCGTCACCGCGGTCAACGCGTCGGCCGGCGCGGGCAAGACATTGCTGCTGGCGTCGTGGCTCAGCTGGTCGGCGGAGCGCCGCGCCGCATGGGTGTCCTTCGACCCAGGTGACGACACGCCCAAGGTCTTCTGGGCGTGCGTGGTGAAGGCACTGCGGCGAGCGTGCGGCGCCGAGTCCCACCAGATCGATCGGTTGCTCGACGCTGACACCGACGATGAACGGTTTCCCGCGCGGTTGCTCGACGCGGCGGCCGCGTTCACCACACCGGTCGTCCTCGTGATCGACGAAGCGCACCGGATCGGACACAGCAGGGTGCTCGCTGGCCTCGACGTCGTGGCGCGCCACGCGCCGGCGACCCTGCGGCTGGTGCTCTCCGGGCGCGGCCTCCCGCGGTTGTCGTTGGCTCGGCTCCGCGTGACCGGGGATCTCGCCGACATCGGGCCGAAGGACCTGGCCTGCACCACAGCCGAGGCGCAGGAGTTCTTCAGGCTGGTGGGAGTGGAGCTGGACGCCGAGGACGTGGCGACCGTCCTCGAGCGGACGGAGGGCTGGATGGCGGGGCTTCGGCTCGCCGCTCTGTGGCGACAGACCCAGCCACCGTGGCGGCGCGAGTTCGCGTCGTTCACAGGTGCCGAGCCGATGGTCGCCGAGTACCTCGACGAGGAGGTCTTGGCCCCCCAGCCGGCCAAGGTCCGACGCTTCCTGCTCCGCACCAGCGTCGTGGATCGGGTCAACGGAGACTTGGCCGACGCGCTCACCGGAGACGACGACGGGCGGCAGACGCTCGAGTCGCTCGAACGCGAGAACGCCCTCGTCCACGCTGGGCCGGACCGGACCTGGTATCAGTACAGTCCTCTCCTGCGGGAGTTCCTCCTGCACCGGCTCCGCAGAGATCACCCCGACGAGGTCACCTCGCTGCATCGGTCCGCGGCGCGCTGGTTCGCCGCCAACGGTCACGTGGTGGAGGCAGAACGCCACGCTCAGGCGGCCGGCGACTGGGCGCTCGCCGGGTCACTGCTCGCCCAGGACGGGTACCGCGTGATCGCCAATGGCGAGGGTGCCTCGCTCATCGCCATGCTCTCCGCTATCCCGACCGAGGCGGCACGCAGTGACACCAACCTGGCCCTCGTCTCCGCCCATGCTCGGCTGAGCGACAACGACGCCGACGGCGCCGACGGTTTCCTCCGTGCCGTCGAGGCGAAGGAGACCGGTGCCGACGCGAGTGGTGCGACGTTCTCAGGTGCCCGGTCCTCGCTCCTCACCGAACGGCTCGCGACCGTGGAGCTCCGACTGCACCAGTGTTGTCTGCGTGGCCAGATCGACGGTGGCGTCGTCCGGGCCGCTTACCAGCTCCGCGAGGAGGCTCGACGCGGTGGCCTCGGCGGGATCCAGGCGCCGCGTCTGAGCACGCTGACCTACTGGCTTGGGATGGCGGAGCTCTGGAGAGGCCGACTGCTCGCCGCGCGAGAGGCCTTCGCCGAAGCCCTGCCGGGGTTGGTCGACGCCGGGTTCACGCTGTGGGCACGTCGCGCGAGAGTGTGGCACGTCTTCGTCGACGCGGTGGACGGGCGACTCACCGCGGCCGAGCGCGGTCTGGCCAGCCTGTCGGCCAGCAGCTCCCACGAGACGCCGGACCCGGCCGTGGATCTCGCCCGCGCGCACATCTGTCTGGCCCGGGACCGTCTCGATCAGGCCTGGGCCATCGTCGGGGCTCGACGTGTCGCGCACCTTCACGACGATCAGCACGCCGACCCGGCCGCGCCACCTCTGGAGGAGACGCTCGGTCTGCTCAGGGCGCGTGTGCGCTTCTACCAAGGGGACGTGGCCGCCGCCAAGGCCGAGCTTGCGGCCGCCGCGGCCGCGCCCAGCCGGCTGCGCGACCACATCGAGCGCTCCGCCGCGCTGCTGGAGGCCGAGATCGCGTTGCACGAGGGGGGAACGGCGCGGGCGTGGGAGATCCTTTCCTCCCGCGCGACCCCAACCGTGGCGGCCGACGCTGTCTTGGCCGGCCGGTTGCACCTCGCGGACGGGGAGCCCGCCGCTGCGCTGGAGGCGGTCTCCGCCTGCGTGGCCGGCACCGCCCTCCAGACCCGGTTGCTGGACACCGTAGCCGGTCTGCTGGTCGCGGCGTGTGCGCACCGTCGGCTCGGTAGCCAGGCGGCCGCGGCGAGCCATCTCGAACGTGCCCTCGCCCTGGCCGAGGCGGACGGCCTCATCAGGGTCTTCCTTGACGCCGGCCGCGGCATCCGGGCCCTCCTGACCGTCGCGATCGCGCCGGACGGTCCGCACGCGAGCTTCCGGGGCACCCTCTTGCATCGCTTCGACATCCAGCCGACGGCGACGTGGAAGACCCCGGAACAGCGGACCAAGCTCACTCGGAGCGAACGGGCTGTCCTGCGCTACTTGCCCTCGCATCTGACGAACGAGGAGATCGCGCAGGACCTGTGTCTGTCGGTCAACACCGTCAAGTCACACCTACGCACGCTCTACCGCAAGCTGGGTGTCACCTCCCGCCGCGAGGCGATCGCGCGCGCCATGCAGCTGGAGCTCTTGCGGTAGCAGCAGTCGGAGGGGCGCGACAACACCACGGGGGACAACACGACGAAGGGCCACCCTCTCCGGGTGGCCCTTCGCCTGCCCCCTTCGAACGGACCGTGCGCCCGTCACCCCCGCGCCTGTCGCAAGGCCTTCATCTCGTTCCCGTGCACCGTCAGGGCGTAGATGACAAGCACGTCCACGGCGATCATGACGAGCGACCACAGCGGGAACGCCGCCAAGGTGAGGAAGTTCCCGATCGCCGCGAGACCCGCGATCACGATGCCCACATAGCGAGCCCAGGTCTGCCCAGCCAAGACCGCGAGGCCGGTGATGACCAGAAGAGCCGCCACGGCGATGTGAATCCACGCCCACGCCGTGTAGGCGAAGGGAACCGCCAGCCCATCGCTGGCGACGATGAAGTAGCCCAGGTTGAACAGGGCGGTGAGTCCCCAGATCGCCTGGAACAAGCCGAGAACGATGAGGACCGCACCGGCGTAGACCATCCAGCCGACGCCAGTGCGGGCGGCCATCGCGGACGGGCCGTGCGCGGCGGTGGTCTCCTCGGCGGACCGGCGTGCCTGCGGGACGGTCGGAGTCCGGCCCGTCTCCGCGGCCTGCTGCTGTTGCTCCTGCGCCGAGGCGCCGGTTTCGCGGCGTCCCATGTCTGCCATGCCAACCCCCTGGTCGTGTGGCGCCCGCTCTGGCTCGTGTGAACGGCGGGCGGTCATGACCCACCGTTGCGCGCGACATCGCTGAGCTTCCTCACCCGACCGGGGTGAACTTGGGACCGGTCGTAGTCCCAAGAGTGGCGCCATCGGAATGGAGGAGGCGGAGGTCCCTCGCGCGGTGGGACCTTGTTCTCCAGCGCGGTCCGTCATGGCGGAGGGTTGTTCGCGCCCGACGGCGGGGCGACACTGGGCGTGGACGGGCCGCGTGCCACACGATGCAGCGGATGGGTGGGCCACCACTTGGCCGTCCCGTCACGGCCAGCGCCGCGCCGGGCTTCTCGCACCCGCTCTCTCGAGAGCGAGGCTCGTAGGACTGAAATCCTTCCTGGCCACGCGGGAGGTCGATAGGTCGTCCGCCGTGCGCGCGGATGTCAACTAGTCCTGGACAGCAGGGACTCCAGGCCGCAGAAGGCCGGATGAGGCGCCACACGAGAGGGATGTTGGAGCGATGGCCAAGGCAGTCGGTATCGACCTGGGCACCACGAACTCCGCTATCGCGGCGGTGACCGCGGGAGAACCCGCGATCATCCCGAACGCCGAGGGATCTCGGACGACTCCGTCGGTGGTGGCCTTCACCGAGCAAGGTGAGCGGCTGGTTGGGCAACTCGCTCGACGTCAGGCGATACTCAACCCGAAAGGAACGATCTACTCCGCGAAGCGCTTCATCGGTCGCCGCTACGACGAGGTCACCACGGAGATGAAGGCGGTGTCCTTCGACGTGGTCGAGAGCCCCGACGGCACCGCTCGCTTCAACGTTCGAGGGAAGACCTACTCGCCCGAGGAGATCTCCGCGCTCGTCCTACGCAAGCTCGTCGAGGACGCGAGTCGTTCGCTCGGTGAGCGGATCACTGAAGCGGTCATCACGGTGCCGGCCTACTTCAACGACGCGCAACGGCAGGCCACCAAGGACGCTGGGCGCATCGCGGGACTCGAGGTGCTTCGGATCATCAACGAGCCCACGGCGGCTGCCCTGGCGTACGGGCTGGATCGGCGAGAGCACGAGACCGTCCTGGTGTTTGACCTCGGCGGTGGCACGTTCGACGTGAGCCTGCTCGACGTCGGCGAGGGAGTGGTGGAGGTCCGCGCCACTGCGGGCGACTCGCACCTTGGCGGTGACGACTTCGACCGCAGGATCGTCGACTACCTGGCCGACCAGTTCAAGCGCGAGAACGGCATTGACCTTCGCCAAGACCCACAGGCACTCCAGCGTTTGTTCGAGGCGGCCGAGAAGGCGAAGGTCGAGCTGTCGTCGGTGGCCCAAACGGCCATCAGCCTGCCGTTCATCACAGCTGACCAGTCAGGCCCGAAGCACCTCAACGCTACGCTGATGCGGTCGACGTTCGAAGAGCTCATCCACGATCTCGTCGAACGCTGCAAGGGCCCGGTCGAGCAGGCGATGGCCGACGCCAAGCTGACGGCGAACGACATCGACGAGGTGATCCTGGTCGGCGGTTCGACCCGCGTCCCGGCCGTCCAGAACCTGGTCCGGAGACTCACCGGCGGCAAGGACCCCAACATGTCGGTCAATCCGGACGAGGTGGTCGCGATCGGCGCCGCCATCCAGGCGGCCGTCCTCAAGGGCGAGGTGAAGGACGTCCTCCTGCTCGACGTCACACCGCTGTCCTTGGGCATCGAGACGCTGGGCGGTGTGATGACGAAGATCATCGAGCGAAACACGACGATCCCGGTCCGGCGCACCGAGGTCTTCAGCACCGCGGAGGACAACCAGAAAGCCGTGGACGTCGTGGTGCTCCAAGGGGAGCGCGAGCGGGCCGCGGACAACCGAGTGCTCGGCCGGTTCCGGCTGGAGAACATTCGGCCAGCGCCGCGCGGCGAGCCGCAGATCGAGGTGACGTTCGACATCGATGCCAACGGCATCCTGCATGTCTCCGCACGTGACAAGGACACCGGCGCCGAGCAGCGCATCACCATCAGCGGGAGCTCCAACCTCGACCGCTCCGAAGTGGAGCGCATGGTCCGGGAGGCGGAGCGCTACCGTGAAGAGGACGCCAGGCTGCGTGAGAAGGTGGAGGCGCGGAACCAGCTGGACACCGCCGCGTACCAGGTGGAGCGGCGGTTGAACGAGCTGGGCGACGCGGCACCCGAGCACGAGCGCGCGCGAGCACGGATGCTCATCGACGATGCGCGCCAAGCCATCAAGGACGAGGCGGTCGGGCTCGACCGACTGCGGTCGCTCACCGGTGAGCTGCAGCAGATCTACCACGGCCTCGGAGCAGTCCGCGGTGGCCCCGAGGGAGGGCGTCCTGACGGGACCGGGCCGGTCGGTCGCGACTCGTCGGGAGAGCGGTCTGGCGACGACGACGTCATCGACGCCGAGTTCACCACGGATTGACACCATGGCTGACTCCACGAAGGACGAGCCCCAGGCCCCGGGTGGGGACGGGCGAACAGAGCACGCGCCCGCCCAGGCCGAGGGGGCGCCGACGGCGACCACGGGTGACGAGCGGGCGACGGCGGATGAGACCGGCCAGCCGGTCGTCGAGCCCGCGGAGCGGGTTGAGGAGTTGGAGGCTCGGGTCGCCGAGCTGGAGGACAACTGGCGCCGGGCGGTCGCCGAGCTCCACAACTACCGCAAGCGGATGGCCCGGGAACTGGCCGCGGTCGCGCATCGCGAGCGCATCCGGGTGTGCACCCAGTGGCTCGCGGTCGTCGACAACCTCGACCGCGCTCTCGAGCACGCCGACACCGCGCCCGCCTCGGTCGTCGACGGAGTTCGAGCCGTTCGCGACGAGGCCCTTCGGATCCTGGAGGGCTTTGGCTTCCCTCGCCAGGAGACCGAGCCCGGCAGTTCGTTCGATCCGCTTCGACACGAGGCGGTCGCCACGGTGGCCGACGACGAGATCCCTGAGGGGGCGATCGTCCATGTGACACGACCCGGCTACGGCGAGGGCGACAACCAGCTGCGGCCGGCGATGGTCGTGGTGTCGAGCGGGAAACAGTGATGGCCGAGCGGGACTACTACGAGATCCTCGGGATCTCACGGACGGCGAGCCAGGATGAGATCCAGCGCGCCTACCGCCGGCTGGCTCGCCGATACCACCCGGATGTCAACAAGGACCCCGAGGCGGAGGAGCGCTTCAAGGACATCACCGAGGCGTACAACGTGCTGCGCGATCCCGAGACGCGGCGGCGCTACGACGCGTTCGGCCCGGAGTTTCGGCAGGTGCCACCTGACGTCGACCCAGAGACGTGGGCGGGGGCGCGGCGTGCTCGGGCCGGTGCCGGGCGTGCTGGGGCGGGGGGTGGCTGGTCCGCGGGTTTCGGGTCCTTCGGCGACATCGACCTGGAGGACCTGTTCGGTGGCTGGTTCACAGGTGGGCGGGGATTCGGACCGGTACGAGGGCCCGACCAGGAGGCCGAGCTGGTCCTGAGGGTCGAGGAGGCCTACCGCGGTGGGCGTCGCTCGATCATGATCCCGCGTGCCTCTGGCTCACGACGGTACGACGTGACCATCCCGCCTGGTGTGACCGAGGGACAACGCATTCGCCTGGCTGGGCAAGGCGGTCAAGGCATCGACGGTGGCCCACCCGGTGACCTCTATCTCATCGTGCGGCTGGCTCCCCATCCCCGCTACCGCGTGGACGGCCGCGACCTCTATGTGGACCTTCCCCTCGCCCCGTGGGAGGCGGCGCTGGGCACCACTGTCCCGGTCGAGACCCCCGGCGGCGAGGCCAAGGTGCGTGTTCCGCCGGGAACGTCGACGGGGCGCCGGCTGCGGCTTCGTGGCCGCGGGCTGAGAAGCCCACGTGGTGAGGCCGGCGATCTGTACGCCGAGGTCAAGATCGCCGTTCCGGCCGAGTTGACACCAGAAGAACGGCGCTTGTGGGAGGAGCTCGCCGCGACGTCGGCGTTCGACCCGAGGAGGACGTCGTGACGTTCGCTCTCGTTCGAGTACGGCGAGGCGACCTCCGCCTCGACCTGGAGTCGTTCGCCCGCTACGCCGGTGTCCACCCCGACCTGGTGCGCCGGCTGGTCGCGCTTGGACTCCTCGAGCCGGTCAGGGAGCGCGGTGAATGGTGGTTCGGCGCGGACCAGCTGGCGGAGCTCGCGCGCATCGAACGACTGCGACGGGGCTGTGACCTCAACTACGCCGCCATCGGACTCGTCCTCGACTTGCTTGACCGGATCGCGGAGCTGGAGGCCGAGCTCCGGACTGTCCGGAGGAGCAGACCACCGACCGGAGGGGCACCATGGACCCGAACCGACTCACGCTGAAGTCGCAGGAGGCCCTGCAGGACGCGCAGGCTATCGCCGTGCGTCTCGGCCACACCGAAGTCGACGGGGAACATCTTCTGCTCGCCCTCCTCGACCAGACGGACGGCCTCATCCCCCGCCTGCTCGCGCAAGCGGACGTGGATCCGCAGCCGCTGCGTGCCCGCGTCGAGGCCGAGCTGGAGCGGCGTCCCAAGACCACGGGGCCGGCTGCCGCGCCGGGCCAGGTGTTCCTGACCCAGCGGCTCGCCCGGGTGATCGAGGCGGCCGACCGGGAGGCCCAGCGGTTGAAGGACGAGTACGTCTCGACCGAGCACCTACTTCTCGCCTTGCTGGACGAGGGGACGGCAACGGCTGCGGGGCGGGCTCTACACGAGTCCGGTGTCACCCGCGAGCGCTTCCTCCAGGCCCTCACCGCCGTGCGCGGCGCGCAACGGGTCACCTCGGCCACCCCCGAGGTGGCCTACGAAGCGATGGCGAAGTACGGACGGGACCTGGTGGCCGACGCCGCCGCCGGTCGTCTTGACCCGGTCATCGGACGAGACACCGAGATCCGCCGGGTGATCCAGATCCTGTCCCGCAAGACCAAGAACAACCCGGTCCTCGTGGGCGACCCGGGGGTCGGCAAGACCGCGATCGTCGAGGGTCTGGCCCAGCGGATCCACCAGGGCGACGTCCCGGAGGGTTTGCGCGACAAGACGATCTTCCAGCTCGACATGGGCGCGCTCGTCGCTGGCGCGAAGTACCGCGGGGAGTTCGAGGAACGATTGAAGGCAGTCCTCAACGAGGTCGCGGCGAGCGAAGGACGGGTCCTGCTGTTCGTGGACGAGGTGCACACCGTGGTGGGCGCCGGCGCCGCCGAAGGGGCGATGGACGCCGGCAACATGCTCAAGCCCATGCTCGCGCGTGGCGAGCTTCACATGATCGGCGCGACGACCCTCGACGAGTATCGCAAGCACATCGAGAAGGACGCCGCGCTCGAACGGCGCTTCCAGCCGCTCCTTGTCGACGAGCCGTCCGTGGAGGACTCCATCTCCATCCTGCGTGGGTTGAAGGAGCGGCTGGAGGTCTTCCACGGCGTCACGATCCAAGACAGCGCGCTCGTCGCGGCTGTCGTGCTCAGCCACCGCTACATCTCCGACCGCTTCCTCCCCGACAAGGCCATCGACCTGGTGGACGAGGCCTGCGCGATGTTGCGAACCGAGATCGACTCGATGCCGGCCGAGCTCGACGAGCTCACCCGACGGCTCACCCGCCTCGAGATCGAGGAGGCCGCGCTGGCCAAGGAGACCGACCCGGCGAGCCAGAGCCGACTCGACGAGCTGCGCCGTGACCTCGCGGACCTGCGGGCGCAGACGGAGGCCATGCGAACCCAATGGGAGAGCGAGCGTCGGGCGCTCAAACGGGTCCAGTCGCTGCGGGAGGAGATCGAGCGGACCCGGCAGGAAGCGGAGCGGGCCGAACGCGAGTACGACCTCAATCGAGCGGCGGAGCTCCGGCACGGCCGCCTGCCTGAGCTGCGCCGCCAGCTCGAAGCGTCGGAGGAGACGCTCGCCAGCAGGTTAGGTGACCGCCGGCTGCTCCGGGAGGTGGTCACGGAGGACGAGATCGCCTCGATCGTGTCGCGGTGGACGGGGATTCCGGTGACCCGGCTCAAGGAGGGCGAGCGGGAGAAGCTCCTGCGTTTGGATGAGATCCTCCACCGGAGGGTCGTCGGTCAGGAGGAGGCCGTTCAGCTGGTGGCCGACGCGATCATCCGGGCGAGGTCCGGCATCAAGGATCCCCGTCGGCCCATCGGGTCGTTCGTCTTCCTCGGCCCGACCGGAGTGGGGAAGACGGAGTTGGCGAAGACGCTCGCCGCGGCCTTGTTCGACACCGACGAGAACATGGTGCGCATCGACATGAGCGAGTACCAGGAGCGGCACACGGTCAGCAGATTGGTCGGCGCCCCGCCTGGCTACGTGGGATACGAGGAGGGTGGTCAGCTCACCGAGGCGGTCCGGCGCAAGCCGTACTCGGTCGTCCTGTTCGACGAGATCGAGAAGGCGCACAGCGACGTCTTCAACACTCTGCTCCAGGTGCTCGACGACGGGCGTCTCACCGACGCGCAAGGTCGGACCGTCGACTTCCGGAACACCGTCATCATCATGACCTCCAACATCGGTTCGCAGTACCTCCTCGAGGAGGGTGCGGTGGCCGGTGGCGAGGTCCAGGAGTTCGCGCGAGAGCGGATCTTCGCCGAGCTCCGGGCGCATTTCCGTCCCGAGTTCTTGAACCGTGTCGACGAGGTGGTGTTGTTCAAACCGCTCACCCAGGCCGAGATCGAACGGATCGTCGACCTCATGGTCGACCAGCTGCGAGACCGGCTCGCCGAGCGGCGGATCACCCTCGACATCACCCCGGAGGCTGTCCGCTACATCGCGGCGCGCGGCTACGACCCTGTCTTCGGTGCGCGACCGCTACGTCGCTTCATCGCGCGCGAGGTCGAGACCCGGGTCGGTCGCGCGCTGCTGAGTGGAGACGTCCACGACGGCGCGGTGATCCGTGTCGAGGTCAAGGGGGACGAGCTGGCAGTCGGCTATCAGAACCCACCACCTGGCGCGGACGCTCAAGCGGCCTGAGGGGGACGACCTATGGGGACGACGGAGGTGGCCACCATTCGGTGCCCGGCGTGCGGACAGGCGAACCGGGTGCCGGCGAACGGTCGGGACGGTCCTCGGTGCGGGCGCTGCCGGGCTGCCTTGCCGTTCGTCGTCGACGCGGACGACGACAGCTTCGCCGATGTCGTCGAGCGGTCGCGAATCCCGGTGGTGGTGGATTTCTGGGCGGCGTGGTGCGGACCGTGCCGCATGGTCAGCCCGGTGCTCGAGCGGTTGGCGGCGGAGTTCGCGGGCCAGATCAAGCTCGTCAAGGTGGACGTGGACCGCGCGCCCGGCCTCTCGCAGCAGTTCGACATTCGTGCCGTACCCACGCTCTTGGTCATGCGTGGCGACCGGGTGGTCGCCACGCAGGCGGGCGCGGCGCCGGCACCGGCGCTACGTCGATGGCTGGAGGACGCGTTGGCCACGGCGCGGTGACCCGTGGAAGGAGGGACGCCATGGTCGGAGTCCAGGACCCACACCTGGACCAGATTCGTCCGGTCAAGCCGAGCACACCCGAAGGGTGTGAGGAGTGCTTGCGGGAGGGCACGCCGTGGGTACACCTGCGCCTGTGCCTGTCGTGTGGGCACGTCGGTTGCTGTGACTCGTCACCGCTGCGGCACGCACGCGCGCACGCGCTCAGTACCGGCCACGCCATCGTCGAGGCGTTCGAGCCGGGCAAGAGCTGGCGGTGGTGCTACGTCGACGAGCAGTACGTGTGACGTGCCACATCGCGAGGTGATCTTCGTGACCGTGCCGGCCGGCGAGCGCTCACGACTCGCCGGCCGGCACCTCCCGTCACCCGGTGATCCAGCTGTTGACCTCGCGCTGCCAGGCGACGTCCTGCCAGAACGGGTGGTGTGGGGCGGCGTTGCTGCAGAGGATCACGCCCCAGTAGTCGTGTCGTAGGCACTCGCGAACCGCGAACTCCGCGATGTCCTTGCCGACCGGCCCTTCTTCGAAAGTGGCGTGCAGCGGTGTGTAGCCGACCCAGCCCTCGCCGATGACCGCCGGCACGCCACGGTCCCGGGCGAAGTCGGCGTACGCGGCGAGGCGGTTGGCGATCATGTCGCGCATCGACTGCCGGTACAGGTGGTAGTGCTCGTACAGGTAGAGGTCCCACTTGACCGGGTCCACCCAGTCGTGGGCGTAGAACAGCCGACGCTGGACGCCGGTGGCGGCCAGCCGCCACTCCTCGTCAGGCCGCCACTCGTCGTAGGGCGGGGCGTCGGCGCGAAGCATGCTTCGGACGAGCGGGGTTGGGAACTCCACGTCCGACCACAGACCGGCTTCCTCGAACAGCCGGCGCAGCACGCCGTAGACGTACAGGTGGAAGTGAGCGACCTGGACATTGTCGGCGAGGTCGCCGAGACGATGCGGCACTGGGTCGGAGTAGCAGGCGGTGTGCAGGATGTCGGAGTGGCGCTTGCGCAGCACCTCGAGTGCCTGCTCGATGTATGGCCGTTCCGCGGCCTGGACGTTCTCGCCCGCTCGCGCGACCTCGATGAGCTTGGTGCCGGGGTTGTCGACCTCGTTGTGCAGCTCGACGTAGGCCACCCGGTCGGCGAGGTCGTGGTCTTTGAGGAAGTCGAGGAGCCCGGCGAGCGCGTCGGCCAGGGCCGCGCACCGGCGCTCGGGCGGGATGGCGAGGAGCGCCTCGTGCTGCTCAGGGGTGGCGAAGAAGCTCGGCGTCTGCTGGTACTCCCAGCTGGAGACGATGACGTAGCAGTCGTGTCGCCGGGCGGCGCGGAACAGTTCGAGGAGGTGGGCACGGCCGTCGAGGACGGCACCACCGCGGTTGTTGTACCACCGGGTTCTCTGGCCGAAGCCTCGTCCCAGGTTGGCGATCCGAAGCGGCTTGGGCTCCTGGTCGCCGCCAAAGAGCGTGTACGGCATCGCGCAGATGCGGACGGTGTTGTAGCCCCGGTCGACCGCCTCGGCGAACGCCCGGTCCAAGTCCTCGAACGGCTCGCCCGGCATGGTCTGGGTGAACCAGCTGAAGTCCCACAGGGAGATGGTCAGTCGCCTCGGCAAGTGGGCTGGCATGTCGAACGTCATGGTTCCTTCCTTCTGTGACGGCCTCACGTGACGACCTCGCGTGACCGCCTCACCTGACGGTTCCGGCGGTGAGCCCGGCGATGAACTGCTTGGTGGCGAGCACGAACGCGACGAACACCGGCAGAACTCCGATGGTCGTGCCGAGCATCACCGTCGCCACGTCGGAGCCACCGGCAGCGGTGTTGAGCTGGGTCAGGGCCAACGGCAGCGTGAACTTCTCGGAGTCGTTGAGGATGATCAGTGGCATGAGGAAGCTGTTCCAGCTCATCATGAAGCTCCACACCGCGAGCGCCGCGAGACCGGGACGGATGATCGGGAGGACCACACGCCAGTAGATCCATAGGTCGCCCGCGCCGTCGATGCGAGCCGCGTCGTACAACTCGACCGGCACCGCGGCGTCGATCACCTGGCGCATCCAGAAGACGCCGAATCCGGTGGCAGCGCCGGTGAGGATCAGTGGCCAGTAGGTGTTGATCCATCCGAGCGTCTTCATCTCCACGAACCACGGGATGAGACCCGCGGCGGGCGGCACGAAGATCGTCAGCATGACGAAGCCGTACAGCCAGCGATGCCCAGGAGCCTCGCGGAAGCGCGAGAAGCCGTAACCGGCGAGTGAGCTGACGAGGAGGACGAGCAGGGTGTGCGTGACCGCAACGTAGACGGTGTTGCCGAGAGCCCGCACGATGTCGAGCGACTCCTGCAGCTTGGCGATGTTGTCCACGAGCGCCGAGCCGGGCAGCAGCGGCGGCGGGAAGTCGAACACCTCCGCGGTCGAGCGCGTGGCCAGCACCGCCATCCAGTAGAGCGGAAACACGAAGACCACGGTGGTCAGCGCGACCGCTACGGTGACCACCCACCGCAGTCCACGGTGACCGACGTCGTTCATCGGCTCGTCCTCCTCACGCCTGTCGCCGCAGCAGACGGGCGTTGATCAACGAGAACACCAGGATGAGCGCGAAGATCACGTACGACGTGGCCGAGGCCAAGCCGAACTTGAACTCCTGGAATGCGGATTGGTACAGGTACGTGCCGAGTACCTGGGCGGAGTTGGCGGTGCCGTAGGTGCCGTTGGTGAGCACGTACGGCTCATCGAACAGCTGGAAGGCACCGACCGTCGAGGAGATCGCGCTGTAGAGGATGAACGGCACCATCAATGGCAGCGTGACGTGGCGGAAGACCTGACGCTCGTTGGCGCCGTCGACTCGCGCTGCGTTGTAGAGGTCACGCGGGATGGCTTGGAGCCCCGCCATGAAGATGATGAGGTGCCAACCGGTCCACCGCCAGACGATGAGCAGGATGACCAGCGGCTTGATCCAGAACGTGGATCGGAGCCAGTCGAACGTGACCCGCTCGTCGGAGAGCAGACTGAGGACTGCGTTGACGATTCCCGCGTGGGAGGAGAACATCACGCTGGCGATGATCCCGGTGACGGCCGGAGCGACGAGCAAGGGGAACAGGTAGACCACCCGGAAGAAGCCCTTGGCGACCAGGACGTACTCGTTGATGAGGTAGGCCAGGCCGAACGCCAAGGCCATCGTGGCGACGGTCGAGCCGAGCCAGATGTAGATCGTGTTCCAGATCGCCTTCCGGAACACCGGGTCCTCGGCCAGGATGAGGTAGTTGCCCAGCCCGACGAACTCCGGCTCGCTCAGGCCGTCCCAACGCACGAAGCTGACCGCGAAGGACGCGACGATCGGGAACGCGCCGAAGAGAGCGAAGAGCACGAAGAACGGCGCGATCGTCAGGTAGAAGGCGCGGTTCTCCCGTAGCCGGGCCCGCAACGACCGGCGGTTCTGGCCGGGCCCTCGGCCGACCGAGGACGACCGTCGGCTCCGCGCGGCCGCGGAGCCGACCGTGCGCGTGTCAGCGTTCATCGTCGATCCTCTCCTGGTGCCGGCCGCTCGTGCCGGCACCAGGGTTCGCTCCGGTGGTGTTGTGACCGACTCCTCCGGGCGTGGAGGTTCCGTTCCGGCCGTCAGCCGGTACGACCTTCCACGCGGCGTCGCGCTGCCGCCAGGGCGTCGGTGACGCTGGCCTTGCCCTGCATGACGTCCAAGACCGCGTCGCCAAGCGCCTCCGCCGCCGCGCCGTCCTCAGGGTTGGTGACCGGCGGCTTCATGTTGGCGGAGACCTCGGCGAAGACCTCGTTGACGTTCTGCCCGGCGTAGTAGTCGTCGGGCTGGTTCATCCACGGTTCGTCGAGCACCGGCTCCCACGCCGGATAGAGGTCGTTCTCCCGGTACATGGTGCGCAGGCTGTCGGAGCTCTGGGTCACGAACTTGATGAACTCCCAGGCCGTCGCCTTGTTCTTGCTGGTCTGCAGGATGCCGATGAAGTCGCCGCCGGCGTTGAAGGCCGCGTTGCCGTTGTACTCCGGCGCGAACGCCACACCCCACTTCCCGGCGGTCTCCGGGGCGTAGATGCTCTTGGCCGATCCGCCGAACCAGTTCCCGGTCAGGAAGGTCGCGACCGTCCCGTTCTTGATCGCGGCGCCCCACTCCTGGCTCCACGCCTCGAACGGGGAGACCAGGCCCGCGTCGTAGGCCCGCTTGGCATACTCCACCGCCTCGGTGATCACAGGTGAGGTCAGCTGTGACTCACCCGACTCGTCGAACAAGGAGACGCCGGCCTGCGCCCGAATGGCGTTGACGATGGCCATCGGCGTGTCGACCAGCCATCGTACGTCCTTGATGACGGCCTTCTTGCCGTTGGCGAGGTAGTCGTCCCAGGTCTTGAAGATCTCGTGAACCTCGTCAGGCTCGGTCGGCAGGCCGACCTCCTCGAACACGTCTCGGCGGTAGAAGAGCCCAGCGGGACCGGTGTTCTTGGGGAGCGCGAACACCCGGTCCTGCTCCTCGTCGTAGACGTAGCTCCACGCGAAGTCCGCGTAGTTCTCGGCGTACCGCTTCGCGTTGTATGGCTCCTCGGCGAGGTTGACGAAACCCGGCTTGCCCTTGTACTTCGCGACGTTCGTGATCTCGACCATCGCGACATCGGGTCCGGAGCCGGACACGAGGGTGGCGAGCAGCTTGTTGTCGTACTGGTCGTTGGCGAAGGCCTGCACCTTCACCGTCACGCCGGGGTGAGCCTTCTCGAAGATCGGGACCGTCTTCTCGAACGTCTTGTCGTTGTCGGGCCAGGTCCAGACGGTGATCTGGCCGCCGACCTCCTCGTCGCCCGAGCCCGAGTCACTGCCGCAGGCACCGAGAATGAACGCCCCCGCGCCGATGCCCGCGCTGGCGGACAGGAACCGCCGTCGGGTCAGTCCCGGCGTCCCGCCACGTCTGGCTTCCTGCATGTCGCTTACTCCTTCGTGATCCCTCCTGGGGGCTTCGTCTGAGTCAAACAGTGAGAGGGCTCAGCGTTCGGGCGCGGCGACGCGTCGACCATCACCATTCCGCGAGGGAGCCGTCGTCGCGTCGCCAGATCGGTGTTCGCCACTCGTCGGCGTACCGCGACACGCGCTCGACGACCCGCTCGTCGATCTCGATACCGAGTCCGGGGCCGTCGAAGCGGTCGATGAAGCCGTTCTTGTGGGTGAGGACCGAGCGGTCGACAAGGTAGTCGAGGAGGTCGTGGCCCTCACCGTAGTGGAGCCCGATGCTCTGCTCCTGGATCAGGTAGTTCGGCGTCGCGAATCCCACCTGCAGGCTCGCCGCGAGGGCGATCGGGCCGAGCGGGCAGTGTGGCGCGACGGCGACGTCGTAGACCTCGGCCATGGCGGCGATTCTGCGGACCTCCGAGATCCCGCCCGCGTGCGACAGGTCCGGCTGGATCACGGAGACACCGGATTCCAGAACCGGGCGGAAGTCCCAGCGCGAGTACAACCGTTCGCCGGTCGCGATCGGCACGCTCGTCGACGCGGCAACCTCCCGGAGCCGGTGGCTCAGCTCGGGGAGGATCGGTTCCTCGACGAACATCGGAAGGTACGGCTCGAGCAGCGGGAGCACCCGACGGGACATCGCCAGGCTGAGTCGGCCGTGGAAGTCGATCGCCACGTCGACGTCGGGTCCCACGGTCTCGCGGACGGTCTCGACCCGTTCGACGATGGCGCGGACCTGTGCGGGTGTGTCCAGCAGGCGCAGTTGCGCGGATGCGTTCATCTTGACCGCGGTCATGCCCTCGTCGACGCGGGCCTGCGCGGCTTCGGCGAGGTGGTTGGGCTCGTCGCCGCCGATCCAGCTGTAGACGCGGGCGCGCTCGCGGACCGGTCCTCCCAGGAGGACGTGGACAGGGACTCCGTGGACCTTGCCGGCGATGTCCCAGAGCGCCTGGTCGATGCCGGCGACCGCGCTGGAGAGGACCGGGCCGCCGCGGTAGAAGGTGCCCTTGGTGAGGACCTGCCAGTGGTCCTCGATCCGCAAGGGATCCTTTCCAACCAGGTACTCGGCGCACTCGGCGACGGCGGCGGCGACTGTCCGGAGTCGGCCTTCGACGATGGGCTCGCCCCAGCCGGTCACGCCTTCGTCGGTGTCGATGCGGAGGAAGAGCCACCGGGGCGGGACGGGGTAGGTGCGCAATGCGGTGATCTTCATCGCCTCTCGCCCTCCTTCGCCGTGGTTCGGAGAGCGAGCCCGAGGTGGCTCACGGCCGCGCCAGGGACGGGTGCGGTCTGGCGCGAGGAGTCGTCGGTGGCGCGCAGTTCGTGCGTGGCTTTCAAGAACGTGTCGTCCTTATCGTTCCCGAGCTTCCAGCGGATCACATCGCTGTCCAGGCCTCGGCCCGACCGCACGAGACCGTGGCGCGTCGGCCCACGCCTGCGGTGAAGCCGCGCGGCGGTGTCGGGGATGGGGCTGGCCACGGTCCTCCTGTCGTGTCCCATCTCGGTCGGGCGTCAGCCTAGAACAAGACATAAAGTATGACTACATCTTGACAAGCGCCAGTCGGCTGGTCATGCTCGGGCGGCAAGATCGCCACGTCGGACGACTGCCTGCCAGGAGGCCAGCCATGCGTCCCGTCCCGCGCCGAGTCGTACTCCAGGCGGCCGCCCTCACCCCCGTGGTCGGGCTGACTTCAGGGGTCGCGCACGCGAGTCCGCTCCACGGCGGGGCGAGGTCCGGGTTGCTGGGCGCTGCCCTCGCGGTCGCCGCTGGCTCGGCCACCGAGCCACCGCCGCATGGGGAGCGGGAGCCGGCGGACACGACCCTGCGTGAGATCGACGGCACGAGCGTCGTGTTCCAGTACGGCGCGGTCGTCCCGGACTTCGGCGGCTGGCGTCGCCAGGAACCGACCCGGAGCTACCGGATGCTCGACGGGGTGTGGCGATTCCGCTTCGATCCCGAGGGCACCGGCGAGGACGAAGGCTGGCAACGGCCGGACCACGACGACGCCGACTGGGACTCCATCTCGGTTCCCTCGGCGTGGGATCTGAAGGACACGCCTGGGTTCGGTGACTACGACGGCAGCCGGTTCGGCGAGGGAACCGCGTTCGTCGACGGCTACGCCTGGTACCGAACGACGGTCCAGGTGCCCGGCCAGTGGGCCGCACGCTACGTTCGGCTCGTCTTCCTCGCCGTCAACTACCGCGCCGACGTCTGGGTGAACGGCCACTACGTCGGGGCCCACGAGGGTGGCTACGCCCCCTTCGCGCTTCCTGTCAAGGACGCGTTGCGGCCAGGGAGGAAGAACGTCGTCGCGGTCCGCGTCCACCGGCTCGCCTCGTGGGAGGACTACACCGACCCGGAGAGCCCAGCAGTGAGCGACCCGTACGCGATCCCCTGGAAGCCCGTGGACTACTGGCCGTATGCGGGGATCACCAGGTCGGTGTGGCTGGAGGCGGTGCCGACCGTCACGGTGGCCAAGCTGCTCCTGGCGGCCGGCTACGGACGCCTGCAGGCACGGGTGGTCGTGGAGAACCACCGAGACGACGACTTCCACGGCCGTGTCGTCCTGGACGCGGGCGAGGGAAGTGGCGCGTCGCCGGTGAGTCGCCCCATTCGAGTTCCGGGCCACGGTGTCGCCGTCGTCCGCTTCGACGTCGACATCCCGAAGGCGTCGCCTTGGAGTCCGGAGCGGCCCGCGCTGCTGACCGCGACCGCCACGCTGCTCACGGGCGCCGGGCATGGCGGGCATGCGGTGGATGTCCTGCGCGACCGCTACGGGATGCGCACGGTCGCCATCCGGGACGCCAAGCTGCTGGTCAACGGAGAGCCGGCGTTCCTCAAGGGGCTCAACTGGCACGAGGAGAGCGCGGCCCACGGTCGGTCGATGACACGCAGCGAGTACGACCACGAGCTCGGCCACGTCCTCGCCATGAACGCGAACGCCGTCCGCAACACCGTCTACACCCGCCACCCGTACGCGTACGACTGGGCGGACGAGCACGGCGTCTACGTCATGGACGACCTCGACAACATGTGGATCAACACCGCGCAGGAGAAGCTGCACACCGAGCAGTACGGCCTGTCCCGTGCGCTCGCGCTCGCCATGGCGTGGAACAACCACAACCACCCGTCGGTCGTCGTGTGGTGCATCCAGAACGAGTCGGAGATCGATGGTGACGGCGCGCCCATCTACCGTGCCTGGCTCGCGGACATGAAGGCCGCCATCAAAGCCGTCGACCTCACGGACCGCCCTGTGACGTGGGCGTCCCACACGAGCTGGGACCCGGCGTTCGACCTCGCTGACATCGTCGGCTTCAACGAGTACTTCGGCTACTTCTACGGCAAGAACGAGGACCTCGGGCCGACCCTCGACGCGGTGCACCAGACCTATCCGGACAAGCCCATCATGATCACCGAGAACGGCTCGTGGTCGTTCTTCGGTCACCACGGGCCGGAGGACGAGGTGGGCACGGAGGAGTGGCAGGCGGCGAACTTCCGCGCGCACTGGGTGCAAGTCGCCGAACGCACCGACTACGTGGCCGGCTACTTCTTCTGGGTGCTCAAGGACTACAAGACTCGCGCGGGCTACAACCAGCAGTACAACGGCATCTCCGAGATGGGCACGCTCGCGTTCGACTCGCGTACCAAGCGCCTGGTCTACGACGCGATCCGCGACGCCACGCTGTGATCGGTCGCCCGACTGAGCACTCCAGACGGCTCGAGGTGAGAAAGGCCATGGCCCGGACGACGGGACTACGGTGGGCGATCGGGTCGCACGCGCTTGTCCTCGCTCTGTCAGCACCCTTCGCGATGAGCCCGGCGGCTTCCGAGGCCGGCGGCCGGGCGAACGACTCCAACGGTGAGGCCGTCCACACGATTCGTGTCGACGGGACGGACCTCGGGCGGCGGTTCGACGGAGTCGGCGGTGTGAGCGCTGGCGGCTCGTCGCGCTTGCTCCTCGACTATCCCGAACCCGAGCGTAGCCAGATCCTCGACTACCTCTTCAAGCCCAACTACGGCGCCTCGCTCGACATCCTCAAGGTGGAGATCGGTGGCGACGTCGACGCGACCGTCGGCGCTGAGGCCAGCCACATGCGGACGCCCGACGAGGTGGACTGCTCGCGCGGCTACGAGTGGTGGCTGATGCGCGAGGCCAAGAAGCGCAATCCTGAGATCGCGCTGTACGGCCTGCCGTGGGGCGCGCCCGGCTGGTTCGAGGGCGGGTACTGGTCGAAGGATCGGGTCGACTACCTCGTGGCGTGGCTTGAGTGCGCGCGCGAGAACGGCTTCACGATCGACTACCTCGGCGCGGCGAACGAGAGTGGGTTCGACGCCGAGGTCACCAAGCGTCTGGCGAGCGCGCTCGAGGAGCAGGGGTTCGGCGACGTCAAGATCGTCGCGACGGACAACCACAACCCGCCGAACTACTGGTTCGCCGTCCCGGACATCCTGGCCGATCCCGAGCTCGACGCCGCCGTCGACGTGCTCGGCGAGCACGACGTGTGCGTGTGGCGGACGCTCCAGCGGGAGTGCCACGCCAGCGGGGAGGCGCTGGCTTCCGGCAGGCCGCTCTGGGACAGCGAGAACAGCACCCAGGACTATGACGTGGGTGCTCAGCCGCTGGCCCGGGCGATGAACCGCCACTACATCGACGCGAAGATCACCGGAAACCTCAACTGGGCGTTGGTGTCGGCGTGGTACGACAACTTTCCCATCGGTGGCACGGGCCTGATCGTGGCGGAGCGGCCGTGGTCGGGCTACTACGAGGTGGGTCCCAGCGTCTGGGTGGACGCGCACACCACGCAGTTCACCGATCCGGGATGGCACTACCTGGAGAGCGCGAGCGGCTACAGCCCGGGCGGAGCCAGCCACGTCGCGTTGCGCTCACCCACGAGCGACGACTACTCGATCATCATCGAGACACTCGACGCGGTTGAGCCTGAGACGATACGCGTTGAGGTCACCGGCGGCCTGTCAACCGTTCCCGTGTCGGTATGGTCGAGCGACCTCGCCACCGAGTCGACCGACGACGACTTCATCGCGCTCGGCACGGTCGAGCCGGTCGACGGTCGGTACGAGATCACTGTCGAGCCCGGCCACCTCTACACGCTGTCGACGACGAGCGGCCAGGTGAAGGGCACGGCACGACCCGACGCCGATCCGAGTGAGCAGCTACGTCTGCCGTACACCGAGGACTTCGAGCGGGTCGGCCCGTTCGGTCTCGCACGCTACTTCGCCGATGTCCACGGCGCGTTCGAAGCGGTGCCGTGCGCGGGCGGGCGGCGGGGGCGCTGCTACGAGCAGCAGGTCACGATCGAGCCGCTCACCTGGCACAACACCGCCATGCCACCGACCACGATCGTGGGCGACCCTCGCTGGTGGGGCGACTACGAGGTGAGCGTGGACGCGCTGCTCGACCGGCCTGGACACGTCGAGCTGCTCGGTCGTGTGGACAGTCAGCAGCACAACGCCGCGGGCTATCACCTGCGAGTCGCCCACGACGGCACGTGGTCGTTGTTCAGTCAGGACGTGCGCGGTCAGGACCGCACGCTCGCGTCCGGGACCACCCAGCCACTGGGGACGAAGCGCTGGCATCGGCTGGCCCTGCGGTTCCGCGGGGAGCACGTCACCGCAGTCCTTGATGGTGCGGTGCTCGACACGGTCGAGGACGCCGAGCACACGACGGGCCAGGTCGGCCTGCGTGTTGAGGGCTGGCAGCGGGCGCAATTCGACAACCTCCGGGTGGTGCCAACTGGGCCACGACCGTCGCTCGTTCCCCATTCGACGATGACCGCGACCGCGACGAGCGAGCACCCGGAGAACGACTTCGGGCACAACTACCTGGCTGAGCACGCCATCGACGACCATCTGTGGTCGACCTGGCGGTCGCGGTTCGACCCGGTCGCGCCTTTGCCGCAAGCGATCACGCTCGACCTGGGCAAGCCGACAACCGTGGCGGGCATCACCTACACGCCCGCGGTCACCGCCTCCGCCGGCGTCATCGTGGGCTACACGGTCGCGGTGAGCGGGAACGGGACAGACTTCACCGAGGTCACGAACGGCTACTGGCAGGCCACACTCGCCACCAAGACGGCAGCCTTCGAGCGGCCGGTTCAGGCGCGCTATGTGCGGTTGGAGGCGACGGCCGTTCACGGCTGCCCCCAGGCACCGATCGTCGCGGAGATCAACGTGTCCAGGACTCCGCTGCCGGTCCTCGGCCAGGGAGAGCCGCCCTCTGATCCTGGCCCGCGTTTCCCGCACCTGGTGCCTCGGTCCCGGATGACCGCGACGGCGACGAGCCAGCAACCGGGGTACGAGGCGGAGAGGGCGATCGACGGCAACTGTGGCACGATGTGGCACCAGTCGTGGAGCCCCTACACGCCGCCACCGCAGTCGCTGACGCTCGACCTCGGCGGTGACTGGAACACCATCGCGCTCGTCTACCAGCCCCGCCAGGACGGCAACGCCAACGGCGTGATCACCGACTACGACGTGGCGGTGAGCCGGGACGGTGTCTCCTTCCAGACCGTGGCGGAGGGCAGCTGGACGGCCGACGCGAGCGTCAAGGTCGCCGAGTGGTCGGCCACTCCGGCACGGTACGTCCGGCTGACCGCAAGGTCTGGCGTCAACGGGCACGTGTCGGCGGCGGAGATTGCGATCGCGCACACCGGCTGAAGCGCCGTCGCGCGATTGGGACCATCGACCAATCACGAGGATGGACGACTCTCGCCGACGAACGCTCTGAGCGAGATCACGCCAGCCGTCGTTGGGCTGGCTGGGACTTCGACGAGGAGGATTCCTCTGCGCGCTTCAGCCTCGCGTTGTGTGCGGCCAGGCAGCGGGCGGTGGTTCGCTTGGAGCGCTCGCCTCACTGACGCGGTAGGTGCGCGGGACTTGTCGCGGCAGCTCGCGCGAAGCGCGGAGTCGCTGCGGCAGATGGCGACTGGATGAGAACGCGGTGGGATGCCGCTGCTCGCACGAGTGACGAGACGCGAGCGCCATCGCTGTCCTGGACTGGTCGTGCCGGTCGGTTGCCGACCGGCGCCGTGCGGTCGATCGTGGTGGTCGCCTGATCACGACGAGCCCTTTGTGGGGCGAGCCCGGACGCGGCTCTCGTCCGGCGGCGAAGGAGCGCACGCATGCCGACCACCATCCGCTCATCCGACGAGACACCATTCCGCCGGCGGACGCTCCTGGGTGGCCTCGGGGCGACCGCTGTCGTCGGGCTGACCGGGACCTCTGCGTACGCGGCCGCCACGGACTCCGCCCAGCGAGAGCTGGGCGTCGTGGTGCGGAACACGCGCGTCGGCACGGGGATGCCCATGGTCGGGTACAACACCGGCCACTACCTGCCGGGGAGCAACACCTCCGCCTGGCTGGCGTACTCACGGGTCAACGCCGTCCGGTTCTTCGCCTCGCTGTCGGAGTGGACTCCCGACGAGGCCGTGGACCCAGGGGATGGCGTCGAGACCGTCGCGGACTTCGACGCGCGGAAAGCCGAGTTGCGCCGCGACCCGGAGAACAACCCGTTCCTGCGTTGGGATCTGCTTGAGGACCGCTTCGAGAACCACGTCTACTCGATCACGAACCACTACCGGCTCAACTACCAGGTCAGCGAGCTGAGGCGGCTCGGCATCACACCGATCACGCGGCGGCCGAGCTGCGCTGGAACTCGCCGTGGTCCGGGCTCTGGCGGCAGTGGCAGAAGCACTACGCCTTCACCTACCACCTGGCCAGGCACTACGACGTCGAGCGGTACAACTTCATCAACGAGCCCGACCATTCGAGTGCCGCGCACGACATCGTCGACCAAACGGTCTACATCCGCGGGCTTCAGATCGCCTCGGACGCGATCCGGTGCGCGATCGCCGACGTGAACGCCCGCTACGGGAAGTCGCTCCGGGCGATCGTCCAGGCGCCCGCCCTCACTCACGTCTCGAGCTCACGTGGCGACGACCACATGGACGCCGATCCCGACGCCGACCCGCGGGATGACGAGTACGGCTGGGGACAGATCGCACTGCTCAACCTCCGCACCGACTACCACGGGCGGACGGTTGACCAGGACCTGTTCGACGTCTTCGACACCCACTTGTACAACAAGACCGCCGAGACGTACGCGTACGAGATCGCGATGATGCGCCGGAAGATGCGGGAGTACACCCCGACCGGTGTCGAGTTGCCCATCGTGTACTCGGAGTTCAACCGGCGGAACACCTCGGCGTTCGAGACCAGCGAGGACGACCTGAACACACCGCTGATCTACTGTGACCTCGCTGCGGTCTGGGCCACCGCCGTGCTCGGCCAGGTCGAGGGCATGATCTCGTTCAAGTTTCAGAACACTCTGCGCGCTAACGGCGTCCCCTACGGCACGGGCTTCTACTACGTCGAGCACACCGGCGTCCACGACATCCGCGGAGTCACCAAGGCCGGAGAGGTGCAGCGGCTGTTCGCCAAAGGCTTCAAGGGTGACAGGGACCTCCTCTCCGCTGCGGCGGACGACGGTCGCACGATCGCCGTCGCCCACGACGTCGCAAACCGCTGCCACTACCTGTGGCTGCCTCGCCCCTCGGGGGAGCCCAGCGTGCGCGTCAACCTGGACCTGCGGCAGCTGCCGATCCCAGCACGCACCTCGCGGGTCATCGTGGAGGAAGTGAGCCCGTCCCACAGTGGAGGAGTGGTCGCGTCGCTGGCCGTACCCGCGACGAAGCGAGTCAGTCTCGACCAGCCCGCGGACTCGGTGTGGCTGGTCACCATCGCCGGACCGGGTCCGGTGCGGACCTACGAGGCGTTCGCCAGCGCGAGCGTCCGCCGCGACGGGAGCCGGAACGCGCGGACCCTCGCGGTGTCGCTCGACCTGACCGGCTCCGGACCCACCGAGGTCAGCTACGTGGCGTTCGAGATCGACGCGGTGGCCCGCCGGCCGCGGTACGCCCACCTCGAGCTCGTCGGCGCGAGCGCGGACGACGCACCCTTCACGTTCATGGTCTACGCGCTGACCGACACCTCATGGGCGGGGACGTCCTTCGACTGGGACAGCGCGCCATACCTGGATCCGACGACGGTCCATCCGACCGACGTGGGACGAGACGTGTTCCCCGCGGGGCAAGTGTCGACCTTGGGTGCGCTGTCGGTGCTCCGGCTCGACGTCACGGACGTCCTCCGGCAGGCGCGGGGAGATACGGTCGGCTTCCTGCTCATCCGGGAGCGACGTCACGACGACGACGTGGCCGACGACGGTCGCCGTGCCGTCCTCGCCGGCACTGAGGCGGCGGACCAGCGCCGGCGGCCGCGTCTCACCGTCGCGTTCTGAGCCGTCGCCGACGGGTGACGCAAGGATCCGAGCGCTCTCGGGGGAAGCGGAGGCGAGACGATGCCCGATCGACCGTGCGCCACGCCAGTCGAGGCGGAGCCACTCGTTACCGGTCCGTGAACGCCAGGCGGGCTCCCAGAGCGGCGAACGCCGCCGCGAAACTGCGGCGCATCCAGCGCAGCGCACCGGGTCGGGAGATGACGTGGGAGCGGATGCTGCCGGCGAACCACCCGTAGCAAGTGAACACGATCAGCGTGAGCAGCATGAAGACGGCGCTGAGCTCGACCATGCGGACGAGCGCGTCGGGTTCACCGGTGGGCACGAACTGCGGCAGGAACGCGAAGAAGAAGATCGTGAGTTTCGGGTTGAGGATGTTGATCAGGATGGCGGAGACGATCAGTTGGATGGCCGTTCGCGGTCTCGTGTCCGCCTCGACCGTTAGCACGCCGGTGTCCTTGAGAGTGCGCCACGCCATGACGAGCAAGTAGGCGACGCCGAGGTACTTGAGGGTCTGGAACGCCAGGGCGCTCGTATGGAGAAGCGCGGCGAGACCGGTCACGGCCGCCGCCATGTGCGGGACGATGCCGAGCGTGCAGCCGACGGCGGCGACGAGGCTGGCGCGTGCGCCTCGGGCGAGGCCGGTCGCCACCGTGTACAGCACACCGGCGCCAGGACTGGCGACCACGATGAGCGAGGTCAGCAGGAACTCAACAGTCATGGGCGCTTCCTTTCCCTGTGCCGCGGGCGCGCGCCCGCTCGCCTGGCTCTGCGTGGTGGCGCGGTGGACGCGCGGACGACCAGCTCGGGCGTAGGAGTGTCGAGGAGCACTTGCTGGGCGGGCCTGCCGTTGATCAGGTCGACGAGGAGCCGGACGGCTTCCCGTCCCATGTCGACGAGCGGCAAGCGGACGACGGTGAGAGGCGGGTCGACGTGCTCGGCCAGCCAGGTGTCGTGATAGCCGATGATCGACAGGTCGTCGGGCACGGTGAGGCCCGCGTGGCGAGCGGCGGTGAGGGCGCCGACGGCGGCGAGAACACTCCCCACGAAGACGGCGGTCGGAGGGCGTGGTCGTCGGAGCAGCTCGAGGAGGCCGTGAAAGCCGCTCTCTGGAACGGCGCCACCGTTGGCCACCAGCTCAGCGCGAGGCGTCAGGCCCGCCTCCTTCAGCGCGTCTCGCCACCCGGCCTCTCGGTCCCGCGAGCGCGAGTTGTTGCCACGGACGCGCAGGTGGGCGATCTCGGTGTGCCCCAACTCGAGCAGGTGTCTCGTGGCCAGTCTCGCCGCGGCACGGTCGTCCACCGCAACGCCCGCGATGGGTGCGCGTACCCGCTCGTTCAGCACGACGACCGGCATGCGGCGGGCGGTGATGCGATCGACGACTCGCGCTGCAGTCGGGCTGTCCCGCTGCACGAGGAGCCCGTCGATCGCCCCGCCGCGGACGATCCGACGGGACATGGTGGTGTTGGACGCCAGATCGTCGAGGCTGGTCAGCATGAGCAAGTACCCGTGCTCGGTCGCCGCCGGTCGCGCGCCTTCCAGGATGGCCGCGTAGACGGGGTTGTGCATGTCAGGCACCGCGAGGCCGAGGGCGCCGACCTGCGAGCGGCGCAGAGCCCGGGCGGCGTGGTGTGGCGCGTAGTCGAGCTCTTCGACCACTCGGAGCACACGAGCACGAGTGTCGTCTCGAATCCGCAGCGTCGGGTCGTTGTTGAGCAGGCGCGAGACGACGGAGGGTGAGACCCCGGCACGGCGTGCCACGTCGGTGATGGTGGCCATCGACCTCCCTTCGAGCGGTCCGGACGGCGGAACGAGTACCCGGTCGGCTCGGCGGACGACCGGGTGCGGCCACGTTCGCGCCGTCCGGGACACTTTGGCAGCCCGACGCGCCGAGAATGAGGACCGGTCGCAGTAAAACGTTTCTCCTCAGCCCGACGGCGCTGGACCCGCGTGTTCCACGTCTCGGCCCGGCGACGTCACGAAGGGAGCCGTCCATGCGCAGGTTCGACGGCAAGATCGGCATCGTGACGGGCGCGGCCAAGGGCATCGGTCGCGCCTGCGCTCTTCGCCTCGCCGCCGAAGGGGCCACGGTCGGTCTCGCCGACGTCGACGTGACCGGCCTGGAGAAGGTGCTCCACGAGATCATCGACAACGGCGGTGAGGCGATGGCGGTCCCGACCGACGTGAGCCGCGTGGACGACGTCGCTGCGCTGGTGCGCGCGGTCACCGACCGGTACGGGCGGCTCGACGTCCTCGTCAACATCGCCGGCATCGCCGTCGGCGGATCCGTCACCGATATGCCGGAGGAGGACTGGGACCGGGTCTTCGCCGTCAATCTCAAAGGCATCTGGTACGCGATGAAGTACGCGATCCCGCACCTGCGCGCCTCGGGTGGCGGGTCGATCGTGAACGCATCGAGCGCGCAGGCGCTTCGCGGCTTCCCCGGTTGGGCGGCGTACGCGGCCACGAAGGGCGCGATCATCTCCCTCACTCAGCAAGCCGCGGTCGAGTACGCACCGGATCGCATCCGGGTCAACGCGATCGCGCCCGGGACGATCATGAGCCCGATGAACGAGGAGATCTTCCGCACCGCTCCGGATCCGGCGGCTCTCATCGAGAGCTGGAACGCCATGCACGCCCTCGGACGCTTCGGACAGTGCGAGGAAGTGGCCGCCGTCGTGGCTTTCCTTGCGTCGGAGGACTCGTCCTTCATCACCGGTGCGTGTGTGCCCGTCGATGGTGGCCTCACGGTCCTCGGATCGCGCGCCGCCGCGCGATGACACCCGCGGGGAGGGAGGAGCAATTGCATCCGCTGCGCAGAGCTTTCCTGGCATTCCTTTCCGTGGGCCTCGTCGTGGCGAGTGCGGCGGGTTGCGGTGCGGAGGACACAGGGTCCGGCGGCGACGGCTATCGGATCAGCCTGATCGTCGGCTTGAAGGGTGACGACTTCTACGGATCGTTGGCCTGCGGCGCCCGCCAGGCCGCGAAGAAGCTCGGGGTCGAGCTCGACGTCCAGGGGCCCAACAAGTGGGACGCGGCGGAGCAGATCCCGATCCTCAACTCGGTCATCGCCGCGCGCCCGGACGCGATCCTCATCGCACCCGTCGACGACACCGCCTTGCAGGCGCCGTTGGAGCAGGCGGCCGCGCACGGCATCACGGTGGTCTTGGTCGACACCACCGTCAAGGACCCCTCCTTCGCCGTCTCCCAGGTGACCTCGGACGACGAACTGGCCGGGGAGAAGGCGGCGGAGGAGGTCATCAGACTCACCGGCGGCACGGGCGCCGTCGTCACGATCAACACCCAGCCAGGAGTGTCCACGGTGGCGGCTCGGGTCCGCGGATTCGAGAAGCGCCTCGCCCAGGAGCCCGGCATCGAGTACGTCGGCGAGCGCTTCGCCGGGGACGACGCGGCCAAGGCCAGCTCAGTCGTGACATCGACCCTGGCCGCCCATCCCAACCTGGCTGCTGTGTTCGCCACCAACACCTTGACGGGGCAGGGCGCGGCGACGGGTATCCGGAACGCCCACAAATCCGGGGAGATCAAGCTCATCGGCTTCGACGCCAACCCCAGCGGTATGCAGGCGCTGCGCGACGGATCCGCGCAGGGTCAGGTCGTCCTGAAGCCGCTCGACATCGGCGCCGAGGGCGTGGAGCAAGCGGTCAACGCCCTCTCCGGCAAGCCGGTCACCAAGCTCATCCGCACCGGGTCGTTCGTGGCGACGAAGGACAACCTCGACGATCCGGAGACCCAGAAGTACCTCTACCGGGAGTCGTGCACTGGTGCCTGATCAGCGTGTGCGTCTGCGCGGCATCTGCTGGGACCACGCCCGCTGTGTCAAACCCATGGCTGCCGCGGCCGCTGTGTGGCGGTCGGTCCGCGGTGTCGAGGTGGCGTGGGACGCCCGGCCCTTGTCAGCGTTCAACGACCAACCGGTCGAGGAGCTCGCCGCGGACTACGACCTCATCGTCTTCGACCACCCCATGGTCGGGGCAGCCGCGCGCGCCGGATGCCTGGCTCCGCTGGACGACCTCCTGCCGGACGATGTCCTCGACGCCCATGCGGCGGACACGGTCGGTGGGAGCCACGCCAGCTACCAGTACGCGGGTCACCAGTGGGGACTCGCCGTTGACGCGGCCTGCCAGGTCGCCGCGTTCCGCCCCGATCTCCTGGCGGCGCACGAGGTCGAGGTCCCGGCCACGTGGGACGACGTGGTGGCCTTGGCGCGCGCCTTGCCGGGCAAGGTGGTCCTGCCGCTGTACCCAGCTGACGCGTTCTGCAGCCTGCTCACCATCTCGGCCAGCCTCGGGACCCCACTGGACGCCGAGGCGTCCGGCTTCCATCGCGACGCGGTGGCACTGCTCGCCACGCTCGCGCAGGTGGTCGACCGCTCGTCGTTCAGCTTGAATCCGCCAGCCCTGCTCGACCGGATGACGAGCGACGACGCGATCGTCTACGTCCCGCTGCTGTTCGGCTACACGAACTACTCGCGGCCGTCCACGAGCGGCCGCCCGGTGCGCTTCACCAACATCCCTACCGCGGGCATCCCCACCGCGTTTTCCCCCGGCGGCTGCGCGCGGGATCTCACCACGACGGGCGCGCGCGGCGCCGACGCGTCCGCCGTCGGCACGGGCGAGGCCACCGGCCCACGCGGGTCCACCCTTGGCGGGGCTGGTATCGGCGTCTCGGCCACGAGCGCCCACCGCGTCGAGGCGGCGGCGTTCGCCAGCTGGGTGAGTGGGACGACCGCCCAGCGGTACGTCGTCCTCCCCAACGAGGGACAGCCGGCGAGCGCGGCCACCTGGTCGGATCCGGAGGCCGACGCCCTAGTGGGCGGGTTCTTTCGCGATACCAGGGCCACGATGGACGCCGTCTGGACCCGTCCCCGCACTCCCTGGTGGCGGGCGTTTCAGGAGGAGGCGAGCGGACTCCTCGCCGAGGAGCTCTCGGCCGGCTCGGCACCCGCCGAGATCGTCCGCGTTCTCGACCGACTCCTCGACGACCACCGGAGGGCTAGGGACGGCCGCTGAAGCCGTCCCGGCACCAGCGACGACCGGTGAGCCCAAGAACCGGACACCGAGAACGGAGCCCCCAAGAAAAGGCACACAGGAACGGCACACAGAAACGGCACAGAGAAACGGAACACAGGAAACGGAGCACCGAGAACCAAGAACCACAACCGAACACCGGGAACCGAACACCGAGAAAGGACGACGACGATGCCCGGCGCTCTCGACGGCATCAGGGTCCTCGACTTCACCCAGATGATGCTCGGTCCGTTCGCCACCCAGATGCTCGGCGACATGGGCGCCGACGTCATCAAGGTCGAGCGGCCGGAGACCGGCGAGTGGGAACGCGGCCTGGCCATGATGGGCGAGCTGGTCGCGGGCGACAGCGCGGCGTTCCTCGCCATGAACCGTAACAAGAGGTCTGTGGCGCTCAACCTCAAAGACCCGGACGCCCGCGACGCGTTGCTCGAGCTGGGCCGCACCTGTGACGTCGTGGTGGAGAACTTCCGACCCGGGGTCATGGACCGACTGGGCCTGGGGTACGAGGACTTCCGTGCCGTCAACCCGCGCATCGTCTACTGCTCGGGCTCGGGATGGGGCCAAGAAGGCACGTTCGCCAAGGAGAACCGACCGGGTCAGGACCTGCTGATCCAGGCGATGTCCGGGCTCGCCGCCAACACTGGTCGCGCTGATGGTCCACCCACGTTCGCCGGCACCTCGATCGTCGACGCCAGCACCTCGCTCACCCTCGCGGTCGCGATCCTCGCGGCACTCCTGGCGCGGGAACGCCGAGGGATCGGCCAGTGGGTCCAGGTCGACCTGTACTCCACCGCGATCGCGGTGCAGTGCCAGGAGATCTCGGCGATGGTCAACCAGCACAAGACCTTCGAACGCTCCCGCGCCGGGATCGCCTCACCCTGGCTGTCAGCCCCGTGCGGCATCTATCCCACTGCGGACGGGTGGCTCGCGCTCGCCATGGCGGACGTGACGGACGTGGCCCGCGTCTTCGACGAGCCGTCGCTGTCGAAGCTGGACCCTTGGATCGACCGGGACGAGATCAAGGAGCGACTGGAGCGGATCACACCGCGGCGCACGACGAAGGACTGGCTCGACCTGCTGCTGCCAGCTGGGCTCTGGGCGGCGGAGGTTCGCTCGTTGCGGGATGCGGTCGACGAGCTGCGCGCGGAGGAGTCGCCTCTGCTGTGCCGGGTCGAGCATCCGCGCGCCGGGACACTCGAGCTGGTCGGATGCCCGATCACCTTCACGGAGACGCCGTGGACCGTGCGTCAGCCGCCACCGCTGGTCGGCGAGCACACCGAGGAGGTGCTGGCCGAGGTGCTCGACCCTGACCGGCTCGCCAAGGTGCTGGGAAAGGCGGCCAGTGCGCCAGGGGCCGCACGGGGAAGGGCCGGGGAAGGCGCGAGGCGTGACGAGCAAGGCGCGAGAGGAACGGGTGCGAGAGGAAGGGGGCAGTCGTGACGCGAGACCTGCACGAGCACCTCGCAGAGGAGAGGGACGGTGCTGTCGCCGTCCTGCGTGTACGGCGCGAGGACAAGCTCGGCGCGTTGTCCAGAAGCATGCTCGAGACGCTCGTCACCTATCTCGACGAGCTGGCTCACGACGACGACGTGCGGGTCCTCGTGGTCACCGGCACTGGGCGCGGGTTCATCGCCGGCGCCGACATCTCCGAGTACGACGGAGTCTCCCACGCGGCTTTCGACGCCTACCAGCGGCTGGGTCGGGCGGCATTCGGCAAGCTCGCCGCTTTGCCGCAGCCGACGATCGCGGCCGTCAACGGCTACGCGTTCGGTGGCGGCTTCGAGGTCGCGCTGGCGTGCGACCTCATCGTGGCCTCGACCGCGGCGCGGTTCGCGTTGCCGGAAGTCAAGCTAGGCTTGCTCCCCGGCGGCGGGGGCACCCAACGACTCGCCCGGGCGATCGGCGTGCGGGCAACGAAGGAGCTGGTCATGACCGGGCGCGCCATGCGCCCGGACGAGGCCGAGCGGCGCGGACTGGTGAGCCGCGTCGTCGACCCGGACCAGCTCTTGCCCGCCGCGTTGGAGCTCGCCCACGCTCTCGCCGAACGGGCGCCACTCGCGGTGCGAGAAGCGAAGCGACTCGTCGACGATGGGGTGGAGGCTCCACTGGGCGCCGCGTGGACGCTGGAGCAACGAGTGCTGTCCGCGCTCTACGCGAGCGAGGACGCTCGCGAGGGAATCCGCGCGTTCATCGAGAAGCGCGAGCCGGTGTTCGTGGGACGCTGAGATGGCGACGCCTCGGCTGCAGGCCATCGGCTTGGTGAAGACGTACGGCCACGTCCAGGCGCTGCGCGGCGCCGACTTCAGCGTCTACCCAGGGGAGGTCGTTGCTCTGGTCGGCGACAACGGAGCCGGCAAGAGCACGTTGGTGAAGTGCCTGTCGGGGACGGAGCGGCCCGACGCGGGGGTGATCCGCTTCGACGGCCGGGTGGTGAGCCTCGACAGCCCCGCGGAGGCGCGCCGCCTCGGCATCGAGGTCGTCTACCAGGACCTCGCCCTTGCCGCGGACCTCGACCCGGCCGCCAACCTGTTCCTCGGTCGTGAGCCCGTGCGCCCCGGCCTGCTGGGCCGTCTGGGTGTGCTCGACCGGCGATACATGCGACGCCGGGCGACCAAGGCGTTCGGCGACCTCGGCATCGAGCTGCCGGACCCGAGCGCCCCCGTCGCCTCCCTCTCGGGCGGGCAGCGGCAGAGCATCGCGGTGGCCCGGGCGGTGGCGTGGGCGTCGAAGGTCGTCTTCATGGACGAGCCGACGGCGGCGCTCGGCGTCGTCCAGCGCGAGCGGGTCCTCGACGTGATCCGCCGGGTACGCGACCGCGGCGTCGCGGTGGTGCTGATCAGCCACAACATGCCCGAGGTCCTCGCGGTCGCCGACCGAGTGGAGGTGCTCCGGCTCGGTCAGCGGGTCGCGCGGTTCACCGCGCGGGAGGCGTCCCTCGACGACCTGGTCGCCGCCATGACGGGCGCCCTGCGAACCGAGCGCCCTCCGGTCGAGGGGGAGTCAGCGGACGGGCGGTCAGAAGAGAGCGAGCCCGGAGGGCTGGCATGACTGACACCACGAACCAGAAGTCGACCCACGCGGCGTCGACTCACGCGGAAGCGGCACCGGCCGACGCCCCACGGCGGTCGCTGTCGCGTCACCTCGCGGCTCGGCTCGTGACGAGCAACGTCGCATGGATCTTCGCCGTGCTCCTCGCGCTGGTCGTCTTCTTCACCGCGGTCGAGCCGAACTTCGCCAACCCGGTCAACATCCGAAGCATCGCCGCCGACAACGCGGCTCTGCTCGTCCTCGCCGTTGGCATGACGTTCGTCATCGTGACCGCGGGGATCGACCTCTCGGTCGGGTCGGTGCTCATCTTCTCCGGTGTGGTCGCTGCCAAGACGATGCTCGCGCTCGGCAGCGACCCCACAAACCCGGACGCGGGTGCCGCCGAGGCGGGGTGGGGTGTGGTCGTCGTCGGCGTCCTCGCCGGTCTCGCCGCGGGCCTGCTCTGGGGCGTGGTCAATGGCCTCCTGGTCGCCAAGGCCAAGGTGCCGCCGCTCATCGCCACGCTCGGCACCCTGGGCATGGCCCTCGGCGCCTCGTACCTGGTGACCGGCGGGACCGACGTCCGGGGTGTTCCACGACGCCTGGTGAGCACGCTCGGCTTCGGACTGGCCCTCGGGGTGGTGCCGTGGCTCGTGGTGATCGCCGGGGTGGTCGCCCTCGTCCTCGGCCTGGTCCTCGCGTTCACTCGATTCGGGCGGTACACGTACGCGATCGGGTCGAATCCCGAGGCCGCGCGACGGGTCGGGATCCGGGTCGACCGGCACCTGGTCAAGGTCTACGCGCTCATGGGGGCGCTCGCCGGTCTCGCCGGGGTGATGTCGCTCGCGCACTTCAGTACCACGACCATCTCCGGTCACAGCACGGACAACCTCGCCGCCATCGCGGCCGTCGTCCTCGGGGGGACGAGCCTGTTCGGCGGGGTCGGCAAGGTGGCCGGCACGGTCGTCGGCGTCCTCATCCCCGCTGTCCTGCAGAGCGGATTCGTCACCATCGGCGTCAACCCGTACTGGCAGAACGTCGCCGTTGGTGCCGTGCTCATCGCCGCGGTCTACCTGGACCAGGTGCGCCGACGTGCCCGGGAGCGTAGCTGAGCGACGCTCGATCGTGATCACGAATCGGTAAAGCTCGTCCGCGGTGCCTGGATACAGTCGATCACCTCAGTGATCCTTGGGGCGTTGATCGTTACCTGACGGCAACGTCAGGGTCGCCACAGGACACGGGGGCTCAGACAGGTGGCCCGGTGGGACGCTGTCGCGTCCCCGTGTTCGTTGACGGGGAGGTAGCGCATGCGTCCACCACCGCGGCGTGGTCGGGGTCGAAACGAGTTCCCAGCGGTTCGGAGGCCGACGTCTGCTGAGCGTCGGGGGGTAGCCAGCCGTTCGGCGAGTGCTGTCCGATGGTGGCGGCGTGTGTGCGTCACCGCGGTCGCCGGCCTGGCTGGGCTGGCGGTCGCCATGACTCCGGTGGCGCCCGCCGTGGGACAGGTCTCCGCTGGGCGGGGGCCTGACGTCCCGACGTCGGAGAGCGTGTCTCGGCAGGCGCCAGCGCGGGTGTCGGTCACCCTCCTGACCGGAGACCGGGTCGTGCTGCCGTCCGCGACGGCCACCTCAGCGGGGATCGTCCCAGGCCCGGGCCGGCATGGCACCCGCTTCCTCACCCGCGTCGTCGACGGGCACCTGTACGTCATCCCTCTCGACGCGCTGCCGCTGCTCCGTCAGGGCGTGCTCGACCGTCGGCTGTTCGACGTGACCGGCCTGGTCGAGGCGGGTTACGACGACCGGCGACAGGGCGCCGTCCCGCTCATCGTCGCGTACGGAAGCGACACCGCCCGGACACGCGGACGCGGTCACCTGGCGGAGGCGGGTGGCACGGACCTCAGGTCGCTCCCGGTCATCGACGCCACGGCGCTCGAGGTAGCCAAGGACTCGGCGACCAGTTTCTGGAACGACCTCGTCGTCGAACGGAACGGCGTCGCTCGCACGTTCGCCGCGGGCATCGAGAAGGTCTGGCTCGATGGGAAGCGTCGGTTGGCGCTCGACCAGAGCGTGCCGCAGATCGGTGCGCCGGCGGCGTGGGACGCCGGCTACCGAGGTGAGGGTGTGACCGTCGCGGTGGTCGACGGAGGGATCGACGCCACGCACCCTGACCTGGACGGCAAGGTCAAGGCGGCGAAGGACTTCACCGGCGAAGGCCTCGGTGACGACTTCGGGCACGGCACGCACGTGGCCTCCACCATCGCCGGCACGGGTGCGGCATCCGACGGGACGTACACCGGCGTGGCGCCCGAGGCCAGCCTGCTGGACGCGAAGGTGTGCGGCCGGGACGGCTTCTGCGACGAGTCGGCGATCGTGGCCGGCATGGAGTGGGCGGCGGTCGAGCAGCAGGCCGACATCCTCAACCTGAGCCTCGGTGGCGCGGACACGCCGGAGGTGGACCCGCTCGAGGAGGCGGTGAACCGGCTGAGCGAGGAGACGGGCGCGCTGTTCGTCATCTCCGCTGGCAACAGCGGTCCGGAGGAGGAGAGCGTCGAGTCGCCGGGAAGCGCGGACGCGGCGTTGACCGTTGGTGCGGTGGACAAGTCCGACGAGCTCGCCTTCTTCTCCAGCCGCGGGCCACGCGTCGGCGACGGGGCGATCAAGCCGGACGTCACGGCGCCGGGTGTGGAGATCGTGGCGGCTCGGGCGGCCGGCACCGAGATGGGGCCACCGGTGGGTGACCACTACGTCTCCGCTGACGGGACCTCCATGGCCGCGCCCCACGTCGCTGGTGCCGCGGCGCTGCTCGCCCAGCAGCACCCGGAATGGACAGGGGAGCAGCTCAAGCGAGTCCTCGTCGCGTCGGCCGTCCCGCACCCGGACGTGACCGTGCTCGAGCAGGGCGCCGGGCGGGTCGACGTGTCCCGGGCGTTGACGCAGACGGTCACGACCGATCCGGTGAGCCTGTCGTTCGGCCGGGCCGAGTGGCCGCACGAGGATGACGAGCCGGTGACGAAGACGGTCACCTACCACAACAGCGGGTCGAGCGACGTCACGCTGGAGCTGGCGGTGACCCTCACCGGGCCGGACGGCGAGCCCGCGCCGGCGTCGGCGGTGGAGCTGAGCCAGACCTCGCTCACGGTGCCGGCGGGCGACTCCGCGTCGGTCGACATCACCTCCCACACCGCCCACGACGGTCCGGACGGCTTCTACAGTGGCCGGCTCACGGCGACCGCCGAGGGGGTGTCGGTCGCCACACCGATCGGCGTCAACAAGGAGGTCGAGAGCTACGACCTCACCATCGAGTACCTGGACCGCGGCGGTCAGCCGACGAACGACGCGGACAGCATGATCCTGGGGCTCGACGCGTCGGTGTGGGAGTTCACCGAGGTCGTCGACGGCAGGACACGGATCCGGCTGCCCGCCGGTCGGTACCTCGTCGACACCATGGTGTTCGACGAGGACGAGGGGGAGCTGACCCTGCTCGTCCAGCCCGTCCTCACCCTCGACCGCGACCAGACGATCATCGCGGACTCTCGGCTCGGCAAGCCCTTGTCGACCACCGTCGAACGCCCGTCGGTGCGTCCGGCGATGGTGACCGTCGGCTACGACGTGCGCACCGACCACATCCAGGGGAGTTCGACACTCGGAAGCGACACGTTCGACGGCCTGTACACCGCTCACCTGGGACCTGCGGCGTCGGGCGAGATGTTCTCCGCCCACGTCACCAGCCAGTGGGCGGTGCCAGGGCCGGAGGGCGACTTCGCCAACTCGCCCTACCTGTATGGACTGGTGGACACCCAGGACGGTCGGTACTACACCGGCTTCGACCGGACGGTCCGCGACCGTGACCTGGCCACGGTGCGCACCCGCATCGCTCGCCAGCTGCCGGACCGGCAGGCGATGCGCTTCGCCTTCGGTGTCGCTGAATCGATGAGTGGCGGGATCATTCCCGGCCTCGTCATGGATCTCCCCCACACGGTGACGAGCTATCTCGAGCCCGCGTCGGTGACGTGGAGTTTCGACGTCGAGGAGTTCGTCCGTGACGAGGAGGGCTGGCCGGTTCCCCAGACGACCCTGTGGTCTGAGGACCGCCAATACCGCAAGGGGCACCGCTACGTCGAGCAGTGGAACGACGCGGTGTTCGCTCCGGTGACGGGGTCGGCTTCCTTCGTTGAACGCGACGGTGACGCCATCTCCGTCGGCATCCCGATGTATGGCGACGGGAGTGGGCATGCCGGCGAATCGCTCACCGATACCGCGCGGACGACGCTGTACCGCGACGGGAGGAAGGTGGCGGAGACCGAGTACCCCGGGTACCTCGACACCGTCACGGTCCCGGTCGAGGAGTCGACGTACCAACTCAAGGTCAGCGCGACCAGGCCGTCGTACTCGTTGTTCTCGACCGAGGTCGAGACCACGTGGACGTTCCGGTCGAAGCACGTCGAGGAGCCCACACCGTTGCCGCTGTGGGCGGTGCGGTTCGACCCGAAGGTCGACCAGACCAACCGCGGCAAGCGAGCCACGGTGGTGCCGATCAAGCTGCAGGCGCAGGACGGCGCGAAGGTCGGCGTGATCCGCCGCCTGTCGGTGTCGGTGTCGACCGACGACGGCCGCTCCTGGCGTCCCGTGCGGGCGGTTCGCGTCGGCAAGGACCGCTGGGTTGCGGCGGTGGCCGTCGTCAAGGACCGCGACGCGTCCTACGTCTCGCTGCGCGCGAAGGCCAGCGACACCAGGGGCAACAAGGTCGAGCAGACCATCATCCGCGCCTACGCGGTGAGGTAGTACGCACCGCCTGATCGACGAGCCAGTGGCTCTGCCTCCGGTGGGGTCACTGGCTCGTCCGTCTTGTGCCTGCTTCGTGTGGGCGAACCCGATGGACGACGCTAGTCAACCAGTCAGTTTTACAACTGATCGGTTGACAATGAGGTCGGCACAGCGTACGGTGGCTGACAACCGATTGGTTGAGAACTGAGAGGACGAGCGGTGACCGACGACCAGCTGTCCCGTGTGTTCGCGGCTCTCGCTGACCCCACGCGTCGGGACATCGTGGCTCGGCTCTCGAGCGGTGACGCGACCGTCGGCCAGCTCGCGGAGCACTACGACATGTCGGTCCAAGCCGTCTCCAAGCACCTCAAGGTCTTGGAGAACGCCGGGCTGGTGACTCGGAGCCGCCAAGCGCAGCGCCGGCCGTGCCGCCTCGAACCGCAGGTACTCGACCTCATGGCCGCGTGGATCGAGAAGTACCGGCGGCGCGCGGAGGAGCGGTACCGCCGTCTCGACGCGGTCCTGGCGGCCATGGACATGGAGGGCGCGGACGACGACCAGACCACGCGCCATCGCCACCAAGGAGCAGCATCATGATCGCCTCGACGAAGCACGAGACACACATCGACGTCGACCCCCAGCTGCCGACCATCCGGGTCACGCGCGAGTTCGACGCGCCGGCGGAGCGGGTCTTCCGGGCCCACGTCGAGCCGGAGCTCTTCGCCCAGTGGGTGGGACCCGCCTCGGCCAGCACGCGGATCGACCATTGGGACGCACGCACCGGTGGCAGCTACCGGTTCGTCAACATCGAAGGCGAGCAGGAGTACGCCTTCTATGGCTCCTTCCACGAGGTGCGGCCCCACGAGCGCGTCGTGCAGACCTTCACCTACGAGGGCATGCCGGACATGGTGAGCCTGGAGTTCGCGACGTTCGAGGACCTCGGCGACGGGCGGTCCCGCCTCGAGACGCTGTCCGTCCTGGACTCGATCGAGGCACGGGACCAGATGATCGCCAGTGGGATGGAGGCCGGCGTCGTCGAGGGCTACGCGATGCTCGACGCCCTCCTCGCCCGCCAGTAAGTCCAGCCGCTGTCCACGTTCCTCTCGCCCTCGTGCGCTGCGCCGCCATGCCGGCGGGCAGGACGGCCCAACTGCGGGGATGGGGTGCGCCGGCTCGGGCGCGCCGGCGCACCCCTGCTCGACTCGCGCGTCAGTCCCAGTCGAGCGAGCCACCGGTCTGGTACTCGGTCACTCGGGTCTCGAAGAAGTTCTTCTCCTTCCGGAGGTCCATGGCCTCCGCCATCCACGGGAACGGGTTCTCGGTCTCGCCGAAGATGGGGTCCAGCCCGATCTGCTGGGCACGGCGGTCCGTGATGAAGTGCATGTACTGCTCGCACAGCTGAGCGGAGAGTCCGAGCATGCCGCGAGGCATGGTGTCGCGTGCGTAGGCGACCTCGAGCTCACACGCCTCGACGAGCATGCCGCGGACCTCGGCGGCGAACTCCGGCGTCCACAGGTGCGGGTTCTCGAGCTTGATCTGGTTGATGCAGTCGATACCGAAGTTCAGATGGATCGACTCGTCGCGCAGGATGTACTGGTACTGCTCGGCGATGCCGACCATCTTGTTGCGCCGCCCCAGCGAGAGGATCTGCGCGAACCCGGTGTAGAACCACATGCCTTCGAACACCACGTAGAAGGCGATCAGGTCCCGCAGGAAGGCCTGGGCGGCCTCCGGCGTGTTGGTGCGAAAGCCCGGGTCCTCGAGGTTCCTGGTGTACTGCAGCGCCCACGCGTCCTTGTCGGCGATGGAGGGCACCTCACGGTAGGCGTTGAACAGCTCGCCTTCGTCCAGGCCCAGACTGGTACAGATGTACTGGAAGGTGTGGGTGTGAACGGCCTCCTCGAAGGCTTGTCGGAGGAGGTACTGACGGCATTCCGGATTGGTGAGATGCCGGTAGACCGCCAGCACCAGGTTGTTGGCCACCAACGACTCGGCTGTGGCGAAGAATCCGAGGTTGCGCTTGACCATGAGCCGCTCGTCCTCGGTGAGGCCGTCGGGCGACTTCCAGAGCGCGATATCGGCCTGCATCGCGACCTCGGTGGGCATCCAATGGTTGGCGCATGCCGCCAGGTACTTCTCCCAGGCCCACGAGTACTTCAACGGAAGCAGCTGGTTGACGTCGGCGCGAGCGTTGATCATGGCCTTGTCGTCGACGCTCACCCGCTCGGCGCCGCGTCGGATCTCGCCGAGGCCTGTGGTGTTCACGATGTCCGGATCGATCGTGTGGGTCACGGTGGTGGGCTCCTCACTGGCACGCTTCGCAGTCGGGATCGCTCACACGGCAGGCCGCCTCGGCCGTGGCTGGGTGAGCGGAGTCAAGTCGAACGACAGGAACGGCGTTGAGCTTGCCGTCGGTACCGCGCAGGGTGCTCTTCTCCACGCTGGTGGCGGCTCGGGAGCGCAGGTAGTACGTGGTCTTGAGGCCGTGGCGCCAGGCCATGCGGTAGAGCTCGTCGAGCTTGCGACCGCTCGGCGCGTGGACGTAGAGGTTGAGCGACTGTGCCTGGTCGATCCACTTCTGCCGCCGTGACGCGGCCCGGATCAACCAGGCCGGGTCGATCTCGAACGCGGTGGCGTAACGACGTTTGAGGTCGTCGGGCACCCGATCGATGTTGCGCACGCTCCCGTCGTGGTACTTCAAGTCCGCCACCATGGCCGCGTCCCACAGTCCGCGTTCCTTGAGCTCGCGCGCCAAGTGAGGGTTGACAACGAGGAAGTCGCCCGACATGTTGGACTTGACGTAGAGGTTCGAGAACAGCGGCTCGATCGAGGGGTTCACGCCGCAGATGTTGGCGATGGTGGCTGTCGGCGCGATCGCCATGACGTTGGAGTTGCGCATCCCGACGGTTCGGACCCGCTCGCGTAACGCGGCCCAGTCCATCGTCGTGGAGTAGTCGACGTCGAGGTCGCCGTCACGGTGGTCGGCGAGCAGCCGGAGCGAGTCGATGGGCAGCACTCCCCGGCTCCACAGCGACCCGTCGAACGTCTCGTACCTTCCTCGCTCGGCAGCGAGGTCGCTCGACGCGGCGATGGCGTAGTACGACAGGAGCTCCATGCTGCGATCGGCGAACTCCACGGCGGCGGGGTCGTCCACTGGGAGCCCGAGAGTCAGCAGCGCGTCGGCGTACCCCATCATCCCCAGGCCGATCGGGCGATGCCGCAGGTTGGACCGACGTGCCTGCGGGATTGTGTAGAGGTTGATGTCGATGACGTTGTCCAGCATCCGCACAGCCGTCGCGACAGTGGCCCGCAGACGCTCCGTGTCGAGTCCCTCCGGGGTTACGTGGCGCGCCAGGTTGACCGAGCCCAGGTTGCACACAGCGACTTCGTCACGGCTGGTGTTGAGGGTGATCTCGGTGCAGAGGTTCGACGAGTGCACCACGCCGACGTGCTGCTGCGGAGAGCGCAGGTTGCACGGGTCCTTGAACGTGATCCACGGGTGCCCGGTCTCGAACAGCATGGTGAGCATGCGGCGCCACAGCTGGACGGCCGGCACCCTGCGGAACACCCTGATCTCACCGCGGTCGGCGGCCTCCTCGTACTCGCGGTATCGCTTGGCGAACTCCTTGCCGTAGAGATCGTGGAGGTCGGGCACCTCGTCCGGGGAGAACAGCGTCCACTCCGCGTTGGCCTCGACACGGCGCAGGAACTCGTCCGGGATCCAGTTCGCGGTGTTCATGTCGTGCGTGCGCCGCCGTTCGTCACCGGTGTTGCGCCGCAGCTCCAGGAACTCCTCGATGTCGATGTGCCACGTTTCGAGGTACGCGCAGGCCGCTCCCTTACGCTTTCCGCCCTGGTTGACCGCGACGGCGGTGTCGTTGGCGATCTTGAGGAACGGCACGACGCCCTGGGACCGGCCGTTCGTGCCCTTGATGTGCGCGCCCATGCCACGCACGGGCGTCCAGTCGTTCCCCAGTCCTCCGGAGTACTTGGCCAGCAAGGCGTTGTTGCGGTACGACTGGAAGATCGAGTCCAGGTCGTCTTCGACCGTGGTCACGAAGCACGAGGACAGTTGTGGACGTGGCGTTCCGGCGTTGAACAGCGTGGGTGTTGACACCATGAAGCGGAAGCTCGAGAGCAGGTCGTAGAACTCGATCGCGCGGGCCTCGCGCTCGTCCTCATGCACGGCCAGCCCCATGGCGACCCGCATGAAGAACGCCTGTGGCAGCTCGAAGCGGGTGCCGTCGTGGTGGAGGAGGTAACGGTCGTAGAGCGTCTGCAGGCCCAGGAAGGCGATGTCGAGGTCCCGCATCGGGCGGATGGCCGCCGCCACACGGTCGAGGTCGAAGCTTGCGAGGCGCCCGTCCACGAGGTCGAGGTCGATCGCCCGACGAAGGTAGTCGCGGAAGTAGCTCGCGTAGTCCAGCTCGGCGTGGCTGATGTGGCGCGGCTCGCCCGCGAGGTAGGACAGCGCCTCGTCACGCAGCTTGCTGAGCAGCAACCGCGCGGTCACCAACGAGTAGTTGGGTTCCCGCTCGACGAGTGTGCGCGCGGCCATGATGAGCGCCGTGGCCAGCTCTCCGATGCCGATGCCGGGATAGACGGTGCGACGGACCTCGGCGAGCACTGGCTCGGTCGCGACGTCGTCGATCCCGGCGACGGCTTCCGTCACGACGTGCTCGATCCAGGTCCACGGGATGGGTGCGCTTGTCGCCTGCGACGGCGTCCCGTCGCGACGAATGAGTGGAGTGTCCGTCGTCCCCTCAGCGGGCGGTGCCGCAGCAGACGGTGTTACAGCAGACGGTGTCGCAGCAGACCGTGTCACAGTCACAGCTCTCCCCTCGTGAGCTCGTGCTGGTGCCGGCGCGGACACGCCGGACTTCCGCGCTCGGGACAGAGCACGGGCTGATGGCAGGTCTTCGGACTCGCGGGCACCCACCTATCCGGTGGACCTACTGGCCGTCGCTTCCCAGACGAACCCGTCCAGTGCTTCGGTGACGGCGGTCGTTCCCACTCACCGCTGCGGGGCAGTCCCGGACTCTCACCGGGTTCCCTCTTGCCTCGCCCCAGCCCAACCGGCCAGGGCGAACCACCAGCGGAGAAGACACTACATGTTGTGTCAGGGTTTGCAACAGAACACTAGAAAATGTGGGCGTGTCGCAATGGGTCGAGATCATGGCCCAGGCGGGGTGCTCAGAGGCGGTCGCCCCGCGTCACTGAACAGCGCCGCGAAGTCACTGAACAGCGCCGCGAAGTGGTGCAGCCGACGCGCACCGTGCTCACGTGACTGGGCGACCGGTGCGATGAGGTGGGTGTTGCAGACGTCCTTGCCGGCCTCGGTGAGGACCGGGTAGCCGACGATCAGGCGGGGGTTCACCGGTCCCGGTCGCCCTGGCCACCGGCGATCGGGTTGGGTGTCGTCCCCTAGGCACCGCCACGAGCACACCGAAGAGCGGTGTGAGGACGCAACGACGCAGAGGCCGGACGCCTCGAATCGGTCAAACGTCACGTGCCCTGGGCATAGCTGACTGCCCGTGACGAGCGAGTCGTCGCAGTGGACGAGCGAATCGTCTCAGCGGCTGTCGGCGTGTTGCCTGAGATGCGCTGCACCCGATGGGCGCCCCCGGCAGGATTCGAACCTGCGCACACGGCTCCGGAGGCCGTTGCTCTATCCCCTGAGCTACGGGGGCTCGAGGCTCGAAAAGGGTACCAGGCCGCCAGCCGGCTACGCTGACGCGGTGGTCTTGGACCGGCTGGCCGACGAGATCCGCGTCGCCTTCATCGAGGTGGTCCCGGACGCGACGCGGTGCGACACCGACCCGCGCGCCGGCATTCGGCTCGTCCCACCGACCCACGTAGGCGAGCGCCCCGGCACGCGGGGTGACCTGGCGTTTCCCGTGGGGCCACTTCTCGCCACAGCCCGTAGCGCCTCCGGCTCGTCCTCGATCGACCAGGCTGACCAGTCGATCAGCCGTCGCTCGCACACCGGTGACGTCCCCGACACGCGGCTGACGGCGAGCCGACTGGCGGAGCTGGTCGCGAAGCGGTTGGAACGTCTCGACGCCGTGGACGCCAGCTGGGCCGAGGCCGGGTTCGTCAACCTCCGCCTCAGCGGTGGCGCGCTCGCGTCGATCGTGTGGGAGATCCTCCGCGCCGGGCCCAGCTACGGCACACCGCCAGGGCAGGCCACCGTGGCGGAGGACGAGGCAGCGCGCGGCCCACGCCACCGTTTATCGCCGAGGCTTGGAGACGCGTTGCGGTACGCCCACGCGCGGCTGGCCGGCTTGCTCCGAGCGGGGGACGCGCTCGGCGTGCATCGCGACCCGGAGCGGCTGGACCCCGCCGCGCTCGAAGCCGAGGAGTCGCGCCAGCTGATCTGTGTACTCGCCGACTATCCCGGCGTGGTGGCGCGGTACCTCAGCGGGCGCGCGCGTCCCCGGGCGTTCGACGCGTACGTGGCCCGTTTCCTGGCGGCGGTGGAGAGGTTCGAGGCGGGCGCGGGCCCGCTGCCTCGGGGTGACGAGGAGCCGTCACCCGCGCACAGTGCCCGGCTCCTCGTGGCCGAGGCGAGCCGCGTCGTCGCCGGTCGCGCCCTCGCCTGGTGTGGACTCCCCGCGCCCGACCGGATGTGAGGCCCTGGTCAGCTGCGCGGGTCGGCCGCAGCGTCCGCCGGTTCGCGTCGCCCGACTTCGGGTCCTGGTCGGCCCGCTGGACGCTCGCCCAGGTCGATCGGACGGAGCCGATCCCGGACGAGGAGGCGTCCGCCGGGAACGTTGGCCTCGGTGAACGCGTCCTTCGTGAGGACCACCGTCGTCGGGCGAGCTCACCCCGAGGCACAGCCCGATAATCTTGCCGCCCGTGGTGCGTGGCGGGTCCTCGGTCCGGGCAGGGAAGACAAAGTGACGGACATCCTTCTCATCACCGGCCATCGCACGAACCATCCGGTCGTGACGAGACTGGTTCGGCAGCTGAAGACGTCCGGCTTCACCGTCCGCATCGCATCCACCGGCGATCCAGCCGAGCTCGGGATGGACGTCGTCGACGGCGTCGAGGCGCGCCGCCTGCGCATGAGCCTGTCCGGCCGACGCAATGGCGCCAAAGTGCCCAGGTTCTCCGCGGACTGGGCCCGGGTGGTCGCCCGCAACGCCGTCGTGCGCGCGTGGGTGCGGGTCGCCACGCCGCCACGCCGGACCTGGCTGCTCGCGCGGTATGACCCGTGGCTGCGTCGGAGGGCCAAGAACGCCGACCTCATCGTGGCGGCGGATCGGACCGCCTTACCGGCCGCTCGACGGGCCGGTCAGCTCAATCCCCGAGCCGAGGTCATGCTCGCGGACGACCCCCGACTCCGTACCCGTCTGGAGCTGATCCGCGCGGTGGCCCCGCTGCAGCGGGTCCTTCGGACCGGGAAGGTCGGCGTCGATCCGTCAGAGGTGGTGGAGGCCTGGCGGCGTGTCGAGGCCGACCCCGACGACCCCGCCGTGCGGCACTACGTCAGCGAGGTCCTCACCCTCGTGCAGACGCTGCGGCGCCACAACATGCTCGACGCAGCCGACTCCATCGTCCGGTCCGCTCTGGGCCTCGACCTGCCGGAGACGACCCGGGATCGCCTGCGCCTGCAGCAGGCGACGCTCCGCATCGTCAGCGGCGAGCATCCCGGTGATCTCGCTGAGCGGGTGCGCGCCGTGATGAGGCACGCCGACGATGCTCTCCGGGTCGGTCGGGTGGACGAGGTGGTGCCGCTGGTGATGGAGGTCACCGACGCGGTGTTCCACCGCGAGCTGCACGCCGACGTCCTCGTCAGCCCTCTCGTGTCAGACCCCGCTGGCTTCCTGGCGCCGCTGCGAGAGTCGCAGACCTACCGTGCCCTGGGCGCGCCGTCCGGGAGCATGAGCGGGCTGCTCGCCGACCAGACGGTCGCCTCGGCGCGGCGAACGGCTGGCGCGCCCACCTCAGTCGCCAGTTCGGTGGCTTCGACCGCCGGACGCCGGCCACATCGGCTGCTGATCGTCCCCGGTGACTATCCGCACTTCACCAAGGGCATCATCGGCGCACTCGCCGGAGACGACCAGGTCGACCTGCGGGTGCTCTACCTCCGGGAACCGGGAGCGCCGCCACGTCGGCACCAACGGCCCATCCTCATCGGCGACCGGCTCCGAGACGCGCTCGGTCTGGAGGTGCCGGGCTTGAGCGAGAGCGACGTCGAGCTCCTGGACTGGGCCGAGACGATCTTCGTGGACTGGTGTGACAACGCCGCCCAGTGGGTCGCCATCCACGCGCCGAGGAAGGCCCGTCTCGTCGTCCGATTCCACAGTCTGGAGGCGATCTCACCCCAGCCCCACATGATCGACTGGTCACGGGTCTCCGATGTGATCTTCGTCGGCAACCACGTGCGCCAGCTCGTCGAGCGCGCCGTCCCCGGCTTGGCCCAGGTGGATCGCATCCATGTCGTGCCCAACGAGATGCGGCTGCGGCGATTCGGGCTGCCCAAGCGCCCCGGCGCCGAGCGCACCGTGGCGATGGTGGGGTGGGCCCAGCGAGTGAAGGACCCGATCTGGGCGCTGGAGGTGCTGTCTCAGCTCCGAGCCGTCGATCGACGCTGGCGGCTCATGCTGATCGGCCACGACTTCTCCGACCACCAGCACCTCGGCGCGCTGCGGTACCGCGATCGGTTCCGTGCGCGGGCCCAGGAGGACGACGTCCGCGACGGGATCGTCTACGTCCCCTACACCAACGACCTTCCGGAGGCACTGCGCGACGCCGGCTTCATCCTGAGCGCCAGCCGACGGGAGGGTTTCCCGGTCGGTCCCACCGAGGGGGCGGCCTCCGGCGCGGTCCCGGTGATCCGCGACTGGCCGCTCTACGCCGCCTACGACGGCGCCCGAGGCATCTTCCCGAGCGACTGGGTCGTCGGCAGCGTCGAGGAGGCGGCCAAGCGCATCCTGTCCCACGCCGACGCGGAGCGGCGGGACAGGGCGGGAGCCGAGGCGCGCGACTACGTCGTCGAGCGCTACGACTGGTCCGTGGTCGAGCCGAGGTTCCGCGAGGCGCTGCTCGGTCCGGGCTCACCCATGCCGACGCGGGAGCAGCCGACCTAGCCCTTCGCCCTGGTCTCCGTCAAGGCGGCGATCTTGCGCAGCACGTCCTGCGCCGCCTCGACGTCACCGACCGGCGAGGCGAAATCCAAGGGTCGGGCGCTCAGCGGGCTGCCTTCCTCGACCAGACCCCACACCCGGCGACCGCTGCCGCGGTAGTCGCTCCACTTCGAGGGCAGGTACGGGTTGCGCTCGTGGTGCTCTGTCGTCAGGGCGTCGTTGACGATCAAGCAGTCGAACTTGGTGGTGAGGTTGAGGAAGACAAGGAAGCGGACGTAGGGATTGATGCGCACCAGGCCGCTGATCCCCAGCTCCTCGACCCGCTCCCGCAGGGCTTGCGGTTTCGAGGTGAAGACGTGCAGCCTCAGCAGGTCACGTGTGGCCGAGTCCAGGCGGGCCAGCGCGGTGAGGACGTCGTCCAGGCCACGGGTGGCGTAGAAGGTGCCGAAGTAGGCGATGTTGGCGACGCTGGGATCGAGGATGTAGTGCGACCGCGCCATCGAGTAGAAGGCGGGCGGCAGCGTGGGGTGCGGTGAGATGACGCTCTTGGCACGAGCCGCGGCGGCGACCTCCGGCACCGGACAATAGCCGAGCATGTAGTCGCGTTGGTTCTCGTTGGTGAAGACGAGCTGGTCGGCCAACGCGTAGGCGAGGTACTCGCACCAGTCCAGACAGTTCTCCGACTGTGGGACAGGAAGATCTCGACGCTTCAGTTCCGCTCTCAGCTCGTCCAGCAGAGCGCTCGGCTCCAGTGGCGCGCTGCGCACCTGGCCCGTGACGTCGCGCGAGGCCGGGTCGGAGAACTCCGCCGTCCAGACCACCGACGGACGACGCGTCTTGTACAAGGCGGCGAGGAAATGGGACGCCGGCCACATGACGCGGCTGTAGAGGCGCTCATACGGGCCCTTCACGCGCTCGAGCTCGTCGATGCGCTCCAGCCCTCGCGTACAGAACGCCTCGATCGCCGGCCACGCCGAGAAGTAGGTCGGGGTCTCGACCGCGATCTCGTTCTCGACGAACGGGCCGCTGATGCGGCGCATGCTCGGGTCGACCTCGCGCTTGCCGTCCATCTTGTTGTAGACGACGTCCACCACGTCGCCGCGCTCGCGGACTCGCTTGGCCATCACCACGGCGCTGGAGTCGTTGTACGGCGCGAAGCAGTACGCGACGGCGAGGGCGCGGGCGAGCCCGGCGTTGAGACGCTCCGAGGGCAGGTAGTCGATGTCGTGCCGGTCGATCAGGGCGACGACGCGGGCGCGGTCGTCCGGGTGGTGGCGCAGGTGCGCGTTGATGCGGTCGTACTCGGCGTCCTGGACCCGCCGCACCAGGGGGCGCGTGGTCGCGTCGCACGTCGCGGCGAGCGCGTCCAGGTCGGCGATGAGCCGGATCCGCGCCGCCACGCGTCCGGGGTCCGGGTCGTCGGGGACGTCGTGACGCGCCCGGCCGGCACGCTGGTAGGTCGCCCCGTCGGCCTCGGAGAGCTGTCGCAGCCGGCACCCGTGACGGGTGAGCAGGCTCAGGAGGAGGAGAGCGTCGGCACGGTCGGGCCCGGGGAGGTCCCCCTCGACCCGCCGGGCCAGGTGCGTGGGCAGGAGAGTGCCGAGGAGAGGGGAGGAGTCCTCACCAAAGCTCGCCGGCTCGCTGCCCGCCAGGATCTCGGGCGCCTCCCCGGAGGTCGGAGCCGACGGGAAATCCGCTTGCCGGTGCGCCACGACGATCGAGGCTTCGTCGGCGTGGGCGAGGAGCGTCCCCAGGTAAGCGGGGGAGACACGATCGCCGGCGGCGATGAACGCGCTGAAGGGATGCCGCACCGATGCGAGGGTGGCGGCGCGGACCGGAACTCGGCCGGTTGGGAGCTCGACGACACGCAGCGGAGCGCGTTCTCCTGTCGCCGACCACTCCTGGATGGCCGGCTCGACGTCATCGATGCCGCCGTCCGCCACCACGACGATCTCGACGCAGTCCGCGGGCAGCGTCTGGTCCGCGAGGCAGCGGAGGGACGTGGCGAGGTCGTCGCCGGGGCGGTACGAGACGACGACGCTGACGCTGCGTGACGCGGGTGTCGGGCTCGTCGACGTCTGGGGAGTCGAGGCCGCGCGGAGCTGGTCAAGGTGGCCCTGCCACTCCGCGATCAGCGCGGTGTCGACCGGACGCGTGGTGTCCAGCCACGGTGCGGCCGCGATGCCGTCGGCGGGGCTCGTGCTGCCCTCGGCGGATCCCTTCATCGTCACACCCCCGGGTGGGCGGCTCAGTGTCAAGGCGCTCGGCTCCGCGGGAGCCGGCGGTCGGCGTGTGGCGCCCGCATGGTCCGGGGCTGTCGGCGTACGCTACCAATCCACCGGCGCGCCCGAGCCCTGTCGCTCTAAGGTATTCCCTACGGCTGGGTGCGTTTCCCTTGACGCGCCGCTTGGTTCCAGGAGGTCCAGCGTGCCCCACATGGCACCGCTTCCCACGCCCTCCGCGGAGGATCACACGACGTGGGCCGATCGTCGCGACCTGGCCGCACGTGACGAGGATGGGCGAGCTGACGACCTCGCGGTGGTCACTGCCGACCCGGCCTTCGCGGTCGTCGGCCTGCGGTTGCCGTTCAGCCGGGCGCGCGTGGTCTGGCTCCATGACCCCGAGGTCGGCGGCGCTCTGGACGCGTTGACGCCCGGCCGCTACGAGACGGTGCTGCTCGACGCGGAGTCCCTCGATCCCCGCCGTCGTGGTGACGTGCTGCGCCGAGCGGTCGAGAGCGTCCGCCCTGGCGGTCGCGTCGTCATTGCGCTGGACGTGGCCCGCGCTGTCGCGTCGACGTCCGGGACGCCACCGGCGGGCTCGGACGCGCCAGCCGAGGCAGCGGACCACGCTCCGGGGCCAGCCACGGCAGCTGCGGCGCCGGGATCGCCCGCGTGGTCCACGTGGGAGACCACGTGGGAGACGCTGTCCAGGTCAGTACCTGGTCTGCGCTGGCGGGGTGTCGGCACGCTCGACGGACGGCTGTGCGCGATCCTTCGTCGGGAGGAGGGCCTTCACCGGGAGCAGGACCCGGGTTCGGCGGACGACGTGGCCGGCCGACTCGCCACCTTGGAGCAGGCCGTCACCGGGGTCGGTCACCTCCTCACCGAGCGCTGGCGTGTCGAGTGCCAGGCTCACCGGCGAGAGCGGCACGACAGCGAGGCGGCGCTGCTCGCGCACCTGCGTTCCGTCGCGGACGCTCTCGAGGAGGAACGCCGGCGGCGAGGTGCCGCCGACCGGCGTTACGAAACCCTCCTCAAGCGGTACAAGGACCTCGAAAAGCGACACGATCGACTACTCAGCTCCAAGCTCGGGACGCTCACCGTCCGCTACTGGCGGCTCCGGAAGAAGCTTCGGGGGCTGGTCGGCCCGAGCGGGGGAGCGTGACGAAGGGCGTGACGAGGAGATGAGCGACGACGCCCCGCGCGCGTGGACCAGACGCTGGGTGCTGGGCGCCCTCCTCTGCTGGACCGTCGGTGTCCTGGTGTTCGCCGTCCTCGCGCCCGTCGACGTGGGCGCGGTGGCCATCTTGCTCGCCTTGGGGCCCTTGGTCGCCGGCCTGGTCCAGGCGCGGCGAGACCAACGGGTGGTGATGCGCCGGCTCGACCGTCAGGCCGAGATGCTGAAACGCCTCGCGGCGTCCGGTCGCACCGCGCACGCGGAGTTGACCACGGCCATTGACAGCGTGGCGGCGCTGTCGACACAGCTCCTGGCCTCGACCACGGAGCTCGCGGCCAAGGAGTCCTTGACACGCGCCGACCTGACGGCGGCGCTGAAGGCCAACGGCGCCGACGTCATCACCCGCACCCGCAAGGGCGTGGCCGTCGACCTGCTGCTCACCTATCGCCAACTCGAGGCGCTGCTCAATCTCTACGCCACCGCGGGTGTCAACCGGCCGATGCCCCCGACGCGGGGATGGGCGTCGTCGCCGGACCTGTTGCTCCTGCTCGCCAACCTCGTCGAGCGCGGCCGTCCCTCGCTGATCGTCGAGTGCGGCAGTGGAACGTCGACCGTCTGGCTCGCGATGCTGCTGCGGCGCTTCGAGATCGACGGCCGTCTCGTCGCGCTCGAGCACGACGCCGCGTTCGTCGAGCGGGCCCGTGGCCTGGTCGACCAGCACGAGCTCACGGACTACGTCGACGTGCGCCACGCTCCGCTGGAGCCTGTGCGGATCGGCTCTGAGTGCTACTCCTGGTACAGCCGGGCCCAGTGGGAGGACCTCCGCGACATCGACCTGCTCTTCGTCGACGGTCCGCCCGGTGAGGTGGGCCGACACGCCCGGCTTCCGGCGCTCCCGCTGCTCGACGACCACCTGAACGCGGACGCGGTCGTGGTCCTGGACGACCTGATCCGCACGGACGAGCAGGAGGTGCTCGAGGAGTGGCAACGCATGTTCCCCTCCTACGAGGTCGAGCGGGTCCGACTCGAGAAGAACGCCGCGGTGCTCCGCCGTCGTCCGGCACCGGTGACGCCAACGGTAGACACGGTGGCCGAGAGCGTCGAACCGGCCGCTGAGCACGCTGACGCGAAGGACGCGGTGGGGCGGCCGGAGGCCCTCGCGACCGGAGTGACTCCCGCGTCCGACACGCGTCCCGTCACCGCTCTCGCCTCGGACTGACCCCGCCGGACCGGCGCTGACCCCGCTGGGTTGACCGGCGCGCGGCCCGGCGTCACGGCCGGGAAGCGATACGTCAGGATGGAGGGGTGAGTAGAGCGCACGAAGCCGGGGCCCTGCACGCCGAGGTCGGCCACCGTGGTCCCGCCTGGCTCCAGCCGCCCGAAGACCCCAATGCGCTGGTTCCCTCGCTCTGGCCCCGCAATGTCACGAAGAACGCCCAGGGTGTCCTGACGGTCGCGGGCGTCGAGGTGACGAAGCTGGCCGAGGAGTTCGGCACGCCGGCGTACGTCGTCGACGAGGACGACTTCCGAGCCCGCTGCCGGGAGTTTCGGGACGCGTTCGACGGCTGGAAGGTCTACTACGCGGCCAAGGCGTTCCTGTGCGGGGCGGTCGTGCGCTGGGTCGACGAGGAAGGCCTGTACCTGGACGTGTGCACCGGCGGTGAGCTCGCCGCCGCGCTGCGGGCGGGCTTCCCGACCGAGCGGATCAAGCTGCACGGCAACAACAAGTCCGTGGCGGAGCTGACCCGAGCGATCGACGTCGGCGTCGGGCGCATCGTCATCGACTCCTACGACGAGATCGACCGACTGTGCAAGGTGGCGGCCGACCGCGGTGTCCGTGCCTCGGTGCTCGTGCGGGTCAAGGTCGGCGTCGAGGCCCACACCCACGAGTACATCGCGACCGCTCACGAGGACCAGAAGTTCGGCTTCTCTCTCGCCGGTGGGGAAGCCGCCGACGTGATCGCGCGGGTGCTCGACGAGCCGGCCCTGGAGCTGAAGGGCCTGCACTCCCACATCGGCTCGCAGATCTTCGACACCCAGGCGTTCGAGGTCGCGGCCCGCCGGGTGATCGGCCTGCACGCCGAGGTCCGCGCCAAGCACGGCGTCACGCTGCCGGAGCTGTGCCTGGGCGGGGGCTTCGGTATCGCCTACACGACGAAGGACGACCCGGCGCCCCCAGCTCAGTTGGCGACCGAGCTCGCCGCGATCGTGGAGCACGAGTGCCGCGCCTTCGGCGTCCAGGTGCCGACCATGTCCATCGAGCCGGGACGGGCCATCGCCGGGCCCGCGGTGTTCACTCTCTACGAGGTCGGCACGGTCAAGGTGGTCGAGCTGGACGCCGGCGCCTCACGGACCTACGTCGCCGTCGACGGCGGCATGAGCGACAACATCCGTCCCGCGCTGTACGACGCCGACTACTCCTGCACGCTCGCCTCCCGACGTTCCGATGCTCCACCTGTGCTCAGCCGGGTCGTCGGCAAGCATTGCGAGGCCGGTGACATCGTCGTCAAGGACGAGTTTCTTCCCGGCGACGTACGGGCGGGTGACCTGCTGGCTGTGCCCGCGACGGGCGCGTACTGCCGGTCGATGGCCAGCAACTACAACCACGTGCCCCGGCCGCCGGTCGTCGCCGTCCGGGATGGCGCCGCACGGCTCATCGTCCGCCGGGAGACCGAGGAGGATCTCCTCCGGCTGGACGTGTGGTGAGGACGTCTTCCCGGCCTGGCACCGGAACCTGAGACGTCATCTCGCAATCCGGACGGTGCGGGCAAGATTCTCCAGGTTTTCGGAGACTGTGCGTGGCGATCGGTGAGGCGGGAGACGAAAGGCCGAAGGTCGATGGGTGAACAGTCGTCAAAGCCGTACAAGCCGGGTCAGCCGCTCAAGGTCGCGTTGCTCGGCTGCGGCACGGTCGGGACCGAGGTGGTGCGGCTCCTGGTCGAGAGCCACGGTGATCTCGCGGCGCGGATCGGTGCCCCGCTCGAGCTGGCTGGGATCGCGATCCGGCGGCCCGGGCGGCGCCGCGACGTCCCGGTCGACCCCGACCTGTTCACGACCGACGCCGCCGGTCTGGTCCGCCGTCCCGACGTCGACCTCGTCGTCGAGGTGATCGGGGGGATCGAGCCGGCGAGGTCCCTCCTGCTGGCGGCGATGGACAACGGCGCTTCGGTGGTCACCGCCAACAAGGCTCTGCTCGCGGCGGACGGCGCGACCTTGTTCGCTGCCGCCGACCGCAACGGCGTGGACCTGTACTACGAGGCGGCCGTCGGTGGGGCGATCCCGCTGATCCGGCCCTTGCGCGAGTCGCTCGCCGGCGACCGTATCCGCCGAGTGCTCGGCATCGTCAACGGCACCACCAACTACATCCTCGATCGGATGGACACGTCGGGCGTGAGCTTCGAGGAGGCGCTCGAGGAGGCCCAAGCCCTCGGTTACGCCGAGCCCGACCCGACCGCGGACGTCGAAGGCTTCGACGCCGCGGCCAAGGCGGCGATCCTGGCCGGGCTCGCCTTCCACACGCGGGTGACCGCCTCCGACGTGCACCGGGAAGGCATCACCCAGGTGAGCGCGACCGACGTGGCCAGCGCGAAGGCGATGGGCTGTGTGGTCAAGCTCCTCGCGATCGCCGAGCTGACGCCGGACGGCAAGCGCGTGGGCGTTCGAGTCCATCCGGCGATGATTCCCAGGACCCACCCACTGGCCAGCGTGCGGGAGGCGTACAACGCGGTCTTCGTCGAGAGCGCGGCGGCCGGTCAGCTCATGTTCTACGGGGCCGGCGCCGGGGGCGCGCCGACCGCCAGCGCCGTCCTGGGTGACCTGGTCACAGTGGCCCGCAACCGGGTACGGGGTCACCGGGGCTCCGGCGAGTCGACGTACGCCTCGGTCGAGGTCCACCCGATGGGTGACACGCTGACCCGCTACCACATCTCCCTCGACGTCGTCGACCGCGCCGGCGTCCTGGCGAGTGTCGCGGACGTGTTCGCCCGGCACGAGGTGTCGATTCAGACGGTTCGCCAGGAGGGCCGGGGCGCCGACGCCCAGCTCGTGGTGGTCACCCACCAGGCCACGGACCGTGCTCTGACGGCTACCGTCGAGGACCTCGAGCGACTGGAGGTAGTCCGCGACGTGTCCAGCGTGATGCGCGTGGAAGGATGGGGCGACGACTGACGGTCGGTCTCGGCCGCGGATCCGGACGAGACGACACTCGGTCTCGACGATGATCCCGTGAGGACCAGCTCCACTCGAGTGGTCCGGTCGGTCGCGCTCCACATCCACGGACTTCCGGACCGATCCGGTCCTCGAGAACCCAAGGCATGGCAACCGGTCAGAGACGACCGGCGACACGGCATGGAGCCGGTGGACGGCATCCGGTGGGACGGCAAGGAGAGATGGCCTGATGGCAGCAGCGGCCCGGCTCTGGCGGGGCGTCATCGAGGAGTACCGCGAGTGGCTACCGGTCGGGCCTACCACGCCAGCAGTCACGCTGCGCGAGGGCGGCACTCCCCTCGTGCCGTCAGCCTGGCTGTCCCAGCTGACCGGATGCGAGGTGTGGATCAAGGTCGAGGGCGACAACCCCACCGGCTCCTTCAAGGACCGAGGCATGACCGTCGCGGTGTCGCTGGCCGCCGAGGCGGGCGCCACGATGGTTCTCTGCGCGTCGACGGGCAACACGAGCGCCTCCGCGGCCGCCTACGCCGTCCGGGCCGGCTTGACACCGGTCGTGCTGGTCCCCGAGGGGCGGATCGCGCACGGCAAGCTGGCCCAGGCGATCCTGCACGGTGCTCGACTCGTCCAGGTGCAAGGCAACTTCGACGACTGCCTCACGCTGGCGCGTGAGCTCTGCGAGCGCTACCCCGTCGTCCTGGTGAACTCCGCCAACCCCGACGGGCACCGCCTCGCGGGTCAGAAGACCGCCGCGTTCGAGGTGGTCGACCAGCTCGGTGACGCACCTGACCTCCACCTGCTCCCCGTCGGAAACGCTGGGAACATCACCGCCTACTGGGCCGGGTACCGGGAGTACGCGGCGGCGGGTCGAGCCACGCGGCGCCCCCGCATGTGGGGCTTCCAGGCGGCGGGTGCCGCACCGATCGTCCAGGGCAAGCCGGTGGCGGAGCCGGAGACCGTCGCCACAGCGATCCGCGTCGGCAACCCGGCACGGTGGACGGAGGCCGTGGCCGCGCGCGACGAGTCCGGGGGACGTATCGACGCGATCCCCGACGAGGAGATCCTGCGCGCCCAGGCGGACCTCGCGGCCAAGGAGGGGATCTTCGTCGAGCCCGCCTCGGCGGTCGGCGTGGCCGGGCTGCTCCGCAACCATCGGGCGGGCCTGGTGGACCCTGGGCAGGTCGTCGTCATCACCGTCACCGGCCACGGGTTGAAGGACGTCGACACCGCCCTGGCCGGGGTCGGTGAGGTGACCAAGCTCGTGGTGCCACCCGACCCGCTCGCCGCCGCGCGAGCCCTCGAGCTGGACTGACCGGGCCGACCTGTCGCGGAGGAGGTGAGATGACGGGATCGCTTCCGGTCGGGGCACGGGTTCGAGTTCGGGTCCCGGCGACGAGCGCGAACATCGGTCCGGGATTCGACGCGCTTGGGCTCGCCCTCGGCTTGTACGACGAGGTGGAGGCGACGGTCGTCCCGAGCGGCCTCACGGTCGAGGTGGCGGGCGAGGGTGCGACGAGCGTTCCGCGCGACGGGAACCACTTGGTCGTTCGATCCTTTCGTGCCACCTTAGAGGTACTAGGAGCGGATCTGCCCGGACTGGTCCTGCGCTCCGTCAACCGGATTCCCCATGGCCGTGGCCTGGGTTCGTCAGCGGCGGCGATCGTCGCGGGGATCGTGGCCGCCCGAGCCCTGGCCCCTGAGGGCGACAAGCTTCTGGACGAGGCGGCGACTTTGCGGTTGGCTTCGGAGTTGGAGGGGCATCCCGACAACGTGGCCGCCTGCCTGCTGGGCGGTCTGGTGGTGGCCTGGACGGACCAGGCCGGCGCCCGCGGTGTCCGGTTGGAGCCGGCGCCGGTGGAGACGGTCGTGTTCGTCCCCGGCGAGGCGTTGTCGACGAAGGTCGCGCGAGGCCTCCTGCCACCCACCGTCCCGCACGCGGACGCGGCGGCGAACGCGGGTCGGGCGGCTCTTCTCGTCGCGGCGCTCACCGGTGCGGCGGCAGGTGCGGCGGGCGACGACGTCGACGTCGACGTCTTGCTCGCGGCGACGGAGGACCGGCTCCACCAGCCTTACCGGGCTCCCGCGATGGCCGCGTCGGCCGCTCTCGTGGCGGAGCTGCGCGCCAGCGGCATCCCCGCCGTTGTGTCGGGGGCGGGCCCTACAGTGCTGGCGTTCACCCGCGTAGGCGAGTCGGGCGGGCTACCGAAGCGGGCTCCGCAGGGCTTCGCGGCCATGGTGTTGCCGGTCGACCGGGCCGGGGCGCAAGTCCTCGCAGTGGATAGGTAGACGTCGGACGAGGGGAGGGAATGCGCGGCTCCCCGCGACTGTTGTACGGGGAGTAGAAGCCAGGTCGAAGAGATTCTGTTAGGCTCCATGACGGGCCGGAGCCCTTGTTATGGCCTGGTGCCATCTCGCCACGATTCCGGGAAGCGTTTCACTTTCGCTGCCATCAGGTGTCTGTGGCGGCCCCATCTGAGGCCTAAGCACTTTTTGTGCACCAAGGTCACAGTCGGTGGACCTGGACTCGTCGAGAGCTCGTCACACGTGCGCCCCAGACGCATGACTCCAACAAGGAGGACCGGCACAAAGCCGGCTTGACAGGGTCGGTACGCGATCGAGGCGGCCGACATCACGCGTGGGAAGGACCTCACGTGACCGATACCACTGATCTCACCACTTCGCGGGCCCCTGACGCCAACGGCGCGACGGCCGCGGCGTCGTCGTCCGACGGCGGCACCACCACCCGACGGCGTCGCGCGAGCGGACTGACGGGCATGGTGCTCGCTGAGCTGCAGCAGATGGCGCAGGGTCTGGGCATCACCGGAACGGCGCGGATGCGCAAGAGCCAGCTGATCGAGGCCATCAAGGCGGCACAAGCCGCCCAGGCTGGCGAAGGGGGCGCGCCCGCTGAGCGTGACGCGTCGAGCCGTGGCGACCGTGAGCCGGAGCAGACGCAGCTCGACATTCCGGGCGACCAACCCGCTGCCGCGCCCGCCTCGGATGAGAACCGCGCCGCCGAGGGTCAGCGCGCCACCGATGGCGACGACCGCGGCGATGCGACCCCGCGCGCCGCTGTCAGTGAGGTCGTGGAGGAAACCTCGGCGGGCGAGCGGCCGACCACCGAGCAGGCTGAATCCGACGGCGGCGACAAGCGTGACAGCCGCGATGGCCAGGACTCCCGTGACTCCCGTGACAACGCTCGTGACGAGGGCGGCAAGGCCGCTCAGCGGGAGAGCCGCCGTGAGCACGGTGAGGAGGAGGAAGGCGGTCGGCGCCGGCGTCGTCGGTCCCGCGACCGCTACCGTGACCGGCGTGGACGGGAGCGCGCGGACGCCGAGCCGGTCGTCAGCGAGGACGACGTCCTCATCCCGGTCGCTGGGATCCTCGACGTCCTCGACAACTACGCCTTCGTCCGGACGAGTGGTTTCCTGCCCGGACCCAACGACGTCTACGTCTCCCTCTCCATGGTCAAGAAGTACGGGCTGCGCAAGGGTGACGCCATCAGTGGCGCGATCCGGCAGCCCCGGGAAGGGGAGCGCCGGGAGAAGTTCAACCCGCTGGTGCGGGTCGACACGGTCAACGGCGCCGACCCCGCGCTGGCCAAGCAGCGTCCGGAGTTCGGCAAGCTGACCCCGCTGTACCCGCAGGAGCGGCTGCGGCTGGAGACCGACCCCGGGAACCTCACGACCCGGATCATCGACCTGCTCGCACCCATCGGGAAGGGGCAGCGCGCGCTGATCGTCTCGCCGGCGAAGGCCGGTAAGACGCTCATGATGCAGGCGATCGCCAACGCGATCACCCAGAACAACCCCGAGGTGCACCTCATGGTCGTGCTCGTCGACGAGCGGCCTGAGGAGGTCACTGACATGCAGCGGGCGGTCAAGGGCGAGGTGATCGCCTCGACGTTCGACCGTCCGGCCGACGACCACACGACAGTCGCCGAGCTGGCCATCGAGCGCGCGAAGCGACTGGTCGAGCTCGGCCACGACGTGGTCGTCTTGCTCGACTCGATCACCCGACTGGGCCGGGCGTACAACCTCGCTGCGCCGGCGAGCGGGCGGATCCTGTCCGGTGGTGTGGACTCCAGCGCGCTCTACCCGCCGAAGCGCTTCTTCGGTGCCGCGCGGAACATCGAGAACGGCGGGTCGCTCACCATCATCGCGACCGCGCTCGTCGAGACCGGCTCGAAGATGGACGAGGTCATCTTCGAGGAGTTCAAGGGCACCGGGAACATGGAGATCCGGTTGCGTCGGGAGTTCGCAGACAAGCGGATCTTCCCCGCGATCGACGTCGACCAGACCGGTACCCGCCGCGAGGAACTGCTCATGAGCGGCGAGGAGTTGGCCATCGTCTGGAAGCTGCGTCGGGTGCTGTCCGGGCTGGACAGTCAGCAGGCGTTGGAGCTCTTGCTCGAGCGGCTTAAGAAGACGCGCAGCAACGTCGAGTTCCTCATGCAGATCAACAAGACGATGCCGAACTCCGGCGGTTCCCTCAACTCCCGCGACGACGACTGATCGCGGTCGCTGCGCGCGGGTGAGCCGTGCGGTCACGATGGCGACCTTGAGTCGCTTGAGGTTGTTCGTCGTCCGGACGCCGGCGTGTCGACCATGTCCCCCGGTGGGGGTCCCGGAGGGGTCCCTGGGTGGTCTCGTGGGTCGCGCCGGCGCCGGGCGAACCGTGGCCGGGAATGCGAGGACGCCCGGGGCGGTTGCGCAAGGACGTGCCGGGAATGGCACACTGGATCGCTGGGCTCCGGTTCACGCCCGCCGCGGGCGAGGCGACCCGGCGCCGACGAAGCGGAGGTCTTGAAGTGAAGGCTGGCATTCATCCCGAGTACGTGCCGACCACGGTCACGTGCACCTGCGGCAACACGTTCGTGACGCGTAGCACCGCCAAGAACGGCGTGCTCCACGCTGACGTGTGCTCCAACTGCCACCCGTTCTACACGGGCAAGCAGAAGATTCTGGACACTGGCGGCCGGGTGGCGCGCTTCGAGAGGCGCTACGCGAAGTCCCAGGGCGCCGAGAAGAAGGCGCGGAAGAAGTAGCGGGCGGTCGTCGCTACGCCGAAGTCTTGACACGCCGACCGGCGGGCCCTGGACGGGTGCCGCCCGGTCGGCGTTGTTTCGTCACGGTCCGCTCGCGCTGAAGGAGGCCTGTCGTGTTCGAAGCCGTCGAGGCTCTGCTCGCCGAACACGCCGAACTCGAGCGCCGACTCGCCGACCCTGCGCTCCACGCTGACCAGGCGGCCGCGCGTCGCGCCGGTCGGCGCTACGCCGAGCTGCAGCGGATCGTGAGTGTCTACACCGCTTGGCAGAAGACCGGCGAGGACCTCGCCGCGGCGCGCGAGTTGGCCAAGGAGGACCCCAGCTTCGGCGAGGAGGCGGAGCGACTGGAGCAGGAGCGCCGTCGGCTCGAGGAGCGACTGCGGCTGCTCCTGCTGCCTCGCGACCCGATGGAGGACAAGAACGTCCTCGTGGAGATCAAGGCCGGCGAGGGCGGCGAGGAGTCGGCGCTGTTCGCTGGCGACCTGCTCCGGATGTACCTGCGCTACGCCGAGCGCCGTGGTTGGCGGACTGAGATCCTCGACCTGACCGAGTCGGACCTGGGTGGCGTCAAGAGCGTGACCGTCGCGGTCAAGAGCAAGGGGGCGACGACCGAGCCGGACGAGTCGCCGTACGCGCGGCTGAAGTTCGAAGGCGGCGTCCATCGGGTTCAGCGGGTGCCGGTGACGGAGAGCCAAGGTCGGATCCACACGTCGGCGGCGGGCGTCCTCGTGCTGCCGGAGGCGGAGGAGATCGAGGTCGAGATCGACGAGAAGGACCTGCGCATCGACGTCTTCCGGTCCTCCGGCCCCGGCGGGCAGAGCGTCAACACCACCGACTCCGCGGTCCGCGTCACCCACCTCCCGACCGGGATCGTGGTCTCCTGCCAGAACGAGAAGAGCCAGCTGCAGAACAAGGAGCAGGCGCTGCGCATCCTGCGCGCCCGGCTCCTCGCCATGGCCCAAGAGCAGGCCGACCGGGAGGCGGCGGAGGCCCGGCGTGGCCAGGTGAGGACGGTCGATCGCTCCGAGCGGGTGCGTACGTACAACTTCCCGCAGAACCGCATCACCGACCACCGGATCGGCTACACCGCCTACAACCTCGACCAGGTGCTGGGCGGAGAGCTGGACGGGGTGATCCAGGCGCTGCTCGACGCCGACCGAGCAGAACGTCTCGCCTCCTTGGAGAGCCAGCCGGGATGACCACCGTCCGTGCCCTGGTCAAGCGCGCCGCCGACGAGCTCGCCGACGCGGGTGTCGCCTCGCCGCGGCACGACGCCGAGGAGCTGCTCGCGCACGTCCTCGGCCTGACTCGCGGCGCGTTGGTCGGCGTGGACGAGGTCAGCGAGGAGCACCGACGTCGGTTCGTCGAGCTGGTGGAACGTCGCGCGGCACGGGTTCCACTCCAGCACCTCACCGGTCGGGCTCCGTTCCGCTACCTCGAGCTGGCCGTGGGACCCGGGGTGTTCGTGCCCCGTCCGGAGACCGAGGTCGTCGCCGGGTACGCCATCGACGCGCTGCGGGCCATGGGTGGCACCCCCGTGGCGGTGGACCTGTGCGCGGGATCAGGCGCGATCGCGCTGGCGATCGCCACGGAGGTGCCGAACGCCCGGGTCTACGCCGTCGAGCTCGATCCGGACGCGTGCGCCTGGGCTGAGCGCAACCTGGCCGGCAGCTCGGTGACGTTGGTCCGAGAGGACGCCGCCGTCGCCCTGCCGGAGCTCGACGGCACGGTCGACGTCGTCGTGTCCAACCCGCCCTACATCCCCATGGACGCCTACGACTCGGTCGAACCGGAAGTGCGCGACCACGACCCGGCGGCCGCGCTGTGGTCGGGCTCCGACGGGCTCGACGCCGTGCGGATGGTGGAACGGACCGCCCGGCGGCTGCTACGCCCCGGCGGCCTCGTGGTCGTGGAGCACGCCGACGTGCAGGGGGAGAGCGCTCCGGCCGTCTTCGCCTCGGCTGGCTGGTGGCTGACCGTGCGGGACCACCCCGACCTGGCGGGCCGGCCGCGCTTCGTCACCGCCCGTCGTTCCCCACGTCGGCTCGCGTCCTAGCGCCCCCACCGAGGGGTCGGCCGCGACCGTGAGGTCGCCACTCGCCTTCGTGTCGGACCGTGGCACGATGAGCGACTGTGGAGCGGTATGCCTGCAAGGACCGGCACGAACGAGCCATCGGCCTCGAGATCGCCTCGACCGCCATCCGGCGTGGTGATCTGGTCGTCATGCCGACCGACACCGTCTACGGCGTGGGCGCTGACGCGTTCGTGCCCGAGGCGGTGGCCAAGCTTCTGGAGGCGAAGGGCCGGGACCGCACGATGCCGACGCCGGTCCTCGTGGGATCGCTGGAGACCTTGGACGGCATCGCCACCGACATCCCCGAGGTGGGCCGGCGCCTCATCGAGGCGTTCTGGCCTGGGGCGCTGACTGTGATCTGTCGCCAGCAGCCCAGTCTGGCGTGGGATCTCGGCGAGACCCGGGAGACGGTCGCGGTCCGCATGCCCGACCACCCGGTCGCGCTCGACTTGCTCACCAAGACCGGGCCGCTGGCGGTGAGCAGCGCCAACCGCACCGGTGAGCCGCCCGCGACCACGTGCGAGCAGGCTCAGGAGCAGCTGGGGGAGTCGGTCGCGGTCTACCTCGACGACGGGCCGACGCCCGGCTCGGTGCCGTCGACGATCGTTGACTTGACCAGCCCGACGCCGCGAGTGCTGCGGACCGGTGCGCTCGAGATCCGGCGGCTGCGGGCCGTGGTGCCGGAGCTCGCGGTCCTCGAGTCATGACTGGTGGTCGAGGACGCGGCCCGCTGCGCCGACGGGAGACCATGCCGAGGCCACGGTGCGCGGGGTGGGAGACGCGGCGGTGGAAGGGCAGCGGACGATGAGCCGGTTCTCGATCATGTTCGTCTGCACCGGCAACCTGTGCCGCTCGCCGATGGCCGAGCGTCTGGCGGTGGCCGCCCTGCGCCGTCGTCTGGGTCCCCGGGCCGACCTTTTCAGGATCCACAGTGCGGGGACGCACGCGGTGTCCGGATGGCCGATGACCACCGAAGCGGCGGCGGTCGTGGCGGCCTACGGCGCAGATCCCGCGGGCTTCGTCTCCACCGAGCTCACCGCGGACCTGATCGCCGAGGCCGACCTGGTCCTCACCGCCACGAGGGCTCACCGCAGCCAGGTGGTCACACTGGAACCGTCGGCCTTGCGTCGCGTGTTCACCATGACGGAGTTCGCCCGCGTCGCTCGAGAGGTAGGGTTCGCGCAGATCTGCCGGGAGGTGGAGGAGAGCGTGCCGGCTCAGGACCTCGTCGAGCGAGCCCACGCCGTGGTGGCGATCGTCGCACGTCGACGTGGGACCGTGCGACCCACGCGTCCAGACGAGGACGACATCGCTGACCCCATAGGGCAGCCGATGGCCGTCTACCAGTCGATCGGCGACGTCATCGCTCGGGCGGTCGACGCGTCGATCACGGCTTTGGTGGGCAGGTGCTAATGCGTCCACGTCCCCTCACCCGACCACGGACCGCTCGTGCGTGAGTATCTGCTCGTTCTGCTCGTCACGGCCGCCGTCACCTATTTGCTAGGCGGGGCGGCCCGGCGGTTCGCGGCGCGCATCGGCGCGATCAAGCCGATCAGCGACCGAGATGTCCACGCCGCTCCCATCCCGCGGTTGGGGGGCCTCGCGGTGCTCGGAGGCGTCGTGGCCGGGTTCGTCGTGGCCACCCAGCTGCCCTTCCTGGGAATGCTGCCCGAGATCCGAGGTGACGCCTGGAGCCTGCTGCTCGCCGGCGCGGTCATCGCCTTCGTCGGCGCGGTCGACGACCTCGTCCAGTTGGACGCGATCACCCGACTGGCGGGACAGACGGTGGCAGCCGGCATCCTCGTCGTCTCGGGAGTGCAGCTGAACTGGCTGCCGTTGCCGAACGGGACGACCTTGTCGCTCTCGCCGGCCCAGAGCGCCATCATCTCCGCGGTCGCGATCATCGCGATGGCCAACGCGGTCAACTTCGTCGACGGCCTGGATGGACTCGCGGCCGGCGTGGTCGGACTCGGAGCGGCGGCGTTCTTCAGCTATTCGTACCTCCTGGCGGTCGATCGCTCGCTCAACCGCGCGACCACCGCCACCCTCGTGACCGTCGTCGTCGCGGGCGCCTGCCTCGGCTTCCTCCCGCACAACTTCTTCCCCGCGCGGGTCTTCCTCGGTGACTCCGGCGCCTACCTGCTGGGCCTGCTGCTCACCGCCTCGACGATCAGCTTGACCGGGTGGCTCGATCCGAGCGTGATGGCCACCGATGGTGTCCGGCAGAGTCTGCTCCCCGCGCTCCTCCCGCTCATCCTCCCCATCGCCGTGCTGGCGTTGCCGTTCATCGACCTGGTGCTGGCGGTGATCCGGCGCACGAAGGCGGGACGTCACCCGTTCGACGCCGACCAGAAGCACCTCCACCACCGGCTGCATCTAGAGCTCGGTCACTCGCACCGGGGAGCGGTCCTCGTCATGTACCTCTGGGCTGGTCTGCTCGCCTTCGGCGTCGTCGCGGTGGGTCTGTGGGCGACCTGGCTGACCGTCAGCGTGGTGGCGTGCGCGGTGGTGGTCGCGATCGCCGTGACGGCGATGCTGCCGAAGCGGCGCGCGGTCCCTGTGGCGGTGACGCGCGGTCGATGAGGCGTCGCTCCGGCGCGCCCGCCGCCGGTGCTCCACGACGCTTGTGCTAAGTTTCACAAACCTTCGTCGCGACGCTTGGGGATCCGGATGAGGACCGATCACGTCAGCGCACTCCTGCGCGGGGCCCTGGTGCCGACCCTGGTCGTGGCGGCCCTGGTGACGGTGGCGAGCGCGCTGTTCGCCGGAAGCCGGGGCGCGGTCGGTGCCCTCGTCGGCGCCGGGATCGTGGTCGTGTTCTCCGGCGCCGGCCTGCTCGCCGTCCGGGTGGCACGGGGTGCCGCGCCGAGCGTTCTCCTAGTGGTCGTCCTCGGCAGCTTCCTGGCCCGGGTGATCCTCTTCGGGCTGGCGCTGCAGGCCGCGAACGCCATCGACGACGTGGACACGGTGCTGCACCGGGGTGCGACGGTGGTCGGCGTGGTGGCGTGCGTGGTCGCCTGGATGGCGGGCGAAATCCGGGCGTTCGGGCGGCTTCGGATTCCGACGTACGACCTCGACGAACCCACCACGTCGACGTCGGGGGGTGCGCCATGAGCGCGGCGCACCGGAGCACGTTGCCCCCGGGGCCTGGCGACCTCGTATTACCTTTCCTTTACCCTGGGCGCTCCAGGTCCTGTGTCTCCTGCTACAGTCCGGAGCGCGATGAACCAGAACGAGCCGGCCAGTCGGTCGGCCGGCAGGGCATCCAACGCCGCGTGGGGCGCGTTCGGCTACGTCCTGTCAGGTCTGGCCGTCTACGGCGGGCTGGGCTGGTTCCTCGACCGCTGGTTGGGGGTGTCCTTCCTCCTTCCGGTAGGGCTCATCCTCGGTGCCGTCCTGTCGCTGTACCTCGTGATCACGAAGTACGGTCGGACGTCCTGAGACGCGATGAGCTCCTGAGGCGGTCACCGTTCCAGCCCTCGTGCGTCGATCCCAAACCCGGCCGAGAGGAGTGCATGTGAGCACGGTAGTCGTCAGCGCCGCCGGCGGTGACGGATTCGTCGCACCAGGTCCAGCCTCCTTCGACCTGCCACCGATCGTCGCGGGCGTCACCAAGCCCATGGTGCTCATCGTGCTGTCGGCAATCCTCGTGGCCTGGTTCTTCATCTCCAGCGCGCGGCCGGCGGCGATCGTGCCCGGCAAGCTGCAGTACGTCGGTGAGCTGGCCTACGGCTTCGTCCGCAACAGCGTCGCACGGGACATCATCGGCGGGACGGAGTACATCAAGTACGTCCCGCTCCTCGTGGCGATGTTCTTCTTCGTCTTGCTCAATAACTTCTTCGCCACGATCCCAGGCATCCAGTTCCCGACGTTCTCTCACGTCGGCTTTGCCTACGTGCTCGCGTTCATCTCCTGGGTCGTCTACAACGCGGTCGGCATTCGCAAGCACGGCTTCCTCGGGTATTTGAAGCACAGCACGATTCCGTCGGGGGTCCCGGCGTTCATCTTGCCGCTGCTCATCCCGATGGAGTTCGCCTCCAACATCATCTTCCGGCCGATCACGCTCTCACTCCGGCTCTTCGCGAACATGTTCGCGGGTCACCTGCTCATCATGCTGTTCGCGCTCGGGGGCGAGTACCTCCTGCTCCACGCGAGCGGCTTGATCGCGAAGCCAGCGGGACTCCTGACGTTCGTGTTCGGCATTCTCATCGGCTTCCTGGAGATCCTGGTGCAGGTGCTCCAGGCGTACGTCTTCACCTTCCTCACTGCCATGTACATCTCCGGAGCTCTTGCCGAAGAGCACTGACCGGTGTGATCAACCGAAAGGAACGACACAGGCATGATCGGCAACCTCAACATGCTGGGCTACGGCCTGGCGACCCTCGGCCCCGGTATCGGCGTGGGTCTGGTCTTCGCCGCGTTCATCAACGGTGTTGCCCGGCAGCCTGAGGCACAGGGCCGGCTCCAGTCGATCGCGATTCTTGGCTTCGCGCTCATCGAGGCGCTGGCGATCATCGGTATCGCGTTGGCGTTCGCCCTTCCGTCCAGCTGAAACAGCCGTCACGAACGGATAGTCCGCCATGATCCTTGTAGCCGCAGAGGAAGTGAACCCTCTGGTTCCCCACGTCTCCGAGATGATCCTCGGCGGCGTGGTCTTCCTCATCCTCCTCTTCCTGGTGTCGAAGTTCGTCACGCCGCGCTTCGAGCAGGCCTTCGCTGAGCGCACCAAGGCGATCGAGGGCGGACTCAAGCAGGCGGAGGAGATGCAGGCCCAGGCCAAGGCTGCTCTTGAGCAGTACCAGGAGCAGCTCGCGCAGGCCCGGCACGACGCCGCTCGCATCCGGCAGGAGGCCAAGGAGGAAGGGGCCGCGATCGTCGCCGAGATGCGGGCACAGGCACAGGAGGAGGCGCAGCGCATCCTCGCTGCGGCACAGGCCCAGATCGAGGCGGAACGCCAGCGTGCGGTGAGCCAGCTCCGCGCCGAGGTCGGTGAGCTGGCGATCCAGCTCGCCAACCGGATCGTCGGCGAGGCGCTGGAGGATGAGGTTCGCCAGCGCCGCATCGTCGAGCGGTTCCTGGAGGACATCGAGCGCGAACCTGCTGGGGAGCCCCGATGATCGAGTTCCGCGGTGCTTCGCGTCACTCGCTCGCGACGCTTCGCGACCAGCTGCGCGACCTGTCAGCCACCGCTGGGCAGCTGGAGACGGCCGGAGCCGAGCTCTTCGCCGTCGCGGGCACGCTCGACGCGCAGGCACCTCTTCGCCGGGCCCTCACCGACCCGGCGCGCCGCCCCGACGACCGGGCGGAGCTCATCGCGACGCTTCTGCGGTCGAGGATCAGCGAGGTGGCCCTCTCGCTGGTCCTCGCCGCGGTCAGGTTGTCCTGGTCGCGGGTGCGTGACCTCGCCGACGCTCTCGAACACCTCGGGGTGCTGGCGCTGGTCCGCGCGGCGGAGGTGGAAGGTCGCCTTGACGACCTCGAGGACGATCTCTTCCGCTTCGCCAGGTTGGTGGAGAGCGACGACCAGTTGTTGCGGACCCTCACCGACCCCAAGTTCCCCGGCCAGCGGCGTGCGGAGCTCGTCCGGACCCTCCTGGAGGGCAGGGCGGTGCGACCCGCCGTACGCTTGGTGGAGCAAGCCGTGGTGGCGCCACGGGGCCTGTCGCTCGTCGAGGCTCTCGACGGCTTCAGCCGAACCGCGGCGGCGTGGCGGCAACGACTCGTGGCGACCGTCCGCACCGCGGTTCCGCTCAGCGAGGCGGATCGGCAGCGGCTGGTCCGCGTCCTGAGCCGTCGGTATGGCCACAACGTCGATGTCAACGTCCTGGTCGACCCCGGCGTGATCGGCGGCCTGCGGGTCGAGCTGGGCGACGAGGTGATCGACGGCACCGTCGCGGGCCGCCTGGAGGACGCACGGCGGCGGCTCGTCGGCTGACCGCACGGTCGCCGTTGCGTGCCGACATGGACCGAGAAGACGCGGTGCCGAAGGGATAAGCCTCGAGCCCCGCACAACCACAAATGCCGAGAGAGCAGGGACCACACAGATGTCGGAGCTGACGATTCGCCCGGAGGAGATCCGGGACGCACTGGAGCGCTTCGTCTCGGACTACCAGCCGGAGGCGGCTGCGGCCGAGGAGGTTGGCACGGTCGTCGAGGCCGGTGACGGCATCGCGCACATCGAAGGCCTGCCGTCGGCGATGGCGAACGAGCTGCTGGAGTTCGAGGACGGCACCCTCGGCATGGCGCTCAACCTCGACGTCCGGCAGATCGGTGCCGTCATCCTGGGTGACTTCACCGGCATCGAGGAGGGCCAGACGGTCCGCCGTACCGGACAGGTGCTCTCGGTGCCGGTCGGTGAGGCGTACCTCGGCCGCGTCGTCGACGCGATGGGCAACCCGGTCGACGGCCTCGGACCCCTCGAGGGCCTGACCGAGCGGCGAGCTCTGGAGCTGCAGGCGCCGAGCGTGATGATGCGGCAGCCGGTGAAGGAGCCGCTGCAGACCGGTATCAAGGCGATCGACTCGATGATCCCGATCGGGCGGGGCCAGCGTGAGCTGCTCATCGGCGACCGGAAGACCGGCAAGACCACCGTCGCGATCGACACGATCCTCAACCAGCGGCAGAACTGGCTGACGGGCGACCCGAAGAAGCAGGTTCGCTGCATCTACGTCGCGATCGGGCAGAAGGGCAGCACGATCGCGGAGGTCAAGCGCACGCTCGAAGAGGGCGGCGCGATGGAGTACACGACGATCATCGCTGCCCCGGCGTCCGACCCGGCGGGCTTCAAGTACATCGCCCCCTACACCGGCTCGGCGATCGGCCAGCACTGGATGTACCAGGGCAAGCACGTCCTGATCGTCTTCGACGACCTGTCGAAGCAGGCCGAGGCGTACCGCGCGATGTCGCTGCTGCTGCGGCGGCCGCCCGGCCGTGAGGCGTACCCCGGAGACGTGTTCTACCTCCACTCCCGCCTGCTCGAGCGGTGCGCGAAGCTCTCCGACGAGCTCGGTGGGGGATCGCTGACCGGCTTCCCCGTGATCGAGACCAAGGCCAACGACATCTCGGCCTACATCCCCACGAACGTCATCTCGATCACCGACGGGCAGATCTTCTTCCAGTCCGACCTGTTCAACGCCAACCAGCGGCCGGCCATCGACGTCGGTCTGTCGGTCTCCCGGGTGGGTGGCTCGGCGCAGACCAAGGCGATGCGGAAGGTGGCTGGTCAGCTCAAGCTCGACCTGGCCCAGTACCGCGAGATGCAGGCGTTCGCGATGTTCGCCTCCGACCTGGACGCGGCGTCCCGGCGCCAGCTGGAGCGTGGTCAGCGCCTGACCGAGCTGCTCAAGCAGCCGCAGTCCTCGCCGTACCCGGTGGAAGAGCAGGTCGTCTCCATCTGGGTCGGCACCACCGGCAAGCTCGACAACGTGCCTGTGCAGGACGTGCGTCGGTTCGAGGCGGAGCTGCTGGACTTCCTGCGTCGGGAGCGTCCCGGCATCCTCAACTCGATCCGCGAGACGCTCGACCTGACCGACGACACGATCAAGGCGCTGGAAGAGGCGGTGACCGACTTCAAGCAGACCTTCGAGACCTCCGAGGGCCGGCTCCTCGAGCCGGGACGGGAGGAGTTCGAGGCGCTGGAGGAGGAATCCGTCGAGCAGGAGAAGATCGTTCGGCAGAAGCGGAGCTGACGTTCGATGGCAGGCAAGATCCGCCTCTACCGCCAGCGCATCCGCTCGGTGTCGACGATCAAGAAGAGCACACGAGCGATGGAGCTGGTCGCCGCGTCGCGCATCCGCAGGGCGCAGGAGCGCTCGCAGGCGGCGACGCCGTACGCGCGTGAGCTGACCCGCGCGGTGTCGGCGCTGGTGACCTTCTCCCACGTCGACCACCCGTTGCTCACCGAGCGGGAGAACCCACGGCGGGCGGCGGTCCTGGTGATCTCCAGCGACCGCGGCCTGGCGGGGGCCTACTCCGCCAACGTGATCCGCGAGGCCGAACGTCTCGGCGAGCTCCTCCGCGGGGCGGGCAAGGAAGTCGCCCTCTACGTCTGCGGTCGCAAGGCGGTGTCGTACTACCGGTTCCGCCGCCGTGAGATCGTGCGGGACTGGACGGGCTTCTCCGACAACCCGCAGTACGCCCACGCCAAGGAGGTCGGCGAGACGTTGATCGACGCGTTCCTCGCCGGATCCGACAAGGGCGGTGTCGACGAGATCCACATCGTCTACACGCAGTTCGTGTCGATGATCAGCCAGCGGCCGGAGGTCATCCGCCTGCTGCCGTTGGAGGTCGTCGAGGGAGAGGAACCGCCGGAGCCCAGCGAGGCGCTGCCGCTGTATGAGTTCGAGCCGTCGGCGGCGGAGGTGCTCGACACGCTCCTGCCCCGCTATGTCGAGAACCGCATCTACCACTGCATGTTGCAAGCGGCGGCGAGCGAGCACGCGGCCCGGCAGCGCGCCATGAAGTCGGCCACCGAGAACGCGGAGGAGCTCATCAGGACGCTCACCCGTGAGGCCAACCAGGCCCGCCAGGCCGAGATCACCCAGGAGATCAGCGAGATCGTCGGTGGTGCGAACGCGCTCGCCGACGCAACTGCCGGGAGCGAGTGAGAGACATGACTGCCACGGTTACCGAGAAGACCGCCGAGGAGGCGCAGGCCAGAGTCGGCCGGATCGTACGCGTCATCGGGACGGTCGTCGACGTCGAGTTCCCGCCCGGCGAGCTGCCCGATGTCTACAACGCGCTCAAGACCACGGTGAAGCTCGGCGACCAGACCAACACCATCACGATGGAGGTCGCGCAGCACCTGGGCGACAACGTGGTGCGCGCGATCTCGCTCAAGCCGACGGACGGTCTGGTTCGCGGCCAGGAGGTCATCGACACCGGTGAGTACATCACCGTCCCGGTGGGTGAGGTGGCCAAGGGTCACGTCTGGGACGTCACCGGCGAGTGCCTCAACCTCAAGCCGGGGGAGCGCCTGGAGATCAAGGAGCGCTGGCCGATCCACCGGCCCGCGCCGGCCTTCGACCAGCTGGAAGGTAAGACCGAGATGCTGGTCACCGGCATCAAGGTCATCGACCTTCTCACCCCCTACGTCAAGGGTGGCAAGATCGGCCTGTTCGGTGGCGCCGGCGTCGGCAAGACGGTGCTCATCCAGGAGATGATCATCCGGGTGGCCCGCAACTTCGGTGGTACGTCGGTGTTCGCCGGCGTGGGTGAGCGGACCCGTGAGGGTAACGACCTGATCCTCGACTTCGAGGAGAGCGGCGTCATCAAGGACACCGCCTTGGTGTTCGGCCAGATGGACGAGCCACCGGGTACCCGACTCCGGGTCGCGCTCGCGGGTCTGACGATGGCGGAGTACTTCCGCGACGTCGAGAAGCAGGACGTCCTGCTGTTCATCGACAACATCTTCCGGTTCACCCAGGCCGGTGCGGAGGTCTCGACGCTGCTGGGCCGGATGCCCTCCGCGGTGGGTTACCAGCCGAACCTCGCGGACGAGATGGGTGCCCTGCAGGAGCGGATCACCTCCACACGGGGTCACTCCATCACCTCGATGCAGGCGGTGTACGTCCCCGCGGACGACTACACCGACCCCGCCCCGGCCACGGCGTTCACCCACTTCGACGCCACCACGGAGCTGTCCCGGGCGCTGTTCGCCCAGGCGATCTACCCAGCGGTCGACCCGCTGACCTCGACGTCGCGGATCCTCGACCCGCGCTACATCTCGCAGGAGCACTACGAGACGGCGATCCGCGTCAAGCAGATCCTGCAGCGCAACCAGGAGTTGCAGGACATCATCGCGATCCTCGGTATCGACGAGCTGCCCGAAGAGGACAAGATCACCGTCGCTCGGGCGCGGAAGCTGCAGCGCTTCCTGTCGCAGAACACCTTCGCGGCGGAGCAGTTCACCGGCATTCCGGGCTCGTTCGTCCCGCTGGAGGAGACCGTCGAGTCGTTCAAGCGAATCTGCGACGGCGAGTACGACCACGTCCCCGAGCAGGCCTTCTACATGGTCGGCGGTATCGAGGACGTCGAGCGGAAGTGGGCGGAGATTCAGAAGGATCTCTGACCGGACGTACGAGGAGGGCCTCCGGACACCTTGTCCGGAGGCCCCACAGGTCAGGCACCGCCCGCTGGGCTGGAGTGACCCGGCGGACGGCGCCACGTGGGGGTGTACCAGGAGACGGGTATTCTCCCCAGAACACTTCAGGCCAGGAGGATTACGGTGGCGAAGCCCTTGCACGTCGAGCTTGTGGCGCCCGACCGCACGGTCTGGTCAGGGGAGGCCGCCACGGTCGTGGCGCGTACGACCGAGGGCGACCTCGGCGTCCTGCCAGGTCACGAACCGTTCCTCGGCCTTCTGGCCGACGGCGTGGTCGAGATCCGCACCCCGGAGGGCGAGGAGTGGGTGGCCGCCGTCCACGGCGGCTTCCTGTCCGTCGCGAACGACCGGGTCTCGATCCTCGCCGAGTACGCTGAGCTGGCTCACGAGATCGACCTCGAGCAGGCGCGACGCGACCTGCAACGCGCCCGGGAAGCGGGCGAACTCACCGAGGAAGCGCTCGCACGCGTGCGTCGGGCCGAAGCCCGAATCCGCGCCGCCGAGCGCAGTACATAGGCTCTCGAGTCGGACGTGGTAGGCGTGGTGGCAGCGTTCGGAGAGGCGACATCGCCGCGAGGATCATGTCGGGACGCTCCGACGCTGCGCTGCGCCGGTCACGTCTCGCTCCTGTCGCCGCGCCGACACGATGAGCTGCCTGTCCGGGTACGAGGGCAAGGTGGCGCCGGATGATCGAGATCATCCTCGACGCCGCGGGAATCTTCCTCGCCCTGGTTGTTGTCGTGTTGGCCGGATTCGCGTTCCGGCGACGTTTCCTCCAACGGCGTGGCGGCACCTTCGACTGCAGTGTCCGACTACGCGACCGGGGAAGCGGCAAGGGCTGGGTCCTGGGAATCGCCCGCTACTCCGGCGACTCGGTCGAGTGGTTCCGGGTCTTCTCGTTCAGTCCTCGGCCTAAGCGCCGATTCTCGCGGAACGATCTCGTCGTCCGATCTCGCCGCGAGCCGATGACCACGGAGGCCGTCGGCCTGTACGCCGGACACGTCGTCGTCGAGTGCGTCCGATCAGACGGCACGATCGTTGAGCTGGCGATGGCCGAAGACGCCTTGACTGGCTTCCTCGCCTGGCTCGAGGCAGCCCCACCTGGACGCACCCGCGGTCCTCTCACCTTGTGAGGCACGTCTTGCCGCCACTCGCTCGTCTCTGCCTCGGTGGCGCCTAGGCCCAACCGCCGTCGCCGACACGGGCCGGCATCGATCTTCCGTACCTGACGAAAGGGCGAGCTGCGGCGTCACCGGGGTATCCTCCGCGCGGCGCAGCAGCTCGCCCCGAGCTGACGACTGACGCCAATCCGCCTGTGGCGCGACCCTCGTCACTCCTCCGTGTCGATGGTCGTCCCGACGTGGCCGTCGACCGTCGTCGTGGCGGTGGGTGGCACCCACGGCAGGTAGTAGTAGCCCTTTGGATCCTCAGGGAGGAGCACTGGCAACGGCAGCGGCAGGTCCGGATGTGGCTGGTCCGCGAAGGGGCAGGGCAACGGCGGCAACGGAATCGGAAGCGGAATGGGCAGCAAGGAGCAGGTCTCCGATGGCGACGGTGTCGGCGTCGGCGGAACCGGAGAAGGCTTCGGAGGTACCGGCGTCGGCTCCGGCTTAGGCGACAGCGTCGGCCTGGGCTTGGGCTCCGGGTCGTGCGTCGGTTGGGGGAAGTCCTTGGGCGGCGGCTGGGGCTGCTCCGCCGTCTGCTCGGGCTCCGGCTCCTCTGGCTCTGGCTCAGACGTCGGTTCCGGCAGCTGGTGGTCCGGCTCCTCCTGCTCCTCGTGCCGCTTGTGCTCCTCCGCATCCGGCCCAGGAGCCGATGGCCGAGTGCGCTCAGCTTCCGATGCTGCGGTCGGGCTGGCGGTCGCCGTGGGCGACGCCTTCTCCGGGCTCCGGCTCGCCGGCTGGCGCGACCCGGTGATGCGCTCGCCGTCGTCGTTCACGGGCTCCGAGTCGTCGGTCACGGTCGTGGTGGTGGACGGGGCGGATCCGAGCGCGACACGGAAGCCCTCAGGGAACCACGAAGGCGTGGGAGCCGCCGAGCTCCCGAGCGTGGCCCAGGAGCTGGAAGCCAAGGCCAGGGGCACGAGAACGGCGATCTGCCGCGCCCACCGCGCCTGCCGCGAGGGCGCCCGGCGTGCCCGATGCCTCGCGCGGGAACGGCGGCGGACATTCCGTCGTCCCGACGTCGCCCGGCGCTCCTCCCGCCACGGCTGCGCGAGGACGTCCTGAGTGTCGTCTTGCGCGGTTTGCCACGTCATCTCACCGCGGCCGCGCCACGTCCGCTCCGCGGCCGACGAGTTGTGAGCTCCTCGGGGACGTCTACCGTCCACTTCCGCCTCTTTCGGTCGTCCGGCTCCTGTCACACGCGTAGCCGGGTCCATCAGGCCCGGGGCAAGCGCACGCATCGCCGCCCTAGGCGCAAAAGATCAAGATAGCGGGTCGGCGCCGGAATCGCGAGTGGTTCGACCAAGAAAGCGAAGGCTGGGGTACTTTGCCCCGGCCGGGCGACACGACGCCTACGCCGACTCGGGACGACCTCCCGGCCGCCACACGACGTCTCCCGTCGCCTTGTTGGCGACCCGGGCGAGCACGAAGAGCAGGTCCGACAGCCGGTTGAGGTACTTCAGCGCCTCCTGGTTGACCGTCGAGGCGTGCGCCTCCACGGCCGCCCAGGCGGACCGCTCCGCGCGTCGGACGACGGTGCGCGCGGCGTGGAGCAGCGCGGCTCCAGGGGTTCCGCCGGGCAGGACGAACGACCGCAAGGGCTCCAGACGCTCGTTGAACTGGTCACACCAGGCCTCGAGTCGCTCGACGTAGGCGGGCGTCACCCGGAGGACACCGCTCTCGTCCGGACGGACCGGATTGCCGAGGTCCGCGCCCACGTCGAACAGGTCGTTCTGCACCTGGACGAGGACGGCGGCGATGTCGTCGTCAAGAGCACCCAGCGCCAGGGCCACACCGATGCTGGCGTTCGCCTCGTCGACGTCGGCGTACGCCTGAAGCCGTAGATCGGTCTTCGACACCTTGCTGTTGTCGACGAGCCGGGTGGTGCCGCTGTCGCCGGCACGGGTGTAGATGCGGGTGAGCCTGACCATGCCGGCAGCCTACGCGCGATCTCCTCGCCGGGGGTCACGGCGCTGCGCCTCGCTCAGGAATCGCGGACACCACGCGGTCGTGCATCGTCGCTCCCTGTGACCTTCCCGACGGGGGGAGACGGCCCTGTTCCGGGTACACCCGTCGACCAGGCGGCTGGGCTCGTAGCATGCCCGGCGTGGAACGGCTACGAATCCAGGGAGGGGCCCGCCTCGTCGGCGAGGTCACCGTCACCGGCGCCAAGAACAGCGTCCTGAAGTTGATGGCGGCGGCGCTGTTGGCGCGCGGTCGTACCGTCCTGCACGACGTGCCAGACATCCTTGACGTCCGCTACATGGGTGAGCTGCTGGAGCGGCTCGGTTGCGGGGTCGAGAGCCGGGGCGGGACCCTCGTCATCGACGTGCCCGACGAGGTCGACTACGCCGCCGACTACACCCTCGTGCGGAGACTTCGGGCGTCCATCATCGTCCTGGGACCCTTGCTGGCCCGCTGTCGTCGAGCTCAGGTCGCGTTGCCCGGTGGCGACAGCATCGGATCCCGCGGGCTTGGCATGCACGTGGCGGGCCTGGCGAAGATGGGCGCCGACATCCGGGTCGAGCACGGGTACGTGATCGCGGAGGCGCCCGGCGGCCTGCGCGGCAATGAGATCTTGCTCGACTTCCCGAGCGTCGGCGCCACGGAGAACCTCCTGCTGGCCGCCACCCTCGCCGAGGGGACGACAATCATCGACAACGCCGCCCGCGAGCCCGAGATCGTCGACATCGCGGAGATGCTGTCGCGGATGGGCGCCAAGATCGGCGGGATCGGGACGTCCACCCTGGAGATCGAAGGGCCGGCGTCGCTCAGTCCGGTGGAGCACACCGTGGTTCCGGATCGCGTCGTCGCTGGGACGTGGGCCATCGGCGCCACGGTGACGGGAGGCGACGTGCGGCTGCGCAACGCGCGCGCCGACCACCTCAGCATCGTGCTGGAGAAGCTGACGAAGGCCGGTGCCGACGTCGAGACGACGCACGACGGGTTCGCCGTCCGGATGGACCGGCGACCACGGGCGGTCGACATCGTCACCCTGCCGTATCCGGGCTTTCCAACCGACCTGCAACCGATGATGGTGACGCTGGCGGCGGTCAGCGAGGGCACGTCGATGGTGACCGAGAACCTCTTCGACGGCCGGTTCAGGTTCGTCCAGGAGCTCGCCCGACTCGGTGCGGACGTGGAGACCGACGGGCACCACGCGGTCGTGCGTGGCAGGCCGACCTTGTCGGGGGCGCCGGTGGAGGCGACCGACATTCGCGCGGGCGCGGCACTCGTCTTGGCCGGCCTGGTCGCGGAGGGGGAAACCGTCGTGTCCGGTGTCCACCACATCGACCGGGGGTACCCGGACATGGCCGGCGTCCTGCGCGGTCTGGGAGCGCACGTGGAGCGGGAGCCGGACGATTTCGCCAAGTAGCGCACGCGGTCGCCAAGGAGCCGCACGCGCCCGCCGCCGCGAGCTCCGGCGCGTGCCGGCACTCCGAGGCGGGTCCCACGAGTGCGCCCCTCACGGGACGCCGACGTCGTGGGTGTGCACCTGAGGTCGGCGTCAGACCTTCTCGACCGGCTCGACCTGGGCCCCGAGCTGCTCGAGCTTGGTGAGGAAGTTCTCGTAACCCCGTTGGAAGATGCCGGTGCCCCGGACGATCGAGCGGCCTTGCGCGGCGAGCGCGGCGATCATGTAGGAGAAGCCGCCACGCAGGTCGGGCACCTGCAGCTCCGCGCCACGCAAGGAGGTCGGTCCCGCCACCACCGCCGAGTGCAGATAGCGGCCACGGCCGAACCGGCACGGGGTCGAGCCCAGGCACTCGGAGTAGACCTGGATCTGCGCGCCCAGGCGGACGAGGGCCTCGGTGAAGCCCATGCGGTTCTCGTAGACCGTCTCGTGCACGATCGACACGCCCGTCGCCTGCGTCAAGGCGACGACGAGTGGCTGCTGCCAGTCGGTCATGAAACCGGGGTGGACGTCGGTCTCGATGGCCAGTGACTGGAGCTTGCCGCCGGGGTGCCAGAACCGAATGCCCTCCTGGGTGACCTGAAACTCTCCGCCGACGCGCCGGAAGACGTTGAGGAAGGTCATGAGGTCGACCTGGCGGGCGTTGCGTACGAACACCTCGCCCCCTGTCGCCAGCGCCGCGCACGCCCAGGACGCCGTCTCGATCCGGTCCGGAAGCGCCTCATGGATGAAGCCGCCGAGGTGGTCGACACCGGTGATGCGGATCGTGCGGTCGGTGTCCAGGCTGATGATCGCCCCCATCTTCTGGAGCACGCAGATCAGGTCGATGATCTCAGGCTCGACGGCCGCGTTGGTCACCTCGGTGACACCACGCGCGCGGACACCGGTGAGCAACACCTGCTCGGTCGTGCCCACGCTCGGGTAGGGCAGGTGGATGCGGGCACCGGTGAGTCCTTTCGGGGCGCTGAGGTACAGCCCTTCCGGACGCTTGTCGACCACGGCCCCGAACTGGCGAAGCGCGTCGAGGTGGAAGTTGATCGGTCGGTCTCCGATCCGGCAGCCACCGAGGTTCGGGATGAACGCCCGGCCAAGCCGGTGGAGCAACGGCCCACACAACAGGATCGGGACTCGGCTGGATCCCGCGTGAACCTCGATGTCGGGTGAGGCGGCCTGCTCGACGCTGGAAGGGTCGAGCACCAGCGTGTCTGGCGTGGCGCCAGTGCTCACGGCCACGCCGTGCAGCTCGAGCAGGTTCCCCACGATCTCGACGTCACTGATGCGGGGGACATTGGACAGGACTGACGGCTCGTCGCCGAGAACCGCGGCGACCATGGCTTTGGGGACGAGGTTCTTGGCTCCTCTGACGGCGATCTCGCCGATGAGTGGGGTTCCGCCCGACACGACAAGGGTGTCGACGGCCATGGGCATCCTCCAGGCTGACGTCCCCCGTGTCCGATCGCTTCGAGACCACGACATACCGTAACGGCGGCGCTGTTTTCTCGTAGGGTGCCCCCATGGCCGAACTCACTCCTCGCGCGTTGGCGGTCGTCGGTGCCGGTCTCATGGGATCCGGCATCGCTCAGGTGGCCGCGTGTGCTGGCTGGCAGGTCACTCTGCACGACGTTTCCGAAGACGCGGTCAAGCGTGGTCTGGCCGGCATCGGATCGTCCCTCGCGACCTTCGTTCGCAAGGAGCGGATGAGTCGGGAGGACGCCGACGCCGCCCTCGCCCGCATCACCACGACCACGGACCTCGAGGCGGTGGCCGGCGCCTCGATCGTGGTGGAAGCCGTCTTCGAACGTCTCGAGGTCAAGCACGAGGTGTTCCGCGAGCTCGACCGGATCTGTCCACCCGGCGTCGTCCTCGCCACCAACACCTCCGCCATCCCGATCACCAAGATCGCCGCGGTCACCCAACGGCCGGAGGACGTCGTCGGCACGCACTTCTTCTCGCCGGTGCCGCTCATGGCCTTGTGCGAGCTGGTGCGTGGTCATCGCACCAGCGACGAGACCTTGGCCCGTGCCCGGGAGTTCGCCGAGTCGGTGGGCAAGACGTGCATCGTCGTGACCCGCGACGTCGCGGGCTTCGTCACCACTCGACTGATCTCCGCCCTCGTCGTGGAAGCGGTCCGGCTGGTCGAGAGCGGTGTCGCCACACCTGAGGACATCGACACCGCCTGTCGGCTCGGTTTCGGACACGCGATGGGGCCGCTCGCCACCACCGACCTCACGGGCGTGGACGTCCTCCGCCACGCGACGCTCAACATCTGGAACGAGACGGCCGACCCGAAGTTCTTCCCGCCCGAGCTGCTCACGCGGATGGTCGAGGCGGGGGAGCTCGGCCGGAAGTCCGGACGCGGCTTCTACCGCTACGACGACGGCACGTGAGCCGCGCGGCGAGGCTCGAGGCGGTCAGGCCGCGACGTGGGCGCGCACCAAGGACACCACCTCGTCCGCGCATCCCCACGACATCGTGACCCCGGCGCCCCCGTGGCCGTAGCAGTGGACGACCAGACGGTCGTCCCCTGTTCGCTCGGCCTCGAGGCGAACGCGAGGGCGGAAAGGTCGCAGGCCGACCCGCTGCCCCAGCACCCGCGCGTCAGCGAGCTCGGGAACCAAGCGGCGCGCGGCGGCGAGGATCGCCTCGGTCGTCTCCGGGCGAGGCTGGCGTTCCCAGTCACCCTCCTCGGCGGTGCCGCCGACCACGATGTCGTGCAACCGGGGCACGACGTAGACGGGGCGGTCGGGGTCGCTCTCATCGACCACCCATTCGGTCAGGCCGACCTGCTCCACGTAACAGATCTGGCCGCGGATTGGGACGACGGTGGGGTCGCCGGTCAGTTTGCGCGCCGCCAGACCGGCACAGTTGACGACGACGGGTGCGGTGTTGGGCAGCTCGGCGAAGGCATGGCGCGACAGTGTCCCTCCCAGGTCGGTCAGCCGTTCGACCAGCCAGGGCAGGTAGACGCTGGTGTCGATGACGGGTGCCTCGAACTCCCAACCTCCGGCGTACCCGGGCGGTGGCGTCCGCACGGGCCGCAGGTTCGGGACGGCGTCCGCCCAGGAGGGCGGTGGGCCGGCGGACGTGGTGAGCTCGCGGCCGGTCCGAATCCGCACGCCGGCGGCGGGCGTGGCCTCCGCCAGGCCGACGAACACCCGGTACGAGGTCGCCGACCAGGCGCTCACCCGCTCCGGGGGCGCTGCCCGATACGGGTACCACAGTGCGGCGGCCACGGCCGAGGTCGTCTCGAGCGGCAGGTCGCGAGCGAGCACGTGGACGTCGTAGCCAGCCTCGGCTAACCGGACCGCGCAGCTGAGGCCGATGACGCCGGCCCCGATCACGAGAATCCTGGGTGGACGCCCGCCGCGTCGTCCCATCACGTCAGGCACCGCGTCCTCCCCAGAGGTCGAGGCGCCTCTTGTCGATGGGTTGTCCGCAGCCATCGTGGTTCTCCTCGAAGGCCCGATGCTCCTGGGAGGCGTGATGCTCCGGAAGGGCTCGGCAGGGCGCGCGGCGGGACGCCGCGGCCTGGCGCATGGTGGACCCTCGGGGGTGATCCCACGCCCACCACCTTAGAGCCTGGTGGCGCACCATCTGGGGAGCTCGCGTGTCCTCGTCCTGACCGCGCGGTCCGACCCGCCGCGACGGCGTCTCAGGACGTGAGAGCCGCGCGGACGGCGTCCTCGCGCTCAGTGGGGTCCGGTGATGACGTCCTCGGTTCCGCACGGGCCCCCGCCGACGCTCTCCTCGAGGACGACGGGCTCACCGTCCATCGTCAACGTCTGGTAGAAGCGCGCGATTCGCTCGGCGGAGCGGCCGACGTAGTGACAGATGAACGACCGGCGGAACCGGTCCGTCGTCGTGTTCGGGCCCGACCCGTGCACGAGGCTGCCGTTGAAGAACAAGACATCGCCCGGCCGCATGTCGACGGGGACAGGACGCAGCCCGGGTGGGGGCGGAACGTACTCACGAGTGAAGGACACCGACGGGTCGGCTTCCTCGGGACAGAAGAAGTCCATCCGATGGGTGCCGGGCACCACCTCCAGGCCGCCGTTGGCGCGGTCGATGACGTCGCAGGCGAGCCACGCGGCGATGCAGGTACCGGGCTCGACCCGCAGGTAGAAGTTGTCCTGGTGCAGCGCCTGGCCACGCGCCCCGGGTGGCTTGAAGTAGAACATGCTCTGCGCGGCCAACGGCTCCTCGCCGAACAGGTCGGTGAGGACGTCGCGGATCCGGGGGTCGAGCAGGTAGCGCAGCGCCACCCCGTTGACCTGGTGGGGGTGCATGATCCGCGGGTAGGCGCGGAGTACGTCCTCCGCGTCGGGGACCGGCTCGAAGTGACCGGGGATCGGACCGGCGGCGTGCATCGCCATGAACTCGTCGCGTAGCTCTGCCACCTCCTCCGCGCTGAACAGGCCCCGGGCGACCGCGAAGCCCTCCTCGTCGAAGCGCCGTCGCTCGGTGTCGTCGAGCCGGTGTTGACGCCGCGAGGCAGGCGTTTGGCCGGACCCGGCTCGGCCGATGTCGGCCGGCGGCGCCGAGGTACCCGTCTGCGGTGGGAGGGTCGACATGGCACTGCCTCCTCGCTGATTCGTGCCGTCGGACAGTCGTCGGCTCCGTTGCCGCCACACGGCCCACGCTAGGGCGTGTGGGTGCCGGAGGGGATGACCGTGAAGGCTGAGGACCTGCCAGAACCCGCTACGCACGGGACGCCCGCGCCGCCAGCGGAGCTGCTCGTCGTGGCGCGGTTCGACGTGCGACCGGGCTACGCGGTCGACCGAATCCGCGGAGCGTCGAACTGGCTGCTCACCTGGACGCTCGCGGGCGCCGGACGTCTTCAGCAGGGCGGTGTCGAGGTCATCGCCCGACCGGGCGACCTCGTGGTGCTCGGCCCCGATCTGCCCCACAGCTACGCGGTGGCGCCCGGCGCGACCGCGTGGTCCTTCTGGTGGGTGCACTGTCCGCCGCGGGCGTCCTGGCGGTCGTGACTGTCACCGTACGAACGTGGCGACCGCGTGTTTCGTACGCGCGTGCCGACGTATCTCCATCCACGCCTCAGCCGGGCGTTTCGCGCCCTGCACGCGGACGCCCGCTGGTCCGGGCACGGCCCACCGCCGGCCCCTGTCCCGGCCAGCCACACAAGGGTTCGGCCCGCTGTCGCGGTCGGGACGGCCGCTCGGGAGCTCGCTCTCGGCCGCGTCGAGGAAATCCTGCTCCTCGCGACGGCGGGCTCACAACCGGGACGGCCCGCCCGGCGGGGTCTTGACCCGCGGGTTCGGCAGATCGAGGCGATGCTCCTCGCCGATCCCGCCGCGCCGCACACGGTTCGCTCGCTGGCCGAGCAGGTGGCGTTGTCGCCGTCGCGGCTGTCCCACCTGTTCTCGCAGCAGACCGGGACCACTCTCACGCGGGCGCTGCAGGATGCCCGGCTCCGCTACGCGGCTCGGCTCCTCGAGGGTACGGACCTGCCCGTGCAGAGCGTCGCCACCGCGTCAGGGTTCGTGAGCGCCTTCCACTTCAGTCGGTTGTTCCGGGCGCGGTTCGGCGTCCCGCCCAAGGACTACCGAGCCGGCGCCCGCCGTCCGCCGAGCGGGTGACGACATCGGCTCTGCGCGCTAGAACAGCGTCATCTCGTCCCGGGGGATGCCGCGCAAGGCGTCGTAGTCGAGTGTCACGCACTCGATACCGCGATCGTTCGCCAAGACCCGAGCCTGCGGTTTGATCTCCTGGGCGGCGAAGACACCTCGGACCGGCGCGAGCAACGGGTCTCGGTTGAGCAGCTCGAGGTACCGCGTGAGCTGCTCCACGCCGTCGATCTCGCCTCGACGTTTCACCTCGACGGCCACGGCGGCGCCGTTGGCGTCGCGCAGCAGCAAGTCGACCGGTCCGATCGCCGTCGGGTACTCCCGGCGAACCAACGTCCAGCCCTCACCGAGGACGCTGGGGTGCTCGGCGAGCAGCTCCTGCAGGTGCGCCTCGACGCCGTCCTTTTGCAACCCCGGATCGACGCCGAGGTCGTGCGTGGAGTCGTGGAAGATCTCCTCGATCGTGATGACCAGCTGCCCGCCGTCCTTGCCGGTGACCGTCCAGCGCGCGGGCTCGGACTCCGTCGCCGGCTCCTCGACGAGCGTGCAGGGCGGGCTCATCCAGTTGAGCGGCTTGTAGGCGCGGTCGTCGTTGTGGATCGAGACCGAGCCGTCCGCCTTCACCAGGATGAGCCGCTTGGCCGGCGGCAGGTGGGCGGTCAACCGTCCGACGTAGTCGACCTGGCAGGTCGCGATGACGAGACGCACCCAGGGGAGACTAGCGGGCCGCGCCCGGACGATCACGGCCTGGCGGCGAGGCGTTGACGCGCGCCGGCGACGTGGACGGCGGCTTCTCTCCTGGAGTTTCCTCGACACGCGGACTCCTCGACACGCGGAGTCAGTGCCCGAAACGGCGACAAAGCGGCATCTCTGACATCCTTGGTGAGGGTCGTCCGTAGCGAAGCGGCCCGAGCAAGACAGGGGGATTGACGATGCGGGCACTGCTTCGCAGGGTCTCACTCGCCGTCGTGGCGTGCGCTCTCGCAGCCGCTGGGTTGCCGAACGCGCAGGCGACAGCGGCTTCACCGGTAGCCCTCGGCCCCGTTACCAGCCCGCCGTCCCACGTGGCCGACGTGTTGTCCACCGAGGCGTGGCCAGGGGAGACGGGGTCAAGCGGCGCCGGGCCGGGCAAGGGCCGGACGACCTCCGGGCCGAGCGACGAGCGCCCGACAGCGGCGTTCGTCACCCTCATCACGGGCGACCGGGTACGCCTGGTCACGAGGGACGGGCACACGATCGCCGTTCCCATGCCCGGCCCTGGTCGGGAGGGGATCCAGTTCGCGATCCACCAGCGCGGCGAGCGGATCGAGGTCGTACCCTCCGACGCCGCGCCGTTCCTGCTCCAGGGCAAGCTCGACCGTCGACTCTTCCAGGTCACCGACCTCGTCGCCGCCGGCTACGACGACGCCGCCATGCCGCGGCTCCCGGTCATCGTCCAGTACGCCCCCGGTCAGCGGTCCGTCCCGTCGCCTCGGACGGTGCGGGCCGGCCACACGCTCGCCAGCGTCCGGGCTACCGCGTACACCGTCCGCAAGACCGACGCCGGCGGGTTCTGGCGGTGGCTGGCCGGCCCCTCGGCCGGCCAGCCGGGCCGAACCACCCCGAGCGGGGGAGCGTTCGAGTCCGGCGTGGCGAAGGTCTGGCTCGACGGCCCGGTGCACGCCAGCCTCGACCAGAGCGTGCCGCAGACGAAGGCGCCGCAGGCCTGGGAGCTCGGGTTCACCGGCAAGGGCGTGACCGTGGCGATCCTCGACAGCGGGATCGACAACGACCACCCCGACCTTCAGGGTGCCGTGGTCGCCGAGCGCAACTTCATCACTGGTGGTGACGAGGCTAGGGACGGCCTCGGCCACGGTACGCATGTCGCTGGCATCGTCACCGGCAGCGGAGCCGCGTCCGGTGGCCGCTACCGGGGCATGGCGCCCGACGCCGTGCTCCTCGACGGCAAGGTGCTCGACGATGAAGGCACCGGCACCGAGTCGAGCCTGATCGCCGGCATGGAGTGGGCCGCTGCCCAGGACGCGCGCATCGTCAACATGAGCATCAGCACTTGGAACGCGTCCGACGGCACCGACCCGGTCTCGCTCGCTCTCAACCGGCTGAGCACCGACGACGGCCCGCTCTTCGTCGTCGCGGCCGGGAACAACGGTTCGAGCCCGTTCTCGGTCGGGTCGCCCGGCGCGGCGGACGCGGCGCTGACCGTGGGAGCCGTCGACTCCGAGGGGAGGACGGCGGAGTTCTCCTCCCGCGGCCCACGTGCGGGCGACGTCGCGCTGAAGCCCGACATCGCCGCGCCCGGCGTGGGCATCGTGTCCGCTCGAGCGACGGGGACCGAGCCGGAAGAACCGGTAGGTGAGCACTACGCGCGGATGAGCGGCACCTCCATGGCGGCGCCGCACGTCGCGGGCGCCGCCGCGCTGCTCGCTCAGCTCCGGCCGACCTGGACGCCGGCCCAGCTCAAGGCGGTGCTCACCAGCACCGCATCGCCCACCCCGGGCGAGGGTGTCTTCGACCAGGGGGCCGGGCAGCTCGACGCGGCCCGAGCGGTCACCCAGCGGGTCAACGCCGAGCAAGCCAACCTCTCGATGTTCATGCGGTGGCCACACCAGGCGCCACGGACCCAGACGCTGACGTACCGCAACACCAGCGCGACTGACGTGACGCTGACGCTCCAGCTCACCGTCACCGACGCTGAGGGCGAGCCCGCTCCGGACGGGCTGGTGACCCTTGACCGCACGACGCTGGTCGTGCCGGCGCGCGGCCGCGCCCAGGTCGAGGTCACCGTCGATCCCCGCAAGGGCGAGGCCGGGAGTTACTACGGTGGTCGGATCACCGCCCAGGGTTCCGGGGATGTCGTCATCCAGACCCCGTTGGCGGTGTCGATCGAGCGGGAGTCCTACGACCTCACCCTGCGGATCCTGGACCGCAACGGTGAGCTCGTCGAACGGGTGGACGAGGCGTTCCTGGTACCCCCGTTCGTCGCGGACCCCGAGTCCGGTCGGATCTTCGATCTACGGGCGGGCGAGGAGGGCCTCGTGGCGCGCGTGCCCAAGGGCACCTACACGTTCAGCACGATCCTCGTCACCCGTCACGGGCCCATTAAGCCGCCGAGCTTCACCCACCTGGCCGATCCCATCATCGCGGTGGCGAAGGACGTGACCATCACCTTGGACGCCCGAGCCGCGGAGCGGGTGCAGGCGACCGTCGAGGCGCGGGACGCCCGAACCGAGGCCACCACCTTCGGCACGACGGAGCTGCTGGGCGGTTACCCGTCCACGACGTTCGTCGAGGTCCCCGGCGCACAGCGGTCCCCGCTGTACGCATTGGCGACGGAGCCGGTCACGGACCGGACGTACCTGTTCGTCGTGTACCAGGTGATGGCGACCGACGACGCGACCTACGAGCTCGTCGTGGGGGAGCAAGGGCGGGTACCAGACGACCCGACCTACGCCGTCCGCAACGCCGACCTCTTCCGGGATGAGGCCACGTTCGCCCGGCCGGGCGCGGACATCGACTGGTGGGGGAGCTGGACGCGGTTCGCCGAGCTCCCCGGTGGCACCACCGTCGGTGTCGGGAGGTCCTACGACGTTCCCGTGCCGGGTTCGCGCACGCACCTGGCCAGCGCGAGGTTCGACAGCGACGTCCTGCTGTGGTCCGCGGACTTCGACGCGGGTCCCTCGGCTGTGGACATCGCGTACACAGAGTTCGATCTGGCGAGGTCGCACGCTCCGGGGTCACGGGTCCGACGCGCGTACGGACGCGCGGCCTTCCGTCCCCAAGGGGACGGCGCCTCCATCGAGGGCCTGACGAGCCTCTGGTTCACACCGGGCAACCCGTCACCTGGGCAGGGGCCGTTCTCGGTCTGGAGCCTCAACGGCGTCGAGGGGCGGGTCACCTTGGCCCGCGACGGTGAGGTCATCGCGGAGTCCGCCGATCCGTTCTTCCTCGACACGGAGGTGCCACTCGACGGACGCCACACCTACGTGGTCGAGCTCACCGCGACGCAGGACGTTCCGTGGTCTCGGTACGCCACCAGCGTGGACGCGCGGTGGACGTTCCCCATGGTGGGTCCGGTGGATGACGTCAGGCTCCCGCTGCTGAACGTCGCGGCCACCGGGGACTTCGACCTCACCGGCCGCGCGCCGGCGGGTGAGCCGTTCGTCCTGGAGTTGCTGCCGCTCCCCGCGGAGGACGTGGGGCAGGTGACCAGCGTGACGCTGGACGTGTCGTACGACGACGGCGAGACCTGGCGACAGGCCTCGGTGACGCGGACGCCGGCCGGTCGGTGGCGGGCGACGGTGACGCATCCGGACAACCCTGGGGGTTTCGTCTCCCTGCGTCTGCGCGCGCACGACAACCGGGGTCATCGAGTCCAGTGGACCTCGATCCGGGCCTACGGCCTGGTCGGGGGCGAGAGTTGAGGGTCGTGGCCCTCCAGGCCTCGACCTGACGGCGTGTGCGGGCCGAGCCGAGGATGGCTCGGCCCTCGCCGTCAGCGGCCCGAGGAGCTCAGCCGCCGCAGCCGCACGCCCCGCCGCAGCAGCCACCGCCGGCGGAGCCGCTCGCGCTCGTGGCGCGGCCGCCGACGGAGATCGTCGACAGCAACTTGACCGTGTCGTCGTGGCCCTGCGGGCAGGTCGCCGGCAGGTTGGCCTCGCTCATCGGCCTGGTGTGCTCGAAGGTCGCGCCGCAGGAGCGGCACCGGTACTCGTATCGGGGCACGCGACCAGGGTAGGCGAGCGACGACGGCGGGTGGAGAGAATGCCTGCGACCGTGAAAGACACTGGTGTTGCTACAGCAGGGAGAGAATCGCAGGGTGAGCCGTCGCCGTCCTCGGGGTCGCCGCAGCTCGGGCCAGCAGCCGCGGCCGTTGGCGGGTGGCTATGAGCGCGTGGAGGAATGGCCGGACGGGGAGTGGGTCGTTCGGCAGATCACCGGATCGACGAGCGTGAAGTCGTACCGGTGTCCGGGGTGTGACCAGCTGATCCCGCCGGCGACCCCGCACATCGTGGCGTGGCCGGTCGAACCGCTCTCCTTCGTTGGGTCCGGCCTCGACGAGCGCCGCCACTGGCACACCTCCTGCTGGCGCGCCCGCGACCGCCGGTGGCGTCGCTAGACCGCGGGCGCGGCGAGAAGGCTCGCCCGGTGCCTGCGAACGAGCGCTCGAGGCCGGCGCCGACGCGGGCAGCGCTGGCCGGCACAATCAGGAGACGTGTCCAACCCCGCCCAACCGATCCGAGCCAACAGCGTCCTGCCGGCTCGGCGTGCGCCGATCACGCTCCACACCGCGGACGGCCTCGAGCTCGTCGGCGAGCTCGCCGTGCCACTCGAGGACGATCCGGTCGCGACACTGATCTGCGTCCATCCCCTACCGACCCACGGGGGGATGATGGACAGCCACGTCTATCGGAAGGCGGCGTACCGTCTCCCGGCCCTCGCCAAGATCGCGGTCCTGCGGTTCAACACCCGGGGGACCGAGAGCGTGCAGGGGCGCAGCCAAGGCGAGTTCGACGGAGGGCGGGGCGAGCGTTTCGACGTCGCCGCGGCCATCGAGTACGCGGAGTTCACCGGCCTGCCGCGGATCTGGCTGGTCGGCTGGTCGTTCGGCTCGGACTTGGTCTTGATGTACGGGTGCGACCCCACGGTGGAGGGCGCGATCCTGCTCTCCCCCTCACTCCGGTTCTCCCAGCCGGAGCACCTGGCCGCCTGGGCCCAGTCGGGCAAACCGGTCACCGCGCTGGTCCCGGAGCTGGACGACTACCTGCGTCCTGACGAGGCGCGAGAGCGCTTCGCGGCCATTCCGCAAGCCGAGGTTGTCGGCGTCGACGGCGCCAAGCACCTCTGGGTCGGCGACGCCGAGCGGGTTCTCGACGAGATCGTGGCCCGTGTGGCGCCCGAGGCGGGACCGCTCCCGACGTCGTGGGCCGGCCCGATGGAGTACGCCGACGCGAGCGCGTACGCGGACCGCACGGTCGCCGCGTTCGCCGACGTCCCCCTCCCGGAGCGTCCGTCCGGATGAGGTGAAATGTCCGACCGCGGTCACGTCGCTGACCGAGATCGGCCACGAAGGAGCCGCCTGCGGCGGTATAGGCCGACCCGCACGGCTCCCTAGACTTGTCGCCGATGAGCGGTGATATGTCGGCGGCCACCACATCGGTGGCCGCTCAGTCTGAACAGCCTGGTTCCTCTGATTCGTCCCGTCCCCTCCGCGTCGGCATCGTGGGCCTCGGCTTCGCGGGCAACGCGGCGCTGCAAGGCTTCCTTGCACTCCCTGACGTCGAGGTCGTCGCTTTGGCGGGCCTGGAGAAGGACCGTCTCGCCGAGCTCGGCAAGCAGCACTCCATCCCAGGCCTGTACGAGCACTGGGAGGACATGCTCGAGCGCGAGGATCTCGACGCGGTCAGCGTGGCGACCCCGACGCAGCTGCACGCGCCCATCGCCATCGCGGCGCTGCAGAGCGGGTGCCACGTGCTGTGCGAGAAGCCGCTGGCGCGCACCGGCGACGAGGCACAGTCCATCGTCGACGCGGCGGTGAACGCCAACCGCGTCCTCAAGGTGGTGTTCAACCATCGCCAGCGTGGCGACGTCACCCTGCTGAAGCGGCACATCGACTCCGGTGCCCTCGGCCGGATCTACTACGCGAAGGCGCACTGGCTGCGGCGCAACGGCATCCCCGGCTTGGGAAGCTGGTTCACCAACCGCGAGATGGCCGGTGGCGGTCCTCTCATCGACCTCGGCGTCCACGTGCTCGACATGGCGCTGCACCTGCTCGGCGAACCGCGGGTGCTGAGCGTGAGCGCGTCGACCTTCGCGGAGCTTGGCCCGCGTGGGCTCGGTGGGGCCTCCTACAGCGCCAAGCAGGTCGTCGGATCTGCCTATGAGGTGGAGGACCTCGCGACGGCGTTCCTGAGGCTCGAGAACGGCAGCGTGCTCACGCTCGAGACCAGCTGGGCGACGTATCGCGACCCCAGTGACCACTTCGGGGTGACCTTGTTCGGTACCGACGGCGGCGCCGAGATCGCCGTGAAGAACTACCAGAACGAGGACACTCTTCGCATCTACACCGACGTGGCGGGAGAGCCAGCGGTGGTCCGGCCGGTCGTGCCGCGCAGCGGCGGACACGCCGCCGTCGTCCGTGACTTCGTCGCCGCCATCCGTGGCGGGGACTGGTCGTCACACGTCGGTCGCGACGGGCTGGCGCGTGCCCGGATCATCGACGCGTGCTACGAGTCGGCCCTGAAGGGCACCGAGGTCGCGGTCGTCGACAGGCTCTGACCACCGACCACGAGGGTCCGTGGGCGGCCGGCAACCGTGCCGTGCCACCGTCCTTCGAGTGTCCTTCGAGGCCATCAACACCCCCACGTCTTTCTCCCAAGGAGCAGCACATGAGCGTGTCCCCCATCCGGGTGACGGTCTGGGGCGAGAACGTCCACGAGCAACGCGACGAGTCGGTCAAGAAGATCTATCCCGACGGCATGCACACGGCCATCGCCGCCGGGATCACCGCGAACCTCGGTGACCGGGTGGTCGTTCGGACAGCGACCTTGCAGGAGCCGGAGCACGGCTTGACCGAGGAGGTACTGGCCGAGACCGACGTGCTCACCTGGTGGGGGCACGCGGCGCACGACCAGGTCTCCGACGAGGTGGTCGACCGGGTACACGCGCAGGTCCTGTCGGGGATGGGCTTGATCGTCCTGCACTCCGGTCACTTCTCCAAGATCTTCAAGAAGCTCATGGGGACCACCTGCTCCCTGGACTGGCGGAGCGCGAACGACCGTGAGCTGGTGTGGACGGTGGCTCCCAACCACCCGATCGCGCGGGGCGTCCCGAACCCGATCGTCATCCCGCAGCAGGAGATGTACGGCGAGTTCTTCGACATCCCCGCGCCGGACGAGCTGATCTTCATCAGCTCCTTCAGTGGCGGTGAGGTCTTCCGCAGCGGCTGCGTCTACCGCCGAGGTCGGGGACGGGTCTTCTACTTCAGCCCAGGCGACCAGGAGTACCCCGTCTACCATCACCCCGACGTGCTGCGGGTGATCTCGAACGCCGTGGAGTGGGCCGCACCCACCTCGACGGAGCGCACGCTGCCGCACGTCTCGCGTCGTCCGACCGGGTGGTTCGAGACCGGGGAGACCCTGTCGGCGGAGGACCCACGTCTGGCGTAACGCAGACCCTCTTCCCCCGTGGGGCCCGGCGTCGTCCTCGACGTCGGGCCCTTCGTCGTCTCGGCGTCACCCCGCTCGCATTCGACGCTCGTGCTCGGGTCCGAGCCCGCCGACGTCGCGGACGGGAGCTAGCTGGCGTCGAGCCGCGGTTGGATCACTTCACGGACGATCAACAAGATGGCGGCGGCCGTGGGCACGGCGAGTAGCGCACCGACGATGCCGAGCAGCGAGCCGCCCACCATGGCCGCGATCACGATGACGGCGCCGGGCACGTTGACCGACCGTTGCATGATGCGGGGATAGACCAGGTAGTTCTCGACCTGCTGGTAGACGATGAAGTAGACCAAGCAGGCGATCCCGATCTTCGGGTCGGTGAGCAGCCCGACCAGGGTCGCCACGCCCGCCGAGATGGCCCCACCGATGAGGGGGATGAGGCCGAGGACCGCGACGACGATGGCGAGCGCCACCGCGTAGTCGCGGAGCCCGACGATCATGAAGAAGACGAACGCCGCGGTCGCCGCGACCGCCGCCACCGCGATCTGACCACCGACGTAGCCACCGACCCGGTCGAGGATCTCGTCACCCAGGCGGGTGACTCGATCCCGGCGGGAGCGTGGCACCAGCGAGTAGAGCGCCCGCTTGGTGGCCGGCAGCGAGCCGAGGAAGTACAGCGTGAGCACCAGGACGGTGAACACGCTGGCGAGCGTGCTGAAGACGATCCGTCCGGCGCCCAAGACACCCCCGAAGAGGCGCTCGTCCAAGAGGTCGCCGCTCAGGTAGTCCTGGACTCGTTGGGTGATGTTGTACCGATCATCGAGCCGGACGAAGTTGGGGTCGGTGCGCAGCTGGTTCAGCCAACCGGGGACCCGTTCGTTGACCAGCACCGTGCCCTGCTCGACGACGACAGGCACGATCGCGAGCCCGACGAGGCCGAAGATCACCAGCAAGCCGAGGAAGACGAGGGCGACGGCGAGCCCACGGCGGATCCTGCGTCGGACGAACCACTCGACGAGCGGGTTGAGGCCCACGGCCAGGTAGAGCGAGACGACCAAGAGCAGCAGCACGCTACGCACTTCGGCGAGCATGTTGGCCAGCTGCCACGCCAGCAGGGCGCCGAGCGCGCCGAAGAACCCGATGTAGAACGGCGACCGCCGGCTCAGCCGTGGTCCCGGCGTGCCCAGGCGCGGGACGTCCGCGGCGGGACTCGCCGTCCCGTTGGTCGAGCTCTCGGGGCCCGGCGGAGTGGACACAGCCGACGTCGAGTCGGTGGGCGCCTCGGGGGTAGGCCCACTCGGCTCGTCGACGACCACAGCTTCCGGTGTGGCGGAGTCTGGTGTGGCGGTGCGCGGCGCGTCGCCTGACGTGTGGGAGGCGTCGGAGGCAGCGTGCGTCGTCACATCGTTCTCGCTCATACCGTGGTTGTCTGGCCTGCGTCAGCGGGCCCAGTGGTGCTTGACGAGGCCCGCCCCCGGCTGGTCGGCGCGTTCAGGTGGCAGTGGCAGGCCGGGCGCGGTCTTCTGCGCCTCGGAGGGGCCGCCGCCGCCCGCGCGAGGAGCGTCGGGGGAGGCGGCGGAGCGCGCTGGAGCGCCCCCGCCCGGTGTCACACCCGACCCGGCTGCCGCACCCGCGACGCTACCTGAGCGTCCCGTGGCGCCTGGACGCGGCTGGTCGGGAACTCCTGTGATGGCCTGCACATTGTCACGCAGCCGGGTGAGACTCTCGATGAGCTCGTCACGCTGCCGGCGCAGGCTGGTGATCTGGCGTTCGGTCGCGGTGAGGTCCTCGCGCGCTCGGGCGTGCGCGTCGCGGATGATCCGCTCGGCCTCGGCGCGGGCGTCCTTGCGGATCTGCTCAGCGTCGCGACGAGCTCGGGCGAGAACCTGCGCCACCCGGTCGTTCGTGGCGCGCAGGCGTTGCTCGGTCGCCTCCTCGATCTCTCGGGCCCGCTTCTCGGCGTCGTGCAGGACCCGTTCGGCCTCTTCGGTGATGCGGTCGGCTTCGGCCGCGGCGTTGGCGTGGATGGTGGCCGCCTCGCGCTGCGCCTTCTCGAGGATGCTGGCCACCTTGCTGCGGCGTTCGGCCACCTCGCGCTCGGCGGTGGCGAGCATGGTCGCCACTTCGTGCTCGGCGCTCTGGCGCCGGCTCTCCAGCTGTTTCTCGAGCTCCCGAAGCTGGCGGGCGGCGGTCTCCTTGGCCTGCGCCAGGATGTCCTCGCGACGCTTCTGCGCCGCCTTGATGATGCGGTCCGCCTCCTCCTCGGCCGCGTTGCGTACCTTCTCAGCCTCGTCACTCGCGCGTCGGCGTGTCTCGGCCGCCATCCGCTCGGCGTCGTCCGTCACCCGTCGAGCCTCGGCCTGCGCCGCGGCCCGGAGCTCCGCGGCCGTCTCCTCGGCCCGGGTCTCGATGTCGATCGCCTGCTCCTCGGCCAGGCGCAGGATCTCCTGGGCACGCCTCCCGAGTTTGGCCCACGTCGGCTCGCCGGCGGCTTCGAGCGCGCGCTGCATCGCGACGAGGTCGCGCTGAAGCTGGGCGATCGTCCGGTCTCGCTCGTCGAGTCGCGCCTCGAGGGTGCGGATGCTTGCGTCGACCTCTTGCCGGTCGTACCCGAGGAGAACATTGGTGAAGGTGCCGACCGCGCTGCCGTGGTCGAGAAGGTACAGGCCCTCGTCGGGTTCAGACATGTGCTCTCCTCACCGCCTCGCCGGTCTGCCCATGGTGCCTGCCATCCCGTGATATCACCAGGCCTCTTCCCAGGACAGAGGTGTCGTGGGTCCTGCCCGGTGCTCGGCGACGTCCCGTGGACGAATCCATCTGGATATGTCCTTCGGACCTGCCCTCGGTGTCAACCATGGCACGCGATAGCTCATCGTGGGGCGGCACCGCGAGGGTTTCTCATGTTTCTCGGCCCGGGCGGTCGGACTCCTCGTGCGGTGCATCCCCTCGCGTCTCACCCGGGTGTCGGACAGTGGCAGGTCCGACCTGCCGGTCGACGTGTTGGTCGGCCCGGCCGTCGATTCGGTGAGGAGAGCGTTCGACGAGCTCGACGAGGACGCCACCGGCGCTCTTGGGGTGCAGGAAGTTCACTCTCGTGCCAGCGGTGCCGCGTCGGGCGTGTGGGTAGAGAGGGTCCAGCCCGCGCTCGCGCAGGATCGCGGTCGCCTCGTCCACGTCGTCGACCGCATAGGCAACCTGGTGGAGTCCCTCTCCGCGGGAAGCCAGGAACCGCGCCACCGGCGAGGCGTCGTTCAAAGGTGCGAGTAGTTGGAGGAGCGGGCCCTCGCCGGAGCCAACGCTCAGCATCGCCTCGCGTACCCCTTGTTCCTCGTTGACCTCGGTGTGGATCACCCGCATGCCGAAGGTCTCGGAGTACCACTTCGTCGCCGCGTCGAGATCGTGGACGGCCACCCCCACGTGGTCGATCGTCTGGAGCAAGGGTCGTGGCGGTTCGTCAGCCATGCCTCCATCCTGCGCCATCGCCGCCTCGCTCATGCCTGGGTGTTGTTCCACCCGACTGCTGGGCTCCCGACCGTGTGGTGTGTGACACCCGGTGGTGGTGGGCCCGGGAGGCGCGACAGCTGCGCCCGGTGACGGGGCGAGCGTAGGGTGGCAGACGTGAGTTCCGTCATCGTCGGTGGTGCCCGCACACCCATGGGGCGGCTGCTGGGCTCGCTCAAGGACTTCTCGGCCGTCGACCTGGGCGGCATCGCCATCAGGGCCGCACTGGACCGGACCGGAGTCCCGCCCGACCGCGTGCAGTACGTCGTGATGGGACACGTTCTGCAAGCCGGCACCGGACAAATCACCGCCCGTCAGGCGGCGGTCAAGGCGGGCATCCCCATGACCGTGCCCGCCCTCACCGTCAACAAGGTGTGCCTGTCCGGCCTGTCCGCGATCGCGCTGGCCGACCAGCTCATCCGCGCCGGCGAGTTCGACCTGGTGGTCGCGGGTGGGATGGAGTCGATGACCAACGCGCCGCACCTTGTGCCCGGTTCGCGGACGGGGACGCGCTACGGCGACGTCACCCTGGTCGACGCGATGGTTCGTGACGGACTCCGAGACGTCTTCACCGGCGCCGCCATGGGGGAGCTCACCGAGCGACACAACGCCGCGTACGGCATCAGTCGCGAGGAGCAGGATGCCTTCGCCGCCCGCTCGCACCAGCGAGCCGCCCGAGCCATCAAGGACGGGGTCTTCGAACGGGAGATCGCGCCGGTCGAGGTGCCAACCCGGCGCGGAGAGCCGATCGTGGTGACGATCGACGAGGGGGTGCGGGCCGACACCACCGCTGACCGGTTGGCCGGGCTCAAACCCGCGTTCGGGGCCGACGGCACCATCACCGCGGGATCGTCCTCCCAGATCTCCGACGGCGCCTGCGCGGTGGTGGTCGCTCGCAAGGAGACCGCCCAGGAGCTGGGGCTGTCGTGGCTCGCGGAGATCGGTGCTCACGGCGTCGTCGCCGGCCCGGACTCCTCCCTCCAGCTGCAGCCGGCACGCGCCCTCCGCGCGGCGTGCGCGAAGGAGGGGATCGAGCCCACGGACCTGGACCTGGTGGAGATCAACGAGGCCTTCGCCGCGGTGGCGCTCGCCTCGATCAGAGAGCTCGGCCTGGACGAGGACCGCGTGAACGTCCATGGCGGCGCCATCGCCTTGGGGCACCCGTTGGGGATGTCCGGTGCTCGTCTGGTCCTGCACCTGGCGCTCGAGCTGGCGGCCCGCGGTGGTGGCGTGGGCGCTGCGGCGCTGTGCGGCGGTGGCGGACAAGGTGACGCCCTCATCGTGCGGGCTGGCCCTCGCGAACAGCCGTGACGGACCGGCGAACGATGACGCGGCCGGCTCGCCGGCGCGACTCGGTGCCCGAGCTCGTCGACCGGGCACGGGCGGGTGACCCACGTGCGGTCGCTCGACTCGTCTCCCTGGTCGAGGACGCCGCGCCCGCGCTCCGGGAGGTGGCGGCGGCCCTGGCGCCGCACACGGGTCGAGCCGCTGTCGTCGGTATCACCGGTGCGCCCGGGGTGGGGAAGTCGACCTGCACCTCCGGCCTGGTCGCCGCCTACCGGCGGCGAGGCCTGCGCGTGGGCGTGCTCGCCGTCGACCCGTCCTCACCCTTTTCCGGTGGCGCGCTCCTCGGTGACCGGGTGCGGATGCAGGAACACGCCACGGACCCCGAGGTCTACATCCGCTCGATGGCGTCGCGGGGCCACCTCGGCGGCCTCGCCTGGGCGACCCCCCAGGCGCTTCGGGTGCTCGACGCTGCCGGATGTGACGTGGTGCTGGTCGAGACCGTGGGGGTCGGCCAGTCCGAGGTGGAGATCGCCGATCTCGCCGACACCACCATCGTGCTCCTCGCCCCGGGCATGGGCGACGCGGTGCAGGTCGCGAAGGCCGGATTGCTCGAGGTGGGCGACGTCTACGTGGTCAACAAGGCAGATCGGGAAGGCGCCGACCGGCTGAGCCGCGAGCTTCGTCACATGCTGTCGCTGGGTGAGCGATCCGAGGGCGCCTGGACGCCCCCGGTCATCCGGACGGTCGCCACCACAGGGGACGGGCTCGACAAGCTCGTCGAGGCGGTGGAGGCGCATCGAGAACACCTTCGGCGAAGCGAGGAGCTCGCCGCTCGGCGCGCGCGGCGCGCGCGAGAGGAGATCGAGACCCTCACCATCGTCGAGCTTCGCCGCCGGCTGAGCTCGTTGCCGGACAACCGGTTGGACGCCCTCGCCGCTCGGGTCCTTGCCGGCGAGCTCGACCCTTACCGGGCTGCGGACATGTTGGTCGCCGAGCTCACCGGTGAGGCGATTGCGACGTCGACCGCGACGGACACCGACGGTCTCAGCGGCCGTCGCTGACGGGCCGCGTGACTCCTCACGGCTGTTGCCCGCATCCGGCCGTGCGATCACCTAGGCTTTGGTACCAACTGCTGGACATGCGCTCCATCGACCCAATTGTGTTGGGCACAATGAAACACACAGTTCGGGTCGGACTACGAAGCGCAAAGCGTCCGGCGGCGGGCCCTAGGGAGGAGTGCGGACGTGACACCTGGTACGAAGAAGGTGGTCACTTGGCTGGTGATCGCTTTCGTCGCCTTCTACCTCGTGACCAATCCTGAAGAGGCTGGCGGTGCCGTTCGCGGTGCGGGAGGTCTCATCGCCGACGGATTCGAGGCCTTGATCGAGTTCTTCAACACGGTCTTCGAGTGAACGAGGCAGGCCGGTCGTGAGTGGGCCGATCCGTTGGCTTCGGCGCGCGATCGCTGATCCGAAGATCGTCCGACATCTCCTCGCCGACGAGGGTGAGGTCGTCGTCGATGAGGTGCGGCACCACTGGGTCGTCTACGTCGTCCCCATGCTCGAGTGCGTGGTGGCGTTGGCGTTGCTCGTGGTCATGCTGAAGGTCCCCGTCGACGCGGCCTGGATCCCGTTCGCCGCGGCTCTCGTGATCCTCGTGCACGCCGGGTGGCGGGCTCTCAACGAGCACATGGACCGGTTCGTCATCACCAACATGCGGGTGTTCCGCGTGAGTGGCGTCCTCACCAAGAAGATCGCGACGACGCCCATCGCGCGAATCCTTGACATCACCGTCGACAAGCCCTTCATCGGCCGGATCCTCGGGTACGGCCACTTCGTCTTCGAGTCCGCCGCCCAGGAACAAGGTCTGCGCGACATCAGGTACGTCGGCAACCCTGACCAGCGTGACCTCACCATTCAGCGCCTGCTCCAGCGTTCCGGTCTGCGAGCCACCGCCAAGCAGGACGACGAGGAGGAAGAGCAGCAGCCCGCACCCACCCCCGTCCCGGTCGTTCGAGGGCGTCCACGCGCGAACCATCCCCGACGTCCCGGGCCCCCGACGGCGCGGCGTCTGCCCCGCTGAGTCGTCACCTTTCGGACGCGGGTCACATACTGTGACCGCCTCTGGCTCCGTCCCACTCTGGGTACGATGACATCGCATCGCCCTGATGGTGCGGGGGCGCGAGGGGCGACCGGGTGCGACGGACGTGAACAGTTGCGTAACGCTGCTCGTCGAGTCGCGGGTTCCGGGCGGTGACCTGCCGTACTCCGTCTATGGTCGGTACTCGTCATGGATGGCCCTCGCGCCATCCACGTGTTACCGATCGCGAGAGGAGTCGGCGGTTTCATGGAAGCCCGACGCCAGGGGGTTCACCGAGACGAGCCCGCGGGCCGGTCTGCCTGGCGTCTCCTTCCGCTCGTCCTCTTCGTCGCCGTTCTGGCCATCTTCGCTGACCTGGCGCGCCAGGGGCCGCTGCTGCGTCTCGACGTGTGGGTGGCCAGCATCTGGACGTTCCAGGGCCCCTACGAGTACCCGGTGGCGGACGCCTTCGACCGCATCGGGCAGCGTTTGGTCTGCCTCCCGCTCCTCCTCGGGGTCGCGTTCTTCCTGGCTCGCCGCCTCGGGACGATCCGACCGCTGGTGCTCGCCGTCGGCGCGACCTTGTTCCTCAACTTCGTCGTCGGTGTGCTGAAGCTAGCCAGTGGGCGGGAGAGCCCACGCACGGGCGGTCCCGAGCTGTTCGTGGGCGACAACGTGCTCTTCCCGTCAGGCCACACCGCCAACGTCGTCTTCGTCTACGGCCTGACGGCCGCGCTCCTGGTCCGTTACGGCCACGTGCCCACCCGTGTGCGCCGGGCGCTCGTCGTCGCGGTCGGACTGATCCTCGTGCTCATGATCGTCATCTCGGTCTACCGGCACACGCATTGGTTCAGTGACCTGATCGCCGGCGCGATGATCGGTGGCGCGGTGCTCCAGCTCTCGCTGGACATCGATCGCGGGTGGAGTGGCGTGGTCCGCTTGGTGCGCAGGCTGAGTGGCCCCGCGTGGGGGGTCGTCCAATGGGGTGTGGCCGTGGTACGGCGACGCGTGATGCCGGCGTCGCCCGCGCACCGCACGGTTCTCGAGCCTTCTGAGGCCGACCGGGTTTCGGCCCACCAGGAGCGCTCGCTGGAAACACCGACCGGCGACCCGATGTCCTCGACGTCGAAGGCGGCCTCGCCGCCTCGATCGCGCCTGCCCCGCGGCCGGTCCGGTGAGAGCAGCCAGAGGGAGCAGGTGGCGGGCCCGCACGGTCGACCCTAGGCGTGGCCTGTTACGTTCCCGTGCATGGCGAGAAGGAGGCCCCTGCCATTCGACCCGATCGAGGAGGCGGCGCGTCAGTGGGCGGCCCACTTCGGTCCTGACGCCGCGCTCGAACCCATGCGAGCCGTCACCTCGTTGATGCGGGTGCAGCAGATCGTCCTCCGTCGGCTCGACGAGGTGCTGCGGCGCCATGACCTGACGTTCGCGCGCTATGAGGCCCTGGTGCTGCTCACCTTCACTCGCACCGGCGCGCTGCCCCTGGGCAAGATGGGTGAGCGCCTCCAGATCCACCCCACCTCCGTGACCTCCATCGTTCGACGTCTGGAGCGCGACGGCCTGGTTCGGCGGCTCCCTCATCCGGAGGATGGCCGGGGCGTCCTGGCCGAGGTGACGCCGGAGGGTCGGGCGGTCGTCGCCACGACCACCAAGGAGCTCGTGGACATGCGGTTCGGCCTCGATCCCCTCGATGACGAGAGTCTCGCGACGATCCACGCGCTGTTGACCACGATCCGGCGCGACGCCGGGGACTTCATCTCGCGCGAGCCAGCGTCCTGAGTCGTCGGTCCCCGGTTCCGGGCCCGATGGTGCGCTTCACCCGCGAACTAGTTGGACGTCCTACTATCGTGGGGGGAGAGCCTCGATCGGGAGGACCCATGAGGGCCGAGGACATCCAGGCGGGATACCGGCGCTGGCGCGAGCGCTACGAAGCGGCGGAGCGGCAGCTGGCCAAGGCCAAGAACTCCGTCGGCGGCGCCGGCGATCGTCCGATGCGCCGAACGACGATCTCGGGCGTGGAGCTCGAGCCGGTCTACGGCCCGCCGGAGGGCGCCGACGACCCTCGCTTCGAGCGCATCGGCTGGCCGGGCGAGTACCCGTTCACCCGTGGGCTGTACCCCACCGGGTATCGGGGGCGATCCTGGACGATTCGGCAGTTCGCGGGCTTCGGGAGCGCGAAACAGACGAACGAGCGCTACCACATGATCCTGGCGAACGGGGGTGGCGGGCTCTCCGTCGCGTTCGACATGCCGACGCTCATGGGTCGGGACTCCGACGACCCGCAGTCCCTCGGCGAGGTGGGGCACTGCGGTGTGGCGGTCGACTCCGCGGCGGACATGGACCAGCTCTTCGCCGGCATCCCGCTCGGCGAGGTCACGACGTCGATGACGATCTCGGGTCCCGCGGTCCCGGTGTTCTGCATGTACCTCGTGGCGGCCGAACGGCAAGGCGTCGACATCAGCAAGCTCAACGGCACGCTGCAGACCGACATCTTCAAGGAGTACATCGCCCAGAAGGAGTGGCTCTTCCCGCCGCAGCCGCACCTTCGGCTCATCGGCGACCTGATGGAGTTCTGCACCAAGGAGATGCCGGCGTACAAGCCGCTGTCGGTCTCCGGCTACCACATCCGGGAGGCGGGTGCGACGGCCGCCCAGGAGCTGGCGTTCACCTTGGCCGACGGCTTCGCCTACGTCGAGCTCGGGCTGTCCCGAGGTCTCGACGTGGACCAGTTCGCGCCGGGTCTGTCGTTCTTCTTCGACGCGCACATCGACTTCTTCGAGGAGATCGCCAAGTTCCGCGCGGCCCGGCGTATCTGGGCTCGGTGGATGCGCGACGTCTACGGCGCGAAGACCGAACGCGCGCAGTGGTTGCGCTTCCACACGCAGACAGCGGGGGTGTCGCTCACGGCACAGCAGCCCTACAACAACGTGGTCCGCACCGCGGTCGAGGCTCTCGCGGCCGTCCTCGGCGGCACGAACTCCTTGCACACCAACGCGCTCGACGAGACCTTGGCGCTGCCCTCCGAGGAGGCGGCCGAGATCGCCTTGCGCACCCAGCAGGTGCTCATGGAGGAGACCGGCGTCGCCAACGTCGCTGACCCACTCGGCGGGTCGTGGTACGTCGAGGCGCTGACCGACCGACTCGAGGCGGAGGCGGAGGACATCTTCGCGCGGATCATCGCCATGGGTGACGACGGCACGATCACCTCCGGCCTCCTGCGTGGAATCGACGACGGCTGGTTCGTGAACCAGATCGCCGAGGCGTCGTTCGCCTTTCAGCAGGCCGTGGAGAAGGGTGAACGGAAGATCGTCGGGGTCAACGTGCACACTCACACGGTCACCGGCGACGTCGAGATCCTTCGGGTGAGCGAGGAAGTCGAGCGCGAGCAGCGAAGAGCGCTGGCGGAACGGCGTCGCAGGAGATCACAGCCCGAGGTGGACGCGGCACTGCGCGACCTAGCCAAGGCCGCGCGGAGCGACGACAACATGGTCCCCCACATCCTGCGAGCGGCGCGCGTGGAAGCGACCTTGGGTGAGATCTGCGGTGTGCTCAAGGCCGAGTGGGGTGAGTACCGCGAGCCGGCCAGCTTCTGACGTCCTGCGCACGCCTGGGTGCGGTGCCCCAGGCGTCTCGCCTCAACTGCTCGCCTCGACCAGGCGTCCACCGCATCGGTGAGGTCCCGCTCGCGAAAGCGACATTTCGGCGTTGTCGTGCCCCTCGAGTAGGCAGTCGGTCGCTGATCCGAGAGAATTGGCCGCATGACGTCGCAGAGCTTCTCGCGTCCTGGTGCCGTCGACCTGTCCGACCTCGCCAAGCGCGCGTCCAGCGGGCAGGCGCCGGGGTCTGGTGGCACGTCGGCGGCCGGCGGTGGCGGCTTCGTCGTCGAGGTCACGGAGGCCAACTTCGACAAGGAGGTCGTCCAGCGGTCGCTCACCGTCCCCGTGGTGATCGACTTCTGGGCCACGTGGTGCCAGCCGTGCAAGCAGCTGAGCCCAGTCCTCGAACGCTTGGCGGCCGAGTACGGTGGTCGCTTCGTCCTCGCCACCATTGACGTCGACAAGAACCCACGGCTCGCCCAGGCGGCCGGCATCCAGAGCATTCCGCTCGTCGTGGCCGTCGTTCGAGGCCAGCTCGTTCCGCTCTTCCAGGGCGCGATCCCCGAGGCGCAGGTTCGGCAGTACCTCGACGAGCTCCTGCGACTCGCCGCGAGCCAGGGCGTGACGGGGACCGCCCAGCCGATCCCGGGCGCCGGCCAGGCGGGGGCGCCGCCCGCGCGCGACCCCCGGTACGCCGAGGCGGACGCGGCGTTGGAGCGCGGCGACCTCGACGGTGCGATCGCCGCGTTCGAGAAGCTGCTCAACCAGAATCCCGACGACCAAGAGGCCAAGCGTGGCTTGGCGAGCGCGCGGCTGCTGCGCCGCGTGCGGGAGATTCCAGCCCAGCAGGCGCGGGCTGACGCGGCAGCCAAGCCCGACGACGTGCAGGCTCAGATCATGGTCGCCGACCTCGACCTGGCGGCCGGGCACGTCGAGGACGCCTTCAGTCGTCTGGTCGACACTGTCCGGCGCACCGCGGGGGACGACCGCGACCTGGCGCGCAGGCACCTGCTGGAGCTGTACGACGTCGTCGGCCCGGATGATGAGCGAGTTCGTCGAAGCCGCCGTGACCTGAGCGCCGCGCTGTTCTGACCTGGTGCACGCACCGGGGCGCCGCGATGGTTGGCCGGCGCCGCGGTTCCCTCACCGGAGCGCGCGGATCCTCACGGGTGAGCCGACGGCCCCCGCCCTCGGTCGGTGTCGAGCCGAGGCGATCCACCGCGGAGCTTTCGTCGTACGCGAAGGTCACGACCCTTAGCTAGGCTATCGGCCCACAGACACTACCGACTGGGGTCCTCAGGTGAGCATGCGCGTCTTCCGGGTCATCACGGGTTCCGTGGTCGCGCTCGTCGGACTCACGGTGTTGGTGGTCGGCGCCCTCGCCGCGTTCAAGTACATCGGACCGGACGACGTCATCGCGTCCAGCCCGCGAGAGCTCAAGACCGAGGGTGTGGCCATCGCCACGCCACCCGACCTCCTGGACTACCACGGCAACCGGGTGGAGGTGACCGTGGAGCCGGTCGACCGTGACCGGCATGTCTTCATCGGCGTGGCTCACGATGTCGACGTTCGCAGCTACCTCTCGGAGTCGCGCTACCTCCGCATCCTCGAGGTCGAATACCCGCTGCGGCTGACGACCCGTGAGGTGCCCGGGGACCGCGGCCGGGTGATTCCACCAGCGTCCCTCGACTGGTGGATGGTGAAGACGACCGGCGCCGGAAAGCAGACACTGAGCTGGCGGCTGGAAGACGGTCCCTACGACCTCGTCATCATGCACGCCGACGGTGACGCGCCGGTCGCGGTGCAGGTCTCCTTCGGTATCGAGTTGCCAGGCGCGTTCCGCACCGCACTGCTGGTCGCCGTGGGCGGTCTGGTGGTCCTGGCGCTGGGACTCGTGATCACGGGGGTGTTCCGTCGGCGGCCTCCCGTGGTCGATGACGACGACGAGATTCGGTGGGACGGCGGGGAGGCCTGGAGTCAGAACGAGTTCTGGCGGACCTCCCAGCCCGCGCCTCGGGTCACCGGACCCCGTACGCCGGTCGGCGACCCCATGGAGCTGGGCCGTGCGGCCGGTACTCCCGAGGCGCCCAATGCGCAGCGCCCCGCCACGCCGCTGGAACACCGACCGGCAGGCGGGCCGCGCCAAGGCCCTCCGGCGTTCCCGCCGCCTCCCACGACCCACGATCAACCACCCGGACCTGTGCCACGACACGGGCCACCGCCTCCCTACGGTGGACACCAGCGACCGCCAGCCCCGATGCCGCCTCGGGCCTTTCACCCGACGCCGGCGGACGGTCGTCCACCGGCGGTCCCGCCGGCGCCGCCGACGTCGACGCCACAGTCGTCAGCAGTTCCCCCCATGCGGATGGCGCCGCGGCATGCGGGTCCCGGGGACGTCGGCCCTCTCGATCGGCCCGCACGCCCCTCGGAGACCCGAGGGACACCTGGTGGGGAGCCGGGCTCGTTCCGCCCGGACGCGTCGTCCTGGACGATGCCCAGTCGTCCGATGGCGCAGGGGCACGTCGAGCCGCCACCGGCCCCGTCGGCACCACGGAGCGTGGTGGGGGACGCCTTCAACCAGCCGAGCGAGGAGGGGGCACCCCGCCTCACCGGTTCCTCCCACTCAGGCGACGTGCCCGGCGGACGCCACGTCGAAAGGTCCCACCTCGACCGATCTCACCTCGACGACGGTATCGCGCTCGGTGCCGACTACGCCGAGCCGCCGCCGTGGCTTCCGGGTCCGGTGAGCCCGGTGGTCCCAGCGCCTGGCGAACGGAAGGACAGCGCGGACCGTGGCTAGGCGGCTGAGGAGAAGTGTCGGGATCGGCGCTCTGGTCGTCGCCGTCTGGGCGACCGCGAGCGGGTGTGTGACGATGCCGGAGGCTCGGACTGGTCGCACCGTCGCGTGGTCCCCGGTGACCAGCGAGCGAGCGCTCACGTTCCTGAAGCGGTACGAGCAGGTCAGCAACAAGGCCAGCGAGACCCGCGACCCCGAGCTCATCGCTCAAGTGGAGTCCGGCCCGCTGCTGCGCGCCACCCGGGCCGAGTTTCGCATCGCCAACCGGCTGGACCCTGATCGCACGAGCCGGTCCACGAGAGCGCGATACACCAACCAGCGCATCTACATCCCTGACCTGGCCGACTATCCCGTGTGGTTCGTCGCTGTCTCGGACCTCGCCGATGAGGGGCGGACCACGGTCAGCCTCGTCGTCCGCAGCAACGCCGGCTCGCTGTGGCACATGACCCAGTCGGTGGCGTTGGACGACGATGCTCAGCTTCCCGAGCTCGTCGAGCGCAATGGCAAGGTGGTAGCGCTCGACACCGGTTCGAACGAAGGTCTGGTGCGCTCGCCCTGGCAGGCCGCGCAAGCGTACGCCAACCTGCTCATGGCCGGACCGGACGCGCCGCACGCCGCGGCGTTCCACCCGCACCCCCAGACCGCTCGCTCCCACCAGGCGACACAGCGGAACAAGGAGCAGCCCGGATTCACCTACGACCAGAAGGTCAGCGTGGTCTCGGTCCGGGCACTCGCGGTCGCGGACGGGAGCGCCTTCGTCCTCTTCACCCTCGAGGAGAACGAGGAGCTGTCCCTGCAGGACGCTCGCTTGCGGTTTGACCGCAACGACGCGGTGGCCGCGTACACTGGACGAGCGGAGGGTGATTCCTACCTCCGCACCTCGTGGGTGTGGCAAGCGGTGGCGGTCGTGCCACCCAAGGGGGCGCCCGACCCACGAATTCGACTGCTCGGCGTCGAGCGGTCACTCGAGTCGGCGAAGATGAGGTAGCCGGCTCCGGCGCCGCCGCTGGTGGCAGCTCGTGATCAGAAAATCGCTTGCGGACGCGAGGGTTGTCGCGGCACCATGTACTCTTGTTTTGGGTGATGCACACGGGGGGATCTCGACATGCCGCCATCTGACTGATGCGTCACCGAAACCTCGCGGACACCTTCCCAGACGACCATCGATGACGAAGGTCGGTCCTGCGAGCCCGCGGCTGTAGCGCGCGGGCGTCCACGTGGGGGGTAACAACGGCGTCTGCCCCTCTACCGCAAACCCGTACCCGTTAACCCCGTCGGCGTGGGGTGATCCTTCGCGCCGACATCACGGCGACAATCTGGAGAACAACCAACCGATGTGGCCTGCCATTGCCAACTTCGCCAACGACTACACCGAGCGGCTTGAGGAGCGGGCTCGGACCGAGCTCCGCGTGCCAGCCCAGCGGAACGGTAGTCAGTGGGTGGCCCGGTCGCTGCGTGGCACCGGGATCCGGCTTATTCGGGTCGCTGAACGTCTCGAGGAGTCGGCCGCGCGGAGCGAGGCCTGCTGACCAAGCGTGCGGCGGTCGGGGCGAGGCTCCCCACCTCGTCCCGACCGCCGAATCGTGCCCGGGATGAGGAATTCATTCACTCGGGCGTACGTCGAAGCCAGAGGGTCCCGAGCGGTGGAAGTCGCAGGGTCGCTGAGGCGGGCCGTCCGTGGTACGGCTCCCACACCGCCTCCACCGCACCGAGGTTGCCCACGCCCGACCCGGTGTAGACGTCGGCGTCTGTGTTGAGGATCTCCTGCCAGGTCCCGGCTGTGGGCAGCCCGATCCGGTAGTTCTCGTGGGGAATGGCGGCGAAGTTCGACACGCACACCAACGTTTCCCCGCCGGGTCCGGTGCGCAGGAAACTGAACACGTTGTTCGCGGCGTCGTTGGCATCGATCCACGAGAACGCCTCGGCAACGTGGTCGGTGGCCCATAACTCCGGCGCCTCGGCGTAGATGCGGTTGAGGTCGCGGACCAGCTGCTGGACGGCCTGGTGCTCGCGGTGCTCCAAGAGCCACCACTCGAGCTCGCCCGCCTCCGACCATTCCGCGTCCTGAGCGAACTCCCCGCCCATGAACAGCAGCTGCTTGCCCGGATGGGCCCACATGAACGCCAGGTACGCCCGCAGGTTCGCCAGCTGCTGCCACCGGTCACCGGGCATCTTCCGCAGCAAGGAGCCCTTGCCGTGCACCACCTCGTCGTGAGACAGCGGTAGCACGAAGTTCTCGGAGTGGGCGTAGACGAGCGAGAACGTCATTTGGTGGTGGTGGTACTGGCGGTGAATCGGGTCGTGGCGCATGTAGGCCAGGGAGTCGTTCATCCAGCCCATGTTCCACTTGAACCCGAAACCGAGCCCGCCTAGATGCACCGGACGTGTGACGCCCGGCCAGGAGGTCGACTCCTCGGCGATCGTGACGATGCCGGGCACCTTCCGGTAACACGTAGCGTTGACGTCCTGCAGGAACCGCACCGCGTCGAGGTTCTCGCGCCCGCCGTACTCGTTCGGCGTCCACTCGCCGTCGGCGCGGGAATAGTCGAGGTAGAGCATCGAGGCGACGGCGTCGACCCGAAGACCGTCGGCGTGGAACTCCTCGAGCCAGTACAGCGCGTTCGCCAAGAGGAAGTTGCGGACCTCCGGCCGGCCGTAGTCGAAGACGAGAGTGCCCCAGTCGGGGTGCTCGCCCCGACGCGGATCGGCGTGCTCGTAGAGCGGCGTGCCGTCGAAGCGAGCGAGCGCCCAGTCATCGCGGGGGAAGTGGGCGGGCACCCAGTCGATGATGACGCCGATGCCGGCCTGGTGGAAGGAGTCGATGAGGTACCGCAGGTCGTCGGGCTCACCCCAGCGGGCCGACGGGGCGTAGTACGACCCGACCTGGTATCCCCACGACGGCCCGTAGGGGTGCTCCATCACCGGCAGCAGCTCGACGTGGGTGAAGCCCAGGTCGGCGACGTAGGGGACGAGCTCGTGGGCGAGGTCACGATAGCTTCGGCCCCGCCGCCACGAACCCAGGTGCACCTCGTAGATGCTCATGGGCTCGGCGTGCGGCTGGCGCTGGGCTCGGCGCGCGAGCCACTCGTCGTCGCCCCACCTGTAGGTGGAGGTGTAGACGATCGAGGCGTTCTCCGGGGGCGCCTGGCACCGGAAGGCGAACGGGTCGGACTTGTGCCGCCACACACCGTCCTGGCCGAGGATCTCGAACCGGTACAGGGTCCCGTCGCCGATCCCGGGGACGTAGAGCTCCCAGATCCCGCTCCTGCCGAGGGAGCGCATCGGGTGGCCGCGCCCGTCCCAGAAGTTGAAGTCGCCGACGAGCCGAACCCCCCGGGCGTTGGGTGCCCACACCGCGAAGGAGGTCCCGGTCACCGTCCCGGACACGGTCTCGTAGGACCGAACGTGGGCGCCGAGAACCCGCCACAGCTCCTCGTGCCGGCCCTCACTGATGAGGTGCAGGTCCAGTTCGCCGAGGGTCGGCAGGAAGCGATAGGGGTCGTCGGCCAAGACCGTGACCCCGTCCGAGTACTGGACCTCCAGCCGGTAGTCGGGAATGTCGGTGCCCGGGAGCACGCCGACCCACACGCCCTCGTACTCGTGCGCCAGCTCGACCCGTTGCTCCGACGTCGTCGACTCCGCGCCTCGGGCGTGGATGATCAGCCAGACCCGCTCGGCGAGCGGCCGCAGCACCCGGACGGTGACCGAGCCGTCGGTGACGTGCGGACCCAAGATGCGGTGCGGGTCGTAGTGCTCGCCCGCCACGAGACGGGCGAGCTCGTCACGGGCGACCCTCGCCGGCTGCGGGGTGGTGGATCCGGAGCGGCTGTGGGGCATGTGACGACCTTCGGACGGGCGGAGCGGTCTCGGTCCGTCACGAGGCTAGCCGGCGGACCGCGGTGAGCGGGATACCGATCCAGTCGGGACGGGTTCGTGCCTCGTAGACGACCTCGTAGACGGCCTTGTCGGTCTCGTACGCCCGCAGCAGGACGGCGTTCTCGCGCGGGTCGGCGCCAGCCACCTCACCGTAGCCCTCGCAGAACGCCGAACGGTTGCGCTCCGCCCACTCGGTGGCTCGGTAGGCCAGCTGGTGCTCGTCGGGATGGTCGTGACCGGCGAGCAGGTGCTGCGCGGCGTAGTCGAACGACCGAAGCATGGCGGCGACGTCACGGATGGGGGAGTCGAGCCGGCCACGCTCGGCCCAGGGGCGGGCCGGCTCGCCCTCGAAGTCGATGATCCGCCACCCGCCGACGGTGCGCATCGTCTGGCCCAGGTGGAAGTCGCCGTGGATGCGCTGGACCGGGGTGGGTGTCGTGGTCGCCGCCAGGGCGTCGTAGGCCCGGCGCAGCCCGTCGGCATAGGGGGCGAGCGCCGGGACCGCCTCGACGGCGTCGTCCAGCCGAGCGCGCATGGTGTTCGCCAGCTCCTGGAGCTCGGCCGGTCCCCACACGTCGGTGGGGAGATAGCGGGCGAGGTCGGCATGGACCTCCGCCGTCGTGGCGCCGAGGCGGTGGGACTCGGCCGCGAAGTCGCCACCCACCTCATCGGCATGGAGATCGGCCTCGGCGTACAGGTCCCGGACGCTGGTGATCGCCAGCGCCCACCCGTCGGTCGCGGTGCGGAAGAAGTCGCTGAACATCGCCAGGTCGCCACGTCGCCGCTGACCGCTGGCGTCCGGCCACTCGCCCTCGAGCCAGCCGTACATGCGTGCGACGTTTCCGCACCCGTGCCGGGCGAACGCCTCGTGCACCTCGATGTCCGGATTGCGGCCGTGGTGGACCCTCCGGAAGACCTTCATGAGCACGTCCTCCCCGAACACGAGGGAGGTGTTGCTCTGCTCGCCGGTCAGGACGAGCGACGGCAGCTCGGCGTCGACGTCCAGGGGGCCGATCCGGTGGAACGTCACGTCCGGCTCCGTCGCGCCCTTCAACAGGCCGCCGAGGTACGTCCGGGTTGCCGCCTTGTCGTGGAGTGCGTCGTGGACGAACACCCGCCCGAGGTCGGGTTCGTCCCACTCACCCACGAACGCGTGGGCCAGGGCGTCCACCTGTTCCTGGTGGTACGACAGGGGCACCTGGTAGACGTCGACGTCACGGCCGTCGGCGTAGCGAACGGTCACCAGCGCGATCCGCACTGCCGGCCAGGCTCCCGGCTCGGACAGCCAGCTCAGGTAGTGAACGCCCTCGATCTGGAAGTCCCTGCCCTTGCCGGCGAACCAGCGTTGGCGTCCGAGGAACTCATGGAGTCCGGAGGTCTCCCTTGCGTTCATCATCCTCGCCTTTCCTTCGCTTTGCCGGCGCGGTGATCGCGCGGCGGGTACCCCGGCCGACGTTACGCCATGGACTCCTCAGACCTGGGTCGAGGCAGGCGGAACCAGTAGAAGCCGTAGCCGCCGAGCGTCAGCAGGTAGGGCAGTTCCCCGATCCTCGGGAAACGGACACCACCCACCAACTCGATGGGCTCCACGCCTTCCCAGCGTCGGAGGTCCAGCTCCACCGGCTGCGGGAACCGGGAGAGGTTGTTGACGCACAGGACCGCTTCATCGCCTAGTTCTCGAACGAACGACAAGACGCTGGGGTTGCTTCCGCCGAGATCGGTGAACGTCCCCAAGCCGAACGCGGGGTTCTGCTTGCGGATCCAGATCATGCGGCGCACCCAGTGCAGCAGCGAGGAGCTGTTCCGCAGCTGCGCCTCGACGTTGACCGCCTGGTAGCCGTAGACCGAGTCCATGATCACCGGCAGGGTGAGCCGGCCGGGGTCGGCGTTGGAGAACCCGGCGTTGCGGTCCGGCGTCCACTGCATCGGGGTACGGACGCCGTCGCGGTCACCCAGCCAGATGTTGTCGCCCATGCCGATCTCGTCCCCGTAGTAGATGATCGGCGAGCCCGGCAGGGACAGCAGGAGCGCGGTGAACAGCTCGATCTGGTTGGTGTCGTTCTCCAGCAGCGGGGCGAGTCGGCGCCGGATCCCGATGTTGGCCTTCATCCGCGGGTCCTTGGCGTACTCGGCCCACATGTAGTCGCGGTCCTCGTCGGTGACCATCTCGAGCGTGAGCTCGTCGTGGTTGCGCAGGAAGATCCCCCACTGGCAGCGGTCGGGGATCTTCGGGGTTTGCGCCAAGATCTCCGAGATGGGGTAGCGCGACTCGCGGCGGACCGCCATGAAGATCCGCGGCATCACCGGGAAGTGGAACGCCATGTGGCACTCGTCGCCGCCGCTGGCGACGTCGCCGAAGTACTGCACGACGTCGGCGGGCCACTGGTTGGCCTCGCAGAGCAGAACCCGGTCGGGGTAGTCCCGGTCGATCTCCTTCCGAATCCGCTTGAGGAATTCGTGGGTCTTGGGAAGGTTCTCGCAGTTGGTCCCTTCCTCCTCGTAGAGGTAGGGCACCGCGTCGAGCCGGAACCCGTCGATGCCGAGGTCGAGCCAGAAGCGCAGGGCCTGGATGATCGCCTCCTGCACCGCCGGGTTCTCGTAGTTGAGGTCCGGCTGGTGGGAGAAGAACCGGTGCCAGTAGTACTGCTTGCGGACCGGGTCGTAGGTCCAGTTGCTGGTCTCGGTGTCGACGAAGATGATCCGCGCGTCCGGGTAACCCTCGTCGGTGTCGCGCCAGACGTAGAAGTCGCCGTACGGCCCGTCGGGATCGGTGCGTGACGCCTGGAACCACGGGTGTTGGTCCGAGGTGTGGTTCATGACGAAGTCGATGATCACGCGGATCCCACGGGCGTGCGCCGCGTCGACGAAGTCGACGAAGTCGTCGAGCGTTCCGACTTCAGGCGCGATCGCGGTGTAGTCGGCCACGTCGTAGCCGCCGTCCCGCATGGGGGAGACGTAGAACGGCGGTAGCCACAGGCAGTCGACGCCGAGCCACTCCAGATAGTCCAGCTTCGCCATGAGGCCGCGCAGGTCGCCGACGCCGTCGTTGTTGGAGTCGTAGAACGACCGGACCAGAACCTCGTAGAAGACGGCTCGCTTGTACCACTCAGGGTCCGAGCCAGAGCTACCCGCAACGTGTTGGCTCATCCGGTTCCCCGTTGAAGCGTGAAGATGTGGGCAGGCTCGACCGTGGGGTCGAGTCGGACGAAATTGTGCTGGCCCCATCGCCAGGTGTCGCCAGAGAGTTCGTCGTGGACGACGAACGAGTCATCCCAATCCAGGCCCAGTTCGGGCATGTTAAGGGAGACAACCGACTCACGGGTCCCGTGGGGGTCGAGGTTAACCACGACGATGACGGTGTCGTCACGTCCGTCGGGCAGCTGTTCGCGCTTGGAGAAGGCGATCAAGCTGTCGTCGGGAACATAGTGGAAGCGTAGGTTACGCAGGCGATGGAGTGCGGGGTGGGCCCGCCGAATCTCGTTGAGCCGGCGCAGGTACGGAGCCAGTGACTGGCCGGCGCGTTCCCCGCCTTCCTCGTAGGCCGCCCAGTCGCGTGGGCGGTATTCGTACTTCTCCGAATTCAGGTACTCCTCACTCCCCGGTCGGACCGCGAGGCGCTCGCACAGCTCGTAGCCGGAGTACACGCCCCACGTCGGGGAGAGCATGGCGGCGAGGACGGCCCTGATCTTGAAGGCCGCCGGCCCCCCTTCCTGCAAATAGGCGGTGAGGATGTCCGGGGTGTTGACGAAGAAGTTCGGTCGCAGGAACGCCGCCGTGTCGCGGCTGAGCTCGGTGAGGTAGGACTCCAGCTCCTGCTTGGTATTCCGCCAGGTGAAGTACGTGTACGACTGGTGGAAACCTACCTTGGCCAAGGTCTGGAGCATCGCTGGCCGAGTGAACGCCTCGGCGAGGAACAGCACGTCGGGGTCGGTGCGCCGGACCTCGGCCAGGAGCCATTCCCAAAACTGCACGGGCTTGGTGTGCGGGTTGTCGACCCGGAAGATCCGGACGCCGTGGTCCATCCAGTGCCGGACGATCCGCAGCACCTCGTGGTAGAGACCCTCGGGGTCGTTGTCGAAGTTGAGCGGATAGATGTCCTGGTACTTCTTGGGCGGGTTCTCGGCGTAGGCGATCGACCCGTCGGGCAGCTTGGTGAACCACTCCGGGTGCTCCTTGACCCAGGGGTGGTCCGGTGAGGCTTGGAGGGCCAGGTCGAGGGCGATCTCCAGGCCGAGCTCGCGGGCGCGCGCGACGAACGCGTCGAAGTCGGCGAGGGTGCCGAGGTCGGGGTGGACGGCGTCGTGACCGCCCTCCGCGGCGCCGATCGCCCACGGGGAGCCGGGATCGTTGGGGCCGGCGGTCAGACTGTTGTTCGGGCCCTTCCGGTTGGTGCGGCCGATCGGGTGGATCGGGGGCAGGTAGACGACGTCGAAGCCCATCTCGGCGATGGCGGGGAGACGCTCGGCGGCGGTGCGGAACGTCCCCGACACCCAGCTGCCGTCCGGCTTCTGGTAGGCGCCCTCCGAGCGGGGGAAGAACTCGTACCAGCTCCCGTACAGCGCCCGCTCGCGGTCCACCCGCAGGGGGTACGCCTCCGAGGCGGTCACGAGCTCCCGCAGGGGGTGGGCGGCGAGGACCTCGAGCACCTCCGGCGCCGTGGCCGCCTGGAAGCGGGCGGCGGCAGGGCGGGAGACGTCGCGCAGCGCGAGCACCGCGGCGCGCAGGCGCTCCCGTCCCACGGTCTGGTCCTCCGGCAGGTCGCCCGCTGCCCGTTCCAGCAGCAGGGCGCCCTGGGTGAGCATGAGCTCGACGTCGACACCGGCGTTCAGCTTGACCTCGGCGGCGTGGCGCCACGTGGTGATCGGATCGCTCCAGGCCTCGATCGTGAAGGTCCAGTCGCCCTCCGCGTCGGGCCTGATCTCGGCCTCCCAACGGTCGGTTCCAGGCTCCCGGCACCACATCGGCACCCAGCCGAGCGTTCGCCCGTCCGGTCCGGCCACGACGACGTTGGCGCCGAGCGCCTCGTGGCCTTCACGGAACACGGTGGCGGACACCGTGATCGCCTCGCCGACGACGGCCTTGGCGGGGAACCGTCCCCCCGCGACGACCGGCTGGACATCGGTGATCGGGATGCGCCCGATCACGGTCCGCGGCGGAAACGAGACGTCGCCCTCGGTGGCGTGAGCCGCCGGGGCCGTCACACCCGGTGTCGACGAGCTGACGGCGGCGCTGGGGTGCGTCGAGCGCGAGTCCGCCGTCACTGGCGACCGATCCGGGGTCGCCTTCCGCTTGGTCGACCTCCGACGGGCTGGCGTCGGGTGGGCAGTCTTCTTGTCGTGCGCAGCCATGGTGGTGTGGGGGGAGGGGAGTGGGTGGGCTGGTCGGCAAAGTCGGCGCTGAGGTCCAGCGGTGAACCGAAACAACGTCGTGCCGGGAGTAGTGTGCAGGCGCCCCGAGCACGGCCGCACCGCAGGGTGGGTCGACCATACAGCCGCCACCGCCAGGCGTAGCACGCCGAGGTTCATAAAGGGGTCGTTCCCCGCCAACGCCTGCAAAACCTTGCCTGGACTGCAACTCCACGGCAGGTCGGCGGCGTGTCGGAGGGGACCCTGGGTTAGCGTGTCCCCTCGTGCGTGCGATCCGTCGATTCACCGTTCGGCCGGTGCTACCCGAGCCGCTGGCTCCGCTTGGTGAGCTGGTCATGAACCTCCGCTGGACCTGGGACGCCCCCACCCAGGACCTCTTCGCGGCCGTCGACGCCGAGAAGTGGGAAGCCCTGGGGCACGACCCGATACGGCTGCTGTCGGAGGTGAGCCCGGAGCGCTTGGCCGAGCTGAGCGCCGACCGGAGCTTCCTCGCCCGGCTGGAGGAGACCGCCGCCGACTTGCGGGAGTACCTCACCGGCGACCGCTGGTACCAGACGCTCGGCCCCCAGGCGCCCCGGCAGATCGCGTACTTCTCGCCAGAGTTCGGCATCAGCGCCGCCCTGCCGCAGTACTCCGGCGGTCTGGGGATCTTGGCCGGCGACCACCTGAAGACCGCCAGCGACCTGGGCGCGCCGTTGATCGGTGTCGGCCTGCTCTACCGCTACGGCTACTTCCGGCAGTCGCTCACGGCCGACGGCTGGCAGCTCGAGCACTACCCGATCGTCGACCCGCAGGCGCTGCCGCTCACGCTGCTGCGAGAGCCCGATGGCACGCCGGCGCGAGTGAGCGTCGGTCTGCCGGGCGGCCGCCAGCTGGCCGCGCGGATCTGGGTGGCGCAGGTGGGGCGGGTGCCTCTGCTGCTGCTCGACTCCTCGGTCGAGGAGAACGCGCCCGCCGAGCGTGACGTGACCGACCGGCTCTACGGCGGTGGCACCGAGCACCGACTGTTGCAGGAGATGCTGCTCGGCATCGGCGGTGTTCGGGCGCTTCGGACCTACTGTCGGATCACCGGCGCGCCGCAGCCGGAGGTGTTCCACACCAACGAGGGGCACGCCGGCTTCCTCGGACTCGAGCGGATCCGGGAGTACGTCGAGGAGGGCGGACTCGACTTCGACGCGGCGCTGGAGATCACCCGGGCGGGGACGATCTTCACCACCCACACCCCTGTCCCGGCCGGCATCGACCGGTTCACCCGCGACCTGGTGGCGCAGCACTTCGGCGGCGACAACGCCTCGCCGGGCGTCCCCGTGGAACGGATCCTCACGCTCGGCGCCGAGGACTACGAGGGCGGCGACCCCGCGCTGTTCAACATGGCCGTCATGGGCTTCCGGCTCGCCCAGCGGGCCAACGCGGTGAGCACGCTGCACGGCCACGTCAGCCGGGCCATGTTCGCGGGCCTGTGGCCGGGCTTCGACCAGAGCGAGCTGCCGATCACCCACGTCACCAACGGTGTCCACGCCCCGACCTGGGTCGCGCGCGAGATCGCTGAGCTGGAGGCGAAGGCGCGTGGCAGCGCCGACGTCGGGGCGTGGGAGGCGGTCGACGCGATTCCCGACGCGGCGCTCTGGGAGACCAAACGCACCCTGCGCGCTCGGCTCGTGCGCTTCGCGCGCCAGCGGCTGCGGGAGTCCTGGCTGGCCCGGGGAGCCACGGAGGCGGAGCTGGGCTGGATCGACAACGCCCTCGACCCCGACGTGCTGACCGTCGGTTTCGCCCGCCGGGTCCCGTCGTACAAGCGGCTCACCCTCATGCTCTCCGACCGCGAGCGCCTCAAGCGCCTGCTGCTCGACCCGGAGCGACCGATCCAGCTGGTGATCGCGGGCAAGGCGCACCCGGCCGACGAGAGCGGCAAGAAGCTGATCCAGGAGATCGTCTGGTTCGCCGACGACCCCGAGATCCGCCACCGGATCGTGTTCCTCCCCGACTACGACATGGACCTGGCCTACCAGCTGGTCACGGGTTGTGACGTCTGGCTCAACAACCCGCTACGGCCCTACGAGGCCTGCGGCACGTCGGGGATGAAGGCGGCCCTCAACGGCGCACTCAACGTCTCGATCCGGGACGGCTGGTGGGACGAGTGGTTCGACGGTGAGAACGGCTGGGCGATCCCGTCCGCGGACGGGATCGACGACCCCTGGCGACGTGACCAGCTCGAGGCCGCCGCGCTCTACGAGCTCCTGGAGGAGCAGGTCACCCGGCGGTTCTACGATCGCGACGCCTCGGGCCTGCCGCGGCGCTGGCTGGAGATGGTGCGGCACACGCTCCGGTCGCTCGGCCCGAAGGTGCTCGCCAGTCGGATGTTCGCCGAGTACGTCGAGAAGCTCTACACGCCGGCGGCGGCCAGTTCCCGCGCGTTGAACGCCTCCTTCGACGGCGCCCGCGAGCTCGCCGCGTGGAAGCAGCGGGTGCGTGAGGCGTGGTCGGGCGTCCGCGTCGACCACGTGGAGTCGAGCGGCCCCGGCGACGGTGCGGAAGTCGGGGGATCGGCCACCGTGCGGGTCTACGTCAGCCTCGGCACGCTCTCGCCGGAGGACGTCGACGTCCAGGTGCTGCACGGTCGAGTGGACGACTCCGACGAGCTCCAGGAGCCGTCCACGACCTCGCTCAAGCCGGCCGAGGCCTACGAGGCGGGTCGGTACCGCTACGACGGCGAGGTCCGCTTCGACCGGACCGGCCCGGTGGGCTACACGGTGCGGATCCTGCCGTCGCACCCGCTGCTCGCCTCGCCCGCGGAGCTCGGTCTCGTCGCCTGGCCGCCGCCTCCGCACGCGATGACCAACGGCGACTTGCGGTAGCGCTCGCTCGTTTCTGTCGTGCCGGCGGCCCCTGGTGGCCGCCGGCACGCGCGTGCTTGGGCGCAGGGCGCCCTGAGTTCGGCGCTCACCGGGTCAGCGGTCGGCGAGCTGAATCTCGGTGAACGCCTTGGTCTGGGCGGTGATGGCCCGTTCAGTCGGCAGGCGTTCCATCGAGGACGCGCCGTAGAACCCGTGGAGGCCGGGGACGCGGGAGAGGAGGTACGCGGCGTCGTCCGGCTCGCTCACCGGCCCACCGTGGCAGAGCACGAGGACGTCCTCACGGACGGACCGGGCGGCCGCCGACCACTCGCGCGCCAGCTCGACACACTCGTCGAGGGTCCGCGCGGTCTGGGCTCCGATCGCCCCGCCGGTGGTGAGACCGAAGTGGCACACCACGATGTCTGCCCCGGCCTCGGTCATCGCGGCGGCGTCCTCGGCGGAGAAGACGTACGGCGTGGTCAACAGGTCGTACGTCGCCGCCTTGCGAATCATCTCCACCTCGAGCGCGTAGCTCATGCCCGTCTCCTCGAGGTTGGCGCGGAACACGCCGTCGATGAGGCCGACGGTGGGGAAGTTCTGCACGCCGGAGAAGCCGAGCCGAGCCAGCTCGGGCAGGAAGACGTCGGGGTCGTAGAAGGGGTCCGTGCCGTTGACGCCGGCGAGGACCGGCGTGTGCTTGACCACCGGGAGCACCTCGCGGGCCATCTCGACCACGATCTCGTTGGCGTTGCCGTACGCCAAGAGACCGGCGAGCGAGCCGCGACCGGCCATCCGGTAGCGCCCGGAGTTGTAGATCACGATCAGGTCGATCCCGCCGGCCTCCTCACAGACCGCTGACAGGCCGGTGCCGGCGCCGCCGCCGATGATGGGGCGGCCAGCGGCGACCTTCTCGCGCAGACGGTTCAGGATCTCGGCGCGGGGAATGCGTGCCATGGCGTCCTTTCGATCTCAGCGAGCAGTCCAGTGGTGTGCGGAATCCTGAGTCGAGTGGGAAGACGTTCCCTCGGTCGTGTCACGCCCGGGACCCGGCGGTCTGCGGTGAGGGAAGGCGCGACCGCAGCCAGTCCACCATGGCCTGGGCGAACTCCGGCGCATTGACGTCGAGGTCGAGCTCGATCAGCTCAACCCGCTCCTGGTCGAGCGTGGAGCGGATGGCGTCGAACAGCGCAGCGTCGGCCGCGGGATCGTGGAACGGCTCGCCCTCCACACTCAGCGCCGACACCCCTCGCAGCGGCAGGAAGACGGCTGCGGGTCCGGTCGCGGTGGACACGCGGCGGGCCAGCCGAACACCGAGCTCGTGACACTCCTCGGGGGTGGTGCGCATCAACGTGACGCTGGGGTTGTGCACGTAGAGGTTCCGGTGGGCGAACTCGGCCGGCACCGTGTCACGCGGACCGAAGTTGACCATGTCGAGGGCACCGACCGACACCGCCTGCGGGATGCCGGCCGCACCGGCGGCGGTGAGTCGGCTGGGCCCGGCGGAGAAGACGCCACCGACCAGCTCGTCGGCCAGCTCGGTGGTGGTGACGTCGAGGACGCCGGCCAGCCAGCCGTCCGCGGCGAGCTTCTCGAGGTTCCGGCCGCCGGTGCCGGTCATGTGGAAGACCACCACCTCGTAGCCGGCCTGCTCCAACAGACCGCGGGCGGCTGTGACGCACGGCGTCGTGACGCCGAACATGCTCGCGGCGACCAGCGGTCGATCCTCCTCCGCACGCGGCGGCTGGCTCGTCACCATGCCGGCGATCGCCGCGCAGGCGTTGGCGAGGATCCGTCTGGACAGCCGGTTGACGCCCGCGATGTCGGTGACGCTGGGCATCAGGACGAGGTCGCTCTCGCCGATGTAGGCGCGGGTGTCACCGGACGCCGCGGTGGAGACGATGATCTTCGGCATGCCTAGGGGCAGCCCGCGGAACGCTTCCGCGGCGATCGAGGTGCCACCGGTCCCACCCAGCGCGAGCGCGCCGTCGACGCGTCCCTGCGCGTGAAGGTCGGCGAGCACCGCCGCGGCGCCGGCCGCCATGGCGGTCACGGCCGCGCCTCGGTCGCCCGCGGCACACAAGCTCGCGAGGTCGGCTCCGCCGGCGGCGGCCACCTCCTCTCGCGAGATGTCGGGCGGGAACGCGGGCTCACCGAGAACGCCGGCGTCGACCACGAGGGTGTCGATGCCGGACTTCGCGAGCTGGTCCCGGACGAAGGCGTACTCGGCCCCCTTGGTGTCGAGGGTGCCAACGAGCACGACGGTGGGCACGGTGACCTCCCTAGACAGACCACAAGCGTGACGTCGGCGCGAGGTGCGCTGTAGACGATGATCTCCCGTTCGGGCTCCGGTTCACCACGACCGATCGAGGCTGCCGGCTCACGCGTGGTCGGCCACCGCGCGCAGGGTCCCAGTGGTCTCGAGTTCGTGAACGAGGTCCCCGAAGTCGAGGTTCTGGATTCGCCGGACGCCGTCCATGGTCGAGAGCTCGTGGCGATGCTCGGGATGGCGTCGGTAGAAGACCACAGTCAGGTAGACGACCCCGGGATTGACGCGGAGTGGATGAAGCTCGATCTGACGGTTGCGCTTCCGAAACCATGCGAGCCGGCCAAGGAAGTTCTCTTCCGGATCTCGTCCGCGGTCCTTCGGCTCGACCACGGTCAGATCAAGATAGGGGGATCCAGCTATGCGTGGATGCACCTCTCTGATCGAGTCCCATGAATAGAAACAGCAGCCGAGCTGAGACCAGTAGTGAAGGCCGTTCGGACTTAGTCCAACACCGAGCGTACTTCGTTTTCGAATCAGTCTGCCTATTGTCCATGTCAAGAGAAGCACGCCGAAGAACGGGCTGACTCTGCCGAAGGCTCGCGCCCGATAACTCCACCAGTTCTCGCTCGCCGACGAAAAGTCGAAAAGCAGGGGAAAGCTGATAAGGGTTACTGCTAGGAAAAAAAACGATAACGATCTCGCGATCGATGCGAGCCGCAAATTCCACACGGCTACCGCGTGTGTGCCGCTACGTAGCCGAGTAAGCTCCACCGCGGAAGCCGAGCGGCGCCAGCAGGTCGCCGTTGTAAGGTAGACGCCTATCCCTCCGAATACCACGAAGCCAAGAGTGAAACATTCTAGGATAGCCATCCCAATCCTGTGTTCTACAAAGTCGCGTGGGATGGCTGCGGTGAGTGCTATCGCTAGAATAATCGCGCCGAAGCATACAGTCCACGCAAGACGTTTGCGCCGATACCAAGCGGAGGGCAAAGGGATAGCCATCGTTCTCCGTTTCACGAGCCCGGTCCGATAGGGGGCAGCCGTCGGCTCCCCGGATCCAGGCCAGGGCTGACTGCTAATAGCTTGTCTAGAGCGGTCCTATACTTTCGGTCGTACCACCCGCTCGTAGCCTCTGATGCAATGAAACCTAAACTAGCACCAGCGAGTGGAGCAGCCCAGAACCAGTTGGGTGGCGCCAGCGCGAGAGCGATTGCGGCGGATGCCGTACCTACGCTGAGACTCACCGCTGTTACTACGATCACCTTTTCGGGTGGATCTCCGGCCGCGAGTGAGTCTAGGGCGCCGAGTACAGTGATGACCGGTCCTCCGATGCGGCACACGCGCCCCGTTAAACCATATGCGTGCGGCCAGGAGGCGGAGCGGCACCGTTCGCCGAACGGAAACGTTGATCGTCCCAAACTGCCGCTGGCGGAAGGCGAGAGCGGGACACGCGGGCGCCCGGAGGCGGGTTCGACGCGCCCGGGCGCCCCGATGAGACGCGAAACACCCAAATTCAGGGTTCGACGCGCACGTCCGTCTCCGTCGTGTCACCGGCGAGCAGCTCGAGCGTGCCGATGCGACCGGCGGCCTGGAGGTCCCGGCGCGCCGCCGTGATCCGCTCGACGTCGGCGGCGGGTCCGGTCACCACCACGCGCGTGACGTCGGCGCGCATCGACAGTCGTCGTGCCGACTTGAACCCGCGCACGGCGCTGAGCACCGAGCCGACCGCCGCGAGAAGGGTCGCGTCACCGGGGGCGTCGGCGAGCTCCCCACGCGTCGGCCACGGCGCGTTGTGCACCGATCCCTCCTGCCACCACGACCACACCTCCTCGGTCACGAACGGCATGACCGGCGCGAACAGCCGCAGCACCACCGACAGCGCGAGGGCCAGGGAGGCGCGTGCCGACTCCGGCGCGGCTGGGTTCGAGGGGTCCTCCTCACCGCGAAGCGCCGCGTAGGCGCGGTCCTTGACCAGCTCCAGGTAGTCGTCGCAGAACTCCCAGAAGAACCGCTCGGTCGCCTCCAACGCGGTCGTGTAGTCGAACGCGTCGAGAGCGGCCGTCGCGGTGTCGATGGTGTCGGCGAGCGCGGCGAGCGTGGCGCGGTCCAGCGGCTCGGTCACGAGGCCAGGGTCCGGGTTCACCGCGCCGAGACCGAGCACGAAGCGGCTGGCGTTGAGCAGCTTGGTCGCCAGCCGCCGTCCGACCTTCATCTGCGTCTCGTCGAACGGCGAGTCCTGGCCCGGTCGCGCCCCGGCCGCGCGCCAGCGCACGGCGTCGGCGCCGTATCGGCGCAGCACGTGGACCGGCGTCGTCGCGTTCCCCTTGGACTTGCTCATCTTCTTGCGGTCGGGGTCGACCACGAAGCCGGAAATCGCGGCCCGCCGCCACGGCAGCGAGTCGTGCTCCAGGTGGGAGCGCACGACGCTGTAGAAGAGCCAGGAGCGGATGATCTCGTGGGCGTGGGCGTGCATGTCCATGGGGAACGTCCGCGCCCACAGGTCCGGGTCGCGTTCCCAGCCGCAGGTGATCTGCGGGGTGAGCGAGGACGTCGCCCAGGTGTCCATGATGTCCGGGTCACCGAGGAAGCCGTGCGGCTGGCCTCGTTGCTCCTCGGTGTAACCGTCAGGGACGTCGCTGGCGGGGTCGACGGGGAGCTGGTCCTCACGCGGCAGGATCGGGTGGTCGTAGTCCGGCCGACCGTCGCCGTCCAGCGGATACCACACCGGGATGGGGACGCCGTAGAAGCGCTGCCGGCTGATGAGCCAGTCGCCGGTGAGGCCCTCCACCCAGTGCTCGTAACGGTGCCGCATGAACGGCGGCACCCAGGCCAGCTCCCGTCCCCGGGCAAGGAGGGCTTGACGTAGCTCGGGATCGCGGCCGCCGTTGCGGACGTACCACTGCCGGCTGGTCACGATCTCCAAGGGCAGGTCGCCCCTCTCGTAGAACTTCACCGTGTGGGTGATGGGGCGCGGCTCGCCCACCAGGTCGCCGGACTGGCGCAGCAGCTCCGCCACGCGGCGCCGGGCCTCCTCGACCGTGCGGCCGGCGAGCTCGGCGTAGGCACGGCGGCCTTCCTCCGACAGCCCGTCCGGCGGTTGCGCCACGATGCGGCCGTCGCGCCCCACGACGGCCCGCACCGGCAGCTTCAGCTCCCGCCACCAGGTCACGTCGGTGGTGTCGCCGAACGTGCACACCATGGCGATGCCCGTCCCCGTCGTCGGGTCGGCCAGCCGGTGCGCGAGCACGGGCACCCGCGCTCCGAACAGCGGCGTCCGCACGGTGCTGCCGAACAACCGGCGGTACCTGTCGTCGTCCGGATGTGCCACGAGGGCGACACACGCCGGTAGCAGCTCGGGTCGGGTCGTCTCGATGAGGATCGGGTCGCCCCCGTCGTCCCGGTGGAACGCCAGTCGGTGGAACGCGCCCGGCCACTCACGGTCTTCCAGCTCCGCCTGCGCCACCGCGGTCTGGAAGCTCACGTCCCACAGCGTCGGCGCGTCGGCCTGGTACGCCTCGCCGCGCGCGAGGTTGCGCAGGAAGGCCCGCTGCGACGCCGCCCGGGCGATCTCGCCGTTGGTGGTGTACAGCAACGACCAGTCGACCGACAGTCCGACCTGCCGCCACAGTGCCTCGAAGGCCTGCTCGTCCTCGGCGGTGAGACGCTGGCACAGCTCGACGAAGTTGCGCCGGGAGATGGTCTCTGGTCGGCTCGACGGCTTCGCGGGCGGGGTGTACGTCGGGTCGTACGGCAGGGACGGGTCACACCGGACGCCGAAGTAGTTCTGCACCCGCCGTTCGGTCGCCAGCCCGTTGTCGTCCCACCCGATCGGGTAGAAGACCGCACGCCCGCGCATGCGCTGGTAGCGGGCCACGATGTCGGTGTGGGTGTAGGAGAAGACGTGGCCCACGTGCAGGCTCCCGGACACCGTGGGCGGCGGGGTGTTGATGGAGAAGACCCGCTCGCGCGGCGCGGAGCGGTCGAAGCGGTAGGCGCCGCGCTCCTCCCAGATCGGTGCCCACTTCGCCTCCAGCCCGTCCAAGGAGGGCTTGTCGGGGATTCGCGCGGCACGGACGGTCGGGCGAGCGTCCGCCTGGTGGGTGTGCCCGAGGGCGTGGGGTGCGACGCGTGCTGGGCTCGGAGCGTGGCGTGGGGTGTGCTCGGTCGACGTCGCCGTCTCTGCGGACGACGAGGCTGGTCTTGTGGACGGCATGATGGCTCACCTGGTCTGGAGGGACGCGCGCGCCGTTGTGGGCACGCGCGACCGACGGAGAAGGACGAAGGTCAGGAAGTGACGACGAGGATGAGACGGATCGACGAGCGCTCAGAGGCGCGTGGATACTCGCGCCCGCGCGCCGCCGCGACCGAGCCGGGCGCTCACGTAGAACGATCCGTACGAAGCCATCACACGTCAGTATAAGCGCGCGATCGCTGAGCGTATCGACGTCGACGCGGGCATGGGCGACTCGAGGTCTCCACCAGCCCGCCTACTACGATGCGTAGTCGAGTGCTGATTCGGACGGGCGAGGGTGGAGTCGTGATCGATGCCGTGACCATTGGGCTCATCGTGCTGAGCCTCCTCCTGGCTGGCCTGTGCCTGGTGGCGGCCGTGCGCGACCGCTCGCCCGCTACCCTCCACGTCGGCGCCGCCGCGCTGGTGGAACTGGTCTTGCTCATCCAGCTCGTGGTGGCGGTCGTCCGGCTCCTTCTCGGCGACCGGCCAGCCGAGCTCGGCACGTTCGTGGGCTACCTCATCGCGTCCGTCCTGGTCGTGCCGGTCGCGGTGCTCTGGGCGGCCGCCCAGCGCGACCGGTGGAGCAGCGTCGTTCTCGGCGTGGCCGGGCTGGTGATCGTCGTCCTCGTCCTTCGCATGCAGCAGGTGTGGACCGGTGTCTGAGCAGCCTCAGCGTGTGGAGCGGGTGGACGCCGGCCCGCGCTTCGCCGCGCACACCGCGTCAGGTCCAGGGCGTGCCCTCGTCGCGGTCTACGCGGTGTTCGCCTTGGCGGCCAGCGCCCGAGCGGGTGTCCAGATCGCGACCCGGTTCGCCGAGGCGCCGGTGGCGTACGCCCTCTCGGCGTTCTCCGCGGTCGTCTACATCGTGGCCACGGGCGCGTTGGCGCGCGGCGGACCGCACGCCCGTCGGGTGGCATGGGTCGCGTGTGGGATCGAGCTCGTCGGTGTCCTCGTGATCGGCGCCGCCAGCCTGCTCTATCCTGCGGCGTTCCCGGATGAGACGGTCTGGTCCGCGTTCGGGCAGGGCTACCTCTTCATCCCGCTCGTCCTGCCGGTGCTCGGGCTGGCCTGGTTGCGACGGACCCGGCTTCGCTGAGTAGCCCCGGCTGAGCCGCTCGGGCCGCCACGCCGCAGCGGTGGCCAGGAGACGGGCCGCGGTGGCCAGGGGGACGAAGGAGCCAAACGGGGAGCAGCCGACCCCGCCCGCCGCCCGTCCGCACCGGTGACCGTGCCCCCAGCTCGTCGCGCTGACTCCCTACACTGCACCGCATGAGTGCCTCGCAGCCTGACGCTTCCGCGCCGCCGCTTCCGCAGACGTTCTCGCCTGCCGAGATCGAGGGAAAGCTTTACGAGCGCTGGGTCGAGCGCGGCTACTTCACCCCGTCGGGCAAGCCCGACGCGACGCCGTTCTGCATCGTGATCCCGCCGCCGAACGTCACGGGATCCCTGCACGTGGGGCACGCGCTCGACCACACGATCCAGGACATTCTGGTTCGCAGGCGGCGGATGCAGGGCTACGACACCCTGTGGCTGCCGGGCACCGACCACGCGGGCATCGCCACCCAGAACGTGGTGGAGCGGGAGCTCGCCAAGGAGGGCCTGTCGCGGCACGACCTCGGACGCGAGAGGTTCGTCGAGCGGGTCTGGCAGTGGAAGGCCGAGTCAGGCGGCCGCATCCTCGGCCAGATGCGCCGTCTCGGCGACTCGGTCGACTGGAGCCGTGAGCGCTTCACGATGGACGAGGGCCTGTCGCGGGCCGTCCTCACGATGTTCAAGCGGCTCTACGACGACGGCCTCATCTACCGGGCCGAGCGGATCATCAACTGGTGCCCGCGCTGCCTCACCGCGCTCTCCGACATCGAGGTCGAGCACTCCGAGGACGAGGGCGAGCTGGTCAGCATCCGCTACGGAGAGGGTGACACCTCGATCGTGGTGGCGACGACGCGGGCGGAGACGATGCTCGGGGACACCGCTGTGGCGGTGCACCCCGACGATGAGCGCTACGCCCACCTGGTCGGCCGCGAGGTCGAGCTGCCGCTCACCGGCCGGCGGGTCCCGATCATCGCCGACGCCCACGTCGACCCGGAGTTCGGGACCGGCGCGGTGAAGGTGACGCCCGCCCACGACCCCAACGACTTCGAGATCGGTCGGCGGCACAACCTGCCGAGTATCGAGATCATGGACGAGCACGGTGTGATCACCGCGCACGGTCCGTTCCAAGGGCTCGACCGGTTCGAGGCTCGGCCGGCGGTCGTCGCCGCGCTGCGCTCCGAGGGACGCATCGTCAAGGAGATCCGGCCCTACCGCCACGCGGTCGGCCACTGCCAGCGTTGCGACACGGTCGTGGAACCGCGGGTCTCCCTCCAGTGGTTCGTCAAGGTCGAGCCGCTGGCGCGCGCGGCGAGCGAGGCGGTGCGCGACGGCCGGATCACGATCCACCCGCCGGAGATGGCCAAGCGCTACTTCTCCTGGGTCGACAACATGCACGACTGGTGCATCTCCCGCCAGCTCTGGTGGGGGCACCGGATTCCCGTGTGGTACGGCCCGGACGGCCAGGTGGTGTGCGTCGGTCCAGACGAGGAGCCACCGTCGGGCGAGGGCTGGACCCAGGACCCGGACGTCCTCGACACCTGGTTCTCCTCCGGGCTGTGGCCGATGTCCACGCTGGGGTGGCCCGACGAGACCGACGACCTGGCGCGCTACTACCCGACCAGCGTGCTCGTCACCGGCTACGACATCCTCTTCTTCTGGGTCGCCCGGATGGCGATGTTCGGCCTGTACGGCATGCAGCACCGTGGTAAGGCCGACAGCGTGCCGTTCCGGGAGGTCGTGCTCCACGGCATGGTGCGCGACGCCCACGGCAAGAAGATGTCGAAGTCGTTCGGCAACGTCGTCGACCCGCTGGACTGGATCGAGCGCTACGGCGCGGACGCGACCCGGTTCACGCTGGCGCGCGGCGCCAACCCCGGCTCCGACGTCCCGGTGAGCGACGAGTGGTGCCAGGGTGCGCGGAACTTCGCCACCAAGCTGTGGAACGCGGCCCGCTTCGCGCTCATGAACGGCGCGTCGACGGAGCTGCCGATCCCGGACCGGCTGTCGACCGCCGACCGGTGGATCCTCTCCCGTCTCCACCGCCTGATCGCCGAGGTCGACACCTACTACGACAGCTACGAGTTCGCCAAGGTCTGCGAGGCGATCCAGGGATTCGCGTGGGGCGAGTTCTGCGACTGGTACGTCGAGCTCGCCAAGACCGAGTTGACAGCCGGCGGCGAGGCCGCCGACGCCGCTCGGGCGGTGCTCGGGCACGTGCTCGACCGACTGCTGCGCCTGCTCCACCCGGTGATGCCGTTCGTCACCGAGGAGCTGTGGCTGGCGTTGACGAAGGGCGAGTCCCTGGTGATCGCCGAGTGGCCGCGCGCCGAGTCCGACTGGCTCGATGACGCCGCGGAGGCCGAGATCGCGCGACTGCGCCGGCTCGTCACCGAGGTCCGCCGCTTCCGCGCCGACCAGGGCCTGCGTCCGGGGCAGCGGGTCCCCGCCCGGCTGGTGGGCATCGAGCGGACCGTGCTCGCCGGGCACGAGACCGCCATCCGTTCGCTGCTGCGGCTCGATCCGCCGGGTGAGGGCTTCAACCGGACGGCGTCCCTGCTCGTCGACGACGTCACGGTCGAGCTCGACACCGCCGGCGTGATCGACGTGGCGGCCGAGCGCAAGCGGCTGGAGAAGGACCTCGCCAACGCCCGCAAGGAGCGTGACCAGGCGGCGCGCAAGCTCGCCAACCCCGACTTCTTGAACAAGGCGCCGGCGCAGGTGGTGGAGAAGGTCCGCACCCAGCACGCGACCGCCGAGAACGAGATCGCACGGTTGGAGGCGCAGCTGGCGGCGTTGCCGTCGCCGCGCTAGCCGGACGCACCTGGCGGGCGTAGGGAGAGACGACCGGCTGTCATCCGGTGGAGCCTGCTACCGCTCGGCGTGGGCCCGTGCGGGCAGACTTGTCGAAGACACGAAGGAGCAGGCGACCAAAGTGGTGAAGAACAAGGGTGGCCGTCGGGCCGACGCGAGGTACGCCGAGGTGGAGAAGGCACTCCTCGGCCGGCTTCCGGAGCACAAGTCGGTCCAAGGGCGCAATATCGAACGTATCCGCCTTCTGTGCTCGACCCTCGCCGACCCGCAGCACGCCGCGCCCGTCATCCACCTGACGGGGACGAACGGCAAGACGACGACCGCGCGGATGATCGACTCCCTGCTCACGGCGTTCGGCTTGCGTACCGGTCGGCTCACCAGCCCGCACCTCGCGGAGGTCCGCGAGCGGATCAGCTTGTCCGGCGAGCCGGTGTCGCCGGAACGGTTCGTCCAGATCTACGACGAGGTGATGCCCTACGTCGACCTCGTCGACCAGCAGGTCGATCGACCGCTGTCGTTCTTCGAGGTGGTCACCGCCTTGGGCTTCGCGGCGTTCGCCGACGCCCCCGTCGACGTCTCCATCGTCGAGGTAGGACTCGGCGGGGAGTGGGACAGCACCAATGTCGCGGACGGCAAGGTCGCGGTGGTGACCCCGATCGCGGTCGACCACGCGAAGTACCTCGGCAGCACGCCCGCGGAGATCGCCGTCGAGAAGGCCGGCATCATCAAGCCCGGCGCGGTCGCGGTGGTCGCGCAGCAGGAGGTCGAGGTCGCCAAGGTGATCTTGCGTCGCGCCGCTGAGGTGGGCGCGTCGGTGGCCCGCGAAGGGCTGGAGTTCGGCGTCCTCAGCCGGGAGCTCGCGGTCGACGGTCAGTTGATCACGCTCAAGGGTCTGACGGGCGTCTACGAGGACATCTACCTCCCGCTGCACGGCGCGCACCAGGCGCACAACGCCGCCTGCGCGCTCGCCGCGGTCGAGGCGTTCCTCGCGGGCGGTACCGACGAGGAGAAGGGACTCGACGCCGACGTCGTGCGTGAGGGGTTCGCCAACGTCCGGTCGCCGGGCCGGTTGGAGGTGGTGCGCACCAGCCCGACCGTCGTGCTGGACGCGGCGCACAACCCGCACGGCGCGGCGGCGTCCGCCGAGGGGGTGACCGAGGCGTTCACGTTCGACCCGCTCATCGGCGTGGTCGGGATGATGCGCGACAAGGACGTCGAGGGCGTGCTGTCGGCCTTCGAGCCGATCTTCGCGAGGATCGTGTGCACGCAGAACTCGACCATGCGCGCGATGCCCGCGGCCGAGCTCGCCGCGATCGCGACGGAGGTGTTCGGCGAGGACCGCGTCGAGACGGTGCCTCGCCTCGACGACGCCATCGACACCGCCGTGCGGTTCGCCGACGAGGGCAGTCCTGAGCTGGGGATGGGTGGTGTCCTCATCACCGGCTCCGTCATCACGGTGGGCGAAGCCCGCGTGCTGCTGAAGGGCAGGTAAGCCGGTGCGGCCGGTCCTTTCCGCCATCCTGGTCTTCGAGGCGATCGTGGTCCTCCTCGCGATCCCGGTGGCTGTCTCACTCGGCGAGGTGAGCGGCGGACTGGCCGGCGCGGTCGGTGGTGGCGTCGCCGCGGCGTGTCTGGTGGCCACCGGTGTGCTGCGCTATCCGTTCGGACGCTGGGCGGGCTCGGCCCTGCAGGTGGTGGCGGTGGCGCTCGGTTTCGTGGTGCCGTTGATGTTCGTCCTCGGAGTGGTCTTCGGCGCCCTGTGGTTCGTGTGCTTGGCGGCGGACCGCAAGATCGCGGCTGCCCAGACCCACCGGGGTGAGGGCGACGGTTGACGGCCACCGGCAGCGTGGGAACCGGTCTCGAAGCCGGGCAGGTCGCCGCAGGGAGGGGATCGTCGCCGGAGCCGCGGTGAGGGCCGTTACGCTGCCGCTCGCTGACCTTTCCCGACGTCCGTGCGAAGGAGTGAGGCGTGTCCGAGCGCACCCTGGTCCTGCTCAAGCCCGATGCGGTTCGCCGTGGCCTGGTCGGCGAGATCCTCAGCCGCTACGAGCGCAAGGGGCTGTCGATCGTGGCGATGGAGATGCGGACCATCGACGGCGCGATGGCGGACCAGCACTACGCCGAACATGTCGACAAGCCCTTCTACCCGCCGCTGCGTGAGTTCGTGACCAGCGGACCGTTGGTGGCCGCGGTCCTCGAGGGGGACGACGCGATCGAGGTCGTCCGGCTCCTCAACGGCGCCACGGACGCGCGGAAGGCGACGGCCGGCACCATTCGCGGCGACCTGGCGCTGTCCAACCGCGAGAACCTCGTGCACGGCTCGGACTCGCCCGAGGCGGCCAAGCGCGAGATCGCCTTGTGGTTCCCGAATCTCCACTGACGACCACGCGGCTCCGGCCGGAAACCACAGAGGTGGAGCCAGCGTCGTGGTGTCTCTGAGCCGACAGCGGTTGGCACCGGCGCGCGGAGCGTGCAGGATGTCCTTGTCGGCGTCGAAAAGTCGGCGGTCTCGCCGACCTCTGCGATGCCCGGGGCACCGTCGAGCATCATGGTGAGCCTGGCGCGGACAAGGCCTCGCGTCGACGACGAGCACGCGTACCGCTATGGAGGCTCCGTGCCCATCGGCTATCTGATCCCTGTGGCGCTCGTCGCGGCGGTCGGACAACCGTGGCCCTGGCCGCCGTGACCGCGATTGGACTCGCGACCATCGCTTCTCGAGCACGCCCACGAGTACGGCGCCGATCCGACGACGCTGTTCGTCGCGGGGAGCTCGGCAGGCGGGCACATGGCGGCGTTGGCCCCGCTCACCCAGAACGACCCCGCCTTCCAGCCGGGCTTCGAGGACGCCGACACCTCTGTGACCGGCGCCATCTGCCTGAACGCCTGGTACGGCCCCCATTTCGGTCAAGGGTCCGAGTCTTCGCCGGAGCCGCACATCGGCGCCGACGCGCCGCCCTTTTCCCTGGCACACGGCGACAAGGACACGTTGGTGCCCGTGGTAGATGCCCGGCACTTCGTCCGCCGGCTACGCCAGACCTCGGCCGGCCCCGTCGTGTACGCCGAGCTGAAGGATGGGCACCACGCCTTCGACCTGTTCCACTCCCTGCGGTTCGAGGCCGTCATCGACGCGATCGAGGCCTTCACCGCGTGGGTCAGATCACAGGACAGGAATGCCGTCGCGGGTTGATCCACCCGCCAGGACTGCTGGAGCTAGAACCCGCGTCGACAAGCGCGAGGCTCAGCCAGCCAACGTGAAGGCGACCGGGAGGAGTCCGAACGGCAGGTTCGTGAGGACGTGCGCCACCACGAGCGGCATCAGCCGGCCGCGCCGGTGGTAGACGATCCCGGCGGCGAGGCCCCAGCCGGTGAAGGCGACGGCGTAGGTGAGTGCCCCAGGCCAGCTGGCCGCGAACGCCAGGTGTTGGATCCCGAAAGCCAGTGCCGTCACGGCGATACCGAAGGCCGCCGAGCCCGTTCGCCGGACGAGGTGCGCTTGGACGTATCCGCGATACGTGAGCTCCTCGACCGGCGCGTTGAGGAAGGGAAACACGATCCCGACGAGAACACCGGACCACGCCGGGAGCGCGTCCGTTGTCACCAGGTCGGCGTACATCCCGCTGAAGACCTGCTCGTAGGCGGCCTGGACCTCGCTCGCCGAGCCAGGCCGGGCAAGGCCGAGCGGCACCAGCGTGAGCGGGACGAGGAACACCGCCCAGAAGACGACGAGCCACAGCACGCCCCAGCCGACGTCGGACGCCAGTCGGGCGCGCTCGAAACCCAGGAGGTCCCGCAGCCGCGAGCCGTCCCGACGGACCAGCCAGGCAAGCAGGGCCAGGGTGATGACGTTGGCGACCGTCACCGCGTACGTCGACGTGGTGCCGGCGAGTGGGAGTGCGTCGGGTAGCCCACGTGACCGGAAGAGCAGGTAGGCGCTCGCGAGGAGCACCCAGATGAGCCCGATCCGCACGACCACCAGCGTCAGCGGCGCGACCAACGACACCTGAGAGTTCGTGACGCGCCGGTCCTCGGCCACCGCCATGGGCCGAGGGTAGGGCCTTCGCGGCGTCGCCGCTCGCCGACGCCTTACGCCGTGAGGGCCCGCACGCGGCGGAGCACCTCGTCGGGGCCGAGCGCTCGCGCCACCTGGAACATGTCAGGGCTGCGGGTGGAGCCGGTCAGCGCCACCCGGATGACCTGGGCCGCCTCGCGAATCGAGCCGGGGTAGGCGTCGGGGTCGCGCTTGTACTCCTTGGTGCTGCGGGCGAACCCGTGTCGGGCCGCGAGGTCCCGGACCTGCTCGAACCACTCCTGCGGGTCCTCGAGCGGCTGGTAGTGGTCGGCGAAGTCGGCCGCGAGAGTACGCACCAGCTCCGGTGCGAGCCCGCCGAAGCGTGCGTCAGTCGGGTCGTCGACGAGCTGGAAAAGCTGGGGGAAGAAGAACCCGTAGACCGGCCGGAAGTCCGACCACTTGCGCAGGTCCTTGCGAGGGTTGGGGACGCCTTCCCGCTCGACCGCAAGGGCGCGCAGGGCGAGGTCGGGCTCGGCCTCGAGGACGGCGGCCAGCTCTTGGTCGTAGGTCGCGGCCCACCGCCGGACCTGGTCGAGGATCTCCCGTCCAGGCAGGGTGGCGATGTAGTCGGCGCTGATGTCCTCGAGCTTCACCAGGTCGACCAGCGGCCCGGCAAGTCCGAGCTCGTCCAGGCGGATCGGCTCGGCGAGCGACTGCTCCATCGGCAGCTCGGCCAGCCGACCGTTGGCCAGGCCACGCAGGTAGTAGTGGACGGCGGGGACCGGGTAGCCGGCCTCGATGTAGAAGTCGACCGACGCCTCGGGGTCCTTCCGCTTCGACAGCTTGCGCTTGCCGCCGCCCTCCTGCTTGGTCAGCGGCGCGATGTGCGCGTACTCCGGTGGTTCGAAGCCGAGGGCCTCGAACAGCTGCAGGTGCAGCGGCACCGACGAGATCCACTCCTCACCGCGGATGACGAGGTTCACCCGCATGAGGTGGTCGTCGACGGCGTGCGCGAAGTGGTACGTGGGCAGCCGAGGCTCCTGGTCGGACGACTTCAAGATGACGACGTCGTTGCGGTTGGCCTCGTGCTCGAGCTCACCGCGGATGACGTCGCGGAAGCGCACGCGCTGACCGGGCCGGGCCTCGGCGCGGAACCGGACCACGTACGGGACGCCGGCGGCGAGCTTGGCGCGGACGTCGTCCGCGGACGCGTCCCGCCACAACGCCCACCGTCCGTAGTAGCCGGTCGGCAGCTTCGCCCGCTGCTGCGCCTCCGTGATCTCGGCGAGCTCCTCCTTCGTCGCGAAGCACAGGTACGCCTTGCCCTGGCGCAGCAGCTCGCGGACGTAGGTGAGGTAGATCCGGGAGCGCTCGGACTGACGGTAGGGGCCGTAGTCACCGACGGTGGCGCGTCCTCCATCGGGCGTGGGAAGGTCGCCTTCGTCCGGGCTGATGCCGAAATGCTCGAAAGCCCGGTCGAACTGCTCGAGCGCGCCCTCGACCAGACGCGACTGGTCGGTGTCCTCGACCCGTACCAGGTACCGGCCGCCGGTGGCGTGGGCGACGGCACGGTCGATCATGGCGACGTAGACACCGCCGATGTGGACGAACCCGGTCGGGGAGGGACCGAACCGCGTCACCTTCGCGCCCTCCGGCAACTGCCTGGGTGGGTACCGCCGCTCCCAGTACTCCGGTTCGGGCAGGTCGGGCGGGAACAACGCGTCGATCTCGGCGCGCTCGAGCATCGGTGGGTCGTCTCCAGGTTCGTGCTGTCTTCTGACGGTCTGGTCCGGGCCAGGCCGCGGGCGGCGTCGCGTCGGGCCGCCCCAAAACTCAAGCTTGCACCCCGAAGTCTGTCAGGGCGCGGGACACCGGCCGTCAGCGCCTCTGGCCGTACGGGAGGTGAGGTCTGCTCTCGCGGGGCCGCCTCGTAGGGCGGATCAGGCCCGTGGCTGGTGTCCGAAGCGCGTCGGCGTCCACCGTGCTGTGTGGACGGTCGGGTCGACTCGCCGCTGCCGACTGGTCGGCACCTCCGGCGCGGGCTCGATCACCGGCTCAGGCTCACCGGCCTCCCGCATGCGGGCCACCAGCCTGGCGCGCAGTTCCTCGGCGACGTTCCGGTGGGACGGCATGCCGGCGAGGTTGACCAGCTCATACGGGTCGTTGGCCAGGTCGTAGAGCGCGGTCTCGACGTACCTGGTGGCGTTCGCGTCGTCCCATGGGTGGGCGTCCGGTGCGGTGACGTAGTACTTCCAGCGGGACGTCCGGATCGCCCGCCCCACCTCGGACTCGCTCACCTGGATGAAGACCTCGTCCGGCCACGCCGCGGACGGGTCGCGCAGCAGCGGCAGGAACGAGCGTCCGTCCATGTCCTCGGGTACGTCGAGACCGGCCGCGTCGAGCAGCGTGGGTGGGAGGTCCACCGTGCTTACCGGTCGGGTGAGCGTTCCTCCGCCGTCGAAGCCGGGTCCGCGGAGCGCCAACGGGACGCGAATCGAGGCGTCGTGGCAGGACCGCTTGTACTCGGAGTTCCGGGTCTTGAAGTGGCTGCCGTGGTCGGAGGTGAAGGCCACGATCGTGTCGTCGAGCAGGCCCATGCTGCGCAACGCGTCGAACAGGCGGCCGAGCCCTTCGTCGACGCGGCGGATCTGGCCGAGGTAGCCACCGATGTGGCGGTGGGCGGTGCCGCCGTGGGCGGACAGCTCCGCCAGGTCGGGTGGCAGCCAGCGCCCCTGGTAGCGCTCGGCGTAGCCGTCGGGAGCGGGATAGGTGTCGACCTCGTTCTGGTGGTGCGGCTCGAGCAGGGACACGAACAAGAAGAACGGCCGCCTCCGACCGGACCCGTCCGGCGCGACCTGGTCGGCAACGAACCGGATGGCCGCGTCGAAGAGTGCGTCGGAGCGGTAGCCCGGCAGAAGGACGGGCGCGCCGGACTCGTCGAAGACCACCGTGCGGTAGGCGTCGGAGGTGAACTCGAGCAGGTTGGCGGCCAACCAGAACTCGTAGCCACCTCGGTCCTCGGGCGGCACGGGCTCGGAGAGCGACAGGTGCCACTTGCCGATGTAGCCGGTTCGGTAGCCGGCGACGCGGAAGTGGTGGGCAAGTGTCCGCGCGTCGTGGGGGAGCGGGATGCCGTTCCGGTACACACCGGTGCGGGTGGGATAGCGGCCGGTCTGGATGGCAGCCCGGGCCGGCGCGCACACCGGCTGTGGCGTGAACGCCTGGAGCACGTGGGTGCCCAACCGCGCCATCGTGTCGAAGTTGGGGGTGAGGTCCAATGGATTGCCGTGGACTCCCGTGGTGTCCCAACGCTGCTGGTCGGTGAAGACCACGATCACGTTCGGGTGGTCGACCTGTGGCATGTCGCGCCTTTCCTCGTCGTCGGTGCTCTGGCTCCCGCTGGCGCGGTCGGGCTCGCACGACCCGGTCCGGATGGCTCGTCGTGAGGGCGTCGGCTAGGTCGATCCGCGCCGAATGAAGGACCACGGGGTGACCAGCTCACGTGCCGGCGGTGGCTCCCTCTGGCTGTGCGGGTCGTGGAGCGCGGCCAGGCGGTCGAACAGCAGCCGCGCCACCGCCGAGTACTCGTGGGACACCGGCCCGACGGTGCTGAGCGCGGGCCGGATGACTCGGCCTTCCTCGAGGTTGCCGACGCCGACCACGGCGACGTCGTCGGGAACCCGCAGACCGGCGTCCCGGACGGCCCAGATCGCGCTGATGGCGGCACGATCCGACGCGGCGAAGATCGCGTCGGGTCGCGGACGCCTGGTCAGCAGCGAGGCGACGGCTTGGTAGCCGGCCACCCGGCTGTCGGCGCCCGCGACGACGATGCGGTCTCGTACGGGGATGCCGTGCCTGTCGAGCGCGTCGACGTAGGCGCGTCGTCGCTCCGACATGCGGGGATGGACGACCTCGTTGCGGTGGCCGACGAACGCCACGCGGCGACGACCGGAGGAGAGCAGGTGCTCCATCGCTTCGGTGCAGGCGCGCCTCTCCGGCGCCCGTACGACGTCGAAGCCGTCTGGGTTGACGTGGTTGCTCATCACGACCAGGGGAAGGCCTGTTCGAGCCAAGCCGCCCAGGGTGTCGTCGCTGAGGTACGGCACCGAGGGCGCGATGAGGGCGCCGTCGACGAGCCGTTGGTGCAGCAGGTCGATGGTGGTGTCAGCGCGGCGGGGGGAGTCGACGACGATCGTGATCACGCCGTAGCCCGCGGCGTCCGCCGCCGTGTGCAGGTCTTGGGCGAGCTGGTCGTACGCCGGGACGCCGATGGACCCGACCACGAGGGCGACCAGCTCGGTGTGGCGTCGACGCAGGCTGCGCGCGGCTTGGTGGGGGACGTAGCCCAGGGCACGGGCAGCGGCGAGGACTCGCTCACGGGTCTGCGCGCCGACCCGACGGTCGTCGCGGGCGTTCATGACGTACGACACCGTGGCCACCGAGACGCCGGCGAGCGCGGCCACGTCCCGCGAGGTGGGCTTGGTCGGGCACGTCCTCAGCTTCGCCCGGCCCTGTCCGCTCGACCGGCGTTGTGTCGGCCCTGGCACGTTATACGTTTAAGGAGAAGTTTGTGACACGGTCAAGGTGAGCGGCCGGCCGATGCCGGGCACCCGTGGCCAACGCCGTGAGGGCGACGGTGCGTCCGCGGTGTCGCGACCATCGCACGGTCGGCGCCCGCGACCGCACCGGGCAGTCCAGACCCTTCGCCCGCGCGGCGGATCAGCTGCCCGCCGGGTTGGAGAACGTGATGCGCGGCGGCGGCGCGAGTCGAGCGCGGTCGTTCGCCGAGCGGGTGTCCTGGTCGTCGTGGGCGCGGAACGTGAAGGCGGCGGTCGTGCTCGTCGGTGCGCCGGTGTCGGGGCGGGCGGAGTTCGTGGGCGCCTGGCCGGAGCCCGCCGCCTCCTCACCGTCCGTCGCCGGGCGTGGGGCTTGGCTGGCGTCGCTTTCCTCCGTCTCCGGGCTCGCGATCGGCTCGGCACCGACCTGGGTCTCGGCGGTCGTGGCGCTGGAAGACCCGGTGTTCCCGCGGGCACGACGCCGCCGGGTGCGCTGGCCGGTGGCCGATCCAGCCGAACCCGTGTCGCTGGGCAGGACGGTTCGGGTCACCGTCACCGGCACGCACAGAGCGAGCGAACCGTCGCGCTTCGACTCCAACGGAGGCTCACCGACCCGGACCACGGAGTCGTCGTCGGCCCCGAGCGAACGCGCCCGTGCCACCCACGCCTCGACGTCGGCGAGCGTCAGATCGGCGCTCGCGGGAAGCAGCAGAAACGCAGCCATGCCGCCCATCGTGCCACCAAGGTCCCCTCGATCGCCGCGCCTGGCACCCGGCGATGTCGCCCCAGACCCCGGGCCGGGCCCGTCGGCTCGTGGCCGGCTGGCCTAGTCTGATTCCACTGGCGTCTGATTCCATCGAATCGCCCTACGACGTCCACCGAACCGCCCACGACTGGAGACGTACCGACCGACATGCCCGTGGAGTCGCTGTTTTCCCGTCTCGAACCGCTGCTGTCCTCGGTGCAGAAGCCGATCCAGTACGTCGGCGGCGAGCTCAACCAGACGGTCAAGGACTGGGACTCCGTCCAGGTCCGCTGGGCGCTCATGTATCCCGACGCCTACGAGGTCGGGCTGCCCAACCAGGGCATTCAGATCCTGTACGAGATCCTGAACGAGCGCGAGTGGATCCTCGCCGAGCGCACCTACTCGGTCTGGCCGGACATGGAGCGACTGATGCGGGAGCACGGCATCCCGCAGTTCACCGTCGACGCGCATCGTCCGGTCGGGGCCTTCGACGTGCTCGGCGTGTCCTTCGCGACCGAGCTGGGCTACACCAACCTCCTCACCGCGCTGGACCTCGCCGGCATCCCGCTGGAGGCGACCGACCGGACCGACGAGCACCCGATCGTGCTCGCCGGCGGGCACGCGGCCTTCAACCCCGAGCCGATCGCCCCCTTCCTCGACGCCGCGGTCCTCGGTGACGGGGAAGAGGTCGTGCTGGCGATCAGCGACATCATCCGGGAGTGGAAGGACGAGGGGCGGCCGGGTGGCCGGGACGAGCTGCTCTATCGACTCGCGGTCTCCGGCGGTGTGTACGTCCCGAAGTTCTACGACGTCGAGTACCACCCCGACGGCCGGATTCGTCGCGTCGTGCCCAACCGCAGCGGTGTGCCGTGGCGCGTCGTCAAGCACACCTTGATGAACCTCGACGAGTGGCCGTACCCGAAGAAGCCGCTCGTCCCGCTGGCGGAGACGGTGCACGAGCGCTACTCGGTGGAGATCTTCCGGGGCTGCACCCGGGGCTGCCGGTTCTGCCAGGCCGGGATGATCACCCGGCCGGTGCGGGAGCGCAGCATCACCACGATCGGCGAGATGGTCCACAAGGGGATCGCCGCCTCCGGGTTCGAGGAGGTCGGCCTGCTGTCGCTGTCGAGCGCCGATCACTCCGAGATCGGTGACATCGCCACGGGCCTGGCCGACCGGTACGAGGGCAGCAACATCTCCTTGTCGCTGCCCTCGACGCGAGTCGACGCGTTCAACGTCACGCTGGCCAACGAGCTGTCCCGCAACGGTCGGCGGTCGGGGTTGACGTTCGCCCCCGAGGGCGGGACCGAGCGGATGCGCCGGGTGATCAACAAGATGGTCACCGAGGAGGACTTGATCCGCACAGTCTCCACGGCCTACTCCCACGGCTGGCGGCAGGTGAAGCTGTACTTCATGTGCGGCCTGCCGACCGAGACCGACGAGGACGTCGTTGCCATCGCCGACCTCGCCCGGAAGGTGATCGAGGCTGGCCGCGAGGCTTCCGGACGCCGCGACATCCGCTGCACCGTGTCGATCGGCGGGTTCGTGCCCAAGCCGCACACGCCCTTCCAGTGGGCGGCACAGGCGTCGTGGGAGACGGTCGACGCCCGTCTGGCGAAGCTGCGCGCGGCGATCCGGGAGGACCGGGAGTACGGTCGGGCGATCGGCCTGCGGTACCACGACGGCAAGCCGTCGATCATCGAGGGTCTGCTCTCGCGTGGTGACCGCCGTGTCGCCAAGGTGATCCGGGCGGTCTGGGAGGACGGTGGCCGGTTCGACGGCTGGAGCGAGTACTTCTCCTACGACCGCTGGGTCAAGGCCTGCGAGGAGGCGCTCGCGGACGAGCCGGTGGACCTCGACTGGTACACCACCCGGGAGCGCGACGAGACCGAGGTCCTCCCGTGGGACCACCTCGACGCCGGACTGGACCGGGAGTGGTTGTGGCAGGACTGGCAGGACGCGCTCGACGAGGTGGAGGTCGAGGACTGTCGGTGGACGCCCTGCTACGACTGCGGTGTGTGTCCGGGTCTGGACACCCACATCCAGATCGGCCCCACCGGGCAGAAGCTGCTACCGATCGTGGGCGTGTCACAGGGTGCCGGCGTCCGCGGGGCAGGTGTGACCGAGTGAGTGCCGCGGTGGGCGGTGCTGGCTCGGTGATCGGTCTTGGTTAGGGTCGGGGGCGGACATGAGCTCGTCGCCACCAGACCGCCAAACACCCGCGCCCGTGCAGCGGCTGCGGCTCCGCTACACCCGTCGAGGGCGCATGCGGTTCGCCAGCCACCGCGACTTCCAGCGTGCGCTGGAGCGCGCCCTGCGGCGTGCCGGCGTCCCCATGGCCTACTCGGCTGGGTTCACGCCGCACCCGAAGATCTCCTACGCCGGCGCGGCGCCCACCGGGGCTGCCAGCGAGGCCGAGTACGTCGAGATCAGCTTGACCGAGCGCTGCGACCCAGAGTCGGTGCGCCGCGCCCTGGACGCCGCGCTTCCCGAGGGGTTCGACGTCCTGGAGGCTGTGGAGGCCCGCGACTCGGCCCTGACGGACCGCCTGGAGGCGTCCGTTTGGCGGATCGAGGTCGACGCCTCGCCGGCCGAGGTCGCCCGCGCGGTGGAGAGCTTCCTCGCCAGGGAGACCGTCGAGGTCGAACGGTTGACCAAGAGCGGTCGCCGTGTCTTCGACATTCGGCCGGCTGTCCTGCGGATGGCGGCCGGTGATCAGGGGGCCGGCGGCGACGGAACCCAGGAGGGGCAGTGTCCGGCCGGTTCCCCGGCGGAGGGGCGGGCCTGTGCGATACTGACAGTGGTCGTCCGGCATGGAACGCCCGCCGTGCGACCCGACGACGTCCTCGCCGGGCTCCGCCTGGCGTCTGGGATCGAGCCGTTGACGTCGTATCGAGCGACGCGAGTGGCTCAGGGCCCGTGGGACGAGGTGTCCGGCACCGTGGGGGATCCGTTGGCACCCGACCGCGACGCCGCCGTCACAGGTCCGTGATGGTGGCCGTCCCGCGGTTGGGTCGATCCTCGGGGCCCGGTGCCGCTGGCGAGTACGCCGTCGGGCTCGGCCCTGAGAGTACGTTCTCGCGGCCCGAGTCGTCCAACGACTTACGTCGATGTCGCCACGCGACGTCGACGACCGGCTTGGCCCTCGTGCGGCTTTCGAGCCCGAGGGCCGGAGGAGAAAACTTGCATGCTCGAGCACGAGCAAGACCCACAACAGAACGCGCGAACAGAAGAGAAGGCCACATCGTCGGCGACGTCGCCTGGTCCTGGTGATGCGGCTCGTCCGGCCCGTCCCGCCGTCCCGGCCGTGACCTTCCAACCACCCGCCGTCCTTTTCCAGCCTCCAGAACTGGACCCTCCCGACGATTCCGAGGATGTGGGCGACACGCCCGTCCCCGACGTGAGCGCGGGTGAGGGTGAGCAGACCGGTCGTCGCCGGCGACGGCGACGCGGAGGCCGACGCCGGAACAAGGGCGCCACCACCGAGACGAGCGCGGCCGGCACATCCACCGACGAGGGTGAGGAGCAGGTCGCCGCATCGGATGCGGTGGCGGCAGGCGGTGACGAAAGCCGCGGCGACGAGGACGGCGACACCAGGGCCGACGCCCGGAAGGAGACGGCTGACGCCGGCGTCAGCGGTCGGGACTCCGGTAGCGACGAGCGTGGCGCTGAGGGTGGCCGGGACGACGAGCAGCACGACCACGCCGAGCAGGACAACCAGGAAGCTGGCGAGTCGGCCACCAACGAGAGTGAGACGACGTCCACCGGGACGGGATCTCGACGGCGGCGCCGTCGGCGGCGCCGTCGCGGCGAGGCGGTCGAGCCCGCGCCTGACGATCCCGAGGTCACGGTGGTCAAGGTCCGCGAGCCTCGCAAGAACGACGAGGTGAGCGCGCTCGAGGGCTCGACCCGGTTGGAGGCGAAGAAGCAGCGGCGGCGGGAGGGCCGGGAAGCCGGCCGCCGACGGCCGCCCATCCTCACCGAGTCGGAGTTCCTCGCTCGACGGGAGTCGGTCGAGCGGACCATGGTGATCCGCCAGCAGGGCGATCGCATCCAGATCGGCGTCCTCGAGGACGACGTCCTGGTCGAGCACTACGTGGCGCGCGAGTCGCAGACGTCCCTGATCGGAAACGTCTACCTCGGTCGGGTGCAGAACGTCCTGCCGAGCATGGAGGCGGCGTTCGTCGACATCGGCCGTGGCCGGAACGCCGTCCTGTACGCCGGCGAGGTCAACTGGGACGGCCTGGGGCTCGAGGATCAGCCCAAGCGGATCGAGCTGGCGCTCAAGCCGGGGCAGACCGTGCTCGTCCAGGTCACCAAGGACCCGGTCGGGCACAAGGGCGCTCGCCTCACCAGCCAGATCAGCATCCCCGGCCGCTACCTGGTCTACGTGCCGCACGGCACGATGAGCGGCATCAGCCGCAAGCTCCCCGACACCGAGCGGGCGCGGCTGAAGCAGCTGCTGAAGGACATCGTCCCCGAGGAAGCCGGCGTCGTCGTGCGAACGGCAGCGGAGGGAGCGAGCGAGCAGGAGCTCTCCCGGGACGTCGCGCGACTGAAGGCGCAGTGGGAGACGATCGAGAAGAAGGCCAAGACCGCGCAGGCGCCCGCGCTGCTCTACTCCGAGCCGGATCTGCTCATCAAGGTCGTCCGGGACCTGTTCACCGAGGACTTCAGCCGGCTCGTGGTGTCCGGCGACGAGGCCTGGAACATGGTCGAGGGCTATGTCTCTCACGTGGCGCCGCACCTGCTCGACCGGCTCGAGCGATGGACGACCCCGAAAGACATCTTCGCCTCGTACCGGATCGACGAGCAGATCGCCAAGGCGCTCGACCGCAAGGTCTGGCTGCCGTCCGGTGGGTCGCTGGTCATCGACCGGACCGAGGCGATGACCGTCATCGACGTCAACACCGGCAAGTTCACCGGCTCGGGGGGCAACCTCGAGGAGACGGTGACGAAGAACAACCTGGAGGCCGCCGAGGAGATCGTTCGCCAGCTGCGGCTGCGTGACATCGGCGGGATCATCGTCATCGACTTCATCGACATGGTGCTGGAGTCCAACCGCGAGCTGGTGCTACGCCGGTTGATCGAGTGCCTGGGCCGGGACCGCACCAAGCACCAAGTCGCCGAGGTGACCTCGCTGGGCCTGGTTCAGATGACCCGGAAGCGGATCGGTTCCGGGCTGCTCGAGTCCTTCAGCGAGACCTGCGAGGCCTGTGGTGGCCGCGGTTTCCACCTGCGGATGGACCAGGTCACCGACTCCGGGAACCACGCCGGCGGGGAGTCGGAAGGCGGGCGACGCCGACGTCGCCGCCGCGGCGGCTCGAACGGCTCGAATGGCTCCGGCGACGACAGTCACCGTGGTCACGGCAACGGCGGCTCGGTCGAGCGGTCCGGTGAGGACGCGGAGCGGTCCGCCGGGGAGCCCGAGCGGGATGCCGGCTCGCCCGGTGCGGGTCAGGAGCCCGCGCCGGCGGGTGGACCGGGTGGCGCCGAGGTGTCCGACTCCCGCGAGCCGGACGACCGGTCTGGGCCCGCCACCGTCACGCCGGAGCATGGGGACAGCCCGGACAAGTCGGGCGACCTGGCTCGAGACGTGGGTCAGTCCGTCGGTCCGGCGGAGGAAGGGCAGTCCGACGAGGCCGGAGCACCGGTCCAGGCCGGCGAGCCCGTCGCCGCCGGCTCGTCCGTCGACGAGGGCCCGTCCGCCGACGCGGCGGTCCCGGCCGTCCCGGAGCCGTCCGCGGCGGAGTCGCAGCCGACGCCTGGTGAGCCGGTGCCGAACGGCGTGAAGCCGACCGTCCCGGCCCCAACGGGGTCGACGTCGACGGATCCGGAGAACGCGTCCCAGCAACCCGCGAGTGACGCCACCGAGCCGCATTCCGCGCGTCGGGGACGTCGCCGGGCAGTCACCGCGGAGTAGGTCGCGGGTGACCCGCGTTGGGTTCGATGACGCGCATTCAGGTATTCTCATCCGTCGGCGCAGTCCGCGTCGTCTGCCGTGCGTCCACCGTTGATGGTGTGACGTGGCCCCTGAACGTCCGAAGAGAGTGAGATCAGCGGTGTACGCGATCGTGCGCAGTGGCGGCCGTCAGCACAAGGTGGCTGTCGGCGACGTGCTTGAGGTCAACCGGCTGCCCGAGGAAGTCGGCGCGACCGTGCGGCTTCCAGCCGTCATGGTGGTCGACGGGGAGAAGATCACGGCTGACGCCGCGGCGCTGGACAAGGTCGCGGTGACCGCGGAGGTTGTCGAGCAGACCAAGGGTCCCAAGATCGACATCCTCAAGTTCCGCAGCAAGACCGGCTACCGGCGCCGCCAGGGCCACCGCCAGCAGTTGACCAAGCTCAAGGTGACCGGCATCGAAACGCAGCCCTAGTCCAAGGAGGGCTTACGAATGGCACACAAGAAGGGCGCCTCGTCCTCCCGGAACGGGCGCGACTCCAACGCCAAGCGACTCGGCGTCAAGCGCTTCGGCGGACAGCTCGTCAACGCTGGCGAGATCCTGGTCCGGCAGCGTGGCACGCACTTCCACCCCGGTCTCAACGTCGGCCGCGGTGGCGACGACACCCTGTTCGCGCTCGTCGCGGGCACTGTCGAGTTCGGCAGTCGGCGGGGCCGTCGGGTCGTCAGCGTCGTCCCGGCCGAGTAAGACCGCAATCCCGACATCGGCGTTGGGAGGGCGGGCCACAGGGGCCCGCCCTCTTTCCGTTTCCCCCAGCGTTCCCCCAGTGCCAAGGCACTCCAGTGCCAACGCGGACCACGCCGTCCCGGCGGACCCGCTGTGACACGTTCGTTGTGATGAGGACAGCCGCCGTCGTGCGGAAAGGAGGTGCGCCATGGCGGTTCCGACCTTCGTCGACCGCGTCACGTTGCATGTCCAGGGCGGCGACGGCGGCCACGGCTGCATGTCGATCCACCGGGAGAAGTTCAAGCCGCTTGGCGGGCCCGACGGCGGCAACGGCGGGCGTGGCGGCGACGTGATCCTCGAGGTGGACCCTGGGCTCACCACGCTCGTCGACTACTACCACTCCCCTCACCGACGAGCCGGCAACGGCAAGCCGGGGCAGGGCAGTCACCGCGCCGGCGCCGACGGCGAGGACCTCGTGCTGCGCGTGCCCGAGGGCACCCAGGTGCTCACGCCGGAGGGCGAGCTGCTGGCCGACCTGGTCGGTGCTGGCACGAGGTTCGTCGTCGCGGCCGGCGGCCGGGGAGGTCTGGGCAACGCCGCGCTGGCCTCCGCGCGGCGTCGCGCGCCGGGGTTCGCGCTGCTCGGCGAGCCGGGGGAGCGGCGCACCGTGGTCTTGGAGCTGAAGCTCGTCGCCGACGTGGGCCTCGTCGGCTTCCCCAGCGCGGGCAAGTCGAGCCTGATCGCGGCGGTGTCGCGGGCTCGACCCAAGGTGGCCGACTACCCCTTCACGACACTGGTGCCGAACCTCGGCGTGGTGACCGCTGGAGAGACGACGTTCACCCTCGCCGACGTCCCTGGCCTGATCGAAGGCGCGAGCAAGGGACGTGGCCTTGGGCACGAGTTCCTGCGCCACATCGAACGGTGCGCGGTGCTCTGTCACGTCATCGACTGCGCGACGATGGAGCCGCGCCGGGACCCGCTGACCGATCTGGAGGTCATTGAGGGGGAGCTCGCTGCCCACGGTGGGCTCGAGGACCGGCCTCGCCTGATCGCGCTGAACAAGATCGACGTCCCCGACGCGCGGGAGCTCGCGGAGCTGGTCCGCCCGGAGCTGGAGGAGCGCGGTTACGAGGTGTACGAGGTGTCCGCCGCGACCCACGAAGGGCTGCGGGACCTGACCTACGCCATGGCGCGCATCGTGAACGCGCGCCGAGCGGCGACCCCGCCGCCAGCGCCGAAGCGGATCGTGATCCGACCGAAGCCTGTCGACGAGGCCGAGTTCACCGTCGAGCGGGAAGGCGACGTGTGGCGTGTGCGCGGCGTTCGACCCGAGCGCTGGGTGCGCCAGACCGACTTCCGGAACGACGAGGCCGTCGGCTACCTCGCTGACCGCCTCAACAGGCTGGGGGTCGAGGACCGGCTCCGCGAGCTCGGTGCGAAGCCGGGCGATACGGTGCTCATCGGTCCGGAGGACGACGCCGTGGTCTTCGACTACGACCCCTCGGTGCAGACAGGAGCGGAGATGCTGCGGGGCCCTCGTGGTACCGATCCTCGACTGGAGGGCCGGTGACGACAGGCCGACGTCGCCCCGAGGTGACGGGGGCGCAGCGCGTTGTGGTCAAGGTCGGTTCGTCGTCGCTGGTCAATCCACGCGGTGAGATCGACCCCGATCGGATCGACACCCTCGTGGAGGTCCTGGCCAAGAAGCGGGCCTCCGGCACGGAGATCGTCCTCGTCTCCTCCGGAGCCATCGCGAGCGGCATGGCGCCCCTGGGCCTGCGGAGCCGGCCTCGTGACCTGGCGACGCAACAGGCGGCGGCGAGCGTCGGCCAGGGATTGCTGGTCGCTCACTACACCGCGTCGTTCGGGCGACGAGGTTTCCAAGTGGCGCAGGTGCTGCTGACGCTGGACGACGTGACCCGTCGGTCGCACTACCGCAACGCCTACCGCACCTTCGCGCGTCTGCTCGAGCTGGGCGTCGTGCCGGTGGTCAACGAGAACGACTCGGTGGCCACCGAGGAGATCCGCTTCGGCGACAACGACCGGCTCGCCGCGCTCGTCGCGCACCTGGTGCACGCGGACCTGCTCGTGCTGCTCTCCGACGTGGACGGCCTCTACAACGGCGATCCACGCCGTCCCGGCACACGACGCCTGGAGGAGGTGCGGTCGGAAGCCGACCTCAACGGGGTCGTGCTCGGCAAGGCGGGCCGCTCAGGTGTCGGCACCGGTGGGATGGCCACCAAGGTCGAGGCCGCTCGGATCGCCACCGGGGCGGGCGTGCCGGTGGTCCTGGCCGCCGCCTCCGACGCGGCGCGGGCCTTGGAGGGGGAGCCGATCGGCACCTTCTTCCACGCCACCGGGCGACGTCGGCCGACTCGGCTGCTGTGGCTCGCCCACGCGACGACCCCACGTGGACGTCTGCGGTTGGACGCGGGTGCGGTCCGCGCGGTCTGTGAGCGCCGCGCCTCGCTCTTGCCGGCCGGTGTCGTGGAGGTCGAAGGCAACTTCGGCGTCGGTGACCCGGTCGACCTGGTCGGCCCGGACGGCCGGACGGTGGCACGTGGTCTCGTCAACTTCGATGCCCAGGAGCTCCCCGCGCTCCTGGGTCGGTCGACGCGCGAGCTGGCGCGCGAGCTCGGGCCCGCGTACCAGCGCGAGGTCATCCACCGGGACGACATGGTCCTGATCGACCAGCGGTGGCTCAACCCCGCCTGAGTCGGTGTAACCACGCCGAAGGGACGCCGAAGGGACACTGCCTGTCCCAGGGCCCGTGCTCCCCGCGGTCGCGGCCTGCCGATCGTGACGCCCTAGGATCGGGGACATGACTGGTCAGCCGACCGACGCCAACGTGAGCGAGCGAGAGGCGGTGCTGGAGGCCGCCCGCCGGGCTCGCGAGGCGGCCGTGGATCTCGCCGCCCGCACCCGCGCCGACAAGGACGCCGCCCTGGGGGCGATGGCCGCCGCCCTGGAGGCGAGGACGGTCGAGATCGTCACCGCCAACGCCAAGGACGTGGAACGCGCCCGCGCCGCAGGTACGTCGGATGCGATCATCGACCGGCTGCGCCTGGACGACCAACGCGTCCGCGCGATGGCCGCCGGCCTGCGGGACATCGCCGGGCTCACCGACCCCGTGGGTGAGGTCGTCCGTGGCTACACCCTGCCGAACGGGCTGGAGCTACGGCAGGTTCGCGTCCCGTTCGGCGTGGTCGGCATCATCTACGAGGCTCGTCCCAACGTCACCGCGGACGCCGCCGGATTGTGCGTCAAGAGCGGAAACGCCGTCCTCCTGCGCGGCTCGTCCTCGGCGCGAGAGTCGAACACCGCGATCGTGGCGGTGCTGCGCGACGCTCTCGTGGCGACGGGTCTTCCAGCGGACGCCATCCAGCTCGTACCGGGTGAGGGCCACGACGCCGCCAAGCACCTCATGCGTGCCCGCGGCCTGGTGGACGTGCTCATCCCGCGCGGCGGCGCCAGCCTCATCCGGAGTGTGGTGGAGGAATCCACCGTGCCGGTGATCGAGACCGGCGTCGGCAACTGCCACGTCTACGTCGACGCCGACGCCGACCTCGACATGGCGTTGACCATCCTGCTCAACGCCAAGACCCAGCGGCCCAGCGTCTGCAACGCCGCCGAGACGGTCCTGGTGCACGCCGACGTCGCCGACGCGTTCCTACCGCGCGCGCTGAGTGCGCTGCGCGAGGCCGGGGTGACCGTCCACGGCGACGAGCGGGTCCAGGCCTACGACCCCGCCGTCGTGCCCGCCACCGAGGACGACTGGTACACCGAGTACCTCTCGCTCGACATCGCCGCCCGGGTCGTCGGCTCGCTCGACGAGGCGTGCGAGCACATTCGTCGGTACGGCAGCGGCCACACCGAGGCGATCGTCACCCGCTCGCAGGAAGCGGCTCGCCGGTTCATCCAGCGCGTCGACTCGGCGGCGGTCGTGGTCAACGCCTCGACTCGGTTCACCGATGGCGGCGAGTTCGGCTTCGGCGCCGAGATCGGGATCTCCACTCAGAAGCTCCACGCGCGGGGGCCGATGGGGCTGCCGGAGCTGACGTCCACGAAGTACGTCCTCGTGGGCGAGGGACAGGTTCGGGGCTGACCCGCACCACGGGCGGCCGCGTGACCTGGCCGACGGCTCGGGCCGGTGCGGTCGTCGTGGGCGACCACCGAGACGTGCCGGGCCGGTCGGCCCGGTAGGCTGCGCGGCATGGAGTCCGTCGTCGTCCTCGCCCAGGAGGCCCACACCGAGTTGCCGGTGCATCCGCTCCTCATCGGCCTCATCGCCTTCGTGATCCTGCTCGCCCTCTTGGGGGTGACGCTCGCCATCGGCAGGGGCCGTCCCCACAGCTGAGCTCCGGTGAGCCAGCAGGGGTGGCACCTATCGGTCGACGTGCGAGGTGAGGAGGTTCGGTGAGCGAGCGTCGCCGCCGTATCGGTGTGATGGGTGGCACGTTCGACCCGATCCACCACGGCCACCTCGTGGCGGCGAGCGAGGTCCAGGCGTCGTTCGACCTCGACGAGGTGATCTTCGTCCCGACCGGACAGCCGTGGCAGAAGGCCGGACGGGAGGTGTCGCCCGCCGAGGACCGCTATCTCATGACGGTCATCGCGACGGCGTCCAATCCACGGTTCTCGGTGAGCCGGGTCGACATCGATCGCCCAGGCCCCACGTACACGGTCGACACCTTGCGCGACTTGCGGGCTGAGCTCGGTCCAGACGTCGACTTCTACTTCATCACCGGCGCGGACGCCCTCACTCAGATCCTCACCTGGCACCACGTCGACAAGCTCTTCGAGATGGCGCACTTCGTCGGGTGCACCCGGCCGGGCCACACCATCGAGATCGGCGAGGGGGTGCCCAAGGAGGCCGTCACGCTGCTCGAGATTCCCGCCCTCGCGATCTCCTCCACCGAGTGCCGGGAGCGAGTCGCGACGGGGCATCCGATCTGGTATTTGGTACCTGACGGGGTTGTCCAGTACATCAACAAGAGGCGCCTGTACCGCCGGGCGTGACATCCTGGAACGGTCAGGACGACCCGACGAGTGCGGTGACCCGGTCGCGTTGTCCGGGATCGCCGAGAAAGGATGCTGTGCCCGCGACGACACACGCCGTCGAGCTGACTCAGGTGGCCGCACGAGCGGCCTCGGACAAGCTGGCCCGCGACATCGTCGCGTTCGACGTGTCGGACCGGCTCGCGATCGCCGACGCGTTCCTCCTCTGTAGCGCTCCGAACGAACGACAGGTCGCCGCGATCGTCGACGAGATCCGTGACCGCTTGGCCGCCGTCGGCGCCAAGAGCGCCCGCGTCGAGGGTGAGCGGGACGCCCGGTGGGTTCTCCTCGACTACGGCGAGATCGTCATCCACGTCCAGCACGCCGAGGAGCGCGAGTACTACAGCCTCGAGCGACTCTGGCGAGACTGTCCGGAAATCTCCCTGCCGGAGGATGTCGTCCACGCTGGGCCGGTGAGTGACCAGCTCAACCGTCGGACCGGGACGGATCTGTGAGCGCGGCCCGGTTGGTCGTGTGGCGGCACGGCCAGACGCGGTGGAACGTCGAGCGCCGCATGCAGGGGCAGACCGACGTTCCCCTCGATGCGGTAGGCCTGGCGCAGGCGCGGGAGGCCGCCGTTCAGCTCGCCACCTTCCGGCCCGCGGCGGTGGTCTCCAGCGACCTCAAGCGTGCGGCCCAGACCGCGGCAGAGTTGGCCAAGCTCACCGGCCTGGAGGTGACCTACGACCCCGACCTCAGGGAGATCGACGTCGGCTCCTGGGCCGGGCTGACCATCGACCAGATCCACGAGCGTGATCCAGATCTCGCCCGGCGTTTGGCCGCGGGGGAGGACGTACGCCGGGGTGGTGACGGCGAGACCCTTGCGGAGCTGAGCGAGCGAGCCGAGAAGGCGTTCCGGCGAGCGATCGATCTCGTCGCCGATGGCGAGACGGTTGTGGCCGGTACGCACGGTGTGGCCACACGTGTGGGGGTGACCCGACTCGTCGGACTGCCTCTGCAGTACTGGGAGGCGCTCGGCGGGCTCCGCAACTGCGCCTGGGTGGTGTGCGAGCCCGGACCTCGCGGGTGGCGGATCGCGGAGTGGAACGTCGGAGCGTCGCCGCGACCCGACGTGGGCGCTCACCGCTGATCGAGGGGGTCGGTTTCCTCCCGCGAGGCGGACCGGATATGCTCACTGAGTCCGCATGGGAACGGCCCACGAGGGCTCGGTTGGGGCTGTAGCGCAGTCTGGTAGCGCACCTCCATGGCATGGAGGGGGTCAGGGGTTCGAGTCCCCTCAGCTCCACCCTAGGGGTCTTACTAGAACAAGTGCCTGAATGAAGGCCACGAAGTAGGACCGCGACGCCTGAAGGCGAGCAAGGACCACCCGCATTGCGGGTGGTCCTTTCGTTTGTGTCCTCCGCGCTGGTTGCTGCGGTCCGCTGACCTTGGATGGCGTGGAGCTCGCCGAAGGGCTCACGGAGCTCACCGTCTGTGATCTTGTCGTCCTCGATGTAGAGGGCGTGGAAGATCGCCTGGTTGAGTAGGCGGCGCTGTTGGTCGTTGCAACGTCGGTACAGCTGGTCGGGCTGTTCGAGGAGGGCGAGGCCGGCGTTGACGAGCTGGGCGCTGTCGGTGAGGTCGGCGTTGGCCGTGTCGAGGCGCTCCTCCAGCCGGCGGCGCTCGCGGGCGATGTCGCGCAGCTTCTCCTTGACCTTGGTCCGAGGCAGCGTGCTGTCGGCAGCGAGGTCGATCAAGTTCTCCTCCTTCGTGTCGAGTTCCTTGAGCTGTGCGGTGATCTGCTTGCGTAGCAGGCGTGCGGACTTTTCCTGCTCGCCGAGCACGGCGTCGATCTGGTCGCGCATGTCAGCGATGAACGGCTGGCTGAAGCGAATCGCGGAGTAGTGGCGCTCGACCGCGTCCTCGACGAGCGTGACGTTGACGTGGGGGGCTTGGCACAGCCCTTTTTGCCGGCCGCGGCAGAAGAAGTACAGGTATTCGGCGCCCTTCGAGTTGATGGTCCGTTGGATGATCATCCGCCGCTTGATGCCGTCGCGTTGACAGCGTCCACAGAAGAGCGATCCCTTGAGGTAGTGGTGGTGGACGCGACGGCGTTCTTGTGCCGTCATGCGCGATTCGAGGATCTCCTGGACTGTGTCGAAGAGATCCTCATCGATGAGTGGTTCGTGCCGCCCTTGGATTTCTTCGCCGTCGTACTCGACGTATCCGAGGTAGTAGCGATCGCGCAGCATTTGCGAGATCTTGTTCTCGGAGATCTTCTTGGCTGGGTGTCGCCGGGTGGCCCTGGTGCGTAGGCCGCGGTCGTAGAGCTCGTCGGCCAACTCTTCTTGCGTGTAGTCGCCTGTGGCGAACAGCTCGAAACCCAGCTGGACAAAGGGTGCCCGTTCGGGGTCGACGATGATCGTGCGGATTACGCGGCCGTCGGAGTGGTCGATGTGGTTGAGGTAGCCGAGCTTCGCGCGTCCGAGCGTGCCGCCGTTGCGGGCTTTCATGGTGACCGGGTGTCCGAGCATGGCGGACATGCCGAGGGCGTCGACGGCGCACATCGCGTACACGATGGGGCCGCGGTCCCAGGTGACCCGGTGGCGGGTCGGGACAGGTGAGAACGGGTAGGCGGCGCGGATCTCGCCCCGCTCGTCGAGGGCGACGAGGTCCCGTTCGATGAGCTCAGTCAGCGCGCGACCGGCATCGATGCCGCGGTCACGGGCCATCCGTTCCAGATCGGCCCGCAGCGGCGCTTGGCCGGTCTCCGCGAACGCCGTCAACACCGCGCGGTGCATGCGCTGTGCCGGTGGGGTGAGCGCGGTGGCGGCCCGGCACTTGTTCAGGTCCAGGTTGGGCGGCTCGGTCATCGCGTTCCCTTCGGTTCGTAGCGCAGTAGAGCTGCGGCCATGTCCCGCGCCGCCGCGAAGGCGTCCGGCATGGACAGGATGGCGATGTCGTCACGGCCGGCGGCCCACTGCTCGGCCTTGGCCTGGTTAGGGAAGAAGAGGTTGTGGTGGCAGAAGGTGCCCCAGATCGCGGTCGTGCTGCTGAGGTCGACCTGGTCGGAGCCGGGCACCCGCTGGGTTGCCACCGCGCCGACCGGCTGGAGGTCGGTGAGATCGGTAGGGCTGGCGTGCAGGGTCACGACGTCGTCGGAGCCGGGCGGGGTGGAGGCGATGGTGATCGGTTTGTCGAGGATGTGGGTGAAGATCAGGGTGTCCATTCCGCACCACGCCCACATCCGCACGCCGTCGATGGTCATCTCGTGCGGCGTGGGGTTGTAGGTCACGCCGAGCCCGACGATCAGGCCGTCGTCGTCGCGTTCGGTCCACGTGTCGAGCAGCGCGTCGGCTCGTGCCTGGTCGATGCCCAGCTCGGTGATCGTGTCCAGGGCGTGGTCGCGGGTGACCGGCTGGCCTTCGACGGCGAGCAGGCGAAGCATTCGGGTCACCAGGCGGGCCTGGTCGTGGCCGAGGTCCAGAGGACCTCCCGGTCGGGTCAGTTCGGTTACCGCGTGGTTGGCATGTGTGCTGGTCACGGTCGTCCCTCCCACGATTTCTGGTGTGCTGGTCAGGTCGATCGCGACCGTATGGTCTGCCCCTGGGGTGAGGGTCAAGCGCTTGCGGCGCATCGGGGATCGCCCATCCAGCACGGGCCGCCCTGACCGGCCAAGGCCGCCTGGTGGGTGGCTTCGAAGTCGTCGATGCGGCGCAGGATCTGCTGGAACTCGGCGATCCGTGCGGCCAGCCGTGCTCGTGACCGACGCAGCAGCTCCGCGAGCTGGGGACCGATCGGCGGATCGGTACGAGTCAGCTCTCGGATCTCGGCGACGGTCAGGCCGAGCCCGCGCAGTTGACCGATCAGCTGGACACACCACAGAGCATCGGTGTTGAACAGCCGATAGTTGGTGGCGCTGCGGCCGACGGTGTAGATCAGGCCCCAGTCGGTGTACTGGCGCAGGGTCTTGATCGGCACTCCGGTGCGGCGGGACAGTTCCCCGACCGTCATCTGCCCGTTGCTCGTCATGACGTCGCTTCCCCAGGCTTAGGAGGCGCAGCAGGACAGTTTGGCCACGTCACGGTTGAACGTTTGGGCGGCGAGCTTGAGGCCCTCAGCCATGGTCAGATACGGGCACCACAGGTCGGCCATCTGCTGCACGGTCATCCGGTTGGCCAGGGCGTACACGGCGGTCGCGATCACCTCGCCGGCACCGTCGGCGAGCACGTGCGCGCCCAGCAGCCGCCCGGTTCCGTGTTCGGCGACGAGCTTGATCAGGCCACGGGTGTCCCGGTTGACCAGCGCCCGCGGCACGTACTCCAGTGGCAGCACCCTGCTGTCCGTGAAGTAGCCCTGTTCGGCGGCCTGGGCGTCGGTGAGGCCGGCCGCCGCGATCTGCGGGCTCGTGAAGATCACCCGCGGCAGGTGGTGGTAGTCCAGCGTGCGCCCCGCGTCCGCGAAGGCGTTGTCGGCGACCAGCGTGCCGTGAGCGGCGGCGACGTAGACGAACTGCGGGTGCCCGGTGACGTCCCCGGCGGCCCAGATGCGGGGATTGTCGGTGCGCAGGTACTCGTCGACAACGACCTCGCCGCGCGGGCCGGTCTTGACCCCGACCGCGTCGAGGTTCAGGCCGTCTGCGGCCGGGCGGCGGCCGGTGGCCACCAGAAGCTGCTCTGCGGTCAGCTCGCTCAGATTTCCGTGCGCGTCGGTGAGCCGGACGCGGTAGCCGTCCGGTCCGGACTCGACGCGGCTGACCGTGGCTCCGGGCATCGCTCGGATGCCCTCGTCGGCGAACACCTGCTCGATGCCCGCGCTGACCTCGGGTTCCTCGAACGGCGCCAGCCGCGGCAACGTCTCGACCACGGTCACCTCGACCGCGAGCCGGTGCCACAGCTGGGCTTGTTCCAGGCCGATGGCGTTGCCGCCGAGCACGATCATCGACCGGGGCAGCGCGTCGAGTTCCATCGCGGTGGTCGAGGTCAGATAGCCGGTCTCGGCCAGTCCGTCGATGGGCGGTGCCCCTGGGATGGATCCGGTGGCGATCAGATAGTGCTCGGCCTCGACCGTCACGGTCTCCCCGGAGGCCAGATCGACGTCCAGCACGGGCCCGGACCGGGTGGCGGTGAACCTGGCGGCGCCGGTCAGGATGTCCCAGCCATACTCGGCGGCCAGGTCGGTGTATTTCTCCGCCCGCAGGGACTCAACCAACTCCTGCTTGCCGTCAATCAGGCGTGGTAGCTCCACCTCGAACGGGGAGGTGGTGACGCCGGGAAACCGGCCGTCCAGACTCACCTGGCGCGCCTCGGCCGCAGCCAGCAGCGCCTTGGAGGGCACGCACCCGGTGTTCACGCACGTACCGCCCACCGTGGCGCGCTCGATCATCACCACCGACCGGCCCCTGCCGCGAGCCGCGATCGCCGCCGCGAACCCCGCGCCACCGGAACCGATCACGGCCAAGTCGTACCTCATCCGGCTGCCTCCTACTGTCACCCTCACCCACGTATTCGCCTACGCGGATACGTCCGATGCTAACCTCATATCTGTTCATCCGCATACATGCGTGCTTGATCTGAGGATGGCGAAGACATGACCGCAGGTCCCCAGCCCGCTGCCACGCTGCTGCCCACCGAGCCGAACGGGGTCGAGATGGTGGCCAAGTTCTTCCGCGCGTTGGGCGACCCCGCGCGGCTGCGGCTGCTGGAGTTCCTGCTGCACGACGAGCACACCGTCACCGAGTGCGTCGCGCACATCGGCCTGTCCCAGGGACGGGTGTCCACCCACCTCGGCTGCCTGTCGGACTGCGGCTACGTGCAGGTGCGCCGCGAGGGCCGCTTCGCCTACTACACCGTGACAGACCCACGCGTCGCCGAACTGGTGCTGCTGGCCGGGTCGCTGGCCGCGGACAACGCCGCTGCCCTGGCCGCCTGCATGCGCATCACGCCCACCACGTGAGCCATCGTCAGCTGCTACGGCAAGCGGCGGTCGATCCAGCGAAGCACGGCGCCGATCACGCCGCGCTCATGCCAGCCCTTCCTGATCACTGCAGCGCGGACGGCATTGATCCCTGAACGCAACCGGGCCATCGATGAGGGATGTTGCTCGTCGTAGCGCTGGACCGCTCGTCGTTGCAGCCATCGCGCGCACCCGAGGCACACGCCAACCTCTGGGTGCTGGCCCGAGCGAACCAGTTCGGTCTCCGGATACTCGGTACCGCAGCACCAGCACGATGGTTCCGATGCCCTGTCCTGCTCCGGTTGAACGGTCACCTGGCCACCTCCCAGATCTGTGAGCGTACGCCGAGACACCTGCCACGACCGGGCATCGCTCTCGCGTGGATAACGAAGTCGGCATGCAGGCGGTTTGACCTTTGGCTGTCACTCAGTGTCGCCTAGGCTGACTGATCGTGGACGGCGGCGATGACGACGTAAACGACCAGGTCAGTGCGGCTGTGACCAGCCGCGAGCAGGATGCGGTGCGGATCTTGTTGTTGATCGACGGCGCTGCCGAGCCCCTGTCCGCGCCGATTCGGGACGACGTGGTCCTGGCCGACGCTGTCGGAGTGGTGGAGGGGCAGCTTCGGCTGCAGAAGCTGGACTTCTGGCTGCGGAGTCCTGATTTCCTCGCCGACGAGTTGCTCAACGACTACGAGCGCAGCGGCGAGCCCGGGCTGCTGGACTTGGCGGCACAGATCCTGGACTCCGAGGAGCCCGAGGTACGCCGCTACCCGATGCTTCGTCACCACTTCGGCGCCTACGAGCCGCTCGACGACGCGCTGGCGGTCCTGCGCAGCGCGGGGCTGGTCGTGCGGCGCCGCCACGGTCGGGTCGGCCGTACTTCGCGACACGATTACTACCTGCTGTCTCGGGGCCGCGAGGTCGCCCGAACGGTCGTTGCCCAGGCGCCGGCCTTTCGCTATTACGTCGATCGTGTGCAGCTGGTGCTCGATCTGGCCGACGGACGAGGGGGAAACCAGTTGAAGGAGCGTCAATACCTGCAGGACGAGTACGCGACGGCAGCCCGTGGGACACGGATTGGCAGCATCAGCGCTCGGGCACGGAGCCGTCTCGCCCGGCTGCGGGCGGAGGCCACGGTCACGGACGGGGTGGACGCATGACCGTGGAGGCATCCCGCGCCGAACACTCTGGCTCGCTCGTCGCGCGGATCGCTGCCGCGGCCAAGACCACCGAGGATGATGTTGTTGAGGTCTTCACGACCCACGGCATCCCGTTGGCCTACCCGCCCGCACGCCCTCGGTCGGTCCGCGTCCACCGCCTGCGCGTGCACGGTGTGCGTGCCGGAACGAAGCATGACGGCCCATTTGACCGCACGTTCACCTTCGACACCGACTTCACCGCGTTGGTCGCATCCAACTTCCGGGGCAAGACCAGCGTCTTGGAGATCATCACGTGGTGCTTGCGGGGGTCACCCCGCGACCGCCTGCAGGCTGACGTCCGCCGATGGCTCTCCGGAGTTGAGCTCGACGCCACCATCGCGGGGCAGGCGATCGGGTTTCGCCTCTCCCTCGGCAAGGGCGTTCTGACCAGAGGCGTGGTGCTCGCAGCCGCACGCTGGGAGATCCTCACGGCGGAGGACGGTGCTGAGGAACGCCAGGGCGTCTCGATCCTCGTCGACACCGCAGACGAGGACGACCACGCCGCGCAGGTGGCCACGTTGATGCTCGATCGGCTCGACTTGCAGCCGTTGGTGAATTCAGTGAGCAAGGACAAACAGGTCGGCACCCAGACTCATAGCTGGCCTGCGTACTACTCCGCAATCAATCTTCCGGCTGGACCCGACAAGCCCCTGCTCGGGGATCAGCCGATGGCCGGTCTGCCCGGACGGCTATTGCAGGTGTTCCTCGACCTGCCGGCCGCCGCGGTACTCACACGGGTGAAGGCGACGCGCGAAGTGTTGCAGTCCGAGGTCACTCAGGAACGTGAGCGCGCACGGGGAGCGGCCGAGCAGCGGGCGGCTGAACGTGCCCGAGCCCAGGAGGCGCTCACGGCTGCACAGACCGAACTCGACCAACTCGTCCAGCAAGCGTCCGGACCGTCGCTGACCGACCTCGCGGACACCGCCGGTCGGCTCGCCCGCCAAGTTGCCGATGCCGACGAGGAGTGGGACGAGCTCAACCGGGCCTATCGGGCCGCGCGGCGACAACGGCAGGCGGACGAGAAAGCGCTGAACGACGTCAAGGAAAGCCAGATCGCCCGACTGCTGTTCCACGGCTTGGACCCCAGCGCGTGCCCGCGCTGCGAAACGCCGATCACCACGCAACGCCGCCAGGAAGAGCGCGATGTCCACCGTTGCGCGGTCTGCACCGCCGAGGTCGTCGGCGAGACCGCCAGCGACGAGGAGGTCGAGGCCGAGGCACAGGCGCGTGTCGACGCCAGCAGGGCTGCCGAAGATGCGGCACGACAGGCGCTGGAATCCGCCGAGTCAACCCTCTCCCAGCTCACCGCACAGCTGGATGAGGCACAGCAGCGACTGCGGACCGCCGGCACCGCCGACACAGTGCGCCAGCGCATGACCGCAGAACTTGAGGTGGCGCGGTGGAAGGGCGCGTTGGAAATGGTGCCCGAACCAGCCGAGCACGAGGAAGACCAGGAATCCACTGTCCTCAAGGTGTTGGCCGCCGCAGGCAAAGTCTTCGATCAAGACAGCAAGGCCACTGCCGCTGCCCTGTTCACCGAACTGAACACCGAGATCGCTGATCTTGCACGTCGATTCGGGATGAGCGCACTGGAAAGGGTGGAGGTCAACCGAGCCGCCCAGCTGAAGGTGATCAAAGGCGGTGGCGCGCAGTCGTTCTTCGGCAAGCAGAGCCCCGGTGAACAAGTCCGGCTGCGCATCGCCGTTGTGATCGCCTTGCTACGGGTTGGTGCACGGCTCGGGATCTCGACCCACCCCGGTCTCGTCCTGATCGACAGCCCCAAGGCCGAGGAGGTACAGGACTTCGACGCGGCCGTCGTCTTCAAGGAGCTCGCGGAGTTGGCCGCGAGCAACCACATCCAGGTGCTGATCACAACCGCGGACCGTGAGCTGAGCAAGGCAGTTCTGCCCGCCGACTGTCTTGTCACCGCCGAGGAAGGTGCGCCGCTGTGGTGATCTCGGTATCTCCGCTGCAGTGTCCCGTAGGCGCAGACTCCGCAGTGTTCGACGTGACCGGTTGGAAGAATCGCTCACCATGGCGGTTGTGGACATGACCCGGCTCGCCGAACACCTTGCCGACACGGCGACCGAACGGACTACTGCCACGCTCGCCCAACTCGGAGCGGAGGCTGTGGCCGAGGAGGCAGCCGACATCGCCGCCGGCCCACTGGCTCCGGTGCTGGCGCACGCGCTAGCCCAAGTTGTCGGCGCCGAGACCGGCGGATGGGAGACAGCCACCGCCAGCTTCATCGATGGCCTGACCGGCCAGCAGAGCCTGCTGGCGCTGGCGAGCAGTCTGGACGAGCTTCTCGCCAGTCCGGCCACAGTGGACGCTCAAGGGGCGCAGCTGCACAACGTGTTGCTACGCGACCTCGCGCCGCTGATCCACTCCAATCCGTTGCTGGCAGCTGGCCGTCTCGAAGGCGCCGTGCGTCTGGCGGTAGCCGGTGCCGTCACGCCGTTCGGCATTCTCAGCCACCTCACCGCACCGCCGTCCGACGCCCCCGAGGAGTTCACCGAACGCCTTCCCCGCCTGCTCGGCGCGGCTATGGATCGCTGGGCGAACGAGGCCACCATCGCCACCTCACTGCGCAGCGCGCTGCATCAACTGCGCCACGACGAAGCGGCAGCGGTGGACGCGGCTTTCGAGTTGGCCTGCTACGAGTTGAGATCCGCCCTCGCCGCCGAGACTCTCCCGGCGGCAATGGAGGCGCTCACCACCGCCCGGTCCGGTTTCGCTACCGTCGACGCCGCCGAGGAGGCACGTCACGACGCCAGAGCGTACGCGGCTGCCTGTGATGCGATCCTCGCATTCGCCGCCCACGACCAGAACCGGCTGGCCGACGCCACTGACCGGCTCACCGCGGCGCTGGACCAACGCGAAGCATGGTTGAGTGCGATGCACGCGCCGTCGTGGCTTCGGCCTCGACGTGCCGCGGAACTCGCGTGGCAACGACTCGTGCTCTTGCTCAACGCAGCAGCCGAGCGTCTGTCCGAAACAGTCTGGATGGACGTGTGGGAGGCGCTCGCAACGGTCCTCGACGCCTACGCCCAAGCGCGCACTGTGCGACCGCTATCCGGCGTGGAAGCGACGCCAGGACTGGCCGCGGTTGTCGAACCTGCCATCGAGAACGCGATCATGCGTCAGCAGAGCCTGCTCGCGGCGCTCCGCCGCTCGGTCACCGAAGTGTCCAAGTTGGATGCTCCTCCGCTCGACGCCCACACCGGAGAGCTGCTCCTCGCCCGCATTGAGGCAGTCGCAACACGACAACGTGAGGCTCACAGCCATTCCTCGCGCCCCGCAGCCGATGGCGACGACGATGAGGAGCCTCACCCGGCCGACACCGCTCGGCTGCATCGTCTGGCACCCGCACTGGTCCATGCTCTTGGCGAGCAGCAGGCCGCTGACCTCGCTGCCGACCTCAGCGACGACAATCTCAAGGTTCTCGAAGGAGTCGTCCACAGCAGCGAGCTTGCACGGTCGCGGACCGCGCACCCGGTACTCGATCGCCTCCTTGAGGATCTCCTCCGACAACTCGCCGAGTCACCGCACTTTGTCGGCGATGTGCGAGACACCTTCGGACTGCTGCTCGAACAGACCTTGCGGTTCCTGCACAGCCGCGCGGACCTCACGACCAAGACATGGGGACTGCATAAGGAGAAAGACAAGGACTACCGCAGACAGCTCAAGAAAGGCGAACGTCGGCCTGTCGAGGCGGACCTGCAACAGGACTACCACCAGTGGCTCGCAACAGGGCAGCTCGGCGGTTTGGTTTCGGTCGAAGCTACCGACATCGCGACGGGCCGTGCCGACGTCGTCGTGACGTTCGGAACCCTTCGGTACCTCACTGAGATCAAGCGTGAACTCACCAACTCCGCTCCCGCCAGTCTTGAGGGCAAATACGTTCGCCAGGCCGCGGAATACGGCAACACCAACGTGCCGTTCGGCCAGCTGCTCGTACTCGACCTCACACCACATCCCGACGGCGCGCCCCGAGTCGACGAATCGGTCTGGGTGGCCCGCCATCGTCCACCCGGTACTACAACGGACCGCACGGTGATCGTTGGAGTCGTGGCTGGAAACCGCCCCACACCACACGACCTGTCCTCCTAACACCGGTTTCTTCGCAGCCCCTACGGGTCTGCGACAGAGATCGTTGTCAAACCAGAGTGATCAAGAACTAGGCGTGCAGGATCGCTGCGCCCGAGTACGCACCGGCCGATCAGTCGACGCCGACAGATATGGGCTCACGTGATGGCAACCGACGTTGGGCGGATCGATTTCTGCGGCGGGCCGCTACGACCCATACGAACGTGACGATCAGGACTGGGCCGCCGAGGGCGAGCGCCAGGACCGCGCCGTGTCGCTGATCGGCCAGGAGATCTGGTAGCCACGGCAAAGCCAGGCTGCGGTGGAAGTTCTCGCCGATGACGGTGTCGGAGGACAGGATCTGCAAGCAGAAGACGGTGTAGAGGGCCGCGGTGAGCAGCAGGACTACCTCGCTGGTCGGGGCGGTCCGGGTGAGCACGGCGGTGAAGAAGATGAAGCCGCTGCTGAGAAACAGCGCGTTCATCAGCAGGTGGGCCCAGTGTTCTCCAGGCAACGTGTCCATCGGGCCAAGCAGGTAGAGCCCGTAGTAGGCGCCGAGGAGCACGATCATTGCCGGCACGGGCTGGCGAAGCCATCGGATTAGCGGCAGCCGTGCCAGGAGGGTGAGGTGTTCTGCCGTGCCGACCACGCCGGTGTCCTTGGGTGCCGTTCGTACGGCCAGGACTCCGGGCCGGCCCCAGGCCAGAAGTGGTCCAGCCAGCAGGGCGAGCAGCGTGTGGCCGGACAGGTGCGCGCTGAACATCGCCGGTATGTAACGGCCCAGCCCGGAACTGGTGACCAACAGCACGACCCCGCAACCGGCTACCCAGGCCGCGGTTCGGCGAATCGGCCAGGCGCTGCCTTGGGATCGCAGCACGGACACGACGCGCAGGTAGAGCAGGGCGCAGACGATCGCCGCGGTGCCGAAGACGAGGTCGAACCGCCAGTCGGTCAGCAGCCGGAGGGCATCGAGTGGGCCGTCGAGACGGTAGCCGATGAGCAGTTCCGTCTCCGTGGGCTGCGGTCCGGTCGCGGCTGGTGGCGGGGTGCGGCCGAGGCCGACCGAGACACCGATCGTGGCGAGCATGAGCAGCGTTTCGACAGCGCCCAGTCTGATCAGGGCTTGCCTGCCACTCGGTTTCTCGATCACCGCGACTGCGCTCCTGCGCTGGCAGTGGCCGATCACACCGAGGACAATCAATGCCGTCGCCTTAGCGGTTACCAGCAGCCCGTAAGTGCTGCCCACGAGTTCGCTCAACGACAACCGGACCAGGGCGTTCACGGTGCCTGATGTGGCCATGACGATCCAGCAGGCAAGTGCGATCAGGGAATACCGGCGGACGAGTTGCTCGACCGCCGCGCCGCCGCGCAGCACGTGCGTGATCACGGCAGGAAGGCCACCAATCCACAATGCGGCTGCGACGACGTGGAACAGCATGCTGCTCGTGGCCACGTCGTGTGCTCCGCCGGCGGCGGAGTGTCCGGTGAGGGCGACCGGCAGCAGGCCGAGCACCGAGCAGGCGAACAGGACCACGGCCGAGGGCCAGCCCAATGTGACGCGACATCCGATCGCGACGACGAGCGCGATCAGTGCGACGACCAGCCAGGCTGTGGCTTGCTCGATCAGGTCCAGGGCCTGGCCCAGGGCGACGATGTCCGTCATCAGCTTTCCGGCGGGTTGGCCTGTCGCGTCTGCGGCGGTCAGGACGGCCATCACGGCGGCATTGGCCGCCCAGGCGAAACCGGCCCGGCTGGCCACACGGATCGCCGCGTAGCCGTCCGCCGCCAGGATCCCGGTGCGCTGCGGTGGGACGCCGAACGCTGCGAGCATCAGCGATCCGACACACATCACCGCGAACACTTGGGACAACACCCGAACCGTCGGCAACCCCAGACGGGTCACGAGCCCTGGGTCGGGAAGACCGTAGAGGACGTAGAGATCGCCGCCTGCGGAACCGGTGATGGCGACGGCGATCAACGCCGCGGCCAGAACACCCAATGACGAGACGACGAGGAGGACTCCGTGCGTCCGGTGTCGGGACCGGCCTCTGGGTGAGGCTAGGTCGGTATTTGTACTTGCGTCCACTACAGCGTCCTCAAGAATCTCTCGGCAGTGGGCCACTTGGGGAGCGCGAGCTCCGGCGGGATGGTCGGTCTCGGGTCTGCGTTGAGCAGCGTCAGAGCAGGGTGATCCAGTAGGTCCAGAACGCCTGCAGCACGGCGGCGGCGATGGCGAGGTACCACAGGGTCAGCACTACGGTGTGGTAGCGGGCCAGGACGCCCGCCACACGCGCAACCGACTTCGGGACCGGCAGGTGGCCCTGGGTGATGTTGTGCAGGGTGGTGTACCAGAAGATCGGGATGGTGACCGCCCAGACGATCATGCAGTACGGGCACAGCGCGCCGATGCGGTAGAGGCTCTGGAAGATCAGCCAGTGCACGAACACGACCCCGAAGGTGACGCCTGCCTGCAGGCCCAGCCAGAACGAGCGGGCCAGCCGTGCCCCGGCCAGGAGGGCGATGCCGGTGGTGGTGACGACGGCGAAGCCGGCGATGCCCAGCAGTGGGTTGGGGATGCCGAACGCCTCGGCCTGGGGTGTGGTCATCACCGAGCCGCAGCTGAGCACCGGGTTGATGCTGCAGGAGGGCACGTAGTCGGCATCGCGTAGCAGCGCGATCTTCTCCACGGTCAACACCAGGGCGGCGGCCAGCCCGATCAGCCCGCCCACCGCCAGCATCCACGGCAGCAGTCGTGTCGTGAACGGCGCCCGTGCGTCGCGGCCGGTCACGTCGGACTGGGTGGCGGTGGTGCTCATTTACCGAGTTCCGCGTCGATGGCGGTCTTGAGGCCCTCGTAGGTGGGGCGGCCGGTGAACTGCACGCCGTTGATGGAGAACGTGGGGGTGCCCCGGACGCCCAGATTGGTGCCGTCGGTGCGGTCGGCCAGGACCCGGTCGATGGTGGCCTGATCGTCGAGCGCTTTCTCGAAGGCCGGCATGTCGAGGCCGAGCTGGCGGGCGAAACCGAGGAAGGTCTGGCGGTGATCGACCTGCTGGTCGCCCCACTGCGGCTGGGTTTCGTACATCAGCTGGTACATCGGTTCGAGCTTGCCTTGCTGTCCAGCGGCTTCCACGGCGCGGGCGGCCAGTTCGGCGTTGCGGTGGCTGGGGATCGGGAAGTAGCGCATCACGAAGGTGACCTTCCCGGCGTAGTCTGCGCGCAGCCGCTCCACACCAGGAAATGCCGCGCGGCAGGCTTCGCACTCCAGATCGAGGAACTCCACCACGGTCACTTTGCCGTCGGCGGCGGTGGACAGGCGGTGGCTGTCGGGGCGCACCAAGACCTCGGCGGGCGCAGCGGGCGGCGCGTCCTTTGAGGAGCCGCCCTGCGCGGCGGGGGCGTCTGTCTGGTTGACACCGATGACTACGGCGATCACGGCGGCGACTGCGACTACCACGGCGAGCACGGTCACGGTGACCTTGGTGTTGGGCGTCATGCTCTGAGTTCTCCTTCTCGGGACGGTGGGCGGGTTAGAGCGGGGTGGTGAATCCGGAGATGGGGCCGCGCAACCAGGCGATCGCCTCGCCCCACAGGCCGGTCACCAGCAGCGCACCGACGGCCAGCAGCAGCACACCTCCGGTCAGTTGCACGGCGCGGGTATGGCGGCGCAGCCAGCCGGCGGTGGTGATCGCCCACCGGGCAGATACAGCGAGCAGCACGAACGGCAGGCCGAGGCCGAGGCAGTAGGCGGTGACCAGGGCCAGGCCACGCCACAGCGGAGGTCCGGCCTGGGTGCCGCTGGCCAGGGCGATCACCCCGGCCAAGGTCGGGCCGAGGCAGGGAGTCCAGCCCAAGCCGAACACCGCGCCGAGCAGCGGGGCACCCCAGATCCCGCGTCGGGGTCGGTGGTGCAGACGTGCCTCGCGTTGCAGCGAGGGGATGAGTCCGAGGAAGGCCAGGCCCATGACGATGGTCACCACGCCGCCGATGCGCTGCAATAGCTGCTCGTTGGCCAGCAGCGCGTCGGAGACGCCCAGCACGGTCAACACGGCGGCGCCGAACACCACGGCGAACCCGGCCACGAACAACAGCGCGGCGCCCGCGACCCGCCAGCGATCCGCCCGGCGTGCACGGCTGTCCTCAGCATCAACAGCGGGGGCGTCGGCGCCGACCAGCCCAGCGAGGTAGGCCAGGTAGCCGGGGACCAGGGGAATCACGCAGGGCGAGGCGAACGAGATCGTTCCTGCGGCCAACGAGACCAGCGCAGCCAGCAGCAGCGGTCCGGAGATCGCGATATCGGTCGGGTTCACCGCGTGGCTCCGCCCGTTGCCGGTGCCGTCGTCGCGGTGGGGCCGCTGGTTGTCATGGATGTGCCGGTCGGGGGCGGAGGTTCTTCGGTGGAGACACGCTGCACGACGGGCAGCAGGTCCTCGCGCAGCAGGGCGGTCAGGTACGCGGCGGCGACCCGGTGGCGGCGGTCGAGCACAATGGTGGAGGGCACGGTGTTGCGAGGGAAACCCTTCAGCGCCAGCAGGGAGCGCCCGGAGTTGTCGAACAGCGACGGGTAGGTGACCCCGAAGTTGCGTAGGAAGTCCTGGGCCGCCCCGCGTTCGTCGCGCACGTTGATCCCCAGGAACTGCACCCCGGTGGCCTTGGTCTCGGCGTACACCGCTTCCAGGTCGTCAGTCTCGGCGCGGCAGGGACCGCACCACGATCCCCAGATGTTGAGCACCACGACCTGGCCGGTGTAGTCGGCCAGCGTGATCTGCCGACCGGGTTCGTTCAGGCTCTCCCCGGACAACCCGGTCACGGTGCCGCGCTGCTCTGGCGGGTCGTAGAAGATCCGGGTCTGGCCGCCTGGCGCCACGAACTCGAATCCCCCGCCACGCAGGGTGGCATCACCATCTGTGCTGCACCCGGTGAGCAGCAGCGCGGCGGCGAGGGCGACGAGCAGCCGGTAGGCCGATGTGGGTGGGCGTGGGATGTGATCGTGACCGGTGTCATGGGCGCCACAGGTGGCAGGGGATGCGGTGGTGACAGCGGGGAACACGAAACTCTTGCCTCCGGCAGGCGGCGTGACGAAGCGGAAGTTGTCAACGAGGGGCCACGACAACAATCACCGCCAGCCAGATGCGGTCGATGTGTGTGGGCGAGGCGAACTTCGGCTACGTGCGCAGCACGCAGAGCATGGCCAGGGCGGGCCCGCGGCGGTGCCGTTGCATGGTGGCGGAGCGAGGCCCGGCGCGCACCGGCGCGGCTTGCGGCAGGCTGGGGCGGGCCAGCCCGATGACCAGGAGCAGCACAGCAACGAGCAGCGCCAAGCACAATCCGACCACCCCGGCCGGCGCGTCCGGGGCGCTCAGGGGTGCCAGCAGACCCACGCCGTCCTGGTGGGCGGCGGATTCGAGCTGGCCGATCAGGGCCGAGACCGGCGAGTCAGTAGTGTCGGAGCTTGGAGCGATCGTGGCGGTGGTCGAGCACAATGCGTCGTGCCCGAAGACGCGCAGCTGATCAGCGCAGGGCGAGCTTTGCAGGATGGTGAGCCCGACCAGCACGCCGAGCACGGCGACCAGTCGCACGAGACCTGCTCGCGCGATCAGGCTGCGACGTCCGCTGCTCGGCACGCCATCAGGGTAAACGGCCCTGGGTGGTCGGCCCGCAACGGCCTTGAACCTCGATGAACACCGACCTGCGGGATCTTCACGGTCGTGCCGACCGTTGTCAGGCAAGATCCATCCCCGATCAAGGAGGTATCTCGTGGCGGTCGCTCAGGTGGGTGGCATCAAGGTCGGGTACGAGCTGCACGGGCCGGACGACGGGGATCCGGTAGTGCTGTTGGGTGGGACCGGGATGCCCCGTGGGGTGTGGCACCTCATGCAGCTGCCGACCTTGGTCGAGGCTGGCTACCGGGTGGCCGCCGTGGACCTCCGCGGGGTGGGCGATTCGTCCGCGCCGACCGGCCCGTACACGATCGAGGAGATGGCCGAGGACCTGACCGGGCTGCTGGGGCATTTGGGCTGGTCGCGTGTGCGTCTGATCGGTCTGTCGCAGGGCGGGTTCGTCGCAGAGCAGCTGTGTGCCACGCGCCCCGATCTGGTCCAGGCCGCGGTGTTGTTCGCCAGCGCCGGGGCCACCACCGCCTACCAACGGGCTTGGTTCGAGGCCATGCGGGCCTTGTTCGCCGCCGACGCTGTCCCGCGCGAGTTCTTCATCGCCGAGAACCTGGCCAACACCCTGCCTGCGATGGCGTTACGAGACGACGACGAGGCCGTGGGGCGGTGGGTAGAGATGTTGTCCGCCCAGGACTGGGCCACACCCGGCCAGCGCGGCCAGTACTTGGCCTGCATCTCCTGGATGCTGGATGTCGACCGCGCCGCACGCTGGCCGCGGATCGAATGCCCCGTTCAGGTCCTCTCGTGCGAGCACGACCTGATGTTCCCGCCGCGCACGGGACGGGCGGCAGCCGCCGCCATGCCGAACGCCACCTTCGTCGAGATCACCGGGCACGCCCATGGCGGCGCCATCCAGGCAGGCGACCAGGTCAACCCGGTCGTTCTCGATTTCCTCGCCCGCCACTAATGCCTGGCTGCGGAGGCTGCGGTCGGGGAGCCCCGCGGTCATGGCGCGAGGGCCGCCGAGGTGCTGGGCGAGAAATGGTCCTTCCCAACGAGTGAGGCAGGCGCAGTCGTTAATTGTCCGCCGGCATGCGAGTGGTTGCGGCGTCACGTCGTGACGCGTGCCCGCCGTCAGTGATCCGCCCTGCCAGCACGTCACGGAAGTGCGGACACTGGGCAATGTCGTCGTGGCCACATGCCAGCGCGCAGTCGATGAGATCGAGCGAGACACGCATCTCCGCGATCCGTCGCGCTAGCTCGGCGCGGCGTCGCCGCAGGACCTCCTGCCGCGCTATCGGGTCTCGCGCGCCCATCATGTCGCGGATGTCCTCCAGCCCGAACCCGGCTTCCTTGGCCTGCAGGATCGCCGCGACGCGGTAGAGGTCCGCCGAGCTGTAGCGACGTCGACTGCCTTCCGCGCGGGCCGGCGCTAGGAGGCCCATCGTTTCCCAGTGCCGCAGGACATGGGTGGCGAGGCCGAAGCGTTGCGCGACATCGCCGATGCTCAGCACCGTGCGACCTTTGCTTGACTTCATGTTGACATTAAGTCGCAGGATCGCGGTTATGTCCAACGAGACGACAACAGACCAGACCGAGGACGCCGGCCGTGTGGCACTGCTCGACCGGGCCGACAGTCTTCCTGGCGCAGCCGTGCTGCGTGCCCGTTCGTACGAACTACTCGATCTCGTCCCTGGTGCGCTGGTGGTCGATGTGGGCTGCGGCACCGGCCGAGCCGTCGCGGAAATGACGGAACGAGGCGCCACAGCGGTCGGCGTTGACGCCAGCGAGCACATGATCACCGTCGCACGCGGTCGCTGTCCGCAGGCACGGTTCCACATCGCCAGCGCCGAGGAGTTGCCCTTCGACGACGGCGAGGTGAACGCCTACCGGGCGGACAAGGTCTTCCACGAACTCGACGACCCCGCCCGCGCGCTGCGGGAAGCCCACCGGGTGCTCGCCCCCGGCGGGCGAATCGTGCTCCTTGGCCAGGATTGGGACACCTTCGTCATCGACTCCGACCACGCGGAACTCACCCGGACCATCGTGCGAGCGCGCGCCGACACCATCCCGTCCCCGCGCGCCGCCCGCCGCTATCGGAATCTGTTGCTTGATAACGGTTTCCTCGACGTCGTCGTCGAGGTGTACACCGGTGTCTTCACCGACTCCACGATGCTCCCGGTGCTTGTCGGCATCGCCGACGACGCCCGCGCCGTCGGGGCCGTAACTCAGGACCAAGCCGATACATGGACTGCTGAGCAAACCGAGCGAGCTCAGGCTGGACGGATGTTCTTCGCTCTGCCGCTGTTCGTTGGGACCGCACGGCGTTGAGACGAAAACCAGCAGCGGCACGCCATCTACGCTAACGCGGCGCAGAATCAGGTATCCGCTCGACCGTCGTCTCTGGATGTGATTCCCCGGTGGTGCACGCGCCACTGGGGCGGAACGGTTCGGCGAGTTGGGCGAGATAGCCGTTGGGGTAGTGCGGTTTGGCGGCCATGCCGAGGTCGTCGCTGCTGAACCGGCGTTCGGGGTCGTAGGAGTAAGTGCGGAGCAGGTGGTCCCAGAGCAGAGTGAACAGTCCGAAGTTGACGTCCCCGATGCCGGCCCACTTCAGGTGGTGGAACCGGTGCGCCTGGTTGAGCGCGAGCACGACGCGCAGCCGCCCAACCCGGTAGTCCACATTGGAATGCTGGAGGAGGAGCTGGACGGCGACGCACAGAGCGAGCGCGTAGGCGACGCTGGTGGGTAGGCCGAGCAGGACCAGGGGCGCTACTCCGGCGGCGGTTTCCAGGGTTTGGTGCAGCGGGTGTTTCATCAGGCCGTTGAAGCCGTAGGCGCGTTTGACGCTGTGGTGCACCGCGTGCAGCCGCCACAGTGCCGGGACTTTGTGGCTGGCCAGGTGGACCAATGTGATGCCGAGATCTGCCACGAGGACGGCGACGAGCACCTGCAGGATGAACGGCCAGTCGTGGGGCCAGACGCCGTCGATCGAGGCGACGGCGGTGAGCACGGGCAGGGCGGCGACGCTGCCGAGGGTGAGGGTTTCGTTCACCGCGGCGTGGACGGCGTCGCGCCGGTCGTCGTCGTGCGGGGTGTTCCAGTCCTCGCGGTAGGGCAGGACGCGTTCGGCGGCGAACGATGCGGCGATGGCGAGCAGCAGCAGGGCGAGCAGCCAGAGTTTGGGGCCGCCGGAGGCGGCGATGGCGATGCCGGTGCCGTTGATGGCCAGGAGCATGAATGGCACGTAGCCGTACCGGACGAGCGTTTTCATGCTGGTGAGCCTGCGGGCCAACCACCCGTTCCGCCTTGAACAGACTCGCTAACCCGTCACGGCGCCGGTTCGTGCCAGTGCACGGCGCGAGCCAGGAGTGAGGGGGCCAGGCCGAACATCTCGTGGCAGACGCGGGTGAGGTGGGCGCTGTCGGCGAACCCGGCGGCGTGCGCCGCGTCGGTGAGTGTCGACCCCTGCCGAGCGTGGTCGATCGCCCGCTGCAGGCGTGCCCAGCGGACGTAGGCTCGGAACGGGAGGCCGAGTTCGTCGCTGAACAGGTGACCGAGCCGGCTGGCCGAGATTCCGACTGCTGCAGCGACTTGTCCCAGATGGACAGATTGGTCAAGCATGGTCGGCAGCACAGCGACCGCCTGCCCCAGCGCTGGGTGCAACGGCACGTCGTCCGGTGTGTCCGCATCGGCGAGCGTGGACAGGATCTGGTCATGCAGCCCGCTCGGGGTGCCGTCGATCGGGATGCCGTTGTCGAGCAGTGGCTGTGCCGCCGCAGCCCACGCGGCGACGGAGTCGACGGGCAGCCCGGTGCGCCGCACCCGTGCGGTCAATGCCTGGCCGAGCAGCCCGTCGGCGTCGAGCCATGCCAGCAGCCCCGCCGAGCCGCCGGCCATCTCGTGTTCCGCGCCGGACGGAATGACCGCCGCGCGGGCCTGCCGTTCGGCGCCGGACTCGTCGCGCAGCCGCACCGGCTCGTCGGTGGCGAGCACGAGCTGCACTGCGGCGTGTCGGTGCCGATGGGCGACGCCGACCTGGCCGGTGTAGATCAACCGGCCGGGCCGGAGAGCCACTGTTCCCTGCCACATCGTCAAGTCCCGTGAGGGCGGGTGGCCCGCAGGCGACCGATGCCGGGGACGAAGCGGCCGACGCGCGAGGCGTAGTCGGTGTACAGGGCGCCGTGGACACCGCGGAGGTAGGGCTCTTCGACGAGCCGCACCTGGATCTCGATTCCGATGAGTGTGACCGCCATACCGGCGATCGCCACGAGGTTGGGCACCATCAACGCCAAGCCCAGGAACACACTGGCCGCGGCGGTGAAGACCGGGTTGCGCACCAGCCGGAACGGACCGCTGGTCACCAGTGGGGTGCGTTCGGTCTCGTCGACCCCGATCCGCCAGGAGGCACCCAGTGCCAACTGGGCACCGAATGTCCCGAGAATGCCGAGTATCACGAGCACGACGCCCACACCGCGCACAACCGGGTGGTCCACGATGGCAAGCGGCGGCATGCCGGCCAGGGCGGCGACCGGCGCGCCGAGCCCCACCGTCAGGTAGCCGAGGTCGGCTACGGCGGGCCCCCACCATTCCAGCGAGCCGCGTGCCGCCCAGGTGCGCCGGTTGCCGGTGTCGCCGGTGCGGCGGCGCTGGATCAGCGTGCGTACTCCACCGGCGAGGAGCATGAAGACGACGAAGAGGGCGAGGG